>Ga0209347_1000003_pt1 | contig 630500 bp, 585 predicted proteins | sample AutmiccommuBRH23_FD_187382 | JGI IMG/M metagenome (GOLD analysis project Ga0209347, IMG submission 187382) | Deep subsurface microbial communities from Mt. Terri, Switzerland - Autotrophic microbial communities BRH/23 (SPAdes) (version 2) | ecosystem: Environmental > Aquatic > Deep subsurface...
TCTCGGTGGTCGCGGTCAGATCAAGTGCTGTGTCATCCCGGCTGATCTTGACCGGTTCCGTGGCTTGCGCCACCGGCGCAAAACCAAGCACCAGGCCAATCACGAGCAGACCAATTGCGGCCTGAATGCCGCAGGCCGCCAGTGCGCCAAGGCGCCTGACAGGAATGAAACGGGATATGCATGTCATCCGCCGGAACCGGGTCCTTTCGACCGTGCTGCTTGCCAATCCTCGGCAATCAGCGCGTAAAGCAGGTGATCACGCCAGGCGCCGTTGATTTTCAGGTAGCCGTTCAAGTATCCCTCGTGCCGAAAACCGACCTTTTCAAGGAGGCGCTGGCTTCTCGCGTTATCGGGAATACAGGCCGCCTCTATCCGGTGCAACCGCATCCGGTCAAACACATGGGGAATGAGGCATTTAAGTGCGTCGAGCATCAAGCCCTTGCCGGCGTGCTGTTCGCCCATCCAGTAGCCAAGCGAACAGCATTCCGCCGCGCCGCGCCGGATCGAGCCCAGCGTCACGCCGCCGAGGAGGCGGCCACTTGACTTGTGGAAGACAAACAACGGCAGCGCCAAGCCGGCTTCGCGGTCGGCATCATAGCGGCGGATTCGATACCTGAAGGCCGAACGGGTCAGATCATCTTCCGGCCAGCGTGGCTCCCACGGTTCGAGAAACGCGCGGCTTGCCGCGCGCAGCTGGCTCCATTCGTTGAAATCTCCCGGCAGTGGATAGCGCAGAAAGATGCGTTCTCCCTCCACCCGGAACTCTTCCTGGGTTCGGGCGCGGAATCGGAACACCGGAGGCGCCATGGCGGCCTCTGAGCCTTACTCGGCCGCGGCGGTTCGCCCGCCACGTTGGCCAAGTGCATGCACCATGTCGGGAATTGCCAGAAGCTTTTCCACAGGCCCGATCGCCGACACCGTGATCGGCGTTTCGAAGAACAGCCTTCCGGCAAGGTCCGAGAGCCGTTGCGGCGTGATGTCGGCCAGCCGCTGCATCAGTTCGACATTGCTGACCGGCCGGCCGAACAACAGCATCTGGCGGGCGATCTGGCTGGCTCTGGCCGCCGGACTTTCCTGCGCCATCAACAGGCCGGACCGGACTTGCGCCCGTGACCTGTTGATTTCCTGTTCCTCAACGCCGTCGGCGGCCTTGGCCAGTTCGGTGAGAATGACCGGGATCAGTTCCTCCAGATCCTCGGCGCCGGTGGCGGCGTGAATGCCGAACAGGCCAGAATCGGAAAAGCCCCAATGAAAGGCGTAGACGGAGTAGCAAAGACCGCGTTCCTCGCGGACTTCCTGGAACAGCCGGGACGACATGCCGCCGCCCAGGATGTTGGCGAGCATTTGCGAGCAATAGAAGTCACGGACCTGATAGGCGCGGCCTTCAAAGCCGATCATCACCTGGGCGTCCATCAGGTCGCGGTTCTCGCGGTAATCGCCGCCGGTGTAAGTCGCTGTCGGAATGGCGCGCAACTGCGTGCCGGTCGGCTTGATCGACTTGCCAAAGCGTTCATCGACAAGTTTGACAAAAACATCGTGATCGACCGCGCCGGCCGCGACGACCACGATGCGGTCGCCGGTGTAATGCCGGGCAAGATAGTTGCGGATCTGGGTCGTGGTGAAGGCATTGACCGTTTCAGGCGTGCCCAGGATCGGCCGTCCGATGGTCTGGTCGCGGAAGGCTGCCTCGGTGAACTTGTCATAGACCACATCGTCCGGCGTGTCGTTGGCCGCGCCGATCTCCTGCAGAATCACGTGCTTTTCACGCGCCAGCTCATCCTCGTCAAAAATCGAATTGGTCAGAATGTCATGCAGAATATCGACGGCGAGCGGAACATGGTCCTTGAGCACGCGGGCGTAATAGGAGGTGGTTTCGGTCGATGTCGCGGCGTTGACCTCGCCACCGACATTCTCGATCTCTTCGGCGATCTGGCGCGCGGTGCGTTTATGGGTTCCCTTGAACGCCATGTGCTCAAGCAAATGCGCGATGCCGTGTTCTTCCGCGGTTTCGTCGCGGGAGCCGGATTTCACCCATACGCCCAGAGCCACGCTCTCAAGATGGGGCATTGTCTCGGTCACGACGGTGACGCCGTTGTCGAGACGTGTCGTATTGACTTTCATAGTGTCACTTTCCACGGATCATAGCGAAGCCCGCGTCAGTGCCAGGATATGGGCTTCCACCTTGTCCTGCTCATTGGGCAACACGTTGAACCGTTCCTCCCGTTTCATCAAATCAGAGAGCCACGTGGGAAGCGCGGGGTCAATACCACAGGCTAGTTTTACGGCATCGGGAAACTTTGCCGGATGCGCTGTGGCCAGAGTGATCATGGGAGCTGATGGTTTTTCCATCCGGTCCGCGACATGGACGCCCACCGCCGTGTGCGGATCAAGCACATAGCCGGTTTCGGCCTGGACCTCGCGGATGGTCGCCTTGACCTGAGACTCGCTGGCCCGGCCGGCGCGGAACTCCTTGCGGATCGTCTTCAACGCCGCCTCGTTGATATCGAAGGCGCCGGATTGCTTGAGGCCCGACATCGCCCGGCGCACCGCCTCCGGATCACGTCCGTTGGCGTCAAACAGCAGCCGTTCGAAATTCGAGGAGATCTGAATGTCCATCGAAGGCGAGGTGGTCGGCTTGACCCCGCGCATCTCGTAGCGGCCGGTTTTCATGGCGCGCGCCAGGATGTCGTTGGCGTTGGTCGCGATCACCAGCCTGTCGATCGGCAGGCCCATGCGCTTGGCGCAGTAGCCGGCGAAAATATCGCCGAAATTGCCGGTGGGAACCGTGAACGAGACCTTGCGGTCAGGTGCGCCAAGCGAAACGGCGGCGGTGAAGTAATAGACGATCTGGGCCATGATCCGGGCCCAGTTGATCGAGTTGACGCCTGATAGCCGCACCTTGTCGCGGAACGGGCTATGATTGAACATGGCTTTGACCAGATCCTGGCAATCGTCAAAATTGCCCTTGAGCGCCACCGCATGCACATTGGCGGCTTTGGATGTGGTCATCTGCCGCTGTTGCACCGGCGACACCAGGCCTTCGGGAAACAGGATGAAAATGTCGGTGCGGTCGCGCCCGGCAAAGGCCTCGATCGCGGCGCCTCCGGTGTCGCCCGAGGTGGCGCCGATGATGGTCGCGCGTTCGCCGCGCTTGTCCAGAACATGGTCCATCAGCCGGGCGATCAATTGCATCGCCACGTCCTTGAAGGCCAGTGTCGGGCCGTGAAACAGCTCGAGAACGAATGAGTTCGCGCCGCTTTGCACCAGGGGGGCAACCGCCGGATGCCGGAAAGTCGCATAGGCCTCGTCAATCATCGAGCGCAGCGCGCTCGCCTCAATTTCGCCCGCGGTGAAGGGTTCAATGACGCGAAAGGCGATTTCCTGATAGCTCTGGCCGCGCATCGCCCTTATGTCCTTGCGCGAGAATGCCGGCCACTCGCGCGGAACGTATAGCCCGCCGTCGCGGGCGAGCCCCGCCAGAAGCGCGTCGTTGAAACCGAGTGCCGGGGCTTCGCCCCGTGTCGAAATATAGTCCACAGACATGTTCCTTGTTGGTGGACGCGGATCGCGCAAGATGAGATAAAGCCGGTCGAATTCTCGCCGCGCGGCTGATATAGACCATGGGCGGTCGTCATGCAAAGGCTAGGGTCACAGGACCTTGTCGACGTCTGCAAAGTTCGCCTCGGGCGTTGTCTGAATGAAGGTAGGTAAATCGTGTCAAACAGATTGTTGCGTTTCATCCCGGTCCTGATCGGAACTGCCGTGCTTGCCGGCTGCACATCCTCTGATCCGCGCGCGGTTCTCAATCCCGGTGGCGCCGCGCAGCAGACGGCGATCGATCAGGTGACGGATTCGCAGGTGGTGCAGGGCGCCTGCCCGCAGGTGGTTCTGCGCGAAGGCACCGCCTATTATACCCGTTACGCCAAAGGCGGCGATGGCGATCCCGCCAAGGTCATCCACCAGGCCTCGATTTCCGACACCACGCGGCAATGCCGGATCAGTGGCGATCAGATGATCGTCACGGTGGTTGTTTCCGGCCGCGTGGTTTCCGGCCCGGCCGGCAAGGCGGGTCTCGTCGACCTGCCGGTACGCGTCGCCGTGCTGGAAGGCGAGACGGTGCTCTATTCGGACCTGCAGAAACAGCCGGTCGTCCTGCTTGAGGGCATGCCCGCCGAGCAGTTCATCCACACCAATGCCAATGTGACGTTCCCGGCCACGTCATCGCGCACCGCCAAGCTCTATGTCGGCTTTGATCCGGGACCGTATAACACACCGTAAAGGCAAGCTTCAGAGCAGTTCCGACCATCCGGCCAGCGCTTCCACTGTGGCGGGAAGCTCGGCCATCCGCCGGACCACGGTTTCGGCTCCGGCTTCCGTGAGCCGGTCGGCGTGGCCGGGATAGCTGTGCGCGCCGCCGGTAAAGCCTACCACGCGCATGCCCGCGGCCGCCGCCGCATGGATGCCGTGAACCGAATCCTCGATCACCAGAACATTTGCCGGACTGACGTTGAACTGCCTGGCGCCGTAAAGGAACACATCCGGCGCGGGCTTGGTGCGGCCTTCGCCGACTTCCCTGGCCGAATAGACCTGCTCGCCGAACAGCCGGTCAATCCCGGTGCGGGCCAGCATCGTTTTCAGACGCTTGATCTCGGAATTCGAGCAGATGCAGCGCGGGCCGGGGATGCGCCCGATCGCCTCGATTGCGCCGTCTATGGCCAGGACTTCTGTAGCCAGCCGCTCGTCGAGCAGTTTCTCGGACGCATCGAGCAGGGTGGCGGAAAAGGGGATGCTCGATTCGCGCTCGACCTCGAACAGGATGTCCTTCCAGGTCAGGCCGGCGAAGCGCTCGGCCATCTCCAGCGCGCTGATCGGAAAGCCGGCTTCGGTCAGAAGTTTTGATTCGACCTCGGCGGCGATGATCTCGCTGTCGACGAGAACGCCGTCGCAATCATAAATGATGAGGTCGAAACCGGGCATGGAACTGCTCCTGCATATTGGAGGCGGAATGGTTGGGAAACGCCACGGGACCTACAGCATGCCCGCGCGGCAGGCAAGGCGGCAGGCTCCCGCAACAGCATCTTGGCGTGCGCAAGGCGGCGAAACCAGTTTTGGCGCGAAAGCCACGCGGTCTTATCGCCATTCATCAGATGTTTACTCTGTTCGGTAACCATAAGGCTCAGTTGTTGCGTCTGCGTAAAGTGAGTATCCCATGGCCCGATCAGTTTCGCTTTCTGAATTCCACACCGCCAATGCCGCGCCTCCAAGCTGGCTCGACACCATTATCAAGGGGGATTGCGTGGCGGCGCTTGAAGCGCTTCCCGAAAATTCGGTCGACGTCATCTTCGCCGACCCGCCCTACAATCTGCAACTCGGCGGTGATCTGGCCCGGCCCGATCAGTCGATGGTCGACGCGGTCGATGATCACTGGGACCAGTTCGAGAGTTTTGCCGCCTATGACGCCTTCACCCGCGCCTGGCTGCTGGCCTGCCGCCGGGTGCTCAAGCCCAATGGCACCATCTGGGTGATCGGCTCCTACCACAATATCTTCCGCGTCGGCACGCAGCTGCAGGACATCGGCTTCTGGCTGCTCAACGACATTGTCTGGCGCAAGACCAATCCGATGCCGAATTTCCGCGGCCGCCGCTTCCAGAATGCCCATGAGACGATGATCTGGGCGTCGCCGGACCAGAATGCCAAGGGCTACACCTTCAACTATGAAGCCATGAAGGCCGCCAATGACGATGTGCAGATGCGCTCGGACTGGCTGTTTCCGATCTGCACCGGAAACGAGCGCCTGAAGGGCGAGGACGGCAAGAAAATCCATCCGACGCAAAAGCCCGAAGCGCTGCTGGCGCGCGTGCTGATGGCGTCGTCCAAGCCCGGCGATGTGGTGCTCGATCCGTTCTTCGGCTCCGGAACAACCGGCGCCGTGGCCCGCCGTCTGGGCCGTCACTTCGTCGGCATCGAGCGCGAGCAGGACTATATCGACGCGGCGCGGGCGCGCATCGATGCGGTCGAGCCGCTGGGCAAGAACGAGCTGACGGTGATGACCGGCAAGCGCGCCGAGCCGCGGGTGGCCTTCAATGTGCTGATCGAGGCCGGCCACGTCAAACCCGGCGATGTGCTGCATGACGCCAAGCGCAAGCATCAGGCGATTGTTCGCGCCGATGGAACGCTGGTCGCCAACGGCACCGCCGGTTCCATCCACAAGATCGGCGCCGTGGTGCAGGGGTTTGACGCCTGCAACGGCTGGACCTTCTGGCATCTCGAAACGCCCGACGGTCTCAAGCTGATCGATGATTTCCGCACCTCCATCCGCCTGGAGATGGCCCACGCCGGCTGATTTCCGGCACCCAGATCCGGCGGGCGTCACGTACCTTCAGTCACCGTCGGTCACGCAGCGCCCGGGATGTGGAAACACAGCCCGGGCGTTTTGCTTGGCACCGACGGCCCGCCACGCGGAAGTCCACTGAAAATTCTGGCTGTCCCGGTAAAATCTTATTGAACCACAACCGTTGTCAAACGTTACTGCAGGCAAGCAAAAACTTGCGTGGCCAACGCCGCATTTTCAGCGGCGCCAACAGGAGGTTTTGGCATGGGCAAGATGATCGATAAGACGAAGGCCGCCGGCAACAAGACTGCCGGAGCGGTCAAGGACGCTGTCGGCAAGGCAACCGACAACAAGAAGCTCCAGGCAGAAGGCAAGGCGCAAAAGGCAAAAGGCGCCGTGCAGGACGTCACCGGTTCAATCAAAGGCGCTTTGGGCAATAAGGTTTGACTTTCAAACCTAGATCACTGCCAACTGGCCGCACCCGATGTTGGGTGCGGCCTTTTTCCCTTTTTGGGTGAGGTTCACCATGGAATTGCAGACGCCTCTCCCCAATCCGGACCAGACAACCATCAAACGGGTCCTGATCGGCATCTTTGTCGTGCTGGTTGCCCAGGTGTTGTTCGTCGCACAGGATGTGGTGATGCCCATGGTCCTGGGTCTCCTGATTGCCCAGACATTACGACCTGTCGTGCGGTTCGCCGAGAAGCGCGGCGTTCCCTCCGTAGCCTCCGCCTTTCTGATCATTGTCCTGCTGGCCGGTGGTCTCGGCTTTGGCGCCTATTCGCTTTCGGGACCCATTTCGGATCTGGTTTCATCCGCGCCTGAAACGGGTCTGAAAATCAGGGAGAAATTTGCCGAATACCGCGACGAGATCGCGGCGGTGAAGGAGGCAAGCGAGCAGGTCGAGACACTGGCGCAGGGAACGGATACCGCCAATGTCCAAAAGGTTGTCGTCCAGCAACCGGCACTTCTCAGCGCCGCCGCATCCAACGCAGTTGTCGGGCTCACCACGGTTGTGGTTGCCTTGATCCTAGCGATGTTCCTGCTCTCGACCGGCACGCTGTTCTACGAGAAAATCGTCGGCATCATGCCCTTGCTGAGCGAGAAGAAAAGGGCGCTGCGGGTGATCTATGACGTTGAGCGTCAGGTGTCGCGATATCTGTTCACCATCACTCTCATCAATGCCGGTCTGGGCGTGGCGATTGGAACCGCCTTATGGCTCTATGGCATGCCAAACCCGGTCATGTGGGGTTGCATTGCAGCGGTTCTCAATTTTCTCCCGTTTATCGGAGCATGGGGTGGCGCCCTGGCGGTTGCCGCCACGGCGATGGTTGTCTATCCGACCCTTGGAGGCGCATTGATTGCGCCAGCCATCTATCTGGGTCTCACCATCCTTGAAGGCAATTTCCTGACGCCGATGATCGTCGGGCGCAGGCTCGAACTCAACATCGTCGCCGTGTTTTTGACCGTGACCGTCTGGGGGTGGCTGTGGGGTCTGCTGGGAGCACTGATGGCAGTGCCGTTATTGGTGGTGATCAAGGTGTTGTGCGACAACTTTGAATCGATGAGCGCATTCGGTCAGTTTCTCTCGGGACGGCCGGCCATCGAGGATGAGGAAGTCCCTGATGAGGGCAAGCCGGGCTGACCAGAGACGGCCAATAGATCGCCGCCCTGTGTGACTGCAGGCAGGAATCAAGCCCGGCCCTGTTGCCTGATCAGAAAGAACCCAAGCGCGTCAGATCCGCCCTGAGTGTTTCCGGATCGGTGAACAGCACCGACTGCCAGCCCGCGGCAATCGCGCCGTCGACATTCTTCTGGCTGTCGTCGATGAACAGGCTGGCGGCGGGTTCGAGGTCAAAACTCCTGGCATGGGTCTCGTAGATCGCCCGGTCCGGCTTGATCAGCCCGATCTCGCCCGAAACGGTGACGCCGCGCGGAACCTTCAGGAACGGGAACTTCTCGCGCGCTTCCTTGAAGGTGTCGGCGGCGAAATTGGTCAGCATCGTCACATCGCGGCCCTGCTGGATCAGGTCGAGCATGATGTCGACGCTGCCGTCATAGGCATGGCTGACCATCTCATGCCAATGAGTGCGAAAGGCCCGGATCAGATCGGCTTTGTCGGGATAGTCCGCGATCAGCAGCGCCTCCGCTTCGGCCCAGCTGCGTCCGCGGTCCTGTTCCAGGTTCCATTCATGGGTGCAGACCGTTGCAAAGAATTCATCGCGCTCGGTCTCATCCGGAATCAGCCGGCTGAACGGAATATTGGGATCGTAATGGACCAGCACCTTGCCGATATCGAACACGATATGGCGCACTGGGGGGCTCGCGGGGCGGTTGGTCTCGCTCATGGTGTGCCTTTTCTAAACAGCGCGGGGAAGGCGGCTCTGAGCACCTTCTTCATCACGGTGGGCAACGCTTCGCCAGTCAGCGAATCAGGGCTGCTCCACCACCCCTGATGATCTGGGGCGAGGGTGACAACCGCATGAAAAACCTCAAGCCGCAATTCAAAATGTGTAAACACATGTGTAATGACGCCCTTACCGTGCCAATTTGCCGCGAAAGGCGCCGATGTCGCACCGGTTGCGCCGTCCGCCCGCACGGTCCAATTTGTGGTGGGAACCCCGGTCATGCCGCCGAGCAGGCCCGTGTCCGGACGCTTGACCAGCAGCACCGCGCCATCGCCGCGTTCAGCCACGAAGGCGGCGCCGAGACGGACCGGTTTTTCCTTTTTTGCGGGCTTGACCGGAAATAGCTCCTGCCGGCCGGAGCAGCGCGCCTGGCACAAGTCAGACAACGGACACAGCGTGCAGGCCGGGCGTTTGGGCGTGCAGATCGTCGCGCCGAGATCCATCAGCGCCTGGGCGAAATCGCCAGGCCGCAGGTCCGGCGTGGCGCGCGCCACGGCGGCGCGGATTTCGGTCTTGGCTGAGGGCAGCGGCGTTTCAATCTCGAACAACCGCGTGAACACCCGCTCGATGTTTCCATCCACCACTGCCGCCGGTTGATCAAAGGCGATCGCCGCGATCGCCGCAGCGGTGTAGGGGCCGATGCCGGGCAGGGCGCGCAAGCCGTCCTCGCTGCCGGGAAAACGCCCGCCATGGTCTTTAGCCACCACATCAGCGCAGCGTTTGAGATTGCGGGCGCGCGAATAATAGCCAAGTCCCGCCCAGGCTTTCATCACGTCCTCGGTGTCCGCCGCGGCAAGGTCGGTCACGCCCGGCCAGCGCTTGGCGAAGGCGGCGAAATAGGGTTTGACCGCCTGCACGGTGGTTTGCTGCAGCATGATCTCGGAGAGCCAGACCCGGTAGGGATCGGCCACCACGCCATGGGCTCTTTCAGCCGGGCTCACCCGCCACGGCAACGAACGCGCGTGCCGGTCGTACCAGCCGAGCAGGATTGCCGCCAAATCGGGACCAGGCGCGGTGTTTGAGGGCTTTGCGGATGACATTGAACTCATGGAGCAGCGCGAGGGACGTGAGCGACCGAGATAGCGCGCCGATTGGTGACCGCAAGTCAAGATCATGTCGTGCCGCGGGCTTCGGCGCAATCCGCCGCTGCAGTCTTTCTCCATGGGGCCAGCTGCACCGCGCCGCGGCGGCGCAGTCCTGACCGGCTGCCCGTCAGGGGCGCCGGTCAGATCTGGAAAACCCGGTCAGGTTAGCTGCTGGGGACAGATGTTAGAGCCGGTTTCGGCCGGCCACCAGCCAGATCAGCAAGCCAATCACCGGCAACAGCAGAATAACCAGTATCCACAGGACTTTGCTGCCGGTCGAACCGCCGCCCTTGATGATCTGCAGAATGGCCCAGATGTCGAGGACCAGAATGATAATGCCCAGAATGCCGCTGTATTCAAAACCCATGTGAAAAATCTCCAATTCCGATCGCGCCGAAATGATGCGTTAGCTCAAGCAACTATTCTAGCGGAAAATGGTTCCATTGCCGCTATTCAAAGCCGCCATTCATGCCAATGCGCGGGTCAACCCGGAGATTGGGCGAAGGGCGGCGCTTTCCATCATTGCCGTTTCGCGCTATCCCGTCTTTCAGACAGGGTCAGGCCAGCCAGCGCGCCGGCCGGTTACAGAGCAAAGGCATCGCTGTGGCCAAGCCAAGCCATTTTGGCAAGACAAGGCAGATCGCCGAGATCGCCAATCGATTGATCGACCCGATTCTGGCCAAGCGCGCCGGCATCAACACGCTGCTGCTGGCCTCCTGGGACGAGATCGCCGGGGAACAATTTGCCGGGTGTTCGCGGCCGGAACGGATCCGCTGGCCGCGCCAGGACGGTCCGGACGAAACCGGCGGCGGCTTTTCGCCCGGTGTGCTGACGATTGCCTGCGAAGGCGCGCGGGCCTTGTTCCTGATGCATCAGGAGGCCGAGGTGATCGCCCGCGTCAACAGCTTCTTCGGCTTTCGCGCGGTCTCGCAGATCCGCATCGTCCAGAAGGCGGTCCATGCGCCAACCCGCAAGCTCGCGAGCCGTCCGCTCGATGCCGCGGAAAAGCACCGTCTCGCCGGAATGCTGGCCGAGGTGGAGGATCCGCGGCTGCGCGAGTCTCTTGAGCGCCTGGGCGCGGGCGTGATCAGCCGGCGGCCCAGAAGCTCTCAACGCCAGTCGTGATCACGGCTGCGTGAACAGGCGGCACTTGTTTGACCACATTTGACGTTATAGGAGATGGGGCAGGACCGGCGGCCAAAAACATCAGGAACGCCGGGCGCGGGCAGGACGCCGAACGGGTTGGGCGCGCGTGAACGAATTCAAACATGAAATGGGTGATTAGCATGTTCCGTTTGACGTCCCGACTGACCGCCGCCGCGACGATTTCGTTGCTCGCACTGACATTGACGGCTTGCTCGGATTCGTCTGAGGAAAAAACCGACGCCCCGGCCTCGACAGAGACAGCCGCCCCCGCGGAAACACCCGCGCCGGCCGAAACAACGGCAGCCGCCGAACCGGCAGCAACGCCTGCACCGGCCGAGACGACAGCACCCGCCCAGACCGCCGCCCCCGCCACGGCCGCTGTCGAAGCGCCGAAGGCTGATGGCGATGTCGACATGGCCAAGGTGCTGGAGCCCGGTCCGCTCAAGGACATGGCGCTCGGCGAGGAAACCGCGCCTGTCACCATCGTCGAATACATGTCGATGACCTGCCCGCATTGCGCCGACTTCCATGAGACCAACTTCAAGCCGCTCAAGGAAAAATACATCGACACCGGCAAGGTCCGCTTCATCCTGCGCGAATTCCCGTTCGATCCGCGCGCCGCGGCAGCCATCATGCTGGCCCGCTGCGCGCCTGAACCGCAGTTTTTTCCGATGGTCGATGTCTTGTTCAAGCAGCAGCGCACCTGGGCGACAGCCCCGGACGGGCGCGAAGCCCTGCTGCAAATCGCCCGTTTGGCGGGTTTTACACAGGAGACATTCGAGGCTTGCTTGACGAACCAGAAACTTCTGGACGATGTGAATGCGGTCAGGACCAAGGCCGCCAACGAGTTTGGGGTGCAATCCACGCCAACCTTCATCATCAACGGCAAGCGGTATCCGGGGAACATGTCGATTGAAATCATGTCGGCGATCATCGACCCGCTGCTTTAAGCGGGCGCCAGGTTCCAATCCCTTGCGACAATTTCGCGGGGTGAGCCTTGGTGTGTCGATGAGGGCCTCTGGCCGGGAGCTTCAGTCATGAGGTTCACCAAGCTTCGCGTCCTCGGATTCAAATCCTTCGTCGAACCCAACGAGTTCGTCATCGAGCGCGGGCTGACCGGTGTGGTCGGCCCCAATGGCTGCGGCAAGTCCAATCTTGTCGAGGCCATGCGCTGGGTGATGGGCGAGAATTCCTACAAGAACATGCGCGCCTCGGGCATGGACGATGTGATTTTCTCGGGCTCGGGCAACCGTCCGGCCCGCAACACCGCCGAAGTCGGTCTCTATCTCGACAATTCCGACCGCACCGCGCCCGCCGCCTTCAACGATTCCGACGAGATTCAGGTCACCCGCCGCATTGAGCGCGAGTCTGGCTCCGTCTACCGCATCAACGGCAAGGAGGCGCGCGCTAAGGATGTGCAGCTGCTGTTCGCTGACGCCTCCACCGGCGCCCGGTCGCCCTCGATGGTGGGGCAGGGCCGCATTGGCGAACTGATCCAGGCCAAGCCGCAGGCGCGGCGGCAATTGCTCGAGGAAGCGGCCGGCATTTCCGGTCTGCACTCGCGCCGCCACGAGGCGGAACTGAGGCTGCGCGCCGCCGAAACCAATCTCGAACGGCTGGACGACGTTACGTCTGAACTGGAATCGCAGGTCGAAAGCCTCAAGCGCCAGGCCCGCCAAGCCAACCGGTTCAAAACCCTGTCGGCGGAAGTGCGCCAATCCGAGGCGATCCTGCTGCATTTGCGCTGGTCGATCGCCAAGGGTCAGGAAGGCGAGGCCGAAAGCGCGCTCGCCCAGGCCACCTCGCTTGTCGCCGAACTGGCGCAGGCGCAGATGGATGCGGCGAAGAACCAGGCCGTCGCCGCCCACAAACTGCCCGAACTCCGTGAGGCAGAAGCCGCCGCCGCCGCCGCCCTGCAACGGCTGCAGATCGCCCGCACCCAGATCGACGAGGAAGCCGAGCGGATTGCCCGCCGCCGCGAGGAACTGGACCGGCGGCTGACGCAACTCAAGACCGACATTGAACGCGAGCAACGGCTGATCGCCGACAATGCCGGGATCATGCAGCGGCTCTCGGCCGAGGAAGCCGAGTTGAAGCTGGCGCTGGAAGGCAGCGGCGAACGCTCGGCGGCGTTGAAAGCGTCGTTTGAGGCGGCGCAGGAAAAACTCACCGAAAGCGAGACATCGCTCGGCATCGTCACCGCCGAACGCGCCGAGGCGGCGGCCGAGCGCACCCAGCTCGACCGCGTCATCCGCGAGGCGGGCGAGCGCAAGGCCCGGCTCGAGCGGCAGATCGCCAGCCAGGACGCCGATCTCGCGGCCATCGCCGAGCGCGTCGCCGGACTGCCCGATCCCGCCGCCAAGCGCCGCGACACCGAGATCGCCGAAAAGGCGCTGACTGATGGTGAAACCGCGCTGACCCGGATCGAGGCGGCGCTTGAGGCGGCGCGTGAGGCCGAGACCGCCGCGCGCCAGCCGGTGACCGAGGCCAAGGCGAAGCTCAACGCGATCGAGACCGAAGCCAAGACCATCGCCCGCATGCTCAACGCCGGTCAGGGCTCGGACCTGTTTCCGCCGGTGGTCGAGAAGATCAAGGTCGATCGCGGCTATGAGACCGCGCTTGGCGCAGCCCTTGGCGATGATCTCGACCTGCCGCTTGATCCCGCGGCCCCCGCCCATTGGGCGAAGATGGACATTGCGGGCGAGGACCCGGCGCTGCCCGAGGGCGTGACGCCGCTGTCGACCCATGTCCGCGCGCCGGACGAACTCGCCCGCCGGCTCGCCCAGATCGGGCTGGTCGCCGACGCCGCCCATGGCCGGGCTTTGCATGCATCGCTCAAACCCGGCCAGCGGCTGGTCACCCGCGACGGCGCGATTTTCCGCTGGGACGGCTATGTCGCCTCCGCCGACGCGCCGACGCCAGCCGCGCTCCGGCTCGAGCAAAAAAACCGGCTGGCCGAACTCGATGCCGAAGTGGTCGAGGCCACCAGGGCCTTGCGCCTGACCGAAGAGGCCTTGACGCTGAGCGAGGCCGCGGTCGCGGCCCGGGTGGAGGAGGGGCGCGCCGCGCGCGACCTCATCCGTGACGCCAGCCGCAATCTCAGCCGCGCCCGCGATGAACTGGCGAGCGCCGAACGGGCGTCCGGCGAATTGTCAAACCGCCGCGCGGTGCTGACCGAATCCCGCGCGCAAGTGGGCGCGCAACTGGCTGAAACCCTGGCCGCGCTGGAACAGGCGGCGGACGCGCTGAAAGCCTGCCCGGATCTGGCCGGGCTCGACGCCGCGCTGATGCAGGTCAACGCCGAGGTGGCGACCGATCGCGGCGCGCTGGCCGAAGCCCGCGCCGCCCATGAGGGGCTGGAGCGCGAAAACGCCGCCCGCGCCCGCAGGCTGGAAGCCATCGCATCGGAGCGGACCACATGGCTTGAGCGCGCCGCCAATGCCGAAAGCCATCTCGCGGCCCTCAATGCCCGGTCGGAGGAAACCGCGACTGAAGCCGCCGGCATCGCCGATGCGCCCGATGAGGTGGCCGCCCGCCGTCGTTTATTGCTGACCCAGTTGAGCGAGGTGGAAAAGCGCCGTCAGGACGCCGCCGACACGCTGGCGCTGGCCGAAACCCGCTCGCGCGAGGCCGACAAGCTCGCAACTGAAGCCATCGGCGCGCTGTCGCAAGGCCGTGAGGCGCGGGGACGCACCGAAGAGCGCTTGATGGCGGCGCGCGAACGCCGCGAGGAAGGCGAGGCCCGCATTCGCGAGGCGCTCAACTGCGCCCCGCATGAAGCCATGCGCCACACCGGCCTGGCTGCCGATGCCGCGATCCCGGATCCGGCCCAGGTGGAGCGCAATCTCGAACGTCTCAAGATCGAGCGAGAACGGCTGGGCGCGGTCAATCTGCGCGCCGAGGAAGAACAGATCGAACTGTCGGACCGGCTCAACACCATCATCACCGAGCGCGAGGACATCATCGACGCCATCAAGAAACTGCGCGCCGGCATTCAGGGCCTGAACAAGGAAGGCCGCGAACGCCTGCTGGTCGCCTTCGATGTCGTCAACGCGCAGTTCCAGCGGCTGTTCACCCATCTCTTCGGCGGCGGCACGGCGGAACTGCAGCTGATTGAATCCGACGATCCGCTGGAAGCCGGGCTCGAAATCCTCGCCCGCCCGCCCGGCAAGAAGCCGCAGACCATGACGCTTCTGTCCGGCGGCGAACAGGCGCTGACCGCCATGGCGCTGATCTTCGCGGTGTTTTTGACCAATCCGGCGCCGATCTGCGTGCTCGACGAGGTCGACGCGCCACTTGATGACCACAATGTCGAGCGCTTCTGCAACCTGATGGACGAAATGGCCGCCTCCACCGAGACCCGCTTCGTCATCATCACCCACAACCCGATCACCATGGCCCGCATGAACCGCCTGTTCGGCGTCACCATGGCCGAACAGGGCGTCAGCCAGCTGGTCTCGGTCGACCTGCAGACCGCCGAGCAGTTGAGGGATGCGGGGTGAACTCTGCAACAGGGTGTCGCGATCGGGCGGCGCACCGAAGCTAAGCGGAATTGTATGTAAGCGGCAATACTACAATTTGAAGCAAACATTAACTAAGTATAAATCTCACAAGTTGGGTTTTACCATTGCGGGGTGAAGTGATGTTGGGTTTCGAAGTGCACCCGTCCGCGCGAATTTCAATAGATTCCATTGCCGCTGATGCGCTGACTCTTGTCGAAAAAATCGATATCATTCGACGGCCAAGTGGCGATGCGTCGCGGTGGGTGTCTGCTGATACAATCACGCTTACAGATGAGGATATCATCGGCGATCCCATAATGTGGGAGCCACAGCCAGATGGAACCCAAGCCCTAATATTCCTGTTTCATGGCGGCGACAGTTTCGGGTTAACTGAATTAAATCATCGTAAATTAGAAAAATTAACTAGTGAATTGCTTAAAATTAAATGGGTTTGTAAGTCTGTTGGAAGAGAATATATTACAAAATCATTCATTAATTGGGCAAAGGTAAGATATTACGAGGGTTCGAGTACAGAATTTCTTGAGCATTTCATTGATGGGTGTAGAGGAGACATTGTGGAAAGGACGGTCTGGGCGCCTGTTCAGCATTTATCAGTTGAGGAGGCATTTGCATTCGGTCCGACCAGAATTGTACCTATGAACGAGGCGTTTTATGAAGGGATTCGGAAAGCCTTCATCGGCCTAGCCCAAACTTCGAACGACAGTTTCGATCAATTCATCGAGGAATTTCGGGCGGAAACTAAAGGCTGTTCTGCAGTCGAGGTCAAGGTTTTCGCTGAGCCAGGTTACGCTAAAAGTGCAGGTATGCAGATTTCCGAAGATGCCATCGGTTTGCTTCGGTTTTTTAGTGCCGCAACGCTCAGTTCTACTTGTATGTCGCCAGTAGCGCTTCTAGATGCCATGATAGTGCCAAAATGGTACACACTGACAAGTGGCGTTGATGGTGGAATTTATTATGATGGTGGATTAAAGATAACAGAAGTTGAACGCTTGATTATTGACAAAGCAAAACTAGAAAGTTTTAAAAAATTGAATTTTGACATTGTTGGCGATCTTTTAAACGAATTAAAGCTCAATTCTTTTGGAAAAGCTGTGCGATCCAGCATTCTTTCCTTTACAAGATCTATAACGTTTTCAGAGTTGTCCGACCGTCTAATATTTGCTTTATCGGCAATTGAAGGCCTTCTACTTCGGAATCAGAGCGAAGGAATTCAGCAAAATGTTGGTGAGCGTGTTGCATTTCTCATTTCGAGCGAAACCACTGAAAGGATGGCTATCGTCCAGAGTTTCCGTTCTGCCTACAAGCTGCGGTCTGAATACATTCATCACCGGATTGGCAATCCCGAGAAAGTTGAACTGGATAGAACTTTCCAAGATATCTGGGCAGCACTGAACACAGCTGTTGCTAATTTGGACAAGTTCTCAAAGCGCGAAGATTTTATTGATGCAATTGAGCGCAGAAAATTTGGTGGCTAACTGCCACATGGCATGATAATATCCGCCACATGGCAAGAACCAGCTCCATAGAACTGACACCGGCATCCCGGACGGACCCGACGGACCCGACGGATCCGGCAGATCCGGTCTCGCTCGCGGGCGTCGATCCCGCGCGCCTGGCCCGGGTTGCCGCCACCGCCTATGCGCGCATTGCCGAGGCCTGGCGTCTCGGCAATGAAGCGGCTGCGCAATTGCTTGACATCAGCCCGCGCACCTTCGCCCGGATGAAAACCGGCAGCTGGTCCGGCCGCTTCAGCCGTGACCAGCTGATGCGGGTGAGCGCGGTGACCGGGCTCTACAAGGGCTTGCACCTTTATTTCAGCGATGATCTGGCCGATCGTTGGGTGAACATGCCGAACTCCGGCCCGTTGTTTGACGGCGCCGCGCCGCTCGACGCGATGATCGCGGGTGGTCTTCCTTCCATTCTCGCCACCCGCAATTACATCGATGCCTTGCGGGGCGGTGCGTGACGCTGGCTTTGGCGACGCTGGCGCTTTCCGCGACGGTGCGGTTGATCCCGACGGCCTATTACAAACCGCCGGTGCTGACGGCACTTGTCAGGGACACAAGCGACCTTGCCATCCTGGCGGCCCTCGAGGGGCTGACCAGCCAACGATTGATCGCCGAGAAGACCGGGCTTGCCGGCCTTGATCCGCGCGAATTGCTGTTTCGCGCCTGGGGTCAGACCCACGTCAATGCGGCATTCGCCTACACCCGGGCCGAGGGCAATCGCTTCAACGACGCCACCCGTGGCGCCTGGTATGCCGGGTTTGACGATCTGACGGCCATCGCCGAGGCCGCCTATCACCGCACCCGCGAACTGGAACGGATAAATTACTTTGAGGATGAAGCCATCTATCAGGCGCTGCTTGCCGGCCTGATGGGCGATTTCCACGATCTCAGGTCCGCTGAAGCCGGGACGCCGTGCCTGTCGCCCGACATCGCCATTGGCTACAAGGCAGGCCAGGAACTTGCGCGCTCAATGCGCGGGCAGGGGTCGCGCGGCTTCGTCTATCCCTCGGTGCGGCGCGCCGGCGGAACCTGCATCGTCGCTTTCGAGCCGCATCTGGTGCAGAATGTCCGTCCCGGAGCGCGCTGGAAAATCAGCTGGAACGGCAGCCGGGACTACACCGTCACCACCGAGTGAACGCCGCTATCCAAAAGGCGGTGGCCCCTACAAAGCCCCGATCAGGGCGCTGGTCACCCGGTCCTGGGTTTCGTCATCAAGATAGGGGTGCATCGGCAGGCTGAGCACGCAGCCCGACAGCATGTCGGTAACCGGCAGTTCGCCGCCGGCGACGCCGTGATGGCTGTAGGCGTCCTGGCGGTGCAGCGGCTTGGCGTAATAGACGGCGCTCGGCACGCCGAGTTCCTTCATGTGCGCCTGGATGGCGGCGCGGTCGGCGCCGTCCGGCAGCTTGACGGTGTATTGCGCCCAGACCGATTGCAGCCCGTCGGGGACGACCGGCGTCGCGACATGGCCCTTGAGCAGGTCCGAATAGCGCGACGCGATGCGATTGCGGGCTTCGATTTCGTCGTCGAAGATCCGGAGCTTCTCGATCAGGATCGCCGCCTGAAGGGTGTCGATCCGGCCGGTCATGCCGATGCGCACATTGTCATACTGGCTTGTGCCCTTGCCGTGAAACAGGATCGAGCGCAGCGTCTCGGCGAGCTCGGCATCGTCGGTGAAGATCGCGCCGCCATCGCCATAGGCGCCCAGCGGCTTGGCCGGAAAGAAGCTGGTGGCAGTCGCCATCGCCAGCGTGCCGACCCGGCGGTTGTGATAGCGCGCGCCGTAGGCCTGCGCGCCGTCGCCCAGCACCCACAGCCCCTCGCGGGCGGCGATTTTCGACACTGCGTCATAATCGGCGGGAATGCCGAAAAGATCGACCGGGATGACGCCGACGGGTTCGTGTCCGGCTTCGCGCGCCGCGGCAATGGCAATCTCCAACGACGCCGGGTCCATGTTGAAGGTGTCCGCGTCGACATCGACGAACCAGACATGGGCGCCAAGCCAGGCCACCACTTCGGCCGTCGCGACAAAGGTGAAGGCCGGGCAGAAGATCGCCTGGCCCGGACGCACGTTCTTGGCCATCAGCACCATCGCCAGCGCGTCGGTACCCGAGGAACAGGCGATGGAATGCTGCGCCCCGCAATGGGCCGACAATTGCGCCTCAAGCTCTGCAACCTCGGGCCCCATGATGTATTGGCCGTGGTCAAGCACCCGGGCAATCGCGGCATCCACCCGATCACGGATGAGCATTTGCTGAGCGGCCAGATCGACAAAACGGACAGGTTCGCGGGTCGCGGATGACATTGTGCTGGTGTCCCTGGGCTCAAAGCTGATGGTAATCTCCGCCGCGAGCCCAACACGACCGGATGTGACACACCTGTTAAAGCGCCGCGCCATCAGGGTCCATATGGTCCCGCATCTGTCGCGGCGGAAAATGCCATCGTAACAATCACTTTGCGTTGCTTGTGGTGATGCGCCGTGACAGCGGGGCAGGCAACACCGTGGCGCGGCCTGTTTGGCGCTCAGGTTTCGCGATTAACGCCCGCATCGCTCGCCGACCTTGTCAACATGCTGATCCTTTGGATCGATTTAGTCGCGGAATTGGTCGATTTGCGCATTGTATTTCCCTGTCCATGCAGTAAGCAGCCGAAGCAGGCACTCACGGAGGCCACGCCTTCGCGGGGTTTGCCTGTGCCCCGCTGGCGGGGCGGCGATGCCGGCATGGGTCAATCTGCCGGCTGCGGAAACGGAAGGTCAAGTGATGACGAAATGGGTCTACACTTTCGGGGACGGGCAGGCGGAAGGTTCGTCCGCTGATCGCAACCTTTTGGGCGGCAAGGGAGCAAACCTTGCCGAAATGTGCAATCTCGGCCTGCCGGTGCCGCCAGGACTGACAATCACCACAGATGCCTGCGTCTGGTATTATGACAATGGCCGCAGAATGCCGGACGGTCTCGAAACCGCCGTCATCAATGCACTGGTCAAGGTCGGGGAAATGGCCGGGCGCACCTTTGGCGATCCGGAGAAGCCCTTGTTGCTGTCGGTCCGCTCCGGCGCCCGCGCCTCGATGCCCGGAATGATGGATACGGTGCTCAACCTCGGTCTCAACGACGAGACGGTTGCCGCGGTGGCGCGCGATTCGGGCGACGAGCGCTTCGCCTTCGACAGCTACCGCCGCTTTATCCAGATGTATGGCGACGTGGTGATGGGGCTCGATCACGAGGTCTTCGAGGACATCCTTGAGGACGAGAAGGCTCGGCTGGGTCATGAACTCGACACCGATGTCTCCGCCGACGAATGGCGGGTGATCATCGCTCGCTATATGGCGACCATCGAGGAAGAACTGGGCGTCCCGTTCCCGCAGGATCCGCATCAGCAGCTCTGGGGCGCCATTGGCGCCGTGTTTGCCAGCTGGATGAACGCCCGCGCCATCACTTACCGTCAACTGCATGACATCCCGGCCTCATGGGGCACGGCGGTCAATGTTCAGGCCATGGTGTTCGGCAATCTGGGCGACCAGTCGGCCACCGGCGTGGCGTTTACCCGCAACCCGTCGACCGGCGCCAGAGAGCTCTACGGCGAATTCCTCGTCAACGCCCAGGGCGAGGATGTGGTGGCCGGCATCCGCACGCCGCAATCGATCACCGAGGCCGCGCGCATCACCGCGGGTTCGGACCGTCCTTCGCTTGAAAAGCTGATGCCGGAGGCATTCGGGCAATTCCTGGCCATCTGCGACCGGCTTGAGCGGCACTATCGCGACATGCAGGATCTCGAATTCACCATCCAGAGCGGCAAGCTGTGGATGCTGCAGACCAGATCCGGCAAGCGGACCGCCAGGGCGGCTCTGAAAATCGCCGTCGACATGGCGGCGGAGGGCCTGATTACGCGCGAGGAAGCGGTGCTGCGCATCGACCCGGCGTCGCTTGATCAGCTTCTGCATCCGACCATCGATCCGCATGCAAGCCGCGACATCATCGGCTCCGGCCTGCCGGCCTCGCCGGGTGCGGCCACCGGCGAGATCGTCTTCACCTCCGAGGAAGCCGTCGAAGCCGCCAAGACCGGCCGCAAGGTCATTCTGGTGCGGGTCGAGACCAGCCCGGAAGACATTCACGGCATGCATGCCGCCGAAGGCATTCTCACCTCGCGCGGCGGCATGACCAGCCATGCGGCGGTTGTCGCGCGCGGCATGGGGACGCCTTGCGTCTCGGGCGCCGGCGGCTTGCGGATTGATATGCGCAACCGCACGCTGGTCTCGCTGGGGACCACGCTGAATGCCGGCGACGTCATCACACTGGATGGCTCGAGCGGCCAGGTGCTGAAAGGCGCCGTGGCGATGTTGCAGCCCGAACTGTCCGGCGATTTCGGCCTGATCATGGAATGGGCAGACGCCACAAGGCGCATGAAGGTCCGCACCAACGCCGATACACCCGCGGACGCCCGCGCGGCGCGCTCGTTCGGTGCCGAAGGCATCGGCCTGTGCCGCACCGAGCACATGTTCTTTGATGGCGACCGCATCACCGCCATGCGCGAAATGATCCTGGCCGGTTCCGAAGTCGGCCGCCGCGTTGCCCTTGCAAAGTTGCTGCCGATGCAGCGGTCGGACTTCATCGAGCTGTTCGAGATCATGAAGGGCCTGCCGGTCACCATAAGGCTGCTCGATCCGCCGCTGCATGAATTCCTGCCCAAAACGGCGGAAGAGATCGCCGAGGTGGCGGCCGTTGTCGGAATCCCCGCCGACAAGCTCAGCCAGCGCGTTGACGAGTTGCACGAGTTCAATCCGATGCTCGGCCATCGCGGCTGCCGGCTGGCGATCTCCTATCCGGAAATCGCCGAAATGCAGGCGCGCGCCATCTTTGAAGCCGCCGTCGAAGCCGCCAAATCCACCGGCGCCCCGGTCGTGCCGGAAGTTATGGTGCCGCTGGTGGGCCTTCGCGAGGAGCTCGATTTCGTCAAGGCGCGGATCGATGCGGTTGCGCGCGAGGTCATCAGTGAGGCCGGCGTCGAGATCACCTATCTCGTCGGCACCATGATCGAACTGCCGCGCGCGGCCATTCGGGCCAATTCGATCGCCGAAGTCGCCGAGTTCTTCTCCTTTGGCACCAACGACCTGACCCAGACCACGTTCGGCATATCGCGCGATGACGCGTCATCCTTCCTGATGACCTATCAGCAAAAGGGCATCATCGAGCAGGATCCCTTCGTCACGCTCGATATTGACGGTGTCGGCGAACTGGTCCGCATCGCGTCCGAAAAGGGCAGGGCCACCCGCCCGGACATCAAGCTCGGCATCTGCGGCGAACATGGCGGCGATCCGGCCTCGGTGCGGTTCTGCGATTCGATCGGGCTCGATTACGTCAGCTGCTCGCCGTTCCGCGTGCCGATCGCGCGGTTGGCTGCGGCCCAGGCGGCGATCGAGAAGAAACGCAGCGCTTGACCCAACCGTGAACACCATCCCCGGGACGCCACCAAATCCGTCCCGGGGATTGTGATTCCAATATTCGGCGTTTTGCGAGACGAAAAAACCAATCCTGGGTGCTGCGCTGTAAGTCCCGGCCCTCTCATCAGGCTCCACGCATTGTATTTTACAGATACAATTCACGGAGACGAATGCGATGGATCTCGTACCCCTGATCGATCTTGCCGGCGAACCGCACACCGCGTTGATTGGCGGCCTTGTTCTTGGCCTGGCCTTTGGCGTGTTTGCCCAGCGCAGCCGCTATTGCACCCGCTCGGCGGTTCTCTCCGCCATGGGCGAAAGCGACCTCAAGCCGTTGGCGACCTGGGCCGCGGGTTTTGCCGCCGCCATTCTGGTCGTGCAGGCGTTGGTCGGCGCCGACATGATCGATGTTGCCGAAACCCGCTTCTTCGCCACCGCGCAGAGCCTGTCGGGCGCACTCATCGGCGGCCTGCTGTTTGGCGTCGGCATGGTGCTGGCGCGGGGCTGCGTCTCCCGACTGCTGGTGCTCAGCGCCTCGGGCAATCTGCGTGGCGTCTTTTCCATTGCCATCATCGCGGTGACGGCGCTTGCCACCTACAGCGGCGTGCTCGTGCCGTTGCGCGACTTCATTGGCGGGTTCTGGAGCACGGCGGCGATCGGCGGCAATGACCTTCTCGCCCAAACAGGGCTCGAACGGATCGCCGGAATTGTCCTGGGCGGCGCTCTGGCGGCGATCGCCATTGGCGTTGCGCTGAAGGCGCGGCTGTCGCCCTGGCGGCTGTTCGGTGGCGCCATGATCGGCCTCACCATTGCCGCGGGCTGGTATTTCACCTGGCAATTGTCGACCCAGGTTTTTGAGCCGATCCAGGCCGAAAGCCTGTCCTTCATCCGGCCCTTGGCCACCAGCGGCGAACTGGCGCTTGAGGGCGGATTTGCCGGGCTGGATCAGGGTGTTCTGATCGGCGCCATCATCGGCGCCTTTGTGGCGGCCCTTGTTTCGGGCGAGTTCCGCATCTCCACCTTCTCCGAACCGGGCGTGCCATCGATCTGGCGCTACGCCGCAGGTTCGGTGCTGATGGGCTTTGGCGGCATCCTGGCGGTTGGCTGCACCATCGGCGCCGGCCTCACCGGCGGCTCCGTGCTGGCGATTTCATCGCTGCTTGGCCTGGCATCGATGATCGCGGGCGCGGCGCTGACGCAACTTGCCTTGAGAGCGATTGCCAGCGAGAGCCCGCGTTCAGCCGCGGTCATGCCGGCTGAGTGATCCGCACCGCGTCCGGCCCGGCTTCAATCACAAGCCGGGGCAGGGCTGACAGACTTTGCCATTCGGTTCGCTCGCCGATGGCCAGCACCGGACAGTCAATCCGGTAAAGCATCTGCGCCACAAGCGCGCCGGTGGCGATGATGGCGTCGGCATCCAGCAGGATGATCGCTGCGGGCGCGGTGCCGAGCCTTATCGCCTCGGCCAGCACCGAGGCGCCGGACGAAGAGCCCCGGCCGCGCTCCATGAACAGGATCGAGCCTGACAGGCAGGCGCCGTGCTGCGGATGAAACCGGTCGATCACCTTGCCGCTGGCGCTGTCAAATCCGCCCCAGAAACTCAAGGGTTCGGCAAGCGCCAGAACCGGCCCCTCGGCCGAGCCGGCAACCAGGTATCGCAGGCTCATGCCCGCACCACCCGTCCGGCCCTGGCCGACAGCATCGTATCGGCCAATGTGCCGAAGGCGACATCGACGCCAAGATTTCCCGGCGCGTAGTAGGCCCACTTGCCCGAATTGGTCATCACCGCGCCGGAGAGGTCGCGGATGATCGCGGTGACATAGGTGCAGGTGTCGACAACCACCGTGACGCCCGCCGCTTCCAGCCGCGCGGCGCGGCCGTCACGCATCAGTTGCCCCCACTCATGCCGCCCGGTGTTGACATAGACCGGCACCGAAAACGGCGCCAGATCGAGCATCGGCATCAGCCGCTCGAACTCCGTGAGCGAGAAATGCGGCGTCCCGAGTGCCACGGCCGTCAGCGGCGCGCCATCGGCAACGGTGCTGAGCCTGGCCAGTATGCCCGCAATATCGGCCGGTCCGAGCCGCGCCACAATTGGAGCATCGAACCCGCCGGTTGCGGTGGCAAGATCCGGCGCTTCCGGCGTCAGGCCGACCGCGTGAAACATCGCCACGCTGCCCGATGACGCCGCCGCCGCCCCCAGCGCCTTGAGGTCGTCCTCGCTGGTCGATCGCGGCAGGCCGGTGATGGCTGCAATGGTGGAGCCGCATTCACGGCCGACGATCAGGCCTGCCGCCACCGCGATGCCGCCGGCCTGATCCGGATCGGCATCCTCAAACCCCGACAGCTCCACGATCACCCGCGCCAGACGGTTCTCCGTGCGATGCAGCCCGTAGTCGGGCACCCTTCCGGTGAGCGCGCAGGCAAGATCGATGAAATCGCCATAGCGGTTGGTGCGCGCGCCGATGACGGAATTGGCGAAAACAATGGCGTTGGATTCGGCCCAGGCCAGTTGATCGCCGAATTTCGGCCTCAGCAGGGTCTGATAGGGGGCGCAGGTGAAGCTCGGCGTGCAGCCAAGTTCGACATGGGCTTCCATCAATCGTTTTCCGGCGGCCCCCAGCGCAGGATCGCCGATAAACAGCTCCGGATGGATGAGATCGACAGAGCCGACATTGAGCGTTGTTGCAACCTTGACCCGGCCTTTGAGAGCGACGAAACGCTCGACGAAATCGAGACTGGCCTGGCCGTGATAGAGACATCCGTCGACATGGGCGCTGGCGCAGGGCAACAGACGCTCGGCGCCGACGGCCTGGGCGAACCGCAGCACAAGGCCAAGCGCGTCTGCCGCGGCGCGCCCTTGCAGGCCCTCCATGATGTCACGGTCTGTCTGTGTTAGGTCCACCGAGCCGTCTCCCGCCGCTTGACCGGCGGAGACTAACTCATGTCACGCAAATCCGTGCAGCGCTTTTGCAGTACCGGCATGCAAAAACCAATGCATGTCGCCCGAATCCGTTTGGATGAGAGGCGTTTGAATGGCCGCGGACGGAAAGCAGGGCCGGAACCCAGACCGGACGGAAAGCCTCAGAGCTTTTCCAGGACCGCGACAAATGCCTTGGCGAATTGCACCAGATCCGCGGTTGTGCTGTCGGGCTCCACGGTGCGGGCCTGGTCGCCGTCGGCGCTCAGCAACACCAGGCCAAACCGCCCGCCATCATCGCGCGACAGGCAGACAACGGCAATCCGCTGCGCGTCGTCCAGCAACCCGGATGCGGGCAGATCGAACAGGAATTCACCGCCGACGCGCTTGGCGGCCTCGCGAACGGCTGCGCCGAATCCGTTGGCGGCAACGTCATTGAGGTCGAGCGCCAGTTCAAGCTCGACCAGATCCAGCGGCATCGGGGGTGGGGTGGTTTGGGCCACTGGGTCGGCACTATTCGGCTCCGCCACGCCATAGGCTGCGGAGAAAGGCTGCGAATGGCCGTGCATTGGCGTCGATGTGGCGTCAGTCGCCATGGCGGATCTCCTTCGGAAACCGTGGACATTGTCCAAGTTGATCTGCCCCCAAACCTCAGAATTGCTTTCAAGAATGGCTGAAGTGTGGCGCTTGCCGCGCCTGCCCGGAGCGGCTAAGGAATTCCACCTCGACCATGCGCGCAATCCCGCCCGCCATCAGACCCGGAGACCTGGCCGCCGCCATGCCCTTCCGACCCCAACGACCGCACTCCATCGCCGCCAGTTGGTCACGCATACTTGGCCGGTTCACCCTGCTGCTGGCTTTCATGGCCTTGGTTCTGCACCGGGCCGGCGTGCTGGATCTGCCCAATGCGGTTGCGGCAATTCTGCTGGCGTCAGGTCTGGCGATTGCTGTGCTGGGGCTGTCGATGATCGGCTTCTTCATGCTTTGGCACGTGGGCGCCAAGGGCGGCCATGCATCCTTCAGTGGCATGGTGATGGCGCTGATGGTGCTGATCCCGGTGGGGATTGCCGCCAGCCGCTATGTTCTTCTTCCCACTATTCACGATGTAACGACCGATGTGATGGAGGCGCCGGAATGGCTCGAGCCGCCCGTCCTTGAATTGTCCTGGATCAAGCGGTCGAATGGCGGCGATGCGGCCGCCCGAGACTTGCAGACCCTGGCCTATCCGCAAGTGACCGGGCGGCGCTATGAGGGCGCAATCGACCGTGTGCTGCTGGCCGTGCGCGCGGTGGTGCAGGAAAACAAATGGACGCCAGTCGCCCATGTCGGGGTCGAAGCGCTGGTGGACGGCCTCGAACCGGTGCCTGAGTCGGCCGGCGAGGGTGAACCATTATCCAATGGCGAGGTTGATCCCGCGCGCGCTCCCATCCCCGCGCCGCGTCCGGATATCGAGAACGAGTCGGTCGAGGCGCTGCCGACCTTTGCGCTGATGCAATACGAAACCAAGACCCTGGTGCTTGGCATTCCGCAAGACGTGTTGATCCGGCTTGTCGAAGAGGAAGAAACCACCTTTGTCGACATGCGGGCCGCGACCCGGGATGGCGACCATGATCTTGGCCTGAACGCCGAACTGATCCAGACCTTCCTGCGGGATCTCGACATCAGGCTGCTCGGCATTGCCGGCGGCTGAAGAGTGGATATGAACCGGATGCGTCCGGGCGAAGAACGCCCCGAGCGCTTCTCGTCGGGGAAATACTCAAGCCACCCGGTACTCGCCATCAATCGCCGGCGGACCGTCGGTGATGACCTCGCCGCGGCCGACCAGATCTTCCAGATGCGCCAGCACCGACAGGGCGGCCGCGCCATGCAGTCGCGGGTCGGTGTCCCGGTAGATCGCCTTGACCATGTCGGCAATCAGCCTGTCGCCTTTTTCCACCCGGCCGAGAACGGCGCGCTCGCGCATGCGGCGGTGGGTCTTGAGCGCCCGGACGAATTGGCGGGGCTCCTTCACCGGACCGCCATGGCCGGGCAGGTAGGAGCGGTCGTCGCGCGCGGCCAGCATGTCGAGCGAAGCCATGAAGTCGCTCATCGCGCCATCGGGCGGAGCAATGATCGAGGTGGCCCAGGCCATCACATGATCGCCGGAAAAGACCTGACCGGTGCCAATCAGCGCGAACGCCGCGTGATTGGCGGTGTGGCCCGGCGTGTGCAGCGTTTCGATCGCCCAGCCGTCGCCGGTTGTCACCTCGCCATGGCCGGAGGCGACGTCGGGGACAAACTCCATGTCCGAACTTTCCTTGAGCGGATTGACCTCGCCCACATGCAGCGGCCGCGCCGCGCGATGCGGCCCTTCGGCGATCACAATCGCCCCGGTCGCGGCCTTCAGCCGGGCGGCCAATGGCGAGTGGTCCCGGTGGGTGTGGGTCACGAAAATATGGCTGACCGGACGGCCGGCGATGGCCGCGATCAGGGTGCGCCAATGGTTTTCGTCCTCGGGACCCGGATCGATCACCGCCAGCGTATCGCGTCCGACCACGTAGCTGTTGGTGCCATGGAAGGTCAGCGGTCCTGAATTGGGCGCGGTGACCCGCAGCACATCCGGGGCAACAGGCACGGCCTGGCCATGGGCAGGCTCGAAGGCCTTGTCGAACTCGGGTTCGGTCACGAAACTCTCCAATTCTCGCAAAGGCCCGGAACCGGCGCCTTGCCGTGGCCCCTTATACATGTCGCGCACAATCGTGCGGCGTTTTTGCGATAACGACATGTAAGAGTAAACAAAAGCGCGTCAGCGGAATCCGTTTCAATGCGACGCGCTTTTGTGGACGGGTGTTGATTTGGGCCGGACTGTCTTGCTGTCGGTCCGCTAAGTCAATATACCGCTTGAAAGGCGTCATTGCGCCAGCCGGCCAACCAACTGGAGGAAGATCCATGGCTATCGCCCCCGCGCGCTCTTTTGCGCAGACCTATATGCCAACGGGCCAGACCGTCGCTGCGCGTTATGCCACCTATGCAGTGCTTGCTTTTGCCGGCTCGATGCTGATTGCGATCGCCGGCAAGTTCCAGATCCCGTTCTGGCCGGTGTCGGCGAGCTTGCAGACGCTGGCGATTTTCGTGATTGCCGCAGCCTTTGGCCGCAAGCTCGCGGTAGCGACCCTTCTGCTTTATCTCGCCGAAGGCGCCGCCGGTCTGCCGGTTTTCTACCAGGGCGGTGGCCTGGCCTATTTTGCCGGTCCGACCACCGGTTATCTCGTTGGCTTCGTCATCGCGGCCGGCCTGACCGGTTATGCCGCCGATCTCGGCCTTGACCGCAATCCGCTCAAGCTCTTCGGCGTCAACCTTGTCGGCTCCGCCATCATCCTGGCGCTGGGTGCTGCCTGGATCGCGATTGTCTTCGGGCCCGACAAGGCGCTTGCCTGGGGCGTTGGCCCGTTCATCGCCACCGATGTGATCAAGGCGGCGCTGGCTGCGGCGGTGGTTCCGGCCGGTTGGCAGATCGTCAACCTGTTCCGCCGCTGATCCCAGAGACTGAGAAATCTCCGCCTCTTGGCGGGAGCGCCTGAATTGAAAACCCGCGCGGCGTGATGCCTCGCGGGTTTTTTCTGCCGGAGAATCCCTTACAGGGGTATTTTCCGTGCTTGTGATCGCACCCGTCTTTTGCTATCCCCGCGAGGCTTCCGGCGATTGCCGGATTGCGCCGGCCGGGCGATCCGTTCGTTGGGCCGAAATGTTGGGGCGTAGCCAAGTGGTAAGGCAATGGTTTTTGGTACCGTCATCCCTGGTTCGAATCCAGGCGCCCCAGCCAATCCTCCCTTTCAAGCCAATGAATCCAGGTTTTCCGGCAGGTCCAGCCTAGCCGGTGTGAATCAGCACCGAAGTTTGACCTCCCCCCGGGGATCTCGTGGAAAATTGATTTGAGGATACACTCTCAAGTTGTTGCAGGCTCACAATCGGCGCCGATCACGACCCTCTCGACACTCTGGCATCTACAATGAGGCCGCCGATGCTTTCATCGTCGGCACACCCTGGTGATCGGCGACCCACAGGTTGACGCCATCCTCGCTGCTTGTCGCATGGATCGATATCCGGCCGCCGGCAAAGAGCGGCGCCACCGAACGATAGCCAAAGCTCTGCAAGGGCGTATCAGAGATTTCCGCGGCAAGCCGAAGCAGGAACGTGGCCTGCAGCGGTCCGTGAAAGACAAGACCCGGATAATGTTCCTCGTTGATCGCGTAGGACAGATCGTAATGGATCCGGTGTCCGTTGAACGTCAGCGCCGAGTACCGAAACAGCAGGGTCGCGGTTGCGTCGATTGATTGAGAATGATCGGCCGCCGCCCCCGCCGGAGCCTGCATCCCTGGCCGGGCGGCAGCTTTGGTGTCCTGGTCGCGGTAGACGATATCCTGGCGCTCACTCAAGGCGGTTCCGCGCGGCGTGAGATAGTCGTGCCGGACTGTGACGAACACGAGGGGTCCGCTGCGCCCGAGCTTCTGGGTCACGTCCTCGATGCGCGAGCGGCGGGTGATGATGTCGCCAACCCGGAAGCCGCCGGAAAAATCCACCTGGCCACCGGCCCACATGCGCCGCGGCAACGGCACCGGCGGCAGGAAGCCGCCGCGCGCCGGGTGGCCGTCCTGGCCAAGCTCGCTCATTGGCGCGATCTCCGGCGCAAGACACCAGTGGATGCCGAGCGGCGCCGGATCGCCCAGTGCGAGCCCGGAACTTGTGTTGAAGATGGCGTTGAAGCTTTCGGACAGCCTCGGTGAGACTGTATCGGTGCGCTCCTGTGTGCGGCCGATCCAGCCACGCAGGTGATCAATGTCGACTTCACTCACTATTGATCTCCCACCGGTTCAATAGGACCGCGGCATGCCAAGCACGTGCTCGGCAATGTAGCTCAAGATCAGATTGGTCGATATCGGCGCGACCTGATAGAGCCGTGTCTCGCGGAACTTGCGTTCGACATCGTATTCCTCGGCGAAGGCAAAGCCGCCATGGGTCTGCACGCAGGCTTCGGCGGCGGCCCAGGAGGCGTCGGCGGCCATGAGTTTGGCGATGTTGGCTTCCTCACCGCAATTCTCGCCATCCTCATAACGGCGGCAGGCATCGCGGACCAGGAGGTCGGCCGCCTTCATCTGGGCATAGGCGCGGGCGATCGGGAACTGGATTCCCTGATTCTGGCCGATCGGCCGGCCGAACACCACCCGTTCATTGGCATAGGCGCTTGACTTCTGAATGAACCATTTGGCGTCGCCGACGCACTCGGCGGCAATCAGGATGCGCTCTGCATTCATGCCCGAGAGGATGTAGCGGAACCCCTTGCCCTCTTCGCCGATCAGGTTCTCCGCGGGAATGCGGACATTGTCGAAGAAAACTTCGGTCGTGGAGTGGTTCATCATCGTCCTGATCGGGCGGATGGTCATGCCGGCTTGCCTGGCTTCCCGCATGTCAACGATGAATACCGAGAGGCCGTCGGTCCGCATGGCCACGCCGTCCTTCGGCGTGGTGCGGGCCAGGAGCAGCATCAGGTCGGAATACTCGGCGCGCGACGTCCAGATCTTCTGGCCGTTGACGACATATTCGTCACCATCGCGGGTGGCGAAGGTCTTGATCGAGGTTGTGTCTGTGCCGCTGCCGGGCTCGGTGACGCCAAAGGCCTGCAGCCGCAGACGCCCGGCAGCGATCTCCGGCAGATATGTCTGCTTCTGGACTTGGTTGCCGTGTCTGAGAATGGCGCCCATGATGTACATCTGCGCATGGCAGGCGCCGCCATTGCAGCCGGAGCGCTGGATTTCCTCGAGGATCGCCGCAGCCGCCGAGAGCGGCAGGCCCGAGCCTCCATATTCCTCGGGAATGAGGGCGGCCAGATATCCGGCTTCGGTCAGCGCGGCGACGAACGCGCCCGGATAGGAGCTATCACGCTCAAGCTTCTGCCAGTATTCACCGGGAAAACTCGCGCACAGCTTGGCGACTTCTTCGCGAATTTCGGCATATTCCTCAGCAGACCCGGACATCATCTTTCCTCAATTGTATTTCGCTGGAAGATAGGGCTCGCATGCCATAACATCAAATAGCATAAGGTGAGGACAACCATACATTGGATGTATGGGCCAAGCGGGCATTCAATCCGGAAGACCGCGCACATCGGCAAGGCTTTCAATCGCGGCAAGCCGGGCGTAAAGGGCGGAAGCCTGGTTGCCCAGAACCGGGCGGGCGAGCGTCATGAACTTCTCCTCCATCTGATCGAGCGGCGGAAAGCTGTCCGGCTCGCCTGACGGGTCGGGGATCATCAGCGGGTGGACGCCGTCAACGGTACGGACTTCAATATGGGCGCCGAACGGATGGCGCAGGCCTTCGAGACGATCGTCCTGGCGCACGTCGACGCGTGCCGCGATGGCTTCGACGCCGGCGTCGCCGAGGAGCGCGTAATCGTCCCAGCCGAAATGGCCCTGATGCAGCGCCACCGCGGCGGTAAACGGCATGGAGAACTGGCCGTCGACGACAGTCCTGGGCCGCTGTTTTTCCGCGAGCGGCGCGCCGGTCAGAACGATCCCGTTGCGGTGCAGGCCGATGGTCACATCGACAATGTCGTCAACGGTCCAGCCGTGCTCCCTGCGCAACGCAATCAATCCGTCGATGGCGGCGTGGGTGTAGCGGCAACTCGGATAGGGTTTCATGCCGATCTTCATGGTCTCAAAGATGGAGCCGAGACCGGCGACCGCCATGTCGGGGCGGGCATTGTCGGTGTAGCCATGCAGGAAACCATGCTTGCCTTCGATCGCTTCCGCAGCGCCGACGAAACCTTCGCTGGCCAGCGTCGCGGCGATCAGCCCGTTCATGGCTGCCGCGCCAACCTGATAGCGCTTGTTCCAGCCACCATTGACGAGGAACTGCAACGACCCGGCCGCCTGGCTGGCCGCCACGCCGAAGGCGGAAGCAATGCCGGCGCCGTCGAGACCAAGCAGTTTTCCTGCCGCGGCGGCCGCCCCGAATGTGCCGGCGGTGGCGGTTGGATGAAAACCACGCGCATAATGGGAGGTCGGATCAAGCGCGTTGCCAAGCCGGCAGCAGACTTCGAACCCGGCCACGATTGCAGTAAGCAATTCCTGTCCTGAGGCGCCCGTCATTTCCGCTGCCGCAAGGGCTGCCGGGACAACAGGCGCACTCGGATGCAGCGAGCTGTCCGCATGGGTGTCATCGAAATCGAGCGAATGGCCGAGCACGCCATTGAGCAGGGCCGCGGTCGCTGGCCCGTAGCGGCGGTCAGTTCCAAAAACGCGGTCCTCGCCCGGCGCGCCGAGACCGAGCCGCTCGATCATCCGCATGATCGAGGGGGTGGAATCGGATTCACGGCCGGCCCGCACGATGCTGCCGACCAGATCGATCATCAGGTGCTTGGCTCTTTCGGGAACCTCTGCGGGCATGTCATCGTAGCGGAGATTGGCGACATAGCTGCTCAGCGTTTTGGTTATCTCTGTCATCGTGCCTGCCTGTTTGATTGCCGGTCTTGTTCATTGCGAATTTGGCGGGCGCGGGCAATGACCGGTGCATCGACCATCTGCCCGTCGACCGAAACAGCGCCGCCGTCACCGCTGCCGGCGAGGATCCGTTCCGCCCAGGCGAGCTCCGCTGGCGTGGGCGCGAGGCCCCGGCGCGCGGGCGCGATCTGGGCGGGGTGGATCAGCAATTTGGCCTTCAGGCCGAGGCTTGCCCCATGGCGTGCGTCCTGCTCGATCTCATCCTCGTCGCGGATTGACCGCGTCACGCCATCGATCGGCGCATCCCGCCGCGCCACACGGGCGGCGACGACCAGACGCGAGCGCGCAAACAGCAGGGCGTCGCGGCTATGATCACATCCGATGTCGGCGGCAAAATCAATGGAGCCGAAAGCAAGCCGGTCGGCCGCGCACGCGATTTCCCCGGCGCGAGCAAGCCCGGCGGCGCTTTCAACAAGTGCAATGATCATCGCGGCGGGACCAAGGGCCAGGCGAAGGGTCTCGATATCACTGGCCGCTTCGGCTTTCGGCAGCATGATGCCGGCGAGCCGGCCGGTGTCCAGCAGGCTGGAGGCCGCGATCAGATCATCCACGTGCCACGGCGTGCCGATGCCGTTGATGCGGAGCAGAACGGGCGTGGCAGTGGCAAGCTGCAGTTCTTCGCACAACATTGCGCGCGCCCGGTTCTTTCTGTCCGGCGCGACAGCATCCTCAAGGTCGATGATCACCCTATCCGCTCCCGCTGCCACAGCACCGGCATAGCGTTCGGGCCGATCCGCCGGCACGAAAAGAAACAGCGACGGGGTGTCGGGCATGGCGGTCACGGGCTGTTGCTACTCATGAAAAGCATGGTTCTTTTTGACGATAGGCTGTTCAGGCGATCTCCCGCCAATAGCATTTTGATAACGCAACCATCGCGTTCCCTTATGCGGCGCGGCGCGTAGCGGAAGAATTCCCCTATAGCGTCTTGTTATCGCCTCCCCATTTCAGTGTTATTTGTAGTGATACCGGAAATCGGCAATGATCGCTCCTGGAAACAGCCTGGAGGACGGCTGTATGGACCCCACACAGGCACGGGCATTGGCGATGAAAAAGGATCTCGACGGCTTGCTCGTCGTTTCAATCGAACAGGCTGTCGCAGCGCCCTATCTTTCCAGCAAGCTGGCTGATGCGGGCGCGCGCGTGATCAAGGTCGAGCGGCCGGAAGGCGATTTCGCCCGCGAGTACGATCATCTGGTTCATGGCGAAAGTGCTTACTTCGTCTGGCTCAACCGCGGCAAGGAATCGCTTTGCCTGGATCTCAAGCTTGATGATGACAAACGGGTGCTCTCGGCCATCATCGCGAAAGCCGACATCTTCATCCAGAACCTCGCTCCGGGGGTCATTGACCGGCTGGGATTCGGGGTTGATGAACTCAGGCAGCGCTACCCGCGGCTGATCACCTGTTCCATCTCCGGCTATGGCGATGAGGGGCCGCTGCGCGATCTCAAGGCCTATGACCTGCTGGTGCAGGCCGAAAGCGGCCTGTCGGCCATCACCGGCAACGAGCACGGCTCGGCGAGGGTCGGTGTTTCGGTTTGCGACATCGCCGCCGGCATGACCGCAACCCAGGCGGTGATGCAGGCCCTTTATGCCCGCACCATCACCGGCGAGGGCCGCCATATCGCGGTCTCGCTGTACCACGCGCTGTCGGACTGGATGAATGTGCCCTATTTGCAATATGTCTATGGCGGCAAGGTTCCCGAACGCAGCGGTCTCAATCATCCGACGATTGCGCCCTATGGCGCCTATGTCTGCGGCGACGGCAAGTCGGTTCTGTTCTCGATCCAGAATGAACGCGAATGGCAGACGCTGTGCAAGCAATCGCTGGGGCGTCCGGATCTGGCCACTGATGACCGCTTCACAAGCAACAGCCTGCGGGTCGCCAACCGGGCGGCGCTCGATGCCGAAATCATCCCGATCATGGCGGCGCTGACGCGCGATGAAATGGCGGCGCGGCTGCAGGCGGCGCGTATTGCCTATGGCCGCATCAGCACGCTCGAAGATGTCGCCACACATCCGCAGAACCGCTATTCGGAGATCGAGACGCCAAGCGGCCCGGTGCGGCTGCTGGCGCCCGGTTTCCTTGTCGACGGCAATCAACCGACGCTGGGCAAGGTCCCTGGTCTCGGCGAAGACACCGAACGGCTTCGGGCCGAATTCCTGCCCCCTTCCAGCGCCGAGTAGCGCAAGGCGGCGCTGGGCAACCGCCTTGGCTTGACATTCATGGACGTCCTCCCGGTATAATAAAAATGGTTGCCGGTCCGGCAGGCTATATAAAAACATGGGTGGTCACTTGGATCTTCGGCAACTCCGCTACTTCGTGGCGATCGTTGAAAATGGTTCGTTTTCAAAGGCCGCGGCGATGCTCAACGTCGCGCAGCCGGCGCTGAGCCTGCATGTCCGCAACATGGAAGCGGATCTTGGCACGCAACTGCTTTTCCGCAGCCCGCATGGCGTTCTGCCGACGGAAGCGGGCGAAATCCTGTTGCGCAACGCGCGCGTCATCATCGACCAGTTTGCTGTCGCCGCCGAAGAAATCCGGGGGCATGAGGCCGAACCCACCGGCGAGGTGCGGCTGGGCCTGCCGGGAACCATAAGCCAGATCCTGTCGGTTCCCTTGATCATTGCCGCCAAGAAGCGCTACCCGCGTATCAAGCTGACGATCGCCGAGGCGATGAGCGGGTTCATCACCGAATGGATACGCGAGAACAAGATCGATCTCGCCGTCCTTTACATCCCGGTGCAGGACCGGACGCTCGCCTCCCATCCGGTGCTGACGGAGGAACTGTGCCTGCTCGGTCCTGCCAACGCGATGCAGGGCATCAAGCCTCCCTCCGATGGCCCGATTGCCTACAAGCAGGTCGCGCAATTGCCGTTGATCCTGCCCAGCGTCAATCACGGGCTGCGCGAATTGCTGGAAGGGGTGGCCGGCACCAGCAGCATGCCGCTCAACACCATCATCGATGTCGATTCCTACGGCAACATCAAGGAATTGGTGGAAGAAGGCATGGGCTATTCGATCCTGCCTTTCAATGCGATCGCGCGGGAAGTGCAGGACGGTCGGCTCAGGTACTGGCCGATTCGCAAGCCGGAGCTTCAACGCGACGTCTATCTGGTCCATGCCTCCGACCGGCCGATGCCCAATGCGGTCACCGTAATCGAAGCGCTTTGCCGCGAAACCTTGCTCGACCTGGTCGATACCGGCCGCTGGCGGGGCGCGCGCGCATTGCCGGAGCCTGCGTCTGATAACGCCGCGATATAGCGGCAAGCCCTAATCTGTCTTTGCGCAATTGTGGCGCCCGCCTCTAGGTTCTCGCGAAAGATCCCGGAGGAGGACCCCGCTATGACGCTGCCACATCCCGAATTTTCGCAAGCAAACACCCTCGCTGACAAGGTGGCGATTGTCACCGGAGGCGGGGGTGGGTTTGGCGAAGCCATCGCTCGTCTCTTCGCAGCCCAGGGGGCCAGTGTCGCAGTGCTTGATATCCGCCGGAATGACGCCGAACGGGTCGCCCAGGACATCGGCGGCAATGCAATCGCAGCGGTTGCCGATGTGGGCGTCCGCCATGAGGTCGAAGCGGCTATTGCTGCTGTGACCGGTCGGTTCGGCGCACCGGACATTGTGGTCAACAACGCAGGCTGGACCCACAGGAACCAGCCGATGCTCGATGTCGATGAAGAGACCTTCGACAAGGTTTACCGGATCAATGTGAAGTCGATCTATCTGATGTCACAGGCAACCGTTCCGCTGATGCGACAAAATGGTGGTGGTTCCATCATCAATATCGGTTCGGTGGCCGGGATCAGGCCACGGCCGGGCCTGACCTGGTACAATGGCACCAAGGGCGCCGTGAACATCCTGACCCAATCCATGGCGGTGGAACTGGCGCCAGACAATATCCGCGTCAACGCGATCTGCCCGGTGCTGGGTGAAACCGGGCTACTCGAAGCGTTCATGGGCGTCGAAGACACACCGGCCAATCGCGCCCGGTTTGTCGCCACAATCCCCATGGGGCGGCTCTCCAAGCCCGGTGATATCGCTCATGCCGCGCTCTACCTCGCTTCGCCGGTTGCTGGATTTCTGACCGGAGTGCTGCTTCCGGTCGATGGCGGACGCACGATCTGACGCCCGATTGTGAGCGGCCGGCGGAGAGGTGCGCCGGCCATGGATCGGGCCATGGCGACGGCGGATCAAGCCATAACAATCCCATATAGAGCTTAACGCAATTCGATAATTTAAATAATGCAGCCGGCTGGTATGGTTTCCTCAAATCCGGATGTATCTCCAATGTTTTAAGCAGCTTGGGATGTCGAATGGGGCGGTGCATCGGATTGCTGCTGCTGTCAGGTCTGCTGAGGAGCGGTCCGCACCGGTACTGACCGTTGCCGGAAAGATCGGTTGCAGCAGTGTCGGGTGAGGTGAGGGAGGACGTCGGTTCATGGATTTCAGCAAAGCGTTTCGCTTGCTCAATCAGGAGAGAATTGTCTTTCTTCTGACGGTCGTGCTGTTCGTGACTTTTTCGCTCACGTTGAGCAATTTCCTGGCTGCCGGAAACCTTCTGTCGCTGGTGCGCAGCGTGGCGGTGCTTGGTATTCTGGGACTTGGCATGCTCATCGTGGTGCTCGGCCGCGGCATCGACCTGTCGCTGGTGGCGACCATGGCGATCTCTGTTGCCTGGGCGATGCAGCTGGTGTCGGAGGGAATGCCTGTCTACGCCGCCATGACCACTGGATTGCTGTTCGCCCTGTGTATCTCGCTGGTAACCGGAATCCTCGTCGCCTACGCCGAAATCCCGCCGCTGTTTTCGACCTTGGCCATGGCGACTTTTATCTATGGCTTCGGCCGCGCCCACATGATCACAGGAACCGATGTGGTCTACATGCCCAAGAACATGGGCTGGATCGCGGAATTGGGGCAGGGGCATTTCCTCGGCTTGCCGATGCCGATTCTCGTCGCCGCGGTGATGGCATTGCTGGTGTTCCTGTTCCTGAAATACACCAAGCTTGGCGCCTTCATCTATGCGATCGGCGACAATCTGCCCGCTTCACGCATTGGCGGCATTCCGGTTCGCCCCATGCTGGCTCTGCAATATGTGATTTCAGGCGGCATTGCCTTTGTCGCAGGCATCATCACGGCCACCTCGGTGGAGGCGATGAACACCCGCGTGGTCAATTCCAACATGATCTATGACGTCATCCTGGTCGTGGTGCTTGGCGGCGTCGGTCTGTCCGGCGGCCGTGGCAATGTGCGCAATGTCATCGTCGGCACCTTGCTGATCGGCGTGCTGATGAACGGCATGACCATCATGGACGTCCAGTACACCATTCAGAACGTCATCAAGAGCCTCATTCTGCTGCTCGCGATCGTCGTCGACAGTATCGTCAACCCTCGCGATGAGCAGACCGGCCAGCAGGGAGACATCTGAGTTTCGTATACCGATCAGTAGCAATTGTAAATGGAGGAATACGCAATGAACAAGACTGGTTTCATGAAACTGGCGGCAACGGCGCTTGCCGCTCTCGCCATCGGCGCATCGGCGGTGAATGCCGCTGACGATCTCAACGACCCCTATCGCGGGCCCGCGCTGGAAGCGCTGAAGGGCAAGACAATCGCCTATTTGCCGATCTCGATCGGCTTTGACCTGGCGCAGGCCTGGGGAGGCGTCGTCAAGACCGAGTCCGAACGCTACGGAATGACGTTCACGTCGCAGGATCCGAACTGGAACACCGATGCGATGGCGCAGGGCATGACGGCGCTGATTGCCGAGCATCCCGATGTCATCGTCACCCAGAACCCGGACATGCAGTCGCTGGCCCGGCTGATGAAGCAGGCAACGGCTGCGGGCATCGTGGTGGTGCAGCTCAACATGCAGGGCGCGGTGCAGACCGATGCATTTGTCGGTCCCGACTTCATCGCCATGGGCGAGCAGGCAGCCAACATGATGCTGGAGAAATGCGGCGCCGGAACCGACACGTCACACAAGGTGGCGATCGTCCAGGGCGTGCTGACCGGTGGCGTCAGCTACTATCAGGTGCAGGGCATGATGAAGGTGTTCAATGAGCACCCGGAGATCCAGATCGTCTCCAGCCAGGCCGCTGACTGGGACGCTTCCAAGGCCCGGGCGATCACCGAAACCGCCTTGCAGCAGCATCCGGACATGTGCGGCATCATCGACGTATGGGATGGCCAGGGCATCGGCACCGGCGCTGCGATCAAGCAGGCTGGCAAGCAGGGTGAAGTCTATTTCATCACCTCCGGCGGCGGTGCGCAGAGCATGTGCAACGGACTTGAAGACGGCACCTATTCGGCTGCCATCAACTACAATGCGCCCGGCATGGGCCGCGACGCCTGGACCGCCATCATGATGGCGCTGCAAAACGGCCAGGGCGCGGGCGCAATCAAGACGCAGATCTATTCGCCGACCCGGGTGATGACCAAGGCCGACGTTCAGGCCGGCACCTGCTGGGATCCCGAGCAGTACGCGAAGATCCTTCGCTGATTTCGATCAAAGCCCTGTGGCCGGAACATTTCCGGCCACAGGCTCCCATTCCGTTGCCGCAGTTCTTGCGTTGATTATTTCGAATAAGGGGACCGTACCTTGGCGTCGGCGAGTTACCTAACGAAGCTCAGATACCGCTTCATTCCGGACCATGTCATTGGCGAAATCCTCTCCAAGAAGTGGATCGACAACGCAATTCCCTTCCTGGTGCTGATTTGCGTGGTGCTGATCTTCGGCTCGCTGATCCCCAATTTCTATTCCAGTTCCAACCTGTCGATCACCGGACGGCAATTCGGTGAATTCGGTCTGGTTGTCATCGCCATGATGGTGGTGATTGTCGTTGGCGGCATTGACCTTTCGGTTGGTTCGAACTTCGCGCTTGGCAATTTCATGATGCTGGCGCTGCTCAACCTTGGAGACTGGCCGGTCGAGCTGGCCGCACCGGCCGTGATCCTGATTTGCGGCAGCGTCGGTCTTCTGAACGGCTTCCTCATTGGCTATATGCGGCTCAGGGCGTTTCTGACCACACTGGTGACGCTGATCATTGTCCGGGCGATTGTTGACATGTTGTTGCTGCAGTATGCGCAGGCGATGTCGGTAAGCTTCTATGAATCGCCTGCCTGGGACCTGATGGGGCTCGGCGGCTTCTACGGCATTCCGTTTTCCTTTGCCGTGCTCGCCATCATTGCCGGAATTGGCCACATTCTCCTGACGCGATCGCGGCCAGGCTGGCGGATGATGGCCATCGGCGGGTCGCGCCGCTCGGCGCACAATATCGGGCTTCCGGTGCGAAGCACGGTCTGCGCCGCCTACACCATCTCGGGGATGCTTTGCGGACTGGCCGGCGTGCTTTACGCCGCTCGTCTCTCCGGCGCCGGAACCGACACCGGCATGGGGCTTGAAATTTCGGCGCTCACCGCCGCCGTGCTCGGCGGAAACAGCCTTGGCGGCGGCCGCGGTTCGATGGTCAAGGCGCTCATCGGCGCACTCATCGTGCTGCTGATGACCAATGGCGTCCTGCGCCTCGGGCTCAACAGCGGGTCGGGACCGATGGTGCTTGGCCTGACCCTGATCTTCGCGGTTTTCGTCGACGTCAAATGGCTGAAGAACCGCGACAAGCTTTTGTCCAAGGTTTACGTCTCGCCGACCTATATCGAATTGCCGAAGCCGCTTTCGACCGACCCCGCGGACACCACGGCGCTGGCCGTCAATGACCGGCTCAACGAGGTGGAGATCATTGGTCTTGGCGACGTGGAATCGCCCGAAGACGTGATCCTTGATGACGACGACCATCTGTATTGCGGCACGCGCCACGGCGATATCGTTCGCTTCCTCGCGCCGGACTACAAGCAGTTCGAGGTCTTCGCCCATATCGGAGGCTCGCCGCTGGGCATGTCGTGGGACAAGGACCGCAACCTGCTGGTCTGTGTCGGCGGCATGGGGCTGTACAAGATCGCGCCCGACCGCACAGTCACGAAGGTTACGGATGAAACCAACCGGTCGACGTTCTCGGTGGTCGATGATTCCCGGCTGCGGCTTGCCGACGATCTTGATATAGCACCCGATGGAAGGGTGTTCTTTTCGGAAGCGACGGTGCGCTATGAAATGCACGACTGGCCGGTCGATGCGCTGGAAAGCCGCGGCAATGGGCGCATCATCTGCTACGATCCGAAAACCAACAAGACCCACACCGCGGTGCGCAACCTGATCTTCCCGAATGGCGTCTGCACGTCGCAGGATGGCCAGTCGATCCTGTTCGCCGAAAGCTGGGCCTGCCGGATCAGCCGTTACTATTTCGACGGCCCCAAGGCCGGATCGGTCGAAATCGTTCTCGACCGCCTGCCAGGCTATCCCGACAACATCAATCGCGCCTCCGACGGAACCTACTGGGCTGCGATCATGGGGATGCGCTCACCGGCGCTCGACGTGGCGCTTCGGATGCCGGCCTTCCGCAAGCGGATGGCGCGCCGCATTGCACCGGATCAGTGGCTTTATCCCAACCTCAATGTCGGTTGCGTCATTCGCTTCAACGACAAGGGGGAGGTCCTCGAATCCCTGTGGGACCAGCATTCCGAAAACCATCCGATGATCACCTCGATGCGCGAGCACAAGGGCTATCTCTATCTCGGCGGCATTACCAACAACCGCATCGGCCGAATTCGCCTGCCAGGCAGCGATCCCGACTGGAGCGGTTACCAGAACTACTGGGGGCGGAAATCATGATCGGGGCACTTCGAAGCTGGACTGATCGTTTCCTCGGCCGCGGCGCTGCCGCCGTGACCGTGCCGCCGCTTGATGGCGCGCTCAAGCCCAACAGCAAGCTCGACGAGGCCCCGCATGGCATTGATGCGGATGAGCCTGACGATATCCTCGTCGCAAACGGCGCCACCTATTACTCGGCCGGCAATCAGCTGTTCCAGGTGGACGGGAATGGCGTCGGTATTCCGGTATTCCAGGCGCCTGGCGTCATTACCGCCCTTGCGGTTTCGCCTGAAGGAAGGATTGCCATTGCCAGCGAACCGGGCGGCATCCGCCTTTTCGATTGCAACAGCTCCGCGGCCGGCGTCGGCGGGAAGCAGACATGGTCCTGCATAACCGCAATGGCCTTTGCCGGTGAAAACACGTTGCTGGCCTGCATCGGTTCGAACCAGACACCGATAGCGGAGTGGCAGCGGGACCTTCTGAACGGCGGCAATTCCGGCGCGGTCTGGACGATTGACGTCAACACCGGCGCCGCTGACAGGATTGCCAGTGGGCTGGCCTATCCCAACGGGATTGTCGTGGAGGCGGACGGCAACATCGTCATCAGCGAGAGCTGGCGCAAGCATCTGATCCGGTTGACGTCCGCCGGCAAACTGGTGGGTCAGGTGATGGAAGACCTGCCCGGCTATCCGGCGCGCATATCGCGCAATTCACGCGGCGGCTACTGGCTTTCGCTGTTTGCCCCACGCAACCAATTGATTGAATTCGTTCTGCGCGAACCTGAATACCGCAAGGCGATGATGGCCGAAGTCGCTCCGGAATTCTGGATTGCTCCGGCACTGCGCAGCGGTGCTTCGTTCAACGAGCCGATGCAGGGCGGTGCGCTCAAACAGATGGGCATCCTCAAGCCATGGGCGCCAACACGCTCCTATGGGTTGGCGGTCGAGCTCACGGCTGATTTCGAACCGGTCCGCAGCTTGCACAGCCGCGCCGGCGGAAAGCGTCACGGCATCACCGCCACGGTCGAGAATGGCAATCGGCTCTGGCTTGCGAGCAAGGGCGGAAACGAAGTCGTTGCCATCGAACTCATGCGGCAGGGAGCTTGAGATGACACCCATTCTCGAACTCAGGAATGTCTCCAAGGAATTTCACGGCGTGGCCGCCATTCGCGGTGTCGATTTTGCGCTGATGCCGGGCGAAGTGCATTCGCTGCTTGGTGAAAATGGCGCCGGCAAGTCAACGCTTACCAAGATCATGGCCGGGGTGCACAAGGCCAGCAGCGGGGAAGTGCTTTTGGATGGTCGGCCGAGGGTGTTCGACAGTCCGGCGGAAGCGCTGCACAACGGCATCGCAATGGTTTTCCAGGAGACCAGCCTAGTGCCGTCGCTGACGGTGGCGCAGAACATTTATCTCGGCAACGAAAAGTTCCTCAACCGGCTGCGCGGCATTTACATCGCCGCCCAGCAGTTCCTGCAATCACTCAATTTCGGCGTCGACCCGACAATGTATGTCTCGCAATTGGGGGCGGCCCAGAAGCAGATGGTCGAGATTGCCAGGGCCGTCCACCACAAGGCTCGCGTCATCATCTTCGACGAACCGACAGCGACGCTGACACCTGAAGAGAAGCACCATTTCTTCGCGTTGATTGCCCGCCTGAAGAAGGACGGCGTGTCGATCATCTTCATCAGCCACGCGCTAGAAGAGGCTTTGGCGATTTCCGACCGCATCACCATCCTGCGCGACGGGCAGCATGTCGTCACCGACGATGCCGGCAACTTCGATCGTGACAAGATCATTGCCGCCATGGTTGGCCGGACGCTGTCCGAGGAACTCTACAGCCGCGACAAGTCGCGCAGCGTGCGCGGCTACGGGCGCAAGGTGCTGTCGGTTCAGAACCTGTCGATGGGCAAGATGGTCCGCAACACGTCGTTTTCAGTCTATGGCGGCCAGATCACCGGCATATTCGGATTGATTGGCTCGGGCCGGACCGAAACGGCGAAGATCATCTCGGGTGTCATCAAGCGCGATTTTTTCCACGGCGGCGAGGTGCGGCTGGAAGGCAAATCGGTGCGCTACCGGGTGCCCCGTCCGGCGATCAAGGACGGCGTTGTCTATGTCACCGAGGACCGCAAGATCGAAGGCTTTTTCGAAACCAAATCGATCGCCGAAAACATCTACATGAACCTGCTCTCGGCCGACCTGAACAAGCGCGCGGTGATCAGCTACTCGGAGATGATGGCGCTTGCCGAGACATGGACCCGCAAGCTCAACGTCAAGGCGATTGACTCCAATGCGCGCGTCATCGAATTGTCCGGAGGCAATCAGCAGAAGGTGGTGATCGCCCGCTCGCTGGTGCAAAAGCCCAAGCTGATCATTTTCGATGAACCCACCCGCGGCGTGGATGTTGGCGCTATCGCCGAACTGCATCACGTCATCAACGAACTTGCCGATAGCGGATTGGCAGTGGTGGTGATCTCGTCCTATCTTCCGGAAATCCTCAACCTCGCGGACCGCATCCTGGTTTCGCGTCAGGGACGCATCGTCGAGGAATTCTCGATGGAGGAGGCGACGGAAGAGAAGATCATGTACGCCGCTGTGCATTGATCGGCCAATGGCATCGACATTCAGACAGGAGCGACCATGAAAATCAGGGCGGCAGTGCTTGAGGAAATCGGACGGGAGGGCCCTTATGCCATTTCGCGGCCTCTGCGGGTTCAGGAGGTCGATCTGGAAGGCCCCGGTCCCGGCGAGGTGCTGATCAAGATGGTGGCGGCTGGTCTTTGCCACTCCGACCTTTCGGTGATCAATGGCGATCGCCCGCGGCCGGTGCCGATGGCGCTCGGCCATGAGGCGTCCGGAATTGTCGAGGAGGTCGGCCCCTATGTGTCCGATCTCGTTCCCGGTGACCACGTGGTCTGTGTCTTTGTGCCCAGTTGCGGCCATTGTGGGCCGTGCGCTCAAGGGCGTCCCGCACTTTGCGAACCAGGCGCTCTGCACAATGGCGTCGGCGATCTGATGAGCGGCGCCTTCCGGTTGCGCAGCCATGGCAAGCCAGTTCATCACCATTGCGGGGTCTCTTCTTTTGCCGAATACGCGACAGTGTCGCGCAATTCGCTGGTCAAGATCGACCGCGATGTCCCGCTGCATATTGCTGCCTTGATGGGATGCGCGGTGCTGACCGGCGCGGGCGCCGTGTTCAATGGCGGTGACGTGAAGCCTGGCGGCACGACAGCGGTGATCGGCCTGGGCGGGGTCGGACTGGCCGCGGTACTCGGCGCCGTTGCCGCAGGAGCGGAGACTGTCGTGGCCGTCGACCGCTTCCAGCAGAAGCTCGATCTCGCGCTTGAACTCGGCGCCACCCATATATTCCGGGCTGACGATCCCGATGTCGTCGCAAAGGTCAGGGAGGCGACCGGCGGTGGAGTGGAGACGGCGCTGGAATTTGCCGGTTCGGTGAAGGCGCTCGAATTCAGTTACGCGATCACGCGGCGCGGCGGCACAACAGTCACCGCGGGCCTGCCCAATCCGAAGGCGATGCTGACGCTGCCGGCCGTGTCGCTGGTTGCCGAAGAGCGGACGCTGAAAGGCAGCTATCTCGGGTCCGGCGTGCCCTCGCGCGACATCCCCCGCTTTCTCGGGCTCTACAAGCGCGGCAAGCTGCCGGTCGACAAGCTGCTCACCCACCGCATTGCGCTCGACGACATCAATGAAGGCTTCGACCGGCTGGCGAGCGGCGAGGCCATCCGGCAGATCGTCGATTTCATCTAGGCCGAGCGGATTTGGACGCACGCCCGGTGGCCCAGTCGCCGGGGGGTATCGGCATCAATTTCGAGAGGAATGGTTATGGCCAGAATTGAAGGCATCAAGGATTACCGCTGCTTTATCGACGGCAACTGGGTTGGGGCTGAATCTGGCGACGTGTTCGAGACAACCGATCCGTTCACCGCCAGACACTGGGCCAATGTTCCCAAATGCGACGCCCGCGATGTGGACAAGGCGGTGGGGGCCGCGCGGGCGGCTTTCGAGAGCGGCGAATGGGCAACGATCAACGCCACCCAGCGCGGGCACCTCTTGCGCCGGCTTGGCGATCTGATCGCCCGCGATGCGGATCATCTGGCTTCGGTCGAGGTGCAGGACAATGGCAAGCTCTATGCCGAAATGCGCGGACAGGTCGGCTACATCCCGCAGTGGTTCTATTATTTCGGCGGCATGGCCGACAAGGTCGAGGGCGCGGTGATGCCGATCGACAAGCCCGACATGTTCACCTACACGCGGCACGAGCCGGTCGGCGTGGTGGCGGCGATCACGCCGTGGAATTCGCCGCTGCTGCTTCTGGCCTGGAAAATGGCGCCGGCGCTGGCGGCCGGTTGCACCATGGTGATCAAGCCATCGGAATTCACCTCCGCCTCGACCCTGGAGCTGATGCGGTTGATCGAGGAGGCAGGCTTCCCGAAGGGTGTGGTCAATGTCGTCACCGGCTTCGGGCAGGATGTCGGAGAAGCGCTGTCGACCCATCCCGGCATTGACAAGATCGCGTTCACCGGCGGCGAAGTGTCGGGGCGCAAGATCGCTGAAAAGTCGGCCGTGAATTTCAAGCGGCTGACGCTTGAACTGGGTGGCAAATCGGCTCAGCTCGTCTTCGCCGACGCGGATATGGACAATGCGGTCAAGGGTGTCGTCTCCGGAATCTTCGCCGCCACCGGTCAGACCTGCATCGCCGGCTCCCGGCTGCTGGTGCATGACAGTATCCACGATGAGTTCCTGGAGAAGTTTCTTGCGCTTGCCGCCACCGCGCGGATGGGCGATCCGATGGACATCTCGACCCAGGTCGGTCCGGTCACCACGAAACCGCAATACAACCGCATCCTTTCGATGATCGAGATGGCCAAGGCCGAAGGCGCCTCCTGCGTGATGGGCGGCAAGCCCGCCGACCGGCCCGAATGCGGCGACGGCTGGTTTATCGAGCCGACCGTGTTTGCGGGCGTGCGCAACGAGATGCAGATCGCCCAGCAGGAGGTGTTTGGCCCGGTGCTCTCGGTTATCCGATTCAGCGATGATGACGAGGCCTATGCCATCGCCAACGACACGCCCTACGGCCTCGCCGCCGGTGTCTGGACGACCGACATGGCGCGCGCCTTTACAGCGGCCAAGCGGTTGCGCGCGGGCACGATCTGGACCAACACCTATCGTGCAGTCAGCTATATGATGCCGTTCGGCGGGTTCAAGAATTCCGGTCAGGGCCGCGAGAGCGGGCAGGATGCGATCTATGACTATCTCGAGACAAAAAGCGTCTGGATGGGCTTCAACAAGGATGTGCCAAACCCGTTCATCATGCGCTGAGAAACGCTCCGGAGAGGCCTGCCTGCCGGATCGTGTCCCGTGGCGGGCGCGTGCATGGCTGGAAGTGCCGCGGATCATGGTTCAAAGCGAAAGCGATTGCGGCCCGGAAAAGACGTCCAAGCCTGGCGAAACCGGGAGCCTGGCTGAGGAGCGAGCCATTATTATCGTCCGAACTTGGTCTTTCGCGCTCTGGACTGCGTCGCGCGAGGCTAACGGCGCTCGCGCCGCGTCGCCTCACGCTCCTAGCCAGATCACGAAATCCCTGCGTTCAAACGATTCCATCTAAAGATGATCGGCTCTAAACCGGCAACGCTCATCAGGCTTGGCGCAATGTGGCGCAGCTCTTCCCTAGATCGGGTAGTGCGGCGTGCCGTCCTGGATGGTGATCCATCTCAGCTCGGTAAATTCGGCAATACCCCAATTGCCGCCAAACCGGCCATATCCGGACGCCTTGACGCCCCCGAACGGCATTTGCGCCTCATCGTGAACCGTGGGGCCGTTGATATGGCAAATCCCGCTTTCAATCCGCTTGGCAACGCTCATGGCGCGCATCACATCTTTCCCGAACACGGCGGAGGCCAGTCCGAACTCGCTGTCGTTTGCGATCCGCACCGCCTCGTCAATCGATCCGGCGCGGATGATGCTGACGACAGGGCCAAAGCTCTCTTCGGTGTAAAGCCGCATGTCGGGGGTCACATGGTCAAGCGCCGCCGCATTCAGGATGGTGCCTTCGCCGCCGCCGGCGATCAGGGTCGCGCCCTTGGCCACGCCATCCTCGATCAGATCCTTGATCCGGTCCGCCGCCGCCAGATTGACCATCGATCCCAGCGGCGAAGATCCCTCGCGCGGATCGCCCGCGGTCAACTGCGCCACTTTCCTTGAAAACGCCTCGACGAATTTGTCGCCAATGGATCCGACAGCAATGATCCGCTCGGTCGACATGCAGATCTGGCCCTGGTTCATGAAGGCGCCGAAACCGGCGGCGGCGACGGCCGCGTCGATATCGGCGTCCTCGAGCAGGATCATCGGCGCTTTGCCGCCAAGTTCCAGCAGAGCCGGCTTGAGATAGCGGCCCGCCAGTTCGCCAATCACCTTGCCGACGCGCGTGGAACCGGTGAAGTTGACGCGGCGAACGGCCGGGTTGGCGATCATGGCTTCGACCAGCGCCGGGGCGTCTTCCGGCGCATTGGAGATCGCGTTCAGCACCCCGTCCGGCAATCCGCCCTGGGCGACAGCCTCGACGATCAGCGCGTGCGTCCGCGGACAGAGTTCCGAAGTCTTCATCACGACCGTGTTGCCGCAGGCAAGCGGCGTTGCGATCGACCGGACGCCGAGGATCACCGGCGCGTTCCATGGCGCCATGGCCAGCACGACACCTGCCGGCTGACGAATGGCCATCGCCATTGATCCGGGCCGGTTCGACGGAATGATCTCGCCCTTGATCTGCGTGGTCAGCGAGGCTGCCTCGACGAGCATGTTGGATGCGAGCATCACGTTGAAGCGCGCCCAGCCCTCGGTCGCGCCGATTTCCTCTTTCATCGCCTGGACAATATCGTCGGCGCGCTTGTTGAGCGAGGTCGCGGCGTCGAGCAGCAGCTTGCGGCGTTCGGACGGTCCGGTTTCCGACCATGCGGGAAATGCCCTGGCGGCAGCGTCAACCGCCCTGGTCGCATCTTCCAGCGAAGCTGCCGCAGCAACCGTCACGGTTTCCCCGGTGACCGGGTTTTTCCGCTCGAAGGTGGCGTTGTTGGACGCAGGGACATGCTGTCCGCCGATGTAAAGGTCCAGTGTTGTCATGGTGCTTTGCCTCGTTGCTTTGGTTTGTTCTCCGCCCAGGAAGGCGCGGATGACTGCGGGATCGTTGCGCAGCTCCGATGCGGTTCCCGAACCGGTGATGGTGCCTGTTTCAATAAGGTAGGCGCGGTCGGCGAGAGCCAGGGTCGCGCGTGCATTCTGTTCGACGATGACAATCGTCAGGCCGGTCTCCCGGATCTTGCCAAGCGCCGAAAACACTTCCTGCGCCACAATCGGGGCAAGCCCGAGCGAAGGCTCGTCCAGCAGCAGCAATTCGGGAGCTGACATCAGCGCCCTTCCGATTGCCACCATCTGCTGTTCGCCGCCAGACATGGTCCCGGCCAATTGGTTGTGGCGTTCGGCAAGTTTGGGAAACAGCCCATGAACCAGATCAAGGTTCTTGCTGGCATCGGCGTGAGCGCGTTTGGGCAACGCGCCGAGTTTGAGGTTTTCGGCCACAGTCAGCCGCGGAAAGATGCCGCGTCCTTCGGGCACGATGACGATGCCATGTTCGACAACCTCGTGCGGCTGCAGCGCAAGCACATCCCGTCCGTCGTAGATCACCTGGCCGCCGGCCGGCTTGACGCGGCCGCCGATGGTGCCCAGAAGCGAGGATTTGCCGGTGCCGTTGGCCCCCAGGATCGCCACCATCTCGCCCTTGCTCACGCTCAGCGAAATCCGGTTGATCGCCACGTGCTTGCCATAGGCGACACTGATATCGCGGATCTCAAGCATCGTCTGCATCCCCCAGGTAAGCCGCGATCACGGCCTTGTCGGACAGGACCCGCGCGGTCTCGCCATCGGCGATCAGCCTGCCGGCGTTCATCACCGCGCAGCGCGGGCACAGGGCGCGGACAGCCTCCATGATATGCTCCACCATGATGATGGTGATGCCGGAGCCGGCAAGGCTGCCGATCAGCCTGATGCCTTGCTGCAGTTCGGTCGGATTGAGGCCGGCAAGCCATTCGTCCAGAAGCAGCAGTTCGGGTTCCCCGGCCAGGGCGCGGGCCAGCTCAAGCCGTTTCTGGTCAATGTAGTTGAGGTCTCCCGCGGTTGCTTCGGCGCGGTCGGCGAGCCCGGTTTTTTCAAGCGCCTGGCGCGCGACCCGGTCTGCTTCCTTGCCCCAATGGGACCGGTGCCCGAACACGGCCGGCAGCATGACGTTTTCGAGAAGGGTGAGCGAGGGCAGGATCCGCACAAGCTGAAACGTCCGCGCAACGCCCGCTCTGGCTATCTTGTCGACGCGGGCGCCCGCCAGGTTTTTGCCGTTGAAGACGATCCTGCCCGATGATGGCGCGAGGAACCCGGATATCAGGTTGAGCAATGTGGTCTTGCCCGACCCGTTCGGCCCCAGGAGCCCCATCACCGTGCCGCTGTCCATCGCGAACGAGATCTCGTCGACCGCCTTGAGCCCGCCAAAGGATCTTGATGCCTTCTGCACATCGATAAGTGTCATTTGCCGCGCCTCCCGAGCCATGCGCGCAGATCGTCAAGACCGGCAAGAACGCCGTTTGGAAGCACGAAGACAACCCCGATGAACATCAGGCCGAGAAAGATCGGGTAGGTGTCGGGAAAATTGACCGACAGCCATTCAAACAGCAGGAACAGTGGTATCGCGCCAACCAGCGGTCCCCACAATCGGTTGGCGCCGCCCAGAAGCGCCATGATGACGGTGAGGAAGCTGACGGTCGGATTGAACACGATCAGCGGCTCGACATAGACCCAGCGGGGCGAGGCGACCGCGCCGACTAGCGTGATCAGCGTCGCCGAAATCGTGAAGGCGATCAGCTTGGTGCGCGCCAGGTGAATGCCCGAATGCGCCGCGACAATCTCATCATCGCCGATTGCCCGAAGCGCGAGCCCGAGCCGGGTGCGGTTGATCCACGCCGTCAGGCCGATGGCAATCGCGCACAGCGCCAGCATCTGCCAGTAGATGTCCTGCGCCGTCAGGTCGAGAAAGATGTAGCGGCCAAGCGTGCCGGTGATCGTTACCTCGTACCAGGTGATCAGCTGGCGAACGAGTTCCGCCAGCCCGAATGTGAAGATGACGAAATAGATCCCCGACAGCCGCAGGGTCGAGAGCCCGACCAGCAGCGCCATCGCGGCACCAATCAGTCCGGCGCACAGGATCACCGCCGGGTAGGGCAGGGACTCGTTGAGAACGGCAACCGTGTAAGCCCCGGTGCCGTAGAAGGCCACGGTCGCCAGCGAGATGTAATGGGTGTGGCCCGAGAACAGGGCCCAGGCGGACGCCAGCGCCACATAGGTGGCCATGCCGATCATCAGCCCGAGCTCGTATTCCGACACGAACATCGGCAGTCCGGCCAGGATGATGAGACCGAGGACTGGAATTGCCAGGCGGATCATGAACGCCTCCCGAACAGGCCTTGCGGACGCCAGATCAGAACGGCGAGGAAGATGGTGAAGGTGGCGGCAAGCGTCAGGCCGGGGTCGAATGTGGTCGATACGAAGGTTTCGACCAGCCCGAGCGCGAAGCCGGCGGCAAGCGCGCCGGCGACATTGCCGACCCCGCCCATGATGACGATGATCAGCGCCTTCATGGTGAAGACCACGCCGTCATTGGCGGAAAAAGTCTGGTACATGGCGACACTTGCCCCGCCGATCGAAGCGAGAGCGGTTCCGAGCGCAAATCCCTGGCGGCTGACCTTGTTGACGTCGATGCCGACTAGGGGCGCTGATCCAGGACTGAGCGCGACGGCGCGCAGGATCAGTCCCCAGCGGGTCTTCGCCAGAAGCACGACCAGGCCGAGCCCGGCGACGAGGCAGATCGCGAAGGCGATCAACCGGTTCAGCGCCACCGAAACGCCAAACACGTTCACGCCCTGATCGAGATAGGAGATCGAGGTGAAATTGGCGCCGAACAGCACCAGCATGACACCCTGCAGGACGAACAGCAGGCCGAATGTCGCCAGGATGGAATCCACTTCCAGCTTGCCGGGCTTTCCGTGAGCCCTCTGCACCAGCGGCCGCATCATCAAAGTGTGGAGCAGCCATCCCGCCAGGTAGCCGGCCGGCGCAATCAGGATGATGGCCAGAAGCGGCGACAGGCCGGCTGACTGAAACAGGAAGACCAGCACGAAAGCAGCCAGCAGCGTGAACTCGCCATAGGCCAGGTTCATGATCCGGGCGATCCCGTATTGCAGGGTCAGGCCGAGCGCCAGCAGCGCATAGGTGCCGCCCAGCACAAGGCCGAGCACGAGCGTCGTCATTGCAGGGTTCCGATTCTCTCAGATGCGGGGACTGCAGGGCAGCCATTTGCGGCTGCCCTGTTTGACCGGGTGAGGCTTACCAGTTGGGCTTGGGCACAACCGGGGCGACCGCGCCGTCCTTGTCCGATGGGTTCACGGCGATGAAGGTGCCGTTCTGCCATTGCCCGACCCACCACAGGTCGCGCAGCTGATTGTCCTCGAGCTTGACCTCGCCGATGATGGTGCTGAAGCTGCCGGTTGACAGATCTTCGGCAAGCTTGGCGTGGTCGAGACCGACGCGTTCCACCGACTGCGCCAGCATTTCAAGCGAGGCGTATGTGATCGCCGAAGCCCAGCTGTCGGGCGGCGCGCCTGCGCTTTCGATATGGCGGGCGAAGTATTCCTTGATCGCCGGTGACGCCGCGTTGACGCCGCCGATCGACATCACGCCTTCCTCCTTGCCATCGGCAATCTTGCCGAAGATCGGGAAGGCGCCGCCGACGCCGATGTAGAAGACCTTCGGGTTGTAACCCATCGACTGTGCGGTCTTGGTCATCCCGAAACTGTCGGGCGGATAGGAAAAGGCGACAAAGCTGTCGGCGCCGCTTGCCTGGGCCTCCGCCATGAGGGCCGCGAAATCGGATGTGCCGAGCGGATAGGTCTTGTCATAGACGACCTCAAGTCCGGCTTCCTCAAAGGCCGGGCGGGCGCCGCTGACCAGATCGATGCCGAAGCCGTCGGCGACCGAAACCATGGCGACCTTGCCGTTGAGGGTTCCGTCCGCCACCGCGGCCTTGAGCACGTCGGCAAGGCCCTTGGCGTAGTCGTGCCCGCCGCCGAGCATCCAGTAGCTGCGCTTCCAGCGCGCGGCGAATTCAGGCGCCTTGTCAGTCACAGCGGTGACGCCCAGCTGCGGATAGCCGAACCGGTCCATCAATGGAGCTATTGCAAGGTTCGAACCGGTCCCCCACGGCGGCAGTATCAGATCGACCTTGTCCTTGGTCGCGAGCCGCTCGATTGCGCGCACCAGGTCTTCATTGGACGAGCGATCATCATACTCGATGACTTCGATCATCCGTTTGGATCCGTCAGGCATGGTCAGGCCGCCGGCGGCGTTGACGTCTTTCACCCACAATTCGTAGTTGGGGATGGTGGTGATGCCTGCGCCGGTGGCATTCGGTCCGGTCTTTGCGACGGCGTAGCCGATAGTGACGGTTTCATCGGCGGAATATGCCAGGTTGGCGCCAAGCAGCATGGACATGGCCACGCCTGATGCCAGCGCGCGCATCGTCGTGCGTCGGGTCATTTTCATAGGTTTTCCTCCCAGTAACCGGCAGTCCCAGTAACCGGCGGTCGCCGGTCCAGAATTCTGCCTCTCCTCCAGCCGACCTCCCATTGACGGCTTGCATCAAGTATTGATCAGCCCACCGGCTATGAATATGCACTTTTGAGACTAAGTATTGCACTTTTGATTGCATTCTCGGCTGGTTCGACGGATGCTGGAGGGATGAAAGCACTCACTCTGCCCATCGGGGACAGCCGCCCGATCCTTTCACTTTTGCACGTGAAGAGCCCGCTGACGCGCGTCGGCTACGGCGTTCCGGCGGATTCGGGTTGCCTGCTGATCCTTCTTGCCGGGCGGGTTAGCGTTTCGCAGACCGCTGCACCTGTCGAGGAGGCGCAGACATTCGAGGGCCCGCGGCTGGTCTGGGTTCCCGCCGGAGCGCCGCGTGAACTTGCCGCCGAAGCAGGCGGGCGGGGCATGATCCTGCTCGCCTCGCAGCAGACCCTGGTCCGCGCCCTGCCGGCGAGCCTGCTTGCCGATCAGATGCGGCTGGTGCTCGGCCAGGGGCTGTCGCTGGCGCTGGCGCAGAACGAGCCGATCGTGCGGCTGGTGGATGGAGTCGCTGATGAAAAGCAGAGCAGCGGCCCCGGCAGCAGGGAAGCGCTGGAACATTACCTCGGGCTGATCCTCCTGCATTTGTGGCGGCTGCTCGGGGCGGATCTCGTGTCGCGCCGGCGTTCGCCGCAAGGTCTGGCGGAGCGGTTCCTGATGCTGGCGGGTCTGCACAAGCACCAGCACTGGACAATTGAAGACTATGCCGGAACGCTTGGCGTCAGGCGCGACCGGCTCGGTCTCGCGGTCAGGCGGGCCACCGGCATGTCGCCGCAAGCCTATCTGCACCGCGAAATCATGCGTGACGCCTGCGAACTGCTGGCCAGCACCGGTCTGCCGGTGAGCCAGATCGCCTTTCGCCTCGGTTTCGCCGATCCGGCCTATTTCAACCGCTTCTTCACGCGGCAGTCCGGGCAGAGCCCGGGCCGCTACCGGCATGTGCTGCGCGACCGCAAGGAGCAGGGCGACATGACCTACGCCGCCTGGCCATAATGCTGTCAGGGCCGAAGCAGGTGTCTCCTGGCTCAAATGGCAATCAACGGCTGTTTTCGTCCCGCGCGAGTGGCAAGCTGATGGTTTGGATCAGGCCCTTCGGCTCTTTGCTGTTTGCGATCGTGATCGTCCCGCCAAACCGCTCGATGATCTCCTTGGCGATGGCGAGGCCGAGCCCGGCGCCGGGCATGGTCTTGCGGCGGGCGACATCGACCCGGAAGAACGGCTCGAATACATGCTCGAGCAATTCCTCCGGGATTCCCGGTCCTTCGTCGCGGATTCTGACCACGGCCAGTTCGCCTTCGCGCGCAAGCTCGATCCTGGCGCCCCGGCCATGCGTCGCGGCGTTGATGATCAAGTTGCGCAGCGCCCGCTTGAGCGCGAAGGGACCGACGGCGACTGGCAACGACACGTGGGAAGGAGGGGTCACCTTGTAACCGAGCTGGAGAAGCTCATCGACGATCTCGTGGACAAGAGGATCAAGATGAACGGCCTCAAGAGTGTCGCCGCCAACTTCCTCCCGCACCAGGCGGATGGCGCTGTCGGCGATCGCATCGAGCTCCTCGAGGTCGGCGAACCATTTCTCTCGTTCCTCGTCGTCGGGGACAAATTCGGCGCGCAGCCGCATGCGTGTCATCGGCGTGCGCAAATCGTGTCCTGCGGCGGCGACGAGCCGCATCCGGCTCTCCATTGCCGATTTCAGGCGGGCTGACAGCTTGTTGAGCGCCTGCGCCGTGGCGCGAACTTCACCCGAGCCGGTTTCCGGAATGGCGGCGAGCACCCCGTCGGAGCCGATGCGGTCAATCGCGTCTTCCAGCAATTGCAGCGGTTTGATGATCTTCGAGGCGGCAAAGATAGAGATCGCGGCGCTGCCAAGAACAATCAGGAAAATCCAGCCTCCGAGCGCCCACCATCTTCCCGGCGGCGGCCGCGGGTCGGAGATCTCCGCCACCACCCATTCGTCCGCGCCAAGCTGAACGGATGCAACGACCATTGGCGTGCCGGGAGCCTGGCTGACGACGACGGTCCTGGCCGTGCCGGTTTTCTCCAGCGCGCGGCTCAGAAAACGCGACATCGGCGTGATTTCAACTCCTTCGGCCGGCGTGTCCTGGAGCTTCACACCGAGCGCGATGGCAACCTGCCTGTCACTCTCGATCAGGTTGGCGAGAAAATGCAGTTGCCGGGCGACTGGTTCCACCGTCGCCTCGGGAAGAGGCGGCTGCAAGACGCGGCTCGCCGCAAAGGTAGCCAGCGCAACAACGGTGACGATAGCCACGATCAACAGCAGGACGAGACGGTTGCGAAGGGATTTCATCGAGTTGCATGTATCCTGACCGGCATGGTGAGCTGATATCCGCTATTGCGCACCGTCCTGAAGATTGGTTCGGCGTCATTCTCGCCGAGCTTGCGCCGCAGCCTGCTCATCAGCACGTCTATCGAGCGGTCCAGGGGATCGCGGCTGCGCCCTTGGGTCAGGTCGAGTAGTTGATCCCGCGAAAGCAGCCGCCCGGGCCGCTCGAGGAATGCGTTGAGCAGATCGAACTCGGCTCCGGTCAGATCCACCGCGACGCCGTCATTGCGCACGATCCGGCGCAATTGAGGGTCGACCACGAATTCCGAGAAGCTGTAGATCCTGGTCTCGGGAGCGGCCTGATCCTCGTGGCCAGCCCGACGCAGGACTGCCTTGATGCGGGCCACAAGCTCGCGCGGATTGAACGGCTTGCCGAGATAGTCGTCGGCGCCGATCTCAAGCCCGACAATGCGGTCGACATCCTCCTTGAGCGCGGTCAGGAGGATCACCGGCGTGCGCGGACGGCGGTCCTGAAGGCTGCGGCAGATGTCGAGGCCGGAGCCGTCCGGCAGCATCACGTCGAGCACGATAAGGTCAGGCTTGCTGATGGCGAGCCGGCTTTCGCATTCTGCCCTGTTGGCGGCGGCCGACACAAGAAAGCCCTGGCTGCCGAGATAGCGCGCCAGCAGCGAACGTATCTCAGGGTCGTCGTCGACGATCAGTATATGAATCTGGCTACTCATGCGATCCTGGCCGCCTTCCTACATCAACGCTCTATATATACCGGCGACATCGGGTCAATCGGACATTTTTGCAACGGAACTTTGCTACAGGCCGCTGAGCAAAGTTCAGTTGCAAAAATCTCCCATCCGGAAATGTTGGGAAACATTCAGACCAATAGCGGATACGTACGACCATTACTTTCGTGCTCTCGGGCAATTGCATGAAAGGAAGTTCGTATGAAACGCAGCTCATTTGTGGGGCTCTTGTCGACCACCCTCCTGATGGCGACAGTTGCGCCATCGCTTTCGGAGGCGCTCACCTCCAGTCCCATGCCAGATGAACGGCCGATCGTTCGCGTCATGGCTCAAAATGACGTCGGCGGCGACCAATTCCTGTTGCTTGCGCAGGTGGCTTTTGACGGCGAGGAGGGCGGCTGGCCCCATCATGCCGGACCGCTCCGCGCCGGACCCGGCATGCCCGGCTCCGGGCTTCACCTCGCTGCGAAACTCGCGGCGGCGGAGACCTTTGTCGGCATCACGGGCGCGCAACTTGATGCATGGCGGAACTTCGCCACCGCGCTGATCGAACTCGCCGGTCGTCCAGGGCCGGATCGCCAACGCGGTGGCCCGCGCCAGGTGAACCCGGATGGCCCGCCGCGAGAGCGCCCGGGTGTTTCGCGCGGCGGGCAGGGGGACGGTACTCCACCGGTGGACGGCGCCCGCCCGCCCCGCGCGGATGCTCCTTTCTTCACCGAGCGGCTTGCCGACCGGGCGATTGAGCAAGGCCAGAAAGCCGAGGCGCTGAAGGCGGCGATTGAGGCCCTGCGGCAGGTCCTCACCTCCGAACAGATCGCCAAGCTTCGCGACGCCGAGCGCTCGTTGCTGCCGCCGCCTGGTCCTGCCGTCATGGCAAGGCCGGACGACCGGGCAGATCGCCATTATGACCGGCGCCACGACGTGCCACCCCCGCCATCATTCCCTCCGTTACCGGGGGAGTAGCTATTCGTCCGTCACGCCCAATCCCCAAGTTGACGGATGATGCGGCCTGCCCAGGGCCGCCGACCGGAGGCGCATCGGTCGCTCCTTGCGCCTCCGGTTGATTTCAATCTTTGAACACCAGGAACCACAATGCGAAAAATTGCTGCAATCACCATGTCCGCGTTGATCGGATTTGCCCCACTGGTCAGTGCCGCCGAGGCTCAGACCGGGTCGCCGGTACAGACCATCGAACCGCAGGCTCCGCCGAAGCAGCAAGCCCAGCCGAAGCAGCAGAACAGCAAACAGCAGTGGAAGAAGGGCGGCAAATACAGCGGCAAGGGTTCCGTCGTCGCAAATCATCGACGGCACAAACTCGGCGCGCCGCCGAGAGGCCATACTTGGGTCCGCGACGGCAACGACTTTCTCCTTGTCGCCACCGCAACCGGCATCATCGCCTCTGCTGTCAGGGCGGCTGGGAACTGACCGCGAGCGGGCGTCACGGCGAGGGAATGGAATTGAAAGGCACGACGATGTTCGAAATGCAGTATTTCCTGGCGGCGGCCCCGGCCGTGATCGGCTTCCTGAAATCGTGGCCCGCGCGTTCGATGCCTGGACGCTTCGGATTGAAGCGGTCGGACTGCGCGGCGTCTTTGCCCGGCGTTCAATCAGCCAGCGCGAAAGCCCGCCATCTTGGCAATTGTTCATAGATGCATGGACTTTCTCGCAAATGCGGCCTTAGATATCGATCGCAAGCAGCACCGTGCAGTGATCGGCGAAGCAGATGTGCTCCGATTCACGGCGTCGGCCCTACTGCAGCTGACCGCTTTCGCATTCGCGATCGCCTTAACTGCACAGACTGCTACCCATGTCGGCCAATCCCGAAGCCATGGCGAGCAGCGGGAAGGTGCGGGAACGACAACAACCATAGAGAGTGTCCGATGAACACAATCACCCGAGCAGGCGCACTGCTGCTCCTGTCCTTGATCACAGCAAGTTGCAGCGACGAACAGGCTGGCGGCCTTCCACCAGGAGCAGGCGGGCCGGTGGAGGTGGGCGTGATCGTGCTACAAGGCGAGCCGGTGCCGCGCAGCGTCGACCTGCCCGGGCGCGTGGTGGCGTCGGGCACGGCGGAGATCCGTCCGCAGGTCAATGGCATTGTCCGCAAGATTGCGTTCCAGGAGGGAGGGGATGTCGCGGCAGGAGACATTCTTTACGAGATCGACGACCGAAAATTCAAGGCAGCCTTTGCTGCCGCCTCGGCTGTTCTGAAAAAGGGCGAGGCGGCCACGACGGGAGCCCAGGCGACATTCGACAGGACCGAAACTCTGGCGGCGACCAATGCCGTCAGCGCCCAGACCCTTGACGACGCTCGCTCCACGCTTCTGCAAGCCGAAGCGGAGGAGGAAGCAGCGCGGGCGGATCTCGAGACCGCCCGCATTAATCTCGACAACACCGTCATCCGCGCGCCGATCGGCGGCGTAATTGGCGTCTCCCGAGTGAGCGTGGGGGCGCTGGTCACCGAAAACCAGACTGATGCGATGGCCACGATCCGTCAAATCGATCCCGTCCATGTCGACCTTGTCGATTCGAGCGCCAACCTGCTGCGCATCCGCGACGAGGTGGCGGCCGGGCTCGGCCGACAGGCGGACGCGCCCGCTTCCGTCTCGCTGAGGCTCGAGAATGGCAGGAAGTATGATCAGAAAGGAACGCTCGCGCAGGCAGACCAGGTGGTTAGCCTGACCACCGGCACATTCACGATGCGGGCGACCTTCGACAATCCGGACCGCGTGTTGATCCCCGGCATGTACGTTCGCGCCACGGTCGAACTCGGCTCGCTCCCGACCGCGTTTCTCGTTCCGCAGCGCGCGGTGTCGCGCAACGCCGCCGGCGACGCAACGGTTTACGTCGTTTCCGATGACGGCAAGGCGGAACTGCGCAATATCGTCACCAACGGCGCGCTTGGCAATGACTGGATTGTCACCGGCGGCGTCGAGAATGGCGAGCGGCTGATTGTCGACGGTTTCCAGATGATATCCGATGGCGCCGAGATCAATCCGGTCGAGGCTGTCCTCAACGAGGATGGTGTCGTCGAGCAGGAGCTTGAGCAGGCAGACAGCGTTACACCGGGAGCACTGCAATGAGCACTTCCTCGCCGCGCAACGCCATTGCCAGCTTCTTCATCGTTCGGCCGGTCTTCGCCATCGTGCTGGCGATCGCAACCTTCCTCGCCGGGCTGATGGGCATCTATACCCTGTCGATCTCGCAGTATCCCGACATCGCTCCCGTCACCATCCGTATCTCCGCCACCTATTCCGGCGCGACCGCCTCGGCGGTCGAGAACTCGGTGACCAAGAAGATCGAGGGCGCGATGACCGGCCTCGATGGCCTGCTCTACATGGAGTCCTCGTCGAGCACCGGCTCGGCCTCACTCTCGCTCACTTTCGCCAACGGCACCGACCCGGAACTCGCCCAGGTCGAGGTCCAGAACAAGCTCTCGACCATCGAATCCCAGCTTCCCGATGCCGTTCTCGACCGTGGAGTCCGGGTGAGCCGTTCTCCCTCGGGCATGATGATGATCGGCAACATCGTCTCGCGCGATGGCCGCTACACCGCCGCCGAGCTCTCCGACATCATGTCGAGCCAGATCGAGGAGCGCATCGAGCGGCTGGACGGTGTCGGATCGCTGCAGTCCTTCGGTTCCGGCTACGCCATGCGCGTCTGGCTCGATCCCTCGGCGATGCAGCAGTACCAACTCGTGCCGAGCGACGTGAACGCCGCCATCAGGGCGCAGAACGTTCAGATCGCCGCCGGCTCCATCGGCGCATCTCCTGTCGTCACGGGGCAACAGCTCAAAGCGAGCATCGTCGCGCGCGTTCAGCTGACGTCGGCCGAGGAGTTCGAGCGCATCGTGCTCAAGACCGGAACCGACGGTTCCGTCGTGCGTCTCGCCGATGTCGCCCGCATCGAGATCGGACTGGAAAAATATGGTCAGAATTCGAGCTTTAACGGCATGCCGTCCGCCGGCTTCGGCGTGCAGCTCGCCTCGGGGGCCAATGCAATCTCGACCGCCAGTCTCGTCCGCGCTGAACTCGACAACCTGGGCGATTCCCTGCCGGAAGGCATCGAGATCGCCTATTCCTACGAGACCACGCCCTTCGTCGTGCTTTCCATCGAGAAAGTGGTGGAGACGCTGATCGAGGCGGTGATTCTGGTCTTCCTGGTCCTGCTTCTGTTTCTTCAGAACCTGCGCGCCACGCTGATCCCGATGATCGCGGTTCCCGTGGTGCTGATGGGCACGTTCGGCGTGCTCGCGGCGCTGGGCTACTCCATCAACATGCTGACCATGTTTGCCATGGTGCTGGCGATCGGACTGCTGGTCGACGACGCCATCGTCGTTGTCGAGAATGTCGAACGCATCATGCGCGACGAGAAACTTTCCGCGCGCGAGGCGACGGAGAAGTCCATGGGCGAGATTACCGGAGCCCTCATCGGCATCGCCCTCGTGCTGACGGCCGTCTTCATCCCGATGGCCTTCTTCTCCGGCTCCGTCGGCGTCATCTATCGCCAGTTCTCGGTGACGATCGCCAGCGCCATGATCTTGTCGGTCCTGGTCGCCATCATCCTGACGCCGGCGCTCTGCGCGATAATGCTGAAACCCGGTCATGACAGCTCTCTGGCTCTCTGGCTCGCTGGCTCGGTTGGTTCGATCGCGGTTTTTCGCGCGTCACCGGCGGCTATGTCGCCGCCGTGGGCGGGCTGATCCTGCGCCCGCTGCGCATGTTTGCCGTGTTCGGCGTGCTTCTGGCGGCCGCCTATGGCTTCTACACGCAACTTCCGAGCTCCTTCCTGCCTGAGGAAGATCAGGGCGTGCTGATCACCCAGATCACGCTGCCGGACGGCGCAAACAGCGCCCGCACGCAAGCCGTGATCGACATCGTGGAAGACTATTACCTGACCTACGAGAAGGACGCCGTGCAAAGCGCGTTCATGAATCTCGGATTCAGCTTCAGCGGCAGCGGCGAGAACGCCGCGATGGGCTTCATCCGCCTCAAGGACTTCGATCTGCGGACCGATCCGGAACTCTCCGCGTCCGCGGTCGCGCAGCGCGCCACTGCCTATTTCCGGCAAATCCGCGATGCTCAGGTGTTCGTTCTGGCCCCGCCGGCGATCCAGGGCCTCGGTCAGACCAGCGGATTCTCGATGTATATGGAAGATACCGGCAATCAGGGGCGCACCGCGCTGGTCGCGGCCAGCAACGTATTCGCCGACAAAGCTGCCGGCAATTCGCTGATCTCCAACATTCGGGGCAATACGCGCACGCTCGAAGCCCAGCTCAAGATAGACATCGATCAGGAGAAGGCCGGGGCGATGGGCATCGATCTTTCCGGAATCGACAGCCTGATCAACACGGTCTTCTCCGGAACCGAAGTCAATGACTTCGTCTACAATGGCGAGATCAAGCCGGTCTACGTGCAGGCGGATGCGCCGTTCCGCATGCAGCCCGAAGACCTCGATCGCTGGTATGCGAAGAACGACAGCGGCGAGATGGTGCCGTTCTCGGCCTTCGCCACCACCCAATGGGTCCAGGGATCGCCATCGCTCGCCCGTTTCAATGGCACGGCGGCGATCTCCCTCAGCGGATCGGCGGCGGCCGGCGCCAGCTCCGGCGATGCCATGAACGAAGCGGAACGGCTGCTGGCGGAAATACCCGGCGGCTATTCCGCCTCATGGACGGACCTCTCCTATCAGGAGCGCCTTGCCGGCTCACAGGCGGCGATGCTCTACGCGGTCTCGCTCCTCGTCGTCTTCCTCTGCCTCGCGGCGCTCTATGAAAGCTGGTCGATACCGCTCTCGGTGATCCTTGCCGTGCCGGTCGGCGTGTTTGGCGCCTTGCTGGCGGCCTGGCTGTTCGATCAGTCGAATGATGTCTACTTCAAGGTCGGTCTGCTCACCACCATCGGGCTCACCGCCAAGAACGCCATCCTGATCGTGGAGTTCGCGCGGGATCTCATGGGCCGCGGGCATAACGCGGTCGAGGCCGTGATCGAGGCCGCACGTCAGCGTCTGCGCCCGATCGTCATGACCTCGCTTGCCTTCATTCTCGGCGTGCTGCCGCTGGCGGTTGCGACGGGAGCCGGATCGGCGGCCCAAAACGCCATCGGCATCGGCGTGATGGGGGGCATGATCTCGGCCACCATCCTCGGCGTGTTCTTCGTACCGCTGCTGTTCGTCAGCATCGTCTGGCTCGGCGCCAAGGCGAACGGGCGCGGGCAATCACCAACCACCAAAAACGACCAGGCTCTAAGGGGGCAGGAATAGTGATGCGTACACAAGCGGTGGTACAGTTCGCCAGACGTCGAAGAACCTTGCCTTCTGTCGTGCTGATGGCTCTCCTGACCAGCGGTTGCGTGGTCGGACCGGATTACCAGAAGCCGCATATTGCGCTTCCGTTTCACTGGGCCGGTGCGAACAAGGTTGAGATCTCAAGGCCTTCGGAGCTGTCGCAATGGTGGCGGAGGCTCAACGACCAGACGTTGAACGTTCTGATCGATGAAGCAGTGGCGGGAAATCTCGACGTTGCCGCATCAAAAGCTAGTATCCGCGAAGCACGCGCCAGCCATCGCCAGACCGTCGGCGCGCTGTTTCCGTCGGCCGACGGTTCGGGCTCCGCGACGCGCAACAGAAGTGCGGCGTCCACCTCGGGCGCAGCCAATATCTACAGCCAATATCAGGCGGGTTTCGATTCGAGCTGGGAAATCGACTTGTTTGGCGGCAGACGACGCGCGGTCGAAGCGTCCCTTTACGGCATGGACGCAGCCGAAGAGGAACTTCGCGCCACGCTGCTGACACTGATCGGCGACGTCGCGTCGAACTATGCCGAAGCCAGGGGATACCAGGCAAGACTGGCGCTCGCTCGCCGCACTGCAGCCTCGCAGCGCGCGACGGTCGATCTTACCCGCATTCGCCTGGAAGCAGGCGCGGCTTCTGCCGTGGACGTGGCGAATGCGTCCGGGCAGACCTCGACCACCGAAGCCAACATCCCGGTCCTTGAAACAGGCTACGCCCAGGCCGTGCACCGGCTTTCGGTGCTGACCGGCCATCCCCCCGCCGCGCTGGCCGACAGGCTGAAGAAATCAGCCCCGATCCCGACGCCCAAACTGCCGATCCCGACCGGTATCCCCGCCGACATTCTCCTTACTCGCCCCGACGTCCGCCTTGCCGAGCGCCAATATGCGCAGGCCACCGTCAAGATCGGCGAGGCCGAGGCCGAGCGTTATCCCTCGGTCAGCCTGACCGGCAACATCTCGACATCCGGCACGAAGCTCGGCGACCTCGGCAAGAGTTCCTCGATCAGCTGGTCGTTCGGGCCGACATTGACCGTGCCGGTCTTCAACGCCGGCCAGCTGGCGGCGGCTGCCGACGTCACGCGGGCGCAGCGGGACCGTTATTTCATCGCCTGGCGCGCGTCTGTCCTCACCGCGCTGGAGGACGTTGAAAACGCCAATGTCGCGCTCGCCCAGGAGCGGGTCAGGAACGGCAAGCTTGCAACCTCGGTCCGGCACTATCGCGACAGCGCCTCGCTCGCTCGCACCCTCTACCAGTCCGGCTCGACCAGCTTCCTCGAACTGCTTGAGGCGGAGCGATCACTCTACTCGGCCGAGGATTCCCTGATCCAGAGCCGTGTGTCGATCGTGACCGACTATATTGCCCTGAACAAGGCGCTGGGCGGCGGCTGGGATGGCTTCGTCGATGCCTCGATGCCGGAAGTCGTCGACGCGAGCACCGGGCCGCATCTTGAGCGACCTATGGGCAAGCCCAAGACAGCGGCGGTGAAGAATTGATCATGGGAACCTCAAGGCAGAACGCTCCCGCCGGAGCGGTGGTCGCAGGCCGTGCAAGGCACGTCGGCTCCACGCGGCGCCATTTCTCGACCCCCGTCAGGAGTGGCCGATGAAGACCGGAAAACTCATCGTAGCCAGCCTTCTTCTGGTTGGCGCAGCCGCAGCCGGATATTTTGTCTGGCAAAGTTTCTTCGCCGAGCAAGCGCTCGCGCAACTGACGGCCGCCGTTTCGCGCGGCGATATCGAGGAGACGGTGCTGGCGACCGGCACATTCAAGCCGGTTCGGCTCGTGGCGGTTGGCGCGCAAGCTTCGGGGCGGATCGATGCCGTCAAGGTCGAACTCGGAGGAACCGTCAAGGCGGGCGACCTGATCGCGGAAATCGATTCCGTCACGCAGCAGAACAGCCTGCGCACCGCGGAGGCCGAGCTTGCGAATGTAAAGGCACAGCTCGCGGAAAAGCAGTCCACCCTCGCTCTTAATCAACAAAACCTGGCCCGCCAGAAGGATATGGTGGCGAAACATGCCGTTTCGCAGTCCGACTATGACAGCGCCGAGGCGGATCTCAAAGTGACGCAGGCGCAGATCGAGGCCTTGCATGCACAGATCAGCAAGGCCGAAGTTGCCGTCGAGACCGCCAATGTCAATCTCGGCTACACCAAGATCACCGCGCCGATAGACGGCACCGTCCTGCTCATCGTCAGCCAGAAGGGGCAGACGGTGAACGCCGCGCAGTCGACTCCCACGATCGTCATCCTTGGCCAGCTCGACACCATGACGGTCCGCACCGAGGTTTCCGAAGCCGACATCACCAAGGTCGAGCCGGGCTTGCCGGTCTACTTCACCATCCTCGGCGATACGGATCATCGCTTTGACGCGACACTGGAATCGATCGAGCCCGCGCCGGAATCCGTCAAGAACGACAGCAGCTTCAGCTCCTCGGACTCAACCTCTTCGAGCAGCAGTTCGTCCTCATCGGAGGCAATCTACTACAACGGCATCTTCAACGTCTCCAACGCCGACGGGCGGTTCAGAACCTACATGACCGCGCAGGTGCATATCGTGCTTGGCCAGGCCAAGGGTGTTCTTACTGTTCCGGCGGCTGCCCTTGGGACAATGGATTCCGAGGGTCGCTACACCGTCCATGTCGTCGGCGCCGACGGGACGGTGTCCGAACGCAAGGTCGAGATCGGGCTCAATGACAAGGTGACGGTCGAGGTTCGTGATGGCCTTGCCGAGAGCGAGATCGTCGTCACCGGAATAGCTACCGATCAGGCTGCATCCGGCAATTCGGGTGAATTCGGCGGTTCGCCGATGGGGTTCTGATGACGACGGAGCCCTTTATCGTGCTGAAGAACATCACCCGCGAATACCCGTCGGGTGAGGGCGCCATCGCGGTGCTCAAGAACATCGACCTCACCATCGCTGCCGGCGAGATGGTGGCAATCGTCGGCGCCTCGGGGTCCGGCAAGTCGACGCTGATGAACATTCTCGGCTGCCTCGACCGGCCGACTTCCGGCAGCTATCGCCTGGAAGGACGTGAGACATCCGCGCTCGGCCCGGACGAACTCGCGCAACTGCGCCGCGAGCATTTTGGCTTTATTTTCCAGCGCTACCACCTTCTCGGAGAACTCACCGCGCTCGGCAATGTCGAAATCCCGGCGATCTATGCGGGAACGGCGCTGTCTCAGCGCAGGAACCGGGCTGCCGCCCTGCTTGGCCGGCTGGGCATGACCGATCGAACCGACCACCGGCCGGGCCAGCTGTCGGGCGGCCAACAGCAGCGCGTCTCGATTGCGCGCGCGCTGATGAACGACGCGCGCCTTGTCCTGGCCGACGAGCCGACCGGCGCGCTGGACAGCCACAGCGGTCAGGAAGTGCTGCGCATTCTCGACGAGCTTCATGCAGAAGGCCGCACGGTCATCATCGTCACCCACGACAGATCGATTGCCGGCCGCGCCGGCCGCATCATCGAGATCAGCGACGGCATGATTATCTCCGACGAACAAACCGACACTCTTGATCAGGGGCCGGAAGGTGCTGCGGAGACCGTTGCCCCGGCTCCTGTGTCCGGCGGGCTGCGGGGACTCCTCAATCGAACCGGGGAGGCGTTCCGGATGGCGGTGCTCGCCATGAAGGCGCACCAGCTTCGCACCTTCCTGACCATGCTCGGCATTATCATTGGCATCGCCTCGGTGGTGTCGGTGGTCGCGCTTGGCTCGGGCACGCAGCAGCGCGTTCTGGAAAACATCTCCAGTCTCGGCACCAACACGCTGCAGGTCTTTGCCGGCACGAGTTTCGGCGACATCCGGTCCGGCCGCATGACCACGCTCGTGGTGGACGATGCCGATGCGCTGGCGCGCCAGCCCTATGTGGCGGCCGTCACTCCAACGGTCTCGGCCTCTGTCGTCGCCCGCTTCGGAGCGACGGAGGCGAATGCGCAGGTCAGCGGCGTCGGCGAGCAATATTTCGAGGCGACCGGCATGACGCTGCTGGAGGGCCGCTTCTTCGACGCCGAAGACGTGCGGCAAATGTCACAGGAAGCCGTGATCGACGAGGACACGCGCGACACCCTGTTTCCCGACGAAGCGACGAATCCGCTCGGCCAGATCGTCCTTTTCGGCAAGGTCCCGTTGCGTGTGATCGGCGTGGCCGAGACGCAGCAGAGCGGGCCGGGCGGCAGCCAGAACCTGACCATCCATGCCCCTTACACCACCGTCCAGACACGCCTGCTCGGCTCATTGTCGCTGCAGAGCATCACGGTGAAGGTCGCCGACGACGTCGACACCGGCCTCGCCGAGACCGCGGTGACGGAATTCATGACGCGGCGTCACGGAACCAAGGACTTCTACATCATCAACAGCGATGACATCCGCCAGACCATCACCTCGACGACCGAGACCATGCAGATCCTGATCGCGGCCATCGCGATCATATCGCTCGTCGTCGGCGGCATCGGCGTGATGAACATCATGCTGGTCTCCGTCTCGGAGCGGGTATCCGAGATCGGCGTGCGCATGGCGGTCGGCGCCAGGCAGGGCGACATCATGCAGCAATTCCTGATCGAGGCGGTGCTGGTCTGTCTGATTGGCGGGTTTCTCGGCATTGCGCTCGCCCTTGGCTTCGGCGTGATCTTCAGTCTGTTCGACACTGGTTTCAGTCTGGTCTTTTCGACCACCTCGATCGTGGCTGCCTTCCTGTGCTCCAGCCTTATCGGTGTCGTGTTCGGTTACCTGCCGGCCCGCAATGCCTCGCAACTCGATCCCGTCGTGGCGCTGTCGAAGGGCTAGGAGTGATCTCCGGAGCATGAACATCGCTCTCCACTTATGTGAAGCAAGTCCGGATCGGATATGTTCCCTTCACGCCGAAAGGGTTTATGAACAGGGACCGCCCGCCGAGAGTCTCGGTAATCCGCAAGGCGAACGAACTCAAGCTTTCTTGCGGAGCCTGAGGAAGGCCGGGCGTTTGTAAAAAGGACCTGACATGACGACAGCGCGGGAACTGGGCCTCTGGACAGAGGGACAGAACAGCCTCCCACCGGGACCACTTAACATGATCACCGATGTGCCGGGCATTTGCGTGGGCCATCGGACCCTATCGGGAAACGGGCTGGCGACCGGCGTGACCGCGATACTGCCGCATGGGGGCGACCTGTTCCGGGAAAAGGTGCGCGCGGCCGTCGAAGTGATCAACGGCTTCGGCAAATCCGCAGGGCTTACCCAGATCGCGGAACTCGGGACGGTAGAGACACCGATCCTGCTTACCAACACCTTCGGCGTCGCGGCCTGCACTGAGGCTCTCATTCTCCGCGCCATCGCCGCCAATCCGGCTATCGGCCGCGAAATGTCGACCGTCAATGCGGTGGTGCTGGAATGCAATGATGGCGCGGTCAGCGACATCCAGGCCCTTGCCGTAGCTCAGGAGGACGTGTTCGCGGCCCTTGACGCGGCAAAGCCCGGGCCGCTGCCGCAGGGCGCTGTCGGCGCGGGAACCGGCATGACCGCCTTCGGTTTCAAGGCCGGAATCGGCAGCGCATCACGCCGGATGCGTATCGGATCGCAGGACTTCATGCTCGGGGCGCTGGCGCTTGCCAATTTCGGGCGCGCCTGCGACCTCATCCTGCCGGACGGTCGCCGCCCCGATCCTTGCGGACCCTCCGCTGTCGAAAAGGGCTCCGTCATTGTTGTTCTCGCCACCGATCTGCCCCTGTCCGACCGACAATTGCAGCGCGTGACGCGCCGGGCCGGTGCCGGTCTTGCAAGGCTCGGCGCGTTCTGGGGGCACGGGTCCGGCGATATCGCATTGGGGTTCACGACCGCCGACCGGATAGCCCATGACGCCCCTGCTTTCCAGGCCGTCAGCCGTCTGGGTGACCACTATATCGACACACCTTTTCGGGCGGCGGCTGAAGCAACACATGAAGCGGTGCTTAACGCGCTTTGCGCGGCGCCGGCCACGACCGGCCGATCAGGTCAGCTCTATCCGTCGCTGGCCATTTGGGCAAAGGAGAATCCAAAGTGAAAGTCTTTTTATCCGCCGATATCGAGGGAACCGCGGGGATTGCCCACTGGGACGAGGCCGAACGGACCCATCCCGACTATCAGGAGTTTCGCGATCTGATGACCGCGGAGGTCCTGGCTGCCTGCGAAGGGGCACGGGCCGCCGGCGCGACCGAGATCCTGGTCAAGGACGCCCATGACAGCGGCCGAAACCTGCGTCTTGATCGGCTGCCTGATTATGTCCGGATCCTGCGAGGATGGTCGGGTCATCCGGACGGCATGATGTTCGGGCTCGACGCCGGGTTTGCCGCGGCCATCTACACAGGCTATCACGCCAAGGCGGGCTCCGAGGCCAATCCTCTCGCCCACACGACCAACCTGCGGATTTCGCGTCTGGTCCTGAATGGCGAGGTTGCCTCCGAGTTCACCATCAACGCGCTCTGCGCCGCCCGCTACGGTGTTCCGTCTGTTTTCCTGTCAGGAGATGCGGAAATCTGCGCCGACGCGGAGGCTTTGGTATCCGGCATCAAGACGGTTCCGACCTTGGAAGGCTTTGGACGAGCGGCCCTCTCGATCAGTCCCGCCCGGGCGTGCGACGCGATACGCGAAGGCGTGGAGACCGCTCTCTCGTCAGCTCCATTCAAGCAGATCCCGCCGCTGGCTGGACCCTTTGAGGTGGTGGTGGAGTTCGTCAACCCGACGGATGCCTGGCGGGCATCCTGGTATCCCGGCGCCGCCGCCCACGGTGCGAAGGCGATCGCGTTTAAGGCGGACGAGTTCTTCGAGATCCAGCGAGCCCTGCGCTTTCTGACTGTATGACGCTCTCATCCCAGACAGGCAATCCTTCCTAAGTCAATCGGAACGCACGCCGCTCCAGATTACTCCATGACGCTGTCGACCCCGATTCGGTTGCGGCCTGCCTGATGCCGGTCGCCTGTCCGGCGAAAGCCTGGTCGAGATTGATCTTCGCGCGGTTGAATTTGATGCCCGCGGTGACGACCGGGGAGTGGCCGGAGAGCCCGGCTCGATGGCGATTCCGAGCCACCACACCAGCCGACGGGAGCGGTTGAACCGCGTATCGGTTTTAGCCTTGGCGCAGCGATAGAGAGCCGGATCAGGCTGGCGCGAACGGCTCAAACCGATGAAGCCGGGGAGGGGTTTGACCGGTTCGGCCGATGGTTTCGGCAAAAAGCTCTTGACAGCGGAAGCGAAATCCATTCTTTGACATGGAAGATAAATCAATGATTGAAATATCTTCCAGTCTGGACCGGTGGGAGCCGGCGGACACTTGTTTCAATTGGGAGGAGAGCAAAATGAAGACGAATCTGGGGAAATTGCTGGCCGGAGCGGCCCTATTGGGGCTGTCGTTCGGCATGGCGCCGGCCAGTGCCGAGGAGCCTGGCCCGTTCCGCTGCGCGCCGGGTGACCTTTACGCCATGAACGTGATGGTTTCGGGCGTGGAATACTGGTTTCCGGTCTACGAGATGTTCAAGCAGGCAGCCCAGCAGATGGGGTGCGATACGATCTACACCGGCACGCCCGACTATGACGTGACCAAGCAGATCGCCAGTTTCGACCAGATCCTTGCGCGTCAGCCCAAGGGCATCATGGTCCATCCGATGAATTCGGATCCTTTCATCGAGCCGATCAACCGGGCGATCGAGAGCGGCACCGCGGTCGTCACCTTCGCGGCCGACTCGCCCAATTCCAACCGCACCGCCTTCATCACCTCCAACAATGATCTTGAGGGCACAGGCGCCGCCGACGCGGTTGCCGGGGCCATGGGCGGCAAGGGCGAATATGCGGTGCTGGAAAATCCCGGCCAGGACAATCATGACCGCCGCATCGCCGCGTTCATCGCACGGATGGAGGAGAAGCATCCGGACATGAAGCTGGTGGCCCGCGCCGCCTCCAACCAGGATCCGAACAAGGCCTATCAGGCTGTCCTGTCGATGGCGCAGGCCAATCCCGAACTCGGCGCGGTGTTCATGCCGGAGGCCAATTCGGCGCTCGGCGCGGCCCAGGCCAGCGTCGAACTGGGTGGCAAGATCAAGGTGATGACCGCCGACGTCAACGCCAAGATCCTCGATATGATCAAGGCCGGCGAAGTCTTCGGATCGGTCAACCCGAACCAGGGCATGCAGGGCTATATCGGCTTCATCACGCTGTTCCTCGCCGCTCATCCGGAGATGATCGACCCGATGAACGGCGACGTCGCCGCCGGCAAGAACCCGATGGTGATTCCCTTCATCGACAATGGCTATGCCGTGGTGACCGCCGAAAACGCCGACTCGTTCTACTGGGACAGCTATCTCAAGCGGCGCGGCACCAAGGGTATCGACGAGTAGGCATCGTCGCGTCACAAGTTCGCTGGCCGGGCCCACATGTCCGGCCGGCCCATCCATGCGCGGGTTTTTGCACCCGTTGAGGTCACCATGCCCGATTCAATTCTCACCGTTCGCAACATATCGAAGTCGTTTGGTTCCATCCGCGCGCTGACCGATGTCCGCCTTGACGTCAGGGCCGGTGAAGTCCACGCTTTGATGGGCGAGAACGGCGCCGGCAAATCGACGCTCATGAACATTCTGGGCGGGGTGTTCCAGCCCGACGCCGGCGAGATCGTGCTCAAGGGGCAGGAGCGGCGCATTGCCAGCCCGGCCGCCGCGCAGGCCTTGGGAATTGGACTGGTTCACCAGGAAATAGCCCTTTGCCCCGACATGTCGGTGGCCGAAAACATCTTCATGGCCGAAACCAACGCCAGCCGCGCAATGTGGATGAAGCCCGCCGACCTCAAGCTGCGCGCGGAGGCGGCCTTGTCGGAATTGCATCCGGTGCCTGCCGGCGCCAAGGTCGGCGACCTGCCGATCGCCAGCCAACAGATCGTCGAGATCGCCAAGGCGTTGACGCTCAAATGCGACGTGCTGATCTTCGACGAACCGACCGCCGCGCTGACCGAAACCGAATCCCGGTCCCTGTTCCGCATCATCGAGAAGCTGAAGGCGCGGGGCATCGCGATCATCTATATCAGTCACCGCATGGCTGAAATCTTCGCGCTCGCCGACCGGATCACCGTGTTTCGCGATGGCCTCTATGTGGGTACGCTCGAGGCCGGGAGCACCGATCCGGAAGAGGTGGCGGCCAAGATGGTCGGGCGGCCGCTGCTCGATCTTTATCCGCCGCGGCGGCAGGGAACTTCCGCGGCGCCGGTCATGACCGTAGAAGGCCTGTCTGACAATGAGTGTGTTCGCGACGTCAGCCTGGAGATCCGTCCCGGAGAAATTCTTGGCCTTGGCGGCCTGATCGGGTCGGGCCGCACAGAATCGGCGCTGGCGATTTGTGGCCTGGTCAAGCGCGGTTCCGGCAGGATTTGCTATGACGGCGCCGAGATCGCCCAGGAAGATTACCTCGCATCGATCCGTCAGGGCATCGTCTATCTGAGCGAGGACCGCAAGGGCAGCGGTATCTTTCTCGACCTGTCGATCGCCCAGAATATCTGTGCCCTAGACCTGCGCCGGGTGTCCGGAAGGATGGCCGTCAATGCCTCCGCCGAGGCGGCACTGGCCGAAAGGATGCGCGACCGGCTCGGGATCCGCTGCGCCGACGTCCATCAGAGCGTGGGAACGCTGTCGGGTGGCAATCAGCAGAAGGTCGCGCTGGCCAAGCTGCTGGCGGTGGAGCCGAAGGTTCTTTTCGTTGACGAGCCCACCCGCGGCGTCGACATCGGCGCCAAGGCGCAGATCTATGCGATCCTGAGATCGCTTGCCGACAATGGCTGCGCCATCGTGATGATCTCGTCCGAAATGCCCGAACTCATCGGCGTCAGCGACCGGATCGTCGTGCTGCACGAAGGCCGGGTCGCGGGCGAGGTCAGCGGCGAGCGCATGACCGAGGAAATCATCATGCATCTGGCCTCCGGCCTGGCCGATGTGCCCGCCGGCTCCGCCGCCAATCCAGTCAAAAATTCGAGTGTGTCCCTATGAGCAGTGAAGCCCTCCACCCCCTCAAGCGCCTCATACGGGTCCGTGAATTCGGCCTGTTGGCGATCATCATTCTGATCTCGGTGACGATGAGCTTTGCCTCGCCCTATTTCCTCACCTGGTCGAACATGCGCGCGATCATGCTGTCGTTTTCGATCGAGGGAATTGTCGTCATTGGCATGACGATTTTGCTGATCGTCGGCGGCATCGATCTGTCCGTCGGTTCCGTCGTCTGTTTGTCGATGGTCATTGGCGGCGCGCTGTTTCTCTCGGGCTTCGATCCCTGGACTGCAAGCGTGATCGCCATCCTTTGCTGTGGGTTCATCGGCTTCCTGATGGGCCAGATCGTCACCCGTGTCGGTCTGCATTTCTTCATCGTCTCGCTGGCCGTCATGGTGATTGCGCGCGGGCTTTGTCTGCTGATCACCCGGGGAACGCCACAATCGCTGTTTTCGCTGCCGCCTTCGTTCAAGTTCATCGGCCAGGGCACGATAAAGGGCCTGCCCTTCGTGATCGTCATCTTCTTCGTGCTGATCGCGCTGTTTGATGTGTTGCTGCGGCGGTCGACCTTGTTCCGGCGGGTCTATTACACCGGCAGCAATGAAAAGGCCGCCCGGTTCTCCGGCATCGACACCAACCGTACCAAAGTCATCTGCGCCACGATCTGCAGCACGCTTGCCGGTGTGGCGGGCGTTGTCTACATGGCCCGGTTTGGCGCCGCGACGCCGCAATTCGGCGTCGGCATGGAACTCAGCGTCATCGCCGCGGCGGTGATCGGAGGCGCCAGCCTCAACGGTGGATCGGGTACCATCGCCGGCGCGGTGCTGGGCGCCGGGCTGTTGTCGCTGGTCACCTCGTCGCTGATCCTGCTCAACGTGCCGGTGTACTGGCAGGACATCATCCGCGGCGCAATCCTGCTGGTGGCGGTCACGGCCGACCATTTGCTCAACAGCCGCAAGGGGAGAGCCTGACCATGGCGACCCCGCTCTACAGTGAAAGTGAACGGCTCAGGCGCATCTATCAGATACTGGTGCTGTTTTACCAGGAGCACCGCTCGCAGGCCGAGATCGCCAAGCACATGGGCATCTCGCCGGCCACCATCAACCGCATGATCCGCGAGGGCCATGACAGGGGTCTGGTGGAAATCAAGCTGCACGCGCCCTTCGGCATGGAGGCCGAACTCAAGACCAGCCTCAAGCAATTGGGCAATCTCCATTCGGCGGTTGCCGTGCACGCGCCGTCCAGCGATCCGGCCATCGTCCTCAAGGCCGTCGCCGAAACGGCCGCAACGGCACTGCTGGATCAATTGTCCGACGGCATGACCATCGCTGTGTCGGGCGGCGAAGGATTGTGCGCGCTCATAGAGGCGATCTCGCCAAAGCGGAAATATGATGTGCGGGTGATACCGGCCACCGGCGGCGTGCAGGGCCGGTTCCGCACTGATGTCAACCATGTCGCGATGACGCTGGCGGAAAAGCTCGGCGGCGTTGCCTATCAGCTCTATGCGCCCGTCTTCGCCGCCAACGAAGAGGAGCGCGCCGCATTGATGCGCGCGGAGGTCAACCAGTCGGTGCTCGACATGGCCAAGCAGGCCGACATCGCGGTTTTCGGCATCGGCTCGGTCCAGGGCGACGGCTCCACCTATCTTTCGCTGACCGACGCCGTCGGCCGCGAGGCGTTGAAGCTTGCCCGGCCGGCGGGCGAGGTGCTTGCCCATCTGGTCACCGCAACCGGCGAGATTTGCGATCATCCGACCAACCGGCGGCTGGTGGCGCTGACGCTTGAGGAACTGGCGCGCATTCCGCACCGGATCGCCATCGCCTCCGGATCGAAAAAAGTGGCGCCGATTGCCGCCGTGCTCAGGGGCGGTCTGGCCACAAGCCTGATCACCGACGAGCGCACGGCGACGGCTGTCGTGGAATTCATGAAAGGTGGAAAAGATGCAGATGAAGCGTGAAATCGGGTCAAGTGACATCTTCGCAAGCGCTGTTGGCCTCGGCACATGGGCGATGGGCGGCTGGCTGTGGGGCGGCGGCGACGATGCGGCCTCGGTCGAGGCGATCCGTGCCTCGCTGGATGCGGGCATCACGCTGATCGACACCGCGCCGGCCTACGGGCTTGGCCGCGCCGAGGAAATCGTCGGCCGCGCCATCAAGGGCCAGCGCGACGAGGTTGTGCTGGTGACCAAATGCGGCCTGGTCTGGGATACGAACGATGGCCGTCCCTTCGTCGAACAGAACGGCAAGATGGTCCACCGCTATCTCGGCGCGCAGTCGGTGCGCGACGAGCTTGAGGCCAGCCTCAAGCGGCTCGGCACCGACCATGTCGATGTCTTCATCACCCATTGGCAGGATCCGACGACGCCGATCGCCGAAACGATGGACGCCCTTATGGCGCTCAAGGCCGAGGGCAAGACCAAGGCGATCGGCATCAGCAATGCCAGTGCCGAAGATCTGTCGGCCTATCTCGATGCCGGTCCCGTCGATTGCGTGCAGGAAGCCTACAACATGCTCGACCGCGGGTTGGAGAAGACCCTGCTGCCGACCTGCATCGAAAGGGACATCTCGGTGATCAGCTATTCCAGCCTGGCGCTCGGCCTGCTGACCGGCCGCATCAGTCCGGACCGGGTGTTCGAGGGCGATGATTTGCGGCGCACGAACCCTCGGTTTTCGCCCGGCAACCTGCGGCGGGTGTCCGATTTCGCGACCGTGCTGAAGCCGATCGCGCAGGACCATGGCGTCAATGCGGGCGAGATCGTGATCGCCTGGACCTTGGCGCAACCGGGCATCACATTCTCGCTGTGCGGGGCGCGAAACGCCGGGCAGGCGGTCGAGAACGCGCGCGCCGGAGCTTTGCGGCTCTCCGCGCAGGAACTCGCCCGCATCGATGCCGCCATCGCTGAGCATCTCGGTCCCGTTGCATCGGCAGCCTGAGCCATGGATGTGCAGTCATCGCCGTTCCCCAGTCCCGTGCCGCCGCCCGAAACAGTCGATGTCCTCGTCATCGGCGGCGGCATCAACGGCATCAGCACGTTCCGGGAACTGGCATTGCAGGGCGTCAACGTGGTTTTGATGGAACGCGACGATTTCTGCTCCGGCGCCAGCGCGGCGCTGTCGCGGATGGTTCATGGCGGCCTGCGCTATCTGGAGAACGGTGAATTCCGGCTGGTCCGGCAATCGCTGGAGGAGCGCGACCGGCTGCTCAACAATGCTCCGCATTGTGTCTCGCCGCTGCCCACGGTGGTCCCGATCATGACCTGGTTCCGCGGCACGCTTTCGACCGCCGCGGCGTTTTTCAATCTGGCCGGCAAGCCGCGCCACAGGCCCGGCCTGATGATCCGGCTGGGGCTGACGCTCTATGATCTGATGTCCTGGCGCAGCCGCTCAATGCCGCGTCACAGCGGGCTGAGCCGGGCTCAAATCCGAGAGCTTGTGCCCGGCATCACCGGCGAGGCGGTCGGCGGCGTGCTCTACTACGATGCCCGCGTCACCAATCCGGAACGGCTTGGCGTCGAGATGGTGATCGACTGCGAAGCCGCCACCCAAGCCCGCGCCTACTCCTACACCGAAATCGTGGCGGGCGACGGAACGGGTCTTGCCTGGCGTGACCGCCTCAGCGGCGCCGAGGGCCGCATCGTCCCCAAAGTCGTCATCAACGCCACCGGCGCCTGGGTCGACCAGGTCTCGACGCGGATCGACAGGACCAATGCCCACAAGCGGGTTGAAGGGACCAAGGGCTCGCATCTGATGATCCGCAATGAAGCCCTGAAATCAGCGCTCGGCGACCACATGGTCTATTACGAGAACGCCGACGGGCGCATCTGCATCACCTTCGCCCATGCCGGCGCCGTCATGGTCGGCTCCACCGACATACGGGTCGAAGACCCTGACAACGCCGTCTGCTTCGAGGACGAGAAGGCCTATATGCTCTCGGCGCTTGCCAGCGTTTTTCCATCCATCCGCATTGCGGATGAAGAGATCGTCCATGTCTTCACCGGCGTGCGGCCGCTGCCGGTGAGCGCCGAAGGTTTTACCGGCCGCATCAGCCGGGATCATTCCATCGAGGTGGAACCGCCGGGCGCGCGCGACTACGCCGTTCTCACGCTGATGGGCGGCAAGTGGACCACCTTCCGCATTTTCGGCGAGGAGGTTGCCGATCTGGCGCTGGCGCAACTCGGCATTGCCCGCACCGTCGACACCCGCAATCTCCGCATCGGCGGCGGCCGCGATCTGCCGGTCGAACCGGTGGCGCGCGAGCGCTGGCTGGCCGCGATCGCCGCCCGGACCGGGCTTCCGCTCGACCGCATTCGCATTCTCGCAGAACGCTATGGCAGCCGGGCGGCGGATGTCGCAGCCTACATCGCCGAGGCAGCCGACGCTCCGTTGAATTCGGCCAGGGACTATAGCCGCCGGGAAATCCTGTTTCTCGCCGAACATGAACGGGTGCGTGAAGTGGGAGACATCCTGCTGCGGCGGACATCGCTCGGCATCGAGGGTTCCATCACCCCCGAGCTCTTGTCCGAAATGTCGGCGCTGCTGGCGGTCCCGCTGGGATGGAGCGAACCCGAGAGATTGGCCGCCATCGACCGCTTCAACCAGATCTTCGCCAGCCGCCACCGCGTGCAGCCAAGCAAAGCCTGAAAGGAAATTCCATGTATGTCACCAAGAAAGTCCGCCTCAACCGGCTGATGAACAAGGGCCGCTGTCTCGATGTCGCCATCGATCACGGCGTCTGCAACGAGCCGAGCTTCATGGCCGGGCTCGAGGACATGGAAAGCGTGGTCAACACGCTGGTGGCCGCCGGCCCCGACGCCATCCAGATGAATTACGGCCAGTCGGACCTGCTGCAAACCCTGCCGGGCCGCAACCGGCCGGCGCTGGTGATGCGGGTCGACATGGGCAATCCCTACAATCCGACGCGTCACAGCGAGATGTGGGCGGTGATGCAGAATCAATCCGATCCAATATTGGCGGCGCTGCGGATGGATGCGGCCTGCGTCGTCGTCAACCTGTTCATGTTGCCTGGAGAGCCCGGCCTGTTCCGCCAATGCGTCGAGAACATCGGCCGGCTCGGCAATGATTGCGAGAAATACGGCATGCCGCTGATGATCGAGCCGCTGGTGATGCAGCCGGTTGAGAATGGCGGCTATCTTGTCGATGGCGATACCGAAAAGGTGGTCACGCTTGTGCGGCTGGCGCGCGAGATGGGCGCCGACATCATCAAGGCCGATCCAACCACCGATCCCGCCGACTTCCACCATGTGGTCCAGGCGGCGCGCTGTCCGGTGCTGGTGCGTGGCGGCGGCAAGGCCGACCTCAGGCAGGTGTTTCGCAACTCGGCCGAGTTGATGCGCCAGGGCGCCCATGGGATGGTTTATGGCCGCAACATCTACCAGCACGCCAATCCGCGCGCGGTGGTGGCGGCGCTGATGGCGATGATTCACGACGGCGTCGATGCCGACAAGGCCTGGGCAATCTATGAGCAGGGTGGCAAGTAATGAACGCCTATCTCGGCATTGATGCGGGCAACACCGGAGTTAAGGCGGTCCTGTTCGATGAGGAGGGGCGTGAACTGGCTCGCGCGCACCGGGATACCGGCGGCACGAGTCCCGCTCCGGGCATGGTCGAGCGTGACGTGGAATTGCTGCGGTCCGATTTGTCTGGCCTCATCGCCGAGGTGCTGGCCAGGAGCGGCGTGCCTGGATCGGCGGTCCGCGGTGTGGGAACGGCGGGTCACGGCAACGGCCTCTATCTGCTCGACGCCAGCGGCAAGGCGCTCGCTGCCATCCAGTCGCTCGACACCCGCGCGGCGGATCTGGTGGCGAAGTGGGATGCGGATGGCGCTTCGGATGCGGTAAACCGGCTCGCCCGGCAGCGGCCCTGGGCATCGCAAACCCCGACGCTGATGGCCTGGATGGCGCGCCATCGGCCGGCTGTGATGCAGGCGGCGGCGCATGTGCTGATGTGCAAGGATCTGGTCACCCACGCGCTCACCGGCGAGGTGGTGAGCGATGTGTCCGACATGGGCGGCGCCGGGCTGCTCGCTCTGCCGGACAATCGTTACGACGACGATCTGCTGGCAGCCTATGGCCTGTCGGATTATCAGCATTTGCTGCCGCCTTTGTTGTGGCCGACTGAAATCGCCGGCCGTATCACAACTGACGCTGCCCGCACGACCGGACTCATTGAGGGAACGCCGGTGGTTGCCGGCCTGTTCGACGTCGTCGCCAGCGCCATCGGCGCCGGCGTGACCCAGATCGGCCAGGCGTCCACCATCATCGGCACATGGAGCATCAACCAGGCCATCGTCGCCGAACCCGCCGCGGCGGTGTTCATGTCCTGCGGCGTGGCGCCGGGGCGCTACATGTCGATGGAGAATTCGGCCACATCCGCCGCCAATCTCGAATGGGTCGCCCACAATCTGCTCGGCCATGACGAGCGCCGGCATGCCCGCGGGGCTTTCGCGCTGGCCGACGAGCTGGCGCTGGCTGCACCACTGCGCTTGGACGGCCCCATCTATCATCCCTACCTCTATGGCGCCGGGACCAACCCCGCCGCGCGAGCCGGTTTCATGGGGCTGGGCGGCTGGCACGACACGGGCGACCTCATGCGGGCGCTGTTCGAAGGCGTGGCGTTCGCCCATCTTGCCCATATCCATCGCCTGCGCGCGGCTGGCGTCGAATTCGGCCGGATCACCATATCCGGCGGCGGGGCCAAGAGCCCGGTGTGGCCGCAAATGCTGGCCGACATGCTCGGCGCCTCGGTCGGCGTGGCGGCGCAACCGGAGTCGGGCGCGCTTGGCGCGGCGATTGCGGCGGCCGTGGGCAGCGGCAGATACGCCGATCTCGACGCCGCCGCGGCAGCGATGGTGGCGCCCGCCACCGAACTCCTGCCCGACCCGCAGCGCACAAAAATTTACCAGCGACGCTTTACAGTGTGGCAGGGTATAGAACAGGCCCTGACGCCGCATTGGGCGGCGCTGGCCGGAATGAACGATGACTGAATCCTACGGTACATTCGATCACATTGTCGTCGGCGCGGGCTCGGCGGGCTGCGTGCTGGCCAACCGTCTCTCCGCCGATCCGGCGACGAAGGTGCTGCTGATCGAGGCCGGAGGGTCCGACCGCTATCCCTGGGTGCACATTCCGGTGGGCTATCTCTACTGCATCGGCAATCCGCGCACCGACTGGATGTACCGCACCGCGCCTGAACCAGGCCTCGGCGGCCGCGCCATCGGCTATCCGCGCGGCAAGCTGATCGGCGGCTGCTCCTCGATCAACGGCATGATCTACATGCGAGGCCAGGCCGCCGACTATGACGGCTGGGCCCAGCTTGGATTGCCCGGCTGGAGCTGGGGCGATGTGTTGCCGCTGTTCAAGCGATCGGAAAACTATCACACAGCCAGGGAAGGCCATGGCGCCAACGGCGAGATGCGGGTCGAGAAGCAGCGGCTGCATTGGCCGATCCTCGATGCGCTGCGCGAGGCAGCCGACGAGATCGGCGTGCCGCGCACCGAAGATTTCAATCTCGGCGACAATGAGGGCTCGGGCTATTTCGAAGTCACCCAGCGCGCCGGCCTGCGCTGGAGCGCCGCCAAGGCCTTCCTGACGCCGGAGGTCCGCCGCCGCACCAACCTGACCATCCTTACCAATGCGCATGTAACCAAGCTCCGGCTCGATGGCAGCCGCGCCGCTGGCGTCGAGATCGAGCGCGCGGGTGCGTCCGGCTTTGCCCTGACGCGGGGCAGGGTGGTGATGGCCGCGGGCTCGATCGGCACGCCGCAGATCCTGATGCTGTCGGGGATCGGCCCGGGCGCGCATCTGCAATCGCTGGGACTGGAGACGGTGAGTGATCTGCCCGGCATCGGCCAGAACCTGCAGGACCATCTGCAGATCCGCACCAGCTACCGCATTTCAGGCGCCCGCACGCTCAACGACCTGTCGGCGAGCCTCTGGGGCAAGCTGCGCATCGCCGCCGAATACGGGATCAAACGCGCCGGTCCGATGTCGATGGCGCCGAGCCAGCTCGGCCTCTTCACCCGCTCGCACGAACATTACGCCACGCCGAATGTCGAATTCCACATCCAGCCGCTATCGCTCGACGCCTTCGGCCAGCCGCTGCACCCCTATCCGGCGGTCACCGTTTCGGTGTGCAATCTCAGGCCCGAAAGCACCGGCGCGGTGAAGCTGTCGAGCGCTGATCATCGCGACGCGCCGGTGATCGCGCCGAACTATCTCTCCGCGGCCCAGGACCGCGACGTCGCCGTCGCCTCGATCCGGTTGGCGCGTCGGCTGATGGCGACCGAACGGCTGAAGCGCTATGCGCCACACGAGATGGCGCCGGGGGCGGAGTTCGTCAGTGACCAGGACTTGGTCGCGGCGGCGGGCCGCGTCGCCACCACGATCTTTCATCCGGTCGGCACCGCCAGGATGGGCCACGCCGACGATCCGATGGCAGTGGTTGATTCCAAACTCAATCTGCGCGGCCTCGACAATCTGCTGATCGCCGACGCCTCGGTGATGCCGCGCATCGTCTCCGGCAACACTCATGCCCCGGTGGTGATGATCGCCGAACGCGCCGCCGACCTGATCCTTGGCCGCTGACCCGGCGGGTTCGGATCGGGAGTTGAATAGTCGCTGCGATACCAATAGCTTGAGAGAGAATCGAATTCCTGCGCGCATTTCGAGGCGCCGCAGCCAGGCATCCGTCCGCAGACGACGCACCCATCATCAAGGAAAAACAATGATCGATCTCAACAGCTTCGGCGACCTCTCAAGCCTGGAACTGGGAGCGTTCGCGCCCAAACCCACCAGCTTCACCGATGGCCAGGTGGAAGCGGCGAAGGAGTTGTGGGCGTCAGCCGATGGCGTGACGCGGATCGGCGTCTGGGAATGCACGCCGGGGCGCTTTTCCGCCGACCGGACAAAAACCTCGGAAATCTGCCACATCCTCAGCGGCTCGGCCACCGTTGCAGGCAAGCAGGGCGGCGACGAACGCCGCATCGGTCCCGGAGATCTGCTGGTTCTGCCGCTCGGCTGGGAAGGCGAATGGACCATCCATGAACAGCTGCGCAAGACCTACGTCCTGACCCGGCAGCCGTGACTGCCGGCTGACCGCCCCGACATGCCGATTGAGGCCATCCAGGCTGTCATCCTCGCTGCCCGGCAATGATCCCGGGCCCCGCCAGGTTGAAATCGGACCGCGCCTCCGGCGGATGATCTGTTTCCTTGATGTGCATCAATGTTGTCTGTCCCCGTTGCCGCGATACTGCCGGTCAGGGAGGATTGCCGATGTGGGAGACTATCAGGAAGCCGGAGTCGGTTCGCGCAAAGGCGCAATTGACGTCCGGCGTTCGCGCCGCATTCTCATGGGAGACGATCGAGAAGGAATTGCTTGACGGGCTTCCCGGCGGCGCGCTCAACATCGCCTATGAGGCGGTGGACCGGCATGTCGCCCATGGTTTCGGCTCCGCCACGGCGCTGCGGTGGCTGGGCAAGTCGGGCGAGCGTCTGGACCTGAGCTATGCCGATCTGAGCGCCGCCTCGGCGCGGTTCGCCTCGGTACTGACCAGCCATGGGCTTGGCCGTGGGGACCGGGTGTTTTCGCTGCTTGGCCGTCAGCCCGAAGTCTTCCATGCGGCGCTTGGCACGCTCAAGGCCGGCATGACCTTCACGCCGCTGTTCTCGGCGTTCGGCCCCGAACCGATCCAGACCCGGATGGAAATCGGCGAGGCCAATGCGCTCATCACCACCGAAGCCATTTACCGGCGCAAGATCGAGCCGTGGATCAGCAAAATCCCGTCGATGCGGCTTGTGCTGATCGTCGGCGACACCGCGCCGGAAGGCTGCGTCGCGCTCGGCCCCGCCATGGAAGCGGCGTCGCCCGATTTCGCCGCGGTCCCGATGCGCCCCGAGGACGAGGCGCTGATCCATTTCACCTCAGGCACCACGGGCCGTCCCAAGGGGGCCGTCCACGTCCATCAGGCCGTGCTCAACCACGCCGCGACGGGGCGGTACGCGCTGGAGCTCAAGCCCGGCGCCATCTACTGGTGCACGGCCGATCCGGGCTGGGTCACCGGCACCTCCTACGGCATCATCGCGCCGCTGGTGCATCGCGCGACGCTGATCATCGACGAGGCCGAGTTTGAGCTTGAGCGCTGGTACGCGACGATCGAGCGCGAGAAGGTCGAGATCTGGTACACCGCGCCGACCGCCATCCGCATGATGATGCGGGCAGGCAAGGAGGCCGCCGCCGGATTTGATTTCTCCTCGCTGCGCTTCCTCGCCAGCGTTGGCGAACCGCTCAATCCCGAGGCGGTGGTCTGGGGCAATGATGTCTTTGGCCTGCCGTTTCATGACAATTGGTGGCAGACCGAAACCGGCGGCATCATGATCGCCAACACGCTCGACATGGACATCAAGCCCGGATCCATGGGCCGTCCGCTGCCGGGGATCGAGGCCGAGGTACTCAACCGCGGCAATGGCGGCATCAGGCCCTGCAAGCCGGGCGAAATCGGCGATCTCGCGCTCAAGGCCGGCTGGCCCTCGATGATGCGGGCCTATCTGCATGAAGAGGCGCGCTACCAGAAGTGTTTCGTGGACGGCTGGTACATCTCCGGCGACCTGGCGCTCAAGGATGAGGATGGCTATTTCTGGTTCGTCGGCCGGGCCGACGACCTGATCAAATCCTCCGGCCACCTGATCGGTCCGTTCGAGGTCGAGAGCGCGCTGATCGAGCACGAGGCGGTGGCCGAGGCCGGCGTGATCGGCCTGCCCGACGAGACGGCCGGCGAGGTGGTCAAGGCCTATGTCTCGCTCAACCCCGGCTACGAGCCCTCCGAAGAGCTGGAGAAATCGATCCGCGGCCATGCCCGCAAGAAGCTGGGTCCGGCGGTGGCACCGCGCACGGTCGAATTCCGCAAGACCCTGCCAAAGACACGATCGGGCAAGATCATGCGCCGCCTGCTCAAGGCGCGCGAGCTGGGCCTGCCCGAGGGTGACATTTCCACGCTGGAGACGGATGAATCATGACCACGGCCGAAAAGACCCACCTGTCGCGATCCCATGTCACCGAGCTGCTCAAGGGCATGATCCGCATCCGCCATTTCGAGGACAAATGCGCCGAACTCTACACCCAGCAGAAGATCCGCGGGTTCCTCCATCTCTATGACGGCGAAGAGGCGATCGCCATGGGGGTGATCCCTGTGCTTGGCGCCGGGGACCGGATTGTGGCGACCTACCGCGAACACGGCCATGCGCTTTCCCGCGGCGTGCCCATGCCCGAGGTCATGGCCGAGATGTACGGCAAGGCAGAAGGCTGTTCGGGCGGGCGCGGCGGCTCCATGCACCTGTTCCATGCGCCTTCCAATTTCTTCGGCGGCAACGCCATCGTTGGCGGCGGATTGCCCCTGGCCGGTGGCCTCGCGCTCGCCGACAAACTGTCCGGCGCCCCCGGCGTCACCGTCTGCTTCTTCGGCGAAGGAGCTGTGGCGGAGGGGGAATTCCACGAGACGATGAATCTGGCGCAGCTGTGGCAGGTCCCGGCGCTGTTTGTCTGCGAGAACAATGGCTATGCCATGGGCACCGCGCTGGGCCGGTCGGAATCGGAGACCGACATCCACGCCAAGGCGGCAGCCTACGGCATTGCGTCCGAGAGCGTGGACGGGCAGGACGTGGTCGCGGTCGAGGCCGCCGCCCGGCGGGCGATCGCCAGCATTCGCGAGACCGGCAAGCCCTATTTCCTCGAATGCCGCACCTACCGGTTCCGCGCCCATTCGATGTTTGACGCGCAGCTCTATCGCGACAAGGAGGAGGTCGCCAAATTCCGCGCCCAGGGTCCCATCGTCCGGTTTCAGGGATGGCTGCTGCAAAACCATCTTCTTCAGGAGAGCGACATCGCCCGCATCGAAGCCGAGGTCGACGCCGAAATCGCCGATGCGGTTGCCTTCGCCGAGGCCGGGACATTGGAGCCGGTGGAGACGCTGATGCGGCACGTCGTCGCCGATGAACCGGCGCCCGCGCCGGTTCCCGCCGCGCCTTCGGGCCGGACTCAGGAGGTGACCTACCGCGAAGCGGTGAAGCAGGCGATCCGCGACGCCATGATCCGCGACGAGCGGGTCTTTTTGATGGGCGAGGATGTCGGCGCCTATGGCGGCTGCTACGCCGTGACCAAGGGGCTGATGGCGGAATTCGGCGAGGCCCGCATCCGTGATACGCCGCTGTCGGAATCCGGCTTCACCGGTTTTGGCATCGGCGCCGCCGCTGCCGGTCTGAGGCCCATCGTCGAGCTGATGACGGTCAATTTTTCCCTGCTGGCGCTTGACCAGATCATGAACACCGCCGCCACCATCCGCCACATGTCGGGTGGGCAGTTCGGGGTGCCGCTGGTGATCCGGATGGCGACCGGCGCGGGCAAGCAGCTCGCCGCGCAGCACTCGCACAGCCTTGAGGGCTGGTATGGCCATATCCCCGGCCTTCGGGTGCTGGCGCCGGCCACGGTCGAGGACGCGAGGGGCATGCTCTGGACCGCGCTTCAGGACCCCGATCCGGTGCTGATCTTCGAAAACGTGATGCTCTACAACATGACCGGCGCGCTCGACGAAGCGGCGGGCGCGGTGGACATTGATCGCGCCGCCGTAAGGAGAAAGGGCAGGGACGTGACCCTGATCACCTATGGCGGCTCGTTGTGGAAGACGCTGGAGGCCGCGGAGAAGCTCAGCGCCGAGGGCATTGAGGCGGAAGTGATCGATCTGCGCAGTCTCAGGCCTCTTGATGACGCCACGATCATGGCCTCGCTGGCCCATACCCGCAGGGCGGTGGTGATCGACGAAGGCTGGCGCAGCGGCTCGATCTCCGCCGAGATCATGGCGCGGATCTCGGAGCAGGCCTTCTGGCATCTCGATGCGCCGCTTGGCCGGGTCTGCGCCAAGGAGGTGCCGATCCCCTATCCCAGCCACCTCGAAGCGGCGTCGATCCCGCAGGTTCCCGACATTGTCGCCGCAGGCCGCGCAGCGATGGGGCGGGGACAGAGCTGATGAGCGTCTTTGTCATGCCTTCGCTTGGCGCCGACATGGAGGACGGCAAACTGGTCGAATGGCTGGTCAAGCCCGGCGACGCGGTCCATCGCGGCGACGTTGTCGCCGTGGTCGAAACCCAGAAGGGTGCGATCGAGATCGAGATTTTCGAGGACGGGATCGTGCAGTCGCTTGAGGCTGAACTGGGCGCCACACTGCCCGTCGGCGCCACCCTGGCCATGATCGGCGATGGTGCGGCAAAGCCAGCTCCGGCGCCGAAGCCGGTCCCGGCACAGGAGGCTGTTTCGCCCGCCGCGCCTCAGGAACAGGAACCCGCGGCGGCAGAACCCGTAACGCCTGAGCCTACGGCGGTGATCGCACCGGCGCCAGAAGCCCCTGTACCAGAGGCGCCCGCCGTGCCGCCGCCAACACCGACACCGATCATGCCGGCGCCCGCCACAACAGGCGCGGGCATCGCAGCATCTCCTGCAGCACGCGCCCTGGCGGCGGAGAAGGGGATCGATCTCGCCAGTATCACCGGTTCCTGGCCCGGCGGAGCGATTGTTCTGGCCGATGTCGAGGGCGCCGCGGGACCTGCCGCGGCAGCGCCTGCTCCCGGCCCGGCATCATCCTCAAAACCTGTGAGAGGTTTCGATATCGAAGCCATGCGTCAGGGCATCGCCGCGGCAATGACCCGTTCCAAGCGGGAGATCCCGCATTATTACATGACCCACGAGATCGATCTTCAACAGGCCACCGACTGGCTGGCGTCGAAGAATGCCGGTCTGGAGCCGGCCGGCCGGCTGCTGATGGGGGCGCTCTTTGTCAAGGCAACAGCGTTGGCCGCCAAAGCCGTTGACGGGTTGAACGGGACTTTCGAGGACGGATCCTTCCATCCCTCCGAAGTCGTCAATGCAGGAGTCGCGGTCGCGTTGCGCGGCGGCGGTCTGGTGGCTCCGGCGATCCCGGCGGCGGAGGAAAAGTCCCTGGCCGAGGTGATGGCCGCCATGCGCGACCTCGTTGCCCGCGCCCGCGCCGGCCGGCTTCGCTCGTCTGAAATGACCAGCGGCACGATCACCATCTCGAGCCTTGGCGAGCGCGGCGTCGACCAGATGACCGGCGTGATCTATCCGCCGCAGGTGGCTCTCGTGACCTTCGGAACGCCGCGCGCGGTGGCGCGGGTCGTCGGCGGCGCCGTCGAGGTCCGCCAGGCCGTGGCGGTGACGCTTGCGGCCGACCACCGCACCAGCGACGGCCGGCGCGGCGCCCGCTTCCTCACCGAGATCGACCAGCTTTTGCAATCCCCGGAGGCCCTATGACTTACGAGACGCTCTACGCCCTGTTCATCGAGGAACTCGTCAATATTGCTCCCGACCTCGATCCCGCGACAATCAGGAAGGACGACCAGTTGCAGGATGATCTGGAGCTTGATTCCATGGATGTTCTGAACCTCGTGGCGGCGTTGCACGAAAGGTTGGGGGTGGATATCCCCGAGGATGATTATGTCCTGATCGAAACGCCGGCCAAGGCCGCAACCTATCTGTCAACCAGACTGAAATGAGCCGGACAGGCCCGTGATCAGCGGTGAACGCAACGCGAGCTTGCGCCCGGCCTGCCAGGGTGATCGGCTGGGCAGTCGTGGGTGGGCTCAAGCTTGAGGCGGTTGGCCTTGGTCTTCAGGACGTCACTTCGCGAGCTTGATCTCACGCGCTATATGATCGCCTTCTCAATGAACGGGTCATTGCGCGCGATCCGGTCGAAATGGAACGGGCGCAGGTCCAGGCTGCGGTATTCGCCATAGGTCAGCCACTCGGCGGTGCCGCGTCCCATCGCCGGCGATTGCTGCAGGCCATGGCCGGAAAATCCGTTGAGGAAGATGAAGTTTTCGACCTCGTCATGCGGGCCCATGATCGCGTTGTGATCGAAAAAGTTCATGGCATAGTGCCCGGTCCATTCGCGGATCACCCGGATCGCCTCGAATTGCGGGATGCGGGTGGCGATCGCCGGCCAGATGTGATCCTCCCACAACGACAGGTCCATCGAAAAATCATCGAAATCGACGCCCGGGTCGATGTCGGAATGGCCGCCCGCCATGTAGGTGGTCTTGCCATCCTGCCGCATGTGCACGCCCGAGGGATCAATCGTCAGCGGCAATTCGCGATCGAGCGGCTGTTCGGCGGTGAACACCCAAGTGTAGCGCTTGCGCGGCTCGACCGGAATGTCGATGCCGGCCATCCGGCTGGTCCGCGCCGCCCGCGGTCCGGTGCAATTGACCACTTGTCCGCAGCCAATCACCTCGCCCGAGGCGAGCGTCACGCTCTCGATCCGGGAGCCGGCGCCGTTTCGGGTCATGGCCACGACTTCGTTGGCGATATACTCGACGCCGCGTTCCTTCGATTGCCGGCGCCACCAGTCAAACATAGTGAAGCCGTCGAAGTATCCCTCGTCGACCGTGTTGATGCTGCCCAGCACGATATCCTCGACATTGTAGAAGGGGTAGGCGGCCTTGATCTCGTCCGCCGTCATCAACCGAGTGCCCGCGCCGGCCTTGACCTGAACTTTGTGGGCTTCGCGCAGGACATTGGCGAACGCGTCGGTGTCGGCCAGATACATGTAGCCGTAATTCTGTATCTTCATTTCGGGCACGCGCTCGTCGCCACCCATGTAGGCGCGCATGTTCTGGAAGAAATCGGCCGCATATTGCGAGATCCGCACATTCAGCTCGCTGGAAAACTGCTGGCGGATGCAGGAATTGGTGTGTCCGGTTGACGAGAATTCATAGCTCGGGTCGCGTTCGACAACCAGAACCGAGCCCTTGAAATCGGGATTGTCCGACAGGAACCACGCGGTCGAGGCACCCATGATCGCGCCGCCCACGATCACCACGTCATAGGAGGATCTGGCTGGCGCTTGCTGTTTGAGAGCGATGCTCATGGATCGTTTTCCTCTTTTCCTGTCGTCGTTATGGTATTCGCCAGCGCGCCGCCTGGCCGGACTGAACTGTCTTTTGCGGGGCGTAAGAACCGGAAACGGACGCCGGATGCCGCCGCTTCGCGGTCCGCTGTCGTGCCATACAATGCGCATTCGGGAAAAGCCATCGCCAGATTTCCGGCATGCACGCGAATGTCATTTAGCAGGTGCTTCCCCGTCACTCCGCCACTCCCGACGACCGCCTCGCCACGGTCTGAATCGAGCCGGATCAGTAATCATAGATGTGTTCGAGCGTCAGGCCCTGGGCCTTGATCTCGTCAAGCGCAGGTCCCAGTTCCGGCACCGCAACGCCGATCAGCCAGCGGGCGCCGCCATCATGGCCGTCACGCGGGATCCGGGAGAGAATCTCACCCCGCTTCAGCGTCTTGAGATCCGGATCATCCCACCCGACAGCCGACAGCATGATCTCGTCATTGCCGGCGATTTCGGTGATCGTCCCGCCGGCCGCAAGGATGGCCTGGAGGATATGGGTGAATTTGCGGTAGCGCGGCGTTTCGATGATCAGCCCGCCCTCCGTTGATCCCGCCACATCGACGCCCTCGATCGATCCGAGCGCCGCCGCGTCAAGGCCGCTGACCACGCTCCTTATCCGAAGCGCGGCAACGCCGGAGGCTTCAACCGCCGACGCGATCACGCCGGCGTAAGCGGACTTGGCGCTGAACTCGCCGCCGAGCGCCAGCCGCCGCTCCCACGAGCGCGCCAATGATGTGACCGGCTCCGCCCACAATCGGGTCTTCGCGGCCTCGAAATCATATTTGTACCAGGGCACCTGCTGCAGGAATGTGGCGTAGTCCGCCGCCATCTCGGCGGCATAAAGATCCTGCGGCGTTTTTTCCGACCCGCGCAGCAAGGCGAACAGCCGGCCGATGGTTTCCTCATAGGCCGCCTTCATCATCAGTTCGAGCGTGAAGCTCGCGCCGATGACATGGATCGTGGCGCGGGTGTTGAAATCGCCGCCGCCGTGGCGGTTGGCCTGCTGGTTCAAGGCGCAGAAGGAGCGCCAGAAACCGGCAATGCTCGAACTGTAATCGAAGGCGTGCTCGTCCTGGGTTTCCAGGGTTTTGGCCAGGCCCTCATAGGCATAGACGATATGCCATTCGGGATAGGTCAGGTAGCTGTTGGCTTCGGCGCGCTGAAAATCCGGATCGGTGATCAACGGCTGATAGTCCTGCGCCTCCGGGTCAGCGCGGCAGAAGCTTTCGACATAGGCCACCGGCGACAACAGCGCCGCCAGGCCAAGCACCAGCGCCAGCAACGTCCATTTGATCACCCGCCAGAGCCGGCTCATGCCCGGTTGTTCCGCTCGACCAGAAGTGCTGCGAGAACCGCAATGCCGCCGAGCGCGATATGCGGCAGATTGGCGAGGATCTTGAAGCCGAAATCAAGGTCGACCACACCGTAATTGATGATCCCCAGATCGAGATAACCCGACCCGGTGGCGAGACCGAGCAGCCCGTCGCCGAGATAGAGAATGCCGAAATACAACAGGAACGTCCGCGCCGCCCCGCGCCCGAGCCAGGCGGCCACAGTCGCCCAGAGCGCCGAGACGAGATGCAGCAGGTCGTCATAGATGTCGAGCGCGAAGATGCCGAAGGCGCGGCCTTCGCTGTCGGTCAGGCCGGGGATGTAGTTGAGGCTTGCCGCGCCGAGCAGCACCACGGCGTAAACAGCCGATATCGAACGTAATGTGATCATGATGAAAATCCTGGTCTCAATGTCGTGCCCCTGCTCTCAAAGCTTCGCCATGTAGCGGTCCCACAGCGCATTGCGGAACACAAGGCCGGGATCGGCCAGGCGCTTGCGTTCGGCAAACTCCGCCGCGCGTTTGTAACCGCGCTGGAATTGCGCGTCGCTGGCGTGCAGCCGGTAGGGCAGATAATAGGCGCCGCCGATCTCCAGCGTCCGTTCGATCAGCGCCTGGGTCATCCGCGCCATGTCGGCTTCGCCGCGAACCGATATTTCCTGCGAAAACAGCATGACGGCGGCGATCCTTGGTTCGGTGGCGTAGGTGAGCACGCTGTCGGTGTCGGTCGCCACATAGCGCAGCGTGATGTTGAGCAATTCCTGATAGGACGACGGAATCACATCCTGGCAGGCGGCAATGAACTCGTGGAACCGGGAAGGGGCGACGAAATACTCGTGCAGGATGTCGGTTCGCGCCGGGTCGCCGTCATCAAGCGTTGCCACCGGTTCGTTGATCAGGCTGTTGCGGGTGACGCCGCCAGCGCTGACACGCGGTCCGAGTTGGGTCTCGATGAACCATCTCCGCCGCTTGGCCCGGTCCGATCCCAATTGGGCGCGGAAAATGTCGCGCGAGACCTTGCTCATGAAGCCCGAGCCGGAAGCGGGCGGCAGATCGGCCTGATCCGCGGCAGGCCGGTAGGTGATCATCAGCGCCTTGTCGAAAAAACCGTCAATGGTGACGTCGAGCCGCCCATAGGCCATGCTGATCGATGGGTCGGCGGCAAGGGTCGCGGCGAATTTCGGACCGAATTCCGCACCGCTGACAAGCTCGAATGCCGGCTCCAGAAGCTGGTTTTTCACCATCTCGACCTCGAGATCGAGGATTATGCCGTTGAGCCCGTAGCCGCCCATAGCGAGGCTGAACTGGTCGGCATTTTCCGTGCGCGAGCAGGTGATCACCTCGCCATCGGCCCGCATCAGCCTGATCGAGCGCACGGTGCTGCCAAAGGCGCTGTGCGGCACAGGCCAGCCATGGGCGTTGACCGCGAATGTGCTGGCGACCCCGAAATCATTGTTGGACTGCATCACTTTTGGCGAGAAACCGATCTTGTCCAGTTCTGCGATCACCTGGCTCCAGCGAACGCCCGCCGCCGCGCGAAAGGTGCCTGCCGTGGTGTCGGCCTCAAGTGCGCTCTGCTCGAACGTCACCACGGTTCCGTCGCGCGGCAGGCTTTGCCCGCCCATCGAATGACGCGCCGCACTTGCCGAGAATGCCCGCCCGGCTGAATGCGCGTCCGACAATTCAGCCCTGAGCGCGGTCAAGAGCTTGCCTTCCGGGGCTTCCGAGAGTGTCAGATGCCGCGCCACCGGCGTGGGATTGAGCAGGCTGGCGTCATTGAGGATCGTGCCGGTTTCCCGGGCCTGGGGATCGGGGAAAGCCAGTCCGGCGGGAATTGTCTGGCGATCCCAATATCCGTAGATGCCCGCGCCAGCGACAGCGCCCGCACCGGCGAGCAGGGATCTCCGCGTGATCTTGTTCATGGATAGTCCCGCGATGTGCGGCCGGAAATTGACGCCGGCCGGGATTTGCTGTTGGGCCGGGTCCGCCCCCGGACCGGTCACACCAAACATTATCGCGCGCCGCCAAATTGGCCAAGCGTGAACTGGAGGTGGCCGGTGCAGAATTTGTCTGGCGCGGACTGCGGCAAAGACTGGTGGAACTGGGCACCTGAAATCATGATAATGGGCAAGGCACTGACAAGATGTAACCGGCTTCGGCCCGGAACGGGATGATTGACCTTGGCAAGGACCTTGAAGGCTGCACACCGGACCCGATCGCCCGCGATGAATGTCACCACCCATGTGGCAATGCTGCTGGCGATCCTGTCTGGCTGGTTTCTGGCGCTCGCCGCCTCAGCGCGGTTCCTGCCGATGTCCAGTGAGTTTCTGGCGATCGGTCCAGAACACAGGATCGTCGAAAATCTCGGGCCGGAGGCGCGGATCCTGCGCACCGGGAGCCACATGGTCGTGGTCAACATGACGGGTGGAGAGGCAGGCAAATCGCTCTATGCCGACGGCGCCTGGATTGTGCTGCCGGCGCTGGCCAACGGATGCCTGGCGTTCAGGAAACGGTAACGGTATTGGCCGGCTTGCGGGCATGAAAGGCTGATGCCGCATCTTGACGCAGAACCTGCGAAGTCCTTGCGAGCGGTGCAGCGAACGTATACTGATCCAAGACATCGCAGGTCAGGCCAAGGGCGCAATCGCGACATGATCGGGATACGACGGACAATGAGCGGAACGGGACTGGTGCGCATGCTCTGCGCGCTGTCGCTGCTGCTTGTCGCCTTCGCCCACAAGCCGCTCGCCCTGAATGACGCCGCTCGGGTGATTTCGAGTGTCGATCTCGCATCCTACGTTCTTCCCGATGGCACGCTGCCTGATCTCTGCCTGACCGGCGAAGAAAACGACCCCCGCCATGCCGCGGCCAATCATTGCGAAGCCTGCCGCATTGTCTCCTCGGTTGATCTGCCGTCCCCCTTGGGCGGCTATGTGATCACCCGCTGGTTTGCCGCAGCTGAGCTTGCGCTCCCCCGGGACGCCAGGCTGGCCTATTCGGCCCTGCGGCACGGCGCTTCCCCGCGCGGTCCCCCTTCCTTCACAGCCTGAATTTCTTGCCTGGCTGGCGCGACCTTGCGCTTGCCGTGGCTCCTGGACTGATCGCCGGCCAATGCGCCTGCGTCGCCAATTTCCCCTTTGTTCGGCCTGGAATCGTCGAATGACGCCCTCTCCCAGGCTTGATTGATCCCGCGTCCATCAGGGCGCTTTGCACAGAAAGCTAACATCATGAAACGCATCGCTCTTCTTCTCTCCGCCGCCATTCTTGGCCTCTCGGCCGCAGCGGCTTCCGCCCATGACTTCAAGCTCGGCTCGCTCGAGATCGAGCATCCCTACGCCCGCGCCACGCCGCCCAACGCCCCGGTTTCCGGCGGCTACATGACCATCCGCAACACTGGCGCGGAAGCCGACCGGCTGATCGCCGGCGAGGCCACATTCGCCGACCGGGTCGAAATTCATGAAATGGCCATGGATGGCGAGGTCATGAAGATGCGCCAGCTGGCCGATGGCCTGGAAATTCCCGCCGGCGGCGAAGTGGTGCTCAAGCCGGGCGGCTATCACGTCATGTTCATCGGCATCGACAGCCAGTTCAAGGTTGGCGAAATCCGCAAGGCAAAGCTCACCTTCGAGAAGGCCGGCGCCATCGAGCTTGAGTTTCAGGTCGAGGACATCAGGGCCATGCAGAACAACATGAAGATGGACGGAACCGGCAAGATGAACCATGGCACAATGAAGCAGGGCGGTTGACCCATGTCGCCAAGCTCCGCCAGACCACGGTTTGGATTGAAAACCGGGATAGGGGCGGCGATCGCCGCCCTGTTCCTGCTCTCGCTCGGTTTCCTGGGCTGGCAATATGCGGTCCAGGGCACCGACAGATCATTGACCGCCGGCATGAAGCTCGGGACCACGTTCACGCTGGTCGACCACAATGGCGCGCCGATCACCCAGGCCGCATTCGAGGGGCGTCCGACGCTGCTCTATTTCGGCTTCACCCGCTGCCCGGAAGTCTGTCCGACCACGTTGTATGAAATGGCCGGTTGGCTGGAAGCGCTGGGCGAGGAAGGCCGCGAGCTGCAGGCGTTCTTCATCTCGGTCGACCCGGAACGCGACACGCCGGAGATCATGAAAGGCTATTCGGAAGCCTTTACCGACAGGGTGACAGGCATCACCGGTGATCCAGATGAAATCGCCAAAGTGGTCGCCGCCTGGCATGTCTACGCGGCCCAGGTTCCCACCGAAGACGGCGATTACACCATGGATCACACGGCCTCGGTGTTTCTCATCGACCGGCATGGCACATTCAAGGGCACCATTGCCTATGGCGAAAATCCGGAGACGGCGATCGCCAAGCTGAAAAGGCTGGCCGGGGGCAGCTGATTAAGTTCATTCAGCCGCCGCCCGGTCGCCGACAAGGCTGCCGTCCTGCAATGCGTCGCCGGGATAGAGGATCACCTGATCGCCCTCCGACAGGCCAGACAGGATCTGTGCGCGCCGGTCGGTCATGTGGCCGATTTCGACCGGGGTCACCCGCGCCGTTTCATTCTCGACCCTGAACACCGCCCAGTCTCCGCCATCGCGGTAAAGCGCGCTGACGGGGATCTGCAAGGCGGCGTCGGAAGACCAGGTGATGAGATTGGCGATCACCCGGAACCCATGGCCGAGATCGTCCGGTGGCGGGGCGGTGAGAGCGATGATGGCGTTGACCCGTTGTTCGGCGATGCCCAGGGCGGAAACCTTGGTGAAGGCTGACGGTTCGATGCGTTCGACCCGCGCCTGCAAAACCTCCGGGCCGCCCCAGTCAGTAATCAGCACCGGGCTGCCCGGACGCACCTTCACTGCATCGGCGGACAGCAGGTCGACCGTGATCTCGAGATCGGATGGATCGCCGACTTCGGCGATCATCTGGCCCACGCTGACGGCTTGCTCGCTCTTGGCGTTGAGCGAGAGGATGGTGCCGGCAATCGGTGAGACGATCTCGACGCAGCATTCGCCGTTGGCGGCGGCGGTCCGCGTCTGCCCTGGTTGCGCCAGCCGGGCCTCGGCGCTGGCAAGTTCGGCGCGCCTCAGCGCGATCATCGCCTCGGCCGAGGTCACCTGGGCCTCGGCGAGTTCGACTTCGCCGACCAGCCGCTCCAGTTCGCTCTCGGAGATAAAGTTGGTTGCCGCCAGTTTCATGGCCCTGGCGTGGCTGGCGCGGACCAGATCTCGCGCGGTGCGGGCGCGGATGAGCTCCACTTCCGCCACGGCGACGCTGGAACGCGCCGCGTCGATGCCCGCCATCAGTTCGGTTCGCGTCCGGATATCGAGGAATGGCGGATCGAGCGGGTGGATGTCGGCGATGCTTTCACCGGCGCTAATCGGGTCTCCGACCGAAAACTCGATGCGGTCCAGATGCCCGGCGATGGGTGAGGAGACCGCATAGACATTGCGGATACGGGTAACCCCGTCCTCCTTGACCGTCACCTGCAAGGGCTGGATTGCCGCCGTGGCGAGGTCGACCATGATCGGCCTTTCCTTGAACGCGATATAGATCGCGCCGCCGATCGCCGCGGCGGCCGCCAATCCTACGAGGCTTCTCATAAGTACAGAGGCCATGGTTTCAGTCCCTTGTTTTCAAGACGCGGATAAGGTCGAGCCGGTCGATGCGCCGCCGCACGATCAGCGCCGAGACCAGCGCCGCGCCCAGCACCACCAGGCTCGACACGGCGTAAGTGGGCGGGTTGATGATGAGCGGAATCCGGAACAGGTCGTTTTCAAAGCCCTTGGCGACCAGTTCGGAAAAACCGCGTCCGATCAGCCAACCCAAAGGTTGCGCCAGCACGACCATGACGCCCAGTTCGGTCAGCAGAACACTTGACACTTCGCCGTTGGTGAAGCCGAAGACCCTGAGGCTGGCGAGTTCCCGGGCGCGTTCGGAAAGCTGGATTCGCGCGGAATTGTAGATCACCCCGAATGTGATGATAACGGCCAGCGAAACATAGATCGTAATGCTGATGCCGATATTTTCCTCGAAGACCGCCTGGAACCGCTTGCGGGATACGCCTTGCAGCGCCACCGAGGCGATCGCGGGCGTTCGTTTGACCTCTTCATAGAGGTCGCGGATGCGGCTTTCATCGACGATGACGCGGGCGCCGGAAATCCGCACTCCCTGGCCCGACAGCCGGTCGAGCGCTTCGCGGCTCATATTCGCGGTCAGCCCGACATAGGAATTGGTGACGCCGACCAGGGGCACCAGCACGCGGCGGCCCTGTCCGTCGCTGAGTTCGACATCGACCTGGTCTCCGGGTTTGAGATCAAGATGGCTGGCCAGACGTTCTGACAGCAGCAACCCCGCGGGGGGCAGTTTGATCGCGCCAAAATCCTGATCCAGCACGCGACCGATATCGGTTTCGGGATCGGAGGCAAAAATCTGAATGTTGCGGGACCGGTGCCCGTTCCTCAGTGTCGCGGCTTCGGCGCGAAACGGTTCCGCCGCAAGCACGCCGGGCAATCGCGCAACATCCCTGACGGCGTCTTCGGGCCTTTGTGCGGTAAACGTCAGCGTTGCATCCTGGCGATCGGCCCTGAACCAGATGGTGTCGATCATATGGTCGATGGAATCGAACGCAAACAGCGATGTGATCAGCAGCGCAACCGGCAGGGCCGTCCCCAGCGTCGTCAAAGCGGTGCGCACCGGCCAGCGCACCAGATGTCTCAGGGCCATGATGGTGAGCTGCGAGAACGGCAGGCGGAAGCCGCTGGATGATCCGCCGAAGATGCTGTGATAGCCCGTCGGCGCCGGTGGACGCATGGCGACCGCGGGCGGCAGCCGCACCGCGCCCAGGATGGCGTTGGTTGCGCCTGCAAGCGCGGCGGCAAACGTCACAAGCATGGAAATCACATAGAGATCAGGCTCTTGCGAGAACACCAGGAACGGGAACGAATAGAATTCGCCATAGAGCGAGGCCATGCCGTGCCCCAGCCGTGTGCCGGCGATGGCGCCGATCGCCACCCCGACCAGCGAAATCGCCAGTGTCAGTTTGGCATAATGCCAGGCAATCGCCGCGTTGGTGTATCCCACGGCTTTGAGCAGGCCGATCTGCTCGCGCTCGAGCGCAATCAGCCTGGTCAGGATCATGTTGACCAGAAAGGCCGAAATGAACAGGAAAATGGGGGGAATCACCTGCGCCATGGCCCTGAGCTGGGTCAGTTCGGAATCCAGAAATGCATCGGACATATGGTCGGTGCGGTCATAGGCGCCGGCGCCGCCATGGGGTTTGAGGATGGCGTCGAGCTGTGCAATCACCTCTTTCGTGTTGGCGTTGCGCGACAGCGTCAGGGAAACGTCGTTGAACGCACCCTCCATGTCATAGGCGCCTTCGAGCACAGACCGGTGCATGTGAATGACGCCGAAGCGCTTCTGATCCGGTACAAAGTCGCCAGGACCGATGGCGTAGACATACTCGGGCGACAAGGTGATCCCGGTGATCGACAGATGGCGTTTGCGGCCATTGATCAGCACGTCGAATGTGTCGCCCGGCCGGAAGCCGTGCGCTTCTGCGAAGGCTTCGATAATCGTCGCTTCATCCGGGCGGCCCGGTTCAGGCAGGCGGCCGGAGCGCAGATAGAGCCGGTTGACGGCAGGTTCGCCTTGATCGGGTATGGAGATCAGCATGCCGGTCGCGGGTTCGGCCATGCCGGTGATGTCGATGATCACCGGATTGACCACCCTTGTGGCCACCGCGGAAACCCCGTCGATGGCTGCGATATCCGCCTTGAGGCTTTCCGGCGCCCTTGTCGCGGAGGCGAATATCTGGCCGAAACGGGTTCTGTCATAAAACGCCGCGCGGGTGTCTTCCAGCGCCCGTGTTGCGCCCAGCGCCAGGATCAGCGTCATCACCCCGCAGGCCATCACCAGCGCCACGGCCAGCGACTGCGCCCAAAGCCGGGCGAGATCGCGGACAAGCTTGCGATCAAGCATGCTCAGCCCCGTCACCAGCTCACCTCCGATGGCTTGACCCGGATCGGGTTGATCTCCGAGGAGGCGATGCGGCCATCCAGAAAGGTGAACACCCGATGGGCGATTTTCCGGATTCCCGCATTGTGGGTGATGATCGCCGTGGTGGCGCCTGTTTCCTCGTTGACGCGCGCCAGAGCTTCAAGAACGATGATGCCGGTGGCGGAATCAAGCGCGCCTGTCGGCTCGTCGCACAAGAGCACGTCCGGCCGTTTGGCGATCGCCCGCGCAATCGCCACCCGCTGCTGCTCTCCGCCGGAAAGCTGGGCCGGGAAGTGGCTCATGCGGCTTTCCAGCCCCACCAGCGCAAGCGCATCGCCGGGAGACATCGGGTCTGACGCGATCTCGGCGATCAGCGCCACATTCTCCCAGGCGGTCAGGCTCGGGATCAGATTGTAGAACTGGAACACGAACCCGACATGATCGCGGCGATAGGCGGTCAGTTGACGGTCATTGGCTCCGGCCAGTTCCTCGCCCTTGAATTTGACCGAGCCCGATGTCGGCCGGTCGAGGCCGCCGACAATGTTGAGCAAAGTCGACTTGCCGCTGCCGGATGGGCCCAGCAGCACCGCCATCTCGCCTGCTTCCAGCGTCAGGTCGACGCCATTGAGCGCGCGCACCTCCACGTCTCCGGTACGATAGATCTTGGTCAGGCCGGAGACCGCGAACACCGGCTGGGATGGAGCGTCTGCTTCTGGTTTCATGCGTCGCACACTAGCCGTCCCCGGGTTGAAAGCCATGATTTTCGTCAAATGGTAAAATCCGCTCAGCAAATATGCGGTGAAGTCATATTTCTGTGTTACCGTTGGATTGCGCCGACAGAGATCAATCCTCTGCGACAACTTGTGTATTATGCAGCACCGCGCATTCGAGTAGAATAGGAGTCACCGGAGAGCGCCATGGATATTCCCCGCAAAGACGTTCACAATTCAGATTTGCCCGTTCTTTGTCAGGCCTGCGAAAGCCGCCATCGCGGCGTTTGCGGAGCGTTGACCCCTGACCAGCTGCTGCAATTGAGCAAACACTCCAGCCGGCGCGAGGTCGAACCGGGCACCGAACTGGTCGGCGAGAGCATGACCACGAAGAGCTACTCCAATATCATTTCCGGCGTGGTGAAACTGTCAAAAATGATGGCCGACGGCCGTCAGCAGATTGTTGGCCTGCAGTTCGCGCCGGATTTTCTCGGGCGTCCGTTCCGGGCCGAGAACGGTGTCAGCGCCGAGGCGGCAACGGACGTCAAGGTGTGCTCCTTCCCCAAACATGCCATAGAGCGCATGATCGGCGAAATGCCGGAGCTCGAACACAAATTGCTCGAGCAGACGCTCAATGAACTCGATGAGGCGCGCAACTGGATGTTGACCCTCGGGCGAAAGACCGCCGGCGAGAAGGTTGCAAGTTATCTGTTGTTGATCGCGACCCATGCTTTTCCGGACAATGAAGAGGATTTCGTTGTATTCGATCTGCCGATGAGCCGCACCGACATTGCCGATTTCCTCGGCCTGACCATGGAAACCGTCAGCCGGCAACTGACCAAATTGCGTGCGGAGGGCGTCATCCGGATTATCAACAACCGGCATGTCGAGGTTCCCGACCTGACGCGCCTGTCGGAACGCTCGGGCGCCTAGCGCCTCGCGCCACGGATAGGGCGGGGTCCGCCGTCATGGCTGTCTTCGGCTGCGTCAATTTCCTGTTGTAAAGCAAAACATCTGACTTAAGCTCAGCCTTGGAGTAGCTCTTGGGAGGGGGCGTGGGTGGAGTTTGATTATGTCATCGTCGGCGGCGGGTCGGCCGGATCGGTTCTTGCCGCGCGGTTGAGCGAAAATCCCTCGGTCACGGTCTGCCTGCTGGAGGCGGGCGGCGACGGCAAGGGCATTCTGGTGCGTGCGCCGCTCGGCATTGTGGCAATGCTGCCTGGCCGGCCGAAAATCAACAACTGGGCGTTTGAAACGGTCCCGCAACCCGGGCTTGGCGGACGCCGCGGCTACCAGCCACGCGGCCGTGCGCTGGGTGGATCGAGCGCGCTCAACGCCATGCTCTATGTTCGCGGCCATCCGTCCGATTATGACGACTGGGCCAGGTCAGGATGCGACGGCTGGGGCTGGTCCGACGTGCTGCCGATCTTCCGCCGCTCCGAGCGCAATGTGCGCGGGTCCGATGAATTTCATGGAGCGTCCGGACCTCTTGAAGTGGCTGAGCAGCGAAGCCCGCGGGAAATCAGCCGCGCCTTCATCGACGCCGCCGCCGAGGTGCAGATCCGCCGCAATGATGATTTCAACGGTCCGGAGCAGGAAGGGGCGGGCCTCTATCAGGTCACCCAGTTCTGGCGTGACGGCAAACAGGGGGAACGGTGCTCGGTCGCCGCCGCCTATCTGCATCCGGTGATGAACCGCCCAAATCTTGAAGTCATCACCGGCGCTCACGTCACCAAGGTGGTGCTTGAAGGCCTCCGCGCCGCCGGCGTCGCCTACCGCAAGGGCAGGGACGAGCATGAGATCAGGGCCCGTGCCGAGGTGATCCTGTGTGGCGGGGCGTTCAATTCACCGCAACTGCTGATGCTGTCGGGCGTCGGCCCGGGCGGGCATCTGCGCGCCCGGGGCGTGGAGGTGGTCAAGGACCTTCCCGGCGTCGGCCAGAACCTGCAGGATCATCTGGATTTTATCTATGCCGCCAAGACCCGCGACACCGATGTTCTCGGACTGGGCGCGGTCGGCGCCTTCAAGCTGATCCGCGACATGCTGAAATGGCGCCGTGACGGAACCGGCATCGTCGCCTCGCCGGGGGCGGAGGGCGGCGCCTTTGTCAAATCCGATCCGGGGCTTGACCGCCCCGATCTGCAATTGCATTTCGTCGCGGCGCTGGTCGATGACCATTCCCGCAAACTGCATATGGGCTATGGCTATTCCTGCCATGTCTGCGTGCTCAGGCCCTTTTCGCGCGGCGAGGTCGGACTCGACGCCCCCGATCCGATGCGCGCGCCCCGGATCGATCCGAAATATCTCTCCGATCCGCGCGATGAGGATCTGTTGCTGAAAGGCGTCCGGATCACCCGAGAGATCATGGATGCGCCGTCCCTGCGCAGGTACCGGCTCAAGGAAGTCTACACCCGCGACGGCATGAGTGACGCGGAACTGATGGAGCATATCAGAGCCCGCGCCGACACCATCTACCATCCGGTCGGCACCTGCCGCATGGGCCGCGACAACATGGCTGTCACCGACCCCGAACTCAGGGTTCACGGGGTTCAGGCCTTGCGCGTCGTCGACGCTTCGGTGATGCCCACCCTGATCGGCGGCAACACCAACGCGCCGACTGTCATGATCGCCGAAAAGGCAGCGGACATGATCAGGGTCGCCGCGAACGCGTGAGCGTCACGGTATTACGATGCTGCGCCCTGTTGCTGGCAGTCCTGGCGCTTGCTAGGACAAGTCAACGCCAGATTCAGACCTTCCGGAGCCTGCCATGACCGTTCGCATCGCCGTTCTCACCGTGTCCGACCGCGCCAGCCGCGGCGAGTATGAGGATCTGGGCGGGCCGGCGGTCAAGGCATGGCTCGAGCGGGTGATGTCGAGCCCCGCCGAGATCGTGGTTCACGTCATTCCCGATGGACTCGAAAGCGTCCGCGACACGCTCATTCGCCTGTGCGACGAAGACGGCGTCGACATGGTGCTGACCACCGGCGGCACCGGCCCGTCGCCGCGCGACTTGACGCCAGAGGCGATGAAGGCGGTGATGGAAAAGGAACTGCCCGGTTTTGGCGAATTGATGCGCAAGAAGAGCCTCGAGCAGGTGCCCACCGCCATCCTGTCGCGCCAGACGGCGGGCACCCGCGGCAAGACCCTGATCGTCAACCTGCCGGGCAAGCCGGGGTCGATCGACACCTGTCTGACGGCGGTGTTTCCGGCCATTCCGTTCTGCCTTGATCTCATCGGCGCGGGGCGGATCGAGACCCATGACGAGATCCTGAAAGCCTTCCGCCCGTCGAAATGACGGGCGGAAATCGAGCCAGACTGGTCCGGCTCAGGTGCGCATCACCCGGTAGATCGCCGGGATCACCAGCACGGTCAGCGCCGTGGATGAGGCAAGGCCGAACAAGAGCGAGATCGCCAGGCCCTGGAAGATCGGGTCGGTCAGGATCACCGCGGCCCCAATCATCGCCGCCAAGGCCGTCAGGATGATCGGCTTGAAGCGGATGGCGCCGGCCTCGATCAGCACCGGCGTCAGCGGCGTGCCCGGCACATGGGCGTGGCGGATGAAATCGACCAGCAGGATCGAGTTGCGCACAATGATGCCCGCGAGCGCGATGAAGCCGATCATCGAGGTCGCCGAGAACGGCGCGCCGAACAGCCAGTGACCCAACAAGATGCCGATGAAGGTCAACGGCACCGGCGTCAGGATCACCAGCGGCGCCTTGAACGAGCCGAACTGGGCCACCACCAGGATATAGATCCCGAGCAACGCCACGCCAAAGGCGGCGCCCATGTCGCGGAAGGTCACCCAGGTCACTTCCCACTCGCCATCCCACAACAGGGTGGAGACCTGTTCATCCGCCGGCTGGCCATGCAACGCGATCACCGGCTTTTCGAGCCCGGTCCAGTCCATCGCGTCAAGCGCGTCCTGGACGGCCAGCATGCCGTAGAGCGGCGCTTCATAGTCGCCGGCCAGTTCGGCCGTCACCATTTCAGCGGCGCGGCCATTGTGGCGGAACACCGGATAGGAGGACTGCTCCCAGGTCACGTTCACCACATCGCCCAGTTCCACGATGCTGCGGTCGCCCGGCAGCACATTGGCCGGGATCGGCGTCGTCAGGAAGCGCTCATCGACCATGCGCTCCGACCGCGGCCGCTCAAGCCGGATGGCGATCGGTGTGCGCCCGCCGCCGCGGTGGGAATAACCCACCGTCTGGCCGGTGTTGAGGGTCTCGATGGTGTCAAACACATCCTGCTCCTCGACCTTGAAGAATTCCAGATCGTCGCTGGAAATCTTGACGCGGGCGCGGGTCGCCGGTTGGCCCCAGGAATTGTCGATGTCGACAATGAAGTCGGCCGACCGGAACGCTTCTTCCACCCGCCCTGCCACGGCGCGCCGGGTTTCGGCGTCCGGCCCGTAGATTTCGGCCAGAAGCGTCGCCATCACCGGCGGGCCCGGCGGCGGCTCCACCACCTTCAGGCTGGCGCCTTGCGGCAACGGAATGGCGGCGATACGGGCGCGCAGATCGAGCGCAATATCGTGGCTCGTGCGGTCACGCTCGGATTTGGGGGTGAGGTTGAGCGCAACATCGCCCATCTGCGGTTCCGTTCGAAGCACCGAATGCCGCACCAGGCCGTTGAAGTTGAAAGGTGCTGCGGTGCCGGCATGGGTCTGCGTGGACTTCACCTCCTCAAGCTGCAGCGCTTCGCGGGCCACGGCCTGGGCGATGCCGTCGGTGGATTCGACCGAGGTACCTTCCGGCATGTCGATCACCACCGAGAGCTCCGACTTGTTGTCAAACGGCAAGAGCTTGACCGTCACGTGTTTGGTGTAGAACAGCGACAGCGAGGCGAGCGTCATCGCACCGACGACGAGCAGGAAAATCCAGGAGCTGGTCTTGCTGGCAAGCACCGGACGTGCCACCGCGCGATAGATCCTGCCAAGCGCGCCACCGGCCTCCGCGCCTTCACTGTGACCGTGATGCATCGGCGCGCGGCCGGCGATCTTGAGCATCAGCCAGGGCGTGACCATGACGGCGACGAAGAACGAGAACACCATTGCCGCCGAGGCATTGGCCGGGATCGGGCTCATATAGGGCCCCATCATGCCCGACACGAACAGCATCGGCAGCAGCGCCGCCACCACGGTCAGCGTGGCGACGATGGTCGGGTTGCCGACTTCGGCCACGGCTTCGATGGCCGCCTGCTTGCGCTCGCGCCCGTCGCCCATGCCCCAGTGCCTGGCGATGTTCTCGATCACCACGATGGCGTCATCGACCAGGATGCCGATCGAGAAAATCAGCGCAAACAGCGACACGCGGTTGAGCGTGTAGCCCATCACCCGCGAAGCAAACAGCGTGAGCAGGATGGTCACCGGGATGACGATCGCTACCACCATCGCTTCGCGCCAGCCGATCGCCAGCCAGACCAGCAGAATGATGGACACGGTGGCCAGCCCCAGATGGTAGAGCAGCTCGTTGGCCTTTTCATTGGCGGTTTCGCCATAATCGCGGGTCACCTCGACCGCCATCGAATGCGGGATCAGCGATCCTTCCAGCGCCTCGGTGCGTTCGAGAATCTGTTCGGCCACCAGCACCGCGTTGGCGCCGGCGCGTTTGGCGATCGCAAGCGTGACGGCAGGCTTGCGATCGATGCCGCCATCCTCCGACCGTGTGACCGTTGCAACGATCCGCGCGGTGCTGTCGGTGGCAAAGGATATGTCGGCCAGATCACGCACATAGACCGGACGGCCGTCCCGGGTGGTGATCAGCAGATTGCCGATCTCGGCGGGCGCGTAGAGCGTCTCGCCAACCATCAGCTCCGCGGACTTGCCGTCGATCATGACCTTACCTGCGGGGAAGGCGCGGTTGGCGCCACTGACCTTGCCGGCCAGTTGCTCCAGCGTCACGCCGTTGAGCGCCAGCCGCTCGGGATCAGGAGCAATGCGGATGATCTCGTCGGTGTCGCCAACCAGATAGGTGAGCCCGACATCGTCGATCTTGGACAGTTCGGTCCTGAGCTCGCGGGCAACGCGGGTCAGGTCGTTGGATGAAACCGCGTCCTCTGCTTCCTCGGACGGTGTCAGCGTCAGCGACACAATGGCGACATCGTCGATGCCGCGGCCGACGATCATCGGCTCGGGAATGCCGACCGGGATGCGGTCCAGATTGGCGCGAACCTTGTCATGCACCCGCAGGATGGCTGAATCGGTCTGCGTGCCGACGATGAAGCGGGCGGTCACCAGCACATTGTTGTCCGATGTCTGCGAATAGACATGCTCGACGCCGTCAATGCTCTTGACGATGGTCTCGAGCGGCTCGGAGACCAGCTTGACTGCGTCGTCGGCCTTCAGGCCCGGCGCGTTGAGCATGATGTCGACCATCGGCACCGAGATTTGCGGCTCTTCCTCGCGCGGCAACGTGAGTAGCGCCACCACCCCGAAAGCGAAGGCGGCCAGCAGAAACAAGGGGGTGAGGGGGGATACGATAAAGGCGCGGGTCAACTGGCCCGCAATCCCCAATCCCGAAGATGAGGTGTTCATGGCCGCACCACCTTGTCGCCGGCGGCCACACCGCTGATCACTTCGATCAGCCCGGCATTGTCGCCATCCTGAGCCGCACCGAGAATGACGGCCCGTTCCACCGCCGTGCCCGCATGATCCTCAACGGTGATGAAATCGATGCCGTGGCGATTGACGACCGCGTCCATCGGCGCGAGCAGGGCCGTGCGCGTGCCGATCGGCACTTCGACCAGGATACGGGCATTGACGAAGGCGGTGTCGAGCTTGTCGACCTCGACATCGGCGATGACCCGGCCGTTGTCGATCTGCGGATAGATCTTTGCGAGCCGTCCGGCTTCTTCCCCGTCGGCAGTGGCGATGCGGATTTCGGCACCCGCCTGCAGATTGCCGGCAAATCTTTCGGGCACGGCGAGCCTGAGGAAAAACCCGCCCGAACCGATGGTGACCACCGGTTCACCCGGCAGGATCACCGCGCCGCGGCTACCCGGAACGGTCAGCACGCGGCCAGCGGCGGGGGCGACCACCGCACCTTCGGTTTCCTGCTGGGTCAGCACCGCGCGGTTCGCCTGGGCGGCGGCGATCTGGTTGCGGGTGACCTCGACATCGGTTGACAATTGCGCCAGCCGCTGCCGCGTCACCACGCCCTGACTGACCAGCGTTTCGCCGCGAGCGAACTCAGCTTCCGCTGTCTCAAGCTGTGCGGCGTAGGCTGCAAGCTGGGCGTCGATCGCCGCGATCTGAAACGCGATCTTGTCATCCTTGACCAGGCCCAGCTGCTGCCCGGCGGTGACCAGGTCACCCTCGCTGACGGTCAGTTCCTCAATGACGCCGCCAATGCGCGCCCGCGCCGGCACGATGTCGCGTGATTCGACCCGGGCCTGCACGGCCTTCCATTCGGTGATTTGCGTCGGCGAAAGCGTCACGGTCTCGGCCTGGGCAACGCCGGCGACGGCGAAGACAAGAAGGGCATAGCTGAGCTTTTTCATGTTTTGCCTCATTGCAAAGAATCTGGGAACGCCAAAACCAGCATGGTCAAGTTGCAATGAGCTGTCATTGCGCCAGATCAATCGCCCGGCGTCCGGTTGCGGCTCATATAGGCGCTTATATGTAAGATCGCAAATATAAATTATATGAAATCCATGAAAGAGCCCAAGCCGGTTCCCGGAGCGGCGTTCGAGTTTCGTTTGCCTCTCGCACCGTACCGGCAAGTGAGCGCGGCGCCTACGCCAATTTGTCGTCGAGCAGATCGACCGGAAACAGCATGGCGTCGATCAGCCGGTAGAATTCGGCGGCGGACTGGGTGTGGTCCATGCCCATGTCGAGATGCAGGTGTTCGTCCTTGATGCCCAGGAACCGGGGCAGCCTGGGGACGCGCTTGAATTCCGGTTTGAACCCGGTGAGCGCCCGCTTGCCGCGCCAGGCGAGGATGGATTTGGCGTAGAGGGCTTTCCTCCTGTGAAACACCTCCGCCGAGTCCGCGCGTTCGCAATCATGCATGCAGGCCTTGATGAAATTGTCTTCCCAACCGCTGAGTTCGATCCCGTAACGCTGTTTGAACGCCTCGATTGTCAGCGCTACGCTTGCCGCAACCCCGGCATCCGTTGAGAACGGAAAATCCGGGAAGGGCAGGTTGCCATCAGCATCGGCCAGCGGCCGTGGATTCGGATCCTCGCATTGGACCGACAGCGGGCGCTCCCAATAGACCATCCGCCGGGCCAGCATCACGGTCTTGCAGACATTGTCGGTCGCCGGCGCCGCTTGCTCGAAATAGGTTCCTGAAAACGCCTCGCGCGTCCGCTCGATGAGGTCCCGCCGCACCGCGCCGTGCCAGACGCCGAAATCGCAGGCCGGCCGGTCGCTGGCGCCGTCCCAGTAGAACTGGCGGCGCATCATGTCCTTCTGCTCCGGCAGGGTCAGCAGGCTGCCGGTGGGAATCCTGGCGATTTCCTGCCCGGTGCGCGCCGCCGGCAAGACATAGGCCGCCCGCCCCCAGGACAGGGCATCGGCCTGCGGCACCCGCTTCAGCGTCGCCCGGATCACCTCGCAGATGCCCGGATCGGCATAGTCGGACGCCGCAACGAAGGTGATCCAGCCGCCTCGGGTCTCAGCCACGATCTGGTTCCAGCATGTGCTCAAGTCCGTTGGTGGGGCCACGTCGCCGTCTCTTGCCGGCGTCATCAGCCGCAGCCTCGTATCGGCGATGTCGCCAACCAGACCGGCAAATCGGGACTCCCTGTCTCCGGTAAAATCTGCGATCAGGATTTCGAAATCCTCGTGCTTTCTTTGCAGCATCCGCCGCAGCGTGCCGGCAATTGCCGCGTCCGGTGCAAAGACCGGTATGCAGATCGACAGCAGCGTCACGATGCAAACACCCGGGCGCCGGTCAGGAGGCTTACCACCGGCATGATCGCATGCTCGCCGAACCGGTAGAACTCCGCCGGTGTCGCCGGTCCAATGGCTGATTCCCTTATGTGCAGCGTGTCATCGGCAAGGCCCGACAGCTGGTTGACGGTCTTGGGCGGCGTGAACGGCAGCGGCGTGAAATGCCCGGCCCATTTGCCGCCTTCCCACAAAGCGAAACCGCGCGAAAAACAGCTGACCTTGGCGTCATATTCCGCCCGCGTATAACAGTATCTGCATTCATCGATGGCGGCTTTGGCAAAATTGGCGCCGAACCCTGTCTGGTCGATTTGATAGGCCTGGCAAAACCACGCGATGGTGGCGGCGATGCTCAGACACAGGGATGCGCCGGGATCAAACAGCGAAAACGGAAAGGAAGGCTGATCAAGCCGGATGCCGCCAGCGTTTTCACGGTCAAACGCCTCGATCCGGGCTTGCATCGTTTGCCGCGACCGATGGGCCGCGGAGTTGGATGCGGCACAGGCGCCAAGCACGGAGAAAGGCCGTTCGCAATGGACCTGGACTTTGGCCTGCGCCACCACCTTGCAGGAGTTTTCCCAGTCAACATTGGGATGCTCGAAATAGCGTCCGCCATAGGTCTGCCTTATGCGCTCCATCAGCGTTTTGCGCACCGCGCCATGATAAATGCCTGCGCCCATTGATGGCCGGCGTTTGCCTTCGCTCCAGCAAAACAGCAGATCACCGAGCAGCGTTTTCGGCTGAACCGACGCGCCGCTGGTCATCGGAATGCTGGCAAGGGTGGCGATCGGCCGGTTGTCGGGCCACTGGAACGTCATGCAGTCCCAGCTGATCGAATCGACATCGCGGTAGAGAACCTCGTATCGCCGGATCAGCCCGGTCACCCGCGGATCGAGATAATCATCGTCGCCGATGACCGAGATCCAGCGGCCCTTGGCTGCCACCAGCAAGCGTTCCCAATTGTCGACCATCGCCAATACGGTCGGCGCCGGCGGGATCAGCCGGAACCGGTTGTCGCTGAATGAGGCGAAATAGTGCGCGAGCGGCGCCGGATCGTCGGAATTGTCGGCGACAACGACCTCGAAATCGCCGCCCTCGGCTGCGGCCAGCGCCTCGATTGTCTGGATACAATAGGCCTGACGATTGCGCGTCGGCAGGCAGATTGTCAGGTAAGCCATGGGGCGCTTTCGTCGACGATCACTTCAGTCCACGGCGTAACGGATGAAACTTGCGTTATGCTTGCCCTGCGCGCGCCCGCACTGCGCTCCGCTCCGCATTATCCTGATCAGGGTTCGAATCGCTGTGGTCGGGTCAATAGGCCTTGCCGCGCGCCGAAACCGGCCACAGGCATTCCACCGTGCCGCCGCGCAGGCCGACATACCAGTCATGAAGATTGCAGGTCGGGTCGCAATGGCCCGGAACCAGCTTGAGCTTGTCGTTGATCTTCAACACGCCATCCGGATCGGCGATTTCGCCATGTTCATCCGAGCAATGGACATAGGTGACATCGTTGCGTCCGAACACCACCGGCAGGCCGCTGTCGATCGACTGCACTTTCAGCCCGGCGTCGCAGACAGCCATGTCCGCTTTGACGTGGCTCATCACCGAGGTGAGAATGAACAGCGCATTTTCAAACTCGGTCTCGTCGATGCGCTGGCCGTTCTCGTCGAGCACACGCCCGTAAGCGGCGTCCATGAAGGCGTAGGAACCGCATTGCAATTCCGTGTAGACGCCGGAATTGCCCTCGAAACGGTAACTGCCGGTGCCGCCGCCGCTGACGATGCCGCAGCCGAGGCCTTCGGCGTTCAATGCGGCGACCAATTCCCTGACCAGGGCGATGGTGAAATCGGCCTTGGCCTTGCGGTCCGTGTAGCTGTTGAGGTGCTGCATGGCGCCTTGATAGGCTTGCAGTCCGGAAAAGATCAGTCCCGGCGCCGCATTGATGGCGCGCGCCAGCGCCACCGCCTCGGGCGCCGTGGTCACGCCGCAGCGTCCGGCGCCGCAATCGATCTCGACCAGGCACTCGATCGTGGTTCCATGCCGTGTGGCCGCCTCCGACAGCTCAGCCACATTGGCCACATCGTCGACGCAGCAGGCAATGCGCGCGCCAAGCCTGGGCAGCCGCGCCAGCCGGTCGATCTTGGCCTTGTCGCGGACCTGGTTGGACACCAGCACATCGGTGATGCCGCCGCGCACAAACGCTTCCGCTTCGGAGACTTTCTGGCAGCAGACGCCGATCGAGCCGCCGAGTCGCTCCTGCAATTTCGCCACATCCACGGATTTGTGCATCTTGCCATGCGCCCGCAGGCGCACGCCCATCGCTCTCGCCTGCTCGCCCATCCTGACGATGTTGCGCTCCAGCGCATCGAGATCGAGCACAAGGCAGGGCGTCTGGATATCGGCCTCGCTCATGCCGGGCAGGGCAGGCACGTCATAGCCGACTTCAAGTCCTTCGAATTGAGTTGATGCGTTCATGCGTGTCTCCTCGGCCGGTCCGGTCGTCGCGAGCAAATGGGCAGAGTATGTGCGGCAGGTCAACAATGTTTCCGGTGATTGTGACGCACGGCTTTCGTCTGCATCCGGCGGGCTTCACGGCCGCGGCATTGACCCAGGCGCCATGATCGGGTCAGGTGCGGTGAAAATCCAGACCCGACACCGCGTCCGTGCGGACGCCTGCCGGCGTCATGGCCATCAACCGCCAGGAGAATGACCCGATGAGATGGGCCTTGATCGATTTCCGCCACCCGTTCTTTCGTCCCCTCACAAGGCGGATTGTGATTTTCTGTCTGGTGGCGATCTGGACGATTGTCGAGTTTTTTGGCGGTTCGACCGGTTGGGTCATCTTCTTCGCGGCGCTCACCGCCTATGTCGGCTGGGGATTTTTTCTCTCCGGCCAGGCCGATGAACCGCTTGATGGCGGCAGCGAAACCGCCCAGGCGCCATCGCCAAAGGACGGCGAATAGCAAACGTAAAGGCCGGATGACCTCCATCCGCGCGGCAGTGAAGTCATTCCGCGCGCTGCCTGTGGCTCTTGCCCCGGGAATTCATGGCGGCGAATTCGTGGTGGGGGGCTTGCGGCGGCGATTGCACCGGCTTATACAGCAGCCGCTGGTCACGGAGTGTAGCGCAGCCTGGTAGCGCACGTCGTTCGGGACGACGGGGTCGGAGGTTCGAATCCTCTCACTCCGACCAGTCTTTCTCATTGATATAATTGATGTTTTCCGGTTCTCGTCGTATCGGGCATATTGCCTTTGCCCGCACAGCCGCCGCTATGAGGGGATTATGCCGGCTGCGCGGGAGACCCGTTCATGTTGCGGGTTGACATCTGATCGCGATATCCGCGGCATCGTCTTGCCTGGAGTCCACATCCACAATCTGGAAGCCATCGCTCACCCTGACGATGGCGTCCGCCCGTTTCCACAGCCACGGCAAGAGCTTTTGGCCGAGCCCCGGGGCGTCCGAAAGCGTGACCTTGCCGTTTCTTGCGGTGGGCGGCGCGGTCACCAGTTCCCTGTGCCACCCTGCATGCAGTCCCCATGTCGAAACCTGTTTTGAGCGGTCCAAGGAATTCGCGTGAGCGCGCAATTCGTCAGACAGATTCCCGCTCGACGATCGAGCACTCGACCTTCAACTGATCGTGGCTGCTCTTCAGCCCGCCGGCGATGTCGTGGATCATTTCCACGGCCATCGCACCCATCTGGAACAGCGGAAGATGCAGGGTTGTCAGGGGAGGACGAATGAACTGGGCGATGTCGCGATTGTCAAATCCGATGACTGACACATCCTTGGGAATGGATTTGCCCCTTTCCTTCAGCGCCTCGATGCATCCCAGCGCCATCAGGTCGTTGGCGCAGAATATGGCGTCCGGCGGGTTCGGAAGGTCCATCAGCACATGGGTTTCGGAATAGCCCGACGACGGTTCCCAGTTGCCGTAGCGCACCAGTTCGGGATCGAAGGTGAAGTCGTTGCTCGCCAGCGCCTGCTTGTAGCCGCGCAACCGGTCGCGCGGATTGTCCAGCCCATCCTGGCCATTGATCAGGCCGATGCGGCGGCGGCCAGCCTGGATCAACCGTTCCGTCGCCGCGCGGCCGCCTGCTACATCACCCGGCAGAATGGATGGCAGACGCCGGTTCTGGTCGTAGCAATTGACCAGCACCGACGGCAGCTTGAAGAGGGCGGACGGGGGATCGATCTTGCGGGTCAGGATGGTGCCGAAAATGTAGCCGAGCAGCGGTTGCCGCTGGCACAGCGAAAACACATCCTCGTTCGGATCCTCGCCGGAGCGGAAAATCCCGAGCGTGACGATAACGCCCAGTTCCAGCGCCTTCTCGCGTGCGCCTTCGAAGGCCAGGGCCATCCAGGGATCCGTCGTCAACTCGTCGGTGAGGAATGCGATGACCCTGCTGTCGGAGGGATCGACGGCGGTCGACCTGTTGGGAAGCCGGTAGCCAAGCTCATTGACTGCATCCATCACCTTCTTGCGTGTTGCCTCGCTGAACCGGGCCCCCGAACTTCCATTGAGGATCAGGGACACGGTTGCTTGCGACACGCCCGCCCGCGCGGCGACATCCATCATTGTCGGTTTCAAGGCATTCTCCATGATGCGTGCCATGGCGCCCCCAAATTCACGTCAACCTATGTTCGGAAATTCCGGAATCGGTCGAATGCCACAGCAACGATGATGAAGGTACCTATGAACATTCCCTGCCAGAAAGTCGAGATGCCGAGCAGGATGAGGGAGTTGCGAATGACCTCTATCAACAGCGCGCCGACGACCGCGCCCAGCGCCGTCCCCTCGCCACCGGCAAGATTGGCGCCGCCGATGACGGCTGCGGCAATGACCGTGAGCTCCATTGCCTGACCGAGACTGGTGGTGACGCTGCCGAGCCAGCCGGCCATCAATATGCCCGCCAGCCCTGCCGTGAAGGCCGAGAACATGTAGATGCTGACCTTGAGCCGCTTGACCGGAATGCCGGTCAGCACCGCCGCGTTCTCGTTGCTGCCGATGGCGAAAAGATGCTGACCCCAGCGTGTCCACTTGAACGCCAGCGACATCACAATGGTCAGCATGGTCAGAACATAAAGCGGATGCGGAAGGCCGAAGGTGGAGCCGCCGCCGACCCAGAGCAGGATGTCGTGGTCCGGCCCGAACTGCCAGATCATCTTGTTGTCCGACAGCACCATGGCGAGTGACCGGGTCGCGGACAACGTGCCCAGTGTGACGACAAAGGCCGGCATGCCCGCATAGGCGATGAGAACCCCGTTGAGTAGCCCGACCAGGAGGACCGCGCCCAAGGCCAAAAGGGCGGAGAACCAGAACGGCAGCCCACTGGCCATGGCGACGCTGATCACCATGGCGCTCAGCACCACCGACGAGCCGACCGAGAGATCAATGCCGCCTGAGGCAATAACCGCTGTCATGCCGATGGCGATGATGGCGACGAAGGCGAAATTGCGGGCGACATTGAACAGGTTTCTCTCGCTCGCAAACGTGTCGGTCAATAGCGTCAGCGCCAGGCATGCGAGGATCGCCGCGGCCAAAACCCAGAAGACCTGAAGATTCCTGATGCGGGAAAACCAGCTTTGGTGTTGGCTCCTGCCGATGATGTCATCGAGTGTGGTCATTGTGGTGTCCTTGTTAGGCGGCGTCGATGGCGCCGGTGATGAGCCCGGTCACTTCCTCGGGTGACGAATTGGCGGCCGCCTTGCGGCTGACCAGTTCGCCGCGGCGCAAAACGGCGATCCTGTCCGACACGCTGAAAATATCGGGCATCCGGTGGCTGATGAGGATGACGCTGATGCCGCGGTCCCTGAGCCTCCGGATCAGATCGAGCACTTCGGCGACCTGGCGCACCGAAATGGCGGCCGTGGGCTCATCCATGATGACGATCTTGGGTTCGGACAGCAGCGTGCGCGCGATGGCGACCGCCTGACGCTGGCCTCCGGACATTTTGCGCACCTGGTCGCGTGGCCTGGTTTCCGACTTGAGCAGCTTGAACAGTTCGGCGGAGACCGTGTTCATGCGCTTGTAGTCGATATATTTGAGCGGGCCGAGGCTGCGCATCGGCTCCCTTCCGAGAAACACGTTGGAAGCCGCCGACAAATTATCGGCGAGCGCCAGGTCCTGATAGACCATCTCGATGCCTTCGCGCTGAGCGTCGATCGGCTTGTGGAAGTGGACCTCTTTCCCATCGATCCTGATCTCGCCGGCCGATGGCCTGAAATTGCCGGCGATGATTTTGACCAGGGTGGATTTGCCTGCGCCGTTGTCTCCCATCAGGCCAAGCACTTCTCCCGGTTCAATCGACAACGACACGTCGGAGAGCGCCTGAATCGCCCCGAAATTCTTTGACAGTCCTGAAATCACCAGCCGCGACATTATCCCTCCTCGCAGTGTTCACCCCATGGGTGCGCCTTCAATAAGCCGCTCCCAGAGCCTCCTGAGCACAATCTATCATACTATATCACTAATAGCTTGACTTAATATTATTAGTAAACAATGCTTGGAAAATTAATAGATGAGGCCTGGAGGATTGAATGAGGCTGCTGGTGACCGGCGCTGCAGGAAAGGTCGGACGGGTTTTCATTCCCGCGTTTCTCGCCGATTCCCGTTTTGCCGATTGGGATGTTGTTGCGCTTTGCCACAACAGGGTGGTGGAACCGGCTGATCGGTTGACAATCGTCAGGGGGTCCCTCTCCGACGAGGCTGTTGTTGCTGAAGCCATGGCTGGCGTGACGCATGTGTTGCATCTGGCGGCGGTCAAGGAATCGCCGGAACTGGTCTTCGACGTCGCGCTGAAGGGGCTCTTTCTTCTTCTGGAGGAATTCCGCCGGTCACTCGATGCACGGCAGTTCATCCTGCTCAGCGGCGATTGCGTGGTTGGCCATGTCTTTCATGCCTATGACGAGCCGATCACCGAGGCTTCCGCGCGCAAGGCCTATCCCGGCTGCTATGCGCTGACCAAGGTTCTGGAAGAGACGATGCTGGAGCAATATGGCATCCAGTATGGCGTCAGCTGGTCGACGCTGCGCGCGCCGTGGATCATGGAAAAGGATGATTTTCGCTTCGCGCTGGATCTCGGCGACGCGCAGTTCGGCGGCCCTCCCTGGGCGGAAATTGTCGATGAGATCTCGCTTCGCCACTACCGCAACGGGCGCCATGTGCCGGTGCTGCGAGATGCCAGGGGCAATTTTCTGAAGCGGAATTTCGTCCATGTCGACGATCTGGTTGCGGCCATCCTGGCGACCGTCGGCAATCCGCGCGCGCACGGACAGCTTTTCAACATAGCGATGGATCAGCCGGTCGATTACGGCGCTGTCGGCGAGATGCTCAGAGCCAGCAACGACCTGGAGCCGATCGAGATCGACACCCCGTTTCACAGCAACTGGCTCGACAATTCGAAGGCGCGAATGGTGCTTGGATGGGCTCCCGAGGTCGGGCTTGAGCAACTGGTGGATCGCGCATGGCGATACGAACGCGAGGAGAATGACCCGCGCGTCGTTTGGTATCCCGGCTAAGGCAGGAGGTCTGGCCGGTTCAAGTGGAGGAGAGAGCATTATGAAAATGAAACTATTGGCCATGACGGCCCTGTCACTCACGGTACTGGCTGCGGGTTCCGCCGCTGCGCAGGAAAAGAAGACCCTGGCGATTGTCGTCAAGGGATTGGACAATCCCTTCTTCGAGCAGATCAATCTCGGCTGCCAGAAGTGGATGTCGGAGAATGCCGACAGCGAGTATGAATGTCTCTACACCGGTCCCGCATCGTCCGCGGACGAGGCCGGCGAAGTGCAGATCGTTGATGATCTGCTGACCCGCGGCGTTGCGGCCATCGCCATCTCGCCGTCAAACGCGCCTGCCATGGCAAACCGCATCCGGGACATCGCGCCGACCGTGCCGGTGATGACGCTGGACGCGGATTTCCTCGAACAGGACCGCGATCTGCGCAAGACCTATCTCGGGACCGACAACTATCTGATGGGCGTGAAGATGGCTGAACAGGCCAGCGCGCTCAAGCCCGATGGCGGCACGGTCTGCCTGCAGCTCGGCAATGTCGCCGCCGACAACATCAATGCCCGGGCGCAGGGTTTCCGCGACACGATTGCGGGTGAAATGAAAGTCGACCGCCTGACCGGCCAGAAAGGCTGGTCGGAGATTGACGGGTGCCCGGTTTTCACCAACGACCAGGCCGATCTTGCCAACCAGCAGATGTCGGATGTGTTCACGGCAAATCCGGACCTTGACGCCTTCATCCTGGTCGGCGGTTGGGCGCAGTTTGCCCCGCAGGCCTATGCCCAGGTGACCGACCAGGTGATGGACAAGCTCAAGAGCAAGGATCTGGTCATCATCGCCGGCGACACCCTGCCGCCGCAGACGCAAGCCTTCCGCGATGGCCGCAGCCATTCCCAGGTCGGCCAGCGTCCGTTCGAAATGGGCTACCGCGCGCCGGATGTCATGATCCAGTTGATCAACGGCGAGACCGTCGAGGATCCGTTGTTCACCGGCCTGGATGTCTGCAACCTGGAAGATCCCGGCTTCTGCGCCGCGAATTAACGTTCCCGAGGGCGATGGGGTTGGCTTGCAAGAGCCGCCCCGTCGTTTCGTCCCGCATCATGCAAAATTGGTAATAATATTACTAAACACAGCCTGTTGAACTATGTGTCAATCGCGGCCTTGGAGGAAAGAGGGGCTGCAGGGAGGAAGAAAATGAACAATCTCAAGTCGATAATTGTTGCTGCGAGCGTCGTGTTCACGGCAACCGCGGCAGCTGCGCAGGAGAAGCCTGCGCTTGCCTTCGTCGTCAACGCGGCGTCCGATTTCTGGAAACTGTCTGAGGCCGGGGTGAAAGCGGCCCAGGCCGAGCTTCCGGGCTATGAATTGCAGTTCCGCTACCCGGCCCAGGGCACGGCGGCGCTGCAGAACGCGCTGATGGACGACCTTGTGGCCGCGGGCACCGATGCGATCATGATCTCGTCCGCCGATCCGAAGAACTCGATCGATGCCTTCAACCGCATTGCAGCCCAGGTGCCGCTGTTTACGACCGACAGCGATGCGCCTGACAGCAACCGCATCGCCTATCTCGGCTCTTCAAACACCCTGGCCGGTGTCCAGGCAGGCGAGATCGCGGTCGAAGCGCTGCCGGATGGCGGCAAGTGCATGGGCTTTGTCGGCTTTCTCGGCGCCGACAACGCGGTGGAACGCATTGCCGGTTTCCGCCAGGCCGTCGAAGGCAAGGGCATAGAACTGGTTGACGTGCGCGGCGACGATGTCGATTTCGCCCGGGCGCGCTCCAATGTCGATGATGTGCTGGCCGCCAGCCCCGATATCAATTGCATGGTCGGGTTCTATTCCTACAACCCGCCCAAGATTTATGAAGCCCTGCAGGCCGCCGGCAAGCTGGGCGAGATCACCGTGATTGCCTTTGACGAGGATCCGATCACGCTCGGCGCCGTTCGCGAAGGCAGCTTCGCCGGCACCGTGGTGCAGGATCCCTATCAGTGGGGTTATCAGGGCATGAAACTGATGGCTGCCTATCTGGAAGGCGACAAGTCGCAGATTCCGGCGGACGGCCTGATCATTGTCCCGACCAAGATCATCAACAAGGGCAATGTCGATACCTTCGAGGCGGAACTGAAAGCCCGCGTCGGGGGATAAAGCGGGTCATCCTCCCGCTTTGCCAAGGCTGCACGAGCCCTCGGGCTCGTGCAGTTTTCTCATGGATCGTCTCACACAGGGAACCCCATGCCTGAAGTCAGAGACAAACAGATATCGCTTGGACTTTCCGGAATCACGAAAGTCTACCCCGGTGCAATTGCCCTCAACAAGGTCTCTCTTGATATACGCAGTGGTGAAGTGGTTGGCCTGATTGGGGAAAACGGCGCGGGCAAATCGACCCTGATGAAAATTCTGGGCGGCGCCATCGCGCCCGACGAAGGGCGTATTGTCATCGATGGCGACGTGGTGACTGCGCTGACTCCCGCCCGCGCGGGCAAGCTTGGAATATCTTTTGTCCACCAGGAACTTAACCCCTTCTCCAACTTGGATGTGACGGCAAATGTTCTTCTTGGGCGGGAGATTCGCAAGGGCATTCTGGGGTTTCTTGATCGTGCATCCATGGAGAACAAGGTTCGGCCAATCCTCGACCTTCTGGGGACGCGCTTCGGGCCGAAAGATCCTGTCTCCGAACTATCCCTCGCTGATCAGCAATTGCTCGAGATCGCGCGCGCGCTGTCGATCAATGTTCGTCTGCTGATCCTCGATGAGCCCACATCCAGCCTGACCATCTCGGAAACCAGGAGACTGTTGGAGGTCATTCGCAAATTGCGCGACGATGGGGTGGCGGTGCTATTCATAACCCACCGGCTGGCGGAAATCGTCGAGGTGGCGGACCGCGTGGTGGCGCTGCGTGACGGCCGCAATGCGGGCGAATTGTCCCGGAACCAGATCGACAAGGACACAATGGTCCGGATGATGATCGGGCGCGATGTCAGCAAGTTCTACGAGAAAGCCAATCATGCGCCGGGCAGGCCGGTGCTGGAAATCAAGGCGCTGCGCACCAGGGCCTATCCGCATCAGACCGTGGATCTCTGCCTGCGCGCCGGAGAGATTACCTGCCTGGCCGGGCTTGTCGGCGCCGGACGGACCGAACTGGCGCGCGCCATATTCGGCATTGACCGGGTGGAGGGCGGCAGCATGGAGATGGACGGCAAGGCGCTTGCCGGCGACTCTGTCCCGGACGCGATTGCCGCCGGCATTTGCCTGGTTCCTGAGGACCGCAAGGCTGAGGGCCTGTTTCTCGATTTCGAGATCATGGAGAACATTGCAATGCCGAGCCACGCGGCGCTGGCCAGGCGGGGATTTGTCGATCTCGACGCGGTGACCAGACTGGCCGAGGCTTCGAGAAAGAAGCTGCAGATCAAGGCGTCGGGTCTCAACCGAGCGGTGGCGGAACTCTCGGGCGGGAACCAGCAGAAGGTGGTTCTGGCCAAATGGCTGGCGATGAATCCGAAGCTGATCATCATGGACGAGCCGACGCGCGGCATCGATGTCGGCGCCAAGGCGGAGGTCTATCACCTGATGCAGGAACTGGCGGGGCAGGGGGTGGCGCTGTTGGTGATCTCGTCGGACATGGAAGAGGTGATCGGCGTCTCCGACCGGGTTGCCGTGATGTGCCGTGGCCGGATCAGCGGAATCCTGAGCCGGGCCGAATTGACCGAGGAAAGCATTCTCCGGCTTGCCGTGGGATAGAAGGATTGCACGATGCTGAAAAAAGACATTGGCCTTGCCACGCTCGTGGTCACAGTCGGCGCAATCGTCGCCATGGTCAATCCGCGCTTTCTGTCGCCGATCAATCTTGCCAACACGGCAAATCTGATCGGCCTGTTCGGGCTGTTTTCTATCGCCGAGGCCTTCGTCATCGTCACCGCCGGCATTGAACTGTCGATTGGGTCGGTGATCGCGCTGCTCGGCGTCATCTTCGTCGATCTGATCGCCAGTTTCGGCGTGCCCTGGCCGATGGCGCTGGCGGTCGTGCTGGCGCTTTCAATCTTCATTGGTCTCTTGCACGGCTGGCTGATCACCCGCCTGAAGCTGCAGCCCTTCGTCGTCACGCTGTGCGGCCTGCTGATCTATCGCGGCGTTGCGCGGTTTTACACCAAGGACGGCACCGCCGGCTTCACCTTTGGATCCGATTTCCCGATGCTGGACTTCCTTGTATCGGGGCGCACCGCCGGCGTGCCGCATTCCGTGGTCGCCTTTGGCCTGGTGGCGATAGTCGCCTGGTTTTTGCTGCATCGCACCGTTTTCGGCCGGCATCTGTTCGCGGTCGGCAAGAATGTCGAAGCCGCGCGCTATTCCGGGATCAACACAGATCGCGTCATCATCCAGGCCTATGTGCTCTGCGCCTTTCTCACCGGCATTTCGGCGGTGTTCTTCGCCATGTACACCCGCTCGGTCCAGCCATCCTCGCACGGCAATTTCTACGAGCTCTACGGCATCGCCGCCGCGGTGCTGGGCGGCTTTTCCCTGCGCGGCGGCGAAGGCTCGATTGTCGGCGTTGTGCTGGGGGTGATCCTGCTGCAGATACTGCAAAACCTGGTCAACCTCCTGGGCATCCCGTCTTCGCTCAATTTCGCCGTGATGGGCAGCGTTATCCTGGCCGGCGTCATCGCGGACACGCAGTTTTCCCGCTACCGCGAGGTCCGCCGCCAGCAAATAGCAATGTCGGCGCTTCAAGACAGCGAACATCGCTGAATGGATTTTACACAGGAATAGAAGTCGCCGCCGAATAAGGACCCGCACTGATCCCACACAACGCTTTGTATCCCTTGTTTATTGGTCCATTTGAAGTTGTGGTCTACGCGCCATTGTCCTTTGTTCCGGCGGGCGCCGTCTCGTTTATCATCGACTGGAACAGCGTCAGCCGCGCTGATTTGAGATGCGCCCGGCAGGCCGCATCCACTGTCGCCTCGTCCCCTGACCGCAACGCCTCGATATAGCGCAAATGCTCGACAATGGCCGTGCGGTTGCGTTGCTTCTCGCTCTTCTTGTTCCACTGGTAATGGTAGTGAAAGACGAAGGTGATGATGTCGTAGAAATCCTCGATGAAGCGGTTGGGCGCGCCGTGGATAACCAGCCGGTGGAAGCGGTCGTCGAGGTCGGAGAAATCATGAAACCGGGTCTCGATATCAGCGAGCAGCGCATGGTGCTCCTGCTCGATCTGGCCGAGCTTTTTCCAGCACGCCTCCTCGCGCGGCAGGCGGCAGAATGCCAGCGCCGAGCGCAGTTCGAACATCTCGCGGATCTCGAACAGTTCCGAGGCGAAACTCTCCGAAAATCCCTTGAACACCCAGCCGGATCCGGGCCGCCTTTCGACCAGGCCAAAGCGGCTGAAGCGGTTGAGAAATTCACGGATGCCGGTGGTCGAGATGCCGAAACGGCGGGCCATCTCCGCCTCGTTGATCGCCGTTCCCGGCTTGGCGTCGCCGCGCAGCATCCACTCCATGAACAGTTTTTCCAACCGGTCGGAAGCTGACACCGTTTCCACCACAGGATGGTAGAGGCCGCCGCAATCGTGGCTGAGCACGATGCGGCGGCGCGCCTCGAAACGCAGCAATCCGGCTGCGCACAGTTCGTCGATAACCTTGCGGATGGTGGTCCGGCTGGCGCCCAGTTCCGAGGCCAGCACCGTCTCCGAGGGGAGTGCGGCGCCGACCGGGTGATCCTGGATCAGATCCAGCATCTGGTTGAAGGTGCGCTTGTAGACAGTGTCGCTTTTCATTGCCTGTCCCTGCTGTGGATCTGGTTCTTTCTTCTGTTATTTATCCATAAAAAACAAGTTGACGCTGAACGTCAATCCTTGTTTTTTATGGATAAGAGACATCGAGATGCGGCGATCCGTAAAGTCCGGAGGAGTGATGCACGCCAAGACGCCTACCACGCCGAAGACGGGGATCGCCGTTAGCCAGGAACGGGGAGCGTCCTCCACCGCGGTCCGAACGAGCTTGAAGCTGCTCGGCGCCGGGCCGGTTGTGATCCTGGTCGCGCTCATCATCCTGCTCGGTTTCCTGTCACCCTATTTCTTCACCGGGCGAAATCTCGGCAACATCCTGTCGCAGACGGCAGTGATCGCGCTGGTCGCCATGGGCCAGCACATCGTCATCCTGACCCGCGGCATCGACCTGTCGGTCGGCTCCAATCTGGCGCTCGCCTCGGTGGTGGGCGCGCTGGTGTTCAAGAGCACCGATTCCACCGTGCTGGTGGTGGTGGCGATGATTGCGAGCGGCGGGCTGGTCGGCGCCATCAACGGCCTGGTCTATGTCTATGGCCGCCTGCCACACCCTTTCATCATCACGCTGGCGACGCTGAGCATCGCCAAGGGCACGGCGCTCGAACTCTCCGACGGCCGCGCCATTCAGGGCATGCCGGACTTCGTCCGCGCCATCGGCGGCGGCTCCATCCACGGGGTCCCGGGATCGCTGTTCGTGGTTGCCGGCGTGGCGCTGCTGTTCGCCGTCATGGCCAAGACCATGGTCTGGGGACGCTGGCTCTATGCCGTTGGCGGCAAGCCGGAAGCGGCGCTGCAGATGGGCATCCCGGTCAAGCGTGTGCTGATCTCCGCCTATGTGATTTCAGGCCTTTGCGCCGGACTGGGGGCGCTGCTGCTCGCCGGACGCACCGATGCGGGCTCGCCCTTGTTCGGCAATCTGCTCGAACTCGACACCATCGCGGCCGTCATCATCGGCGGCGCCAGCTTTCTCGGCGGCCGTGGCCATATCGGCCATGCGTTGGTCGGCGCCATCATGATCGGCGTCATCCGCAACGCGCTCAACCTGCTCAATGTCGACATCTTCTTCCAGCTCATCGTCATCGGCGTGGTCATCGTCATCGCCGTGGAGGCGGATGTGCTGCGCAACCATCTCGAGGGTCGCATGCGCGTGCTGCAGGCGGCGGGCCAGACATGACCAAATCTTTCGCCGTTTCCCGATCCACCGATACCGTGCTCGACGTCCGCAACGCCACCAAGCGCTTCGGCCCGGTGCTGGCGCTCGACAATGTCTCGATCCAGGCCCATCGCGGCCAGGTGCTGGCGCTCTTGGGCGACAATGGCGCCGGCAAGTCGACGCTGATCAAATGCATCAGCGGTGTCCACCAGATTGACAGCGGAATGATCCAGCTCGACGGCAAGCCGACACTGATGAGATCCCCGGGCAGCGCCCGCGAAGCCGGCATCGAGACCGTCTACCAGGACCTGGCGCTGTTCGACAATCTGACCCCGGCGCAGAATTTCTACGCCGGGCGCGAGATCTCCTTTCCGTCCTGGCTGCCGCCGGGCCTGCGCTTCATGCGGCGGAGCGAGATGGAATCGGTCACCAATGACGTACTGGAACGGTTGAAGGTGACGCTGCCCGGCGCCGGCGCCACGGTGGCGCTGATGTCGGGCGGGCAAAGGCAGGCGGTGGCGGTGGCCCGCGCCTCTGTGTTCGCGCGCAAGCTGGTGATCCTCGACGAGCCCACAGCGGCGCTGGGCCTGCGTGAATCCCGCAAGGTGCTCGACCTGATCGCGCAACTGCGGGACGAGGGCAACGCCGTCATCCTGATCACCCACAACATGGAACATGTCACCGAGCTTGCGAGTCTGGCCGTGGTTTTGCGGCAGGGGCGCAAGGTCGGCGAACTGATACCGACAAAGGCCAACCAGCACGATCTGATTTCGATGATCGTCGGCGGCTGAGGCGGGAGGAGGTCGCGGTCCGGACTGGTCCGGGGCGCACAATCGGAGCCGGTGCGAAAACCGGCCGCAAAATCTGGAGGAGTGAAAATGCTGAGATACTTCAAGCTGCTGGGAGGACTGGCGATGGCGGGGGCGTTGAGTTTCCCGGCCGTCGCCGCCGATCCGGTGAAGATCGGTTTCATCACAAAATTCCCGGTCGAGTTCTTTTCCACCATGGAAAACGCCGCCAAGGCCTATGCCGCGGCAAACCCTGAAGTGGAGATCGTCTACGGCCAGGGCCAGTCGGGTACCGACATCGAGGGCCAGATCGCGCTGATCGAATCCATGGTGACGCAAGGCGTCCAGGGGATCGCCCTGACCCCGGTCGATCCATCCGTCGCGCCGGCGCTCGACACGGCGATCGCGGCGGGCGTCAAGATCGTGCTGATGGACAATGACATTCCCGGCTGGACCGGCAAGACGGCGCTGGCCACGACCAACAACTACAATGCCGGCGTGATCGCCGGGACCTATCTCAAGAGCGTGCTCAAGGACGGCGACAAGCTCGGCATCCTGGAAGGGGTTCCCGGCGTGCCGGCGCTCGATGACCGGGTCACCGGCATGCTCAAGGGGCTTGAAGGCGTTGCCGTCGAGGTGGTCGGCCGCGGCGGCACCAACTGCACCCAGGAACTGGGCGTCACGGTGGCCGAGGACATACTGACCGCCAATCCGGACATCAAGGCGATCTATGCCGCCTGCGGCCCTCCCGCGGTCGGCGCAACCCAGGCGATCCAGAATGCCGGAATCGCCAATGACGCTATCGTCATGGTCGGCTTCGACGCCTGCTGCGGCGAACTCGACAAGATCGTCTCCGGCCAGGAAGACGCCACGGTGGCGCAGTTCCCGGCCAAGATGGGCGAACTCGGGGTGGATGCGCTGGTCAAGGCGATCCGCGGCGAAAGCGTCGAGGCGCTGGTCGACACCGGCGCAGGCCTGGTGACGGCGGACAACGTCAAGGACTACATGTAACGACAGCAAAGGCGGGCCGGCAGATCAACCGCCGGCCCGCCTTGACGGGATCTTGCGCAGCACGCTATCCCGACATGCCCCTCAGACTGAATTGCCTCTACAGCAGGAAGCGACCCTTGATGGCTTTGATGAACAGCGTCGTGTGCCCACGGCCCGGCGAGCTTGAACTTCGCCAGATTGCACGGCCGGTACGCGGCGACGCCGAGGTCCGCGTCAGAATTCGCCGGGTCGGCATCTGCGGCACCGATTTCCACATTTTCGAGGGCAGCCACCCCTATCTCGCCTACCCCCGGATCATGGGTCATGAGCTGGCGGCCGAGGTGATCGAGACGCCGCCGGGCAGCGCCTTCACCCCGGGCCAGCATGTGATCATCAACCCCTATCTTTCCTGCGGCGCCTGCCGGGCCTGCCGGGCGGGCAAACCCAATTGCTGCACGGCCATCGCCGTCCTCGGCGTGCATCGCGATGGCGGCATGTGCGAGGAAATCTGCGTGCCTGAAGCCAACCTGCTGCCCTCAAACGGCCTGTCGCTCGACGCCTGCGCCACGGTCGAGTTCCTGGCCATCGGCGCCCATGCGGTTCGCCGCGGCGAGATCGGCCCCCAAGACCGGGTTCTCGTCGCCGGAGCCGGACCCATCGGCCTTGGCGTCGCCATTTTCGCCCGGCTCGCCGGCGCCGAGGTCGCCATTCTGGATCTGGACGCGGCCCGGCTCGCTGAGGCCTGTGCAATTGCCGGCGGCTGCCAGCCGATCCCGGCGGGCGCAGGCACCGACGAGGCGATCCGGACGCTGACGGACGGCGACGGTTTCGACGCGGTGTTCGACGCCACCGGCAATCTCGCCTCGATCCAGGCCGGTTTCGCCAGGGTCGCCCATGGCGGGCGCTATGTGCTGGTCAGCGTGGTCGACGAAACGGTGTCGTTCTCCGACCCGGAGTTCCACAAGCGTGAAATGAGCCTGATCGGCAGCCGCAACGCGACAGGCACGGATTTCGCCACCGTGATCGCCGCCCACAAGGCCGGAAACATCCCGCTCGACCGCATCATCACCCACAGGACCGATCTTGCGCGCGTGACCGGGGATCTGCCGAGATGGTCGAGGGACAAGGCCGGCCTGATCAAGGCAATGGTCGCGATTGATTAGGCAAAATGCCAGTGTTCAGGTTTTTCAGAGACATGCGTGTTCAAGCCAGACACTGTTGGCGCGGACAATGGAGTGTCGGCCGGCGGACCGGGCTTATTTCAATGCGCCTCCCTCGGACACCGCCTGTTCGAGGTCGAAATCCGCTGAGCCAAACGCCTTTTATTGTTCAAGGCAACCCAGCCGGCTCGTTGCTGATTTCCCTTGCGCCGCGGCCCAAATTTGATTTTCGGGCCTGACATTACTAGATAACTCCATCAACCATCACGGCGTCATGCCGCGATGCTTTCTTGTGCAAGGCTGGCGACACGCCTCTTTCGTCTGCACGAAACCAATCACCGGGGACTGACATAGAATGTGTGGAATTGCCGGAGAAATCCGCGTCGACGGCGCCTATGCCGAGACTGCCGCCGTTGCGCGGATGACTGAAGCCATGGCCCCGCGCGGGCCTGACGGGAGCGGCATCGTCGCCCAGGGCCGCGTCGCCTTCGGGCACCGGCGCCTCAAGATCATCGACCTGTCGGAGAAGGCCGCCCAGCCGATGGTGGATCCGGCACTGGGCCTGATGATCGTTTTCAACGGCTGCATCTACAATTACCCCGAACTGCGCGCCGAACTCATCGCCGAGGGTTACAGCTTCTTCTCCCATGGCGACACCGAAGTGGTGCTCAAGGCCTATCACAAATGGGGCGAGGCCTGCGTCGAGCGCTTCCACGGCATGTTCGCCTTCGCCATCCACGAGCGCGACACCGGCGACGTGGTGCTGGCGCGCGACCGCTTCGGCATCAAGCCGCTTTATTACGCTCAGGATGCGAGCCGCATCCGCTTTGCCTCCTTCCTGCCCGCGCTTCTGAAAGCCGGCGGCATCGATACCGGGATCGACCGCGACGCGCTGCACAATTACATGAGCTTTCACGCCGTGGTGCCGCCGCCGCGCACCATCCTCAAGGGTGTCAGAAAACTGCAACCGGCGACCACCCGGCGCATTGCCGCCGATGGCACGTCGACCGACCGGCTTTACTGGTCTCCGCCCTACCAGCGCCGGAGCCAGGACACGGGCCTCACGCGCAACGACTGGCGCGACCGGGTGCACGATGCGCTGCGCCTTGCCGTGCGCCGCCGCATGGTGGCCGACGTTCCGGTCGGTGTGTTGTTGTCGGGCGGCGTCGATTCGAGCCTCATCGTCGGACTGCTCGCCGAGGAGGGCCAGAAGAACCTGATGACATTTTCCATCGGCTTCGAGGAAGCCAATGGCGAGAAGGGCGACGAGTTCGTCTATTCCGACCTGATCGCAAAAACCTTCGACACCGACCATCACAAGATCTTCGTGCCGTCCGCCGATCTGATCAGCCATCTGCCCGACACCATCGCCGCCATGTCCGAGCCGATGGTGTCCTATGACAATATCGGCTTCTTCCTTTTGAGCCGCGAGGTCTCCAAGCACATCAAGGTCGTGCAATCCGGGCAGGGCGCCGACGAGGTGTTCGGCGGCTATCACTGGTATCCGCCCTTGGCCAATTCCAACGATGTCGTCAGCGACTACGCCAAGGTGTTCTTCGACCGCACCCACGAGACGCTGAAGACGCAGCTCGGCGACCAGTGGATCGCGGGCACCGATGTCAGCCGGTCGTTTGTCAGCGACCATCTGCTGGGCGAAGGCGCCGCCACCCCGGTCGACCGGGCGCTCAGGCTCGACTCGCACGTCATGCTGGTCGACGATCCGGTCAAGCGCGTCGACAACATGACCATGGCCTGGGGGCTGGAGGCGCGGGTGCCTTTCCTTGATCATGAACTGGTCGAGCTCGCCGCGACGATCCCGCCGGAATTCAAGCTCAACGATCAAGGCAAGGGCGTGCTCAAGGACGCGGCCCGGCTGGTCGTGCCGCACGAGGTGATTGACCGCAAGAAGGGCTACTTCCCGGTGCCGCAACTCAAATATATCCAGGGCGAGTATCTCGACATGGTCAAGGACGCGCTGGGATCGAAAGCCGCCCGCGAGCGTGGCCTGTTCAAGCAGGAGTATCTCGAGACCTTGTTTGCCAATCCGGCGGACCACATCACGCCGCTGCGCGGATCGGAATTGTGGCAGGTCGCCCTTCTGGAGATGTGGCTTCAGACCCACGGAGTGTGAGATCGTCATGACCAAAAGGGACAGCAGCAAGGGCGGGGCTGGTTCTCGCGACCGCCAGGGGCGCGACGCCTATGCGCACCGGCTCAAGCGCATGCGCGAGCAGGGACTCAAGCCGCCGATTGCGCCGCATGGCGGCGAGACGGAGCAGACCCCTGAATTCGCGCTCGACTGCGGCTGGGGCCGGCTCGTCTTTGCCCAGACTTTCGACAAGTCCGATTCGATGATCTCGGCGCTCAGCGCCGAGCAGCCGGACCGGCGTGACATCGCCGTCTATGTGCGCAATCCGCATGTGCTGCTGGCAAACGCCCCGCAGGAATTGTTTCTCGACCCGTCCCACACGTTTCGCCTCGACCTGTCGCGCTACCGCGCCTCGCCAAAATCGCCGAAGGGTTTTTTCATCCGGCGGCTGACATCGCGGTCGGATGCGGATGCGATCAACCGCATTTATTCCGCGCGCTCGATGGTTCCGGTGCCGCCGGAGTTCTTCTGGTCCAAACGCGACGCCCGCACCATCATCTATCTGGTCGCCGAGGATGAGCAGACCGGGGAGATTCTGGGCACCGTGACCGGCGTCGATCACATGCGCGCCTTCAACGACCCGGAGCATGGATCGTCGTTGTGGTGCCTTGCCGTCGATCCAGCGGCCCGGCATCCGGGAATCGGCGAGGCGCTGGTCCGGCGTCTGGCGGAATATTTCACCACGCGCAGCGCGGATTTTCTGGATCTGTCCGTCATGCATGACAATGAACAGGCCATCACGCTTTACGAAAAACTCGGCTTCCGACGGGTTTCGTTTTTCTCGGTCAAGCGCAGGAACACCATCAACGAGGTGCTTTACACCGGGCCCGAAGCTGACGAGGCCTTCAATCCCTACGCCAAGATCATTGTCAAGGAAGCGCGGCGGCGGGGTATCCGCGTCGATGTCGTCGATGCGGAGGCCGGTTATTTCCGCCTGACGCAGGGCGGGCGAACGGTGCTGTGCCGCGAGAGCCTGACCGAATTGACCTCCGCCGTGGCGATGTCGATCTGCGATGACAAGTCGATGACCAGGCGTATCGTGTCGGCGGCCGGCGTCCGCGTGCCGGCGCAGCTCGACGGCGGCGCCAGCCCTGGCGAAATCGCCGAATTCGTCAAGCGCTGCGGCCGCATCGTCGTCAAGCCGGCCCGCGGCGAACAGGGCCGGGGCATCTCGGTCGGCGTATCCGACCCGGAAGACGTGACCGCGGCAATCGCCGCGGCCAGGACGGTGTCGGAAACGGTGCTGCTGGAGGAATATATCGAGGGCGAGGATCTTCGGCTCGTCGTCATCAATTACCGGGTCGTTGCCGCCGCCATCAGGCGGCCGCCGTCCATCGTCGGCGATGGCGAGCGGACCGTCAGGCAACTGATCGAGGCGCAGAGCCGCCGCCGCGCGGCGGCAACGGGCGGGGAGTCGCGCATTCCGCTCGACGCCGAGACCGAGCGCTCCCTGCAGGAGGCGGGCTTTGGTCTCGACGATGTCGTGCCGGCCGAGACCGAGGTCGCCGTGCGCAAGACCGCCAATCTGCACACCGGCGGCACGATCCATGATGTTACCGACATCGTCGATTCAACCCTGGTGGACGCCGCCATTGCGGCAGCGCGCGCCATCGACATTCCGGTCACCGGCATCGACCTGATGGTGAAATCGCCGAGGCAGCCGGACTATGCGTTCATCGAGGCCAATGAGCGGCCCGGTCTGGCCAATCACGAGCCGCAACCCACGGCGGAACGTTTCATTGATCTGCTTTTTCCGTTATCTATGCCCGCGGCCGCGCGCCAGACAATGCAAAAAGAACGGGACGGAGGCAGCTAGTGGCACGCTTGGCAATCGATCACGAATACATGCTTCTCATTTTGGAGAAGCTGCTCAAAATTCCAAGCCCAACCGGCTACACCGATACCGTCGTTCGCTTTGTCTCGCAGGAACTCGAAAGTCAGGGTTTGAATGTGGAATTGACGCGGCGCGGCGCGATCCGCGCCATCCGCCCGGGCAAGCGCGAAGCCGGAGCGCGGGCCATCGTTTCCCATCTCGACACGCTTGGGGCGCAGGTCAAGCAGCTCAAGGACAATGGACGGCTTGAACTGGTGCCGATCGGCCACTGGTCGGCCAGGTTTGCCGAAGGCGCGCGGGCAACCGTGTTTGCCGAAAACGGCACCTACAGCGGCACCATTCTGCCGCTGAAGGCGTCGGGCCATACCTTCAACGAGGAGGTCGATACGCTGCCTGTCGGCTGGCCCTATGTGGAATTGCGCATCGACGCCCTTGCGCGCAACAAGGCTGACATCATGCGGCTCGGCATCGAGATCGGCGATATCATCGCCATCGATCCGCAGCCGGAATTCCTGGAGAACGGTTTCATTGTCTCCCGCCACCTCGACAACAAGGCCGGCGTCGCGGTGATGCTGGCGGCGTTGAAGGCGCTGCAGGACGAGGGCGCCGAGACGCCTGTCGATGTCCATTTCCTGTTCACCATCGCCGAGGAAGTCGGCGTCGGCGCGTCCTCCGTGATCAGCCACAACATCGCCTCGATGGTCGCGGTCGACAACGGCACCACGGCCCCGGGACAGAATTCCGACGAATTCGGCGTCACCGTCGCCATGGCCGACCAGACCGGTCCGTTCGATTTTCATCTCACCAGGAAGCTGGTTGATTTGTGCAGGGACAATGAGATCCGCTACCAGAAGGACATGTTCCGCTACTACCGCTCGGATTCCGCCAGCGCCATCGAGGCGGGCGCCGATGTCCGCACCGCGCTGATCACATTCGGGGTTGATGCCTCGCACGGCTACGAGCGCATCCACACCCATGCGCTGCGCTCGCTGGCCGAGCTGATTACCGCCTATGCCGTGAGCCCCGTGGTGATCAAGCGCGACTTCAAGGAAACCTCCGGCGTCAAGGGCTTTACCCGTCAGCCGACCGGCGAGGCCGAGCAGGACCTGTCCCCGGTCATTGCCGACGAGAAACTCGGCGAGTAGCTCTCGGCGTGGGACTCAGGCCTGCGACAGCCGCACCAGCGCGTTCAGCATCAGCTGCGCGCCTTTTTCGATGTCGGCCCAGTCGCTCCACTCCTCCGGTGCGTGGCTGATGCCGCCCCGGCTCGGAATGAAGATCAGTCCCGACGGGCAGAGTGATTGCATCGTCTGCGCGTCGTGCCCGGCGCCCGATGGCATGACGATCGCCCCATAGCCGAGCTTGTCCGCCTCCGCTTCCAGCACTTTGCGGATTCCGCTGTCGAGCGACACCGGCGAAAGCCAGCTCTTGTCCGCCGTCCTCCAGGTCAGTCCATGATCCGTCGCGGCGCGTTCGATATTGCGCAGGCATTCGGCGCGCAGCCGCCGCATGACCTCTTCCGAAGTGTCGCGCAGATTGATCAGGAATTCCGCCGCACCCGGGATGGTGTGGGCGAAGTTCGGCGACAGTTCCACCTTGCCGATGGTGATGCGGCTTTGCCCGGAACCGTGCTCATTGAGCGTTGCAGCGATCGTGGTGGCGAAGGCCGCCAGCCCGGCGAATGCGTCTGCCCGCATGTCCATCGGTGTCGTGCCGGAATGATTGGCCGTGCCTTCATAGCGGACCTGCAGATTGCAGACGCCCGCTATCGCATCTGCGATGCCGATCGGAGTGGCTGACCGCTCCAGCACCGGCCCCTGTTCGATATGCAGTTCCAGGAATGCCTTGATCGAACCCGGCTCCCAGGCGGCGGCCGGCGCTGCCCTTGCATCAAGCCCCTGCGCCGCCATGGCGTCGACGAGGCGGACGCCGTCGCTGTCGGAGGCCTGCTCGATCCAGTCCGGTGTGACCGCGCCGGCGATCGTCTGCGACCCCAGCATGCCGCCGAAACGGCCTTCCTCCTCCGCCGTCGCCGCAACGACGATTGCCGTTTGCGGTGTGACGCCGGCGTCGCGCATGGCGCGCACGCATTCGAGCGCGATGCAGGCGCCGAGCGAGCCATCAAAAGCGCCGCCCTCGGGCACGGTGTCCAGATGCGAGCCTGCCATCACGCAGGGACCGGTTTCCGGTCCGTATCGCCCGAACAGATTGTTGACGACGTCCCGGCTGACGCGCAATCCATCATTGGTCATTTGCCCGGCAAACCAGTCACGCACCGCCATGTCGTCGGCGGAATAGCCGGCGCGGTTGTAGCCGCCGGTTACAGCATTGAATCCGAATGCATTCACGCCGTCGAGCAAACGGCGCAGGCGGCTAATGTCGATGGTGGGGTTGGCGTGCTCCATGGGAATGAACTGCTTTCTGTCATGCGGGGCCGGAATGGATGGTGCGGGAATTCGCAAAATTTATCATAATAAATCCTTGCATTGAACTCAAATATACGAATTAATTGAATCCCATCAGCAACGATGGAGATTGCCATGAACAGATTCCTGGCTGCGGCGGCGACAGTCCTGTCGCTCGCGCTCGCGACGCCTTCTTTTGCGCAAACACCCCCCAATGTGCTGGCGGTGGGACAGATCGCGGAGCCGAAATCGCTCGACCCGCATGCGGTCACGGCGGTCAACGACTTCCGCATTCTGATGAACATCTATGACGGGCTGGTGCGCTACAAGGATGGCACACTGGAAGTCGAGCCGGCGCTCGCCGAAAGCTGGACGATCTCCGACGACGGCACGGTCTACACTTTTAAGCTGCGCGAGGGCGTGAGCTTCCATGATGGCGCGCCGCTCAACGCCGAAGCGATCAAGTTCAATTTCGAGCGCATGCTCAATGAAGATCACCCTTTCCACGATACCGGGCCGTTCCCGCTGGCGTTCTTCTTCTCCTCCATCGACACGGTCACGGCGCTTGATGATCTCACCGTCGAGTTCAAGCTGAAGGAGCCCTATGCGCCCTTCCTGTCGAACCTTGCCTATCCGACCGGGCTGATCGTCTCGCCGAAAGGCGTCGAGGACAATGGCGCGGAATTTGGCCGCAATCCGTCCGGCACAGGCGCCTACAAATTCGCCGAATGGGAAGCCAACGCCAAGGTCGTGGTCACCCGCAACGAGGAGTACTGGGACGGTGCGCCGGACCTTGAAGCGGTTGTCTACCGCCCGATCACCGACGCCAACACCCGCATCGCGGAGATGCTGTCGGGCGGGCTCGACATCATGGTCGAGGTGCCGCCGGACAGCCTGCAGCAATTCCGCGACGACCCGGCCTTCACCGTCCACGAACAGGCCGGCCCGCATCTCTGGTTCCTGATTCTCAACACCAGGGAAGGCCCTTTCGCCAGCAAGGAAATCCGCCAGGCGGCCAATTACGCGGTCAACAAGACAGCCCTGGTCGACAATATCCTGCAGGGCACCGCCGAAGTTGCTGCCGGGCCGACCCCGCCGGCCTTCGCCTGGGCCTATGACGAGGACCTGGAGCCCTATCCCTATGATCCGGAAAAGGCCAAGACACTGCTCAAGGACGCCGGCTACAATGGCGAGGGAATCACCTTCTATGTCGCCGAAGGAGGCTCCGGCATGCTCGATCCCATCGCCATGGGCACGGCCATCCAGGCCGATCTCGAAGCCGTCGGCATGGACGTGTCGATCGAGACCTATGAGTGGAACACCTTCCTGGGCAAGGTCAATCCGGGGCTCGAGGGCAAGGCAGACATGGCCGAGATGGCCTGGATGACCAACGATCCGGACACCTTGCCCTTCCTGGCGCTGCGCACGGAAGCCTGGCCCGACAAGGGCGGCTTCAATTCGGGTTACTACTCCAACACCAAGGTCGACGAACTGCTCGAAGCGGCCCGCAGCTCTACCGACCAGGACGAGCGTGCGGAACTCTATCGCGAGATGCAGTCGATCGTGCAGGACGATGCCCCTTGGGTCTTTGTCGCCAACTGGAAGCAGAACGCCGTCACCAGGGCGGGCGTCGAGGACTTCAAGCTGCAGCCGTCCTTCTTCCTGATGCTTCAGGACGTCGCCAAGCCGCAGTAACCAGAAACCTATCGCGAGGGGCCGCCGGCACATGTCGCCCGCGGCCCTTCGCATCCCGCTCCGGAGATCACCTTGTCGGCCTATATCGCAAAACGGCTTCTGGCGGCGATCCCGGTTCTGTTCGGGCTGACGATCATTGTCTTCCTGATCATGGCGATGATCCCCGGCGATCCTGCCACGGCGATCCTCGGCTCCTACGCGACCCCTGAAAATGTCGAAAAGCTCAACCGCGATCTCGGTTTGGACAAGCCGCTGTTCCAGCAATATTTCATCTGGCTGACGAACCTGTTTCATGGCGACCTGGGGCGCTCCTATACGCTCAACCGGCCTGTTCTGGATGAGGTTCTGGAGCGGTTTTCCGCAACCCTGATCCTTGCCGGAACGGCGCTGGTGCTGTGCTCGGTGCTGGGCCTGGTCGCCGGCGTCGTCTCGGCTGTGCGGCAATTCTCCTGGGTCGACAAGACCATCACACTGGTCGTGCTGATCGGCATTTCGGTGCCGTCCTTCTGGCTTGGCCTGCTGCTCATTCTGGTCTTCGCGGTCGATCTGGGCTGGTTCCCGGCATCGGGCATGTACGCCATCTATGGCGGCGGCGGACCGCTTGATCTGCTGCATCACCTGTTCCTGCCGGCGCTGACGCTCGCCGTCGTCGCCACCGGGGTGATCGCGCGGCTGACGCGCACGGCGATGCTGGAGGTTCTGCGCCAGGATTACATTCGCACCGCGCGCGCCAAGGGCGTGACCGAGAACCGGGTCATCTATCGCCACGCCTTCAAGGCGGCGCTGGTCACTGTCATTCCGGTGATCGGCATCCAGGCGGGCTTCGTGCTCGGTGGCGCGGTCTATATCGAGACGGTGTTCCAGTGGCCGGGCATCGGCTCGATGCTGGTCAAGGCGATCTCGACACGCGATCTGCTGCTGGTGCAGGGCGGCGTGCTCGTGGTCGCGGCCGCCTATGTGCTGTTCAATCTCGCGGCCGACGTGCTGCAGACCGTGCTTGATCCGAGGTTGCGCTGATGGCCGAGGCAAACACGGCCACCGGCAATCCGCCGCGCCCGGTAAATAGGTCGTCAGGCCGTCCGGACAATCTGCGCCTGCTGCTCAACAACAAGCTGGCGACAGCCGGTCTGGCAATCTTCGCGCTGATCGTGCTCACGGCACTTGCGGCACCCCTGCTGCCATTGCCCGATCCGGACGTCACCGCGCCGGCCGACCGGCTGTTTCGGCCCTTGTCCGAGGGCCATCTGCTCGGCACCGACGCGCTCGGACGCGACATTCTCTCGCGCCTGATCTGGGGCACCCGCGTCAGCCTCGCGGTCGGCATTTCCGCTACGCTGATCGCCGCCTTTTTCGGATCGCTCATCGGTCTGGTCGCGGGCTATGCCGGCGGACGGGTCGACACGTTCCTGATGCGCGGCATCGACATGGTCATGGCCTTTCCCTACATCCTGCTGGCGCTCGCCATTGTCGCCGTGCTTGGACCGGGCCTGCTCAACGCGCTCTACGCCATTGCCGTCGTCAACATCCCGTTTTTCGCCCGCAACATCCGCGGCATCGCGCTCGGCCTGTCGCGCCGGGAATTCGTCGATGCCGCCCGCCTGTCGGGCGAGTCGAATGCGCAGATCCTGTTCATCGAAGTCCTGCCCAACGTGCTTCCGGTCATCATCATCACCATGTCGACCACCGTTGGCTGGATGATCCTTGAGACCGCCGGCCTCTCCTTCCTGGGTCTCGGCGCGCAGCCGCCGCAGGCCGATCTCGGTTCCATGCTCGGCGATGGCCGCAAGATCCTGTTCACCGCGCCGCATGTCTCGATCATCCCCGGACTGATGATCTTCGCGCTGGTGATGAGCATCAACCTGCTCGGCGACGGCGTCCGCGATGTGCTCGATCCACGCCTGAAATCCGGGGCCTTGACCCGGCCGCTGGCGCGCACCGCCGTCATCCGCGACATTGCACCCGGCGACATCGAGCCGTCGCCCGGCGCTGTCCTCGACGTGCGCGGGCTCAAGACCGAGTTCCGTTTCGGCGGCGAAGTGTTCAAGGCGGTCGGCGGCGTCGACATGCGGGTCGGGCGAGGCGAGTGTCTCGGCATTGTCGGCGAATCCGGTTCCGGCAAGACCGTTGCCGCCATGTCGATCATGGGCCTTGTGCCGACCCCGCCGGGCCGCATCGCCGGTGGCGTGGCGTTGCTCGAGGGAGAGGACCTGTTTGCGGTCTCCGACGAGCGCATCCGCCAATTGCGCGGCTCCGCCGTCAGTCACGTCTTCCAGGATCCGCTGTCGACGCTGCACCCGCTGTTCACCGTCGGCGATCAGCTGATCGAGGCGATCCAGTCGCACCGGTCGATGCCGAAAAGCCGCGCCACCGAGAGGGCGGTCGAACTGCTCAATCTGGTGCGGATTCCCAATCCGGCGGAGCGGCTGAAATCCTATCCGCACGAATTGTCGGGTGGCATGCGCCAGCGCGTCTGCATCGCCATGGCGCTTGCCGATGACGCCAGGATCATCATCGCCGACGAGCCGACCACAGCACTTGATGTCACGGTACAGGCGCAGGTGCTGGCGCTGCTCGACAAATTGCGCCGCGAGCGCGACGTCGGCATTCTTTTCATCACCCATGATTTCGGCGTCGTCTCGGCGATCTGCGACCGGGTCGCCGTCATGTATGCGGGCCAGTTCGTTGAAACCGGCGCCACCGGCGAAATCCTAAAATCGCCCGCCCATCCCTACACCGCCAAGCTGATCGACTGCGTGCCCGTGCTTGGCCAGCCTGAGCGCCGGCTTGACGCCATCGAGGGCCGCCCGCCGGTGGTCAACAATCTGCCCATTGGCTGCGCCTTCGCCGAGCGCTGTCCGCGTGCGCAAGACGATTGCCGCGCCGCGCCGATCCCGCTGACTGAATTCGGACAGGGTAGGGCGGTACGCTGCATCCACCCGATTCTCATGGAGGCCGGTCATGGCTGACGCCGCGCTGCTTTCGATCGAAAAGGCCGAACGGGTTTTTGGCGGCGGCCGCAATCTGTTCGGGCGTGCCAGGCCTGCGGTCCACGCCGTTCAGGATGTCAGCATCGAAGTCCGGCGCGGCGAGACGCTCGGCATCGTCGGCGAATCCGGCTGCGGCAAGTCCACGCTGGCGCGCATGATCGTCGGCCTCGACGCGCCGACCGCCGGGCGCATCGTCTTCGATGGCCGTGATCTGGTGGCCGAAGCCGGTCGTGACCTGCGCCGGCTGTCGCGCGAAGTGCAATATGTCTTTCAGGACCCCGTCGCCTCGCTCAATCCGCGCAAGACCATCCGCACCATCCTCGAAGCGCCATTGATCCATCTGCTCGGGCTTGACAAACAGGCCCGCGCGGCCCGGCTTTCCGAATTGATGGACGCGGTCAATCTGGCGCCGGAATTCCTTGATCGCTACCCGCACGAATTCTCCGGCGGGCAGGCGCAGCGCATCGGCATCGCCCGCGCGCTGGCCGCCGATCCGAAGCTGATCGTGCTTGACGAACCGGTCTCGGCGCTTGATGTTTCCGTGCAAGCGCAGGTTCTCAACATTCTCGACGGGCTGAAGCACAAGTTCGGCCTGACCTATGTCTTCATCAGCCATGATCTGTCGGTTGTCGAAAGCGTCAGCGACCGGGTTGCGGTGATGTATTTCGGCCGCATCGTCGAAGTCGGGCCGGGACGTTCGGTGTTTCGCCATCCGCGTCATCCCTACACCCATCTGCTGCTGCAATCGGCGCCCGCGCCGGGGCGGCGGTCTCTGGTTTCCGACGATGCCACCGCCGAACTGCCCGATCCCTACAACCCGCCGCCGGGCTGCGCGTTCCACGCCCGTTGCCCTCGCGGCACCGATCTGTGTAATGCTAGGCTTCCGCGGCTTGAAGCGGTTTCCGGAGATGAGAGCCATCAGGCTGCGTGTTTTCATCCACATGAGAGGCGATAGGCAAAGATGGCGGACGTCTCAGACAGGCGGACGGTAACGCCGGTGGTGCCGCGGGCGGCAAAGAAACGCAAGCGCCCCGACATCACCGCGGACGTCATAAGAGACAGAATCATGGCTTCGGGCCTTTCGCCCGGCGACCGCGTTCCGGCCGGATGGCTCGATCCCGATATTCTCAAGGTGTCGCGGGGAACGCTGCGCGAGGCGTTGAAGCTGCTGGAATTCCAGGGGCTCGTCACATCCAAGACCGGCCCGGGCGGGGGCGCGTTCGTCGCAGCCATTGCGCCGGAGAATGCATTGCGCATGCTCGACAATCTGTTTCTGTTCGCTCCCCCCTCGATTGCCGACATCTATGCGATCCGCAGCCTGATCGAGCCCGAGCTCGCCGCATCGGTGGCGGCGGACTCCCTGACGCCGGAGGCCTTCGAGGCGCTGCAGGATACGATCCGCCTTTATGAGGCCGAGCCGGCATCGAGCGAGGACGAATACCGCCAGCGTCTGGCCGAACTTGATTTCCATGCCGAACTCGCCCGCCACAGCTCCAACCGCCTGCTCGGCTTCATCGCCGTCTTTCTGTTGAGCCTGCTGCGCGACATGACGGTCTGCCGCGAAATCTATCAATTGCCCAATCCGGAACTGCGCGAATCCGGCCTGAATTATCAGGTGCGCCTGCTGCGCGCCATCAAGGCCGGGGATGCCGAGCGGGCGCGCGCAATCATGCGCGAGCACATGCGTGAAGCGGCCAAGTACATGATGGAACGGGCCGCCATGCGCGAGCGCCCGCGTCCGGCGCCATGACCGGCAACGCACCTGTCAGGAACTGCCGATTGCGCCCCTAGCTGCTCGCGGTCTTACTGGTCCGCAATCACGCCACGCGGTCCGCCGCTGCCATCTTCGGCGTCGAGGACGACATGGTAGAGTTTGTCATCGCGAAAGGCGCTGGCGAAATCGGTGGTTGTCCCGTCACCCGGCTTGGCGTCGATATCGAGAAAGTCGACCTCGGCGTCGGCGGCGACAATGCGGGCGTCGGCGGGCGATAGGGCCCGCACCCGGATCTCGCCATGATTGGGCGCGTTGTCCCAGCGGGGGTCGTCTGGTCGGGCGCTCGGCATCAACCGATAGATTTTCAGATCGCCGCCGAGTTGCTCCGATACGGCGCTGGTGTCGAGCGAGCCGACTGCGGGATGGGTGGGTTTGTCGATCATGGCTCCAGATCCTCTCTCAGGGTTCGTCATTGAGAGGGAAACGGCCGAAACCGGTTTTGGTTGCCGCACGGCTTGCCGACGGCCGGCTGCAAAGCGGCTTGAGGCAATCGATCCCGGTCTTATTTCTGGCGCGTATATTTTTGTGGAATGGTGGGCAGATCAGGCAGGCCGTACATGGTTGGCCGGATCCTGCCGATGAATTCATTGGGATCGCTGATGCGTCCAAGGATATCGATGAATTCCGTTGGCTGCTCTTTCAGGAAGCTGACGCCGCGCCCTTTTCCTCGGGTGTCGAGCGTAACGCAGGCGACATGATACTGAAATTCTCCAAAATATAATACGAAGTGCAGCGGTATTTCCTGCTTGTTGACATGCAGGAACGCCCCGGACTCAGAAACATTGAGCAGCTTGGCCTTGCCGAGCACCAGGCCCCGCAAGCCCTTGTTGGAATACATCAAGCCGGTGTTGATATGGCAGTCGCGGCGCTCAAATTGACGCCGGTTCCCGTCTTCGCGGGCAATGCGGGTCAGGTAATTTGCGGCGTTGCGATCTGAATCACTGGGTTGCATTTTTGACTTTCGATTGCACCCACGGGCTCATGGGCAACTCTGTCGCTTGAGATGACTTATCTCTGCGCACCTAAGTATGAGTAGTGAATGAAGTTTGCATGAATCAAACACGCATGTTCTTACGCATGTGAATTGACAATATATTCTCCTTCATATTTCTGAATTGAGATTTTCTTGAATAAAATCATAAACAATACCGCGAAGCCGGCATCCCCCTGATGGGGCTACGGAAACGCAACGAATGTCAGCTTCCGGGAAATACTATTGCCCCTTCAAAGCGCCGACCTGAAGGCGCTTTACCGCCGATACTAATTAACGAGGAGAAGGGCAGCATTTCCGGCGTAGTCGCCCGAATCCTGCCGGTCCGTTACCCACGCCATTTCAGACGTGAACGGCGTCGCGGCTTAACGGCTGCTTTCGAGGTTCGGTCGCACCAAGCCGTTCAGTTTTACGCACTGACGCCTACCAACAAAATCAGATTTGACAGATATGATTCAGGATATCCCGCCAGAGGCTGGAAGTGTTGCGTCTGGGCAGGCATCGATTTCCCAGCCGTCTTCATCTTCACTTTTATTGATGAGTCATCTGCAAGCGCGATTGTTGAGTGGGCGGCTTTTCCATCGTGCGTGCTCTATGTCTCTTCTGACAGAGCTCGGATGCTTGATGTCCGCTGCGCATGTTTGCGGCGCTCCGCAACGGTTGCTGCACTCCATAATATCACCAATCCGCTAACCAGAATGAAAGCATCGAGTAACAGCGGGTGTCCGAATTCCCTGCGTGCGATTTGGACCGATACGCTCAACAATGTCAGGAGCGAAAATACCAACAGGGAATTCCGACCCAATAACGACAAAAAACGGTCGACGGCATGGAACCGTTTCGTAACATATGCATACAATGGAGCTGCATACACGATCAGAAGCAGAAAGCTGACTACTCTGATTGGTCCATTATCCTGTTTGGAAACAAGATGACCAAAAACGGTCTCGCCGGAAAATGAAGTGTAGAAAAATCCTGGAAATATATCGACGGCCATGCTGGCGAGAACAAGTGGAGCAAACAAAATTCTCAATAACGACAAATGCCTCCTGACCAAACCTCCAATTCCCTTTGAGGAGGCCAGTACAAACCCGAGAAAGAAAGTAAGCTGCCATGTCAATGGATTGAAAGACCACAAACCATCTCCAGGAATGCGGTGAAAATTTATATTGAAAGAGAAACATATTACATAAATAATTAGAGAGACAAAAATGACAATGTATTTATATTTTGAGAATGGAAGAAATATAATAGAAAAAGCTATGAATATTGCATACATCGGAAAAATATCGATTAAAAATGGCTGATAAGATAGAAGTAACAAACCCTTAAAATTTTCTAACACGTCTTCACTAAATGAATATATTAAAGAAAAATTGTCAAAACTGCTAATATCAGCAATAGTAACATAAACAATGCAATATGATAATAATACAATTGATATTTGTGCTATATATATTTGAAAAAATCTCTTGATCAATTTTAGCCTAACCGGCTTTAAATCTGATGCGGGCCTGTCGCTGGCGGAAGCTAAAAATAACGCCCAACCCGAAAGAAATACAAAGGCGTCCGCTGCGTCGGATAGGGAAAATTGCCTATGTGTAAAATAGCTGAATACGATATCCGAGTGATTTATGAATATCTCAACAAGCGAAAAGCCACGCCAAAAATCTATAATGTTCGGGTTTCGTATTGGCTTTCCGGTCAAATGGTTCACTTGCAGATCGCCAAACTTCGCTTTTCACTTTTAACTGACATCCCCCAGATGGAAATGTCTGATGCGGTGATGTTGGCATATTGGCCTCCTTTTACCAAGCTCTGGGCTCTCGGTTGGTCTCCATGGAACGAATGCCCCAGGTTTTTGCAGCATTCCTGGCGAATTCTGGCCGTTTTGTATTGTTTTAAACGCAACTCGGTGTCTGCGTGTGTCACGCCCGGTGTCACGCCCGGTGTCACGCCATCTGGGATATGCGGGCGAAATAGTACCGGGTATTCCTGGTAATGACCGGTTGATGCGGCCGTTTTCCAGCCTTGTGCGGCGCCTCGTGCCGGGGTTGCGCCGGCCGCGCGGTCAATCCGTTCAGATGTAGATGCGGCGGTCCTTCGGGGTGTGCTCGATCAGTTTGATCAGACCGGTGAGCATGGCCGCCTCGGCGCGGTTCTGTTTGGCGTGCGGGTTCCAGACCACGTGCACGTCGATGGCCGGCGGCGCTTGATAGGGCGGCAGCCGCCACAGTCTTCCCCGCTCCACGTCCTCGCGCACCACATGCAGCGGCAGCGGGCCGATGCCGAGGCCGGCGATGATCATCCGCCGCACCTCTTCAAGGTTGGGCGAGGTGCCGACAATGCGGGCGTCAAGCTGCGCCTCGGCCCGCATCTGCGCGACCGGCCTGAGCGCGTCATCCATCTGGTCGGTGACGAAGCTCACCGAGGAGTGGCCGGCCAGATCGGCGGTGGTGACGCCCTCGCGGCCATAAAGCGGATGGGTCGGGCCGCAAAACAGGCCGAAATATTCGCGGAACAACTGCCGGTATTCGAGTTGCGGGCTCCGCTCCCGCACCAGGCAGATGGCAAGCGAGGCGCGGCGCGCGGCCACGGCGGACAAGGCGCTTCTGCTGGCCATCGCCTCGATCGACAAGGTGGCGCGGGGATGGTCTTTATGGAACTGGGTCAGGGTTGCGTCGAACAGCGGGCTGACCACATGGCTCGCCATGACGATGCGGACATGACCGCTGACCTCGTCCTTGACGTCCTGGATGACTGTGCCGAGACGCAGAATTGCGCCGTGGATGTCGATGGCCTCGTCATAAAGCAGCCGTCCGGCGGCGGTGAGCTCAAACCGCCCCGGCTTGCGGTTGATCAGGCGCTTGCCGAGCCGGTCCTCGAGCCGCTTGAGCGCGCCCGAAACGGTCGGCTGCTTCAGGCTGAGCCGTTCGGCGGCGTCGGTCACCGAACTGGCGTCGGCAAGAACCAGGAATGTGCGCAGCAAATTCCAGTCAAGTTCGCGGGCAAGCCGCTCGGGTGGTGTCAGGCTGTTCATTCATTATTGATATCATCTATGATTGCAATTTCAATTATCTATTTGCTCAATGCGACTTCCCCCACCATCATGGGTCAACAAAAAGCGCCAAGGAGCGCGGGGAACATGAGTATCGAACAACGCGAGGCGCGGCAGCCGTGGATTCTGCTCACGCCGGCGCTGACGGCGGTCACGCTGCTGCTGATCGTGCCGCTGATGTTCATTGTCGTCTACTCGTTCTGGCTCAAAAGCGCCGCCGGCGCCGACACACCGGGCTTCTTTCTCGACAATTGGCAGGAAGCGCTGACGGATTCGTTCTATCGCGACATCCTGCTCAACACCTTGAAGATCGCCGCCATAACCACGCTCGCCTGCGCGCTTCTTGGCTATCCGGCGGCCTATTTCATCTCCCGCTCCAAGGGCAACAAGCTCATTCTGCTGGTGCTTTTGATGCTGCCGTTCTGGATCAGCTACATCATCCGGACCATGAGCTGGATCAACATCCTGGGTGTCTCGGGCGCGCTCAATTCGGCCATGATCTGGCTCGGGATCATCAATGAGCCGATCCAGATGCTTTACAATCAGACCACCGTGATCCTTGGCCTCGTTCATTTCCTGCTGCCGTTCATGGTGCTCAACATCTTCGTCAGCCTTGACGGCATCGACACCAATCTCGAAGACGCTGCGTCCTCGCTCGGCGCCACCCGCTGGCAGGGATTCCTGCAGGTGACGCTGCCGCTGTCGCTGCCCGGACTGGCCGCCGGCGGGCTGCTCTGCTTTGTGCTGGCCGCGGGCACCTACATCACGCCGGTCATTCTCGGCGGGCCGCGCGACGCCATGTTCGCCAACCTGGTCTACGAGGCGATCATCCGCCAGCTCGACTGGCCGCTCGGGTCGGCGCTGTCGCTGCTCTTGCTCATCGTGCTCGGCGTGCTGGTGCTGATCTACAACCGCTATCTCGGCATGGCGCAACTGGCGAAGGGGCTTGGCTGATGGGCTGGCGTCTGATCCGCACCTACACGATCCTGGTCTATCTGTTCATGTTCCTGCCGATCGCCGTGGTGGTGCTGTTGTCGTTCAACGCCAACCAGTTTGGCAGCTTTCCGATGACCGGCGTGTCCACCCGCTGGTTCGAGGCGTTGTGGGAAAATGAAGCGATCATGCGCGCCTTTCGCACCTCGATCCTGCTTGGCCTGATGACCGCCGCCATTTCCACCGTGCTGGGCGTGCTCGCGAGCCTGGCGCTGGTGCGCTACGCCATTCCGGGGCGCAACCTGATCACCACGCTGCTGATCGCGCCGATCCTGGTGCCGGAAGTGGTGCTGGCGGTGGCGCTGCTGCTGTTCCTCAATTTCCTCAATATCGGCAAGAGCTTTACGCTGCTGCTCGCAGGCCATGTCATTTTCACGCTGCCTTTCGTCATTCTCGTGGTGCAGGCGCGGCTGGTCAGCATCCGCCGTGATGTCGAGGAGGCGGCGCTGAGCCTCGGCGCCTCGCCAAGGCAGACCTTTTTCGCCATCACCTTGCCGCTGCTGATGCCGGCGGTGGCGGCGGGCGGCCTGTTCGCCTTCACCATCAGCTTCGACGACATCACCGGAACCCTGTTCTGGAAGCCGGGCGGCATCGAAACCGTGCCGACGCAGATCTTCTCGATGCTTCGAAATTCGATCTCCCCCGAGATCAACGCTCTCGGCACGGTCATCATCGTGCTGACGGTCGGGCTGCCGCTCATCGGCGCGGCAGTGGCTCGAAAACTCGCAACAAAAAGCGGCGCATGAACCGCCCAAGGTTTTGAACCCCAAGATGGAGAACACAGATGGATGATACCAAACGTTACGAACGACTGCGCGAGCGGTTCCAGAACGGCGACATAAGCCGCCGCAGCTTTTTCGGCCTGCTCGGCGCCGCGGGCGCCGCCTATGGATTGCAGATGCCTTTCGCCCGCCAGGCCTTTGCCGCGGGCGATGTCTCCCAGGTCCGCTTTGACGGCTGGGGCGGCGTGGTCTCGGAAGCCTTCCGCAAATTTGCCTTCGATCCCTACACCGAAAAGACCGGCATCAAGGTCATCGACGGCACCTTCCCGGGCGGCGACGAATATCTGGCGCTGGTCCGCGCCAGCCAGCCCGGCGAATATAACATCGCCCACCTCTCCGGCGTCTTCGATTACGCCCGCTACCACAGCTTCGATCTCAACAGCGAGCTCAACCTCGCCAACATCCCGAACATGGCCAATGTCATGCCGGCGTTGATGAATGCGTTCAAGTCGATCACGCCGGACAGCCTCAGCGCAGCACCCTACAACTACGGCACCACCGGCCTTGCCTACAATCGCAAGCACATCAGCGACGAGGAAATGAAGGAAAAGGGCGCCAAGATCCTGATCGACGAGAAGTACAAGGGCAAGATCGGCGGCTGGGGCGATTGGCGCACAAGGATGTGGTACGCGGCGCTGCAGACCGGACAGGATCCCAACGACATCAAGGATACCGACGCCGCCTGGGACGCCGTGCGCAAGCACCGCGACGTGGCGCTCAAATACTGGGCCTCTGGCGCCGAACTGATGAGCCTGCTGGCCGAGGAGGAGATCTACGTCACCGAAGGCTGGTCCGGCCGCATCTATGCGCTGCAGGAACAGGGCCACGACATCGGCTATTACGACCCGCCGCAGAGCTTCGGCTGGCAGGAATGCCTGTTCGTCATCAAGGGCAGCCCGATGGCGGCCTGCGAGGAGCTGATCAACTTCATGCTCGACAAGGACACCTCGATCGCGGTGGCCGAAGGCCAGAGCTATCCGCCCGCGCTCGATCCGACCAAGGTCGATCTCGGCGAAAAGATTCCGAAGCTTCCGGCATTCGACCCGACCGGCACGCTCTCGGGCCTGACCTTCGCCAATCCGGCCTACTGGAATGGCAACGAAGCCGATTGGTCGAAAGAGTTCGGCCGCGTCCAGCGCGGCTACTAATCCAGACCCCGGCCCCGTCAGTGTGACGGGGCCGGATGTTCACTCAACCGGAGGCACGATGCCGTGAGCGCCGTTTCCCTGACCCAAATCGTCAAGCGTTTTGGCAATTTCACCGCTGTGTATCCGATGTCGCTTGAAATCAGCGAAGGCAGTTTCGTCACCCTGCTTGGACCGTCCGGATGCGGCAAGACCACGACCTTGCGCATGATCGCCGGCCTGCTCGATCCCACCGAAGGCGAAATCGCCATCAAGGGCAAGCGGGTCAATGATGTGCCCATTCACAAGCGCAATCTGGGGCTGGTGTTCCAGAACTACGCGCTGTTTCCGCACAAGACAGTGGCCGAAAACGTCGCCTTCGGCCTCAACTACCGCAATACCGCAAAGGCCGACGTCACCCGCAAGGTGGCCGAGGCGCTGGATCTGGTGCAATTGCCCGATCTCGGAGCGCGCTACCCGAAGGAACTTTCCGGCGGCCAGCAGCAGCGCATCGCGCTGGCTCGCGCCATCGTCATCGAACCGGATGTGCTTCTGCTCGATGAGCCGCTGTCGGCGCTCGACGCCAATTTGCGCGAGGACATGCGGGTCGAGCTCAAGCGCATCCAGCAGCGCATCGGCGTCACCACGGTCTTCGTCACCCACGACCAGACCGAGGCGCTGGCGATGTCGGACCAGATCATCGTCATGTCAAAAGGCCGGGTCGAACAGGTGGGCGCCCCCGAAGATGTCTACAATTCGCCCGCGACGGAATTCGTGGCCCAGTTTCTCGGCGCTTCCAATCTGCTGACGGCGCAATGCACGGATGTGTCAGGCGGCGAAATGGCGCTTGAATTGCCCGGGTTCCCGAAGATCGTGATCCCGCGCGAGCGCGCCGCCGATGGTCTCGGACCCGGTCCGGTCCGGCTTGTCATCCGCGCCGAGAAATTGCATCTCAAACCCCTTGATGCGGCCGATGATGGCCGCTTGTCGGTCGAGGCCATTGTCGAGAATGTTGATTACCAGGGCCAGTCCGCGCGCTATTTCCTGCGGGTAGGCGCGCATCAGCTGCAGGCCATCAACATGATCGAGGATCATCCCTTTGCCACCGGCGCCAAGGTGTCGCTCAGGTTCCGGGCCAGGGATTGCGCGGCGCTGCCGGTGGAGAGCAAGCCGTGACAGCTTTGCGCCAATCGATCCGCCAGCTCCGCCGGCCGGGGCCGGGTGAGGGTATCGCCGGGATTGCCGCGGCGGCGGTTTGACAGGGACCGGCATGTCGAAAATCATCATTTCCTGCGCCATCACCGGCTCGATTCATACGCCGTCGATGTCGCCATTTCTGCCGGTCACCGCCGCGGCGATCACCGAGCAGGCAATCGGCGCCGCCGAAGCCGGGGCGGCGATCCTGCATCTGCACGCACGCGAACCGGACACCGGCCGGCCATCGGCGCTGGTCGAGCACTTCATGGCGTTTCTGCCCGCCATCAACGCCGCCACCGATGCCGTGGTCAATCTATCGACCGGCGGCAGCGCCACAATGACGCTTGCCGAACGCCTTGCCGGCCCCCTGGCGGCGAACCCGGAAATGTGCTCGCTCAACATGGGGACCATGAATTTCGCGCTCTATCCAATGCTCGCCAAACGAACCGAATGGCTGCACGATTGGGAAGAGCCGTTCCTGCGGGAGTCCGACGATCTGGTGTTCAAGAACACGCCGAAAGACATCGAAACCATTCTCACGCGGCTGGGCCGGGAGCGCGGCGCCCGCTTCGAGTTTGAATGCTACGATGTCGGCCATCTCACCATGCTTGCCCATTTCGTGGATCGCGGCTTGGTCACGGCGCCGATCTTCATCCAGTTCGTCATGGGCGTGCTGGGCGGCATCGCGGCGGAACCCGAACATCTGGCCCATCTCAAGCAGACCGCCGACACTCTGTTTGGCGATGATTACACATTCTCGGTGCTCGCCGCCGGACGCCAGCAAATGGCGATGGCAAAACTTTGCGCGGCGATGGGCGGCCATGTTCGGGTCGGGCTTGAGGACAATCTCTACATTGCGCAGGGAAGGCTGGCGAAATCCAATGCCGAACAGGTCGAACTGGTCCGCCGCATGGTCGAGGATCTCGGCCGCGTGGTGGCGACGCCCGACGAGGCGCGCGCCATGCTGGGCCTGAAGGGCAGGCAGGAGGTGGCGTTTTGAGCATAGAGATCAACATCCGGCGGGCGGTGAGCGGGGACGCCGCGGCGCTCAATCAGGCGCTCGCGCAATTGTCGGCCGACATGGGCGATGTCCATCGCGCCACTGACGCCGATGTCGCCCGCTTCGGCTTCGGCCCGGCGCTGGTGTTTCACGCCATTCTGGCCGAAACTTCCGGCGGCGCCGTCGTTGGCGTTGCCGCCTATTCGCCGTTCTATTCAACCACTTTGGGCGCCGTTGGCATCTATGTCTCCGATCTCTGGGTCGACGGCTCGACCCGGGGACAAAGACTGGGCGAACGGCTGCTCGCCGCCGTTCGCGATGCCGGCGCCGCCGAATGGGACGCAGGCTTCATCCGCTTGGGCGTCTATCACGACAATCCAAGGGCGCGCGGCTTTTACGAGCGCCTGGGCTTTGTCCCCAACACCGACACGCAATTCATGACGCTTTCAGGCGAGGCGCTGCAATCCTTGGGAGTCCCTTCATGAAAGCCATTTTCGACGACCGCCAGCGGGCGCATGATCCCAAGCATTTCATGTCCAACGGGCGGGTTTCAGCCAATCCGGAACAGCCGCAGCGCGCCGCTGAATTGATCCGTGGCGCCAGAGCCGCCAATCTGGCGTTTTCCGCGCCGACCGATCACGGATTGGGCCCTATCGCCGAGATTCACTCGCCGGAATATCTGGCCTTTCTCAAGACCATCCACGGCCGCTGGATCCGCACCGAGAACGCGTCGGACGAAGTGATCCCGAACATCCATCCGGACCGGCGCACCGCCAGCTATCCCAGTTCCGCCGCCGGCCAGGCCGGCTTCCATCAGGCCGACACCTCCTGTCCGATCGCGGCGGGTACGTGGGAATCGGCCTATTGGTCGGCGCAAACGGCGCTCAGCGCGGTTGACGGCGTGCTTTCGGGCGAGGCCTCCGCCTATGCCCTGTGCCGCCCGCCCGGCCACCACGCGTTTGGCGATCTGGCCGGCGGGTTCTGTTTTCTCAACAATTCCGCGATTGCCGCCCAGGCGCTGGTGCGGGCGGGGCGGCGTCCGGCGATCCTGGATGTCGATGTGCATCACGGCAACGGCACGCAGGGCATATTCTATCAGCGCCGGGACGTGCTGACGGTGTCCATCCATGCCGATCCGGCACGCTTCTATCCCTTCTTCTGGGGCCATGCCGAGGAGCGCGGCGAAGGCGAGGGTCGGGGCTACAATCTCAACCTGCCACTGCCGCGCGGCACCAATGACGCCGATTACATGGTCGCTCTCGACATCGCGCTCGACCGGGTGCGGGACTTCGGCGCCGACGTGCTGGTGCTGGCGCTCGGCCTCGACGCGCACGAGAACGATCCGTTCCACGGATTTGGCGTGACGACGGCGGGATTTGGTCACATCGCGGCGGCAATTTCCCGGCTGGACGTTCCGGCTGTGATCGTGCAGGAAGGCGGCTATCTGTCGGCCGATCTGGGCGACAACCTCACCAGCTTTCTCAACGGATATCAGACACGATGAAACCACGTTCGGACATTCTGGTCATTGGCGCCGGCATCGCCGGCATCAGCGCGGCGGCACAATTGGCGCCCGAGGCGAAAGTCACGGTTCTCGAAGCCGAACCGCTGATCGGACATCACTCGACCGGACGCTCGGCCGCGGTTTTCATCCGCAATTACGGCAATGCCACCTTGCGGGCCTTGAATGCCGCATCGGCGCCGTTCCTGGCCGACCCGAAAGGCATTTCGGACACGAGCCTGCTCTCGCCGCGCGGCGAAATGCTGATCGCGACCGATGCGGATCTGCCGAAATTCGAAGCCTATCTCGATGGCAGCGAAGGACTGGAGCGGTTGTCGCCGCAACAGGCGCTGGATCTGGTGCCGATCCTCAGGCGCGAGGCGATCGCCGCCGCCGCGATCGAGTGGGATGCGCAGGACATCGATGTCGACCGCATGCTGCAGGGCTATATCCGCAAGCTGCGCCGCCACCGGGGCGAGATCATCAACAATGCGCCGGTGCAGTCGATCACCCGCCGTGGCGGCGTCTGGACGATTGAGACGCCGATTGGGGAATATTCCGCACCCATCGTCATCAATGCCGCCGGCGGCTGGGCTGACATGGTGGCGGCAATGGCCGGAGTCCGGCCGTTGGGCTTGCGCCCCTTGCGCCGCTCGGCGGCCCTGATCCCTGCGCCCGAAGGCCATGACATCAGCCGCTGGCCGTTGTTCGCCAATGCCGGCGACCAGTGGTACGCCAAGCCGGAGGCCGGCAAACTGATGATCTCGCCGGCGGAGGAAGACCCGGTCGAGCCACATGATGTCTGGGCCGATGACATGGTGATCGCCGAGGGGCTTCACCGTTTCGAGCAGGCGGTGACGATTCCGGTGACGCGGGTCGAGCATTCCTGGGCCGGGATGCGGACATTCGCGCCCGATCGCACCCCGGTTGTGGGCTTTGCGGCTGACGCCGACGGCTTCTTCTGGCTTGCCGGGCAGGGCGGCTATGGTATGCAGACGGCGCCGGCGCTGTCGCAATTGGCGGCTGATTTGTGCCTTGGGCGTCTGTCGCCCCTGGGTCATGCCGTGGTAGACGCGCTCAACCCGCGACGGGCGGCGCTGAATTTTCAACAAGGATAAGACACATGAGCGAGATTACACGCATCGAAACCGGTCCCCGCATGAGCCAGGCCGTTGTCCACGGCGGAACTGTCTACCTGGCCGGTCAGGTCGGCACCGCCGGCGCCAGCGTCACCGTGCAGACCCAGGACATTCTCGCCAATATCGATCGTCTGTTGGCCGAAGTCGGCTCGGACAAGAGCAAGATCCTGCAGACCACGATCTGGCTGGCCTCGATGGATGATTTCGCTGAAATGAACGCAGTCTGGGACGGCTGGGTGTCCAAGGGCAACGCGCCGGCGCGCGCCACCGGCGAAGCCAGGCTGGCGACGCCGGCCTACAAGGTCGAAATCATCTGCATCGCCGCTCTCTGAGCTTGTAGGCACCGCACCCGTAACTCACTCCGATTTTCACGGCCCGCTGCTTTCGCGGCGGGCCGGTTGATTCTTGCTCTCGCCTGTCTCGGACGGACTGTGCCATAGTGCAGACCTTCCCACAAAAGCGATTCCATGCCGCAGTCCAGCAACCGCATCGATCCCCCGTTTGACCGCCCGGCGGCGGACCCGCTCGCCATTCTCAAGCGGGTCTATGGCTACCCGGCGTTCCGGGGCCAGCAGCAAGCGGTCGTTGACCAGGTGGTGTCGGGCGGCGACGCGGTGGTGCTGTTTCCGACCGGCGCCGGCAAGTCGCTGTGCTTCCAGATCCCGGCGCTGTGCCGCGATGGGGTCGGCATCGTCGTCTCGCCATTGATCGCGCTGATGCGCGACCAGGTGGAAGCACTCAAGCAACTGGGCGTCCGCGCCGCGGCGCTGAATTCCTCGCTCAACCGCGAGGAATTCATGGAGGTCCGCACCGCAATCGCCAATGCCGAGCTCGATCTGCTCTATGTGACCCCGGAACGGATCGTCACATCCGGCTTCAGGGAGATGATCGGCAACGCCAAAATCGCGCTGTTCGCCATCGACGAGGCCCATTGCGTCTCCCAGTGGGGCCATGATTTCCGGCCGGAATACCGCGCGCTTGGGCATCTCGGCGAGAGCTATCCCGGCGTGCCGCGGATGGCGCTGACGGCCACCGCCGATCCGCACACCCGCGAAGACATCATCGACAAGCTGGCCCTGCGCTCGGCGCAAGTCTTCACCACCTCGTTTGACCGGCCCAACATTGCCTATGAGATCGTCGGGCGTGACCAGCCGCGCCAGCAGCTGCTCAGGTTCCTGGCGCGCCACAAGGGCTCGAGCGGCATCGTCTATTGCCTGTCGCGCGCCAAGGTCGATGACACCGCTGAATGGCTCAACAAGCAGGGCATCCGCGCCAAGGCCTATCACGCCGGCATGGACCGCTCCGCCCGCGACGCCAATCAGGACGCCTTCTTGAAGGAAGAGGATCTCTGCCTGGTCGCCACCGTCGCCTTCGGAATGGGCATCGACAAGCCGAATGTGCGCTACGTCGCCCATCTCGATCTGCCCGGCTCGGTCGAGGCTTATTATCAGGAAACCGGCCGCGCCGGCCGCGACGGATTGCCGTCGGACGCCTGGATGGCCTACGGCATGGCGGATGTGATCCAGCGCGGCCGGATGATCGACGGCGGCGCCTCGGGCGACGATGTCAAGCGGGTCGAACGCGCCAAGCTCAACGCGCTGCTCGGCATCTGCGAAACGCCGGGCTGCCGAAGGCAGGCGATCCTGGCTCATTTCGGCGAAGCCTATCCGGGCAATTGCGGCAATTGCGACACCTGTTTGAAGCCGGTGGAAACCTGGGATGGAACCGACGCCGCCATCACCGCGCTCGCCGCCATCTACCGCACCGGCGAGCGGTTCGGTACCGGACATCTGATCGACGTGCTGCTCGGCAATGAAAACGACAAGACGACCCGCTTCGGCCATGTCGACATGCCGGTGTTCGGCGCCGGCAAGGAGATTGCCGCCAAGACCTGGCAGTCGGTCTACCGCCAGCTCCTTGCCGCGGGCCTGGTCAGCGTCGATCACGAGGCCTTTGGCGCGCTCAAGCTGGAACCCGCCGCCCGCGCAGTGTTCAAGCGCGAACGCGAGGTGCGCTTGCGCAAGGACCCTCCGGTGAGCGGCAAGTCATCAAGAGGAGCATACTCCCGTGCGTCAACGGCAAAATCCGCTTTGGAGGAGGCCGACATGGAGCTGTTCGAGGCGCTGCGCGCCGCCCGCATGGCGATTGCCAGGGAGCTCTCTGTGCCGCCCTATGTGGTGTTTCCTGATACGACGCTGGTGGCCTTTGCCACCGACCGTCCGTCAGACCGTGAGGCGCTGCTCGGCGTTTCCGGCGTCGGCCAGGCCAAGCTCGAGCGCTATGGCGATGCCTTTCTGAAGGTGATCCAGGCGCATCAGGGCTAGATTCCGCGCGTCACGCGGCAAATGTCAGGCACTCATTGTCTTCAAGTTGTCTTCAAGTCTGCGGGCTGAACAGCACGGAAAACCGCGCGCCCTGGTCATGGTCTCCCTTGGCGAAATACAGTTCGCCGTGGATTTGCCCCACCAGGGCGGCAATGATCTTCATGCCCAATCCGTTGGTTGCAGCCGGATCGAACAGTTCCGGCAGACCCGGACCATCGTCGGAGACCGAAAGCGTCGCATCACCGTTGGGCATGATTTGCAGGCTGACCGTGATCCTGCCCTTGGCGTATTTGATCGAATTGGTGATCAATTCACTGGCGATGAATGCGAGAGGCGTGGCTATGGCTCTCGGAATCGTCAGCTCGGCTGCCTCAACGCAGAGCGATCGCTCCGCCGATTCATCGGACATCATATCCGAAAGATCGTCGCACAGCCGTTCGAGATATTGCTTGAACTCAACGCCTTCGAGTTTCTCGATCGTGTGGAGATGCCGATGAACCCGCGCAAGCGTTGCGACCCGGTTGGCGGCCATGCTCAACTGCGCCGCCGCTTCGCGGTTCTTGGTGCTCCGGCTCTGCGTCGCCAGCAGGCTGGTGATCAATTGCAATCCGTTTAGAAGGCGATGCTCGGACTCCTCGGCCAGGATGTCCTTGAGCACGATCAGGTCGTCCTTCTCACGCAACAGGTCGGCTTCACGAAGTACGGAGTCGCGCAATCTGGATTCCGTGGCTCGATGCCGTTCCAGCTCCTGCTCATACATGGCAATGGCGGAACACACCGCGATTGAGCAATTGTCCGGCTGCCGAAACTGGGTGTCCGGATTGGATGCGTTTTCGCTGCCTACAGCTTGAGGCGAATTGGATGCACGCATGGGAAGCCCTCCCCGGACTTTCGAAAGTCAATACTTATGCAATGCAAATCAATTGCGGATCCAACCCACGGATACCGCAGTCTGCAACATAGCACGACAGCGCCGGGTTACGTTGATAAAGATCAATCTAAAGTATTAGAGGAAGATTGCTGACCTGGATGCCTCCGCCGCCAATGACCGCAACCAGCCAGATTGCCTGTCGCGGGTGGGATCAAGGGACAGTGAACATGAAGCGCTTGGTTCAAAGTCTATGCTGGTTTCGGTGCGTGCGCGACCAGAAAGTCGATGAAGGCCCGCACCCGTGGCAGGTGCTGCCGGCCCGGCGGCATCAAGGCGGTAATCGGCACGGGCTCGGAAACGTGGCAGTCGACCAGAAGCGGCTTGAGCCGCCCGTCGGCAATCGCATCCTCGATGACAAAGCTCGCCAACCGGACAATGCCCAGGCCCGCAAGCGCCATTTCAGCCAGGATGTCGGCATTGTCGCAGGTGACGGCGGGCTTGACCTGGACCGGCTTGACGCGGCCGTCGACCCTCAGCGGCCATTCCGACAGCCGTGCGAAACCGGTGATCAGCAGGCAGGCGTGATCGGCGAGATCGGAGGCCTGTTTCGGCTCGCCGTGGCGGGCGAGGTAGGCCGGGCTTGCGGCAATCACCCGTTTGGCCAGGCCAAGCCGCCGCGCCACCAGGCTTGAACCGGTCAGCGGACCGGTGCGGATCGCCACATCCAGTTGCTCCCCGATGACATCAACCCTCCGGTCGGCCACCGAGATCTGAAGGTCGATCTCCGGATACAGGGCGCGGAACTCCGGCAGCACGGGGGCCAGCCGATGCTTGGCGTAGGCGGTGCCCATGTTGACCCTGATGATGCCGCGCGGCTTGCCGCGGGCGGCCATCACCTCGGCCTCGGTCGCCTCGATCTCCGCCAGGATGTTGCGGCCGCGCGAAAGCAAGGTCTCGCCCTCCGGCGTCATCATCAGCCGCCGCGTGGTGCGTTGCAAAAGCTTGACGCCGAGCCGGTCCTCAAGCCGGGTTACGGCCTTGGAAACGCCCGATGGCGTCAGTCCGGTCTCCTCCGCGGCGGCGGCGAAACCGCCGCGCTCGACCACGCGAATGAAAATGGCGATTTCGTCGGATGCTGCCGCTCTATTCATGACTGAAAGTCCGGAGTGTTGCTCTCAGATGAGTGATTATCCTCAAAACGAAAGGCAATACAACCGTATTCACCGGCACCGAGGCCGGCTTGAAGGAGACGGCCATGCCAAACGCCCGGATTTCGCGTTTCACCGCACCGGTTCAGGTTCTGGATTCCTACCAGGTGCATGAACGCGCCCATCATGAACGCAGCAAGGCCATCGCCATCATGGTGTCCTCCATCTGGAGCCGGCTCACCAGCCGGCGCAGGCGCGCCGAACAGGACGCCCGGTTCTGGGGCGCCTGATCCGGGCCGTACCTGTCCCGCAACGCCAACGACGCCGATTGAGGAGATGACGATGCCCCTGGTGAAATTCAATGTCCCGCAGAGCCTGTCCCAACAGCGGCTGGCCGGATTGTGTGACGCCGTTCACGAGGCGCTGGTGGCAACCGCCAATGTGCCGCCCGATGACCGGTTTCATGTGGTTTACCGGCATGATGCGTCCAGCCTGCTGATCGATCCGGCCTTCATGGGCATCACCCGTGGACCCGAGGCCGTGATTGTGGAGATCACATTTCGCATGGGGCGCACCCAGCAGCAGAAACAGGCCTTGTTCCGGGGCATTGCCCGATTGGCGCTGGCGAGGGCCGGCATGCGGCCGTACGACGTGATGATTGTCCTGACCGAAAACACCTCACTGGACTGGAGTTTCGGCGGCGGCGTCGCGCAATACGCGGAAGCCCCTGTGCCGGTCTAAGCCATTCAGGACCAAGGCCGTCTGGTGTCAGATCCGGTTTTGCCCGGCCAACTCGGCCAGCAGCCGCCGTTCGCCCTCGGCGGTAAACAGCACCACCCGCGATCCCGCCTCGCGGGCGGCCCATTCGAGCTGTTCAAACCGGGCGAGCAGGCCGTGGCCCAGCGATCCGGCTAGATGGGTGCGCCGCGCGCTCCAGTCCAGGCACGAGCGGCACAACGGCCTCCGCTGGGTCTCAAGCGCCGCCACATCAATGCCGAAGCTGGTCATCCGGGCGCGACCAGCCGGCGTCAACACCGGTTCGCCGTCCTGTTCCGACAGAGAGCCCGATGCGACAAGCCCGTCATAGAGCCTGACGCCCAGTTCTCCGGCCAGATGGTTGTAGCAGACCCGCGCTTTCCTCAGCGCCGGATCCTTCGGCCCGGTGCGGGTGCGGGTCAAGCCGCGCCGTGCGGCAAGCCCCATCATGGTTTCCAGCAGCGCCCCGACATCATCATCCGTCAGCGCGAAATACCGGTGCCGGCCCTGTTTGCGCTGGAACACCAGATCGGCCGCCTCGAGTTTCTTCAGGTGCGAACTCGCCGTCTGCACGGTGACGCCGGCCTCCGCCGCAAGCTCGCTCGCGGTCAGCGCGCCCCCGGCCATCAGCGCGGTAAGCATGTTGGCGCGCGCCGGATCGCCGATCAGCGCGCCCAATTGGGCAATGTCTGGACCTTCTTTCATAGTTCGATGCTAATCGAAGCATGAAGACCCGTCAATGTGCAACAAACCGGCTTCCCGAGTTTTGGAGGTTGCCATGATCACCTGTTTCATCCGCTATCACATCGACCCGGCCAAGAAGCCGCAGTTCGAGCACTATGCCCGCAACTGGGGGCAGGCGATCCCGCGCTGCGGCGCCGATCTGATCGGCTATTTCAGCCCGCATGAAGGCTCCTCGACGTTGGCCTACGGGGTCTATTCGATCGAAAATCTCGCCGCCTACGAAGCCTACCGGCAGCGGCTTTCAGCCGACCCGCTCGGTCGCGAAAACTATGAATTCGCCCAGCGCGAAAAATTCCTTTTGCGCGAGGACCGCACCTTTCTCAAGCTCGCGTCCGCGCCGCATGCCGCTTTGGTGCAGCCATGATCGCGGTGATTTTCGAGGTCGAACCCGCCGACGGCCGCCGCGAGGAATATCTCCAGATCGCCGCCTCGCTGCGGTCGCTGCTTGCGGAGGTCGACGGCTTCATCTCCGTCGAGCGCTTCGAAAGCCTGACCCAACCGGGCAAGCTGTTGTCATTGTCGTTCTTCCGCGACGAAGAGGCGGTCAGGCGCTGGCGCACGCTCTCCGCGCACCGCAAGGCGCAGTCACGCGGCAGGGGCGGGGTCTTCGCCGGCTACCGGCTTCGCGTCGCCCATGTGCTGCGCGATTATGGGCTCAATGACCGGACCGAGGCCCCGCTCGACAGCCAGCGGGCGCATCAAATCTGATTAAGCTTGTGCGGTTTTTGTAGTGCAACCGCGGATGATCAATTAAAGCTCAGTCCGATTGCCGGAATCGGTCTCCGGTTGTTTCTGTCTTAAGGCAGCTTCCCAATGGCAAAGCCGGAATTTGCGGCAACGCGCTACTATGTGCTGGCTTTCCTGCCGGCGGCGGTCGCCAACACCTATCTGCCGATCTGGCTCAATGATCGCGGTATCAGCGATGCCGGCATCGGGCTGATCAACACTGTCCCCATGGCGGGAATCCTGCTGTTCAGCCTGCTGGTCGGCCGGCTTGCCGACCGCGCGTCGGACTGGAAGCAGGCGATCATGATCGGAACCGGGCTGAGCGCCGTGTTCTCGCTCATGTTGGGGTTTGCCGAAGGGCTCTGGATGATCCTCTTGATCTGGACGCTGACCATTCTGCCGGCCGGACTGGTCGGACCGGTCGCCGATGCGGCGACCATGCGGCTGTCGTTGCGGCTGGGCTTTTCGTTCGGTTCGACCCGCGCCTGGGGCACGATCGGCTATCTCGTCATGTGTTTTGTCACCGGCTACCTGATCCTCTGGCTTGGCGCGCCGTCTTTCGTCTGGTTAATGGCCTTCGCCTGCGCGGCGCGCTTCCTCGTCGCGGTCGGCCTGCCGCGGCTGCGCGACGTCGACAGGCCGCGTACCAAACCCGAAGGCAGGTTGCTGTCGCGCGAGGTGATCGCGGCGTTTCAGCCCTGGGTGCTGCTGCCGGTTGTCGCCGGCGCCATCCTGTTTGCCAATCACATGGTCATGAACGCGTTTTCGTCGCTGGTCTGGAAACAGCAGGGCCTGTCCGAGCCGGTGATCGGCGGGCTGATCGCGCTGGGCGCGGCCGCGGAAGCGGCGACCATGTTTGCCTGGAAGCGGATCAACACCCGCTTTCCCGCCCGCGTACTCATCATGATTGCGGCCGTGGTGGCGATCGCACGCTGGTTCGGCATGACCCAGTCTCCGCCGCTGGCCGTGATCGTGGTGATGCAGCTCGGCCAGGCGGTCACCTTCACCTTCGCCTATCTCGGCTGCCTCTATTTCATCAACAAGCGGACCAGCGAAGACATTTCGGCGGAGGCGCAGAGCCTGTTCGGCGTCATGATGCAGGGGTTTTCCATTCTCATAGTCGCCGGCTTCGGCGTGGCGTTCGGCATGGCAGGCGTCAACGCCTTCTGGATCTGCGTGGCGCTTTCGGTCTTGGCGATCGCCATGGTGCAGATGTCGCTGAGGATGCGCGGCCCCGATCCAAGCGACTGAACCCCGGCCGTCCGAAGCGCCGGGGCCCGGACCGGGTTGACAGCAAAACCAGCCTTTACATTTCGGAAATCTGTCTAAATGGTAAGGTGCAATCCACAGACAACACGCTATGTATCAAGGACGTAAGACACGATTTGCCGCCCAGGCGGTCGCTATGCCCGGTCCGGACCCAAGTCGCGCCGGCGAGACACAGTGGTTCGCGGTTTCGCCCGCACATTTCCGAAAGATATGAATTTGAAACTCTGGAAACAATTGCTGCTCTCGCTGATCCTGCTTGCTGTCGCCTTCGTCGGCTGGTCCTGGATCTACCCCGGCTCGCATGATCTTCTTGCCCGCAATGGGCTTGAACGGATCTCGCTGTTTGGGCCAGGCGCTGTGGATGCGGCAGGGGGACCCGCCGGCGGGCAGAGGCCAGGCGGTCAACGCGGCGCGGGTGATGCGCTGGTTTTGGTGGCCCCGGTTGGCGAAGGTCTGGTCAATGACAAGCTCACCGCCATCGGCAGCGGGCAGGCGGTGCGCTCGGTCGCGGTCAGAACCCTGGTTTCGGGGCAGATCATTGATATTCCGGTGCGTCCGGGCGGCAAGGTGGAGCGCGGCGACGTGCTGATCCGTCTTGACGCCGCCGAGGAAGAGCTTGCCGTCGAACGGGCCAGGCTCACGGTCAATGACGCCAGGGCGAAGGCCGAGCGCCTGCAAAGCCTGGTGGCCAGCCGCGCTGCTTCAAGCGTTGAAGCCGATCAGGCGCAGAATGCGCTCGATGCGGCAAAGGTGGCGCTCAGGGAAGCCGAGCTTGACCTGTCCCGCCGCACCGTGACCGCTCCCATTGCCGGATCGCTGGGAATTCTTGCCGTCAATACCGGCGAGTATGTCACCAGTCAGACCGAAATCGCCAGCATCGACGACCGCAGCGAAATCCTGATCGAGTTCTTTGTGCCCGAACGCTTCACCGCCGGCATGGAAATCGGCAAGCAGGTCACGGCAATCGCCATTTCCCGTCCGGGCGAGAGTTTCGCGGGGCGGATTTCGGCGGTCGACAACCGGGTGGACGAGGCGAGCCGCACCTTGCGGGTGCGCGCCCTGATCGCCAATGCCGATGACACGCTGCGCGCCGGCATGTCGTTTGAAGTGTCGGTCGGGTTTGACGGCGAAACCTGGCCATCGGTCGATCCGCTGGCGATCCAGTGGGATTCCTCGGGCGCCTATGTCTGGAAGGTTTCAGAAGGCAAGGCCAGTCGCGTCAACGTGTCGATCATTCAACGCAATTCCGACAGCGTGCTGGTCAAGGCCGAGCTGTCGCCGGGCGATCAGGTTGTCACCGAGGGCGTGCAGAGCGTCAGGCCCGGCTCCGCGGTTCGCGTGCTCGGCGGCGATCAGCAGTCCGAAGCGGGCGGCGAGACGGTTGAAGGGAATTCCAAACCGGAAACGGCCGGGAGCGGCGCATGAACAATCGCGACGAAGACGACACGTCGCTGACGGACGCCGCGGTAGAAACCGGCGGCGGCACCGCCTTGATGGTCCGCCGCCCGGTGCTGGCGGTTGTGATCAGCCTGCTCATCGTGGTCGCCGGTCTTGCCGGGCTCTACGGAGCGGAAATCCGCGAACTGCCCGATGTTGATCGTCCGGTGATCACCGTGACCACCAACTTCGACGGCGCGGCGCCCGAAACGGTTGACCGTGAACTCACCGCCATTGTCGAAGGCGCGGTGGCCCGTGTCGCCGGCGTCGCGTCCATATCGTCGACGTCAACGCTGGGCCGCAGCCGGGTGACGGTTGAATTCAATGAAAGCGCCGATCTCAATGTCGCGGCCTCCGATGTCCGCGATGCGCTCGGCCGGGTGACCAACAACATGCCCGATGGCGCCGATGATCCCCGCATCGTCAAGGCCGACGCCAATTCCGACGCGGTGATGCGCCTCGCGGTGACGTCGGACCGTCTCGACGTCCAGGACATGACCATTCTGGTCGAGGACGTGGTGGTCGACCGGCTGGCGGCGGTGCCCGGCGTCGCCGACGTTGCTGTCTATGGCGACAGGGAAAAGGTTTTCCGCATTGATATCAACCAGTCGCGTCTGGCGGCCTTCGGCCTGACGCTGGCCGATCTGCGCACCGCCTTGCGCAATGTGGCGCTGGATGTGCCGGCTGGATCGCTGACCGCCAGATCCTCCGACATCGTGGTGCGCGCCACCGCCGATGTGACCACTCCGGAAGGTTTTGAAAACCTCTACATCAATGACCGGGTCAAGTTCCGCGATGTCGCCAGCGTCACGCTCGGCGCCAATCCGGGCGAAAGCTCGCTGCGCGCCAACGGCCGCACCGGCATCGGCATCGGCATCATCAGGCAGGCGGCGTCGAACACGCTGGAAATTTCGCAAGGTGTGCGGGCCGCGACCGAAGCCATTCAGGCGATCCTGCCCGAAGGCGTCGACATTCGCGTGACCAGCGATGACGCCACCTTCATCAGCGGCGCCATCGAGGAGGTGCGCTCGACGCTCATTCTCGCCGTGCTCATCGTCATCGCCATCATCTTTTTGTTCCTGCGCGACTGGCGGGCAACGCTCATTCCGGCGGTGACGCTGCCGGTCTCGCTGATCGGCGCGTTCGCGGCGATCTGGCTCGCCGGATTTTCGGTCAACATTCTCACGCTGCTGGCCCTGGTGCTCGCCACCGGCATGGTCGTCGATGACGCCATCGTGGTGCTCGAAAACATCGTGCGCCGGCGCAATGAAGGCATGGGCGTGCGCGCCGCCGCCGTGATCGGCACACGGGAAGTGTTCTTCGCGGTCATCACCACCACCGCGACGCTCGCCGCCGTGTTCATCCCGATCTCGTTCCTGCCGGGGCAGGCCGGCGGCTTGTTCACCGAGTTCGGCTTCGTGCTGGCCTTCACCGTGATGATCTCCAGTGTGGTGGCGCTGACGCTGTGCCCGATGCTGGCGTCGCGGCTGATCAAGCGCCGCGACATGACCAAGACGGCGGGCAAGGACAGTGGATTTGTCGCGTTCGGCAATTATTTGGCGACAAAATATGCATCGCTGTTGCACCGCGCGCTGGACGCGCCGCTTGTGGTCATTATCATCGCGCTGATGGCGGCAGGCGGCGCCCTGGCGCTGCTGCCGACCATTCCGCAGGAATTGACGCCGCCGGAAGACCGGGCGGTGGCGCTGATCCGGATCTCGGCGCCGCAGGGCGTCAGCCTTGATTACACCCGCGCCCGCATGATCGAGATCGAGCGCCTGGTCATGCCGCTTCGCGAAACCGGCGAGGTCACCAATGTCTTCGCCATCGCCGGCACCGGCGGATCGTCCAACTCGGGCTTCATGGTGCTCAGCCTCGCGCCCTGGGGCGAGCGCGTCCGGTCGCAGGCCGATATCGTCGCCGAACTCAATGCCGCCGTGGCCACTGTTCCCGGCCTGCGCGCCTTCGCCATCCAGCCCAACAGTCTGGGCATCCGCGGCGCCGGCAATGGCCTGCAATTCGCCTTTGTCGGCAACAGCTACGACGAACTGGCCGATGTCGCCCGCCAGATGGTCGACAAGCTTGAACAAGATCCGCGATTCCGGCAGATCCGGCTGTCCTACGAGACCACCCAGCCGCAGATTTCGGTGCGCATCGACCGCGCCCGCGCCTCCGATCTCGGCGTCAACATAGACGGGCTGTCCGAAGCGCTGCAGGCGCTGCTGGACGGGCGCGAAGTGGCGCAGGTCTTCATCGCGGACCGCTCCTACCCGGTCAAGCTGATGTCGACCACCAATCCGATCAACGATCCGACCGATCTCGAATCGATCTATCTCAAGGCGCGCGACGGCCGCATCGTGCCGATGTCGACGATAGCGACGCTGACCGAGAAAGCCGTCGCCCCCGACCTTCGCCGTGAAAGCCAGATGCGCTCGGTCTCGATCACCGCCGGGCTGGCGCCCGGTTTTGCGCTTGGCCAGGCCTGGTCCGAATCGGTTGAGTTGGCCGAGCCATTGTTGCCCGCTGGCGTGCGGATCATCCCGCTCGCGGAAGCCGCGACGCTCGACCAGTCCTCGAGTGACATGCTGATCACCTTCGGCATCGCCATCATTGTCGTGCTGCTGGTGCTGGCCGCGCAGTTTGAAAGCTTCGTCAGCGCCTTCATCATCATCTCCACCGTGCCGCTGGGGCTCGCCTGCGCCATCTACGCCATGGCCATGACCGGCGGCTCGCTCAATGTCTACAGCCAGATCGGCCTGGTGCTGCTGGTCGGCGTGATGGCCAAGAACGGCATCCTGATCGTCGAGTTCGCCAACCAGCTGCGCAACAAGGGCATGGATGTGCGCCAGGCCGTCGAAGGGGCTGCCAATATCCGGTTGAGACCGGTGATGATGACGATGATATCCACCGTTCTGGGATCGGTGCCGCTGCTTTTGGCCTTTGGCGCCGGCGCCGAGGCCCGCGTTGCGCTGGGCTGGGTGATCGTCGGCGGCCTTGGCCTGGCGATGATCGCCACCTTGTTTTTGACCCCGGTCGCCTATCTGCTGCTGGCGCGGTTCGCCACGCCGTCGGCAGAGGAAGAACGCCGGCTCGACCTGGAACTGCGCGAGGCCGGGGAGGCCAGCCGCAGGGCCGGCCAGCAGGAGCTTTCGCCGGGGGAATAGGTTTTGAGAGCGCAGGTGCGTCTGGCCCGGGGCCCGGCTTCCTGATTTGAAGATCGCCAACGGCCCACGGGCGACGGCCGGATCTTTGCGGCGGTCAGTGACTCTTGCCGCTTCCCATCAGGCGTGTCCCCATACTCATGATGGCCAGCACAACCAGCCCGACCGCGAGGCCGAAGATTCCGCTCAGCAAGGCCTCCGTCGCCCAGCCGAGGAAGCCTGGCGCAATGGTGACAAACTCGCGAACCCTGGCTGACATGTCTTCGACAAAATGGCCGATGCTGGTGAAGCCGAAATTCTCCAGACCATGAATGATGATCGCGCCGCCGACCCAGAGCATGGCCGCCGTGCCGATGCTGGCGATGGTTTCCATGAAGGCCGGCATGCCGCGCACGATGAAGCGGCCGATGCTGCGCGTCGCCGCGAAATAGCCCGCTTGCGCCATTTTCAGCCCGGCATCATCGGCTTTCACCAGGATGGCGACGCTGCCATAGACGAGGACGGTGATGCCGACAGCCACCAAGGCCAGAATCAGTCCTTCATTCCACAGCGATTGCGACTTGATGGAGGAGAGCGCAATCGTCATGATTTCGGCCGACAGGATGAAGTCGGTCTTGATGGCGCCGGCGACGCGCTGCTTCTCCAGATGCGCATGATCAATCGGATTTTCGGCATCGACAGGGATCGGTTCGGGATGAAACAGATGCCAGATCTTTTCAGCCCCTTCGTAACACAGATAGCCGCCGCCGATCATCAGGAGCGGCGACAGCAGCCACGGCGCGAACACATTCAAGAGCATCGCGATCGGCAGCAGGATGACGAGTTTGTTGAACAGCGATCCGCGTGCGATCTGCCAGACGATGGGCAGTTCGCGCGCCGCCGGCAGGCCATGCACATATTTTGGCGTCACCGCGGTGTCGTCAATCAGCACGCCGGCTGTCTTGACCCCCACCTTGGCGGCCTGGGCGGAGATGTCGTCCAGTTGGGCGGCCGCCAGTTTGGTCAGCGCGGCAACGTCATCCAGAAGGGCCAGCAGTCCGCTCATCGTGTCATCTTCTTGTTCATGTGCTTCAGATAAGGCCGTCGGCCCGTTTTGGCGGGGGTCACCGAATGGCCGGGATCATCGAACTCGGCAATCCCGGCCATTCGCCTGAAGCGTCAACTTGCGAAATCCGCATTGGTTCCGCAAGCTTTATCCTGAAGATCGTGCAGCGCGGATCCGCTTCAGCGGGCTTGAAGGCAATCGCGCATCGATGCCGCAAGACCGCGGATCAGCTCGCCATAGAGTTCCGGGCCGTCATTGAGCGCCGCGCCGAGCGGATCGAGCACCGCGGCGCGCGCGTTGGAGCCTTCGATGGCGACTGCCACCAGCCGGCCTTCAAACTGCGGCTCCGAGAAGGCGCAGACCGCATCGAGTTCCTTCACCTTGTCCTGGATCAGCGCCAGCCGCTCGGCGCTGGGCCTGAGTTCCGGATTGACCGTGATCGAGCCCGCGGCTTCGATGTCAAAGCGGTTTTCAAAATAGTGATAGGCATCGTGAAAGACGATGAAGTTCTTGTACCGGACCGGCGCCAGCGTGGCCTCTATTTCGCTCACCAAAGCGTCGAGCTTGGCCATCTCGGCTTCCGCATTGGCGGCGTAGGCGGCTGCGTTGGCCGGATCGGCCTCCGACAGGGTCTTGCTGATGGCAGTGACGAAAACCTTGGCGTTCATCGGATCAAGCCACACATGCGGGTCAAATCCGCCATGTTCGTCAGCCTCGGCATGATCATCTCCATCACCGCCGGCGTGGTCTTCCTGGTGATCGCCTTCCGCGTGATCGTCATGCAAATGCGGTTCGAATGCGCCGCCTTCGCGCATCGGCAGGGTGGTGAGTCCCGCGGCGTCGATCAGGTCGACCGTTCGTGCCCCTGACGCAATGGTCTCGATCGGTTTTTCCAGAAATGTCTCCAGCTCATGGCCGATCCAGAAGATCACGTCGGCGTTCTCCAGCGCCTCGGCCTGGCTGGGCTTGAGCGCATAGGAATGCGGCGACGCGGCGCCGCCGACAATCAGTTCGGGCTCGGCGATACCTGCCATCACGGCGGCGACGAGGGAATGGACCGGCTTGATCGAGGCCACCACCTTCGGTGCTGCGGACCCCTGCGTGGCGAGCGCCGGCAGCAGGGCGAGCGACAGGGCGGCGCTGGCGGCAAGCCGCGAAAACATCTTCATGGGAAACTCCGTTGTCATGTTATAAGATTACGTTGTTGTGTAATGCTATAACGTGTGGCATACCTCGCCGCAAGACAGAAAACATGATTTTGCTGGATTTGTTTCGTGACCGCTGACACGCCTCTCATTTCGCTCGCCCAGGCAGGGGTCGAACGCGCCGGCCGCTGGCTGGTGCGCGGGGTCGATCTCACCATCCGCAAGGGCGAGATCGTCACCCTGATCGGCCCCAACGGCTCGGGCAAATCGACCACCGCGAAAATGGCGCTTGGCGTCATCAAGCCGGATGAGGGCACCGCCAGCCGCGACCCGCGCCTGCGGGTTGGCTATGTGCCGCAAAAACTCTCGATCGACTGGACCCTGCCGCTCACGGTGGCGCGCTTCCTGCATCTGACCGGCGCGCTGGCCAAGGCCGATGAGGACCACGCGCTCGAGGCCACCGGCATCCCCCATCTGGCCCGGGCCGAGGTGCGCAATCTGTCGGGCGGCGAGTTCCAGCGCGCCATGCTGGCCCGCGCCATCGCCCGCAAGCCCGATCTCCTGGTGCTGGACGAGCCGGTGCAGGGCGTCGATTTTTCCGGCGAGATCGCGCTCTACGATCTGATCAAGCGGATCCGCGACGACATCGGCTGCGGCGTGTTGCTGATCTCGCACGATCTGCATGTGGTGATGGCGGCCACCGACCGGGTGATCTGCCTCAACGGCCATGTCTGCTGTCAGGGTTCGCCCGTCGCTGTCGCCTCCAGCGACGAATACCGCCGCCTGTTCGGCGGACATGCCGCCGCGACGCTTGCGGTCTACGAGCACCATCATGACCACACCCATCTGGCGGACGGCATGGTGCGCCATGCCGACGGCTCGGTGACGCAGCACTGCCATCCCGACGATGGCCATCATGACGCGCATCCCGACGATGGCCACCATGACGTTCATCCCGGTGATGGCCATGATCACGATCACACGCCGCCTGCCGCGCCCAAAGCGGCGACAGCGGCCCGGGCAGGGGACGCCGATGCTTGACGATTTCTTCACCCGCGCCATTGTCGCAGGCTTGGGCGTCGCCCTTGTCGCCGGACCGCTTGGCTGTTTCATCATCTGGCGGCGGCTTGCCTATTTCGGCGATACGCTGGCCCACGCGGCGCTTCTGGGCGTGGCGCTCGCCTTCCTGCTCGAGGTCAACGTGACGCTGGCGGTTTTCGCCGTCTCCGCGCTGATCTCGCTGGCGCTCCTGGCCTTGCAGAAGCGCGCCACTCTGTCATCGGATGCGCTGCTCGGCCTGCTGTCGCATTCGGCCCTGGCGCTTGGCCTGGTGGCGCTCGCCTTCATGAGCTGGGTCCGGATCGATCTGATGGGCCTGCTGTTTGGCGATATTCTCGCCGTCTCCAAAACCGATATCGCCGTGATCTGGACCGGCGGCGTCGCCGTTCTGGTGGTGTTGGCGCTGATCTGGCGACCGCTGTTTGCCGCCACCGTCAATGCCGAACTGGCCGAAGCCGAGGGTCTCAACCCGGACCGCGCCAATCTGATCTTCATGATCCTGATGGCCACCGTCATCGCCATCTCGATGAAGATCGTCGGCGTGCTGCTGATCACCGCCATGCTGATCATCCCCGCAGCCACCGCCCGCCGCTTCGCATCGGGGCCGGAGCAGATGGCGGTGTTCGCCTCGCTCGCCGGCATGATCGCCGTTGTGCTGGGTCTCGAAGGCTCGCTCAGCTGGGACACGCCGTCGGGACCCACCATCGTCGTCGCCGCCCTTGGCCTCTTCCTCCTCGCCATGTCGCCGCTTGGCGGATGGATCGCCCGCCTGGCCACGCGCCGCGCCAACCAGACAGGCACGCCGTCATGAACGACCATACCCACACCCAAGGTCCCGACCACACCCATGGCCCCGACCACACCCAAGGCCATGCCGCCCCGGACCTGACCAAAAACCAGTCGCTGGTGTTTGGCGCCCTGTCGCGCGCCGAGGGACCATTGTCGGCCTACACCATTCTCGATCAGTTGCGCGACGACGGTTTTCGCGCGCCGCTGCAGGTCTACCGCGCGCTCGACAAGCTGGTCGAGACCGGCATGGTGCACCGGCTTGAAAGCCTCAACGCCTTCGTCGCCTGCCGCCATCCCGGCTGCGACAGCCATGAAACCATCGCCTTCACCATTTGCGAGGCCTGCGGCAAGGTCACCGAAATCTCCGATCAGGCGCTTGAAACCCGCCTGCTCGATCTCGCCCGCGTTGACGGCTTCACCGTAAAGCGCGCGGTTGTCGAACTGCGTGGGCTGTGCGCGGACTGCTCGTAGGCGCGCGTTTTCGTCCGCTTGCCGGCCCATCTCTTCGTCTCGGCGGTTGACGGCGATGGCCCTATCCGTGACAAGACCCAAACTTTGTTTGGCTGCCGGCGCTTGGCCGCGAGGGGGACTATTGCAGACAGGATCGGCGCGCGCGCACCGGACAGCGGGCATCACCTTGATGATCGTCGGTGTCGCATCTCTGTGCGTCAATGACGCCATCGCCAAGATTTTGACCGTGAGCTATTCGCCGGTTCAGATCCTCTTCCTGCGCAATGTGATTGCTCTGCCCTTCGCCCTGCTGATCGCATGGAAGATGGGCGGCGCCGCCGCGTGGCGGTCCTATCGGCCGCTTGCCCATCTGGCGCGCGGGGTGCTCTGGATTGGCGCCACCATTTTGTTCTTCACCAGCATCATGCATCTGGGCCTGGCCGAAGCCACCGCGCTGATCTTTGTCGCGCCCCTGTTCATCACCGCCATCTCGGCGATGTTTTTGGGCGAGCATGTCGGCTGGCGGCGCTGGCTGGCGGTGCTTGCGGGTTTCCTCGGCGTGCTGGTCATTGTCCGCCCCGGCGGGGCGACGTTCCAGCTTGTCTCGCTGTTGCCGGTCGCCACCGCGTTCGTTTACGCGCTGCTGATGCTCTCCGCCCGCTGGGTGGATTCGCGGGAGAGCGTCTGGACCCTGCTGCTCTATCTGACCGGCGCCGGCGCGCTTCTGAGCGCATTCATCGTGCCCTTCGTCTGGGTCCCGGTCCGGCTTGAGGATCTCTGGCTGTTTGCGGCAATCGCCATTTTCGGAACCGCCGGCATGACCATGATGACGCAGGCCTTCCGGCTTGCCTCGGCCGTGGTGGTGGCGCCGCTCGATTACACCGCCCTTGTCTGGGCGACGGCTCTGGGATGGCTTTTCTGGAACGAGATCCCGGATGCGCTGACCTTTGTCGGCGCCGCCATCATCATTGTCAGCGGCGTGGTCATCATTGTGCGCGAGCACAAGGCGGATGATTGATGGCGGTTGACGCTTAAGCCTGTGGCATCCGGTTCCAGGCGTCGAGCGCGGCGATCTTGTAGGCCTCGGCAAGGGTCGGATAGTTGAAGGTGTTTTCGACGAAATATTCCAGCGTCCCCTTCAGGTTGAGCACCGCCTGGCCGATATGAATCAGTTCGGTGGCGCCTTCGCCGACAATGTGGCAGCCGAGCAGCCGCCGGGTCTTCAGCGAGAAGATCATCTTCAGCATCCCGGTATCGAGCCCCATGATGTGGCCGCGCGAGGTCTCCCGGAACCGGGCGATGCCGCATTCATAGGCGATGTCGCGCGCAATCACTTCCTCCTCGGTCATGCCGATGGTCGACATTTCCGGCACCGAGTAGATCCCGTAGGGGAAGAATTTCGGCGGCTCGTAGGCGGGCCGCCCCAGCGCATGGCAGGCGGCGATCCGGCCCTGTTCCATCGATGTCGAGGCAAGGCTCGGAAATCCGATCACGTCGCCGGCGGCATAGATAGTGGGAACCGCGGTTGCAAACGTCTTCGGGTCAACCTTGATGCGGCCGCGGTTGTCGCTCTCAAGGCCGCAGGCCTCAAGGTTGAGATCGCCGGTGGCGCCCATCCGGCCGGCGGCGAACAGCACCATTTCCGAGCGGATGTTGCGGCCGCCCTCCATCTGCACTTCGCAGCCGCCGCCCTCCAGCCGGACGATCTTTTCCGCCTTGCGGCCAAACCGCAGCACCATGCCGCGATCCTTGAGCTGGTGGGTGAAATCGTCGATCAGTTCCCGGTCGATGAAGTCGAGCATGGTGTCGCGCGGTTCGATCAGCGTCACATGCACATCGAGCGAACTGAAGATCGTGGCATATTCGATGCCGATCACGCCGGCGCCGATGACGGCGATCGACCGAGGCAGATGCCCGAGGTCGAGAATCTCGTCGCTGTCGAACACGTTCTTGCCGTCAAACGGCACATAGTCCGGCCGGAATGGCACGGTGCCCACCGCGAGCAGGATGCCATCGGCGGAAAACTCGAAGGTTTCCCCCTGTTCGCCATCCACCTCGATCGTCGACTTGTCCTTGAACCGGGCATTGCCGCGAAGCGTGGTGACCTGGTTGCGGGCGAACTGGTGCTCCAGAACCTCGATCTCATGGTTGAGCGTGATCATCAGCCGCGCCCTGAGATCGTTTGCGGTGAGGTCCTGCTTGACGCGGTAGGAGCGTCCGTAAAAACCGCGCTCGCGCCAGCCCGAAAGGTTGAGCGCGGTTTCGCGGAGGGTCTTGGACGGGATGGTGCCGGTATGAACCGAGACCCCGCCAACCCGGCGGCCCCGCTCCACCACCAGCACCTTCTTGCCGAATTTCGCAGCCTGAATCGCCGCCCGCCGCCCGGCCGGGCCGCTGCCGATGACGATGAAATCGTAATGGTCCATGAAGGGAGAGCCTGGATTCGAGTTCGGTTGCGGCCACTGCCGGTTCGAACGAGACGCTCCGTCAAAAACCTGCCAAGGCAAGTTGGAACATCACATCAAGCCGCCTGAGCCCCTTGAAACGGCATTCCTCCCACAGCCATCATTGTCCAGGTGACAAGCGTTGTAAATGTTGCCGGAGCGGAAAAGTCCGTGGCGCGGGCATTGCGCAAAAATCTGCGCGCGCGGTTGGTCGCCCGGCCAGGGTGGCGCCTATGACGCCGGGCAGGGCGTCGAAGACGGCAGCGCCTTCGCTATCCGCGGTCTATCCCGACAAGGCCCGCGCGGTGGCGATTGGCATGAACAGCCGGAGTGGTTGGCTGGGCAGGGGAATGAAGCCGAAATCCTCATAATAGGTCTTGCGCCGCGTGACCGCCTCGGTGTCGCCATCGTCAAACACATCCAGCATCACCACGCAGGTCCCGATCTGCTCGGACGCCCGCGCAATCCTGCTCAAAGCGTCCGCGACCAGGGCGCTGCCGATTCCTTTGCCCTGCTGCGTCTTGTCGACGCCAATCATGGCGATGAAGGCTGCCGGAAGCAGGCCATGCTTCATCGCCTTTTTCGCGTATTCCGGCGGCATGTCGCTAATGGCGACGGCATGCATGTTGATGCCATAGAAGCCGGCAATGTGATTGTGTGCATCGATGGCGACCCAGATCCGGACGACATCGGCCTTGCTGCCCTTCTTGGCGGTCAGCTTCAGGTAATTGTCGATCTGGGCAACGCCACACGAAAAAGCCGCTCGATCTTGCGTGTTGGGATCGAACGGCTGAACCGTAAACGGCGGTTGGTCGTGGGCGTCAGTCGGCATTCGCAATGAGTTTCTTGCGCAATTCAAATGCGTCCGCCAACCGCTGCGTCGGCTTGGACGGGGAGTTCAAGGCGTCGAAAAACGCTTGTCGGTCCGCCTCGCTGTCGATCACCGTAACCCTGTGAGACTCAAGTGTAGCTTGCGCGGCCTTGTAGGCTGCGCTGACGACAAAAGAGCTGACATCGACGCCGCTCAGTGTCGCCGCACGATGGATCGCGTCCTTCACGGATGGCTGTGTCCGTGCTTCCAGGCGAGCGCTTTTGGGCTCGTCGACCGCCGCCGTGGTGTCTTGAAACGCCATCTTTGTCGTCTCCGTCCAACCTCTGAGTAATCCTCGTGAGGCATTTTGTACGGGAAACAGGCGTACAAGTCAAGCGTACGGCAATTCGCCGTACGTTACCGGGGTAGTCCAGTTACTCGTCGCTCTCCTCAGGCCCCGCCACCCGGATCTCGCCGGCATGCGCCCGGGCAAATTCCGTTTTCAGGAACGCCTCGAGCAGCCGCGCGGGCAGGGTGATGCTGGCGCGGTCGGCGTCGGGCAGGGCGTCGAAGCGGCCGGATTTCGAGCGCCGTCCGTCGATCATGCCACCGGCCACGGTGTTGAGGCTGTCGGGATCGATCAGGATGAAGGCGCCGGTGTCGCGGTTGGTTTCATAGGTGTCGAAGATCGCCATGTCCTCGAAGTCGAGCTCGACCACGCCGATGCCGTTCATGGCCAACAACGGCGCGTCGTCCCAATTGCCGGTGGAGAGATCGAGCTGCGAGGTCGGGCGCACCATCACCCGCTGGCGGCGCGACCCGGCCTTGAGCCAGTAGCGCTTGCCGGGCACGATGCCGTCCGGCGACAGCGCCACCAGCCTTGCGTTGAAGGCGCGGCCGGTCTGCGGCCGCTGGTCGATCGCCGCGATCATGTCGCCGCGCGCCACATCCACCGGGCGGTCGAGCACCAGCGTGATGGCGTCGCCGTGCACCGCCGCGTTGCGCACCAGGTCATAGGTGACGATGGCTTTCACATTGGCTTCCACGCCCGAAGGCAGCACCACGACGCTGTCGCCGGGCTTGATCGAGCCGCCGGCCACCGTGCCCTGATAGCCGCGAAAGCCCTCGCCGGGGCGCGAGACGCGCTGCACCGGCAGCCGGAAGCCGGTGGTCTGGCCGGTGCGCTGCGTGGCTTTTTCCAGAACCTCCACGAGAGTCGGTCCGGAATACCACGGCATCACATCATCGCCGCGCAGCACGATGTTCTCGCCCTTCAGCGCCGACACTGGAATGGCGGTGACCTGGCGCACGCCGAGCGACAGCGCGATCTCGCGGAAGGCCCGGGAGATCGCATGGAACCCGGCCTCGTCGTAATGCGTGAGATCGATCTTGTTGACCGCCAGCACGAATTGCCGGATTCCCATCATCGCGGCGATTGTCGCATGCCTGCGGGTCTGTTCGAGAATGCCGGCGCGGGCGTCGACCAGCAGCACCGCCAGGTCGGCGGTCGAGGCGCCGGTCGCCATGTTGCGGGTATACTGCACATGGCCGGGCGTGTCGGCGACGATGAACGAGCGGCGGTCTGTGGAAAAATAGCGGTAGGCGACATCGATGGTGATGCCCTGTTCGCGCTCGGCCTGCAGCCCATCGAGCAGCAGCGCGAAATCGGGCAGGCCGAGTTCGTTCTGCTTGCCGGTGGAATCGCGCCTGAGTGCGGCCGCCTGGTCTTCCTTGACCGCCTTGGTGTCCCACAGCAGCCGGCCGATCAGCGTCGACTTGCCGTCGTCGACCGAGCCGCAGGTGATGAACCGCAAGGGGCGCGCCTGCCGTCCGGCTGTCGCGGTTTGCGTATCGATATCGGCTGTGTCGCCGAGCGGCCGGGCCTGTTGCGCCAGCGATTGAATGGTCATCAGAAATACCCTTCGCGTTTCTTCTTTTCCATCGAGCCCGACTGGTCGCGGTCAATCGCCCGGCCCTGGCGTTCCGACACCGTGGCGATTTCGAGCTCAGTGATGACCTCGTCCAGCGTGGTCGCCTGGGAGCGCACGGCGCCGGTGAGCGGGAAGCAGCCGAGCGTGCGGAAGCGGACCAATTCCTCGCGCACAATCTCGCCCGGCAACAGCTCCAGCCGCTTGTCCTCGGCCAGGATCAGCATGCCGTCGCGCTCGACGATTTTGCGGCGCTCGGCGAAATAGAGCGGCACCAGATCGATGTTTTCGGCCTGGATGTAGCGCCAGATGTCGACCTCGGTCCAGTTCGACAGCGGAAACGCCCGCACGCTTTCGCCCGGATGTATCATGCCGTTGTAGATCGACCAGAGTTCCGGGCGCTGGTTGCGCGGGTCCCAGGCATGGTCGGGCGTGCGGAACGAGTAGATCCGCTCCTTGGCCCGCGACGCTTCCTCGTCGCGCCGCGCGCCGCCGAAGGCCGCGTCATAGCGGCCCATGTCGAGCGCCTGCTTGAGCGCCTGGGTCTTCATGATGTCGGTGTAGCGCGCCGAGCCGTGGCTGAACGGCGTGACCTGATCGCGAAGCCCGTCGGGATTGGTGTGGGCGATCAGGTCCAGTCCGTGCCTGGCCACCACCTGGTCGCGGAAAGCGATCATTTCGGGAAACTTCCAGCCGGTGTCGATATGCACCAGCGGAAACGGCAGCTTGCCCGGATGGAACGCCTTCAGCGCCAGATGCAGCAGCACCGAGGAATCCTTGCCGATCGAATAGAGCATCACCGGGCGCTCGAATTCCGCCGCCACCTCGCGGAAGATGTGGATCGCCTCGTTTTCCAGCGCCTTCAAATGCGGGTCGAGCGGCGGCTTGCCGCGCCCGTGTTCAATCACGTTCATAGAATAGTCCTTGGAAGGGGTCACGAGGCTGGATTGGTGGTTTTCGCCATGTCTTTGGATTGACCTTGCGCGCGCGAGCCCGACACCGAGGCCGACAGATGCAGGCCGCATTCGCGCCGCTCGTCCTGTTCCCACCACCAGCGGCCGGCGCGCTCGGTTTCGCCCGGTTTGATGGCGCGGGTGCAGGGCTCGCAGCCGATCGAGGGAAAGCCGCGCGCATGCAGCGGATTGATTGGCACATCGTCTGCCCTGGCGCGGGCCGTAAGCGCCTCCAGCGTCTGGTCCGCCAGCGGATTGACCTTGATCAGGCTGCGGTCGGCGTCCCATTCGACCAGCGGCGCGTTGGCGCGGTTGCCCGACTGGCCGCGCCTGAGGCCCGTGACCCAGATCTCGGCATCGGCCAGCGCCCGGCCCAGCGGCCGCAGCTTGCGGGCGTGGCAGCAGGCGTGCCGGGCCTCGACGCTGTCGTAAAATCCGTTCAGGCCATAGAGCGCGACAAAGCCGTCGACCTCGTCCTTCCAGGGCTTGAACACTTCGATTGCGATGCCGTACTGCGCCTCGGTCTCGCCCATCAGCGCCACGGTCTCGGCAAACAGCCGGCCGGTGTCGAGCGTGACGATGCGCACATCTGCACCGGTGGCGGCGATGATCGAGGTGAGAACCTGATCCTCCAGACCCAGCGATGTGGTGAACACGGCGCGGCCCAACGCCGCGATCCGCAACAGCCGCCCCGGCAAGGGCAGTTGCGCCAGTTCGGCTGCGAGGCGCGCGGCGAATTCAGGTCCGAAATCCGGACGCGGCGATGGCCCGCCACTGGCGAGTGCTTGATGCAGGGTCATGGTGTCGGCTCCGATTGACGCTGTCATTTTCACCGTCCGCGCGCCCGATAACGAGGCATCTCAGTCCTTTTGCGCGCATGGATGAGGTCGGTTGTTCTGCTTGAGCCGTGTATTGCCGCAAAATCTGTCCAATTGACGCCATTGTTGGGCTGCACTGATGATTGACCGGGCTCGCCAATCATGCGACGCCAGAGGTGAACGTAACCCGCATTCTGGACCTTTGCCGATGGGCGCGCGAGACTTTGCCGAAGCTGATCCCCGCACCCTGCCGGACCTGATCGATACGCTTGAGCGCGCGGCGATTGCTGCCGGCAAGGAAATCCTCCGCGCCCGCGCCGATGGCGCCCGGGTCTCCCTCAAATCCGATTCCACCCCGGTCACCCAGGCAGACCGGGCAGCCGAATCTGTCATTCTGGCGCGGCTTTCCGAGCAGTTCCCGCATGTGCCTGTTGTCGCCGAGGAAATGGCCGAGGACGGCAAATGCCCCAGCAGCACGCAAGCCTCCTATTTTCTGGTCGACGCGCTTGACGGCACCGGTGATTTCATCGCCGGGCGCGACGAGTTCACCGTCAACATCGCGCTGATCCGCGATCTCAAACCGGTGGCGGGCGTGGTCTACGCGCCGGCGCTCGGGCGGATCTGGACGGGCGCGGGATCAAAGGCGTTCACCGCTGACGTTACATTCGATGGCGAGATCGGCGCGCGGCGCCAGATCCACACAAGGTCCCTGCCCAGGACCCCGGTCGCCCTTGTCAGCCTGAGCCATCGCGAGCCCGAGACCCAGGCCTGGCTCGAAACGATGCAAACCCATGAGACCACCCATATCGGATCGTCGCTGAAGTTCTGTCTCGTCGCCGAAGGCAAGGCCGATGTCTATCCAAGGCTTGTCAGCCTCAAGCAATGGGACATTGCCGCGGGCGATGCAGTGCTGCGCGCCGCCGGCGGCATCACGCTCGGTCTCGACGGCGAACCCTTGAAATATGGCGTCGACAATTCCGACTTCCGCTGCGGCCGGTTCATCAGCTGGGGCCGGGATCCGAAAACCGTGACGGTGAGTTGAACCTCCCGGTTACCGGTCGATCAGCCGGTCGCTCTCGCGCCAGTCGGGGTTCATCCAGGGTTCCAGATTGCTCGGCGCAAGCGGCGTGCGGCCCAGGATGTGATCCGCCGCCTTCTCGCCGGTCATGATCGACGGACCATTCAGATTGCCGTTGGTCACGCGCGGGAAGATCGACGAATCGGCAACCCGCAGGCCGTCCACCCCGATGACCCGGGTCTCGGGATCGACCACCGCGTCCGGATCATCCGCCCGGCCCATCCGGCAGGTGCCGCAGGGGTGATAGGCGCTTTCGGCGTGCTCGCGGATGAAGCCGTCGATCTCGGCGTCGCTCTGCACCTGATCGCCGGGCTGGATCTCCATGCCGCGATAGGGATCGAAGGCTGCCTGCGCGAACACCTCGCGAGCGATGCGGATGGCCCTGCGGAAATCGCGCCAATCGTCGTCATGGCTCATATAATTGAAGCGGATCACCGGGGCCGCCTTGGCGTCATTCGAACGGAGCGTCACCGCGCCGCGCGAGGGCGAGCGCATCGGCCCGACATGGGCCTGGAAGCCGTGCATCGGCGCCGCGGCCTTGCCGTCATAGCGGATCGCGCCGGGCAGGAAATGGAACTGGACATCGGGGTAGGGCACGCCCGCCGCCGAGCGCACGAAGGCGGCGGCCTCGAACTGGTTCGAGGTGCCGAGCCCGCGTCTGAGGAACAGCCACTGCGCCCCGATGACCGCCTTGGAGATCAGGTTGAGCTTGGAATAGAGCGTGATCGGCTGGATGCATTCCTGCTGGATATAGACCTCGAGATGGTCCTGCAGATTGGCGCCGACGCCGGGACGGTCGGCAATGACATCGATGCCATGTTCGGCAAGATGCGCAGCCGGTCCGATGCCCGACAGCATCAACAGCTTGGGCGAGTTGAACGCCGAGGCGGCAATCACAACCTCACGCCGTGCATGAACGACCTGAATCGATCCGTGAACTTCGATTTCGACGCCCGTTGCGCGATGATTCTCGATCACAACCCGCCGCGCCAGGCCTCTGACAAGACTCACGTTTTTGCGCTTCAGCGCCGGCTTGAGATAGGCCTCGGCGGTGGACCAGCGCTGGCCGTTGTGGATGGTCTGCTCCATCAGGCCGAAGCCTTCCTGACGCGATCCATTGTAGTCAGCGGTCTTGCCGTAGCCGGCCTGGTGGCCTGCCTCGATGAAGGCGGAGAACAGCGGATTGACCGCCGGTCCGCGGCGCACATGCAACGGTCCGTCGGTGCCGCGCCAGCCCTCTTCGCCGCCGATGCCGCCATTCTGGTGCGAGGTTTCCATGCGCTTGAAATAGGGCAGCACATCGGCGAACGACCAGCCTTGCGCGCCTTGCCCGGCCCAGTGGTTGAAGTCCTCCGCATGGCCGCGCACGAACACCATGCCGTTGATCGAGGACGAGCCGCCGATCACCTTGCCGCGTGGCGCGGCCAGCCTGCGGTTGCCGAGATTTGGCTCCGGTTCGGTGGAGTAGCCCCAGTCATAGATCCCCATGTTCATCGGGTAGGAGAGTGCCGCCGGCATCTGGATGAATGGCCCGAAATCCGAGCCGCCATGCTCGATGACGATCACCGAATGCTGGCCATCCTCGCTCAGCCGCGCGGCCATCGCCGACCCTGCCGAGCCCGCGCCGATGATGACGAAATCTGCTTGCATGGTCATGGGGTGGTGCTCGTCTCTAGTGGCGGGTTTGCGCTGAATTGTCGTGATTGACCAAATTATAGCCTATAGCTATATTCGGCCGATGAAGCGGGTCGTCTATTCCAAGGCAGCGGAAAAGAGCCTCGCCCGGATGCAACCGAAGCGGCGCGCGGCCATTTTCGCCAAAGTGGATGCATTCGCGCGCGGCGAAGATGTTGATATCAGGAAGCTGTCCGGCTCGGACCTGTACCGCATCCGGGTCGGTCAGGACCGCGTCATCCTCGATGATCAAGGCGTCGTCGTTATGGTGATCAGGGCGGGCCCGCGCGGCGGCATCTACAAGGAGTGACTCCCGATGGGCGAAATCCAGAAAATGACCATTGACGGAAAGACCTATGTTCTCGTCGGTGAAGAGGACTATGAAGACATGATCGATACCCTCGAGGCACACGCGATCCTGGAGCGCATCAGGGCAGGCGAGGAGACTTGGCCTTCCGAACTCGTTCATGAACTCATGGAGACCGACAGCCGCATCCGCACCTACCGCAAGTATCGCGGCATGACCGGAATCGAGCTTGCCGAAGCCGCAGGTATTTCCCAGCCCTACCTGTCCGATATCGAAAACGGCAAGAAGGCGGGTTCGGTCGATGTGCTCAAGCGCATCGCCGCCGCCCTGCGTGTCGATCTCGACGATCTCGTGGTGTGACCGCGCCATCACATGAACACTCAATACGGGCTGTCGACTGGCCCGGTGGCCACGTAGACGCTTTTGAGGCGGGTATAGTGCTCGATGGCCGCGCGCGAATTCTCGCGGCCGATGCCCGATTGCTTGACGCCGCCGAAGGGCGCTTCGACCGGGGTGAGATTGTAGGTGTTGATCCAGGTGGTGCCGGCGTCGAGCTGCGCGATCACCCGGTGGGCGCGGGTCAGATCCGCGGTGAAGACGCCGGCCGCCAGTCCGAACGGGGTGGCGTTGGCGCGGGCGACCGCCTCGTCCTCGTCGTCAAAGGCGAGCACACTCATCACCGGCCCGAAGATTTCCTCGCGCGCGATGGTCATGTCGTCGGTGACGTCGGCGAACACCGTCGGCTGGATCCAGGCGCCGTTCTCGAACCCCTGCAGTTCCGGCACGCCGCCACCTGTCACCAGCCGCGCGCCCTCGCGCTTGCCGCCCTCGATGTAGCCCAGCACCTTGTCGCGTTGAGCCACCGAAACCATCGGCCCGAGATGGGTGTCGGGATCGAGCGGGTCGCCGATGCGGATCGCCTCGGTGCGGGTCTTCAGCCGTTCGAGAAAACGGTCATACACGCCGCGCTGCACGAACACCCGTGTGCCGTTCGAGCAGATCTGACCGGTCGAATAAAAATTGCCGAGCATCGCGCCGCCGATGGCGCTTTCGAGATCGGCGTCGTCAAACACCAGGATCGGCGATTTGCCGCCAAGCTCCATGGTCACCGATTTAATGGTCTGCGCCGCCGCCGCCATCACCTTGGCGCCGGTCGGCACTGAGCCGGTGAGCGACACCTTGGCGATCGCCGGATGGGTGGCGAGCGCCGCGCCGACATCGCCAAAACCTTGCACCACGTTGAAGATGCCTGCGGGCAGGCCGGCATCGGTGAAGGCTTCGGCGAGCAGCAGGGCTGACAGCGGTGTCATCTCCGAGGGCTTGAAGATGAAGGCGTTGCCGCAGGCGAGCGCCGGCGCCGATTTCCAGGCGGCGATCTGGATCGGGTAGTTCCAGGCCCCGATGCCGGCGCACACGCCTAGCGCCTCGCGCCGCGTGTAGACGAAGTCGCCGCCCAGATCGATGTGCTCGCCGGTGATCGCGCCGGCGAGCCCGCCAAAATACTCAAGCGCATCGGCGGCCGAGGCCGCGTCGGCGACCAGCGTTTCCTGGATCGCCTTGCCGGTGTCGAGCGTCTCGATGCGGCTGATGTCTTCATTGCGCTCGCGCAGGATCTCAGCCGTGCGCAACAGGATCCGCCCGCGTTCCACACCCTTGAGCGCCGCCCAGGCCGGCTGCGCCGCCGTGGCGGCTGCGACCGCCTGCTCGATGATTGAAGGCGTCGCCGAGTGCAACGTCGCGTTCAATTCGCCGGTGGCCGGATAGATGCTCTCGATTGCGGCGCCGTCGCTGTCCTCGACATAGGCGCCGCCGATGTGGTGGGAGGCGGGGGGCTGTGCGGTCATGGCTTGGCCCTCAAAGGTTCGTAGGAAACCATCGCATGCTCGCGATAGGCGGGTCGCGCCTGCAACGCCTCGAAATAGGATTTGAGCGCAGGGGTGTCCGCGCGGTCGAATTCATGGGTGAAGTAGCGGTGCATCAGATGGCCGCAGATGATGTCGGCAAAGCTGAAGTGCTCGCCATCGAGATACGGGCCTTCCCGCAGCCGGGCATCCAGAATGAGCGCCAGGGGTTTGAGTTTTTCGATTGCCGCGGAGATCGCCGCATGGTCGCGCTGCGCCACGGGCTGGATCACCATCGGGAAGAACACGCCGCTGCCGAATGCCGGCCCGAAGCTGGTCTTGATCCATTCCGCCCACATGTCGAGCTGGGCGCGAACGCCCGGCTCGCGCGGCCAGAATGTCTCGTCGCCATATTTGCAGGCGAGATAGCGCACGATTGCGGCGCTCTCGAACATCGGCGCGCCGCCGTCGTCGCGCACCACCGGGACCAGCCCGTTGGGATTCATGGACAGATAGTCCGGCGTCCGGTTGCCGCCATGGGCATGGCCGATGTCGAGCCTTTCATAGGCGAGCCCCAACTCGCCGATGCACCACATCACCGCCTGCACATTGGACGATGTCGCCCTGCCATAGACTGTCAGCATCTTACTCTCCCCTTGGAAACCGTTGTGATTCTTCCAAAATATTGAGGTCCATGTGGTTGCGCATGTAGCGCTCCGAGGCCTTTTGCAGCGGCTGGAAATCCCAGGGGTAGTAGCTGCCGTTCCGCAGCGCCTCATAGACCACCCAGCGCCGCGCCTGGCTTTCGCGCACCTCCGCGTCGTAACGCGCCATGTCCCATTTCGCCCGGACCCGGGCCATGAAGTCGGCTACGCGCTCGGCATGGGCCGGGTCGTTTGCGAGATTGGTGAGTTCCTCCGGATCGGCGTCGAGATCGAACAGCAGCGGCGGATCGAGTTCGCAATGGCTGAACTTGTACTTGCCGTCGCGGATCGCCACCAAGGGCGCCTGCGAGCCTTCGGCCGCATATTCTATCAGCACCGGTGCTGTGCGCGTTTCGCCGCCCATCACCGGAACCAGGCTTTCGCCGTCGGTCCAGGGCGCCACCTCTTCGAGCGAGACCCCGGCGAGATCAGCCAGCGTCGGGGTGATGTCGAGATTGGAGGTGGGCTCGTGCACCAGACGGCCTTTTCCGCCCGGAACCGCGATCATCAGCGGCACTCGCGACGAGCCATCGAAAAAGCTCATCTTGAACCACATGCCGCGTTCGCCCAGCATGTCGCCATGGTCGGAACAGAACACCACGATGGTGTTGTCCGCCATGCGGGTGGCTTCCAGCGTTTCCAGAATGGAGCCGATCTTGTCGTCGAGATAGGAGATGTTGGCGAAATAGGCCTGCCGCGACCGCCGCACATTGTCTTGCGTGATGTCGAAGCGCTCGGAATCATTGGCCATGTAGAGACGCTGCGAATGCTGGTCCATTTCGGCGTAGGGGATCGGCGCCACGCGCGGCGTGAGCTCCGGGCAACCTTCATAGAGATCCCAGTATTTTTTCCGCGCCACGTAAGGGTCGTGCGGATGGGTGAACGACACCGTCAGCGCCCACGGACGGGCCGACGGGTCGTCACTGGTTCGCGACAGCTGGTGCAGCTTCTGGGTGGCGAAGAACGCCACCTCGTCGTCATACTCCATCTGGTTGGAAATCTCGGCCACGCCCGCGCCGGTGACGGAACCCAGATTGTGATACCACCAGTCGATCCGCTCGCCGGGCTTGCGGTAGTCCGGCGTCCAGCCGAAATCGGCAGGGTAGATGTCGGTGGTCAGCCGTTCCTCGAAGCCGTGCATCTGGTCGGGGCCGACAAAATGCATCTTGCCCGACAGGCAGGTGTGATAGCCGGCGCGCCTGAGATGATGCGCATAGGTCGGAATGTCGGAGGCGAATTCCGCCGCATTGTCATAGACCCGCGTCCGCCGCGGCAATTGCCCGGACATGAACGAGGCCCGCCCCGGAGCGCACAGCGGCGAGGCGGTGTAGTTGGTGGCGAACCGGGTCGAGCGCTGGGCGAGCTTCTTCAGGTTCGGCGCATGCAGGAACTCCGCCGGCCCATCCGGAAACAGGGTTCCGTTCAACTGGTCGACCATGACGATGAGAATGTTGGGTCGTCCGGTCACCGTCATACTGTCCTCCCGCGAATTTCCAGCAATTGCGTCTCGATATGGTCCTCGACCAGGGCGACCGCGTCATGGCGCGCCGCCCCGGTGCCGAGCGCCTTGCGGATGTAGAGCCCGTCGATCATCGCCGCCGCCCCCTCGGCGATGCGTTCGGCGTCGCTTTCTCCAGCCAGCGGGCTCAGCCCGCTCAAAAGGTTGGAATGCAGCCGACGGGAATAGATCGACAACAGCCGCCGGATTTCCGGTACGCGATGGGCGTCGACATAAAATGCCAGCCAGGCGGCCACGGTCTCGTCGGAAAACTGCTTGTCGGAAAAACTCACCGCGATCACCGCCGAGATCCGCGCGCGGTGGCTCTTTGCGGCCTTCAGCGCCCGTTCCGCATCGCCCCTGAGATCGCGCAATAGCGCCCGGACGGATTCGATGATCAGGGATTCCTTGGAGCCGAAATAGTGATGCGCCAGCGCCGGCGACACGCCGGCCCGTCCGGCGATGTCCGACATTGTCACATCCATCGAACCGCGCGCGCCGATGGCCTCGATCGCCGCATCGGTCAGCGCCTTGCGGCGGATTGGTTCCATGCCGATTTTTGGCATATGCGTGCCTCCGGAGACTGATTGACTGGTTTCCAATTTGGAAATCGTGGTGGCATGATAATTTTGATTGAGTGATCAATCAATAACAGTTTTTCGGCTTTCCGCAAACCGCGGCGTCTCCCTGAACGTCGATGGGGCAGGCAGCGCGGATTGGCCGCGCCTCGGGCATTGCATGGTCTGCGGCCCGGTGGAGCGGACCGGCAACGCGGCGATCAACGAACTTTTAACACGGAAAGGCTAGGGTGGCGGAGCTTCAACCCGCAAGTGACATTATATTGCGAGACGCCAAACCGATTGCTTTCCAGGCCCTGGCCGCACCTTTCGCGCGCCTTCGACAAGCTGACAGCGTCCGTTGGGGATAGCTGGCATCCCATCCAAACCGGAGACAGACCATGAGCATTGCATCCGACTTCGTCAGGCTCTGTGCCTCGCTTGCGGTTCCCAGGGCAGTGCTGAATCGCGGGCCCTGCCTGCTGGGCACAAGATATCTGGCGGCCGAAGCGCTCAAGTCGCTGTCCGGTGGCAAACGGCCGTTCCAGATGGTCAATGTCGGTGCCTGCGACGGTCTGCTGTTTGACGATGTGACGCCGTGGCTCAACCGCATCCGCGGATCGAGGGCGCTGCTGGTCGAGCCTATACCCTACAATCAGGTCAGGCTCCGCGCCAATTATCCCGATACAAGCCGCTTCATTGTCGAGCCCGTGGCGGTAACGCCCGCCGGCGGCGCGATCACGGTGAAAACCTTCGAAGCCGAAGCGCTGGAATCAGGCAAGCTGCCGATCGAATTCATCGGCTGCTCCTCGATCACCGAGAGCAACCTGATGTCGGGCAAGAATGTCTGGGGCGAAGACGATCCCAATTTCAGCAAGTTCGCGCCCTATCTCAAGGAGATCGAGGTGCCGGGCGAGAGGCTGCAAACGCTGCTCGACCGCAACAACATCACCTATATCGACGCATTTCTCGTCGATTGCGAAGGCGCCGACTGGATCGTGTTCGAGCAACTCGATCTCGCGCGCTATCGCCCGGGCATGATCAAGGTCGAGATCGGATCGCTGTCGGCGCTGGATATCGGCAATGTGCTGGTCAAGCTGGAAACGGCCGGATACCGCGTTGGCATCTATCGCGAGGATGTCTGGGCGTTTGCCTGAAAGGGCCACGGCGTAGCGCAATCCGGGTGGGCTAGCCCTGCATCGGGGCGGTTGCGGCCCCCGACTTACACCACGCCTGAAGCCGGATCTTCGGCATCTTCCGTCACAGCCGGAACCCCCGTCGCAATGACGGTTTCGCCCACTGGTGCGGGCGACACGGCGCGCTCCGGGGCTCTCAGTTCGCGATAGCCGATATAGAGCCCGGCGCCGATGATCAGCGCCATTCCGGCAAGCGTGTTCATCTTCGGCGTCTCGTCCCACAGGATCCATGCCGCCGTTGTGGCGAATGGCAGATAGCTGTAGTCAAACGGCGCGATCAGACTGGCGTTGGCCACCTGGTAGGCGCGGCTGAGCAGGATGTAGCCGGTCATCCCGACCAGACCCAGCAGCGCCAGTTGGGCAAGTTGCGGCCCGTCGGGCACGATGAATTCAAGCCGCAAATGATAAAATTCCGGCCCGATCGGCACAATTGTGTTGACCAGCCAGCCGAGCGGCCAGATCAGCACGCCGGAAAAGCCGATGGTCCACAGACCCATGGTCAGGCTGCTTTCGCCATCGCCAATCTTCCGTGTCAGGATCATCGAGGCCGCATAGGTCGCGGCGCACAGGAGCGGCAGCAGCGCCACCCACTGGAAACTGCCCTGGCCGGGCGCCATCGCGATCAGCACGCCGGCAAAGCCCACCATCAGCGCGCCGATCCGGTGCGCGCCCATCCGTTCGCCCAGGAAAATCGCGGCCAGGATGCCGATGAACAGCGGCGCGGAGAAGAAGATCGTCGAGACCTCCGCAAGCCCCATGAACGGAAACGCCGCATAAAACATCGCAAATCCGGTGGTCAGCAGAAAGGCCCGCAGCATATGAATCGGCCACAGCGGCGTGTAAATCCGGTGCTTGCCGCCGAGCCAGACGATCAGCGGCGCCAGCACCAGGATGGAGATGCAGGCCCGGACAAAGATCAGCATCCACAAAGGCTGCGCGCCAAGCAGCCCCTTGACCATGACGTCCTGCCCGACAAAGAACCATGTTCCCATCACCACGCAGGCGATCCCCTCGACCGGACGCGAGGACTGGGCAGGCGCAACCGAACTCACTGCGGTCATTGTCGATTTTCCGTTTTCATCAGGTCGGCTGGATGCCGCGAACGGGGCGGATGTCCCCCGGCGCGGTGAATTGGGCAATCCGCAAGTGTTGGCCGATTTTCACCTGTCGCGCGCGCCTTTTCGCGACATTGAAACCAGAAAATGCCGGACGCGCCGGGGCCGCCCTCAGCGCCTGCACCGAGCCGGACGACCGATGGCTGGCCATCGGTCGTCGACGAGTGGCTGTGCCGCCCTTAGGGTCTAGGTGAGGCCCGCCGACAGCGTCGGGGTGGACGATATGACAATCACCTTCGCGCGGTGCTGCGCCCGTTCGTACAGGTCGATGATATCCTGGTTGAGCAGCCTTATGCAGCCCGAAGACACCGCCTTGCCGATGGAATTGGCTTCCGGATTGCCATGAATCCGGTAGAGCGTGTCTTCGCCATTGTCGAACAGATAGAGCGCCCGTGCGCCGAGCGGATTGAGCAGTCCCGGCGCCATGCCGCCATTGGCGACCGAATAGGGCGCGAGCTCCGGATTGCGCGCCACCATGTCGTCGGGCGCTTTCCATGTCGGCCATTTGCGCTTGTACTGCATCACCGCGTCACCGGCCCAGGAGAACCCCTGCTGGCCGACGCCAACGCCATAACGCATGGCGGTTCCGCCCTCCTCGACCAGGTGGAGATAGAACGCATTGGGGTCGATGATGATGGTGCCGGCCACTTCCTCGGGGAACGGATTGGACACCCGCTGGCGCCAATAGCGCTCGGGCACAACGCCCGAGGGCACAGCGGGTATGGCGTAGCCTTCGTCCAGCACCGGGCCGTAATGCGCCGGCATCACCTTGGGCTGTGGTTTGACGGCAGGGGCGGTCAACTCGCGGCTGCCAATTGAGGTGCAGCCGGAGAGCGCAGCCATTGAGGCCGCGCTGAGGAAAACGCGTCGGGTAATCATGATTTAAGTCCTTTGATGCTGAAGGGAACAGGGCCGTCCAGGGCCCGGATTCGGTTCAGCTCGAACGCGGCGGCCTGAACAGCCTTGAACGCCAGAGACCGCCCGCGGTTCCATCCAGCACCCGATCAAAGGCCTTGCCTGCGCCGGCCATGCCGATCTGCAGGATTTCCGGCGCGTAGCCGAGATCGAAGCTGCAGCTCGACCAGGCCACGGCGCCGCGCTGGCAGCGTTTGGCGGCGGAAGCGCCGGTTTTCAGATTGGTGACTGCGCCAGGCCGGCTGACTTCCGCAGTCTGCAGCAACGCCGCCGCTTGCGCCGACAATCCGCGCGCAAACGGCCCAGTCACCCCGATCGTGACGGTCAGCAAACACAGAAACAGGATACGGCGAATGTTCATGGAGGCGTTCTTACCGGCAAGTGTGGCCAAAGCCAGTCGCAATCGCCGGAACATGATCAAGTTTTGGTGAGAAGGGGAGAGCGGGCGGATGCTGTGACATTTGGGTAACCCTGCGCGATCCGCAATCTGCGCCCAAATCACTGCTGACAGAAATTGTCATCATGACAATGCTAGTCGTATGTCTCCACCACCAAACCGGCCAGGAGAACCGACATGCTCACCCTCTATCACGCGCCCCAATCCCGCTCATCCCGCATCATCCGCCTGCTCATGGAACTTGGCATCCTTGATCAGGTCGACATCCGCATCGTCACCATTCCCCGCCATGATGGATCGGGCGGCGCCGATCCGGCCAACCCGCATCCCGAAGGCAAGGTGCCGCTCTTGGTGCATGACGGGGTCGAGATATGGGAATCCAACGCCATCATCCTCTATCTGACCGACCTGTTCCCCGCACAGGGACTTGGCCGCTCGGTCGGGGAACCGGATCGCGGAACTTATCTGAGCTGGCTTGCCTGGTACGGCGATGTTGTCGAGCCGGTCATCGTCCTTGACGCCGCCGGCCTCAGCCATCCCTATCTCGACGCCACCTTCCGCGGCGTTCCCGAAGTGGTGGCGCGCCTGTCCGCGCAACTGGAAAAGACGCCTTACCTTTTGGGCTCGCAATTTTCCGCGGCGGATCTGCTGCTGGTCTCGCCCTATGTCTGGTTCCCGCAAGCCACGCCCGATGTGCCGGTGATCAAGGACTGGATCGCCCGCTGCCAGGCGCGGCCTTCGGCGCAGCAGGTCATGGAGTTCGATCAGGTGCATATGCCGGCCTAGATCCGCCGCCCGCCCGCGAACCGCAAAAGGAGGCGCGGCAGGGCTCCTGCGTCAGTCGAGCGGGTACCACAACATACCGGTCAGCGGCGCCGTGGCGGGCAGGGTGTTGAGGCGGATGCTGCCGTCGGCATTCAAGAACACCGGCATGGGCGAGGTGAAGAAATACATGATCGCCTCGTCCTCGCTCTGGCACAGCAGCGTGGCCCCCTCCCGGTCTTCCCGAACGCTGCAGTCGCGCCCGATGTCGCCCTTGAAGTCGGTAAAGCCCGAGCGTCCGATCGTCATGCCGCGCTCGTCGGCGATGCCCGCGCCCGAGATCCGGATGGCGGAGACGCGGCCGTCCATGCCCTCGATGCGCATGACATCGCCCCCGTCCTTGCGGGCGATGAAGACCATCTCGCTCATGCCTTCGGCGCTGATCCGCCTTGTCTCGATCTCGAGGCCGGGCAGGGCCTGGCGCAGCGCATCGGCCTCGTAAGCTGTCCGGCTGGTGACGCCGCCGATGCCGGTATGGCTGACGACCAGGCCGCCGCCCGCTGCCGGCGGCGAAGCCGTGCCCATCGCGGCATAGGCCGCCAGCGCCGCCCGCGTGCCCGGGCCGGTGACGCCGTCGATCGCCGAAGCATAGAGCCCGTTCGCCGCCAGCCGCCGTTGAAGCTCGGTCAGGGTGGCCTGCGTCACGGTGTCGAGCACGCCCGCGGCCCTGGCCGGATCCTTGCGCGCCAGCGCCAGAACCAGATCGGCCGCCCGCGCGGGCTGGTCGGCCGCCATCAGGTAGATTGCGGCGACATGGCCGTCCGGGTTGCCGAGGTCGCCGGCGGCCTGGTAGTGGCGCAGCGCCTCTTCGCTGTTCTGCGCCACGCCCTCGCCGAACTCGTAGAGAAAGCCCAGATGCATGTGGGCGTCGCCGGATCCGGCCTCCGCGGCCTGGCTGTAAAGCATGGCCGCCGTCGGGTAGTCGCCCTTCGACTGCGCCGCCACGGCCTGCTCCAGCAAGGCCTCCGCCGGGGCAGGGGCTGGCGTCGGGGCGCCGGCTCCTGATCCCGCATTGGCGGGGGCGGCCGTCCCGCTCAATTCGGCGATGCGCTGCCGCGCCTCTTCGGCGTGTTCGCCGTCGGGATAGCGCTTGAGGTAGGTTTCGAACACCTCAACATCCTGCTTGGAGACGATCATGCTCCAGTAGGTCCGTTCGAACTCGTCGGCGCGGCTGGGCGTGGCGCCAAGGGCCGCCAGCAGGCCGAGACCGGCTGCCGCGGCCGGGCCGATCAGGCCGCGGCGCAGTTTGGTGGGTCGGGGGTTGTTCATGGCGATGCGCTCCATTCTCCGCTGTCCTGCAGATACTGGCTTCCTCCGGTCCAGGACCCGCTGAAGCCGCCTTTCGACACCGCGCCGGCCAGCGTTCCAGCCAGCGGCTCGGCGATCACCGCCCCGTTCTCGCCCGTGTAGCGTCCGTTCGCCATGCCGGCCCATTCGGCGCTCAGTGTCCCGGTCGCCGGATCATAGCTGCCGGTGATCGCGCAGGAGATCGACAGGGTCTGGTCCGCGTCGGCATAGCCTCCGGTGAGCGTGCCGCGCACGGCGCGTCCCTCGATGGTCAGGCTGATCGTGCCGTTGTTGCCCATGCCGGTGTAGCCGCCGCTGTAGTGGCCGTCGGCCGGAGTGCCGGTCTCGTGCAGGCTGGCGCGCACCAGCGTGGCGAGGCGGCCGTCGGCCGTCTCGATGCCGATCTCGGTGAGCTTGACGCCGCCGCTGGCGATCGCCTCGAACACCGCCGATTGCCCCGGCGCCAGGTCGCGCCGGCTGGCGCCGGCAATCACGCCGCCGTTTTCATAAGGCCCCGACGGCGCAGCGCTGATGCCGACCCGGCCAATGGTCCGCGCGCCGGCGTTGGTCAGGGTGAGCCGGAAAACCGTCCGGTTGTCGCCCGCCGAAGCCGCCAGCGCCCAGCTCATGTCCCCCGCCATGCCCGCCTTGGCGGTGTCGATGTCGGAAGCGGGCGCGGCGGGCTGCGAGTCGTCCTGGCCGGGCGCATCCGCCGGCTGGGTGGCGGGCGCGGGTGGCTTCTCGCCGCACAACTCCTCCACCTTGGCGTCGTCCGGGCGGGGCAGGTGGTGGTCGGGGTCATAGGGGATCTTGCCGAGCCAGGCCGCGCAGGTCTGGGCGTTGCGGGCTTCTTCCTCGGCCTTCTTCTTGGCCTGCCATTCCTGTTCCTTCCGCCAGGCCTCCTCGCGCCGCGCCTTCTCCGCGGCCACCCGCTCGGCCTCCAGCACTTGCGCCACCTGCGCCGTCAGCTCCAGCTTCTGCTGGTAGCGCGCGGCCAGGTTTTCGTAGGTCCGCTCCGCCCCGGTCAGGCCGAACTGGTCGCAGAGGGATTCGAAGCGGTGCTTGGCCTGCAGCATGGTCCAGAACATCTTGCGCAGCTCGGCATGGGAATGGCCGCCGCCGGTCTGCTTGTCGATGAAGGTCAGCAGGTTGGCGTTCTCGACGATCACCAGTTCGGTGTCGAGCTTGCCGTCGCCATAGGCCAGGTTCCAGTCGCCTTCCGAGAAATGGCCGCTCAGCGACTGATAGGCGGTTTCGAAGCGGTCGGAGCCGAAATGGTTGATCGCCCAGTTGCCGAGCTGGCTTCCCGCCTGCCCCAGCGCATACCACTGGCCGATCACCGGGATGACGCCGACGACCTTCTCGCCGGTGAATGTCAGCGTCTTGCTGCTGGCCCCGGCATAATCGCCCGAACTCAGCGACACGCCGATATCGGCCAGCGCCTGCGCATCGAGGTAGTGGCCGAGCGCCTCGGGCGACCAGCCGGTCACCCCGGTGAGGAAATTGCTGGCGAGCCCAGTATAATCCGGCTTGACGTCGAAGGCGGGCGGCTTCGGCAGCGGCGCGGACTGCGTCTGCGCAAACAGAGGCGGTGCTGAACAAAGCGGGACCAGGGCCAGGAAAATGGCGACAATCAGGCGAAGGGGCCCGCGCCGGCCGGTGGAATGCCTCCCCGATTGCCGGTCCTGGCTTGGGCGGTCTCTGGTCATGCGGCAAACTCTCGTTCATGGTTCTCTCAACCTATGGCCGGGTTTGAATATGGTCATTGATCGGGATCAAGCTCACCTTGTGGTCCAGCCTGGATTGATGACCCCTTTACAAAGCCGCCCGCGCGACCAAAACTGCGCGCCATCAAGGACGGGATTCCCAGGAGAGAACAATCATGACTGCGTGCATCATCGGCTGGGCTCACACGCCCTTCGGCAGACACCCCGAGGAAACGGTGGAAAGCCTGATCACCAGGGTGGCGCGCGAAGCCATCGAACATGCCGGGATCGAGGCCTCCGACATCGACGAGATCTATCTGGGCCATTTCAATGCCGGCTTCTCGGCGCAGGATTTCACCGCCAGCCTGGTGCTGCAGGCCGATGACGCCTTCCGCTTTAAGCCCGCCACGCGGGTGGAAAACGCCTGCGCCACCGGTTCCGCCGCCGTGCATCAGGGCATCAAGGCGATCCGGGCCGGGGCCGCCCGCCGGGTGCTGGTGGTGGGCGTCGAGCAGATGACGACGACGCCCGCGCCCCAGATCGGCGCCAATCTCCTGAAGGCCTCCTATCTGCCCGAGGACGGCGACACGCCGGCGGGCTTTGCCGGCGTCTTCGGCAAGATCGCCGACGGCTATTTTCAGAAATATGGCGACCAGTCCGACGGGCTCGCGGCAATCGCCGCCAAGAACCACAAGAACGGCGTCGACAATCCCTGGGCGCAGATGCGCAAGGATCTCGGCTTCGAGTTCTGCCGCACCGAAAGCGACAAGAATCCCTTTGTCGCCGGCCCCTTGAAGCGCACCGATTGCTCGCTGGTTTCCGATGGCGCGGCGGCGATCGTGCTCGCCGATGTGGCCACCGCCATGCAGGCGCCGCGCGCGGTGCTGTTCCGCGCCGCCGAACATGTGCAGGATTTCCTGCCGATGTCCAAGCGCGACATTCTGAGCTTCGAGGGCTGCGCCGAGGGCTGGAAGCGGGCCTTCGCCAATTCCGGCACCTCGCTCGACGATCTCTCCTTCGTCGAGACCCATGACTGTTTCACCATCGCCGAACTGATCGAGTATGAAGCCATGGGCCTGGCCAAGCCGGGGCAGGGCGGCGACCTCGCCATGAGCGGCGAGACCCAGAAGGATGGCCGCCTGCCGGTCAATCCCTCCGGCGGGCTCAAGGCCAAGGGCCACCCGATCGGCGCCACCGGCGTGTCGATGCACGCGCTCTCGGCCATGCAGCTGACCGGCGAGGCCGGCGGCATCCAGGTCAAGGGCGCCACCCTCGGCGGCATCTTCAACATGGGCGGCGCCGCGGTCGCCAATTACGTCTCCATCCTCGAGCGGATCCGGTGAGCGCCGGCCTCGCCGCCCATGGTCTCGCCGGTCACGTTGTGGTCACCGGCGGCGCCTCGGGCATCGGCGAGGCGACGGTGTTGATGCTGATCGACGAGGGCGTCGCCGTCACCATTCTTGACGCGAGCGCCGACGCCGTGGCCCGCACTGAAGAGCGGCTTGAAGGGGAGGATGTGCTGGCGCTGGTCTGCGACGTCACCGACGAGGAGGAGGTGGCCGAGTGCCTGAGCCAGGCCGTCGACGCCTTCGGCCCGGTCACCGGTCTGGTCAATTGCGCCGGCATCGCCCGCGACATCCCGGCGGAAAAGACCAGCGCCGAAATCTTCCGCCAGATCCTCGACGTCAATCTGACCGGCAGCTTCATCCTCTGCCGGGCGGCGCTTGATCAGATGGGCGACGCGCTGTCGATCGTCAATTTGGCCTCGGTCTCGGGCCAGCGCGCCAATGCCGGCCGCGTCGCCTATGGCGCGTCGAAAGCCGGCGTCATCTTGATGAGCCAGGTGCTTGCCAATGAATGGGGCGCCAGCGGCGTCCGCGTCAATGTCGTCGCCCCCGGGCCGATCGACACGCCGCTGATCGCGAGGCTCCACTCCATCGACGACCGCAAGCTCTGGACCAGCAAGACCCCGCTCGGCCGCTACGGCCGCCCCGAGGAAGTGGCGAGCGCCATCCTGTTCCTGCTCTCCCCCGCCGCCAGCTACATCAACGGCCAGGTGCTCGCCGTCGACGGCGGCTTTGCATCTTCGGGGATTATTGCGGGGCGGTGAGTTCCTTCGCGCCCCTCCGTCCAACCGACACGCCCACTGCCGTCGCGCCGATGACCAGCGCCATGCCGGCCCATTGCCAGAGGCTGAACCATTCGCCGAGCGCCGCCGCGCCGATGGCCGTCGCCACCACCGGGCTTGCCAGCGCCAGATAGGCGGTGCTGGGTCCCAGCCTTCCGATGCCGCGGGTCCAGACGAAATAAGCGAAGGCTGTGCCCAGGAGCATCAGCCAGCCATAGCCGAGCGCCTCGGTCAGGCCCGGCGCCGGCGGCAGGCCTTCGACGATCAGCGCCACCGGCAACAGCATCGCGCCGCCGAGGATCAATTGCCAGGTGGTGGTCTCGAGCGGCGAACCCATCCGACCCCAGCGGTCGATCAGCACCGTGCCCGCCGCCATCGACAAAGCCCCGCCGATGGCCGCCGCCACGCCGATCGGGTCGGGCCGGGCCTCGGGCGAGAGCACCAGCAGCCCGACGCCGATGACGCCGGCGATCCCGGCAAGAATCTGCAGCGGATGCGGCGCCCGGCCGATCAGCCAGCCCGAGACCAGGATCACCACCAGCGGCTGCACCGCGCCCAGCGTCGCCGCCAGCCCGCCCGGCATTCGCGCCGCGGCGATGAACAACAGCGCGAAGAACAACCCGATATTGGAGAATCCGATCACCGCATGGCGCTTGAGCGCTTCCATCGGCGGAATGCGCGGATTGAGCATGAGCAGGATCAGCCCGGCGGGCAGCGCCCTGAGCGCGCCGGTGAGCAGCGGATGGCTGACCGGCAGCGTCTCGGTGAAAACCACATAGGTGGTGCCCCAGAGCATCGGCCCCAAGAGGGTGATCAGGATTGTGCGCAGCATGTCAGGTGATTGGAAATCCGGTGGGCATGTCGTGAGCTTAGCGATCCGCGGGCCCGGCGCAATCGTGAATTCCATACCGATCGCCAGGCGCCGCCTGCGCCCCCGATGACAGGTTCACCTATCCGATCAGTCCCGGCCTCAGGCCCTCGGCAAGCAGCGCCTGCACCTTCGCCGCCGCTTCGGCCTTGGTCACGTGGCCGTTGCCGTTCACATCCAGCCCGCGATTGAGCTTGTAGGCCTTCGATCCCTTCCTGAACAGAACGTGGTCACCCGGCCTGTCGACGGCGCGCGGATAGAGCACCGCCATATAGGCGCTCGCCAGATCGCCAATCCGGCCCGCATAGGGTCTGAGATAGCGCTCGACATAATCGAGCTGCTCGACGGCGGTCATCAAGGCCAAACGGCTGGTCGTCGTCCCCAGCTCCCTGGCGGTCGCCGGCATGAACTGGATCAGCCCGGTGGCGCCCGAACCGGCGCGATTGGTGATCGCCGGATCGAATGTGCGTCCGGTCTCGAACGCCATGATCGCCATCAGGTGGCCGGGGTCCATGTCGAGCCGGCGGGCGATGGCGATGGTCTTGCGCTTGAAGGCCTGGGTGACCTTCGCCCCCCAGGCGATCATCGCGTCGGCCTCCATGCCAACCGGCGGGGCGTCCGCTGCGTTTGCAGGGAGTGGCGGGAATTCCACGGGCGTGATCAATCGTTCAAGCCACGCCGGCAAGGGCGGCAGAAAGGTATACTGGGGCATGTCTGTCTCCGAAGTTTGGAATGGATGCGGTGCTGGGATGAGCACAAGTCTAGGCACGGCCTGAAAGGGCGGGGACGTTTGAGATGTTGAAAAATCAGCTTTTCCGGGTCGTCGCGCGCAGGAAATCGCGCCGCTGGGTCAGTCCGGGTCTGAATATGAGGCCGAAAAACATTGCTGTTTCATAGGCATGCCGGGAGTTTTTCACATTTCGCCGTGGCCGCGGACCTGGACATCGAAAACCGGCCGGTTCGCCGCCGATGTCCGCCCTGGCTCTGATTTTTTCCCCGCCTCTTGCCCAAGACACCAGCTTCTGCGATCACACGGGCATGAAGTCCGGTCGCAAGAGCCGGTGACAGATTCCAATCCAATGCCAGGAAGATCCCATGCAAAATCCCGTTCTCGTTGAAGTCACCCGTGGCCGGATGGTCGAAAGCCGCCATCGCGGCATGGCCGTGGTGGTGGATGGCGACGGTGCGATTGTGATGGGCCTGGGCGAAGTCGAAACCCCGGTGTTCCCGCGCTCGGCGGTCAAGTCGATGCAGGCGCTGCCGCTGGTCGAGACCGGCGCCGCCGACCGTTACGCGTTTGGCGACAAGGAACTGGCGCTTGCCTGCGCCTCCCATTCCGGCGAACCCGAGCACATGCGCCTGGCCGGCGACATCGTCGCCCGCGCCAGCTTGAGCGAAGCCGATTTCGAATGCGGCCGCCACTGGAGTTCCGAACAGAAAGTGCTGATCGAACAGGCCCGCGCCGGCGACAAGCCGGATCAACTCGGCAACAATTGTTCGGGCAAGCATGCGGGCTTTCTCTGCCTGTCATGCCATGCGGGCGTCGATCATCACGGCTATGTCGGCTATGATCATTTCGTCCAGGCTTCCGTCCGCGACACCATGTCGGATCTGACCGGCGCGAGCCTCGGCCACGACAATTGCGGCACCGACGGCTGCTCGATCCCGACCTACGCCGCCCCTTTGACCAGGATCGCCCACGGCTTTGCCCGCATGGCGTCGGGCGCGGGGCTCGGGCCGGACCGCGCCAAGGCGGCCAAGCGGCTGATGACGGCCTGCATGGCCGAGCCCTGGTATGTGGCGGGCACCGGCCGCGCCTGCACCGCGCTGATGAGCATCGCGCCGGGCCGGATCTTCGCCAAGACCGGCGCCGAAGGCGTGTTCTGCGCCGCCATTCCCGAGCAGGGACTGGGCATCGCGCTCAAATGCGAGGACGGCTCCACCCGCGGCGCCGAAGCCATGATTGGCGCGGTGCTGGCAAAGCTGTTCAGCGAGGATCAGGAGTTGTCGGCTAAGCTTGGCGACTGGTCGAAAAAGTCGTTGAAGAACTGGAACGGCATCGAGGTCGGACAGATCCGCCCGGTGGGTGAACTGGCCTGAGCCTTTGGCGTCCCCGCCTTGATACCGGCCGTCGCGACCTCTATGTCGGGTGAGCCGCATTTTCCGATCCTAGCCGACCATGCCCTGGAGCTCTCCTTGTCCGTATTCAAGAACCTGCCCGCAGCCCCCGTCGCCGAGAAGCGTCCCGTTACCGACATCCGTCATGGCGTCAGCCGCATCGATGACTACGCCTGGATGCGCGATGACGCCTGGCAGGAGATGTTCCAGGACCCCTCCATTCTCGATCCCGCCATCCGCGCCCATCTGGAGGCGGAAAACGCCTATCAGCAGGCGGCGATGGCCGATACCGAGGCGTTGCAGAAGACGTTGTTTGCCGAAATGCGCGGCCGCATCAAGGAGGATGACAGCTCGGTGCCGGCGCCCGACGGCCCCTGGCTCTATGGCGTGCGCTACGTCACCGGCGGCGAGCAGCCCAGGCATTTCCGCATCTCGCGCAAGGGCGGCGATGAGCAGATGCTGCTTGACGGCGATCTCGAGGCGGAAGGCAAGGCCTATTTCCGCCTTGCCGGCGCCGGGCATTCGCCCGATCATGCCTCGCTGCTCTGGGGCTATGACGACAAGGGCTCGGAATTCTTCACCCTCAAGGTACGCGACCTGGCAAGCGGAAAGGACAGCGCCGACCTGATCGCCAACACCGGCGGCGGCGCCGCCTGGTCAGCCGATTGCAGCGGGTTCTTCTACACCGCGGTCGACGCCAATCATCGCCCCAGCAAGATCTTTTACCACCGGCTGGGCACCGCTCAAAGCGAGGATGTCCTCATCCGCGAAGAGACCGATTCCGGGTTTTTCATGGGCGTTTCCGACAGCCGTTTGAATGATTTCATCTTCATCGGCATCAATGATCACGAGACTTCGGAATGCTGGGTCATGCCTGCCGGCGATCCTCAGGCCAGGCCGACTTTGGTGGCCGCGCGCAAGACCGGCGTCGAATATGCGCTCAGCGAAGGCGGAGATGTGTTCTTCATCCTGACCAACGCCGATGGCGCCAAGGATTTCAAGATCATGCAGACCCCGGTGACGGCGCCGGAGCCTGAAAACTGGAGCGAAGTGGTGCCGCACAAGCCCGGCCGGCTGATCCTCTCGGTCAGCGCCTATCGCAACCATCTGGTCTGGATGGAGCGCGAGAACGGCCTGCCGCGCATCGTCATTCAGGACCGCACCAGCGGCGAGCAACACGCCATCGCCTTTGACGAAGAGGCCTATGCGCTCGGCTTTCACGGCGCGATGGAATATGACACCGGGATCGTCCGCTTCAGCTATTCCTCGATGACGACGCCGTCCGAGCTCTATGACTACAACATGACCACCCGCGAGCGTACCCTCTTGAAGCGCGACGAGGTGCCGTCGGGCCATTCACCCGAGGACTATGTCACCCGCCGCGTCATGGCGCCGGCCGAGGACGGAGAGCAGGTTCCGGTGACATTGCTCTACCGTCGCGACACGCCGCTCGACGGTTCGGCGCCCTGCCTGCTCTATGGCTATGGCTCCTACGGCATCGCCATTCCCGCAGGCTTCAACAGCAATTGCCTGTCGCTGGTCGACCGCGGCTTTATCTATGCCATCGCCCATATCCGCGGCGGCAAGGAAAAGGGATTTGCCTGGTACGAGGCCGGCAAGCGCGGCAGCAAGACCAACACATTCAACGATTTCATCGCCGCCGCCCGTTACCTCGATGCCGAGGGGTTCACGTCGCATGACCGCATCGTCGCGCAAGGCGGTTCCGCCGGCGGCATGCTGATGGGCGCCGTCGTCAACATGGCGCCCGACGCCTTTGGCGCCATCATCGCCGCGGTTCCCTTTGTTGATGTGCTCAACACAATGCTTGACGACACGCTGCCGCTGACGCCGCCGGAATGGCCCGAATGGGGCAATCCGATTGCCTCGCCGGAGGATTATCAGACCATCGCCGGCTACTCGCCCTATGACAATGTCAGAGAACAGGCCTATCCGCCGATTCTGGCGGTTGCGGGTCTGACCGATCCGCGGGTGACCTATTGGGAGCCCGCCAAATGGGTGGCGCGGTTGCGGGACGCCTCGACCGGTTCCGCGCCGGTGTTGTTCAAGATCAACATGGCCGCCGGTCATGGCGGCGCCTCGGGCCGGTTTCAGCGGCTCGAGGAAATTGCCTATGAATATGCCTTCGCACTGAAGGTTGTTGGCAAGATCTGAATTTGACAACGGCGTTCCGATTTGGCCGGTCGCCGGCCGGAATCCGGAAGAAAAACACCGCGGACAGGAAAACGCATCAGGGCATCCTGCGTTCAGGCGGAACCGCCTGACGCGGACAAGATGCTCTGGTTTCAGGGTGTTAGAGCCGATCATCTTTAGCTGGAAGCGATTTGATGGACAGGATTTTTCGCGTCAGCTAGGAAAAACCGCAAGCGCGATGCAGCGCATCGTGCGAGGATTTTGACGACGCTGCCGCGGAAAAGACGTCCAAGCCTGGCGAAACCGGGAGTCTTGCTCATGGACGATCCATTGTAATCGTCCGAACTTGGTCTTTCGCGCTCTGGACAGCGTCGCGCGAGGCTAACGGCGCTCGCGCCGCGTCGCCTCACGCTCCTAGCCAGATCACGAAATCCCGGCGTTCAAACGATTCCATCTAAAGATGATCGGCTCTAGAGCGGCCTTTGTGCGTTCAATCGGGACGCACGGAGATTGGAATTGGTTCAATTTGGCGTTTGTCAAAACTTTACCATTCCTCTTAAGCCAATGCTCACAGGCTACGGTGTATTGATGTGCGCAAGGAAATCCATGCTCACGAGGTCCTGTGATGACCAATGCACCGATGATGAAAAAATTCGCGAAGCTGCTCCGCAACACCGATGGCAACTTTGCCATGATGGCCAGCATCCTGGTGCCGGTTGTCTTCATCGCCGGAAGTCTCGCACTTGACACGACCAATGCGCTGTCGATGAAGTCGCGGCTGCAGAACGCCGCCGACAGCGCGGCGCTGGCGACGACGAGCCAGCTTGCCGAGGGAAACATCACGGAAGCCGAGGCGATCGCCTACGCCACGAAGTTCTTCAACGGACAGATAGCCGACGACGCCAACGCATTTGACGGGTTTGCGGCCACCCCGACCATCACGCTGACCAAATCGGGGACAGGAGCGAAGACTGCCTGGAAGGTTGAAGTCGCGGTCGCCGGATCTCAGAATTTGAGCGGCATGGCGCGCTTCATGGGCAAGGATACGATCGATGTCGCCATCAGCGCCACATCCGAATCCGCCCGCGACGGTTCCAATCCGCTTTCGATGATGCTTGTGCTCGACCGGTCCGGTTCGATGAAATGGGCCTCGGGCAGAACCACAACCACCACCGTTCCGAAATATTGCGGAAAGAAAAAGAAGAGATATGAGTGCGGGACCGAGACCGTGGTGAGCGATGTCCCCAAGATAGAAGTTCTGAAAGAAGCCGTGGCGCTTCTGACGGCGCATATCGAGGAGTCCGACCCGACCAGCGAATATGCCCGCATGGGCGCCGTCGCCTACAATTCCCAAACCAACAACAGCGACAAGCAGGACATCACCTGGAACAAGTCAAAGGTCACGGATTTTGCCAATTCGCTGATTGCGGATGGCGGTACGAATTCCGAATGGGCGATGAAATGGGGCTATCAACAAGTGACCAGTCCCAGCGAAGGCAACCTCCATTCCGTAAAGAACGGATCGAAAGACCCGTCCAGATTCATTGTCTTCATGACTGACGGCGAAAATTCGACGGGCTCGGAGTGGATGAATGATTACGTTGACAGTCAGACATTGTATTATTGCTCCAAGGCCAAGGAAGAGAAAGTCACCATCTTCTCTGTCGCCTTCCAGGCGCCTGATCGCGGCAAGGCCCTGCTCAAATCCTGCTCCTCGGGCGACGCTTACTATTATGACGCCGAGAGCGCCGAAGAGCTGACGAAAGCGTTCAAGAACATCGGCGAGGAAGCTGTCAAGCAGGTCACCCGGCTGACGCAATAAGGCCTATTCCCAGCCATTGCCCCGTTCGGGCAGCGCCTTGAGATAGGCGGCGATCGCATCGCGGTCGCCGCCTTCCAGTTGCGCCATGTTCTGCTGCACCTCGACCATCGAGCCGCCGACGCTGTCGAAATCCGGGGTGAAGCCGCTTTCGAGATAATAGGCGATGTCCGACGCGCTCCAGCCGCCGACCGATTTGCCGCCCGGCGTGAGATTGGGGATCACCCCTTCGCCCTCGGGGTTTTGCGCGCCCGACAGCCAGGCGTCAGCGATGAAACCGCCGATCAGATTGCGCGGCGTGTGGCATTCGCCGCAATGGCCGGGGCCTTCCACCAGATATTGGCCGCGGGCGATCAGCGGATCATCCTTGGCCACCGTCACCCGTGGCGCGTCGGTGAAGAACAGCAGTTTCCAGCCGCCCAGCGACCGCCTGATGTTGAACGGGAAACCCACTTCGTGGGGCAGGGAGGCGATTTCGCTCGCGGGCAGCGTTTTCAGGAAGGCGAACAGATCGGCGATGTCGGCGTCGCTCATCCGCGTGTAGGATCCATAGGGAAACGCCGGATAATAATGGCCGCCATCCGGCGACACGCCCGCCAGCATGGCGTTGGCGAAATCGGTGACCGGCCAGGCGCCGATGCCCGCGTCCGCATCGGGCGAGATATTGGGGCCGATGAAGGTGCCGAAATCGCTGGTAAGCCGCACCCCGCCCGACAGCACAAGCCGCGCTTCGCCCTTGGCGCCGGGTGCTGCGTGGCAGGAGGCGCAGCCGCCGGCCCAGAACACCATCTCGCCGGCCGCCGCATCGCCGTCAATCGCGGCGATGGCTTCGAGCCGCTCGGCGGACACCGGCTTCGCCGCGGTCAGCACCAGGCCGATCGCAGCACCGGCCACCGCCAACACGCCAAGTCCGAGCGCCAGCCTTTTCACGACTGGCGCCCCGGCAATTGGTGTGGAAGCGGTGAGCCCATCAGCTCTTTTTCAGCCGGTAGGTTTCGTGACAGGCGCCGCAATTCTGCGTCAGCGGTCCGAACACGGCCTTGAGCCCGTCCAGATCGGCGGGGGCCGCGGCAACGGCGGCGTCGGCGTCGGTCTTGAACTTGGCCACCGCCGCGTCAAAGCCCGCCCTGTCGGACCAGATCGCCGGAGCCGCTTCGGTTTCAAAGCCGGTTTCGGAGCCTTCCGGGAATTGTTCGCCATAGGTCGCCGCCACTTCGGCGATCGAGGTCAGCGCGGCCAGCGCCGCCGCGGCGTCGAAGGCGACCTCGCCCTTGACCATCTTGGCCAGTTCGCCGACGGAGCCGCCGTTCTTCTTCATCATTTCCTGACGAACCACCTGAGGTTCGTCGGCGGCGATCGCGGGCGCAAATCCCGCGGCGCCGATCACGGCGGCGGCAAGCAAAGTCCGGAATTTCATGAGCTCTCTCCTGGTGTCGTTGATCAATTCTGCCCCTTTGCCATGATTGCATGCCCGCAATGTCAGGAAAGTCACAAGATTGTGAACACTGTGTAACCGTCCACGGCAATCTGGCGGAGGCAACCACCGAAGCCGGATCGGGGCACGAAAAAAACCCGGCGATTGTCTCGCCGGGTTGTCTCAATCAGTCAGGCCGCAGGCCAGCCCTACAGCGCCGCGCATCCAATTGGATGCGCAAAGGTCGCTGTAGCACTTTGAATCAATGCATGTACGTTATCGTTCAAACGAATCCGTTTGAACGCGACATGCATTAGCTGGCGGCGTCGTACATTTCGGCGACATATTCCCAGTTGATCAGGCTGTCGACGAAGGCCTCGAGATATTTCGGCCGGGCGTTGCGGTAGTCGATGTAATAGCTGTGTTCCCACACATCGCAGCCCAGAATCGGCGAGGCGCCGTGCATCAGCGGGTTTTCGCCATTGGCGGTCTTCATCACCGCCAGCTTGCCGTCCTTGACCGCCAGCCAGGCCCAGCCGGAGCCGAACTGGGTGGTGCCGGCATTGATGAAGTCAGTGCGGAACTTGTCATAGCCGCCGAGATCGGCGTCGATCGCCTTGGCCAGCGCGCCCGGAAGCGAGGTTCCGCCGCCGCCCTTCTTCATCCAGTTCCAGAAATGCAGATGGTTGTAATGCTGGCCGACATTGTTGATCAGGGCCGCGTTCTTCTCGGCGTAGGCCGCCTTGCAGATCTCCTCGAGCGACTTGCCTTCGAGGGGCGAGCCTTCCAGCGCCTTGTTGCCGTTGGTGACATAGGCCTGGTGGTGCTTGTCGTGGTGATACTCCAGCGTCTCGCGCGACATGAATGGCGCAAGCGCGTCGTAGTCATAGGGCAGGTTTGGCAGTTCGAGGGCCATGGATCTCTCCTCATGTGTGATGGGTCGCGGGGACTATGTTCCCCGTCATGCCACGCAACATAGGCGGGCGTCCCCATCCAGGCAACGGGGCAGGGCCAAAAAGGTTCCGCGCGCGCGGGTAAATTCCCGGGTTGCCCGGGACCGCTCCTGGCGCCGCGTCCGGCCCCGGTTCAGCGCGCCCTGCGGCCGAAACCGTGCCTGCCGGACCCGCCCGGAAACGGCGCCGCGAACGTCACCTCGGGCGGACGCTGGTCGGGCGGCGGCGGCGGCGCCCGCTCGTCGCCGCGGCCGGTTTCCGGCGTCAGCACCTGCTGGCGCTTGCTGCCCGTCCTGATCTTTTCACCGGTAAAGCGGACGCCGCATTCGCCGCCCTTCTGCCTCACCCGTTCGCACTCGACCTTGAAGCCGTCAACCTCGACATAGAGCGTGAACTGCTCCGGAATGAGCCAGCTGCCCTCGACGACGAGCTGCGCGCCGCTGTCGGAGATGTTGCGGATGGTGCAGGGGATTGCGCTGGAGGCCTGATTGAAGGCGATGCGGGCGCCCTTGAGCACCTTTGATCGCGCGGCGCGGACCGGCCGGCGGGTGGCCTCGCCCGCTTCATTGATCGGATCGTCATGATCGGTCATCAATTTCCACCTGAGTCATTCAGGTTGCACAAGACGCCACTTTAATGCGGCAGTGTTGACGGCCGGTTAAGGAAATGCCGCCAATGCCGCCTATCCGGCCGTGCCGGGAGTGGCGCGTGCCCCGCTTTATCCCGCTCAGCGCTCGGCCAGCGCCAGCCGGAGCCCCATTAACGCGAACGCCGAGGCAAAGCCGCGCTTGACCCGGCGCATCAGTCTGGGCCGCGAGATCACGTGGTCGCGGGTCTGCGCCGCCAGTAGCCCGTAAAGCACGAACACCAGAAAAGTGACCGCCATGAACACCGCCGCGAGCCCCAGCAATTCGGCCGTGGCGTGCGGAGCGCCGACATCGACGAATTGCGGCATGAAGGCCAGGAAAAACACCGTGAGCTTCGGATTGAGCAGATTGACCAGAATGCCCGCGCCCACGATCCGCGACGGGCTTGGCGCGTCGGGCCTGGCCTCGGGGGCGGAAATCGAAAGCGCGCCGGAATCGCGCCACATCTGCCAGGCCATGTAGAACAGATAGATCACGCCGAGATATTTCAGCGTCTGGAACGCCAGCGCGCTTGTGTGCATCAGCGCCGCCAACCCCGCGACCGACGCCGCCACATGCGGCACGATGCCGAGCGTGCAGCCCAAAGCCGCCAGCCCCGCCGCCCGCCGGCCATACGCCAGCCCCGCCGCCAGCGTGTAGATCACCCCGGTGCCGGGCAACAGCACCACGATCAGCGTGGTGATCAGGAAATCGAGGGACATGAAAGCGGTCTCCGGTGGGGGTGGCGCGAGATTGGCCGGAGTGGGGGCGGGATGTCAATTGGGGAGCGTTGCCATCCTACATCACGATTTTCGGCCCTTACGGACATCCAACAGCACCCCCCGCGAAAGAGCACCTCGAAGTGCTGGCTGAAGGTATTCTCACATCGCAAATTCACGCTGGTGAACTGGTCGAGGACTCATGCCGACATCCCGATCAAGTTCAACCAATGGCCTCGGTACTTCCGGTACCCGTAACCCGTCGCTAAAGAACATGGCTTCCCGCCCGCGTGACGCGTTACGGGCGCTGTAGTTTAGGGTGTACTGGAGCCAAGGGGCATTCTGGTATAGGTCATGGATCGGGCGGACGTCATCGTATGATACAAGCCAGTTGACTCCAGAAAGCTTCTCAACGGCCGACGCAATGTCAGCGTGGTCTCTAGGGCCATAGGCATCGTGGTAAAGGTAGTGACCTTTGTTGAAGTAAGGCGGGTCGATATAGACGAGGCAGTTGCCTTTCCAGGATTCGTGCTTCTCCGATAGCAACGCAACGGCATCAAGATTTGTCAACTCGATGCGGGACCTAAATGATGCTATCTTTCGAATCCGTTCGATCAACGCCGCCTTGTTGTATCGAGCATCGATCTTCCACCCCCCTTTCTGATCGCGGCCGCCGATAATCCCACCGTTCAGAATTCCAGAACGGTTGGTCCGGTTGAGGAAGAAGAACGCGAATCCAAGTTGAAGTTCATCAGCAGTTTGATGATTGCGAAACACATCTTTCCAAATATCCCACTCGTGAACATTGACAGGGCGCTCTTCGATCATCCGACATAGTTCATCTGTTCGGTTTAGAACGCTGCTCCAGAAGGCAAACACTGGTCTGCTAATATCGTTGATTGATACACGGCGAACCACGCCAGTTATCAACAACTCCCACGCAATAGCCGCTCCACCAGCATACGGCTCCACATATCTGCCATCTGACAGGCCATTTAGACGGATAATCTCACAGACAAATTTTGCTATTTTACCCTTTCCTCCCGGATACCGGAGTGGGGAATAGCGCCCCGTCTGCGATAGAAGTGGACCTGCATTGCTCATGGCGCACCATAAGTCGCAATAAAAACAGGAACAGCGGCATCCCAGCCCGACCGAAGTGCGTCCGAAGTCGGAATAGCAAACTTGTTGTGGACGAAGCCGTTCAGAGACTGGATAGAAGTGAGAGACGATTTGTTAACAATATTTTTCTCAAATGATCTGAGGTCGGCACTAGAATACGTTCCCCTAGCCGCGATATCTTTTGAAACTCTATCTGCACGTTGCGATGCGTCCAATTCGGTTGATTTTCCCGCCTTGTTTTCAAACTTCGGTATGCTATTCGCTGTCATGTATTCTTCGACAGTCAGTTCAACAAAAGCACGCAGGACAAAGGCAGATGAAACGGTAAATTTATTCGCGTCAATGGAAGAAGCTTCCTTGAGGAGGCGGCGTCCCTTTTCAGACGACGGCGATTTGAACGGGTGTTTTTTTGGCGCAAGCGTAGTGCGGATGCGCGGCGAAAGACTGCTCTTGGGTTTTAGTGCGACCGTGGCTATCGCTGGTATTGCTGGGCTTAGCTTTCCGGCCTTTAGATTTATTTCCTTGAATGGTTTGGGAGAAGCTGCTGTTTTCGAAGACGGTTGAAGTTCGGGCGGCAGGGCTCTGAAATACTGCTCGATCTCCGACGCAGTGTTTAGATTGCGAGAATCAACCACACTATCGCGGACGTCCTCGATGAGTTTCTGCAAGACAGACAATGCCCATTTTGGATCAGAAGACAGCAACGGAATTTTCTCGCTTCCGACCTGAGTGACACTCAGGCCCAAATGCTGCTGCCCGTAGGCCGACTCCAAAAGACGAGACAAGTTGGTAGATTTCCGGCTTTCGATAACCTCCTTCGTTTCCTCCCACTGTTCTGGTGTGTAATCTGCATTGCGTCCAACAAACTCAATGACGTCCAACACCGAGCGGTCACCCAAGAACCTTTGAATTTCTAGCGGACCCCAATTAATTCTGCCTTCGCCATCTGCTGCGCCAGTGTGTCGCCGATAAATCCAATCATCAGCGTCGTCCCTTCCCTCAAAGAGTGCGCATCGGATTGGTTCCACCTTAGTGCGGTCGAAGCCAGCAACAATGGAAACCAAAGACTTCTTGACGGTTTCAGTAACATTTGTGCCATCAAGAAGGTCTGGCCTTGTCAGAACCTTAAGCGCAGATAAGCGTCTGTTACCTTCTAATACAATATAGTCTTCATGGGCCTCACTAGCTATCACATATAGGCTATCGCCGGGGTCAAGCCCATTATCCTTAATGCTCTGCATCATTTTTCGGAAATGAATTGGATTGAGATCAATAAGTCGTTGCAACGCCTCTGACTGACTATCTGCCGACCCCAATCGCGGGTTATCTTGATCCAAAAGCATTTCATCGACTGAAAGTTCGATGTAATCGACCATACGCTACCGCCCCAATTTCAACCGCAGATTTTGCTTCCATCACTTTTCTTTGTTGCGAACCGCTAAGTCAACTGTTGCATGACGCCACGCCGGTTGGTGCATTCCAGTTAAGACGTCTAGCAGCAGCCGATGATGGCGCGCCATGTGGTGTTTCCGGAGACCGGGCTCCGCGAAATCCAGCGGCGGGCAGACGTGACCATCGCTAAATCCGTGGACAAATCCCGGCCCCCATCCCAGCAATTCCAGTCCCTTACCGCAAAATCCCGCCGGTTTCATCCCCACCCTCCGGCGCCGTGCCACACTCAGTGCGCTCCCGCTGCCGGATGGATCGCGAACGCTTCGGTTCAGGTGGGAGGAAGGCCTCCCGAATCCCGCCCTAACGTGTGGCGGGGCGCGGGGGGAGGCGATGGTCAACGCGGTTCCGCTGGCGGTGCGCTTTCGAAGAGAAGGCAGCCCTTGCCAGCCACCGGGCCGGGTTCCGGGTCCTGCCTGCACCAAGCGGATAGGGACGGGACTGTCGGTCCGGGCCTGTGGCGGACATGGCGCGCGGTTCGCGCCAGGGTCCGTGCCGGAATTTGCGCCTAAAGCAGTTCTCGCGGTCTGTCCGGATCGCGGCCGGGGCAACCCGGGCGGAGAGCCCTGAAGAGGGGCGGGTGAATAAGCCAGCTCCGTGTGCTTCGCGAGGCCGCCGCCTGTCGGATGCGGACATCATCCGGCGAAGTTCGGGCCGCGCGCGCGTTGCGCCACCCCGTGCATGTCCCTGACATGCACATACTACTTTTCAGAGGTGCAGCCCGCGCGCGGCCCTCCGGACCCGATCCCGCTGCAAACTCCGGCGCTCACGCGCGCGGAGCCATTTGGCGTTTCTTCCTTCGCCCCTTGGGGAGAAGGTGTCAGCGCAGCTGACGGATGAGGGGGCGCGGCAACTGCCTCACTTCGAAGCCAGGCGCTCAAGCTCGCTCAAGCCGACCGGCGGGGTGGTGCGGAAGCCGAGCAGGTAGACGCGCTTGGCGAAATCCGCGCGGACCCGGTCGATCTGGGCGCGCTCGCCCGCGAGCCGCGAGCGCAGCAGCTTGTCGCTTGTTCCGGTCGCCGCCATGCTCTTGTTGATGACCCAGCCATAGGGCTCGATGCCGGCGCGGCGCAGATCGTCCTGCAGGGCGCCGGCTTCCGACACCGGAGTGGTTTCCGGCAGCGCGACAAGAATGACGCGGGTGTAGTCGGCGTCCTGCAGCCGCATCAACGGCGTGACGACGCGGCCGGGCGCGCCGGGATCGAGATGCCGCGTCATCTGCCGGTGATAGGCGCCGGTGGCGTCGAGCAGCAGCAGCGTATGGCCGGTCGGCGCGGTGTCGATCACCACGAAGGCGCTGCGCGCTTCCGCCACCACCCGCGAGAAGGCATGGAACACCGCCACTTCCTCGGTGCAGGGCGAGGCCAGATCCTCGAGCAGCAAGGCCTTGCCCTCGGCATCGAGATCGCGGCCGCGCGAGGCCATGATCTTGTCGACATAGCGTTTCGTTTCGGCAGCGGGATCGATCCGGTCAACCGTCAGCCCGGGCATGGCGCCGTCAACCACGAAACTCACATGCGCGGCCGGGTCGGTGGTGGTCAGGTGCACCGCATGGCCGCGCGCGGCGAGCCCGACGGCGATGGCCGCGGCAATGGTGGTCTTGCCGACGCCGCCCTTGCCCATGACCATGACAAGACCGCGCTCGCCCGTGGCGATCTCGTCGACCAGCTCGGAAAGACCGGGAAGGTCAAGCGGTGGTTCCTCGGTTTCAACAGCCGCTGTTGGCGGCGACCCCGGCGACATCAGCGCCCGCAGGGCGGGTAGGCCCACCATGTCGAAACCGAGCAGGGGAAACTCCGCGCGGGGCAGCTCCGCCAGCAGTGCCGGCATCGCGGCCAGCGTCTCCTCCTGCTCGCGCGCCATGGCCGAGGCCACCGCGTCCGCTTCCGCCTCGGAGTGAAACCGCCCGTTGACAGCGAGCATCTGGTTGGACAGCCCCAGCGCGCTCAATTCGCCCGAAGTCCGCGCCGCCTCGCGGATCGCGCCGCGGTCAGGGCGCGTCACCAGCACGATGGTGGTCCGGGCGGGGTCGCCCAGGCATTGCAGCGCCTCGCGAAACCGCTCCTCCTGCATCTTCAGGCCCGAATGCGGCCCCAGGCAGGAAGCGCCGCGCTCGTTGTTTTCCAGAAATCCGGTCCAGGCCTTGGGCAGGCTCAAGAGCCGCAACGTGTGGCCGGTCGGCGCCGTGTCGAAAATGATGTGGTCGAAATCCGGCGCGTCGCCCGCCAGCAGTCCGACAAATTCATCGAAGGCGGCGATCTCGGTGGTGCAGGCGCCAGAGAGCTGTTCCCTGACCACCGATTTCTCGTCATCCCCGGCGTCAGGCCCCAGCTGGTCGATCACGCGGGTCCGGTAATCGTCGGCGGCGGCTTCGGGATCGATGTTCAGCGCGAACAGCCCGTCAATATGGGGAACCGGCGTCGGCGTGTCGGTGAGCGTGACGCCCAGCATCTCGTCGAGATTGGACGCCGGATCGGTGCTGACCAGCAGCACCTTGAGGCCCCGGTCGGCAAGCGCGATGGCGCTGGCGCAACTCAGCGAGGTCTTGCCGACGCCACCCTTGCCGGTGAAGAACAGATAGGTCGTGGGCTCGTTGAGGGCGCTGAACTGGGTCATGACTGGCTTTCCGTGCGGGGCATTTGGCGTCCAGCATAGAACAGATCCGGGCGCGCCGGCTTGATCTGGGGCAAATCGCCGGGATTGGCAGCCCTCACGCCACCACATTGCCCTCCACCGTCAAATGCTCGAACCCGGCCGCGCCACCAACGGCGAGGTCGCCGGTGACCACCTCGTTCCAGCGGCAGCCGAGGATGGCGCCGCCGGGGTTGGCGTCGAACATGTTGGCGGAAATCAGCGCGGCGCCCGCGCCCTCGACCACCGAGACGGCGATGCCGGCGCCGCAGGCGCGGATGGTGTTGGCGGAAAAATTGACCGCGCGCAAAAACGGTCCCCAGCCCATCAGCACGCCCCATTTCGGCGCGCCCTCGATGACGTTGCCGCTCACCGCGGCGTCGGCTTCGATCGCCATGCCGATGCCGAAGCCGGCATATTCGGGCGGGTAGGGGCCCTGGGTCGTCAGGTTGCGGATGATGTTGCCCTGCACCACGGCAAGCCGTCCGCCCTCGTTGAAATTGGCGACCGAGATCCCCACCGTGCCGCCGTCAACCAGATTGGAGGCGATCACCGCGCCTTGAAACGAGAATTCGGCGTAGATCGCGGTTTCGCCGGAGCGGATCGCCTGGTTGGAGACGATCTGGATGTTGCTGGCGGAATTGGCGCGGATCGCCGAAAACGCGCAATCGGAGACATGATTGTTCGTCACCATGACGTTGTTCGCGCGAAAAATGTTGATGCCGTTGCCGTTCTGGCCGGTGCCGCCGGCCTTCGCGGCAATCCGCATCACCCGGTTGCCGTCAATCAGCGTGGCGTCCTCGCCGATCGACCAGCGGTGCACCAGAATGCCGCCATTGGCGCAGTCGCGCACCACATTGCGTGTGATGGCAAGCCCGCGGCTTTCCACCGCGTAGACGCCCGCGAGCCGCGCCCCGGAAATCTCACAATGGCTGATCCGCCCGCCGCAGGCTTCAAGCGAAATGCCATGGCCGTCGGCGCCGGCAATAGTGACATCGTCGAGCATGGCTTCCGCCACGCCGCGCAGATGCACGAGCCCGGAGACATGGGAGCCCAGAAGCTGGTTGGCGCCGTCGAGCATCAGGCCGGAAAGTTCGATCCGCCGCGCGCCCTCGCTCAGCATGAAATGGCCGCGGCCGCCATAGATCAGCCGCGTCGCGCCGGGCACGCCGATGATCCGGGCGCCGTCGGGCAGGTTGATGTTGGAAATCACATAGCTGCCCGGCGGCAGCCTCAGAATGCGGCTGCTGGCGGCGGCGTCGTCGATGGCGCGCTGCAACAGCCGGCTCTGGTCATCGGCCACGTCGGGCAGCAGGCCGGCCAGATCGGCGTCATGGCCGCCGCGCAGATCGACCTGGCTGAACAATTGGCCGGCCGCGGCCGGCGGCGTCATCAGGCCCGCAGCGCCCGCGCCGGCGGCAAGGCCTAGCAGAAGGTTGCGGCGGCTCAAACTGGGACGATCGGTGTTCATGTTCATCACGGTGCAGGAACCATGCCATATCCATCTGTGCCAGACCAGCACAGCAAGCGCAACGCACGGTCCGGCGGCAAATCATGCGCCTAGGTGCAGAATTCGGCGATTGAGTTGAGCCAGATCAACTTTTCAAGCCGGCGCCTGCGCTAGTTTGACGCTCAGGGGCGCTGGCAGGCTGGCGCACCCGCAACGCAAGGGGGCTCTCATGCTGAAACTCACAGCCTTGGTTTACATCATCGTCGGCAGCATGCTGGCCGGCAGTTTCGTCATCGCCGCGCTGACCATGGGCCGCGTGGACGCGGTTTCCATCTCCGCCGCCGCCGCGATCGGCGCCCTGGTGGCGCTGCCGGTGTCCTGGTTGGTCGCCGTCAAACTGAACCAGGCCATCCGCCCGGCCTAGGATAAAAATCTCCAGGCCAGGACGGGAGGGGCGCGGGGCAGCCTGGGGGACGGGCCGCCCCGCTGCTGCCGAAACAGAGCGCCGCCGCCTTAAGCGTGTTCCGTTGCGGCGCGCCTGTCATGCGGCCACGAGCACCTCGCCAACCGGCCGCCTCAGAGACCGCGGCATGGCGGGTCCATAGCCGAACCGCATCACCAGATCCGGCCGCTTGTCACCGATGCCGAGCAGCGCCGCCAGCTGCGGCCGGAAGGACGCGACCTCGACCGGCTGGTTGAGAAAGGCGTGACGCAGGCCAAGCGCGGTGGCGGCGAGCGCGAAGCGCTGGCAGCTGCGGCCGGCCTGCACCCAATGGCTCCTGTCGTCGCGGTCCGAGACGAAAATCGCAAATCCCGCCGATGAGCGCACTTGTTCGGTGCATTTGGCGTTCTCGGCCTCGGCGGTGAAGAAGAGGCCGAACACCCGGTCCGCGAGCCAGCCGGGCAGGTTGGGATTGCCCGAGCAGCCCGAATAGAGCCCGTCACGGTGGGCGATGGCCTGGGACGGGTTGAACCGCAGCCAGTGCTTGAGCTCGGTGACAAAGGCCGGATCTTCAATTTGCGCGGTGTTGGCGGCGACGATCAGCTGGAGAATCTGCTCCATCCGCGGCTTTTCGGTGATCAGCATCATCGAACAGCCTTCCACAAGCGCGGCGGCTTCCAGCCGTTTGAGATCGTCGGCCGCAACCGCGCTTCCATCATAGACCGATCGGCTGCACTGGCGCGCGCGGACGGCATCAAACAGCGGGTCGCGGGCCGCATTGTTGCCGCCAAGCGCGATGCTGATCTCGTCCGTGCCGTCAAGATGGGCGATGGCGCTGGTCCTGCCGATGGCGGAGGCGGCAAGGCCCAAGTTTTCGGCGGCGCAGCCAAGGCTTGCATAGAGATGGTGATTGTCCGGATCGACCGCCGGCGTCGCCCGCGCCGGGTCGGGGCGGATCGTCACCTGGTCCTGATCGCCGGAAAACCGCCAGGGCTGGGTATTGTGGCTGTTGGCGGCGAGCGTTGCGTGATGCACCAGATAGTCAAGCTCGCCCAGATCCTGCCGGGATTTTTCAGCCCAGACCGCCGCCGCGGCCGCCTCGTAGGACGGGCCGCGCGTGGCGGCATAGACGCCGAGCCCCGCCGCCGCGACCACGCCCCCGCCAATGAGAAGATTTCGCCGTTTCATGGTCCCGTGCCCCGTATGTGCAATCGAGGCTGAACGATGGTCTCAAAGCGCGGCAAACGCCTTGATGTGTGTCAACAGCGGGGATTGGGGCGGCGGGCGATGAGCGCCGGACAGGAAAAACCCGGCGGAAGGGGCCGCCGGGTTGATGTGATCTGGCTGTGGGTTCGCGGCGCCGGTCAGACGAACTGCGACAGGCCGGGGATCGAGGCGACGATCTCGTCGACCGCGTCGCCGGCGCCGTTTTCGCGGGCAAAGCCCATGGTTTCCTTGGCGACCTTGGAAATCTCGCCCATGCCCAGCCCCATGCCCATCAGCTTGGCGCCGAGCCCCATGACGCCGCCCATCGACAGCATGCCGCCGCTTGGCGCCTGTGCGATCAGCGCCTCGGAGCCGGGGACGGAATCGAGCAGCTGCTTGACCTTGTCGGCGGGGCCTTCCGATTGCAGGAAGGCCAGGATGGCGCCAACCGCCTTTTGGGCGGTGTCGGCGTCAATGCCGACATTGGTGGTGATGCGATTGATGAGTTCGTCCATGGTCAGGTCTCCGAAAGCTATAACGTTAACGTAAGCGTAAACGCGCGATTTGGCCAATGCAAGCCGGGCGCGGCCATTTTGAACGGCTTTCGCCGCGGCCCGCCTCGCTTTACACCGGAATTGCCGCGCCCCGATGACAGATCCGCCGGGGTCAGCCCAGATGGGTCTTGAAGAACGCAACCGTGCGCGACCAGGCCAGTTCCGCCGCCGCTTTGTCATAGCGCGCCGCCGAGGTGTCATTGTTGAAGGCGTGGTTGACGCCGTCATAGACATGGATCTCGAACTCCTTTCCGGCGGCTTCCAGCGCCGCGCGATAGGCCTCGATGCCGGCGTTGATGCGCTCATCCAGACCGGCATAATGCAGCATCAGCGGCGCCTCTATGGTGGCCACATCGGCGGCATTGGGCTGCATTCCGTAATAGGCGACGCCGGCGCCAAGATCGGGATCCTTGACCGCCAGCTGATTGACCAGCCCGCCGCCCCAGCAGAAGCCGACGGCGCCGACCTTGCCGTTGGTCTTGTCATGAACGGCGAGCCAGGCCCGTGCGGCGGCCGCATTGGCTGTGGTTTCGGCGCCTTCGAGCTGGCCGATCATCTCACGCGCCTTGTCCTCGTCTTGCGGCGTGCCGCCGATCGGCGTCAGGAAATCCACCGCCAGCGCGACAAATCCCTCAAGCGCCAGCCGCCGCGCGACATCGCGGATATGCTCGTTGAGGCCGCGGTTTTCATGAATGACGATGACGGCGGGCAGGGGACCGGAGGCCTCCGCCGGCATCGCCAGATAGCCGTTCATCTCCCAGTCGGCGCCGGGAAAAGCAACCTCGGAGGCCTCCAGCCGGGAATCATCGGCAGGCACGATTGCGGCGCGGGCGCTGTTGGCCGCAAGCAGCGGCGCGATTGTCGCGGCGGCGGCGCCCGAGCCCGCGAGCCGGGTCAGCTTGTCCATGAAGCCACGCCGGTCAAGCGTCAGATGGGTGTAGTCGTCATAGGCCTTGATCATGGCCTGGGTGATCGTCGGTTTGCGTTGCTCCGTCATGCTCGTTCTCCCCATATAATGATCCGTGCGCGAAATCCTCTTCTTCCCAATTAGGTCGCGTGTGCGGCAATTAAAGGGCGGCGGCTGATCCTCGTTTGAGCGTGCGCCATCCGCGTCGCCAAGCCAAATCCGGCGTGCTAGGCTGGTCCACGCAGCATCTTCGCATGATTCATGGAGCCAGTTTCTTGACCACACAATTGCCTCGCCCGGATCTTGAATCCGACGCCCGCGTCAAGGCGGTGTTCGACGACATCCGCGCGACCCGCGGAACCGATTTCATCAACAACATGTGGCGCTGGCTGGCGTTTGATCCGGCGCTGCTCGAGCGCACCTGGACGGAGGTCAAGGAGGTGGTTGGAACACCGTCCGCGATCGATCCGCTGACCAAGGAGATGATCTACATCGCCGTCTCGGTGGCCAACAATTGCAATTACTGCGTCCATTCCCACACCGCCGCCGCCCGCGCCAAGGGCATGACCGAAGAGCAGTATGGCGAGCTGCTGGCGATCATCGGGCTTGCCGGCAAAACCAACCAGCTGGCCACCGCGCTGCAGGTGCCGGTCGACGCCGCCTTCGACGCCAGCCAGAACAGCGGCTGACCGGCATGATCAGGCTTTACGACTGCAATGGCGTTCCGCTCGAGGCGCCCAAGGCCAGCAGCGAACCGCTGCCCGAAGCCGCCTGCTGGATCGATCTGTTGCATCCTACCCCCGAGGAAGAGGACCAGGCCGAGGCGTTGGTCGGCGTCGAGGTGCCGAGCCGCGACGAATTGCGCGACATCGAGCCCTCGAGCCGGCTGTACATTGAGGATGGCGCCGCCTATCTCACCGCCAGCGTGGTCTGGAAGGCCGACAGCGATTTCGCCGAAATCGCCGATATCGGCTTCGTGCTGTCGGGCCAGCGGCTGGTCACCATCCGCTATGCCGAACCCAAGGCGTTCACGGTCTTCGCCGCCAATGCTCACCGCGAGCTTACCGGCCTTGGCGGACATGACGTGGTGACAAGGCTGATCGAGGCCATGGTCGACCGCAGCGCCGAGGTGCTGGAGGGCCGCTCGCGCCATATCGACCTGTTGTCGAGCCGCATCTTCGCCACCGGCAGTCAGGACAATTCGGAAACCGTCACGCGCGATCTCGAAGCCATGCTCGGGGTTATCGCCGGCCACCAGCGCACCATCGCCAAGGTGCGCGAAAGCCTGATGTCGCTGTCGCGGGTGGCGGGTTTCTTGCAGACCCTACCGGAAATTGCTGGCGACAAGGCGATCAGGCAGCGCAGCCGCTCGCTGTCGCGCGACATCCAGTCGCTGTCCGAACACGCCGACTTCATCTCGGAAAACATCATCTTCCTGCTCGACGCCTCGCTCGGGCTGATCTCGGTGCAGCAGAACCAGGTGATGAAAGTGGTCTCGGTCGCAGCCATCGTCTTCCTGCCGCCCACCTTCATCGCCTCCGCCTACGGCATGAACTTCCAGTACATGCCCGAACTCAGCCAACCCTGGGCCTACCCGGCGGCACTTGCCGTGATGGCGGTCTCGGCGATAGGGCCGTATCTGTGGTTCAGGAAGAAGGGGTGGCTGTGAGATTGATGCATGTACAAAATTTATGTACGCGCATGCAGCTTGAATGAGATGAGAGAGCAAGCACGCTATGCCAACAGTGAAGATGACAATCGACCCTGATCGGCCACCCAGGATCTCGACGCGGGACTTGACGCGGATCGACGCCATCAAGGACGAGGATATCGATTACTCCGACATCCCGGAACTCGACGAGGATTTCTTCGCCAAGGCCAGCAAGGAAAGCATCACCGCACGGTTTGACGCCGATATGGTTGCCTGGTTCAAGGCGCAGGGCAAAGGCTATCAAACCAGGATGAACGCGGTTTTGCGGGCATTCTACGAGCGCCATCGCGGCGGGTGAGGTTTACTGCGTATTCAGTGCCATCGCGTCGCAGCCGTCGTCTTGCAGCGCATGCCGCCGCTACCGTTTTAATCCGCATCCAAAGGCCCCACCCATGCCCCCATGCCCCTGCGGCTCCACGCTCGACCGTGCCGCCTGCTGCGGCCGCTACCATGCGGGCGAGCCTGCGCCGACGGCTGAAGCCTTGATGCGGTCGCGCTATGCAGCCTATGCGCTGGGCAATCTCGACTATATCGCGGCCACGTCAGGCGGGCCGGCGGCGCTGGCCTTCAACCGGGCGGAAGCGGAAATTTCGCAGCTCGGCACGAGCTGGCTCGGGCTGGAGATCATCGCCACCCGCAAGGGCAGGGAAGGCGACAGCGTCGGCACGGTCAGCTTCATCGCCTGTTACCGCCACAATGGCATCGAGGCGGCGCTCACCGAGACCTCGCAGTTCCGGCGCGTGGATGGCCACTGGCTCTATTGGGACCGGGAGGCGGCCCCGAGGGTGGCAAGCCCCGGCCGCAACGATCCGTGCCCCTGCGGTTCGGGCAGGAAATTCAAGAAGTGCTGCGGCGCGGCCTGATGTCTTGATGCCGGTCTCGACCCGCCGGGCCTTGTCTGGGGTACAGGATGCAGTGCCGTCCCGAGGGCATTGCTGATGCGCACCATATATGGTACGCACGGTGCATAAATGACTTGAAGCGGTTGCCCGCCCGGTTCTTCGAAAATGACAACGGGAACATGCCGGTCCGAGCCTGGCTTCTGTCGCTGTCCGAAAGCGACCGGAAGACCATTGGTGACGACATTCGCACCGCCGAGTTTGGCTGGCCTGTCGGCATGCCGCTTTGCCGCGCAATCGCCGGCAAGACAGGGCTTTGGGAAATCCGAAGCAATCTCAGCGGCGGCCGGATCGGCCGGGTGTTTTTCTGCGTGCATGACGGCCACATGGCGCTTCTGCACGGCTTCATAAAGAAGAGCCAGAAAACCCCTGAGAAGGAACTGGCGACCGCCGAGAAACGAATGAAAGGACTGAGATCATGAACAATGACATTGAACCCGGCAAGCTCGGCCAGAGCTTCGACGATTACCTGAAAGAGCAGGGAACGTATGACAATGCCACCGGGCAGGCGATCAAGCGGGTGATCGCTTATCAACTGGCAGAGGTGATGCAGGTCCAGCACATTTCCAAGGCGGAACTTGCCCGGCGGCTGGAAACCAGCCGCTCGCAGATTGACCGCTTGCTGGACCCCGCCAATGATGGCGTAACGCTTTCCGCACTGAGCCGCGCCGCACGGGCCGTGGGCAGGTCGCTCAAATTGGAACTGTCGTGAGCGTGGCCTCTTCGCGCGTACCAGCTCGCATTGCTACTCCGCCGCCCCCTTCATCTCCGGCGCGTATATCGCATGGAACCGCGCATAGCCGGTCTCCGTGACCTTCAGATGCGTCGCCGCCAGCCGGTGCAGGTCCGGCAGCCGGTGGAACGGCACCGCCGGGTAGGCGTGGTGTTCGGCGTGATAGGGCATGTTCCAGGCGAGCTGGCGCACCAGCGCATTGGTCAACGTGGTGCGGGAATTCTCCAGCATGTTGGCGACATAGGCGCAGCGGCCATGTTCGGCCAGCAGATAGAGCCGCAGCAACGGCTGGCCGAGAGCCATCGGGATCAGCCAGACAGTGAGCAGCTCCGGCGAAGCAATCGCGAGAGAGCCCGCGAACAGCGCCAGATAGAGGCCGATCATCACCCGCGCCTCATTGCGCACCACGGTGCGTTTTCCCGCCGGCACAAACTCGTCCTCGCACCGCCCCGCGGCGTTGCGGATGAGCGTGCGGATCTGGCTCAACCACACCGGAATTCCGGAGACATGGATGAGATACTGGCCCCAGCTTTCCGGCTTCGGCGCCGCCAGTTCCGGGTCCTTGCCCGGCATCTGCGTGAAGCGGTGATGGGCGAAATGGAAATAGCGAAACCAGCGCGGCGGCAGGACGATCACAAAACCGCTGAGATGGGCGGCGGCGGTGTTGAGCCAGAGCGAGCGGAACGGCGTGGCGTGGCTGGCCTCGTGCAGCAGCGTGAACAGAAACACCAGCAGGATGCCCTGCGGCAGCATCATGAGCGGCCAGAAGGGCACCCGCGCGATGATCAATCCGCCCAGAAGCATGATCGCGCCCAGATGAAGCGCCAGCTGGGCAAGCCCGCGCAGGTCCGATGTCCCGGTCAGCGCCCGGCACTGCTCGGGCGTGAGGCTCGCGAGAAAGGCGCGATGATCCATGATGTCTCCTTGAAGCGGCAGTCTATTCAAAACCGGGAGAAATCGGAAGCCGGAAGTCAGGGCAGGATGCCCCTCCGTGCCCTCCATCCAAGCGGAATAAACCGCGAACGCTGGTCTTTCGCCCCCGAATCACTACATTCACGGGCATGACCAGTCCAGACGACGATATTCCGTTTTTCGGTGACGACGAGCCGGCGCCCAGAACACCGCCTGCCGCCCCTCCGCCGGCCAATCAGGGCGGCGGCATTGCCGCGCGCGCCATGGCTGCGCGCAATGCGTCGCGGCCGGCGCCCAACTATCTCTCCGGCCTCAATCCCGAACAGGCCGACGCGGTGGAGAGCATCGAGGGTCCCGTGCTGGTGCTGGCCGGCGCAGGCACCGGCAAGACAAGGGTGCTGACCACCCGCATCGCCCATATTCTCAATCTGGGTCTGGCCTATCCGTCGCAGATCCTCTCCGTCACCTTCACCAACAAGGCCGCGCGTGAAATGAAAGAGCGCGTCGGCGTGCTGGTCGGCGGCGCGGTCGAGGGCATGCCCTGGCTCGGCACCTTCCATTCGATCGGCGTCAAGCTGCTGCGCCGCCATGCCGAGCTTGCGGGCCTTCGCTCCGATTTCACCATATTGGACACCGACGACGTGGTGCGGCTCTGCAAGCAGCTGATCCAGGCCGAGGGCATTGACGACAAGCGCTGGCCGGCGCGCCAGTTCGCCCAGATGATCGACGGCTGGAAGAACAAGGGCCTCGGACCGGCCGACATTCCCGAGGGTGATAGCCGCGGTTTTGCCAACGGCAAGGGCAGGGCGCTCTACACCGCCTACCAGAACCGGCTGCAGACGCTGAACGCCGCCGATTTCGGCGACCTTCTCTGCCTGCCAATCCGGCTGTTTCGCGCCCATCCGGATGTGCTGAAAGAGTATCAGCAGAAATTCCGCTTCATCCTGGTCGACGAGTACCAGGACACCAACACCGCGCAATATATGTGGCTCAGGCTGCTCGCCCAGCGGCCCGCAGGCGAGCGCCCCAACATCTGCTGCGTCGGCGATGACGACCAGTCGATCTATGGCTGGCGCGGCGCGGAAGTCGAAAACATCCTGCGCTTCGACAAGGATTTTCCCGGCGCGAAAGTCATCCGGCTCGAACGCAACTACCGCTCCACCGAACACATTCTCGGCGCCGCCGGCCATCTGATCGCCCACAATGAAGGCCGGCTCGGCAAGACCCTGTTCACCGAGCAATCCGACCCCGATCATGAGCGGGTGCAGGTCCACGCCGCCTGGGATTCGGAGGAAGAGGCCCGCGCCGTCGGCGAGGAGATCGAACAGGCGCAGAACAAGGGCCGCGCACTCAACAACATGGCGATCCTGGTGCGCGCCTCGTTCCAGATGCGCGAATTCGAGGAACGCTTCGTCACGTTGGGGCTCAACTACCGCGTCATCGGCGGCCCGCGCTTTTATGAGCGCCAGGAAATCCGCGACGCCATGGCGTTTTTCCGCGTCGTCAGCCAGCCCGCCGACGATCTCGCCTTCGAGCGCATCGTCAATGTCCCCAAGCGCGGCCTGGGCGAGGCGGCGGTGCGCCAGGTCCATGATGTCGCCCGCGCCCGCGGCATTCCCATGCTGGCCGCCGCCCGTGACCTCATCCTCACCGACGAGCTCAAGGCCAAGCCGCGCAAATCCTTGACCGACGTGGTCGAGATGTTCACCCGCTGGCAGGGCATGTTGGAGACCACGCCCGGCCATGAACTGGCCGAAACCATTCTGGAGGAATCCGGCTACACCGAGATGTGGCAGAATGACCGTGCGGCCGACGCGCCGACACGGCTCGAGAACCTCAAGGAGCTGGTCGAGACCATTTCCGGCTTTGAATCGCTGCGCGCCTTTCTTGAGCACGTCGCGCTGGTGATGGACACAGACAACAATCCCGATCTCGACGCCGTCTCGATCATGACGCTGCACTCGGCCAAGGGGCTGGAATTCGAGACAATCTTCCTGCCCGGCTGGGAGGAGGGCCTGTTCCCGCACCAGCGCGCGCTCGACGAGGGCGGCAGATCCGGGCTCGAGGAAGAGCGCCGTCTCGCCTATGTCGGGCTCACCCGCGCCAAGCTCTTTTGCCACATCTGGTTCGTCTCCAACCGACGCATTCACGGGCTGTGGCAATCGACGCTGCCCTCGCGGTTCCTCGATGAACTGCCCGAGGCCCATGTCGAGATCGCCGATGTCGACACCGGCTATGGCGGCTATGGCAGGGGCGGACGTTTTGGCGGCCATGGCGGCGGCCAGTCCGGCGGCCCTTATGGCGCCTCGCGCTTCGACCGCGCCGAACCGTTCTCGGGCAATTACAACACGCCCGGCTGGAAACGGGCGCAAGCCAACAAGACCGACGCCGCGCGCGACAATTGGGGCACCCGCTCCGGCCACGCGGTCGAACGCATCGCCTATGGCGAGAGCGGCCCGCGCGGCGCCACCATCGACGGCGAACTGGTGGCCAAATCGACAGGCACAAGCTCCGACTATTCCGTCGGCGACCGCGTCTTCCACCTCAAATTCGGCAACGGCAACATCGCCGCCATCGACGGCAACAAGCTGACCATCGATTTCGACAAGGCGGGGCAGAAGCGGGTGCTGGATGGGTTTGTGAAGCGGGTGGGGTAGGTGGCCGCGCGGTTGGGGCCTTCCCGATGGCCGGGTTGACCCTGCTGGCCGGGCTGACGCTGCTTGTGGTGCTGGCGCTCGATCAGTTCGTTCTGAGCCACATTTCCGCCGTAAAACGCGTTCTGTCCTGAGCCTGCGGGAACTCAATCCAAAGGGCCGCGTTGTTGCACAGCGCGGCCCGAACACCTTGTCACCAACTTGCCGCTTGACCCGCACCCCTGGCGGTGATTTCATCCAGGCAATCGAGGAATTCCCATGCGTGATTTTGCAGGACGGGTCCGAACCACACGACTTTCACGCCTGCTGGGCCTGGCGGCGCTGGTCGTGGCCGGCATCAGCCTGAGCGGCTGCGAAGTCACCGAAACCAGCGGCGACTACTACAGGCCCGGACCGGTCTGTCCGGCCATTTACGATCCGGTCTGCGCCGAAAGACGCGGCGAGCTGCGCACCTTCCCCAATGCCTGTGAGGCGCGCCAGTCCGACTGGCGGATTGTCTCCAACGGTCAGTGCCGGAGCGGGAGTTACGGTGATTATCGCCGAGACCGGGATTACAGGGACCGCAGTTCCCGGGACTATTCGCGGGACCGGGATTACAGGCCCGACTATGATCGCAACCGTCCCGGCCAGTTCACGCCGCCGGTCCGGCCCGCCCCACCGCGCCAACCCACGGCACCGGTGTTCCAGAATCCTCCGGTCCGGCCGGTGGCGCCCACCGGGTTCTGTCCACCGGTCAACGAACCGGTCTGCGGCCAGCTTGGCGCGAGCACCATCACCTTTCCCAACCGCTGCGAATTGCTGAAGTCCGGCGCGGTTTTGGTGAAATCCGGCCAGTGCGGCGGCGGTCGCGACAGGTAGGCAACTGAGGCAGACCATCACAAATCCGCGTCTTCAGCCGATCAGGATCCAAATCCCGTGCGCCAGAATCCCGATCAGCAGCACCGATTGCGCCAGCAATGACAGGGTGATGCCGCCGCCGCGCTGCCAGCCCGGCGCGTCTTCCTGGATGAAGTGCCAGGCATGCATCACGCGACCGATGGTGAAGACAATGCCAAGCAGATGGGCGGCCAGGGCAGGCATGCCCAAAAGCGCGGCGATCACCATGAGAACAAAGAACATCGGCATGTTTTCAACCGCATTGGCATGGCCGCGCAGGATGCGGACGAGATGCTTGACCCCGCCGTCGCCGATCGAGACCTTGTATTTGCCGCGCAACCGGGCGGTTTCGACCGCAATCCAGATCAGCACCGCCATGTTGAGCGCCGCGTAGATCCCCACGGTCGCTAGTGCTGGCGTCAAAGCTTCCATCATCGTCTCCTTGAAATTGCGCGCTCCGCACCGGCGCGCCATTGACGAGCTATAGCGCACGCAGCAGGGCCGACAAGCGGTTTCGCCGTTGGGACCAAGCCAGGCCGGCCTGGCTCAGCGGTGTTCTTCCTCGCTGGCGGCGATCAGGCGGCGGTTGAAATGGCTCAGCGCCTTGGTCTGTTCAGCCCAGCCGACAATGCGCCTGTTGTGCCTGTCGCCGCTGTCGGCGACCACCGGCATCCTTGTATGACCACCCGTGTCGAAGGCGCGCAGCGCCGTCTCCAGCGTGTCGGTCGGTCTGAGCGCGGCGGTGTCTTGTTCCTGATCATGATATTCCGGCTCGGCATCGTCTGGGGGCAGGGTCATGAAGTCCATCACCCGCACATTGCGAAGCATGGTCCGGTAGGGGCCGTCGCGAACGAACAGGCCGCGCATCTCCAGCTGCCACTGGAAGTAGGAATGGCCATGCAGCGCTTGCGTGATGCCATGGGCGATGGCAACCGTCAGCAGCAGCGCGATTGATAGCGCGTAGCCGCCGGTCAGCTCGAACACGATCACCGTGGTCGAAATCGGCGCGCCGAGCACCGCGCCGGCCACGGCGCCCATGCCGAGGATCGAATAGAGCGCCGGGCTGGAGGCGAGATCGGGGAAAGCGCTCGCGGCGATGATGCCGAAAGCCCCGCCGGCCATGGCGCCGAGATAGAGTGCCGGCGAGAAGATCCCGCCGCCAAACCGCGCGGCAAGCGTGATCGCGGTGGCGAGCGTCTTGACCACGATCAGCGTCAGCATCAGTGCAAGCGGCAATTGCCCCCACAAGGCCATGTCGGTGGCCTCGTAGCCAACGCCGAGAATGTGCGGAAAGCCGATGCCGATCAGGCCGACTATGAATCCGCCGCTTATGGGCAACGCCCAGAGCGGGATTGCCGTCCGCCGCGCCAGATAATCGGCGCCAAACAGCACGAACTGAAACGCCACGGCGACAACAGCGCAGACGACGCCGAGCAGCGCGAAAGCCGGAAACTCGAAATAGGAGGTGATGTGATAGTCCGGCACGATGAAGGCGGCGGCGTCGCCAAACCAGCCGCGCGAGACGATGGCGCCGACGGAGGAGGAAATCACGATCGGCACAAAGGCCCGCTTCGCATAATGGCCGAGGATGACTTCATGGGCGAACAGGACGCCGGCGATCGGTGCGTTGAAGCTTGCCGAAATCGCCGAGGCGACGCCGGCGGCGAGCAGCGTCCGGCGCGACCAGTCGGGCAGGGAGAACCGCTCGCCGACGGCGCTCGCCAGCGTCGCGCCGAGATGAATGACCGGCCCCTCGCGGCCGGCGCTGGCGCCTGATCCCAAGGAAAACGCGGTCGTCAGCGCGCTGACAATGCCTTCGCGCAGGCTGAGCCGGCGTCCGGCAATCGCCCGCGCCTCGATCACATCGGCGACGCCGCTGGTGCGCCGCGAGGGCAGGAAGCGGGTAATCAGGATGCCCACCACGATGCCGCCGATCACCGGTCCGGCCAGGATCATGTACCAGGGCGTGGTCCGCGCCGCCGTCAGCACCTGTTCGGTGGTGTCGCCGAGCCAGTAGAGCTGGGCGACGCCGATCAACAGGCGGAAACAGATTGCCGCGCACGCCACCGACAGGCCGATCAGCAACGACAACAGCCAGATCAGCGGTTGGCGGTTGTCAAGATAGGCGCGGATGTTGGGCGTCATCCACTGGCGGATACGGGCCGGCGTGGCGCGAAGGATTTCAAGCATCAGTCAGGCATTCCCGCTCGGGTGCGCGCGCTGGATGCCGATCGATCGTCCGGCGCGTTCGGGGCGCGGCAGGCCTTTGTGCGCCGCCGCCATCCGGGCGACCTTGTCGAGGATGTCCGCCGGCATCGGCGCCACTTTCGGACCTTTGATGTCGACATGCAGCAAGAGTGTCTCCGACGTCGCCGACAGCCATCCGTCCACATGCCGCATTTCCTGGAACAGATGCAGCCGCTTGGTGTCGAAATCGAGGATCTGCACGCTTACGGCGACCATCGCGTCCGGCTTGAGTTCGCCCACATAGCATACATGCGTTTCGGCGGTGAAAAAGCTCATGCCGCGCGCCGCCAGATAGCCAGGGCCGCAACCGATCAGATCGAAGGCATGATCGACCGCCTTGTCGAACAGAACATTATAATAGGCCATGTTCAAATGGCCGTTGTAATCGAGCCACGCGGGGTCCAGGCCGCGCGCGGGCGCGATCACCGGAACATCAAACAACATGGCCTCTCCTTCGCCATTGCATCGGTCCCCTGCCGAAATCGATAAAAGGGGAAATCATTTTGCGTCTGAATGCGTTACAGCGGTTTTGTGCGTCATTTGCGGCGCGCGGCGCTGGAAAGCATGTCTGCGGCTTTGCCCGCACTGGACAAGTGCGCCGCAGTTTGCACATTACCTCATCACGATGATGCGGCAAGCATCAGACACGGAATGCGGCAAACGCAGTTGACGGGAGACAATGGAATGGGCCTGAGCGACGTAGAAACCGGCCTTCGCAATGAGGAGGGCATCGCCGCGGTGATTGGCGTTCTGCGCCAGCGCTTTGGCGACCAGGTTCAGACCGGCGAGGCCTTGCGGGCCCAGCATGCCCACACCGCCACCTATATACCGGGGCAATTGCCCGATGCCGTGGTATTTCCCAATTCCGCCGACGACATCAAGCTGATCGTGCGCGCCTGCGCCGACCACCGGGCGCCGATCATTCCGTTCGGCACCGGCAGTTCGCTCGAAGGCCAGGTCAATGCGCCGCATGGCGGCATTTCGATCGACATGGCGCGGCTCGATCACGTGCTCGAGGTCAATGCCGAGGACCTCGACTGCACGGTGGAGCCGGGCGTCACCCGCGAGCAGCTCAATACCTATCTGCGCGACACCGGCCTGTTCTTCCCCATCGATCCCGGCGCCAACGCGTCGATCGGCGGCATGACCGCAACCCGCGCTTCGGGCACCAATGCGGTGCGCTACGGCACCATGCGCGAAAATGTCATCGCGGTGACCGCGGTCACCGCGTCGGGCGAGGAAATCCGCACCGCCCGCCGCGCCCGCAAATCCTCGGCCGGCTATGATCTGACCCGGCTGTTCGTCGGCTCGGAAGGCACGCTGGGGGTTCTCACTTCGGTGACGCTCAAGCTGCAGGGCATCCCGCAGGCGATTTCGGGCGGCGTCTGCCCGTTTCCGAGCGTCGAGGCTGCCTGCAACGCGGTGATCATGACCATCCAGATGGGCATTCCGGTGGCCCGCATCGAACTTCTCGATGCTCTGCAGATGAAGGCCTGCAACGCCTATTCCAACCTTTCCAATCCCGAAAGCCCGTCGCTGTTTCTGGAATTCCACGGAACTGAAGCCGGCGTCGCCGAACAGGCGGCGATGTTCGGCGAGATCGCCGCCGAGTGCGGCGGCGGCGAGTTCCTGTGGACGGCCGATCCGGAACGCCGCACCGCGCTGTGGAAGGCCCGGCACAACGCCTATTGGGCCTCGCTGCAACTTCGTCCCGGCGCCAAGGGCATTTCCACCGATGTCTGCGTGCCGATCTCGCGGCTGGCCGATTGCGTCGTCGAGACGCAGCAAGACATTGCCTCCACTGGTCTGATCGCGCCGATTGTCGGCCATGCCGGCGACGGCAATTTCCATGTTCTGGTGCTGCTTGACACCGATGTCCCGGCCGAGATCAAAGCCGCTGAAGCCTTTGTCGGACGGCTCAATGCGCGGGCGCTGGCGATGGATGGAACCTGCACCGGCGAACATGGTATAGGACAGGGCAAGCGGCCCTATCTGTCGCTTGAAATGGGGGAGAGCGTGTCCGTGATGCGGCAGATCAAGCAGGCGCTTGATCCGATGAACATCATGAACCCGGGCAAGATCTTTTCATTCAACAGCTGAGACGCAAACGAGCGGTCATGCTGATCGTGGCGGAGGATAAAGAAGCTGGTTCGTGTATTTGTCGGTCTTGGCGGGTTGCTGGTGTTGGCGCTGTTTGCGGCGCTGATCGCTCCCTATTTCATCGACTGGAGCAGCTACCGGGCCGCCTTCGAGGCCGAAGCGGGGCGCATCATCGGCCAGCCGGTCAAGGTGCGGGGCGAGGCCGACGCGCGGCTGTTGCCATTCCCCTCCGTCACCTTCTCCGACGTCACCGTCGGTGATGAGGCCCAGCCGTCGATGACGGTCGGCAAATTCTCGATGGACGCCGAACTGGCGCCATTCCTGAGCGGCGAAGTGCTGATCTTCGACATGCGCGTGGAAGCCCCCAAGGCCGTGGTGCGCATTCTTGAAGACGGCACGCTGGACTGGGCGCTCAAGCGCAAACCGACGCCGCCGGGCGATCTGGTGGTGCTCGAGCATGTTTCCATCCAGAATGCCGACATCACCATCATCGATGAGCAGAACGGGCGCACCCATCGTCTGGGCAACATCAATGCGCTGGTGTCGGCGAAGTCGCTGTCGGGTCCCTGGAGCATTGAGGCCGAAGGCGAGATCGGCGGCCACCGCGGCGGCATATCGATTTCCACCGGCATTGCCCAGACCGCTGGCGCGATCCGCATGCGGGTGCGCGTGGTTCCGGATGAATGGCCGGTGCTGCTGGAGACGGAAGGCGAGGCAAGAATCGAAGGCGACAAACCGCTCTATGACGGGCTGTTCACCTTCACCGCGCTGTCGGGGAGCGACGTGCCGGGCGCCGCGCCCGAAAGGCCTCTGGTTGTGGCCAAGGGCGATTTCGCGGCCACCAACGAGCGTCTGACGGTTAAGGAGTGGCGCGCCGAAGTCGGACTGTCGGACGATCCCTATGTGGTGACCGGCCAGGCCACCATCGATACCGGCCCCAATCCCGATTTCCTGCTGATCGCCGACGGCCAGCAAATCAACATGGATCAGATCGGCGGCGAGGAAGCTGCGTCCGGGCAAACCGCCGCTTCCATCCCCGTCGAGCAGCGGCTCGCGGTGATCAATGCGCTGATCGACCGGCTGCCGCCGCCGCCATTGCCCGGGCGCGTGTCGCTCAATCTGCCGGCGGTTGTCGCCGGAGACACCACCTTGAGGGAAATAACGCTCAACGCAAGGCCCGATGGCGACGCCTGGCTGATCGACGGATTTTCCGCCAATCTGCCCGGGCGCACCACCGTTGAAGCGCGCGGCCGGCTGGTGTCGGGCGCAAACGCCAGCTTCAACGGAACCTTGACCGTGGCCTCGACCCAGCCGTCAGGGCTGGCCAACTGGCTGGTCGGCGACGTCGATCCGGTGATCCGTCGGCTGGGCGCGGCAGGCTTTTCCGCCGATGTCAGCCTGACGTCCGCATTGCAGCGGTTCGAGGCGCTTGAAGTGGCGGTGGGGCCCGCCATTCTCAAGGGCAGGCTGGAGCGCGAAGTGCCGGTGGAAGGCGCGCCTTCGCTCTCGGTGGAACTCTCCGGCGACACATTCGATGTCGACGCCGTGCTGGCGCTGGCGCTGCTTGCCGGCGGCGACACCAGCGCGGCCCGTCCGCTGGCCGCCTACAATCTGGCGGCCCGGATCAACGCCGGCACACTTACCGCCGGCGACTATAGCCTCAACGGATTTGAGACGGCGCTGTTGTGGCGCGACGGCCGGTTGACGGTCGACAGTTTGAATTTTGCCGATTTCGGCGGCGCATCGGGCGCTTTTTCCGCGGCGCTTGAAGGAACCGTGGCAAGGCCGCGCGGAACCATCACCGGTGAGCTCAAAGCCGCGCAGACCGGCCGTCTGTTTGATCTCGCCGCGCAAGCCACCGGCGACCACCAGATCGTCCGCCGTCTTGCCGCCAACGGCTTCGCCTTCGATGATCTGACGGCGGACGTCAATCTTGTTCTGGATCCCGAATCCGGACCGGATCTTGATGTCGCGGGCGCCGCCGGTGGCGGCACATTCAGCATTCGGGCCGCGGGGACCGGTCTGATGCCGGGCGGCGACGGTCCGCGCAGGATCGACGTGGCGGTGGACAATGACGAGGCCTACCGCATTCTCGAACAGGCAGGCTTTGACGTGCTGCCGCTCGAAGGCGAGGGACCGGCTGCTTTGAGACTGAATGTCTCCGGCGGCGCTGATGACGGAGACCTCGCCATCGACGCCCGCCTGACCTCGGGCGCCTCGGCGCTCACGCTTAAGGGCAATGGCGGCATTCCGGCCCATGAAGCCGCCACCGGCCTGTTCAACCTTGATCTCGATGCTGCCGATATCGAGCCGTTCGCCATCATGCTGGGGCATTCGCTGCCCGAGGGCGGCGCCGGACTGCCGTTGTCGATGACCTCGCTTCTGGCCATGAATGAGGAGCAGATCCTGCTCTCCGAAATCTCCGGAACGGCCGAAGACAACGGGTTCTCGGGCAGCCTGACGTTTGACCGCGGCGCAGCCACTCTTTCCGGTACGGGGGCCTTGCGGTTTGACCGGGTCGCTCTCGGCTGGCTTGGCGAATTGGCGCTTGGCGCGCAATTGGGCGGCGGCGATGGCGCAAGCTGGAGCGACGACCGGTTTTTGCCGCCCGCGCCGGGGCAGCCGGAGATGAAAATTGCCTTGCAGGCAGGCCAGATCGATCTTGTGCGCGGCGGGACCGCGCAACATTTCAAGGCCGATCTGTCGACCGGGACCGGAACCATGGTTCTCGACCAGGCCGAAGCCGACTGGTTTGGCGGCCGGCTGGGCGGCAAACTGTCGCTGTCCAACACCGAGGGAACGGTGTTCATGTCCGGCCGCATCTCGGCCACGGACGCGGATCTGGCCGCACTTGAGCGGGCCATTCGCGGATCGTCCGCATTGGCGGGCAGGGCCGGCGCCACCGCCAGTCTGGAAGGCACCGGGAAATCCATCCGCGAGCTGGTCGCATCGCTTGCCGGTGGCGGCGAACTGGTGGCCGAGGAACTCTCGATTGCGGGGCTGGACCCCGATGCCTTTCCCCGTCTTCTCGGCGCCGCCGATCGCGAGGATTTCGAGATCGAAACCGGGCCGGTCGCCGGGATGATCGAAGGCCTGATGGCTGGCGGCGAAATGAAGGCGCCGTCGCTCAGTCTGCCGTTTACCCTGACCGGCGGGGTGTTGCGGTTTTCCAACGCCGAGATTGGCGATGATCAGGCCAGCCTGTCCGGTGATGCCCGTGTTGATTTGAAAGACCTTCACCTCGAGGCAAATTGGCGGATGAGTTTCGAGCCGGGGGTTGAGGCGATCGCCGGCGGCGATCCGTCGCTGGTGTTCGGGCTCGGCGGGTTGCTGGTGGATCCGGCGGTCTCCATCGACGCCAGCCAGATGACCAATTACCTGTCGATGCGGGCTTTTGAACGGGAACGCCGCAAGGTGGAGTTGCTGCAGGCCGGAGTCATTGAAAAACAGCGATTGAGACGCGAAGTAGCGCTCCTGGCCGAACGCGCCGCCCAGCGCGAGGCCGAGGCCCGCGCCCGCGCCGAAGCCGAGGAGGCGGCGCGGCGGGCCGCCGAGGAGGCCGCACGCCTGGCCGAGGAAGCAAGGCTGGTGCGCGAGGCCGAGGCGAAAATCGCCGCCGAGGCTGCCCGCAAGGCCGAGGAGGAAGCGGCCAGGCTGGCCGCCGAAGAAGCCGAGAAAGCCCGCGCCGCCCAAGAGGAAGCCGACAGACAGGCGGCCGAGGAAGCCGAGAAAATCCGCAAGGCCGAAGAGGCAGCCGCGGCCCGGCTGGCGGCGGAGGAGGCCAAGCGTCTGGCCGAGGAAGCCCGCCGCGCCCGCGAAGCCGAGGCCGCCGCCGCCGCGGCGAAGCTGGCCGAGCAACTGGCCGCGGAACTGGCCGAAAACGAGGCGGAAAAGGCCCGCGCCGCTGAATTGAAAGCAGAAGCGGAACGCCAGGCCGCCGCGCAGGCGGCGCTCGACGCGGCCAAAGCGGAGGAAGAGGCGGCCAAGGCGGCGGAATTGCAGGCGGCTGAGCAGGCAAAGCGGGATGAGTTAGCCGCAGCGGAGACGGTCGATCCCGGTACGCCTGCGGAAACGCCGGAGCCCGAGGCGCCGGCCAATCAGAATGAGCCAGAAGAAGCTCAGGTCACGCTGCAATCCAATGGCATCATTCCGGCCATGCCGGATCTGGTGGCGCCGCAGCCCGCGGACACGCGCGTGCAATGGATCGAGCAACACCAGGACGTTCAATGCTTTTTTGTCCGGGTGGTTTCAAAAACGCCTGAGCAGATGACGCTGGAAGGAATGGGCGACAAGGTGGAGCCTTTCCAGATCCTTTATGACGAGTTCCAGTCCGCCTTTGAGTTCGAGCCGGATCTGCAGGTCAGACTGCTGTCTTCCGGCCAATGCCCGCTGCCCGATTTTCTCAAACAATTGCGGTTCTCGGGCAAATCAGACCTCGCCTTGGCTCTCGACAATGACCATATCAGGAGCGGCGACACCTTGCGCGGCGTGCTGACCGGCGCTTCCAGCACAAATGCGATTTTCTATCTGATCGACAGCGATGGTTTCTGCTACCGGATCGATGATTTCGTCACCCGCTCCGGCGGCCAGGCGGTGTTTGAAATCAAGCTGGTCGAAATGGCTGAACGAAAGGCCGATCTGCAGGTCATTCTGGCGGTCTCGGGCAATGACACCCTGCTTGCTTCCGCGCCGAAAGAGGTCGAGCTTGCAGCCACGCTACTGCCCAAGCTGGCAGGCGTAGCGGCGGCGAGCGGCGCCGACATCGACCTCGCCTACCAGTTTTTCAACTTCGCTCCCGCCCAACCGTAATCGCCCGTTTGCCCGGTGGTCAGCACCGGCCGGCCAGCCCAGCCGCTCTGGCGGGTGGAACCCGCGCGCGGTTTGAGCGTTAATCCGATTATGCAACCGGAGTGGCCGTGCCTTGTCCGTTGTACAAAATTGGCCCGTGGTACAAAATTGACCCGCGTAAACAGTTGGAGTGAGTGATGGCAGCCCGGCCGATCTGGAAAGGACAATTGCGGTTGTCGCTGGTTTCGATACCGGTGGAAATGTACTCAGCCACCAAGTCCGGCGCGCGCATCAGTTTCAGGCAGATCCACGGACCTTCGGGCAAGCCGGTGAGTTACCAGAAAACCGTGGCCGGCGTCGGCCCGATTGACGCCAGCGACATCATGAAGGGGTTCGAATATGAAAAGGACGAGTACCTGCTGATTGACCCCGAGAGCGTCGAGGAAATCAAGCTGGAGACCAAGAAGACGCTCGAACTGGTCCAGTTCGTCGACGCCTGCGAAATCTCGCCGCTCTATTTCAACAAGCCCTATTACCTGGTTCCCGCCGACGATCTGGCCGAGGATGCCTACCGGGTGGTCCGCGACGCTCTTCGCCAGACCAAGATGGTGGGGCTGGGGCAGGTGACCATGCGCGGCAAGGAATATCTGGCGGCGGTCAAGCCCTGCGGCGACGGTCTGCTGCTGGAAACCCTGCATTATGCCGACGAAATCCGCGACGCCGACCCGCTTTTCAAGGATATCGAGGATGACACCTCGGACGAAGATCTGCTCGATGTGGCCAAGTCGCTGATCAAGCGCAAGACCGCGGCCTTCAAGGCCGAGGCTTTCAAGGACAACTACACGCTGGCGCTGAAGGACCTGATCGCCCGCAAGACCAGGAGCAAGTCGACCCAGCGCGTCCGCACCGACGACAGTTCCAGCGACAGTGGCGGCGGCGGCGACAAGGTGATCGACCTGATGGCGGCGCTGAAGCAGAGCCTCGCCAAGGCCGAAGGCGGTAAACCGGCTGCCAAGCCCGCGTCCAAAGCCGAGAGCAAGAAGGCCCCGGCCAGCAGGAAGGCGCCGGCTAAAAAGAAGTCCGCCTGATGCCGGCGTCAGCCAAAAAGCTCGCCCGATACGCGGCCAAACGGGACTTTTCCAAGACTGCGGAGCCGAGCGGTGAAGGCCCGGCAAAAACCTCCGACCGGCCCGCCTTTGTCGTTCAGAAACACGCGGCGCGGCGGCTGCATTATGATTTCCGGCTGGAATGGGAGGGCGTGCTGCTCAGTTGGGCCGTCACAAGGGGACCGAGCGCCGACCCCTCGGTCAAACGGCTGGCGGTGCGCACCGAGGATCACCCGCTCGACTATGGCGGCTTCGAGGGCACGATTGCTCCCAAGCAATATGGCGCCGGCACGGTGATGCTGTGGGATCAGGGCTGGTGGCAGCCGCAGGAGGATTTCGCCAAGGGGCTGGAATCCGGCAAGATCAAGATCGTCCTGCATGGGCAGCGCATGAAGGGCCGCTGGGCGCTGGTGCGCATGCAGACCCAGGAAAAACGCGAAAACTGGCTGCTGATCAAGGAGCACGACGCCTTCGAGGAGGACACCGAGAACGGTCTCATCGACCGCTACGAGACGAGCGTTGCAACATCGCGCAGCATGGACGACATCGCCGCCGGCAAACCGGCCGCCAAGCGCGCATCCAAAACCACGGGCAAGGCACGCTCCAGAACCGGCTTCACCCTCGCCACGCCCAAATTCCGCAAGCCCCAGCTCGCCAAACTGACCAAGGAAGTGCCCGAAGGCGATGACTGGCTGCACGAGACCAAGTTCGATGGCTACCGCTGTCTCGCGGCGCTCGGCAAGGATGGGGTCAGGCTCTACACCCGTTCGGGTCTAGACTGGACCGACCGTTATGCCGGACTGACTGAAGCCTTCGGCGAACTGGACTGCCGCAATGCGCTGATTGATGGCGAGGTGGTCGCCGCGAGCAGCGCCCGGGGCTCGCATTTCTCCGCGCTTCAGCGCGATCTGGAAGAGGGACGGCCGGTCATCTTCATGGCCTTCGACCTGCTCGAACTCGATGGCAAGAGCCTGGTCAAGCACAAGCTGACCGAGCGCAAGCAGGCGCTGTCGCTGCTGCTTGCCGGACAGCCCAAAGGCGCGCCGGTTCGTTACAGCGACCATGTGGTCGGGCGTGGACCGCAAGTTTTCATGGCGGTTGAGAAAGCCGGCGGGGAGGGGATCATCTCCAAAGCCTGCGACAGTCTCTACACCGGTACCCGCAACGGCAGCTGGCTGAAGATCAAGACCGGGCTGCGGCAGGAATTCATTGTCGGCGGCTATTCGCCGTCCTCGGCCAAACAGCGGCCCTTTGCCTCTCTGCTGGTCGGCTCGCGCGAGAACGGCATGCTGCGCTATCGCGGACGTGTCGGCGGGGGCTTAAGCGAACGCGACCTTGAGACCCTAACCGGCTTGATGAAAGGCCGCACCCGAAAAACCAGCCCGTTTGACGAGGTGCCGGCCGAGATCGCCCGGTCGGCGAAGTGGGTCACGCCGGATCTGGTGATCGAGGTCGACTATGCCGAACTCACCGATCAGGGCAGTATCCGCCATGGCGTGTTCCGCGGCGTGCGGCAGGACAAGGAGGCTTCCATGGTCAAACTCGAAAAACCCGATGCGCCCAACAGCACAGTCCAAGAATTTCTCGGCGTGCGCGTCAGCAGCCCGGACCGCGTGGTGTTTCCCGATGCCGGCTGCACCAAGGGCGATGTCGCGCGCTATTACGCGAAAACCGCGGAGCGGATGTTCGATCTTGCCGGCAACCGGCCGGTGTCGCTGCTGCGCTGCCCGGACGGAACGGAGGGCGATTGCTTCTTCCAGAAACACGCCGGGAAAGGATTTCCCGACGGGATCGGCAGCGTCGAGATCAAGGAGAGTTCGGGCAAGACCGAGCCCTATATGGTGATCGAAAAACCGGCGGGTTTTGTCGCCGCCGCCCAGATGGGAACGATCGAGTTTCACATCTGGGGATCGCGCGCCGATGATTTGGAAAAGCCCGACCGTCTGGTCTTCGATCTCGATCCCGACGAGGGGCTGGGTTTTGCCGAGGTCAAGGCCGCGGCCAGGGACGTGAGAAAATTGCTCGCTGACATCGGCCTCGACTGCCTACCGATGGTCACCGGCGGCAAGGGCGTGCATGTGATCGTGCCGTTAAGGCGCATTGCTGAATGGGAGACGGTGACGTTCTTTGCCCGCACCATCGCCAGCCATCTGGCCCAGCGCCATCCCGATCGCTACGTCGCGACGATGTCGAAGGCCAAGCGCAAGGGAAAAATCTTCATCGACTGGCTGCGCAATGACCGCGGCTCCACGGCGGTGGCGCCCTATTCGATCCGCGCCCGCCAAGGCGCGCCGGTGGCGGTGCCGGTGACGTGGGCTCAACTGGGCCGGCTCAGGGCGGCCAACGGGTTCAATATCGCCAAGGCGCTGAAGCGGCTCGAGCAACCCTGTCCGCTGCAGGCGATGGACGCCAGCCAGTCGATTTCGCAGGCGGTGGTGGAGGCTCTGGAGAAACTGATCAACCGATAGGGGCGGCTCATTCGCCGCCAGGTTTTTCCACTCGTGTGTCCGTAGGGCCCAGCGCCCATTGCAGCACCGCCACCCGCAGCGCCGAGGACAGATTGACCGGGGTCTCATGCGCGCTGTCGATATCCGCGATCAGCGCCGCCAGGGAAATGCCGCGCTCCGCCGCCATCCGCTTGAGGCAGTCCATGAAGGCGTCTTCGAGCGTGATGCTGGTGCGGTGGCCGCGAATGCTGACCGAATGCTTGCGGATCCGGCCTCCGGACGCTGGCGATGGCATTTTCAGTTGCCGCTGTCGCCGGGCTCGCGGCGCGAGGCCTCGTGCTCGCGCGCGGCCTTGTCATTGCGCGCGCGGGCCAATTCGCGCTCGGCCTTGCTGCGGCCATGCTCGAACCGGTTGCGCTCGGCATCGGCTTCCTTGCTGGCGCGGTCGCGGCGTTTGCGGGCGAGCCGCAGATTGACGATGTCGCCGCTCATCGGACCGGTCCGTCAGCTCTTCTTGCGGAAGGAATCAAGCGAGACCACATCGGCGCCGGGCTTTTTGTCGGCGCCGGCTTCGCCCTCGACGGCTTCAGCAGCATCGGCCGGCTCGGCCTTGGCCGCGGGCTCGACCAGCCGGTCGATGGTGTTGGCCAGTTCAACCCGGTCATCGTCGGCTTCGCCGCCATCATTGGCGGCGTTTTCGAGCGCGGTGTCGAATTCCAGTTCGAAATTGACCGACGGATCGTAGAATCCGCGCACGGCCGCAAACGGCACCACCAGCTTCTCGGGCTTGTCGGAGAACGACAGGCCGATCTCGAACAGCGATTCAGTCACCTTCATGTCCCAGAACTGATGCTGCACCACGATGGTCATCTGTTCCGGATAGCGTTCCTTGAGCGCGGTGGAGATGCGCACGCCCGGCGCTTCGGTCAAAAAGGTGATGAAGAAATGATGGTCGCCCGGCAGATATCCGGTCGCCGCCACCTCGGACAGCACCTTGCGGATCACGCCGCGCAACGCGTCCTGGGCAAGGATGTCATATCGAATGTGGTCTTGCGGCATTTGCGCGGTCTTTCCTGTCTGGGCTCCGGAACCTGGAGCCAATACCTGTTTTCAAAAGCGGTCAATGTTCCGATTCACTTATGTTTATAACCGGAAAGGCCGTGACCTTGAAAGCGGTGCTGCTGGATAAAGCATCAATGCAACGATGATCGTGCGGATTTCCGCCGATTTCAACGCCAATCCGGCATTTCGATCCGCGGAACACTGCGCTTGCGGCGTCTTTGCCTCGACCTGACGGCGGCATGGCGCTGTCGTGACCACAACCCCGGAATTCCGGAAAGGGAGCCCAAAAGGCATGTCGCCCGAAACCGCAGGGAGGGAAGAAGTGGAGGTTTCTGTTGCCAGGTACCTCCGAACCCCGCCCAGAAGTGCGACCCTCTAGGACTTGATTTGAAGTGTCACACCGCAATTAAGCAGCGAGACGAGCTTCCGCATAGTTGTCATTTGCAACTACAAGTTTAGCCCGATAACGGTGGTACAATGCCGAACAAAAAGCCGCTCTTTACACCCTCGTCGATCCTGTTTCGCCCCCATCATCATCCGGCCGCAGGCCGTTTCGGCAGTTCGCCGGATCATGGTGGAGGCGCCGGGTACCGCCCCCGGGTCCGAATGGTTTATTTCAACGCTCGTTTATTGTCATAGCTGCTTGCGCAGCACACCCAATATAGGGTGCGCGATGCGCGAAGAAAAGGGCTAATCACAATCTCTGATTCCGCCACGGCCGGCGACGGCCGCGACCCGGCCGGAATCTATTTCGGCACCAACAGCGGCTCGGTGTTCGCAAGCCGTGATGAGGGCGACAGCTGGGACGAGATCGCCCGCCACCTGCCGACCGTTCTGGCCGTCGAAGTGCTCGACTGCGGCTGATGCCGGGAAAACCTGCGGCAAGCGTTTCGACGCAGCGTCAAACCGGGTAGGATCGCGGTTCCTCGAATCATCCGGCGGCGGCCATGCAGCAATATCACGATCTCCTTCGCCTTGTTCTCGATCAGGGCTCCGACCGCGACGACCGCACCGGCACCGGCACGCGCAGCCTGTTCGGCCACCAGATGCGCTTTGACCTGGGCGAGGGCTTTCCGGCGCTGACCACCAAGAAGCTGCATCTCAAATCGATCATTCACGAGCTGTTGTGGTTCCTCAAGGGCGACACCAACATCGCCTATCTCAAGGCCAATGGCGTGTCGATCTGGGATGAATGGGCCGACGAGAATGGCGATCTCGGCCCGGTCTATGGCGCGCAGTGGCGCTCCTGGCCTGCGGCCGATGGCGGCACGATCGACCAGATCGCGGGTGTCCTGAACCAGATCCGCACCAATCCGTCCTCGCGCCGGCTGATCGTTTCGGCCTGGAACCCGGCGGAGGTCGACCGGATGGCGCTGCCGCCCTGCCATTGCCTGTTCCAGTTCTATGTCTCGGGTGGCAAACTGTCCTGCCAGCTCTATCAGCGCTCCGCCGACATCTTCCTGGGCGTGCCCTTCAACATCGCCTCCTATGCGCTTCTGACCATGATGGTGGCGCAGGTTACCGGTCTCGAACCGGGCGACTTCGTCCACACGCTGGGCGACGCCCATATCTACAAGAACCATTTCGATCAGGCGCATCTGCAACTCTCAAGGGAGCCGAAGGCCTTGCCGGTGATGCGGATCAATCCGGATGTCACTGACCTGTTCGCCTTCGCCTATGAGGATTTCAAGCTGGAAGCCTACGACCCGCATCCGGCGATTTCCGCCCCGATCGCGGTGTGATCCGGCCTATGAGCGAAGCTGATCCGAAAATCGTCCTGGTCGCCGCCCACGCCCGCAACATGGTCATCGGCCGTGATGGCGACATGCCATGGCGGCTGCCGACAGATCTCAAACATTTCAAGGCGGTGACCCTTGGCACTCCGGTGATCATGGGCCGCAAGACCTTTCTCTCCATCGGCCGGCCGCTGCCGGGGCGCGCCAACATCATCGTGTCGCGCTCGGGCTTCGCCGCCGATGGCGTCGAAACGGTCGCGAGCCTCAAGGCCGCGATCGAGCTCGCCCGGCATCATGCGCGCCAATCCGGCGCGGCCCAGGTCTCCGTGCTCGGCGGCGGCGAGATCTATGCCCAGGCCATTGACCTCGCCGATGAGCTGGTTCTCACCGAAGTCGATGCGGATATCGAAGGCGATACGGTCTTTCCGGCGATTGATTCGAGCCTGTGGCAAAAAGTCAGCCATTCGGATCCGGTGAAGTCTGAAAAGGACAGCCATTCCGTCCGCTTTGCCGTCTGGCGGCGGCGAGATCGATAATTCGACCGGAATTCGCCGCAATTGACGCCCGAACACACAATGCCGCGTTGAAAGCGGCCGGTTCGATACCTATAACGAGGACAGAGTGCGTGCGCCGGAAATTTGTCCGGTGCGCGCCGTAACACGGTTTGGAAAGAGGTCTTGATGCCCTGGAGCAATCAAAACGGAGGAGGCGGCGGCCCATGGGGCGGCGGCGGAGGCAACAATCAGGGTCCATGGGGCAAGGGTCCGCAACCGCCACGCGGCGGCGGCAATCCGCCAGACCTTGAGGAGTTGATCCGGCGCGGCCAGGACAAGCTGCGCCAGGTGCTTCCCGGCGGCGGCGGCGGCTCGGGCAGCAGCAGGCTGATTGCCGGCCTGGTTGTTCTCGGCCTCGTCGGCCTGTGGCTGATGCAGGCGATCTACACCGTCCAGCCGGACGAGCGCGGCGTCGAACTGCGCTTCGGCAAGCCCAAGGACGAGATTTCCCAGCCGGGTCTTCACGTGATTTTCTGGCCGTTCGAAACTGTCGAAATGGCCACCATCGTCGAGCGCGAAATGAGCACCGGCGGCTCGTCGCGCACCGGATCGACCGACGGCCTGATGCTGTCGGGCGATCAGAACATCGTCGATGTCGAGTTCAAGCTGCTCTATTCCGTGCAGGATCCACAGGCGTTCCTGTTCAATCTCGCCCGTCCGGAGGACACGCTGCGGCAGATCGCCGAAAGCGCCATGCGCGAAGTGGTGGGCCGCAGGCCGGCTCAGGATATTTTCCGCGACAATCGTGAAGCGATCGCTGCGGAAGTGCAGGCTATCATCCAGAGCGGGATGGACGCTTTCCCCGCGGGCATCGCCATCAACCAGGTAGCGATCGAGGATGCGGCGCCGCCGCGTGAAGTGGCTGACGCCTTTGACGAGGTTCAGCGCGCCGAGCAGGACGAAGACCGCTTCGTTGAAGAATCCAACCAATACGCCAACCAGAAGCTTGGTCAGGCGCGTGGTGAAGGCGCCCAGCGCCGCGAGGAAGCTTCCGCCTACAAGGACCGTGTCGTCAATGAAGCGACCGGTGAAGCCGGCCGTTTCCTCTCGGTCTATGAAGAATACGCCAAGGCGCCGGAAGTGACCCGGTCGCGGCTCTATCTCGAGACACTCGAAAAGGTACTCGGCGGATCCGACAAGGTCATCATCGGCCAGGATGGCGGCGGTTCCGGCGTGGTGCCTTATCTGCCGCTGCCTGAAGTCCGCAAGAATGCTGGAGGCACCAACTAATGGCCAATCGTCTTCCTATTATCCTCGGTCTTCTGGCCGTCATCGTCTTTCTCGTCTGGTCGTCGATCTTCGTCGTCAATGAACGCGAACAGGCCATCGTCGTCCGCTTCGGTGAAATCCAGGATGTGAAAACCGAACCGGGACTTTACTTCAAGCTTCCCTTCGCCTTCATCGACGCCGACACGGTGCAATATGTCGAGGACCGGGTGCTTCGCTTCGACCTTGATGATATCCGCGTGCAGGTTTCGGGCGGCAAGTTCTACGAAGTCGACGCCTTCGTGCTCTACAAGATCGCCGATGCGAAGCGGTTCCGTCAGACCGTCTCCGGCGATCAGGTCGCGGCCGAATCCCGGCTCCGTACCCGCCTGAACTCGGCCTTGCGTACCGTCTACGGTCTGCGCGGATTTGAATCGGCGCTGTCGGAAGAGCGTACCTCGATGATGCGGGAAGTGCGCGATCAGTTGCGTCCGGAGGCCGAATCGCTCGGCCTGCGCATCGACGATGTGCGTATCCGCCGCACCGACCTCACCCAGGAAGTCTCGCAGCAGACCTTTGAACGGATGAAGGCCGAACGTCTGGCCGAAGCCGAACTGATCCGCGCCCGAGGCAATGAAGCGGCACAGCGTATTCGCGCCATCGCCGACCGTCAGGTTGTCGAGATCGTGTCCGAAGCCGCGCGTGATGCGGAAATCATCCGAGGCGAGGGCGATGGCGAACGCAACGCCATCTTCGCCGAGGCGTTCTCGCGTGATCCGGAGTTCTTCGAATTCTACCGTTCGATGAACGCCTATGGCCAGGCGCTTGCCGACACCGGCACCACCATGGTGCTGTCGCCGACATCGGAGTTCTTCCGCTATTTCAACAGTGCAGCCGGCGCCAAGGCAGCCGCCCCAGCGGCGGACCCGGCTGTTCCGGCCAACTGATTGAAGGGTGATCGCCAGTGAGCACGTTCTTTCTGGCGGTTGGACTTGTGTGTGTTGTGGAGGGGCTGGCCTATGCGCTGGCCCCTTCCTTTATCCGCCGCATGGCGGAGGAATTGCCCAAACTCGGCGATGAACATCTGCGACTTTTCGGTGTTGCGGCGCTGGCGATCGGAGTAGGGCTGGTCTATCTGGCGCAGCATGTCTGACGCGCCACCTGCGCGGCATGACGCAAGCGTGACTGGACGGGCCGGAATAGCGTCATAATTTGTCATCACTGCCAATGGGCATTGTCGTTCAAGGAGACCGTCCCGATGAGGAACATTCGCTTTCGCGCAGTCACGATGGCATTTGCCGCGGCCATGATGTTGGCCGCGCCGGTGACCATGCCGGCCTTCGCCCAGTCCAACACCGGCCCTGCCTCGGTGGCCGATCTCGCCGAGGGTCTGCTTGATGCGGTGGTCAATATTTCCACCTCCCAGAATGTCGACAGCGGCGTCGCCCAGCCGCGACTGCAGGCCCCGGATGGCTCGCCGTTTCAGGATTTCTTCGACGAATATTTCAATGATCGCGACCAGGGCGGGCCACGCAGCCGCAAGGTGTCCTCGCTCGGCTCGGGTTTCGTCATCGATGCGGAAGAGGGCATCATCGTCACCAACAATCACGTCATCGAGGGCGCCGATTCCATCGAGGTCAATTTCGCCGACGGCTCCAAGCTCCCCGCCGAACTGGTCGGCGCCGACGCCAAGACCGATCTTGCCGTGCTCAAGGTCAAGCCGGTCAAGCCGCTGACCGAGGTGCCGCTCGGCGATTCCAGCTCCATGCGCATCGGCGACTGGGTGATGGCCATCGGCAATCCCTTCGGGCTTGGCGGCACGGTGACGGTCGGCATCATTTCGGCGCGCGGGCGCGACATCAATTCCGGCCCCTACGACAATTTCATCCAGACCGACGCCGCCATCAACCGCGGCAATTCCGGCGGCCCGCTGTTCAACATGAATGGCGACGTCATCGGCATCAACACGGCGATCATTTCGCCGTCGGGCGGCTCCATCGGCATCGGTTTCGCAGTGCCGACCGAACTCGCGCTGAACGTCATCAACCAGCTGCGCGAATTTGGCGAAACCCGGCGTGGCTGGCTCGGCGTCCGCATTCAGCCGGTCACCGACGATATCGCCGAAAGCCTCGGCATGGCCGAGGCCAGGGGCGCCCTGGTGGCGGGCGTCATTCGTGGCGGTCCGGTCGACGACGGCTCGATTGAAGCCGGCGACGTGATCATCCGCTTTGATGGCAAGGATGTCGATGACATGCGCGATCTGCCGCGTGTGGTCGCCGAGAGTCCGATCGGCAAGGCGGTAGACGTGGTGGTCATCCGCAAGGGCGAGGAACAGACCGTCAAGGTGACGCTCGGCCGGCTGGAAGGCAGCGAGGAACTGGCAAGCGCCGCAACCGATGGCGACAGCGACGCGGAGGCGCTCGAGCAGCCCGTCTCCGTGACGACGCTCGGGATGACGCTGGCCGAACTCACCGATGATGTCCGGGAGCAATTCGGCATCGCCGAGGAAGTCGAAGGCGTCGTCATCACCGAGGTGGAAGCCGATTCCGCCGCAGCCGAGAAGCGCATCGAACCCGGCAACGTCATCGCCGAGATTGCCCAGGAAAAGGTGACGACGCCGCAGGACGTGATCGACCGCATCGCCGCCTTGAAGCAGGACGGCCGCCGCAACGCGCTTCTGATGCTGGCCGGATCCACCGGCGAACTGCGCTATGTCACGGTCCGGATGGACTGATCCGGGTAGGGCATGGATTGCAACGAAACAGGCGGCTTTCGGGCCGCCTTTTGCGTGCCGGGACGGGACCGAGAGTCAGGGACGCGGATCGGCTGGGAACATCTCGTAGAAGGCATGGCGCTTGAGGTGGGGCATGGTGTCAGGCACCGCCGGGTGGTCGAAGTCGAGCTCCGGTCGTGGTCGCATGCCGATGCGCCGCATCACCGCGATGGATGGCTGGTTGCGGGTCACCGCAAAGGCCACGATGCGGTCAAGCCCCAGATCGTCAAAACCATGCGCCAGCAGCGCCCGCGCGGCCTCGCTGGCGAGCCCCTTGCCCCAGGCTTCGGGCACATAGCGCCATCCGATTTCGACGCCAGCGCCGATGACCTCTTCATCCCGTATTGCGGCGAGCCCGGTGAAACCGAGCGGCGCGCCAGTGTCGCGGTCTTCCGCCACCGCCCACCCGAAACCAATTTCCTGACCGCGGGCACGCATCAGATCGAACACATCATCGGCTTCCTCGCGGGATCGGCGGAACGGGAAGAACTCGAGCATCTTCTCCTCCGAATTGACCCGGTGAAAGAACGCCCGGTCGGCTTCGGTATCTTCCCAGCTACGGATCAGCAGACGGTTCGTCGTCAGCAGGGTTCCTGTTTTCATGACGTCACGAAATCGCTGCGGCGATAGCCCTGCAGATACAGCAGCGCCGTCAGGTCACCATGATCGATGCGGATATCGGCCTGGGCCGCCACCGAGGGCTTGGCGTGCAGCGCCACGCCCGAGCCGGCGCGGGAGAGCATGCCGAGATCGTTGGCGCCGTCGCCGACCGCGATCGCGTCAGCCGGATCAAGCCCCAGCCGGGCGGCGATCTCCTCAAGCGCATCGATCTTCGCCTGCTTGCCGAGGATGGGCTCGCGCACCGTTCCCGCAAGCACGCCGTTCTCGCTTTCAAGAATGTTGGCGCGGTTTTCATCAAACCCGATCATCGCGGCCACCGCGGACGTGAACGCGGTAAAGCCGCCGGAGACAAGCGCCGTGTAGTGGCCATTGGCGCGCATGGTCGCCACCAGTTCGCGGCCTCCGGGCGTCAGCGTGATGCGGCTGTCGATCACCTTGGCGATGACGCCGACGGCCAGGCCCTTGAGCAGGCCGACGCGTTCCCTCAGCGCCGGCTCGAAGGCGATCTCGCCATTCATGGCGCGCGCGGTGATGGCCGCCACCCGGTCCTTCAGTCCCACTTCGGCCGCCAGTTCGTCGATGCACTCCTGACCGATCATGGTGGAATCCATGTCGGCGATGAGGATCTTCTTGCGCCGCGTTTCGGCGATCTGAACCGCCGCATCCACCGGCAGCTCGCCGATCACGGTCCTCAGCCTGGCCAGCGCGTCGGCGACGCCGGTTCCATCCCTGAGCGCGATATCGCAGGCCACGCCATCGGCGAGCCAGTAAAGACCGGCCCCGTCAACGGCGTTGAAAGCCGCTTCGCCGAGTTTTGGCGACAGAACAGGATTTGACGGATTGGCGACAAGCGTGGCAACGAGGGCCATGAAACAAAAACTCCGGCGACAAGACATCTCGGCGCTCCTGATAGCCGGGCCAACCGCCAGCGGCAAGTCCGCGCTGGCGCTCGAGTTGGCGCGGGATCTTGGCGGCGAGATCGTCAATGCCGATTCCATGCAGGTTTACAGCGTGCTCGACCGGCTGACGGCGCGCCCCGATGCCGCGGAGCTGGCGCAAGCGCCGCACCATCTCTATGGCCATGTGCCGCCGGGCACGGCCTATTCGACCGGGGCCTGGCTGGATGAGGCCACGCAAGCCATTGCCGGCATCCGCGCCCGCGGCGCGCTTCCGGTGGTGGTCGGCGGCACCGGGCTCTATTTCCGCGCGCTCACCGGCGGGCTGTCCGACATGCCGGTGATCCCCGATGCCATCCGCCAGGATTTGCGCGCCCGGCTGGAGAGCGAAGGGGTGGAGGCGTTGCATGCCGAGCTTGCCCGGCTCGACCCGGAGACGGCCGCCCGGCTTCGCCCCGCCGACCGCCAGCGCATCCTGCGCGCGCTTGAGGTGGTGGTGGCGACCGGGCAGTCGATTACCCGGTTTCAGGGCCATGGCGGCGAGAAAGTCGTCGACCCGTTGAGCGCCAGGTGCATCGTGATCGAACCGGAGCGCCCCCTGTTGCACGCGCGGATCAACGTGCGCTTCGCGAGAATGGTGGAAGAGGGAGCGGTCGAGGAGGTCAAGTCGCTGATTTCACTGAATGTTCCGTCGCAATATCCAGCCATGAAGGCGATTGGCGTCAGTCAGATCGCCGCCTATCTCGCTGGCCGCCAATCGCTCGATCAGGCCATCGAACTGGCACGCACGGCGACACGGCAATATGCCAAACGACAGATGACCTGGTTTCGAAACCAGCTCGACGAGAGCTGGGAGAGGCTGCAATCGAAAATTGAATGACCTGATGCCTTGCACCGGGTGACAGGCCCTCGCGTTAAAGCAAATATAACTGTTGAGCGGCTACGATGCGCCTGTGCAAAATTGCGACTTTCAGTAGGGGGCTCATGCGTTTTCACAAGGCCGAATTGTTTTTCTTCCTGCTGATGGGTCTTGTCGGCCTTGGCGGCGTGTTTTCGTGGGCGGCGTTTTCCGCCGCGACGGGCGGCATTGTGGTCGGCGGAATGGACACATCCGCGAAATTTGCCTTCATGGGCTTGGTGCTGGCAACGCTCTCGGTGGTGTGTGGCGTGTTTTTGATCTTCCCGATCATGTCGCGCGGTCTGCGCGAACGCGGCAAGCTGCAGGAAATGACGGAATCGCTGTCGGTGCGGTCGCTGTCGCTGGAGCATGCCGCCGTCACCGACGGGCTGACCGGCATGCACAATCGCCGCTATTTCGATGACGCGCTGACCGAATATCTCAATGCGTTCGGACGGATCGGCAAGCCGATCGGCATGGTCATTCTCGATCTTGATCACTTCAAGATCGTCAATGACACCCATGGCCACGATGTCGGCGACGAAGTCCTGCGTCAGGTCGCCGAATGCCTGCAGGTCTTTACCCGCTACCATGATGTGCTGGCGCGGCTCGGCGGCGAGGAGTTCGCGATCCTGTCGCCCAACATCACCGAACGGCAGCTTTACAATCTGTCGGACCGGATTCGTCAGGCCATCTCGGAGCTCAAGATCAAGAACGGCAATGTCACGCTGAAAGTCACCGTGAGCGTCGGACTGGCTATCTGGGATGGAATTGAAAGCGGCGAAAGCCTCTATCGCCGCGCCGACAAGCAGCTCTACGAAGCCAAACGCCAGGGCCGCAACCGCGTCTGCGCGGCCTGACGCGACCGGCGTCAGCTTCGCCTAGTTGTCTCTTAAACCACTCTAGAAGTGTTTCGGCAGCCCGGCTTGCTTGAGCGTCTCGTTTGCCGTGTGGCGGGATTTGGTTCCACAATCAACCGTGAAATACCGCTCGGAGATCGGGCTATACCATATCTCATGATCGCCTCTACCGTTCCTGTGAAAGAAACAGCCTGCAGCCGTCAGCAGTTCCTTCAGTTCCTTGAGAAATCCCGCCATACAGGATTACATGCACGGATTGGGGATCCTGGCAAACTGTTGGGTCACGATATGGACGGGAATCTCCGGCGTATCGAAACGGGTTCCGTTGAGTTCCAACAGGTCATGAATTGCAGCCAGGACCTTCGGCTCCAGCGCTTCGACCGTATCGGCTTCGATGCACAGACCTTCCACATCGCCGCTGGTTGCGACCCAGACGTTTGCTTCGTCATCCCATTCGGCGCGCACAATGATTGATACGTGCTTCATTTGGTCGTCAACTCCCGTTCGGTCATGCGCTCCGTAAGCGCATCTCCACCGCTTCTGTTACACTATGCAGCGTGTGAAAAGCAAAATTATTTGGCGTTTGACCGTGAACCGGCCGCGGGATTGGCGGACCTCGGTCTAATCTTTCAGCAGCGAGGACAGCGGTTTCCTGAGCAGGCTCGACCGCAGTGAGCTGAGCTCATGGCGCGGCTGAGGATGTTCGGCGGGCGGCTCATAGGTGCCGTAATCACGTTCCGGCGGCATCTGCCCATAACCGGAAGGATGATCGCCGATCCGGCGCGCCGGAGGTGTGGCGCCCAGTTGATCCATCGGATCGATTGAAGGCGGCTGCGGTGCGAAGGATTTCGCCTGCGGCGTTTCGTATTTTGAACCCTCGTCAATATGGCGCATGCGCATGACGATCTTGCCAAGGTCGACATTGTTCGGGTCGCCGCGATGAACCGGCTGCAGGCCGGAATTGGCGCGTGGCAGCACGTTTTCGGGAACCCGCTCGAACACCATGCGCATCGGCACGGCCACGGCCTCGCCAAATGCGATCGCCTCGCCATTGCCGATCGACGACAGGAAACTCATGGTCGATGCGGAGCTGTCTGGAATCGCCGAACGGATGATGTCCTGGTCGCGATCGTTGGACAGCCGCATCGCGAAGACAGTCGAACATTGCGACAGGATGGTCGGATCCAGTTCGCCGGGACGCTGGGTGATCACCCCCAGGCTGACGCCATATTTCCGGCCTTCCTTGGCAATCCGCGAAATCGCCTGCCGTGTCGGGAAAAAGCCAAGCTGCGGGTCGGCCGGAACGTAGCGGTGGGCTTCTTCGCAGACCACCAGAATGCGCACGCCGCCGGCGCTCCACAGCGCAATCTCGAAGGCCATGCGGCACAGGATCGAGGCGACCGAATTGACCACTTCGGACGGAATGCCCGCCAGCTGGAATGTGGTGACCGGTTTGCCGTCGCCGGGAATGCGGAAAATATAGCTGATCGTGGTCAGGATCGTGTCATGGATGGTGTTTGACGAGAACATGAACTCGTAGCGCGGATCGTTGATCGCGGCCTGGATGCGGACCTTGAGCGAACGCAGATGCGGTTTTTCGGCGCGGCCTTCGAGCTTGCCGATGCGTTCGTCAATCAGGGCCAGCAGATCGGCGACCCTGTAGGGCACCGGCGTATCGGCGGTCAGCGAGGACTTTTCCGGCCCGCGGCGCATCAGCCCGGTATCGGTGCTGCCCTTGAACATCCGCTTGGCTTCCGGTATCAGGTCGCGCAGGACGTCGATTTCCTCGGCGATCGGCGGGCGCCCGCGGAAGAGCACTTCGGTGAACTCCTCCAGCTTGAACAGCCAGAACGGCAGATCGAGAGTGTCGGTGTCGATGACGACGGATTCCGTTGGAAAGGCAGCGGCGAATTCATTGTGCGGATCAAGAATGAGCACCCTGAGCGATGGATCCGCCTTCAGCGCCTTGTGCAGGAGCAGCGTCACCGCGGTGGTCTTGCCGACACCGGTGGTGCCGACCACGGCGAAATGCCGCGACAACAGCGACGGCACGTGAATGAGCGCGCCGAGCGAAGTGTCCTGGGTCAGCCGGCCAATGACCGCGGTGTCGCTCACGCCGGGATCATAGATCACCGCAAGGTCCGAGGACCGCATCCGGTGAACCACCGCGCCGAGATAGGGGTAGTGCGATATGCCGGCGGAGAACTCGATCTTGCCGTTGACGCCGGGGCGGATCTCTCCGACCAGCTCGACTTCGATATGCATGATGTTGTCGGTGGTTTCCGACCATGCCGCGGTGTCGGTGGCCATCGAACAGACCAGCGCGACCACCCGGTTGTCGCCGACGCTGATCGAAATCAGCCGTCCGACCGACCACAGTTCAGCCAGCCCGTTGCCGTCTTTCCCGGCGATGGCGCTGACCGTGGCCTTGGAACCGGAGCAGCCGATGACGCGACCTAGCTTGCGGTTTCCGGCGGCATATGTGCCACGGCGCTCGCGCTCGTCGGCCTCGGTCGGGGTCGATGAAGGTATGCCGCTGTCCATGCTCTGCCCGTTCTCCATTAGAGGCAGCATCGCATCCCAGGGTTAATGGGGTGTTTCCAAGCTAGCATTTGAAGAGCAATTCGGCGTTATGCCATGAAAGAAAGCCGTTGACCCGGCGTTTGCGAGACGATACGAGAGTTGTCATGATAAAGATCGCGAACATTCTCGTGGTAGGACCGCGCATGGGCAGGGTGGCGTAGCCACCCGGCGAAAGCTCCCATGCGCGACACAAGGCTCCGGAAGGAGCCTTTTTTTATGGCTTGAACCGGGTTATTCAGCCCGGCAAACGGACGGGATAAGGGGTCTGGCGAAATGGCTGGCAAACAAATGGAAATGACAGGCGCGGAAATGGTTCTGCAGGCGCTCAAGGACAATGGCGTCAAGCATATGTTCGGCTATCCCGGCGGCGCGGTGCTGCCGATCTATGACGAACTGCATCAGCAGGACGACATCGAGCACATCCTGGTGCGCCACGAGCAGGGCGCCGGCCACATGGCCGAAGGCTATGCCCGCTCCACCGGCAAGCCCGGCGTCGTGCTGGTGACTTCGGGACCGGGTGCGACCAATGTGGTCACGGCGCTTCAGGACGCGTTGATGGATTCGATCCCGATCGTCTGCCTCACCGGTCAGGTGCCGACCTCGTTGATCGGCTCGGACGCCTTCCAGGAATGCGACACGGTCGGCATCACAAGGCCGTGCACCAAGCACAACTGGCTGGTCAAGGACGTCAACCAGCTCTCCCGCGTCATCCATGAAGCTTTCCGTGTCGCCACCACTGGCCGCCCCGGTCCGGTCGTGGTCGACATCCCCAAGGATGTCCAGTTCGCCACCGGCATCTACACGCCGCCGTCACCGGTGATCGAGCAGAAGAGCTACCAGCCGAAACTCTCGGGCGATCTCGACAAGATCCGCGAAGCCATCGAGTTGATGGCGGCCGCCAAGCGACCGATCATCTATTCGGGCGGCGGCGTGGTCAATTCCGGCCGTGAGGCCAGCCAGTTGCTGCGCGAACTGGTTGACCTCACCGGCTACCCGATCACCTCGACCCTGATGGGGCTGGGCGCCTATCCGGCGTCAGGCAAGAACTGGATGGGCATGCTGGGCATGCACGGCACCTATGAAGCCAATATGGCGATGCATGATTGCGACGTCATGGTCTGCATCGGCGCGCGCTTTGACGACCGGATCACCGGCCGGCTCGACGCGTTTTCGCCCAATTCGAAGAAGATCCACATCGACATCGATCCATCCTCGATCAACAAGAATGTCCGCACCGACATCGGCATCCTGGGCGACATCGGCCATGTGCTTGAGGACATGGTCCGGTTGTGGCGCGCCTCGAAGAAGACCGACCGCTCCCAGCTCGCCGGATGGTGGAGCCAGATCGAGAAGTGGCGCGCGCGCAATTCGCTGGCCTATCCGCACAACAAGGATGTGATCATGCCGCAATACGCGGTGCAGCGGCTCTATGGGCTGACCAAGGATCGCGATACCTACATCACCACCGAAGTCGGCCAGCACCAGATGTGGGCGGCGCAGTTCTACGGCTTCGAGGAGCCCAATCGCTGGATGACGTCGGGCGGTCTGGGCACCATGGGCTATGGCTTCCCGGCGGCGATCGGCGTGCAAGTGGCGCACCGCGACAGCCTGGTCATCGACATCGCCGGCGACGCCTCGATCCAGATGTGCATCCAGGAAATGTCCTGTGCCGTGCAGTATCAGCTGCCGGTCAAGATCTTCATCCTCAACAACCAGTACATGGGCATGGTGCGGCAGTGGCAGCAATTGCTGCACGGCAACCGGCTGTCGCATTCCTACACCGAATCCATGCCTGATTTCGTCAAGCTGGCCGAGGCCTATGGCGGCGTCGGCATCCGCTGCGACAAGCCCGCCGATCTCGACGATGCGATCACTAAGATGATCGACACGCCCGGACCGGTGATCTTCGACTGCCGCGTGGCGGCACTCGCCAACTGCTTCCCGATGATCCCGTCAGGCAAGGCCCACAACGAGATGCTGCTGCCGGACGAAGCCACCGACGAAGCCGTCGCCAACGCCATTGACGCCAAAGGCCGGGCGCTCGTTTGAGCCGCCCTTCACACAGGAACTGATCCCATGAACGCTCAGCACCAACCCACCGGTTCGGCCTATTTCATGGCCGCCGAAACCGCCCGGCCCGAGACCCACACGCTCTCGGTTCTGGTTGACAACGAGCCCGGCGTGCTTGCCCGGGTCATCGGCCTGTTTTCCGGCCGCGGCTACAATATCGAGAGCCTGACGGTCTCGGAGACCGAGCACGAAGCGCACCTGTCGCGCATCACCATCGTCACCACCGCCACGCCCAATGTGCTTGAACAGGTCAAGGCCCAGCTCGAACGCATCATTCCGGTCCACCGCGTGGTGGACCTGACCGTGCGCTCGGCCGAACTCGGTCATGAAAAGCCGCTGGAGCGGGAACTGGCGCTGGTCAAGGTGACCGGCACCGCCGACAACCGGGTCGAAGCGCTGCGCCTGGCCGACGCCTTCCGCGCCCAGGTGATCGACGCCAATACCGAACACTTCATTTTCGAAATCACCGGCCGGGTCTCCAAGATCGAGCAGTTCATCGCCATCATGAAGCCGCTCGGCCTGGTCGAGATCTGCCGCACCGGCATCGCCGCCATGAATCGCGGCCCGCAAGGCATGTGAGAAGCGGATGTGATGTCAGATCATCTCCAGCGGTTGCCTGGAGCGCGGTGGTGGAAACAGCTGGTCGAGTTCGGCGAGCTGTTCGGCGCTGAGAATGATTTCGGCGGCGGCGCGGTTCTCCGCCACCCGCTGCGAACTGGCCGATTTCGGAATGGCGATGACATTCTCGCGGCTGATCAGGAAGGCCAGCGCCAGTTGCGCCGGGTTGACGCCCAGCCGGCTGGCCATCTGTCCCAGCCCCGGATGCCTGAGCAGGCGGCCTTCATCGAGCGGCGAATAGGCCATCAACGGGATGGAGCGCTCGGTCATCCAGGGCAGCAGCTCGAATTCGACGCCTCGCGTCGACAAATTGTAGAGCACCTGGTTGGCCGCGCAATTCTTGCCCCCGGGCAAGGCCGACAATTGCCGCATGGCCAGACTGTCGAAATTCGACACGCCCCAGGCGCCGATCTTGCCCGCCGCGCGCAGCTCCACGAACGCCTCGACGGTCTCGTGCAGCGGATGGCGGCCGGGCCAGTGCAGCAGATAAAGATCTATCATGTCGGTGCTGAGCCGCCTGAGACTGGCCTCGCAGGCGGCGATCGTGCCATGACGGCTGGCATTGGACGGCATCACCTTGGAGACGATGAAGACCTCGTCGCGGCGATCCCTGATCGCTTCGCCGGTAATCACCTCGGCTCCGCCCGAGGCATACATTTCGGCGGTGTCGATCAGCGTCATGCCGAGATCGATGCCGGCCTGCAGCGCGCGGATTTCGGCGGCGGCGGTGACGCGGTTCTCGCCCATGTGCCAGGTGCCCAGTCCGAGCGCCGGCGCCCGGCGGCCATCGGGAAATGTGGCGGTGGGGATCGGCTGGCTCATGGCGTTCTCCTGTGCGCGACTCATGCATCATATCCTCAAATGCCAGTATTACGAGAATGTGTTGGTGCGGGTGGAAGGACTGGGCTATCAGCGGAGCTCGTCCGGCGCGTCGCCGTAGGGTAGAGCCATGACATTTGAAACCTTCCTGTCGCTGATCGTCTTCGCCTTCGTCACTTCGGTGACGCCGGGGCCGAACAACATGATGCTGTTTGCTTCCGGTGTGAATTTCGGCTTCCGCCGCACCCTGCCGCACATGCTCGGCATTGGCGGCGGCTTCTTTTCGCTGCTGCTCGGCGTCGGCTTCGGTCTGGGCGCGCTGCTGACCACGGTGCCCGTGCTTTACACGGCGCTGAAACTGCTCGGCGGCGCCTATCTCGTCTATATCGCCTGGAAAATTGGCGCCTCGCGGGCGCTGCCCGACGGCAAGGTCGGCGCCGAGCCGATGACATTCGCGCAAGCCGCGGCTTTCCAATGGGTCAATCCGAAAGCCTGGGTGATGGCGGTCACCGCCATGACGCTCTACACCGATCCGAGCCGCTACGCGCTCTCGGTGCTGATGGTGGGCCTCGCCTTTGCGCTGACCAACATGCCAAGCGTGTCGACCTGGGCCGGTTTCGGTTCGGCCATGCGCTCATGGCTGTCCGATCCGGTCAGACTCAAATGGTTCAACATCACCATGGCGGTGCTGCTGGTGGCGAGCCTGTGGCCGATGTTGAAATAGGGCATCGCAGCGCCGTGCCGCCATGGGCGTTGCGGCCGATGACCAGCGCCGGACGCAGGATGATGTGATCGAGCCCGGAAGCCCGCAGGGCTTGGTCGGATACAGATCCGGACTTTGGCGGCATGTTCGATATTGCGGTCAGCATTGCCGCGGGCTAATCTCGCGCCATGACTCACGACCACCATTCCCATGATCACCACCACGACAATGATCTCGATCCCTTCGCCGCAAGGGTCAAGGCGCTCGAGACCATCCTCACCGAAAAGGGCCTGATCGATCCGGCCGCCGTCGACGCCATCGTCGAGACCTACGAGCACAAGGTCGGGCCGCGCAATGGCGCCCGCGTCGTGGCCAAGGCCTGGTCCGATCCGGAGTTCGCAAGCTGGCTTGCCCGTGACGCCACCGCGGCGATCGCCTCGCTCGGCTATACCGGCCGCCAGGGCGAGCACATGCAGGCGGTGTTCAACACCGAGGGCACCCACAATCTGATCGTCTGCACGCTCTGCTCCTGCTATCCGTGGGCCGTGCTCGGGGTGCCGCCGGTCTGGTACAAGGCGCCGCCCTACCGCAGCCAGGCGGTGATCAATCCGCGCGGCGTGCTGGCCGAATTCGGGCTTGTGCTGCCCGAGGAGACGCGCATCCGGGTATGGGATTCCACCGCCGAACTGCGCTACATGGTGGTGCCGATGCGGCCGGTGGAAACCGAGGATTTGAGCGAGGAGGAACTCGCCAGGCTGGTGACGCGCGACAGCATGATCGGCACCGGACTGCCGCTCAGGCCCGGATCGCTCGGACCCGGCGCGCTGTGGCCGGCATCAGAAGAACCGGGCCTGGCCACATGAACGGGCCGCATGATCTTGGCGGGCAGATGGGGTTTGGCCCGGTGGCGCCGGAGCTTGACGAGCCGGTGTTTCATGCCGAGTGGGAGCGCCGCGCGCTTGGCGTTACCATCGCCACCGGGGCGATGGGCGCCTGGACCCTCGACGAGAGCCGCCACGCCCGCGAGAGCCTGCATCCGGCGATTTACTATTCCGCGAGCTATTACGAAATCTGGATCCGGGCGCTCGAGGTTCTGCTCGAACGGCACGGATTTGTCGCCGATGACGAGCGCGAGGCCGGTCACAGGATCTGGCCCGGCGTCAAGCCGATCCGCGTGCTCGCAGCTTCCGATGTGACAGCCGTTCTCGCCCGTGGCGCGCGCTGCGACCGCGCGGTCACCACGGAGCCGAAATTCAAGGCCGGCGACAAGGTGCGCACCATCAACGAACATCCCGAAGGCCATACAAGGCTGCCACGCTATGCCCGCGGCAAGATTGGCGTGATCGCGGCGGTGCGCGAGGGTTTTGTGTTTCCCGACAGCAATGCCCACGGCAAGGGCGAGAACCCGCAACATGTCTACACCGTCTGTTTCGATGGCCGCGAGCTCTGGGGGCAGGCGGCCGATCCGGCGCTCACCGTGTCGATCGACGCCTGGGAGAGCTATCTTGAGCCCGCCTGATCCGGCTTCCGCCCCAATCAGGGATCCGGCCGGCAACGCGGAGTCAGACAACCCGTTCCACCTGCCGCGGGATACCGGGCCAGATGCGCCGGTGTTCGCCGAGCCCTGGCAGGCGCAGGCCTTCGCGCTGGCCGTGGCGCTCAATGAGCGCGGGTTGTTTACCTGGAGCGAATGGGCGGCGCAGCTTTCCGGGGAACTGGCAAAGCCCGGTGCGGCGCAGGATGGCGGCGATTACTACCAGCATTGGCTCGCGGCGCTTGAGGCGCTGCTGTCGAAGAAGGGCGTGGCCGGTCCCGACAGGGTCGACGCGCTGTCGGCCGCCTGGCGCCGCGCCGCCCACGCCACGCCGCATGGCCAGCCGATCAGGCTTGAGAATGATCCGGAACGGTAGGTCGGGGACAGCTTGCTTTATTGCTCCAGCCAGTCAGGCGCCCGGTTGAACGGCGAGCCGAAGCGCGCCAGCCAGAGGCTGCGGGCGATGCGGCGGGCGATGATCACGATCGGCGCGGCGGTCGGCGGTGCGAACAGGTTGGCCGTGGTGGTCTCGAACAGCTCCAGCCAGAGCCGGAAATCATCTTCCCGCAGGTCCGGCAAGGCGTTGTGCTTGGCCACCGGCTGGCCTGAATATTCGCCGGAATAGAGCAGCACCGAGCGCCAGAACAGGTTCATCCGCTCCAGATGCGGGTCCCAGCGGCCGGCAAGCCTTTCTTCGAACAGCGGGCCAAGCCGTGGGTGAACCCGGATCGCGGCGTAAAACCGGTCGACCAGCAGGCCGATCTCGCGCGGCGAGATCTCCACCGCAGGCGTCCGCGGCGGCGCCGGCCGGGCGCTCAGCGTAATTGGCTCGGGCCGGTCAGACATATTGCAGCGCCACCATCAGCGTGATCGCCCCCCAGAAGCACATGTTGATGAAGGACCGGATCAGCCCGCCATCTTCCTCGACGGTGATGCCGAGTTTCTGGCGGACCAGATCGCCCGGAAGCAGAAACAGCCAAATCAATGTTTTCATCACGCCCTCTTTTCTGGTATCTGATCTACCACTATTCGCTTGCGCCGAAAAAAGCAATATATCAGATACCACTATAGAGGTTTTCCGTGCGCCTGACCCTTCACACCGATTACGCGTTCCGTGTCCTGATGGCGCTTGGCCGCGCCCCCGATCAGGTCAAATCCGTCGATGATCTGGCCCGCGAATTCGCGGTCTCGAAAAATCATCTGATGAAAGTGGCGCAAAACCTTACCGCCGGCGGCTTTGTCGCAACCGTGCGCGGCCGCCATGGCGGCCTGCGGCTGGCGATGCCGGCGCGCGACATCAATCTCAGGGCGGTGGCGCTGCACATGGAGCCGGATTTCAACATCGCCGGCTGCTTTGGCGATGAGAACTGCTCGTTCCTGCCGCGCTGCGGGCTGAAGGGCGTGCTCGGCCAGGCCAAGCTCGCCTTCCTGCAGACGCTGGGCAAGCATGATCTCGCCTCGATCCTGTAGCGGGAGGTCGATGAGGTTTGGAAGGTCGGGTCCGATAACTCCGAACTCCGTCATACCGGACCCCGGTCCGGTATCCAGCGACCCGGCGTCCGCCGGGTCAAAGGATTCTTTCCGCCCAAGGACTTGGGCGGGGCTGGTCCCCGGATCAAGTCCGGGGTGACGGAGAACGAGACACTTTCACCAACCTCAAGCGCAAGTCGTGGAACGAGACCGAACGCATAAAGCGCCCAATCGACGTCATTCCCATGCGCGACAGCCCCGACCGAATCTGCCATGAGGGATCATGATATTTTCACCGCAACAGGATGAGGCGCTCAAGGCGGTCTCGCGCTGGCTCAAGGATGGCCGCACGCCGATCTTTAGGCTGTTCGGCTATGCCGGCACCGGCAAGACCACGCTGGCCAAATATTTCGCCGACAATGTCGAGGGCGAGGTGCTGTTTGCCGCCTTCACCGGCAAGGCGGCGCAGGTGCTGCGCGCCCGCGGCGCCAAGAATGCCCGCACCATCCATTCGCTGATCTACCGCCCGCGCGGCGAGGAGGAGATCGCCAATGAGGAGACCGGCAAGACCACCGTCTCGCCGATGTTCGCCATCAACCGCCAGAGCCCGCTGGCGCAAGCCGCGCTGATCATCATCGACGAATGCTCGATGGTCGACGAGGCGCTGGGCAAGGACCTGATGAGTTTCGGCACGCCGATCCTGGTGCTGGGCGATCCCGGCCAGTTGCCGCCGATCTCCGGCGGCGGCTATTTCACCGAGCACGAGCCCGACATCCTGCTCACCGAAATCCACCGCCAGGCCCGCGACAACCCGATCATCGATCTCGCCATGCATGTGCGCGAGGGCCGCGAGATCATGCATGGCGATTATGGCACCGCGCAGGTGATCGGCAAGAACGATGTCGACCGCGACATGGTGCTCGAGGCCGATCAGGTGCTGGTCGGCACCAACCGCACACGGCGGCGCTACAACCAGCGCCTGCGCGAGCTCAAAGGCTTTGACCAGGTGTTCCCGCAGGCCGGCGACAAGCTGGTGTGCCTCAGAAACGACCCCGCCAAGGCGCTGCTCAACGGCTCACTGTGGCAGGTGATGACCTCGTCGAAAGAGACCGTCAAGCCCGGCATCAACCTGATGATCCGCCCCGAGGACGACGACATGGACCGGGGCGCGGCCAAGATCAAATTGTTGAAAAGCGCCTTCGACGACCCCGACCTCGAAATCCCCTGGCAGACCAAGAAACGCTACGACGATTTCGACTATGGCTACGCGCTCACCGTCCACAAGGCGCAAGGCTCGCAATGGAACTCGGTCGTCCTGTTTGACGAAAGTTGGGCCTTTCGCGAGAGCCGCGAGCGGTGGCTCTACACGGCGATCACGCGGGCTGCTGAGAGATTGGTGATTGTGCGGTGAGGGAGACGTCTGGTAACGCGCCGGACGCAATTGACGCTCTTATGCATTGCAAATGAAAAATGTTTGATTATCGTCAGCCTCGGTAGTCAGTCTGCCCTAAGTCACTGGTTTGGAAAGGTTGCGCAAATGTCGCCTTACTCCGGTCTCTCCTCCCATCGGTACGATATCCAATTCGGTAGTTTCTCCTGGCCCATCGACAGCTCGGACGAAGGGTACAGTTCGCGTGTGGTCGCCCGATTGGTCGGAGCGGCCGTCACGAACAGCGAAGGGTTCAAGGCACAGCTTGGGCCAGAAGAATCGGTCAGGTATGACCAATCCCTGTTGCGCCCATCCGGATTTAGAATTGACCTGACTTTGCGCAACGGTCGCGAAATCACCATGACTGCTGCCGTGGACGAAACCTTGGGCGCGAAACGGGTTCACGGAACTTTAGAGGACAGCGCGCAAAGCCGCGCGGAGCGCGCCGACCTCATGGCCCGCGAAGAGCTTTGCCGGGCCGTTGCGGAGAACTCGCCCGCCATGCTCTGGATGGGTGACGAGAACGGAAAGTGCGTTTTTCTCAATCAGTCGCAACGCGATTTCTGGGGTATCGATCCGGAGGACCTTTCGACATTTGACTGGACGTCGACAACGCACAAAGATGATATCGAGACGCTTTCCGGTCCCTTCATCAAGGCCATGACGGAACAAATCCCCTTCTCGGTCGCTGCGCGCTACCGCGCCGCTGATGGACAATACCGGACCCTGCGGACCCGGGCTAATCCAAGGTTCGATCGCGCCGGAAAGTTCCTCGGCATGACCGGGGTGAACAACGACATCACCGACCAATTGGCGGCCGAAGCGCAATCACGCTTGCTGATGGGGGAGCTTAATCACCGCACCAAGAACATCATCTCCGTGGTCCAGGCCGTAGCCCGCCAGACAGCAAAGAATTCCGCCCCCGGTGAGTTCGACCGGATATTCAACAACCGGCTTGTTGGACTGGCGGCCAGCAATGATCTCCTGTTGCGAAGCGACTGGTCTGGAGTGGAAATGGCGGATCTTGTTGAGGTGCAATTGCAGCACCTCGAAGGACTTATCGGCGAACGCATAAAGGTGAAAGGGCCGCACCTGCTGATCACATCCATGGCAGCGCAGACCCTCGGCATGGCCCTGCACGAATTGTCCACCAACAGCCTGAAATACGGTGCGCTGAGCGCAACATCTGGTTCAGTCGAGATCAGTTGGGACGTGGATAGTGGGGGTGAAACCGACGGTTTCTCCCTCAGATGGTTCGAAACAGGGCTTCCGAACGTCTCTTCCCCGAACCACAAAGGCTTCGGACACGTGGTCATCGTTGACATGATCGTGGCCGCGTTCAACGCCGAAGTCGACCTGCGGTTTGAACCCGACGGTTTGAAGTGGCAAGTTACAGCTCACACGAACTGTAAAGTGATCTAGCCACCCCAAAACCTCTCCCGGTAAAAACGTGTGACGCCGCTGACAGCCGTCGCGAAATTCTTACACGATCTGCCAATGTCTGACTGCCCGCTATCGGCCCGAAAGTTCTTTTCTGATGATCTCCGCCCCTGCGCCCAATGCGTGCAGTTTTCCTTCAGCCACCTTGCGGGACAGGGGCGCCATGCCGCAGTTGGTACAGGCGATCAAGCGTTCCGGGTCGACGAATTCCAACGCCGCGCGCAGGGTTGCCGCCACCTTTTCAGGGGTCTCGATCTCGTTGCTGGCCACATTGATCGCGCCAACCAGGACCTCTTTGTCCTTGAGCGCGGACATAACAGACAATGGAACGCGGGAATCGGCGCACTCAAGAGAGACCTGATCGATTCGACTGGCATTCAGCGCCGGGAAGAACTCTTCGTACTGCCGCCATTCACTGCCAAGCGTGTTCTTCCAGTCCATGTTCTGCTTTATGCCGTAGCCATAGCAGATGTGAACAGCGGTCTTGCATTTGAGGCCTTCAATCGCGCGGTGTAGGCAATCAACGCCCCATTCGGGCACAAGATGCATAAATGCGTTGAAAGCGGGTTCGTCGAACTGGATGACATCGACACCCAGCGCCTCCAGCTCCAGCGCTTCCTCGTTCAGCAGTTCGGCAAACGCCATCGCCATTTTTGCGCGCTCACCGTAGTGCTTGTCAGCAATCGTGTCGCAAATGGTCATCGGTCCGGGCAGCGTGAATTTCAGCTGTTGTTTCGCATGCGGGCGCAGGAATTTCACGCTGTCGCCATGCACGGACTTCTTGCGCTTCACTGCGGACGTGACCGTTGGAACCGACGCGTCATAGCGATTGTCGCGGATGCCCATGGTGGTCATCAGGTTCCAGTCGATGCCTTCGATTTCCTCCAGAAAGCCATGCACAAAGTGCTTGCGGAACTGTTCGCCATCGCACTGGATGTCGATGCCGGCCTCGTCCTGAATCTTGAGCCAGGATAGAGCGGCATCCTGCTGCCCCTCAATCAACTGGTCCCCCTCCAGGCGCCAACCGGCCCAAAGCTTCTCCGGCTCGGCCAGCCAACTCGGCTTCGGCAGACTTCCCGCAATCGTCGTCTGTATCATAGAGTCCTCCCGCTTGTGCCGCGTTCAAGAAATTCCCGAAAAACCGGGAGCGCGGCGACAAGGGGTTTTTAGCATAGGATTGGGGGAGGGGTTAGTGCTGCCATCGGGTTCGCCTCAGGCGTCTGGCTATTGTCAGGTGAGGGATTGAGGGAATGATCCGCACCATGCCGTCCTTCGTCTTGTGCCGTAAGACTATCCGCCGCCGAAACCATGCTCCGCCGGCGCTTCTTGATGTCACACCAGTTCGGCCATCGAGGCCGGGTCGAAGCTCTTGAGCTCCTCGGTGTCGCCGGTCTTGATCTTGGTCACCCAGTGCGGGTCGCCGAGGATGGCGCGGTCGACGGCGATCAGGTCGAATTCCTCGGCTTCCCTGCGCCTGACCAGCCCGTGTCTGCGCGAGCCACCCCATCACTCCGCCTGCCGCACCCCCCATCTCTCCCTTGTCCTCGGGTTCAGCTCGATCAGGAACTGTTCAAACACTTTCAGCTTTTTCGGCTTCAGCCGGTGGCGCGGGTGGGCGAGGAACATTTCGCTGCTGCCGGGGCGGATCTGGTCGAGCACCGGCACCAGGCTACCGGCGCGGACGTCGGAATAGACCAGATAGCTTGCGAGCTGGATGATGCCGGTGCCGCGCCGCGCGGCGATAACGGCGGCCGCGGCGGTCTCGAACGCCACCCGTCCGTGCACGGCCAGCGATGTCTCCTCGCCATTCACGCGAAACCGCCACGGCACGGTCCGCCCGCTGACTGACGAGATGATCGGGATGCAGCAATGCTGCGCCAGTTCCGCCACTGACGCCGGACTGCCGTTCTTTTCGAGATAGCCGGGTGCGGCCACCGTCATCAGCGGAATGCGGCCGAGCGGGCGGGCGACGATGTCGATTTCCGGCGGCGCGCCGATCAGCACCGCGGCGTCGATCTGGTCGCCGACAAAATTGGGCACGCCGTCGCGCGACAGGATTTCGAGGTCGACCAGCGGATAGGCGGCGAGGAAATCGGCCACCGCCGGGGCCAGCGCTAGCGCCGCCAGCCCGGCCGGGATCTGCACCCTCAGCCGCCCGCGCGGCTGGCGTTCGGCCGAGCCCACCTCATCCTCGAGATTGGTCACCGCCTCGGTGATGGCGCGGGCCTTTTCCAGGTAATACTGCCCGTCCTCGGTCAGCCGCAGGCTGCGGGTGGTGCGCTCGATCAGCTGAACGCCGAGATATTTTTCGAGCTCTGTGACGATCGCGCTGGCGCCGCCGCGCGACAGCCCCAGATCAAGGCTCGCAGCCGTCAGGCTGCCGCGCTCGGCAACCCGCACAAACACCCGCATTGCCCTGATCTGGTCCATCGATTGTCCCGAAATTCCAGACACTCAATCCAAAACTGACCGGTATTTCAAGTAAAAATTATTGGCTATGTCGCGCTCCATTCAAGCGCCTGGCTGTCTGGCGCTCAACGGAGATCACACCATGAATGCCCATTCTGACATCAAGGCTTCGCAGGAAGCCAAGGAAGACCTCTATTACGCCGTCCACAAGGGGTTGCGGCTTGCCAATGCCCGGATGCTGATTGCGCTCGGTCAGCTTGACCCCTTTGACGACGACGCGGTCGCAGCCACCGTCACCCAATTGTCCGATCATATCGGCATGAGCATGAGCCATCTCACCCATGAAAACAATGAGGTTCACACCATTGTCGAGCAGCGCCTGCCGGGCGCCGCCGATCATGCCGGCGATGACCATGAGCACCATGTCGAAGCCTTCGATGAACTGCGCATGCTGGCGGGCGATCTGGTTGCGGCAAAGGATGACCGTCCGCTGCGGCTGCGCAAGCTCTACCAGCGCTTTGCCCTGTTCGTCGCCGACGATTTCAGGCACATGCACGAGGAGGAAACCGAAATCATGCCGCAGATCGAGGCCAGTTTCTCCGCCGCTGAAATCACCGGCATCCGCGAGCGCATCGTTGCCGGAATCGCGCCTGAAAAGATGGTTCTGTTCTCGCGCGCAATGCTCGGCGCCGCCAGCCGTCCCGAGCGGATCGAAATGGTCACCGGCATGAAGGCCGGCATGCCGGAAGAGGTCTTTTCGGGCTTCATGGCCGCGGTGCTTGGCAAGCCCTGGCGGGATGGCGACTGGGACGCGCTGGAGGCGGCATTATGCTGACCCTGGCTGTCGATGATCGGACGCCGGTCAGGGCTCCCGCGCCGGTTGGCGCCTGCAACAGGATCCTGACCGCGACATGCCTCGGCTGTCCCAATTGCCTGCACAGCGGACGGGTGCTGGATCAGGCAGAGCGGAAGCGGACCGCAAGGTGATGTCTGCCGGGGCGGCGCCCGTCGCCTGGGCCTTGCAGTGAACCGACGCGCGGCGGGGTCGAGGCGGTTAAGACTGCCTGCCGGACATGTTCGGTGAAGGCGTCACTTGGCATCGGGCGCGAAGGTGATTCCGGCGGCGCGCAGGCTTTCTATCCCGGCGGACAGCGTCTGGCTGTCCCCGCCACGGGCCGCATTTGCCGTTGCGCGCGCAACGGTCCGGCCCTATCCTGCGCCTCCCGCGGTCGCGCTTGGCGGCCCTTCCAGAGAAAGCTCCCCGATGTTGTGCGTCCGCCCTGCCGGCCTGGCCCTGTTGCTTGCATTTGCCCCCGCGCCTGTATTTGCCGACAGTCTTGTCGCCGTCTCCTCCACCGCCATGGCCATCACCGGCGACATCCAGTTCGATGATTTTTCGATTGTCTTCGAAAACGGCGAGGAGCTGGTCTTCGACGAGTTGTTGGGCGACAGCTTCATCGTCGATGGCGCCCGCGTCGGGGCCTCGGTCTACAGCATCAAGACACCGGCCGATCCGGTGCTCAACAACGGCAATTTTCTCTGCGGCCAGGGCAAGGTCACCTATCTCGCCAGCTGGGGTGATGCGGCGGACGACGCCCTGACCATCATCGCCGTCTTCGACACCCAGGACGTGCCCGGCAGCGATGCCGAGATGTGCGCCTCCTACACTTATGCCTACGAATGAGGCTGGCGGCATGATCCGGCGCGGCCTGGCCAAAACGCTCACCTTCATCATCTGGGTCTTCGGACTGGCGGCGGTGGCGTCGCTGGCGCTTGCCATCGTCGGGGTGACCGGACTGTTCGGCTTGGAACCGGACCCCTTCGCCGCCATCTTCGCCATTCTGTTGGCGATGCCATGGTTCTTTCTGCTCGACAGCTCCGCTGGAGGACATCCTGAATTCTGGAGCTTCGTGCTAATGTCGGCCGGGATGGTGCTGAACTTTCTCATTCTGCTCAGTCTGCGCTGGTGGCTGCGGCGCGGGCTTGGCGTGCTATAGGGCCGCGCAGGTGAAACCGATGCGACGGAAAGTGCAATGATCCCCTGGACCCGGCTTGACGCGGTCAAGCTCGAAGATGGCGTTGAACTCAAGCTGATGCGGCGGGGGAGCGAATTCTCGATCATGCTCGGCGCCAATGAATTGATGAACAGCCGCCTGAGCGGTTCGGAAGAGGCCCTGGCCGAACTGGCTGCCGCAAAGCTCAAGGGCAGGGCGGAGATCCGCATGCTGATCGGCGGTCTCGGCATGGGGTTCACCCTGCGCGCCGCCTTGAAGGTCCTGGGCGAGGGCGCCTCCGTCACCGTCGCCGAACTGGTGCCTGAGGTGATCAGATGGGCGCGCGGGCATATGGAACCGGTGTTTGAGGCCTGCCTCGACGATCCGCGGGTGAAGCTGTTCGAGGGCGATGTCGGCGAGCTTATCCGAGGCACAGACCGCGGCTGGGACGCCATCCTGCTCGATGTCGACAATGGCCCCGACGGGCTCACACGCAAAGGCAATGACGCGCTCTACTCCGCGCAGGGTTTGGCGAGCGCTTACCGGGCGCTGTCGCCCGGCGGCGTCTTTTCGGTCTGGTCGTCGGCGCCCGATACGGCCTTTACACGGCGGCTCAGGCAGGCGGGGTTCGAGGTCACCGAAGCGCCGGTCCGCGCCAGCACGAAGAAAAGGGGCGCGCGCCACATGATCTGGCTGGCGGTCAGGCCCGGCTGACGCTCTCGCATTCAGCCACCGGCTCGGCTAATCTCGGCCGGTTTGAGGGATTCTGCCGGAGGGCAATCATGCGGTCATTTGACCAGATCTTCGATATCGCGGCCGGCCGCAAGGGCGGCGCCGAGGCGCTCAACGCCATGCTGAGCGGGCCGAAACCCGCCACTGAGCTGGCTGCCATCCCCGATGACCGCTGGCTCGCGGCGATGACCCGGGGCGTGTTCCAGGCGGGTTTTAACTGGAAGGTGGTCGAGGCCATGTGGCCGGGCTTCGAGGCCGCGTTTGACGGCTTCGATGTTGGCCGTTGCGCCATGCTCACCGACGAGGATTTCGACCGGCTGGTCTCCGACACCCGCATCATCCGCAACGGCGCCAAGATCCGTTCGGTGCAGGAAAACGCGGTTTTCATCCAAAAGCTGGCCAAGGACCACGGCAGCGCCGGCAAGGCCATCGCCGATTGGCCGTCGACCGATTTCATCGGCCTGCTGACGCTGTTCAAGAGCGGCGGAAGCCGGCTCGGCGGCGCCACCGGGCAATATTGCCTGCGCAGCCTGGGCAAGGACAGTTTCATCCTGTCGCCCAGCGTCACCGCGCGGCTGATCGCTGAAGGCGTGATCGACAAGGAGCCGACCTCGAAAAAGGCCTTGGCCGATGTCCAGTCCGCGTTCAATGTCTGGATGGAGCAATCGGGCCGGTCGCTCACCGAAATCAGCCGGGTTCTGGGGATGAGCCTGTGAGCCTGTGAGCCTGACCGGAGCCGACTGACCGGTTCAAACTAAAGGAAACGTCCATGGACTGGACCCTCGTCTTTGTCAGCGTCTTTGCCATCTTCATTCCGGCCCTGATGCTGCCGGGTCCCGATTTCATCGGCGTCGTGCGCTCGTCAATGGCGCGCGGCGCCCGCGCCGGCCTGATGACCACGGTTGGCGTCACCATCGGACTCGGGTTCTATGCCAGCCTCAGCCTGATCGGGCTCTCCGCCATTCTGATCGAATATCAATGGCTGGCCTGGACGGTGCGGGTCTGCGGCGGACTCTATCTTGGCTATCTCGGCATCAGGCTGCTGCTGACAAAACCCGCCGCCCTCGATCTCGATGGCGGAGACGATGCCGGATCCGGCAATCCGCTGCTCTTCGGCTTTCTGGTCACGCTGACCAACCCCAAGGCGATCGTGCTGTTCACCAGCGTGTTCGCCACCGCGGTCACCGACGCCATGCCGCTGTGGGTGATGGCGGCGATGATCGGCCTGGTGATGGCGAGTTCCTTGACCTGGTACACGCTGGTCACGCTGTTCATGTCGTCGCGACCGGTGATCGCCCGGTTCCAGCATGCACGGCACTGGATCGAGCGCGCCGCCGGCGCCTGCTTCATCGCCATCGGCGCAAAAATCCTCGCCGACAGCCGCAACCCGCTGACGCCGTGACGCCATGACAGCGGCGCTGCGATCCATCCGCGGCCGCCGCTTCTCCTCCGGGGGCTGGCCGGCAATGTGTCGAAATGTCGCAAAATGCGACAGCACGGCAGCGGTGGCGGGGGACAAGCGCCTTTTGCCTCGTTTCCAGGTGGCTTGGGCCAAATGCTGAAGAAACAGTTTATTCAATATTAGCAATATTCAAACCTTTTTGGGCGCAAGACGGTGAGCGTCGAATGCATGTTTTGGCGACGGCGGATGACAGATCCCGCTCGTTGCGTCTGTGAGGAAAAACACCATGAAGCCGCACGCCACACCCGAGAGCGAAATTGCCAGGAAACTGAAGTTCCTGGGCATGGACGAGCCGCAATTGGCGGCGCTGCGGGCAGCCAAACCAATGATAGAAAGCTCGCTGGGGCTGGCCCTGGACCGTTTCTACGCTCGGGTTTCCGCAAATCCGGAAACCGCCCGTCATTTTCGCGATGCCGCCCACATTGACCACGCCAAGCACAAGCAGATGGATCATTGGAGCCTGATCGCGACCGGCAAGTTTGACCAGGACTACATCGACGGCGTGACCCGGATCGGCAAGATCCATGCGAAGCTGGGGGTCGAGCCGCAATGGTATATCGGCGGCTATTCGCTGATCATGGAAGAACTGGTCAAAACCATCATCGAAACCGAGCTCGGCGGCTTTGGCAGGGGCAGGAAAGCCACGAAGACCGCTGCCAGCATCGCCGCCGTTCTCAAGGCGGCAATGCTGGACATGGACTACTCCATTTCGGTCTATCTTGATGCCTTGTACCAGGAACGCGCCAAGGCCGAGGCCGAACAGGCGCGGTTGAAAGCCGAACAGGACAAGGCGCTGGCCGCGCTGGAGCAGGCGCTGACCGGATTGTCCGAAGGCGATCTGGGCTCGACCATATCGGAGCCGCTTGCCCCGGAATTCGACCAGCTCAAGCTCAATTACAATTCATCCGTCGCCAAGTTGAACGACGTGTTCATCGACATCGTTGCATCGATCAATCAGTCGAACAGCGACACACGCGAAGTTTCAGCCGCCACCGCCGACATGGCCAGGCGCACCGAAAAGCAGGCGGCGGCTCTCGAGGAGACCGCCGCGGCGATCGAGCAGATCTCCACGGTTGCCCGCCAGTCGGCCGAACGCACCAATGAAGCCCGCCAGGTCGTCGACAAGACCGCCGAGCAGGCGGCCCACTCGGGCGAGACCGTCACCGAGGCGATCGCCGCGATGGGCAAGATCGAGGGGTCCTCCAAGAAGATCACCCAGATCATCTCGGTGATCGACGAGATCTCGTTCCAGACCAATCTGCTGGCGCTCAATGCCGGCGTCGAAGCCGCCCGCGCCGGCGATGCAGGCCTCGGCTTTGCCGTTGTCGCCCGGGAAGTCCGCGAACTTGCGCAGCGCTCGGCCTCCGCCGCTAAGGAAATCAAGCAACTGATCGAGACGTCCTTCAACGATGTTCTCACCGGCGTGTCGCTGGTCAACAAGACCGGAGCGGCGCTCACCAGCATCGGCGGTCAGGTGCGCGTCATCAGCGAGCATTTCGTGTCGATCTCGCAGTCGGCGCAGGAGCAGTCGCTGGGCATTTCCGAGATCAACACCGCCGTCAGTTCCATGGACCAGATCACCCAGCAGAACGCGGCGATGGTGGAGCAGACCAACGCCGCCACGCAGAACCTGCTGGGCATCAACCAGACGCTTGCCGGACTCGCCGCTAGGTTCACGGTTTCGGGCAAAGGCAGCCACGCCATGGCGCAAGACCGGTTCGCCAGCGTCGCCTGATGCTGCCGCCAGGCTCGGATCAGCCAGGCGCTACGACGGGGCTTTTGACAGGGCGCGGGTCCGCATGTCGACCCGGGCCCTCAGCGCCTTGAGAAGAGGATGCCGGTCCGTGGCCGTCACGCCATAGCTCAGGTTGAAAGCGTAATCGAAATCGTCGGCGTTCTTTCCGGTCGTGTGGGTCAGCATGGTCTCGATCTTGTCGAACCCCTTGGCCAGCACCGCTTCCGCGGAACTGGCTTGCGCATATTCATCCCAAAGACCGATGATCTCGGTTTTGAGGTCTTCGGGCAGCGGCATGCAGAGCGTCATGAGATCGGCGCGCTCGCGCGCCGCCCGGTCATCTCCGGCGCGTTGCGCAACCGCCGGAACGTCTCCCGAAATCGCCTCGCCGAGATCATGCACGATGCAGATCTTGATCAGCCGCAGCAGGTCGACGCCTTCGAGCTCATCGCCAAACAGCATCACCAGCAGGCAAAGCCGCCAGCTGTGTTCGGCGGTGCTTTCGCGCCGGCCCTGCGGCGTGTGTCCGCTGCGCAAGGTGTCCTTGAGCCGGTTGGTCTCGTCCAGGAACGTAAGAATCGCCGTGATCCGTTCCGGCGAGGGAAGTTTTGGGTCAGTCATCGAGCCAGGTTCCATGTCGTGCCGCTGATGAAAATCATGAACCGGTTCCCTGAACATGGCGGACTCGCTTGCCCGGATGGTAGGGCCATGGTCTGTCGCGGGCAAGATCCGCAAATCACGGTCCGGCAGCAGGCCGCGAACCGCCGTCATGTGAGCTGTTTTGACCGGCCGGACGATCCCGTCAGGTGATCATTCCTTAACAGAATTGCGCCATGATCGGACCGATTGAGCTCTACGAGGAAGACCCGCATGCGCATCCTGTCCGCTTTCGCTGTCGTGATCACCGCCGTGATGGCGGCGGCGCCGGCCCAAGCGCTCGATTTGGAAGGTCTGGTCAAGCGGGTCTTCGGCACCTCCGATCCAAGCAAGCTCGGCGGTCCGATCTTCGCCCTGATCGGCGTGGCGACCGTGCTGTTCTTCTGGATTGCCATAAGGATCGGCAGGAAACGGCAGCGCCGGATGATCGAATCCTACGATGCCGAGATGCGCAACTACTCGACCCGCCTGCGCCGCGGCAAACAATCCTGAACGGCGAGTTCCGGCATTCATTCCAATCCGGAATGCTGGCTTTCGCGAAATTCATTTCACATCGCCGGTCAATGCTTTAGGAAAACGGGGAGGGCCGACGGCCTTCCTTGTTGTCTTCGTTCATGAGGCCGCCATGCCCGCCCAGCTCTCCGTCAATCTCAATGCCATCGCCATGCTGCGCAACCGCCGCGATCTGCCATGGCCAAGCGTCACCGGCCTCGGCCGTATCGCGCTGCTGAACGGCGCCCACGGCCTGACCGTTCACCCGAGGCCCGACCAGCGTCATATCCGCTTCTCCGATCTTCCCGATATCCGTGCGTTGATCGACGATGAATTCCCTGAAGCCGAGTTTAACATCGAAGGCTATCCTACCGACGAGTTTCTCGATCTGGTCGAAGCCAATGCGCCCGAACAGGTGACGCTTGTGCCTGACGATCCGTCGCAGGCGACCTCCGATCACGGCTGGGATTTCGAGGGCAAGGGCAATGTGCTGCGCGCGGTTGTCCAGCGCTTGAAGAAGGGCGGCGCGCGCGTGTCGCTGTTCTGCGATCCCGACGCCAGCCGCGCGAGCCTTGAAGCGGCGAAAGCCACCGGCGCTGACCGGATCGAGTTCTACACCGGACCCTATGGCGGAACCTATGACGACCCGGTCCGCGCCGAGGAAGAGCTGAAAAAGCTCGAGATCTCCGGTCGGATCGCCGCTGAACTTGGCCTCGGGGTCAATGCCGGCCATGATCTCACCGTCGACAATCTGCCGGCGCTCGCCCGCGCGGTTCCGGGTCTGCTCGAAGTCTCCATCGGCCACGGCCTCACCGCCGATGCGCTGGAACATGGCATGGCCGCAACCGTCCGCCGCTTCGTCAAGGCCTGCGGCTGAACCTCCCCGCACGAAAGCGGGGAGGGAAGTGGCCTCTGCTCATCAGCCCGCAAGCGCTGCCTTGTTGGCGGCCAGGAAGTCTGTGAGCGAGGTCAGCGGAGCGCCTGTAAGCTTGGTGGCGTCATCCGTCACCATGGCGATCTTGCCTTCCCGCGTGTTGGCGTCAAACGACACCAGCGTCGGAATGAACGGCGCGGGAACGCCGGCGCCGGCCATGCCCTCCGCCAATTGCTCGTCGCTGACATGGACCACGCTGAGCGGCTTGCCGGTGGCCTGGCTTGCCAGCGCGGCGAGGTCCTCGGTCGAGCGCGCGGTGTCGCCGGTCAGGGTGTAGGTGACATTGTCCGTCGCGGGCGCGGCAAGAGCCGCGGCAATCGCCCGGGCAATGTCGTCGCGCGCGATATGGGCGAGCTTGCCCTGTCCGGCGGCGCTGACCCACTGGCCGCTTGCCAGCGCCTGCGGCAGGCCCATGAAGAGGTTTTCCATGTACCAGCCATTGCGGAAGATGGTGTAAGCGAGGCCGGAGGCCTTGATCGCTTTCTCGGTGCCGAGATGGTCCTGCGCGAAGGTTACCATGCTGTCGTCCGGGCTCGGCATCGAGGTGTAGAAGATGCGGCCAACGCCGGCATCCTTCGCTGCCTCGACCGCCGCCAGATGCTGGCGCAACCGTGTGCCCTGGCCGTCGAGCGCATCGGTGGAAATGATCAGCAGCCGGTCAACGCCGGCAAGGCCATCGGCGAGCGAGGCCGGGTCATCGAAATCGATCCGGCGCGGTGTCACGCCCTTGGCCACAAGCCCGGCAAGCTTGGCGGTGTCGCGCGAACCGGCGACGATGCGGGACGCCGGAACGTGGTAGGTCTCCAGCAAATGATCGATGATGCGTCCGCCGAGATGTCCCGAAGCGCCGGTGACGAGAATGGTGCCAGTCATGATGTGTCCTTTCCGGAAGACGCGACCCAAAGACGCATCTCAAATTAGTGTTACTCTCATATTGAGAGTTACAGCACATATGATATGTTAAAAGATCAGGAAAGAAGGCAGTTTTTCCGCCAATGGTTACCTCGAAGGAACCACCATGGACGCGCACATCACATTCGCAGACCGGCTCAGGACGATGCAGGCGGACTATCCGCTCGAGAATTGCCCGGTGCGCCAGGTCATGCAGGTCATTTTCGGCAAATGGAGCACCTTGCTGGTGCTGGCGCTGGCCGAGCGGCCCTACCGGTTCGGCGAATTGCGCCGCCTGGTGCCCGACATCTCGCAGCGCATGCTGACCCAGACGCTGCGCGACCTTGAGCGTGACGGCTATGTCTACCGCAAGGTCTATCCAACCAAGCCGCCCAGCGTCGAATACGGACTGACCGATCTCGGCATTTCAATGCTCTCGCCTTTGAACGAACTGGTGATCTGGGCGGGCGACAATTTTTCAGCCGTCGACGCGGCGAGAAAGCGGTTTGACGCGGGCGAACAGGATTAGCTCGCGCGCAGGTCCAGTCAGGGCCTGGCGCGCGCGCCGAAAGGCCTTCGGCTTGAGTTTCATGCTTGAAATTGTCGCAATGCTCCGCCAAAAGCTCTGCAGCGTCAACAGAGAGCATCATGAGTCGGCTTGCAAAACCAATCATCGGGATATCGCTGGCATTGATGCTGGCGGCTTGCGTCTCCGAGCCGGCGTCCCGCCCGGTTGTGAGATCCGTGCCCGATAATTTCAACACGCTGATGCCGCCGCAAAACCTGCTCCGCGACGACACCGTCGCCGCCGCCACCCATGACCGCAACCAGAGCCGGCTTGCCTATGTCGGGGTCTGGGCTCACTCTGGCGATGCCTGCGCGATGATGGACCAGACCGATTTCGACGGCTACGCGGTGATCACGCCCGACAGTCTCCGCCGACCCGGTGAAAGCTGCAGCTTCGAGCCCGGCCAGCCCGGCAACGCCTCCCTGAGCTTCGACGCCACCTGCAAGCAAGGCAAGAAGACCATTCGCCGGACGCTCGCCTTCGACATGCCGAACAGCCAGCAACTGAACCTGCTCACCGCCCCGGACGCCCCCGGCGTGACCCTGGTCAGGTGTCATCTGCAGAAGTGAGGGGACGGAACCCGTCACTCACGGCCATCAGGGCGGCCTGAACATCAGATGTGCGCCGGCAGTTCCCTCCCGGATCAGCTGAACGCCGCGATCACCGTATCAATAGGCAGAAACAGCGTGCGGCTGTCGGCGGGATACTCGATGAACTCGGCGCAGGCCATGTAGAACTGCTTGGCGTTTTCATCCTTTGCCTGCACCAGCACCGCGCCCATCCCGATGCTCTGGGACGCAACCGCGATGCGCCGCAGGGCGTCCGACAGCATGTCCGCGCCAAGGCCGCGACCGGCATAGGCGCGGCTGACCGCCAGACGCCCGATCACCGAAACGGGAATGACGTCAGGCGCATTGCGCCGGACCTTGCCCGGCGCTGCTGTCCGTTCCACCGATCCGGCGGCGATGCAGAAATAGGCTGCGACCGCATTGCCGTCGCGGACGACATAAGTGCGGGAGAACCGGCTTTCGTTCTTCAGCGCCCGATGTTTCAGCCAATCATTCAGCACCGGCTCGCCGCAATCGAAATCCGCGAGATCATGATCCGCCGTCAGCGGAACCGGGGCCGAGAGTTTCGTTTTCGGAGGCTCGGGGTCAGGCGTCAGGTTTCCCATGCCGGAACCCGACGCAACAGCGCGCGTAACTTGGGTCCGGGCGCCGGGGGATTGTCGAGCGCATGGATGAAGGCATCGAAGCGATCCGAATCCAGTGCGAACAGGCGTTGATCCAGCAACACGTCGATTGCCAGCGAGCGGGCGCTGTCGATCATGAACTCGGTGCGGGTCTTGCCCAGAACCGCCGCCGCCTCATCGATGAGCCGGCGCGTATGCGTCTCGATGCGCAGATTGATGCTGCCCTTGGTTTCAGCCGGCACAGCCCCCTCCGCGACGGGTGGCGTCGCAGGATGCATAAGGCCGGGAGAGGATGGGCGGGCTTTGGTCATGACGGGAATTATGGGAAAGCGTATCTACATTGTCAATACGCATGAAGGTTTTAGAGAATTGGTGGCGGACAGGATCTCCGGGTGGGTGAAGTTCACTCTCAACTGCTCTTGACACGGTACCGTACGGTACGGTACATCGCCGCCATGACAATGACCCTCCACCCACACACGGCTTCCGGGCGCCCCGCCGCCGAGACCGCGCTTGACGCATCGGGCGAGGGCCTGTCGGAGCGGCAGCGCCAGGTGCTCGACGTGGTGCTCAAGCTGATGGTGGCCGAGGGCGACGGGTTTTCGGTGGCCGCGGTGGCGCGTGCGGCCAGTTGCTCCAAGGAGACGCTGTACAAATGGTTTGGCGACCGCGACGGGCTGTTGACCGCCACCGTGCGCTGGCAGGCCTCCAAGGTGCGGATGCCGAAACTGCCGCAGGACCGGCTGACGCGCGAAAGCCTCAGGGCGGCGCTCACCGGCTTTGCCGAAAGCTGGCTCACGGTGATCACCAGCGACGTGTCGGTGGCGCTCAACCGCGCCGCGGTCGCCCATGCAGGTTCGGGCAAGAGCCGGCTCGGCGAGATCGTGCTGACCAACGGCCCGGTGGCGATGGCGCGGCGGCTCGAGCCGTTGTTCGAAGCGGGCAGGGCGGCGGGGTTTTTGCGCTTTGACGAGAGTGACGCGGCGTTCCGCGCCTTTTTCGGCCTTGTCATCGCCGACACCCAGATCCGCGTGCTGCTGGGCGAGACCGGCCGGCTCGAGGATCACGAGATTTCCGTCCGCGCCAAGGCTGCGGCGGACAGGTTTCTGGCGCTCTTCGGCTGAGCCTCCGGGCCAGGCGCAACAGCGGCAGCGAAATCGGCGGGATCAAACCCGCCGCAACAAGACAGTGGAAACGCACAGCAACAGGAGTGACCCATGCGCGTTTATTATGATCGTGACGCCGACCTCAATCTGATCAAGTCGAAGAAAGTGGCCATCATCGGCTACGGTTCCCAGGGCCGCGCGCATGCGCTCAACCTGAAGGATTCGGGCGCGGGCAACGTCGCCATCGCGCTCAAGGCCGGTTCGCCGACCGTCAAGAAGGCAGAAGCCGACGGCTTCAAGGTCATGACCGTGGCCGAAGCTGCAGGCTGGGCCGATCTGATGATGATGGCGACGCCGGATGAGCTTCAGGCCGACATCTACAAGGCCGACATTGCCGGCAACATTCGCGACGGCGCAGCCATTGCATTCGCCCACGGCCTCAACGTCCATTTCGGCCTGATCGAGCCCAAGTCGACCGTCGATGTCGTCATGATCGCGCCAAAAGGCCCCGGCCACACCGTGCGCGGCGAATACCAGAAGGGCGGCGGCGTGCCGTGCCTGATCGCCGTTCACCACGATGCGTCCGGCAACGCCCATGACCTGGCGCTCTCCTACGCCTGCGGCGTCGGCGGCGGCCGTTCCGGCATCATCGAGACCAATTTCCGCGAGGAATGCGAAACCGATCTGTTCGGCGAGCAGGTGGTGCTCTGCGGCGGTCTGGTCGAACTGATCCGCGCCGGTTTCGAAACCCTGGTCGAGGCCGGTTACGCGCCGGAAATGGCCTATTTCGAGTGCCTGCACGAGGTCAAGCTGATCGTCGACCTGATCTATGAAGGCGGCATCGCCAACATGAACTACTCGATCTCCAACACTGCCGAGTGGGGCGAATATGTCTCCGGCCCGCGCATCATCACCGCCGAGACCAAGGCCGAGATGAAGCGCGTGCTGACCGACATCCAGACCGGCAAGTTCACCTCCGACTGGATGCAGGAATACAAGGCCGGCGCCTCGCGCTTCAAGGCCATCCGCCGCATGAACGACCGCCACCAGATCGAGGAAGTCGGCGAAAAGCTGCGCGGCATGATGCCCTGGATCAAGGGCAACGCGCTGGTCGACAAGTCGAAGAACTGAGTTTTTGCTGCCGCTCGCCTGGCGCGGGCGGCAAATCATCGGTTCAACAGGATCCCCGGCACACCATGCCGGGGATTTTGTTATCCGCGCACGGTGGCGCGCGACCGCAGCACGACAGCGGCGAAAAGCGCCATGGACAGAATCGTGATGAAGGATCCGATCACGGCCGGCGCCTCGGTCTTGCCCAGAACGGCAAGCGCGATCCCGGGCGGGAGCAGCAGCACCCCCGCCGTCGCGGCCGTGACCTGGGTCTTGGCGAGCCTTGTCACAGCCGCGGACGGGACCGCGTGATAAAACAGGCCGTACAGCGCGACCGATACCCAGCCGACCAGATTCAGGTGGGCATGGGCGGCGCTGAGCGCATGGTTGTGCGTTGCGGCCATATAGATGCCGAGCGCCATGGCTGTCAGCGCGGAGGCGCATGCCGTAACAAGGCAGAAGAAAGATAGTCCACGCATTTCAATGAGTCCTCTCAAAGGGGGGAGAAGCGCCCCGGCCTCCGGCGATGCCGGGCCCCGGGGCTGTTTGATGTCAAACAATCGGTAGTCGCAGTCGCCGCCGGGTCAGGCGGCCGGTGGCAATATCGCGATGCCATGCCGTTCAGCCGCCGCGGCAATGAAGGGAATGTCCGGCGCCGAGGCTGGCGGAAACACACTGGCGCCCGGCGCCACGTCTTCGCCGACCTCGTCGAAGAACTGTTCATGCGGGCCGGCGGGCAGGTTGACGATCAGCATCCTGGCCGGAGTGTCGCCGGCGTTGCGGAATGCGTGCGGCGTGCCCGGCGCGACGTGCACGAAGCCGCCGGGTCCATGGCGGACCGCCTGGCCGTCGAGCACGAATTCGAACTGGCCCTCAAGCACCAGAAAGGCTTCCTCGTCTTTCTGGGTGTGATAGGGCGAGCCCGCGCCGGGCGCGGTGAGGCATTCGGCAAGCGAGAAATTGCCGCCGGTGTCGTCTGCGCGCGCGCGAAAAGTCAGGAGATTGCCGAGAAAATGAACGGTCCTGTGTGCCGGGGCCGTATCGGGCATGGTGGTGTTCATGGTTGCATCCGTCGTTGTTTGTGATACATTTGGCTCTTAATGAGAAAAGCGTCTTATAAGGATACAAATGAGCGGTCAAGAGAAAAATTTCGAACGGGTCAACCAGAAGCGTCGAACCCGCGCCGAGCTGCTGCGTGCGGCCCGCGAGCTCACTGAACAGGGCCTTCAGCCATCGGTGGCCGAGGTGGCCGACCATGCCGGCATCTCGCGTGCGACCGCTTACCGCTACTTTTCGAAGCCGGAGGAAATGATCCGCGAGGCGGTGCTCGACGCGGTGGCCAGCAATATCGGCCTGGACCTGCCGGTGGGCGACGCTCAATCCATGACGGTTGACGAGCGCGTCGCCAAGGTCGTCGGCGAGGTGCTGGCGATGGTCGAGGCGAATGAGCCGATGTTCCGCGCGCTTCTCGCCAGCACGGTCTCGGCGACGAACAAGACGAAACGGGGAGGGCGGCGCATAGGCTGGCTGAGCAACGCGCTCGACCCGCTCAAGCCGTCAGTGCCGCCCGCCGAATTCAAGCGGCTGGTTTGCGGCCTGTCGCTGTTGACCGGGATCGAGACTCTGGTCGTCCTCAAAGACGTCTGCGGCCTTTCGTCCGCGGAGGCGAAGGAAGTGGCCGTCTGGATGGCCGAAACCCTGGTCGCGGGCGCGGCCGGAAGGAGCGGGGAAGAGATCTGATGCTTCGCCGGTTCAGCCGGATTGCCAACAGCCGGGCCGAGGCGAGGCGACACGGCGATGCCTATCGCGCAAACCCGCGACGGTCAGATCAAACAGCCAAGGCCGGGGGCAATCCCGGCCTTTTGCATTTCCCGGTGCGGCGCGCGCCCTCTCGGCTTGGGAACGATAATCGCGTCATTCCGTCTAGCCCTCAATCAGCAGCCGCGGCCATATTTTTGGAACCAATTATGCTGGCAGGCATTGAATGGGCGTAACCGAAATCAAAGGCCCCAGCCTTTCGAGAGGAGAAAAACATGAAACAGATTCTTGCTGCCGCCGCACTGACGATGGCCTTCACCGTTGGCGCTTTCGCCCAGACCACTGCCAGCAACACCCGCACCGAGCTCGACGCCTTTGCCGGTGGCGACGCTACCGTCTGGGACATGATGATGGACTCTGAAGGCGTTGATGTTGACGATGCCACCTTCCAGGCCAACTGGGATGGCGCAACGCCTGAACAGCAGGCCGCGCTGAAGGATGCCTGCACCAAGGCACAGGAAGCCAAGGCCTCGTTTACCGACACCGTTGCCAGCCGCTGCAAGGCCGCAACCGGCAACTAAGTCTCCCGTGATCTGATCCCCCAATCAGATCAGCCAAGCCAGTCGGCATTCCCCCAGCCGGCTGGCTTTTTCATGCGCTGCGATGATGTGATGCACTGCCATGACCGGTCGGGTCAGGCCGCGCCGGTCAGAAGCACCTCGGCATCCGTCGTCGGGAACGCGAGGCCGCTGCCGTCAGCGAGCGGCAGCACCGCGTGGCGAATCCGTCCCGGCACCGGCCGCGCCGCCAGTTCGCTGCCGTCCTCCATGTCCAGCACATGCAGCACATTGTCCATCGACAACACATGCAGCCTGCCCGCGCGAGAGGTGATCTCGGCCAGAACCGAGGCCCAATTGCCGGCGTTTCCGTCATAATCCGTGGTCTGATGGCGCCAGTTCACCCGGCCGCTGCCCAGGCCGATCGCATAGACCCAGCCGGTGGGAGACCAGAGATGAGCCGCACCGCCGGCGACATGCTGGGAGTTGATGAAGTTGCCGGCGTTGAAGCTCCACAGCTTGCCGCCATCCTCGAGCGAAATACCGGTCAGGATTTCCTTGTAGGTGCCTGCCACAAGGATGCCGTCGGCGACGGTGATCTGGCGCAGATACTGCCAGTCGCGGCGGATGTCCTTCGACCAGCGCAGGCCGCCGGTCATGCGGTCGAGCGCATAGAGATGGCCGTCCCCCGGCCCGGCAAACACCGTGTCGGCGGAGGCGGCCGGCGCGTAGGCGGCGAGCGTGTCGGCAATGCCGGCAAAGCGCCACCGCTCGGCGCCGCTCACCGTGTCGAGGCACACGATTTCGTGGCCATCCCCGAAGAACAGGGCGTCTTCCTCCACCAGCGGCACGCCGGTCTGCATACGCGCCTTGTAGCGCCAGACTTCCGCGCCGCTGATCTGATCGTAAGCCGCGAGCCAGCGCCGCCCTCCGGTCACCACCAGGGACGCGGTCAGGCGCGGGCGGAACACGGCCGGACTGTCAAAACCGTGGCGATGGCTCCAGAGCCGGTCCCCGCCGGCTGGCGAAACGGCGCCGATGCTCAGGTCGCCCGCATAAAACAGCCGCCCCGACGCCTCGCTGATCGGACCGATGCGGCTGTTGTCGGTTGGCCAGAGATGACGGATGGGCAGAGGCGCCGTGTCGGCCGCATGACCAATCGCCGGCCAGAGACACAGGCCGGCGAAAGAGGCTTGCAGAAAACGGCGGCGATCCAGTCTCAGCGGCATTGCGCGCCTTGTTTGACCCAGGCGAACAGGATCTGCGTGTTTGGATGGTCGCGATCCTCCGACGGATCGATACCCGGGGGCATGCGGTCCTCGGTGAGATGCTGGAACACGCCGCTCAGCTCGGGATGCCCCGGAATGATGACCTTGGTCGCATGATCGACGCCCTTGGCCACCGAGTCTGCGCCGAGCATGATGCCCTCGTAGGAGGTCATGTCCAGTTCGTGGAAACTTGGCGGTTCCTCGTTCGACATGTGGCATTCGGCACAGGCAGGCGTGTCCTCGCCGAACACGTTTTCGGTGTTGAACAGCGGCAGGATATTGTTCCGGAAGTTGTCGTCGTTGGCCGCGCCCGCCGTGATCCATGCCTCCACCGCCTTGATCGCATCGGTGCCGTGATCGACGTTGAAGCCGACGCCAAGCGGCATGCGGTTGTTGCGCATGCGGCGGCCGAGGATTTCCCGTTTCGGATCCTCGCCGGCAATGAAGATGGCGCGCGCCGGCGTTTCGGTGGACCCCGCCTTGATGCCGTCGCAGGTGGAAAGGTCAAGCCCGCGGTAGCTGACAGTGGGATCGGCCGAGGAATGGCAGACGATGCAGGCGGGGCCGTCGCCAAAGGCGTTCGGGCTTGCCATGAGCTGCGCGATGTAGCTGTAGGGAATGGGAATGTTGCGATTGAGGATCAGTTCCGTGACTGCCGCATGATCGCCCTCGATGTGAACCTTTCCCTGCCGCAAATCTTCCAGATACTGCTCGTTGACCGATTTCTTCTTGTCGTCGTCTGCCATGGCGGCAGCGCCGAGCGCCAGCGCAGCAACGCTTGCCCATATGGCCGCTTTGGCCAGTGATCGTTTGGTCATGTGTCCCCCTCCCGGTTTCTAATTTGCCGCCGCGCTTGTGTCCGGCCTTTGGGCCGATCCGGCGCCGCGTCGTCCGCTTGCCGCTGAAAGAAACGATGTCTCCCCGGGGTTCCTCCTGAGTTGCCCGATCGTCCCGACTGCCCGGTTGCCAGACCTTGACTGGCCAGTCCTCACACTGGTTCAGTTCATCAAGTACCGGCGTCGTTTGCCTCCGTCCTTCATTGCAAGTATGAATTAGGAGGCTGCATCAATCAGCCGCAGGTCAATCGATATTTTCCACTTGGAGGTCGCGAAAATCTCCAACTAGACTAAAGTAAAGATCCAATCAGACCAAAGTCACATTCGCTATGGTTGCAGAAACGGGATTTGACCATCGGACTACATTCGACTTGCCCGAGTCGCGGAGCGGGTTTTTGCGCGCCGGAATCGGCCTGTTCGACGGGCGAATCATCCTGACGCTGATCCAGCTTGTCTGCGGCACGATACTGGCGATCGACGTTGGCTCCGAAATCCATGCCAACCTGGTCAGTGACGATCCGGACGAGAACTATGGCACCCTGCATCTCGCATCCGAGGTCTTTGCCACCGTTCTGCTCTTTGCCGCCTTCGGGCTTTCATCCCGCTATCTGTTGCAACACCGGGCCGAGTTGCGCCGGGCCGAACAGCGCGCCATGACCCTCCGCAGCGACTTCACCGGCCTGGTCAACCACCGCTTCGCCGAATGGGGCCTGTCGCCGGCCGAGTCCGAAATTGCCCTGTTGACGCTCAAGGGCTTGAGGATTGCCGAAATCTCCCGGTTGCGCGGCACATGCGAGGGCACCGTCAAGGCGCATCTGAGCTCGATCTTCCGCAAGTCAGGCGTTTCCTCGCGCCCTGAACTGCTGGCAACCTTCGTCGACGACTTCCTCGATTTCGCGGCCGGGGAACCGGAGGCGCCTGCGGGCGTCTCGGGCTGATCCTCCTGGCCATCTGACTGGGCGGGCGCTTCAGCGCTCTTCCGGCGGGATATGCTTCAGACGCCCGGAAAAGGCCGCAACCTCTTCAGCCGAATAGGACATGTGCACCCGGGTCGCCGACGGCGGACGCTGGGCCACCGACAGCCCCGGCCGCCATTCCGTCGCTGGGCGGATCGGGCGGGCAGCAAATCCGCCGCCGCAATTGGGGCAGACATTGGCCAGCACCCGCTCCACGCAATCGGCGCAGAAGGTGCATTCAAAGGTGCAGATCCGCGCCTCTGGGGAATTGGGCGGCAGGTCCTTGTCGCAGCATTCGCAATTCGGCCTGAGCTGCAAGGCCATGGCAAATCCTCCCGTGTCCTGTCGGGGTTCGTTCGCTACCCGCCGCGCACCACCCGCCCCAGCCGCTTGATGCCTTCCTCGATCATTGTCTCGGAGGCGCAGGAAAACGACAGTCTGAGCGTGTTGGCGCCGGAGCCGTCGGCGAAGAAGGCGCGGCCGGGGACGAAGGCGACGCGTTCGGTCTTCAGGCTTTCGGCCAGCAGCGCCGCGCCGTCAAACCCCTCGGGCAGCGTCACCCAGACGAACATGCCGCCATCGGGTTTTGTCCAGCTCACGCCCTCGGGCATGTGGCGGGCGAGCGCCGCAAGCATGGCGTCGCGCCGCGCCCGGTAGGTGGCGCGGATTTTCTCGACCTGTGCTTCAAAGCCTTCCGAGGCGACAGTGTGGATTGCCATCTGGTTGAGCGTCGCCGAATGCAGATCGGCCGCCTGCTTGATCAGCACCAGCTTCGAGATCACCGGCTTGGCGGCGCAGACCCAGCCGACGCGCAGGCCCGGCGCGAGCGTCTTGGAGAAGCTGCCGCAATAGATGGTGCGGGTGGCCTCGATGGAGCCCGAACGTTCGATGTCGAGCGCCAGCATCGGCGGGACTTCCTCGCCGTCATAGCGCAGCGACTGATAGGCGGCGTCCTCGATGACGGCGATGTCGAGTTCGGTGGCGAGATCGAGAATGCTGGACCGCGCCGAGGCGGGCAGGGTTTCGCCGGTGGGGTTGGCGAAATCGGCGGACGCATAGGCGAACTTCACCTGGCCTCCCTGCGCGCGCGCGGCTTCGCGGTAATCCGCGGCACTGCGGTTGCCGAGCGGCGTCAGCCGGTCGTAATGCGGCTCATAGGCGTTGAACGCCTGCAGCGCGCCGAGATAGGTCGGCCAGCCGACCAGCGCGGTGTCGCCCTCGGACAAAAACAGCTTGCCGAGATAGTCGAGCGCCTGCTGCGAGCCCGAGGTGATCATGATGTTGTCGGGCGTACACGCGACCCCGAGCGATTCCATGCGGGTGACCAGCCAGTCGCGCAACGGCCTGTAGCCCTCGCTCACCGAATATTGCAGCGCCGCGCCCTTCGAATCGCCTGTCAGCGCCGCCGTCAGGGCCGCGCCAAACGCCTCGACCGGAAACAGCGCCGGATCGGGAATGCCGCCGGCAAAGGAGATCACGTCGGGCTGATCGAGCAGTTTCAGCAGCTCGCGGATTTCCGACGCCTTCATCCGCTCCGCCCGCGTGGCGAAAAGCGCGGGCCAGTCGAGGCCGTCACCGCTCGATCGCGGGTCCGTCTCAACGGCGGTCAATGTGCTCTGCGTTGACATTCTCATCTCCCGGAGCGCAGCCGCGTTGCCGTGACCGTCGCTTTTGTCATGAAGGGGTGCAGGTCCGTTTCGTTCAAATCCCTCCGTTTGAACGCAATGGAAATGCGTGGGCAATGCTTGAAACGCAAGAATGATCACGAGTTTCAATTTATGTCAACAATGCTGACCTATTTTTGACGGGCGCCCCGGATCACGTCCGCGCCTCCATTTCCGCCGCCATCTCGGCGAGCTTGCGTACGGTGTTGATGTTGCGGCCGGTGCCTGGTTTCAGCGCCGGCAGCTTCATCCTGCTCCGGCCGGAGCCGTTGGGATAATGCACGTAGATTTCCCGGCCCGCCACATGCGCTTCCTCGCCATCGGGGCCAACGAATTTTTCCAGCGCATCGGCGGGAGCCTGCTCCGGCAGGAAGGTGACGATGAGAAGGTTGGGCCGGGCGTCCGGAAACGGGTTGGCGGCAATGATCGCCTCGAGTTCGGAGCGGCCGCGCACCATCACGCCCGGCGCCTTGCCGAGTTTTGCGGCAAGCGCGGCGTCGAGCATCCGGCCGGCTTCCTCTGGCTGAAGTGCGGAGCGGAACAGCACATTGCCGCTCTGGATATAGGTCTTCACATCGTCAAACCCGAGCCCTTCGCAGATCGCCTTGAGGTCCGTCATCGCCAGCTTGCCGGTTCCCCCGACATTGACGGCGCGCAACAGCGCGATGACGATGTTCGGATGGCTGCTGTTGTTCATGGCCGGGTCTCCCGGCAGGCGATAATAGGGCCTGGCCGGATGCTGGCAAGGCGCCGGTGCGGCGATACGTCCTGACCGGCCAAGTCACTGTTGGCCCACAAGGAAGTTTCGGTTACAAGGACATCTGCTTTTCCACCAAATCTGAAAGGCTTTGGCTTGTCCTTGACCTTTGCGACGGTTAAGTGACGGGTTTAGAGCCGTATAAAGCGGAGATCACAGGGCCGTGCCCGGGGAACTTTCATGAGCGCTGTTGCGCCTGGTGCGACATTACTTGTCCTGATGTTGCCGTTTCTGGCGGCGCTGGCCGCTCCGTGGCTGACGCGCCGCCTCGGTCACAATGCCGCCTGGATTCTGGCGCTGGCGCCGCTGGCGATCTTCATGCATTTCCTCGGTTTTGCCGGCCAAGTGGCCGATGGCGGCGTCGTCACCGGCGGCTACGCCTGGGTGCCCTCGCTCAATGTCAGCTTCTCCTGGCTGATCGACGGGTTGTCGCTGACCTTCGTGCTGCTGATCTCGGGCATCGGCGCGCTGATCATGCTCTATTCCGGCGGCTATCTGAAGGGCCACGCCCAGCTCGGCCGGTTCTTCTCCTTCATGCTCATGTTCATGGGCGCGATGCTTGGCGTCGTCATCTCCGACAGTTTCCTGATGCTGTTTGTCTATTGGGAACTGACCTCGATCACCTCGTTCCTGCTGATCGGCTTCGATCACAGCCGCGAAGCCTCGCGCCGCGCCGCGATCCAGGCGCTGGTGGTCACCGGCGGCGGCGGGCTGGCGCTGCTTGCCGGTCTGCTGGTTATCTGGAACATCACCGGGGTCAGCCAGATTTCGATGCTGTTGAGCTATGGCGACGAAGTGCGCGCCAGCCCGTTTTATCTGATGGCGCTGATCCTGGTGCTGGGCGGGGCGTTTTCCAAATCGGCGCAGTTCCCGCTGCATTTCTGGTTGCCCAACGCCATGGAGGCGCCCACCCCGGTGTCGGCCTATCTGCATTCGGCCACCATGGTCAAAGCCGGCGTCTATCTGCTGATGCGACTCAATCCGGTGCTCGGCGACACGGTCTGGTGGGAAACCATCCTGCCGCTGTTTGGCGGCACAACGCTGATTGTCGGCACGCTTCTCGCCATCCGCCAGACCGATCTCAAGCTGATGCTGGCCTATACAACGGTGTCGTCGCTGGGGCTCTTGGTGATGCTGACCGGCTTCGGCTCCGAGCATGCCATTGCCGCGGCCGTGCTCTATCTGGTGGCGCATTCGCTGTTCAAGGGCGCGCTGTTCATGGTCGCCGGCCTGATCGATCACGAGACCGGCAGCCGCGACGTCACCGAACTCGGCGGCTTGCGCAAGGCCATGCCGATCACCTTCATCGCCGCCATCGCCGCGGCGATCTCGATGGCCGGGCTGCCGCCCTTCATCGGCTTCCTCGCCAAGGAGGAAATCTATTACGCGCTGTGGCACATCGACCCCTGGTCGCTGGCCTTTGTCGCCGTCGCCATCATCGGCAACGGCCTGATGTTCGTCATCGGCTTCGCCGTCGCCATCAAGCCGTTCTTCGGCCCGGTGGTCAAAACCCCGAAAGTTGCCCATGAGGGGCCGGTCTTGCTGTGGCTCGGACCGCTTGTGCTCGGCATCACCGCCTTGGGCGCGGCGCTGGTCTCGCCCGTCACCCACCGCTTCATTTCCTCGCCGATGGCGAGCGCGATCGCGGGTGAAACCGAATCCGTGACGATTTCGCTGATCCCGCATTTTGGCGCGCCGCTGATGCTGTCGCTGGTCACGATTGTCTTCGGCATCATCGCCTACCGCATGGTTGATCGCCTCCGCGCCGGGATGGCCTGGCTTCTGACAGCTATCGGCTGGGGCCCGGACCGCGGTTTCGACCAGATGATCTCCGGTCTTGTCGGCCTGTCGGTGTGGCTGACGCGTCTGGTTCAGCCCGGCCGGCTGGAGATCTACATGATGGTGACGTTCCTGATGATCGCGGCGGCGCTGATCGGCCCGATGGCCTGGTACGGCGAATGGCCCTCGATGCCGGTCTGGCCGGCCGACGCGCAGTTTCATGAACTGGTGGTCTTCGCCATCGTGCCGATCGGCCTGCTCGCCGTCATCTTTGCCCGCGACCGGCTGACGGCCATCGTCTCGCTCGGCATTCAGGGCTTTGCCGTGGCGCTGATCTTCATGCTGTTTGGCGCGCCCGACCTGTCGTTTACCCAGTTCATGGTTGAAACCCTGGCGGTGGTGATTCTGGCGCTGGTGATGACACGGTTGAAACTGACATCGGCCGATCACCGGCCGACCTGGGAGAAAGCCGTCGACATGGCCGTGGCGCTCGCCTGCGGCGGCGGGTTCATGCTCTATCTGCTGGCGGTGACGCAGCAGCCGTTCAATGCCGAGCTGAGCGACTTTTTCTCGGCCTATTCGAAAATCGTCGCCCATGGCGCCAATGTGGTCAATGTCATCATTGTCGATTTCCGCGGCACCGATACGCTGGGAGAGATCGCCGTCGTCATGGTCACCGGCCTCGCCATCCTGTCGCTGATCCGCATCCGCACGCCGCGCGTCACGGTCGCCGACAATGATCCGGACCGCAACGGGGGAGGACGCTAAGATGCGGACGGTGATATTTCGCTCGATTGCGCCTTACCTGACCAGCCTGATGATGCTGTTTTCCATCTTCGTGCTGCTGCGCGGCCACAACGAGCCCGGCGGCGGCTTCATCGGCGGGCTGATCGCGGCGTCGGCGCTGGCGATCTACGGCATCGCCTGCGGTGTGGCGCCGGTACGCCGCGCAATCTATTTCCATCCAATGGCGATTTCGGCCTTCGGACTGTTTCTGTCCGCCTCCGCCGGCGTGCTTTCGGTGTTCGCCGGCGTGCCCTACATGACCGGGCTGTGGGTCTACCCGCATGTCTTCGGGGTCGAACTGGCGCTGTCGAGCGTGCTGGTGTTCGATGTCGGGGTCTATCTGGTCGTCGTCGGCGCCATCAGTTCGATCGCGCTGGCGCTCGAGGAAAGGGACCGCGACTGATGGAGCCCCTGTTTGCCATTCTGGTCGGCGCGCTGTTCACCGTCGCCATCTACCTGTTTCTGTCCAAGCACGTCATCCGCGTTCTGATGGGGGCGGCGATCCTCGGCAATGCCGTCAATCTGCTGATCTTCACCGCCGGACGGGTGACGCGCGAAGTCCCGCCGATCATCCCGAGCGATGCCGACGCGCTGACTGTCGCCGCCGCCAATCCGCTGCCGCAGGCGCTGATCCTGACGGCCATTGTGATCTCGTTTTCGTTCTTCGCGTTTCTGCTGGTGCTCGGGTACCGCGCGTTCCAGGAACTGGAAACTGACAGTTCCGACGAGATGCGTGTAGCCGAACCGGTGGGCGAGCAATCGCCGCCGGCCGGCTACTGAGGAGAGACCGGCAATGGCCGCAACAAGCCAGGGACTGCAGGATTTCTCCGTCGTTTACACATTGCCGCCGGTGGCCGCCGCCGACTGGCTGATCGTCGCCCCGGTGGTCTGGTGCATTCTCATCGGCGCCGTGCTGTTGATGCTGCGCAAGCGCACCGAGCTGCAGCCGCTGATCGCCATTCCGGCGCTGGCCGTGCTGGCGCTGATGACGCTCGGGCTGCTCGCGCATGTGGTCCAGAGCGGCACCGTGACCATGACCATGGGCCGCTGGTTGCCGCCTTTCGGCATTTCCTTCACCGTCGACCTGCTGGGGGCGTTTTTCGCCGTCACCTCCTCGCTGGTGGCGCTCGCCGCCGGCATCTACGGCCGCGGCGATGTCGATCAATCAGGCCGCCGTTACGGCTTCTACCCGTTCCTGATGCTGATCATGGCCGGCATCCTCGGCGCTTTCCTCACCGGCGACATCTTCAATCTCTATGTCTGGTTCGAGGTTTTGTTGATTTCGTCCTTCGGACTTCTGGTGCTCGGCTCCGAGCGCAAGCAGCTCGACGGTGCGGTCAAATATGCCTTCCTCAACCTGATCGCCACCACGCTGTTCCTGGTCGCCACCGGCTATCTCTACGGCCTGTTCGGCACGCTCAACATGGCCGATATCGCCATCAAGGCGTCCGAACTGCGCGAAACCGCGCCGCTGATGACGCTGGTAACGCTGTATCTGCTGGCCTTCGGCATGAAGGCGGCGGCGTTTCCGGTTAATTTCTGGCTGCCCGCCTCCTACCACACGCCGCGGCTGGTGGTCTCGGCGCTGTTTGCCGGTCTGCTAACCAAGGTCGGCATCTATGCGCTGCTCCGGATTCTCGGCATGCTGTTTCCGGTTGAACGGCAGGAACTGTCGCTGCTCATCGCCATCGTCGCGGCGCTCACCATGATTCTCGGCGTCATCGGCGCGCTGGCGCAAAACGACATCCGCCGCGCGCTGGGCTTTCTGGTCATTTCCGGCATCGGCGTGATGATGGCCGGGCTGGCGCTCGGCAGCCTGGCCGGCCTTTCCGGCGCGATCTTCTATGCCGCCCACTCGATGGTGGTGATGACGGCGCTCTATTTCGCCGCCGGCCTCAGTGCCCGGCTGGGCGGCGGCTTCAAGCTCGGTTCGGCGGGCGGGATCTACGCCAAGAACGCGGCGATTTCCGCCCTGACGCTGATCCTGTTCCTCTCGGTCGCCGGCCTGCCGCCGTTCTCGGGCCTTTGGCCCAAGATCATGCTGGTCAAGGCGGCGCTCGATGTCGGCGCCTGGTGGCTGGCCGCGTCAATCCTGGTCACCGGCCTGTTGACCACCATCACCGTCGGCCGGATCTGGGTGCTGGCCTATTGGCGCCCGGCGCCGGTTGGGGAACCAGGCGGCGAACTGGAGGCCGGAGGCCCGCTGCCGGCGGGCGCCACCGCCGCGCTGTTCGGGCTGGTGCTGCTGACCACCGCCGCCGGCGTCTGGCCCGAACCGGTGATGGCGCTGGCCCAGGATGCGGCGCGCGGCTTGCTTGATCCATCCGCCTATGTACTGTCGGTGTTTCCCGCGGAGGCGTCGCAATGAGCCTGTTCCTGGTCAATGTTCTGCTCGCGCTGGCCTGGTCGGCTGTCACCGGCTCGTTCAGTTTTCTCAATTTCGCCTTCGGTTTCGTGCTGGCGATCTTTGCCTTGTCGCTGATCCGCGAGCAGGTCGGCTCGATCGGCTATTTCTCCCGCGCAAGGCGGGTGATCTCGCTGCTGCTGCTGTTCATCTATGAGCTGGTGCTGTCGTCCTGGAAGGTGGCGGTGATGGTGATGTCGCCGCGGATGGACCTCAAGCCGGGGATTTTCGCCTATCCGCTCAGGGTTGATCGCGACTATGAAATCACCATGCTGGCCAATCTGATCACGCTGACGCCGGGCACATTGTCGGTCGATGTCTCCGAGGACCGCCGCTTTCTCTATGTCCACGCCATCGACGCTTCGGATCCCGACGCCACACGGCGCGACATAGCCGAGGGGTTTGAACGCAAGATCATGGAGGCATTCCGGTGATAAGCGTCGCTGCCATTTTCGATCACGCGGTGACGCTGGCGCTGGGTATTTTGTGCCTGTCGTTCCTCATCACCATCTACCGGATCGTCAAGGGGCCGACCTTGCCCGACCGGATCCTCGGTCTCGACATGCTGGTGGCGATCGCCATCGGCTTCATCGCGGTGATCGGGATCAAGACCGGATATACGCTCTATGTCGACGTCGCCATTGCGCTGGGGCTGGTCGGATTTCTGGCCACCGTGGCCTTCGCCCGTTTCGTGCAGTCGCGCGGAAAAACCGAAGACGACATCCTGACCGAAGTCCGGGACGCCGAATCCGCCGCGCGCCGCCAGGCCAGGGCGCAGCGGAGTTCAGGCGCAAATGCCGGCGCCGGACATCAGCCGGCCACAAACAACAGTGAAGAAGTGAAGGCCGATGAATGATATAGTCACCCTGATTTCCGCGACATTGCTGGTCATCGGCTCGGCATTTACGCTGGTTGCCGCGATCGGCCTGCTGCGCTTGCCGGATCTTTACACCCGCATGCATGCCGCCTCGAAGGCCGGCACCATGGGGTCCTGCCTGATGCTGATCGCGCTCGCCATTCACGCCTCTGATGTCGGAACCATGTCGCGGGCATTGGCGGGCGTGGTGTTTTTTCTGCTGACGGCGCCGGTTTCAACGCATCTTTTGGCGAAAGCCGCCTATTCTGTCGGTTATCGACTGCATTCATCCTCGGTAAGGGATGAAATGAGTCCGAACAATCAATAATAGTGTTCGATCAATTTGCGGAATTGAAAATTACAACCTGCAACTTCATATTGTCGCGCAATGCGCGTTTAAATTAGAGTTTTGAAATGATTCTTGATGAATTCTATTAAGGCATCTGTCATTGTAGTAGAATTAGTACTTGTCCGCTTCCCCATTTAGGGTATCAAAGCTGCTTGCGCGTGGTTCGCGGAATTGCATGATTTGCAATGAATATTCCGATGATCAACACAGCATGCTCTTCAAATGTTAGGACCATAATATGAACGAAGCAAACACAGACAACGGCGCCGAACTTCTCATTGAGTTGACAGCGGAAATCGTTGCAGCCTATGTCAGCAACAATTCGGTTGCCGTAAATGATCTTCCGAACGTGATTACCCAGGTGCATGCCGCGCTTGGCGGCGCCACGATACCGGTGGAAGAAGTCGTCGAGAAGCAGAAGCCGGCCGTTTCGGTTCGTCGTTCGATCCAGAACGACTTCCTGATCTGCCTGGAAGACGGCCAGAAATTCAAATCGCTCAAGCGCCATTTGATGACCCATTACGGACTGACTCCCGAGCAGTACCGTGAAAAATGGGAGCTGCCGGCTGACTATCCGATGGTTGCGCCAGCCTATGCCGAGGCGCGGTCGCGCCTGGCCAAGGAAATGGGCCTGGGCCAGAAGCGCAAGCGCTCCACCAAGTAAGCCGCAACCGGCCGTTCCGGTCAATCGCGAGGTTTGGTCGTCAACCCTCAACCCGCGATTGCCGGATCCGCCGGCGGCCTTGACGGGCAAATGCAAGACCGACAAACCGTGGCCCCCGCGCCACGGTTTTTTCGTTGTGCCCCCCGGCGCTGACCGCCGGCCGGGCAGGTACAAGGAAAAACGCGACAAAATGTGAGGAAAAAATTCCTTACAATTTTGAGGTTTGCTCCAAATAATGGTATAAAAACAACGTCTGGCTGTGGTCAATGGGTGGCTGCACGTCCCCATTACCTGCATATCATGTAAGAAAATATTCCTATATCAGGAGATTTTCATCATGACAGAACACCCCAATCCAAATCGAATTCGCCCCACACGCCAGGGACGCGGACCATCCCGGACCGGATGCCTGCCGCCGGCGGCATTGCCCTCCGGCCAGACCATGATGACCATCGCGGCCATCTCCGGCTTGCCGGATTGTGTTGCCTTCCGGCCCTGCTGCGCGGCGCTCGCCACCCGCGCTGGCGCCCGTCCGGCCGCAGCGGTGCTGCAGGTGGCTCCGGTGGATGTCATGCGCTGCCGCATCGTCTGGCGGCTGGTGACGGAATTGTTCACCGCGATTTGCGGGCAGGATTTGTCCGAGGGCGCCGCCCGGCGGCGATCGCTCTGCCATAGGCGGCAGGTTGCGATGTATCTCTCTCACGTGGTGCTGTCGGTGCCCTATCGCAGCATAGCGATCGCCTTCGGCCGCGACCGCACCACGGTTGTCCACGCCTGTTCGGTGACCGAGGACCGCCGCGACGATGCCGGCTATGACCACTTTATCGAGCGCTGCGAGCGCTGTATCGAAGCTGTCTTCGCCCCGTTTGGACAAGATCATGCCGGGCTCTGAGGCGCGCCCCTCGCGCAAGGCGCTGGCGGCGCTTCTGGGCTTTTTGACCCGTGGCCCGGCCACCGGCGCGTCGGTCCGGTCGGCGCCGCCCAAGGCCCGGCTGGATCTCGAGCGCGGCGATGCAACCCGGCGCACGGTGGATGCAAGCCTGTTGCGCTTCGCGCTCGAACGCGGGCTGCTCAAGGGCGAGATGGCGCAGGGCGGCGAGGGGCGCGAATGCACTTACACGCCGACGCCGGAGGGCAGGGCGGCGCTCAGGCGCTGGCTGTGTGACCCCGACAGCGCCTTTCAGGACCAGCACCGCAGCCTGCTCGCGCGCTCCGATCCGGAACTGGGGCTGCTGACGGTCAATGCGCGCGAATCACCGCTCGCGTTCCTGGCGCGGATCAAGGGCAGGGACGGTGAACTGTTTCTCGATTCCGCCCATTTTGAAGCCGGGGAAAGGCTGCGGATCGATTTCGAACGGGGCCAGATGCAGCCATCGCTCGGGCAGCGCTGGGAGCCGGTGCGGATTGGACGGCAGCCGGGTGCCGCGGGCGGAGCGGCGGAGATCTCCGGCAGCGCGCTGGCGGCGCGCCTGCGGGTGGACCGGGCGCTGTTGGAGGTCGGCCCCGAATTGTCCGGCGTGCTGCTCGACGTGTGCTGTTTTCTCAAGGGGCTGGCGGAGGTCGAACGCGAACGGCAATGGCCGGTCCGTTCCGCCAAACTGATGCTGCGCACGGCGCTGGCCGCGCTGGCCCGCCATTACAGCGCGCCCAGACAGCATGCAAAAACAAAAGCTTAAGCGCGTCGCCTGACTCCGTTTGAAGGCGGCGCGCCTAAGCCGCCGCCCGCGCCGCCGCGGCATGCGCCTTGATGCGCATGACCATCGACCTCAGCCCGTTGGCGCGCTGGGTGGACAGATGCTCGCCCAGACCGAGCCGCGACAACAGCTCCGCCTCGTCGAGATTTTCGACCACGGAAGCCTTTTCGCCCGAGGTCGCGGCCAGCACGATGGCGACCAGTCCGCGCACGATATGGGCATCGGAATCGCCGCGGTAAATCATCACCGGATCGCCCGGATCGCCCGGCTCGGTCTCCGCCACCAGCCAGACCTGACTGGCGCAGCCGCGAACCTTGTTGGCGTCGGTATGTTCGCTTTCGGGCATGTCCGGCAAGGCCTTGCCGATCTCGATGAGATAGCGGTAGCGGTCCTCCCAATCGTCGAGATATTCGAAATCGTCAATAATGGTCTGCAGCGAAGCCATGGCGTGTTCCTGTGACTGGCCAACCATATAGGCGGATTTGATCGGCAATACACCCCGGCGCGGCTGGAATCCCGCATCTTGTCAGGAAAGGCCCCGGCGATGGCATGGGGATCCGGGCCATGGCGAGGCGGACGCGAGCACAAAAAACACCGCCGGGAGGAAGGGCAAGGTCCCGGCGGCGGCGCGGTGTACGCGGCTTGAGTTGGCCTGTTCAGACATCATCAACCAGGCGGATCCGTCCGGCGCCCGCGCGGTTCACTGCATTTGGCTTAGTGGGTCTGGGGCAGCGAACCGGTGACCAGATCGGGTTCGCCGTCGGAAAACTTGGTGTCGAGAAAGCGGTAGGCGATGCGTGCGCCTTCCTTGGCGCGCAGGCCGAGCGCGGCGAATGTCTCGCTGCCGGTTTCGCAGATATCGGGTTTGCGTACGCAGATCTCCTTGATGTCCGCGAAGGCCTCGACGGCGGCGGCGACGCTTTGGCCGACTTCCAGCGGCGGCGCGTTTTCAAGCGCCTTGCCCGATTCGGTGTCGATGAACGGCAAGGCGATCAGCACAAGCGAGAACCAGAAACTTCCCTTGATCAAAAACCACATGGAGGAGCCCTTCCTGTTGCCCGCCAGTTTTAGGCGGAAATGTCCGGGTTGTCCCGAACTTGCCAGCATCATGCCGGAGTCTCTTCAAGGTTGATTTGAAACCGATGCGACGTTTTGAGCCAAATTTGCCGAAAATTTTAGGCAATCACCGATCGCACGGCTTTATTGCCTTCCTATCCGTCCGGCGGCTGCTGCCTCACGGCCTGCCGCGGGCCTGCCATTTCGTCTCGCCGCTCCAAACGTTTTCTTCCATGACAGCAGCATCCCCGCAGTGTCCCGATCGCCGAAAGCACTGATTAACCATATTCGCCAAAGCAGGTTCTTGCCGGTCGCCAGAGCTCAATAACAGCCGGATTCCGGGTCCCGGCGCGGTCCGGCTTATTCTTTCCTTAAGTCGGTAATGAGACAGTCGGGCCAACAAAAAGACCTGCGGCGCGTACGGAATCGGCAGTGATAAAATTGGATCAACTCATCGACAAAATGCATCTTGCCGGCCGGCAGACCGCTGAATCCTGGCTGGGTTCGGCCGCGCTCGAGACCGATGCTCGCGGCGGCAGGGTACGCGCCATGACAGCCTGTCTGTCGAGTGCGATCCTCGCCCCGATGATCACCGTTCCCGTGTTGTTGACGGCGTTTTCCTGGCCGCAGGCGATTGCCGGCGCGCTGGTGACCGCGGCCCTGCCGATCGCCGCCGCCGGCGTGCTGTCGTCGACCGGCTCGGTGCGGATGACCGGCCGCATCGCGCTGGCGGCCGCGGCTCTGGCGCTTGCGTGTCTCGCGGTCCTGACCGGGGGGCTGGCTTCGCCGTTCCTGCCATTGCTGGCGCTGCTTCCGCTCGAGGCGGCGATCCAGTCGAAAAGGACCCATGGCCTGGTTCTGGGCGCTGCCGCCAGCGGCCTGGCGCTGGCGCTGGTCGCGGTCGCCGGCCGGGCCGGTCTTGCCGGCGCGGTTCCCGCTTCAGCCGTCATCTCCACCGCCCTGTCGCTTGGCCTTTACACCATGGTCCGCGGCCTGGCGTTCTGTCTCGAGCCCGCCGCACACGACGCAACGGCAATGGCCGCAAGCGATGAGCCGGCGATGGCTTGCGATTTCGACGTGCTCGATCTGATGCCCGGACTGGTCACCCGCCACACCGTCCGTGGCGACGTGATCCATCTTGCCGGCGCCGATCAGCAGGATTTCGCTCTGCGTATCGGCGAACTGTCCGGCAAGGGCTATGTCAATCACATCCATGTCGCCGACCGGATTGCCTTTCTCGACGCCATCGATGGCCTTCGCCGCGGCGCAAGGCGCAATGAGGTCGAGCTTCGGTTCGAATGCGCCGGCCAGGCCTCCCAGTTCGTTCATGTCGCGGTTTCACTTGCGGCCGAGCAGGATGTTGACGGCCGGTTTACGGGTTTTGTCGCCCAGGCGCGCGACATTTCAGCCGAAATCAACGATCGCCAGCGCGCCCATGCGAATATTGAGGAGGCCGAAAGCGCCAATGCCGCCAAGACCCGTTTTCTGGCCGCCGTCAGTCACGAATTGCGCACCCCGCTCAACGCCATTCTCGGGTTCTCCGACATTCTGGCGCGGGAATATTTCGGCGCCTTCAGCGATGAGCGCCAGCGCGAATATGTCGGCCTGATCCACCAGTCGGGCGAACATTTGCTCAATCTGGTCAACACCATGCTCGACATGTCCAAGATCGAGGCGGGGCGTTACGAAGTCTTTGTCGAGCCTTTCCAGATCAGTGACGTGGTCGACAGTTGTGACGCCATGCTGCGCCTGCAGGCGACAAACCGTGGCGTCACCCTGACCCGCCGTTTGGCCCGCGGCACCGGCGAAATCGTCGCCGACAAGGGCGCCATGCACCAGATCCTGATCAATCTGGTCGGCAACGCCATCAAGTTCACCGAAGCCGGCGGCGTCATCAATGTTGATGTGGCGATTGTCGACGACCGCTTGAAGCTGGTGGTCAGCGACACCGGAATCGGCATCCCGGCCGACAAGCTTGCCTGCATTGGCGACCCGTTCGTGCAGGCCCAGGACGGGCTTGGCCGCCATTACGAGGGCACCGGGCTCGGGCTGTCGCTGGTCAAGGGACTTGTCGCGCTTCACGGCGGCGCCTTCGCCATCGCCAGCACCGAGGGCGAGGGGACGGTGGTGACCATAGACCTGCCGGTGGACGGGTCGGGCGCCAATCGCAAGCCCGAGGAGACGGCGGCGGTTGCCGCCGTGGCTTTTCCGCCGGTCCTGCCCAGGCCGGACCTCACCCATGCAAGAAACAGGATTGAAACCCATGTCGAGACAGCGCGCAGCGCCTGACTTGTTGGCCGATGAAACCGGCTCCGGCGTCTTGGCGGCGCTCGGCCGGATTGTGTCGGCGCACCCGTCGCTTGCCGGAGGCAGCGTCGCATTCGCCGTGATTTTCGGCTTTGTCGCCGCCAATGCCTTGTGGCATCAGCCGGGACAACACCCGGCGCCGATTCTCAAGACCCGCGAAATCGCCACATCGAGCGGGCCTGCAGCGGCGGCTGAACCCGCGGCAGCACTCGCCCGGGAAGTTGCCGCCCGGTCGGTGACCACGTTCCGGATCGAGCGCAGCGACACAACGCCGACGGCCTCGATCCCGGTTCCGGACATGGCGCCGGCCGCGGCGCCGGTCGATGCCGGATCCGCGTCCGACCCGGTGTTGAGCCGGATCCAGGCCATTCTCGCCGAACAGGGCCTCTATTCCGGCGACATTGACGGCCTGATGGGCCCGAAATCGGCCGCGGCGATCCGCGCATGGGAGAAGACCAACGGCTATTCTGAAACCGGGGAAGCAACAGCGGCGCTGCTTCGCGCCATGGAGGGCGCTGGCGCCAGGCCCGACGAACTCGCGAGCCTGATAGAAGGCCGGATACCGGCGCCAGCACCGCGCCCCGCTGCCGCCGTCGCCGCAGACGACCGCAACGGCGAGCCGGTCACGGTTGCCACCACGGAAGCGCCCAACAAGCTGGTGCAGCAGATCCAGTCAGGGCTTTCCAACATCGCCTATGCCGACATCGCGGTCGACGGCGTGGCAGGGGCGGAGACCCGCGCGGCGATCAGCGCATTCGAGAAGCACTACCGGCTTCCGGTCACCGGCGAGCCCAATGAGACGGTGCTCAAGAAGTTGCTCGAGATCGGCGCGCTGTGAGGCTGAAGGCCGGCATCTTCGTCGCAGCATTGACGCGCCGGGTCTTTGCCGATGGCGGCATGGCGGCGGTCGAAAAGCACGGCGCCGAGGAAGCCGGCGCGATTTTCGTCCGCATACGGCATCGTGACGGTACCGAAAGTCTGGCGGCGCCCGCGCCGCAAACCGCCTTTGACGGCGATCATCCCGAGGACCGGCTGTTCGAACTCAGGAGAACCCGCGTGCCGGAAAGCGAGGTTTCCGAAGTGATCGCCCGCGAGGCCCGCTTTGATTCCGACATCTGGGTGGTGGAAATCGAAACCGACAGCCCGGAGATCTATCTGGATTTCAGTGAAGGGTAGGGCGACCGGTTCGCGTCCAATGCCGATTGCAACAATTTTAACGGCCGTAATTGCGAGATATTAGTCTATTGCGTGCAAGATCGGAGCCTGCAACCGGGGTGACCGATCACAATGGCCAGATTTGCAACAGTGGTGATACTCTGCTCAGCCGCGGCCTTCGCGGCGCCCAGCGCGATTCATGCTCTCGCCTCCCGCGTTGAGGCCGTGCGCAGCGCCGAGCCATGCGTCATCAAGGGGAACATCAGTATCAACACCGGCGAGCGTATCTACCATGTGCCCGGCCAGGAATATTACGACCCGACCAGGATATCGCCCGAATACGGCGAACGCTGGTTCTGCTCGGAAGCCGACGCCCGCGCGGCGGGCTGGCGCAAGGCGAGACGGTAGGGGCGGGGGCTTTCGGTGCGGTTTTGAGGAATGTCTGATGTGGAGCCGGAAGCAGCTAGGCGGCTTTCCGTACTCAAAATGATAATTGCGGACTTTCGAAGCGAAGCTTTGGAACTCCTCGTTGAGCGGTTTTTCTTCCCCAAGCCTCACCTGGCATGAAACCGTCCGTTTGTTGAGCCGGGCTTTTCAGGCTCGCGCGGGTTCGCGAGGCGTAATTCTCGATCCGGTTAATGCCGGTTGGCCACAGATACAAATGAAATCAGAGAGCTATGATCGCGGGGAGCATCTCGGTTTCCGGCATGGACATGTCCCCCGGCGGCAGAGTATGTGTCTGCCGCAAGGATGTCTGTGAGGTTGTCAGACACCTTTCACGAGCCTTTTCTATTTTGGAGGAAACACAATGGATCGCCGTTCTTTTATTCGCAATGCAGGGATTGTGGGCGCGGGCGCAGTCGCCACGGGTCTGGCAACTCCTGCGATTGCGCAGGGCAATATTACCTGGCGCATGGTCACAACCTGGCCAAAGAACTTTCCGGGTCTTGGCGTTGGCGCACAGCGGCTGGCTGATCGCATCACAACCGCATCAGGCGGTCGTCTGACCGTTCAGGTCTATTCGGCAGGTGAGCTGGTTCCGCCGCTTCAGTCGCTGGATGCGGTCATCGACGGCACCGCGGAAATGAGCCATGGCGCGGCCTATTACTGGCAGAACAAGTCGCCTGCCCTGTCATTCTTCACCGGCGTTCCCTACGGCATGACCACGCCTGAACTGACAGCATGGGTCCGCTTCATGGGCGGCCAGGAAATCTGGGACGAGATCTATGACCAGTTCGGCGTGCAGGGTTTCCTGTCGGGCAACACCGGCACGCAGACCGGCGGCTGGTTCCGCAACGAGTTGAAGAGCGTCGAAGACGTCAAGGGCGTCCGGTTCCGCACGCCGGGCCTGGGCGGCCAGGTCTGGGAAAAGCTCGGCGCCACCGTGACCAACATGGCCGCTGGAGAGATTTTCCAGGCGCTGCAGTCCGGCACGCTCGATGCCGCCGAGTTCGTCGGCCCTTACAACGATCTGGCGCTTGGCTTCTACCAGGTCGCCAAGAACTACTACATGCCATCCTTCGTGGAATCGGGACTGGCGACCGAATTGGTCGTCGACAAGAAGAAGTATCAGGAACTGCCGGCCGATCTTCAGGCAATCATCCGTGATGTCAGCCAGGCGGAATACGACCAGGTCTCGGCCGACTTCATCGCCAATGACCCGCGCGCGCTCAAGACGCTCGTCGAGGATCACGGCGTGATCGTGCGCAACTTCCCCGATGATATCATGGAAGCCGGCGCCAAGGCATCGGTTGAAGTGATCGAGGAACTGCGCAACAGCGCCGACCCGCTGGTCAAGAAGACCGCCGAGAGCTTCATCGAAGCGCTCAACCTGGTGCGCACCCGCACCGAAATGATCGATTCGCCCTATGTCACGGCGCGCCAGAAGTACCTCAAGTACTAATCACCTGCGTTCAGGTGCATGGAAGGGCCCGGTGGAAACGCCGGGCCCTTTTTGCTTACCCCGCCACCAGACGCGGCAGCCAGGTGACGATTTCGGGGAAGACGAACAGGATGGCAATCGCCACGATCTGCAACATGACGAAGGGCAAGACACCCTTGTAGATGGCGCTGGTCGGCAGACCCTCGGGCGCCACGCCACGCAAGTAGAACAGGGCGAAGCCAAAAGGCGGCGTCAGGAAGGACGTCTGCAGGTTTACGCCGACCAGAACGCCAAGCCAGACCGGGTCGACATCCAATGCCAAGAGCACCGGCGCGGTGATCGGGATCACGATGAAGATGATCTCGAACGTGTCCAGGATGAAGCCCAGAAAGAACATGATCACCATCACCATGGCAACCGCCGCCAAGGGTCCGCCGGGCAAATTGCTCAGGAACTCGTGGACCAGGTTGTCGCCGCCCATCATCCGGAACACCACCGAGAAAACCGATGCGCCGAGCAGGATGACGAAGACCATGCTGGTGATGGTCGCGGAGGCAATGACCGTTTCCCTGAGAATGGCAAAGGACAGACGCCAGCGCAGCGCGGCAAGAACCATCGCGCCGACAGCCCCGACGGAGGCAGCCTCCGTGGGAGTGGCAATGCCCCCAAGGATGGAGCCCAGCACGGCAAGGATCAACAGCAGCGGCGGAACCAGAGCCGTGAGGACTTCCTTGAAGAGGTCGCCCTTCTCGTCCGCCGGCACCGGCGTGGCCGGGCAGGAGGCAGGATCGGTTACCGCCTTGAACAGCACCCAGAACAGATAAAGCGAAACCAGCAGCAGACCGGGCAGCAAGGCGCCTGCAAACAGATCGCCGACGGAAACCGGCACCGGAGCGAAATTGCCCTTGGCCATCTGCACCTGGCTGTTAATTCCCGACAGCATGTCCCCCATGAAGATCAGCACGGTAGACGGCGGAATGATCTGCCCAAGGGTGCCGCTGGCGCAGATCACGCCGGTTGCAAGCTTAGGGTCGTAGCCTGCGCGCAACATTGCCGGCAGGGAAATCAACCCCATGGTGACCACCGTCGCTCCGACCACGCCGGTTGAGGCGGCAAGCATCGCGCCGACAAGGATGACTGAAAAGCCGAGCCCGCCGCGCAAATTGCCGAACAGCTTGCCCATGGTCAGCAACAGCTGCTCCGCAATCTGGCTTCGCTCCAGCATCACCCCCATGAAGATGAACAGCGGCACGGCCACCAGCACCTCATTTGTCATGAAGCCGATATAGCGGTTGGGAAGCGATCCGAAATTGGACGGATCAAACACACCAAGGGCCATCCCGACGCCGCCGAACAGCAGCGAGACGCCGGCCAGCGTGAAGGCGACCGGAAAGCCGATCAGCAGGAAGCCGATCACGCCAAAGAACATCAGCGCGGCGAGGATTTCGCCAATCAACACCGGATCCATCAAGCTGCTCCCTTGGGCACACCAGGGAGAACCTGGTCAGAGGTGTATTGGATTGATTTGGGGACCAGGTGCTCATTGCCCGAAAGCACGAGGATTGACCTTATGATCATCGCCACCCCCTGCAGCGCGATCAGGGCAGCAAAAGCGATGATGAAGCTTTTCAGAATGAAAAGACCCGGCATCCCGCCAACATTCGCCGATGCCTCGTGATAACTCCAGGCGCGATTCACGAAGGGCATGGAATATTGGTAAACCACCCAGGTGAAGGGCAGCAGAAAGAGCAACACGCCGACCAGATCGGCCAGCGCCCGTGTCCGCACCCGTGCCGGACGATAGAAGATATCCACCCGGACATGATCATCGCGAAGCAGGGCAAATCCGGCCACCGCGGTAAACATGGCCCCGTTCAGCCAGATATAGAGGTCCTGCATCCAAAGATGACTGACCGAAAACAGATAACGCTGGACGACCACCGTGAAGCAGACGACGACGATGCCGAGCGCCAGCCAGGAGAAGGTTCGGCCAATGAAAAGGTTAACCGCGCATATCAAAGCGGCAATCCCAGCTAGAAGACGCATATTCTCCCTCCGATTTCATCGTCGTGTCTTTTGTCGGGCCCTCAATCAAAGTGCGGGGCACAAAAGTCAAGAACCCGATCCGTCAGACAAAGACAAGCTGAGGTTTGCTTTTGTCGCGATGCGGTCAGAAGGACGAGAGGCGTAGACAGCCAGATTGAGCGGCGATTTCAAACGGGCACGACCGATTCCCGCCTTTTTTCAACGACATCGACCCGAAGACGAACGTCTGGAACTTCACAGGCATTACCTGCGATGCCGTCGCCGGATTGGTTTGCTTTCGGCAAAGAAATCTGGACCGGAAGGCCGAATCGGGGGCGCAAAACCATTGCGGAACGAGAGATGTCGGCCGATCTGCTCGGCGTCGGAGCCCTCGCCGCTCAAATCCGCATCCAGTTCCCCATCACCCCGTCCTGCGGAACGCCTTGCGGATGTCTTGCCTCGGCGCGCGTTGGCCGGTCGGCTGGCGCACCGGCTTGCCGTCGGCCAGCGCGGGCACATGCAATGTTCCGCCATTGCTGTAGCTGTCGGCGCGCTGCCAGGCCTGCAGACGGGCGGCGCACGCGCCATTGTCCAGTTGCGCGATCAGCTCATTGGCCAGCGTCTGGCTGGTCGCGGCTTGCGCCAGATGCGGGAAGAAACTCTCGAGCGCTGACTTGATGGTGGCGGCGGGCGCGCCGAGACCGACCAGCGCGGTGGCAAGCTGGCGGCCGGAGACATCCATCATGATCCGCTCGGCCAGCGCGAAGCTGGTCCCCATGGCGTCGGCCAGCGCCGTGGCGAACCAGGATTCCTGATCAGGCTTGGCGTAGCGGGCCAGTTGCGCGAACCGGGCTTCGTTCATCCTGCGCGCCACCGCGGCCGACATCGGCGGGCGGTCGGCGGCGTCCGTTTCGGTCGGCTTGGTGGCCGGTTGAACGGATACGGCATCGGGCAGCTTGCGGGTGCTGACAGGACGGTTCAGCGGCGCTCTCGGCGCCGGGCTGCGCAGTGCCAGCTCCTTCAGCACCGCGCGGAGTTTTTCACTCGGATCAAGCGGCGGCGCGTCAACCACCGGCCTTGCGTTAACGGCCGGCCGGACGTCCATCGCCGGCGCGGATTCGCCACGGGGCGGCAGGGCAGGGTCGGGGATCAATCCGCGCAGGATCAGCAGTCCCTCCACCGAGGGATCATTCAGGCTTTGCAGCGTGGCGATCGCCTTGGGCGACAGATCCGCCCGCCGGGCCGCGGCGCGCGCATGCGGCGCGCCGTTGCGCGCCACCGCGCGGGCGAGCGCGCTTTCCTTGAGCAGCGGATAATGGGCGATGAATGGTGCGGCAATGGCGATAGGCTCATTGATCAGCATCTCGGCGACGTCTTCGGGCACGCGCGACAACCGCGACATTGTGGCCGAGGCGGTGCGGCGGACATCCGGGCTCGCGGTTGCGTAAAGCGGCATGAACAGCCGCGAAAACCGGGCCATGTCCTGTCTTGTCGGATGGTCGAGACACTCAAGCCCGCTGATGGCGGCCATCAGCACGGCATCCTTGCGGTGGGCGGAATCAGACCGTTCGAGATCGCGGAAATTGTCGGACACGGGCACACCTTACTCAGACGCAACTACACACTCGCGACAAATTATAGCAAAAACGTTAGCAAGCTGTTAACCAAGTGGTGGCTTGATGGCCACCAAGGACGGAGAAGAGTGTCATGCGTATTTCCTGATCCACTGAGTTGGAGACCAGATACAATGACAATATTGACCTTTGATCAATCAAGATGCAGGCCTGCAACGGCGCCCCAGCCCGGTCTCAAGATCTTGACCGGTCCGGCAGAAGTGTTGATGTTTACTGGCGTGCGCCGCGAACCGCTGATCTCGACGCCAGCCCCGCGCGCACCCTATCATCCAGAACCGATGTTCAATGATCCGGCGCCGGTCAAACCCGGCAACAAGAAGCGCCGGCGCTGAAATCCTGTTGGATTGGATGCGATCAATTCCCCGGGTGCCGGTCCTGGTGGCCGCCAGACAGCAGATTTCCGCGCAGGCAACTGTCTTGGCCGACCATTGCGACGTTCGGCAATCGCGGTGACGGGACGCCGGTTCGAACTATCCGAATTTCAGGAACAATTTAGAATAGGGCACCTTCAGCCCGGATGTGGCGGCCTTGATTGCCTCGGCGTCGCCATTGCGCGCCGCGGTCTGCACGGCTGCGACCGACGCCTTGACGGCTTGCGCAAGCGTGTCGAATTCGGCGTTGCCCGCGGCCTCAGGCGGCGGCGTTTCCAGCATGTCGTCGACCAGATAGGCCAGCACGGCTGCCTGCTCGCGAACGAGCTGCCGGGCGGCCTCGTCTTGCGCCGGCATTCCGATCACCTGTTCCATCTGGGCATGATAGGCATTCATCCGGTCCGAGAAGGTTTCGATGCCATTGCGGCTGTGCAACGCGCCAATGGCGCCGCGAATGTGCTCCAGGACATCATGCGATTGGGCGAGCTGGCCGTCATCCGCCATTTGCCGGGCCTTGGCGATGGCACCGGACACGCCGGCAAGCGTCTCTTCCCATGCCGGGTCGTCCGCATAATGCGGCGGCGGCGCGGAACCGTTTTGGGAAACGAGATCGCGCCAGCGGCTGTCGAAATCGCCGATCGCGCGCGTGGACTTGTCCGGATCGCCGGAGTTGGTGGCAAACAACGCCATCCGGTAACTGGCATAGGTGTCGCGAAAACCGGTTTCGAAATCAGCAACAGGGCCTGCGAAGGCGGTCGAGGCCAGGAAAACCAGGGCAAGCGGGAGCGTGGTCAGGGAAAGCTTCATGATTGGGCCTTTCAACTGGGCATAATGCCGGATTGAGATCGCGGTGCGGACCGTACAGGCTCATGGGCCGGCAAGCGCCGGCCCATGGACCTGTCCTTTACGGGGATGGCTGCTATTTCAGCTTGTGCATGGCCAGCATCTTCATGATCGCGCTCTCGTAATAGGTCTCGGTGATGCCCTTGCGGACCTTGCGCAGGAAGTACTTTTCGAACGCCACCTTGGCCAGATGCACCCACATCCCCTCGGCCGCCCAGTTGACATTGCGCGGCGGGTTTTGCGGCTGCGCCAGGAACGCCACGCCGCGATCGCCGAAATCGGCCAGGCAGAAGGCGTTCCATGTGGCCTCTTCGACAGGCTCGCGGCCTTCCAGCAGCGCCTTGATGTTCTTGGCCGAGGCCAGCACCATGCTTTCGATCATGTAGCCGGTCTTCGGCACGCCGGTGGGCACCGGGGTCTTTTCCAAGGGCGCGATGGCGATCGCCACGCCGATGCCGAAGATGTTGGGATATTTCGGGTTGCGCTGGTGCTTGTCGACGATGATGAAGCCGCGCGGATTGACCAGGCCTTCGATGTCGCGCACGGCGCCAATGCCGCGGAACGCCGGCAGCATCATCGAATATTTGAAATTGAGCTCGTGCTTGGTCTTTTCCGAGCCGTCGTCATTGAGCTCGGAGATTGTCATGGCGCCGGCCTCGACCTTTTCCACCTTGGCATTGGTGATCCAGCGGACGCTGCGCTGGCGCATCTCGTGCTCGAGCATGCCCTTGGTGTCGCCGACGCCGCCCAGACCGAGATGGCCGATATAGGGCTCGGCGGTGACGAAGGTGATCGGCACGCGATCGCGGATCTTGCGGTTGCGCAGCTCCTTGTCGAGGATCATCGCATATTCATAGGCCGGACCGTAGCAGGAGGCGCCCTGCGCCGCGCCGACGATGATCGGACCGGGATCGGCGCAAAAGGCTTCAAAGGCGACATTGGCCTTGACGGCGTGATCGACGGTGCAGACCGACTGGGTGTGCCCTTCCGGACCAAGCCCCTCGATCTCGTCGAAGGCGAGTTCCGGGCCGGTGGCGATGATCAGGTAATCGTAACTGACCGAACTGCCGTCCTCCATCTCGATGCGGTTGCCGTCCGGGTGCAGCTTCTTGGCCGAGGCCTGGACGAAGTCGATGCCATGCTTGGCCATCAACGGCGCCAGCTCGATGGTGATGTCGGACTTCTCGCGCCAGCCGACGCCGACCCAGGGGTTGGATGGGGTGAACTGGAAGCTCTCGGTCTTGTTGACTAGAACGATCCTGTGGTTTTTTCCGAGCTCGGCCTTGAGATCGAAAACCATGGAAATTCCGCCAAGCCCTGCACCCAGGACAACAATATCAGCCTTTTTCATGCACTTAACCTCCCTGATGCCGGAAATTCAGCACCGCCGTTACATATGATATCGTTTATATATAACGCACCTTTCGGTGGGCCACATTGATTGAAATCAATCGCGCCGGATGCCGGCCCGGACGGGTTTGCGGTCGCTTCCTACGTCTTGCCGGGCCGGGGGCGGATTGTCAGCTTATTGTCATCAAGCCTGATGTAGGGGACGATGGGCCACCGAACGCGCCCCACCCAAAACTGTGCAGAGGATCCCGGATGACGACTTTTTCAGCGCCGCAAGCCTTCGATCAAAAGAAACGGTTGCTGATCGTGCAGATCCTGAGCGTGCTGGCGGTCGCGGTCCTCTTGGTCTCGCGCCCGGCCTGGAATGAAACATCCGGGGTTCATGAAGCCCTGGAGATGACGGGTGTCGGCTTCATCCTGATCTGCATGTTCGGCCGGTTGTGGAGCATTCTTTATGTCGGCAGCCGCAAGAACAGTGAACTGGTCACCACCGGGCCCTATTCAATCAGCCGCAATCCGCTCTATCTGTTCTCGACCCTGGGGATTTTCGGGATAGGCCTGGTGTTCGGCTCCGTTGCCGTGGCCATCGTCTTCGCCGTTCTGAGCTATCTGGTGTTCTCGGCGACCGCGCGGAAGGAAGCCGCGTTCCTGCGCGGCAGGTTTACTTCCGCCTATCGCGCCTATGAAGCGCGGACGCCGCTGTTTTGGCCGGATTTCAGGCTCTATGATCAGCCCGATGAAGTGTCGTTTTCGCCGGTGGCGTTGAAACGCACCTTTTTCGATGCGCTCTACTTTCTCGCCATGTTCCCGGTGATCGAAGGGCTGGAGTATCTCCAGACCGCCGGCTATCTGCCGACATTGCTCTGGCTGCCCTGAGCGGGCCGGCGAGGGCCGTGGCGCCGCCGGCCCGCTCAGGCCGGGTCGATCTTCAGGCTGGCGCAGACGGCGTTTGTCAGGAAGGCCCGCGCCGCCGGTTCCTGGCTCGGCAGGGGCGCCACGGCGCGCAAGGCGACATAGCCTTGCGGCCGCGGCAGTTCGACCAGCACCGCGCGCTCCAGCGAGGGCGGCATGGCGCGGCGCATTTGCAGCATTTGCGCCGGCGTGACGAAGGCAATGTTGACGTTGACGCCGATCGAGGAGCGGTCGTTCATCGAGTAGGTTTCGTTGGACGAGACATCATAGGCCGAGACAGTCCAGATCGGCACATCGCCGCTGGCCAGGACCCGCAGCGGACCATTGGAGATGTCGAAATGGCACACGGCGCTGCGAATGTGTGGATCGTCGTTGAAAAGTCCGGTCTGGTTAGGTTCATTGGCAAGCGAATAGAAGCGGTTTTCCGCTCCCAGCGCCTGGACCCGGGTCCAAGCGTCCTTGCCTGTCCAGCGTGGCAAGGCCAGGATGATGACAATATGGATCAGGGCGGCGCCGACAAGTCCGATCGCGATGGCCAGAAGCACGCTACGCATCAGCGCATCCGATCAGCTTGATCTCGGGCATGTCGAGTTCGACCATGCTGGCCGAGCCCGCGGCCGGCGTATCGACCAGGGTCAGCACAAAACTGACCTTGCCTGCTGTGTCGAGCCTGATCCAGTTGCCCGGCTGCGGCGCGGCGCCCAACCGGATGAGGAAGGATCCATCGGCGCGGCGCAGCGTCGTCCACGAATTCAGGCTGGCCGGAAACCGCGGCGCAACGGCAAGCGGATTGCCCGCGGCGCCGGCGACCCTGAGCGTCCAGAACCGTGTCGGCGGGGTTGATCCGGAGATCTCGTAGGAACATTTTCCGCTGAGGGCTTCGCCGGAATGGTCCGTCAGCGCGGTGAACACCAGACCCTCGGCGCGGCCGAGCAGGATGCGGCCGTCGCCGGCGCGGTGCGCCTTGGCGAAGGGATCGGCATTGGCTGTCTGCAATTCGGGATAGGCGCTCCAGGCGCCGAGCTCGATCGCCCCGAAGCCGGATGTGGCCTTCAGCGTCCAGGACGCAGTCCAGGCGCCGCCGCCAAAGGCGATCGCCAGCGTGAGAAGAACCAGGACAGGCAGGCGAAACACGTTGCGAGGCTTCCTTCGTCAATCAGGGCGTCTGGCGCGCCATGCTCAAATCACCGGGTTCAACGCGCCGAGCCCAACTTGCCGGACTCAACTTGCCGGGCCAGTGTGTAAGGCCACCCCGGCACAGTGTCATCCCCTTTCCGCCGCGCGGACTGAAAAAGACACCGGTTTCAGACATATCCGATGTGAAAACAAAAGCCTATCACTGTGTCCGGATCCTGGGGTCCGGATCACGCTTGCGGGGATGACGCGGCCTCATCGCCGGGCGGCGACGGGATCAAGCCCGGGCACGGCTTCGGCCGCGGCCAGCCGGTCGGCGGCGCCCAGCGGCTTGGCTTGCTCGAATTGTTCGGCAAGCCCCCGCAAGACATCGGTGGTGTCGCGGTTGAGCGTGCGCGGCCGTTGCAGCGGCGCCAGGATGTTGCCGTTTGCGTCGGTCGCTGTCTCGGCCACCTGCGGTGTGGCTTTGGGCGTTGGCAGCGGGTTTTCGACGCCGGGAATGGCGCGCAGTTCGATGCCCTGATGGGCATAATCCATCAGCCGCTTGAAGGTCATCGCCGGCAGCGAGCCGCCGGTCATCCGGTTGGACGAGGTGTAATCATCATTGCCGAACCACACCGCGGCGGTGAAATTGCCGGTGAAGCCGCCAAACCAGGCGTCGCGATAGGCTTGCGTCGTGCCGGTCTTGCCGCCGGTGAGAACGCCATCGACGGCGGCGCGCCGCGCGGTGCCGACATAGGGAACGCGGGTCAGCATCTGGTTCATGTAGTCGCCGGCGGTCTCCGACAGCACCCGTTCGGCCGGCGGTTCGTCGCGGGCGAAATCATAGAGCACGTCGCCATTGTAGTTCATGATCTGCGAAATGCCGTGGCGGCGGGACTGGTAACCGCCGGCGGGAAATACCGCGAAAGCGGTGGCCTGATCCATCACGGTGACTTCCGAGGTGCCGATGGGGATGGTGACATCGCGGCGGATCGGCGTCTCGACGCCGAATTTCTTCGCCATCGCCATGATCTGCCCGATCGCGTCCTCGCCGAGCTTCTCCTTGGCAAGCCGAACCGGAATGGTGTTGATCGATCTGGCCAGCGCGGTCTTGATGTCGATGCGGCCGGAGTAACCGCCGCTGTAATTGCCCGGGGCCCAGTTGCCCCAGCGGATCGGCGCATCGACGATCGGGCTGTCGGGCGTCATGCCGTGTTCCATCGCCAGCGCATAGGTGTAGATCTTGAACGAGGAGCCGGGCTGCCTGAGCGCGCGGGTGGCGCGGTTGAACTGGCTTTCGCCATAATCGCGGCCGCCGACCAGCGCCCGCACCGCGCCGCCATTCTCGATCAGCACCAGCGCCGCCTGGCTCGCCCGGTAGCGCTCGCCATCCTGCCTGAGGCTGGTTTCGACAGAGGCTTCGGCGGCCTTTTGCATGCCGGCGTCGATGGTCGTGCGCACGATCAGCGAATGCTGCTCGAATCCGCCTGCGATCCGCTTGACCTCCTCGAAGGCCCAATCGAGGAAATAATCCGGCGCGTCATGATCGCCGCGGTCAATCACGCTTGCCGGATTGCGCCGGGCGCCGATGACCTGGCCCTCGGTCATCAGATTGCCCTGCACCAGGTTGGACAGCACCTCGTTGGCGCGGCCGCGCGCCGCCGGCAGGTTGATGTGCGGGGCGTAGCGGGCAGGGGCCTTGAACAGGCCGGCCAGCATGGCGGCTTCGGCGAGCGTGACTTCGGTGATGTCCTTGCCGAAATAGAATTGCGCCGCCGCCGCCGCGCCAAAAGTGCCGCCGCCCATATAGGCGCGGTCGAGATAGAGCCGCAGGATTTCGGTCTTGGGCAGGTTGGCCTCGAGCCAGAACGCCAGAAAGGCTTCCTTGACCTTGCGCTCAAGCGTGCGTTCATTGGTCAAAAACAGGTTCTTGGCCAGTTGCTGGGTGATGGTGGAGCCGCCCTGGACCACGGAATTGGCCTTGACGTTCTCGGTCATGGCGCGGGCGAGGCCGAGAAAATCGATGCCGAAATGCTCGAAGAAGCGCCGGTCCTCGGTGGCCAGCACCGCCTTGACGAAATGATCGGGCAGTTGGTCGACGGGGGCTGAATCCTCGTGGATGATGCCGCGATGGCCGATCTCGTTGCCGTAGCGGTCGAGGAAGGTGACCGCGAAATCATCGCGCGCACGCCAATTGCCCGCGGTTTCCTCGAACGCCGGCAGCGCCAGCGCCAGCAGGAAGACAAAGACGGCGGTGCCGGCATTCATGCCTTCGCCGGCGATTTCGAAGACGGCCTTCCAGGCCCCGCGGGTGCGGAAGCGGCGGAAGAAGATGGTGATTTCTTCCCAGATCTCGCCCGCGCTGAAGCCGGTGTTCCAGATCGAGGAATCGATCCAGGAATCGATGCGCAGCAGAATGTTGGAGCGCTTGCGCGGCCGGTCTTCCTGGTTGAACGGGTCCTGCACGGGTCTTTATCCATCAAGGGCGGCGGCAGCGTCGCGCCTGTTTGCCTTGCCGGCGGCAAGATTACCGCCAGATTTGCCGCAAGGCCTATGCTTTTGGCGCATTTTCAGTCAAAGGACAAGCCGGACACGCGGCGCCAACCGCGCCGGACCGAAAAAATCCGGAACGTGAAAAAGCCGAAACGCAAAGAGGAAGACGCCATGGGCGACAAGCCCTTCTGGAGAACCAAGCGGCTCGACGAGATGAGTGCTGTGGAATGGGAAAGCCTGTGCGACGGCTGCGGCCGCTGCTGCCTCAACAAGCTCGAGGACTGGGACACCGGCGAGATTGCCTGGACCAACATCGCCTGCCGGCTGCTCGACGGCGACAGCTGCCGCTGCACCGACTACGCCAACCGCCAGGCCCACGTGCCCGACTGCATCGGGCTGACGCCGGACCAGGTCGAGACCATCAGCTGGCTGCCGCCCACCTGCGGCTACCGGCTGGTGGCCGAGGGCGCCGATCTCTACTGGTGGCACCCGCTGGTGTCGGGCGACCCGGAAACCGTGCACGAGGCCGGCGTCTCGGTGCGCGGCCGCACGCTGAGCGAGACCGACGTCGCGGTCGAGGATTTCGAGGATTACCTGGTCGAATGGCCGGGCGAGGAGGCCTGAGCCGGGCCGGTTTTGGGCCTGGCGGCAGGACATCCAGCGGAAAAACACTGTTGCCGGGGAACCATTGGCCGGGGCCGGCGTTGGCATCCTGTATTGCCAAATGGAGGGTTTTTCGATGATCCAATGGATCCTGATTTTGTTGATTGTCGCCGCGGTTGCCGGCCTGCTCGGCTTCGGCCGGCTGTCGGGCGCGGCGCTGAGCGGCGCCAAACTGCTCATCGGCATCGTGCTGGTGCTGTTCCTGCTCGCCGTGCTCGGCATCATCGCCATAGCCTAGGTTCACCTCCCAGGACCAACTGAGCCGCCGGAGAGGTGTTCTCTCTGGCGGTTTTTTTGTGGGGTGGGGGCGGGGGTCGAATTCTCATTACAGGAAACGGCGCCAAACGCTTAGCATGGGCGGCACTACAGCCAGCTATCCGGATTCCTCCCGCCATGCACGATGGCGACGATGAGAATGCCGTAGGGCATTGGCTCATAGATGAGGATGTAGTTGCCTTCGATCAGAATTCGCGCCGTGGGGCTCAGTTCCGAACGGGCCACCCCCATGTCCGGCTGGGTTGCGGCGAGATCGGCCCTGTCGAGCATGCGACGGAGCAGGGCGTCAGCGGCTGGTACATTGTCGATGGCGATGTTGCGCCAGATGTCGCGAATATCCTGCTCGGCCCTTGGGCTGAACCGGTAGTCAGCCACGGCTTTCCGCCTTCAACTCCGCCAGCAGCGTTTCGGCGTTGACGGAACGGCCTTCGCCGCTGGCCATGCCCTCGTCATAGGCGCGCTTGAGGCGGTTCATTTCAAGCTCGCGCAGTTCCTGCTTTTGCTCCCACAGCCGCAGCGCATCACGCAGCACCTCGCTGTTGGAGGCATAGGACCCCGACGCCACCGCTTGCTGCAGCCGCGCGATCTGCCGCTGGGACAGCGATATGGTCAGCGTTTTCATTGGTTCGTGTTTCATGGGATGAATATAGCAAAGCTAACAGGAACCAACAAGTACTGTTAGGATGGGCAGGCTGGGCGGTGGCGCCATCGGTCTCGGGGTTGCCAATTTCGAGGCCGTCCTGCCGGTCTTGATCCGGCAACCCAAGTCCTTGGGCTGAAAGAGTCTTCTGACCCGGCGGACGCCGGGTCGCTGGATCCCGGCACGGGGGCCGGGATGACGGAATGAGGGCTTCCGCCGAGGGGCAATATTGACGATGCGGGGTGATGAGGTCGCCCACTTGCACCGATATCTGGCTGAATTCGATTTCCGCTATAGCTGCTGTACCGCGTTACGGTTTCAGACCGCGAACGCGGCGATGTGCTGAAGCCATTCGCGGCAAGCGCCTGACCTATCGGTGGATTGGTGAAGCCAATTACGCCTGAGCAGAAGGCACGAAAGATTAGGGCGAATAAAAAGAAATAACTGAATTCAAAGATTCGATTCCGACAACCATTTGTGTCATTCTTAGCTTTCGCGACGCTGGAGAGTGCCAATGCAAGACATCAACGTAAATATAGTCACAGACATGACTGAGCCGCAACAGGCCGTCGATTCACTCAGGGAAACGTGTCGTCTCTTAACCAAAGAACTCGTTCAATCTTCACCTGAAGCGGCAGAACGGTGTGCTAATGCGGTTTCGGAAATGTCGTCACAACTTCGTCCGGGAGTGAGGCTTTTAATTGATGAAATTGTAAGCTTGCTGCGCCAAGAGACAGCGAATTAGGTACGACTGCGCGTAGCCGTCCGTCTTTCGCTATTTCAACCCTTATCGTTAACTGGTGGCCTGCTTTTTGCTCCATCATTTGAATATTCCGTATCACTATCGTGAGGCTTCGGCGGTGTCTTCAACATCCGCTTTAGCGTGTCGGTAAACTTGTTTTCGTCTGTGTCCTGATCGGTGTCATTCATGTCCGGTAAAATCTCCTATGAAGAAGGTGAGCGCCGTCTCAATGTAGCGAGCGGACGTATCGTCCGCGCCTGGGCAGATCTCGAAACGACACTTTGTTTTGGCCTTCAGAATTTCTTGGCAACTGACCAGTTCCGGACAAGAATCGTTTGGATGAGCCTTTCGAATTTCAGGTCTCGGCTCAACTTACTGATGCGTCTCGGCGAAACCTATCTCTCCGCTGAGGGCGTTGAGCACATGAGGCGATTAGAGCGCCGTATGAAGCGATTAGCCAAAACTCGAAACACTATAGCGCACTGCGTAGGTGGGTTCCACACAGAAGACCAACTAGTCCGCTATATAAACGACATCGACGCCGACGACGTTGGTGTCGACTTCATTGGCGAGCAAACTTTCACGATTCACAACCTTGAGTCATTCCCAGATGCCATTGATGCAGTCAGGAGAGATTACTACAGTCTTGGCGAAAACGAAGGCGTTGTCCTCTACAGAGAGACAAAAATGCATCGAGAACCGCCAGATCGTCATTCCCACAGAAGCGGTCCTCGCAATCGATCCAATCCCGAAGCGCAGCCTTCGCCTGCTCCAAAGCCGCTTCAGATAACTCAACTCCAATTTCGCTCCGGCACAACGCCAATAGACCCGCTTTCGTATAGCTGGTTTGTTCGTCCGTTGCCTTGACCCCTGATTGGTCACCGTTCTCTATCATAGGAATACTTTCTGCTTTGTCACGTATATAATTGGGAAAATAATCCTAATTATATACTTGACAAAAGCAGCGCCTTGGCCGATAAAGAATCCAAGGAGTTACGAACATGACAGCTTTCAACGACCCAATCTTTCACGACGAAGACGCAGCCCGCGCCCATCTTGAGGCGATCCGCTGGCCGCATGGTCCGAACTGCCCGCATTGCGGCAATATCGACCCGGACAAGATTGCCAAGGTCGAAGGCAAGAAGCAGACGCACCGCAAGGGCCTCTACTACTGCAATGAATGCGGCGGTCAGTTCACCGTGACCGTGGGCTCCGTCATGGAGCGATCCAAGGTTCCGCTGTCAAAGTGGGTCTTTGCATTCCATCTGTTTGCAGCGTCTAAGAAGGGCATGTCCGCGCACCAGCTGCACCGCATGCTTGGCGTCACCTATAAGACTGCATGGTTTATGGCGCACCGTATCCGCGAAGCCATGAAAGAGGACGTTGCCTCGTCTGGTCCTCTTGGCGGCGAAGGCATGACCATTGAAGCCGATGAAACCTATATCGGTAAGCGTGAGACACCTCGCGTTTATGCCCGCCCTCGTGCCCGCAAGAACTTCAAGCCTACCAAGTCAGGCAAAGCCGGTGGCGCTGACAAGCGCATCGTGGTTGGCCTTGTCGAGCGTGGCGGCAAATCCCGCATGTTCCATGTCCAGAACGCTACCAAGGACAGCGTTCGCGAACTGCTGGTCCGCAATGCAGATCGCAAATCCAACCTCTACACCGACGAAAGCCGTCTCTACACCACGACAGGCGCGGAATACGCGACCCACCGCACCGTCAAGCATTCCGCCAAGGAGTATGCCCGCCGCGAGGGCGATGCTGTCATTCACTCCAATACGATTGAAGGCGTGTTCTCAGTCTTCAAGCGCGGCATGATCGGCGTTTACCAGCATTGCGGCGAAGCTCACTTGCACCGCTATCTGGCTGAATTCGATTTTCGCTATAATCGTCGCACCGCGCTCAAGGTATCAGATCGTGAACGCGCCGAAGACGCAATTCGCGGAGCATCCGGCAAGCGCCTCACCTATAATCAAACTGGTGAAGCCAATTACGCCTAAGCAGAAGGCGCGCAAGTTGATGCGCCTACGAAAGACTAAGTGGTAGGTTGACTCCCTGCTATTTTGGCGCGCGTAATCCCTCCGGCAAGGGGAGGGATTACATGGCTATAACACTTCGGAATATTGATGTTTCTGGCGACCCGTCATCAAGCGACATAGCCGAACTGATGGTTCAGCTAACTTACGCAGACGCGGATGATCTTAACGACGCCAAAGAATGGCTACAGGTCCAATTGAAATCACCCGCAGGCTACGGGCATGTTCTTGCAGAAGTCGAACGATACGCCCTTGAGACGCTGCAAAAGACAATAAGTGAGCGAATTCGCTTTCTTCAATCGCTCGAAAATCAGCGTCAATAAAGGATTGTTGAAACCGCGCCCACGCTATTTCACCGAGGCTTTTGGTTGGGTTTTTTGTCACTCTTGCCTCCATCCTCTTTATCCGCCGGGCTGGGGGAACGTTTCAACGGCGGGGTCGAGAGCGCGCGGCGTAGCGCATCATCGCGGCGCTTTTTGATTTTCTGATCTGGTAATTCGTCTGACTTCGAAGGTAGTGCAATCATGGCTTGGATCCTACAAAACGATCAAGATAAGGCAATCATAGAAGAACTTACCCGCGAGTCCGATAGAGGGCTTATCATCATCGGGACCTCATTCCTTGAAGCTAGGCTTGAGCAAATAATCAAAATCATGATGCCAGCCAAGGACAGAGATGTCGAAGGGAAGATTTTCAGTGGTTCTGGTCCGATGGCAACCTTTTCCGCGAAAATCGATGTCGGCTATCTGATGCAGTTCTATCCCGCTGAAACCCGCGCTCTCTTGCACAAAATACGATGCATCCGGAACGATGCTGCACATTCAACCGAACCAGTGACTTTCGAAACACCCACAATCAAAGACCGATCAGAGAACTTGGTTCGGGATACAGATCGGAGCATCAGAGCCTTCTACCCGCACCTTAGCAGATTGAAGTTAGCTACACAGTATGCAGTCAATAAGCCGGCAGAAATTTTTCGCGTACTGAATGACGACGGCACCGTCACAGAAGGGCAATTCCATGTATCATTTGATGATGCGCGTTCATCTTTTTTGGCCGCGATCAAGCTTCTTCTTTTTTGCTTTTACGAAGTGAACGCACCGATGGAAAAGGTGAGGCTCTCTCTTCCTGACAAAGCTTAGCTCGTTCCATAGCTCTATATACTCGCTCTGTAATCCATTCACCTGGATCTTCATGCCAAAAGCGGTTCTCGTATAACGCGCCCACCCCCGCCCCGATCATCTCTGGCGTGATTTCAATCTCGTTTGCCGGCCTGTCGCCAACTGGTTTATCCGAATCGGTCACTTTTGTCACGTATATAATTGGGAAAATAATCCTTGACACCGTCACGGTGCTTTGATAGGGTTATGTTATCGTTACGGAACTGCGCCGATAGCGGGCCGGGCGGGGTTGCCGCGTAAGTGGCGCCTGAAAATTTGATGATTGCGCCAAGCGCCTTGGAAATGGTCCGGGGCGCTTTTTTGTTGGGCCGGAATTTTCGAGGATACTATGACGCACAACCTGCACCAGGCGGGGCGGACAGGCGTGTCCGCGCTCGACCCTTTTGCCGTCGATCAGGTGCTGGATGCGCTCTGGGCGCTGTGCGCCGACGGGGCGGCCGATTCGCTGGCATTTCTGGCGGGCGATCCGCGGTTGTGGCTTGGCATCGAGCTCAAGCATCTGGCTGCGCGCGGCAGCGACGACGGGGAGGACGGGGAGGACGAGCCGGCCGCGCCGGCGCCGACGCTTGTGAGCGAAAGCACCGGCAAGATGCTGGCGCGGATGCGCGCCGTGCTCGACCGCGAGGCGGCAAGGCTGGGCGCCGACGGGCTCGAGGGCAAGGCGGCGGTGGACCTGGTCTCGCTGATTGCCCGCACGCTCGAAAAGATCGACCAGATGGAGCGGCTGATCGCTGACGACCAGGCCCGCACCGCGGCGCGGACGCTGAGCCCGGACGAGCGCGAACAACTCAGGCAGACCGTGCGCCAGCTCATCCTCGCCGCCGCCGAACGGCTGGCGGCGGAGCGGCTGGCGGACGCGGTGGAAGAGGGCGGGGATGGCACGGGGGCGGATGGGGCTGAGTTAGGAGCGCCCGATGCGGCAGGTGTGGCTGCGGAAGTTTCCGACCCGCCATCCAGGCAGACCGACGCCTGAAGACGTCGATCAGCCCGGCGGAAGCAGTTGCCAGCCAGTCCGAGTCTTTGGGCAGAAATTTTTGGGCAGAAAAAGAGTCCTTTGACCCCGCAGACGCGGGGTTGCTGGATTCCGGCTCGGAGGCCGGAATGACGGGGGTTGGGATTTTGATCGCAAACGCGGGCATGAGAAAAGGAATGTGGGGCGGCAGTGCTGCCGCCTCGATCTTTGACCGATGCTGGCCGGGGCTGAACAGGACTGAAGAGCGGTAGGTCTGGCGGGCCGCGCTTGCAACGGCATCGGGCGCAAATTTTGGCGATATCTCTGCGCCCGTCATGCCGGACCCCGATCCGGCATCCAGCGGCGAGCGTCCGCGAGCCAGAGACCTTGTCTGATGCCGATGTCGACAGAAAGAGTCCTTTGATCCGGCGGCGGCCCACATCGCTGGATTCCGGCTCGGGGCCGGAATGACGGGGTTGGGAGAGTTCGCTCTCCAAGGCGGAATGTGCAAACGGCGGGCTATTGCGGAGGAAGAGATGATCGTCCGGTCGATGACGTCGGCGCTGCAATGCGGGGTGTGGGCAAGGCCGGCGCCGTTTCGGGCGCGGCGGGTTCACATTCTGCTGGCGGGCGCGGCGCGGCGGCGCGCCGGGCGCGGAGCGGGCGGCGTCAGCGAGACGGGCGCGGCTGGCGAAGCGGGCGAGGGCGGGACATATCAAAAGTTTGACGCGGAGCGGATGCGGGAGCAGATCGGGACGCCGGTCCAAAACGGCGCCAGCGGGGTGCGGATCGTCAGCGGAGCGCCTGAACTGACCGCCGCGCTGGGCCTCGGCGGGATGCTGGAGCTTTATGCCGAAGCGAGCGCCGAGGAACTGGTGGCGGCGCATCTGGCGCGGCTTGGCGATCATGCACTGATAGAGAACGCTACGGCCTGGGAATATCTGGCCCGGCCCGAGCAATTGCCGCCCGAGGGAGGCTGGCGCACCTGGCTGTTGATGGGCGGGCGCGGTTCGGGAAAAACTCGCGCCGGGGCCGAATGGGTGCACGCTCTCGCCTCGGGCGCGGTTCCGGGTCTCGGCCGCGACGGCCGCATCGCGCTGGTGGCGGAAACCTTTGGCGATGCGCGCGAGGTGATGATTGACGGCGTCTCCGGCATTTTGGGCGTGGCGCGCGAGGAGCGGCCCGCCTTCGAGGCGACGCGGCGGCGGCTGGTCTGGCCTTCGGGCGCGGTTGCGCAGATGTTTTCCTCCGAAGACCCCGAAAGCCTGCGCGGGCCGCAATTCGACCTGGCCTGGTGCGACGAACTGGGCAAATGGCGGCATCAACGCGAGACCTGGGACATGCTGCAATTCGCGCTGAGGCTGGGCGCATTGCCGCGGCAACTGGTGACGACGACGCCGCGGGCGACGCCGCTGATGCTGGCGCTGGTCAAGGACCAGGCCACGCGGGTGACGCGGATCAGGACAGAGGACAATGCGGCCCATCTGGCGGCGGGATTTCTCGATGTGATCCGGGCGCGCTATGGCGGCACGCGGCTGGGGCGGCAGGAGCTTGACGGCGAACTGATCGCCGACCGCGAGGACGGGCTGTGGCGGCGCGAACAGATCGAGGCGCTGGTGCTGCGCCATCACGGCCAGATGGCCCGCATCGTCGTGGCGGTCGACCCGCCGGTGGCGGGCGAGGCGAAATATTCCTGCTGCGGCATCGTCGCCGCCGGGCTGGGCAGTGATGGCCGCGCGGTGGTGCTGGCCGACGGCTCGGTCGAGGGCGCCAGCCCCACCCTTTGGGCGCAAGCCGTGGCGCGGCTCTACCGCCGCTTCGACGCCGATTGCGTGGTGGCCGAGATCAACCAGGGCGGCGACATGGTGGCGAGCGTGCTCAACACCGTCGAGCCGACGCTGCCGGTCCGCACCGTGCGGGCGACGCGCGGCAAATGGCTGCGCGCCGAACCGGTGGCGGCTCTCTATGAGCAGGGACGAGTGGTCCATGCCGGCCATTTCGCGGCGCTCGAGGACCAGATGTGCGATTTCGGCCCGGACGGGCTGTCGTCGGGCCGCTCGCCCGACCGGCTCGACGCGCTGGTCTGGGCGCTCACCGAACTACTGCTCAACCGCAGGGGCGAGCCGCAGGTGCGGCATTTGTGAGGCGGGCGCCTTGGGGCGAAGTTTTCGTCATACCGGACTTGATCCGGTATCCAGCCAGCCCGAGTCCTCGGGCTGAAAGGAGTCTTTCGACCCGGCGGACGCCGGGTCGCTGGATCCCGGCTCAAGGCCGGGATGACGAGGGAATGTTGACCGCCAGTGCATCCGGCGGGCTTTTAATTCCAGCTTTTGAAAGGGCATGACCATGGCATTCGGATTGAGGCTTCCCTGGGCGCGGCGTGCGCCGGCCGCCAAGAGCTGGTCGCCCGGCGCGATCGCGGCGTTCGCGGCGGATGCGGGCGCGCAATGGAGCGGGCGGTCCTACGCGGCAATCGCCCGCGAGGGCTTCATGCGCAATCCGGTAGCGCACCGCGCCGTGCGGATGATCGCAGAGGCGGCGGCCTCGGTGCCCTGGCTGGTGTTTGACGGGGACCGCGAACAGGAGCGCCATCCGGTCATGGACCTGCTCAAGCGGCCCGATCCGCAGGGCGCGGGCGACGGCTTCTTCGAGACGCTGTACGGCCATCTGCTGCTGTCGGGCAATGCCTGGATCAACCCGGTCGGCTTGGGCGGCCGCATCGCCGGACTGCAGCTTTTGCGGCCCGACCGGATGCGGGTGATCGCGGGCAGCGATGGCTGGCCGGTGGCCTATGAGCATCAGGCGGACGGCAGGCGGCAGCGCTTTCCTGTGACGCCGGAAGAGGGGCCGGGGCTGTTGCATCTCAAACTGTTTCATCCGCTTGACGATCATCTGGGTTTCGCACCGCTGGAGGCAGCGCTGATGGCGCTCGACCTGCACAATGCGGCGATGAGCTGGAACAAGGCGCTTCTGGACAACTCCGCCCGGCCCTCTGGCGCGCTGGTCTACCAGCCCAAGGACGGCGGCAATCTGACGCCCGAGCAATATCAGCGGCTGAAGGCCGAGCTCGAGGACGGCTACCAGGGCGCGCGAAGGGCAGGCCGGCCGATGCTGCTCGAAGGCGGGCTCGACTGGAAGGCGATGGGGCTAAGCCCACGCGACATGGATTTCATTGAGGCCAAGAACGGGGCCGCGCGCGACATTGCGCTGGCGCTCGGCGTGCCGCCGATGCTCTTGGGCATTCCCGGCGACCTGACCTACGCCAACTACCAGGAAGCCAACCGCGCCTTCTGCCGCCTGACGGTGTTGCCGCTGGTTGGCCGCACGGCGGCAGCACTCACGGCCTGGCTGCAGCCGGTTCACGGCGCCGGGCTGAAGGTCGATTACGACGCCGACCGGCTGCCGGGGCTCTCAGCCGAACGCGACGCGCTGTGGGCGCGGCTCGGCAATGCCGACTTCCTCAGCGACGAAGAGAAGCGGGAAGCCGTGGGATATCAAAGTGTTGCGGACTAAACCGGATTCAAACCGGCAGGCGCCTGATTCAAACTGTGAACGGCGGCTGACGGTCAAGGGCGGAGGCGAGGCGATGTCGGAGATAAGTCCGGACCAGTCGATGCTGGCGGCGCGGATGGCGGGCGCTGTTGCCGGCGCGCTGGTGTCGCTCGCCTACATGATGCCCAAAGGCGCGCGCGAGGCCTCAGCCCGCGCCATCGCCGGCATTGTCTCCGGCCTGGTGTTCGGCGCCCCCGCCGGCGTGGCGCTGGCGCAGTGGATGGGCGTGACGGACATGTTGTCCGCGCCCGAGACATTGCTGATGGGATCGGCCGCCGCCAGCATGACCGCCTGGTGGGTGCTCGGCGCGCTGGCACGGATCGCCGACCGGACGGGACGCGGACCCAAGACATAGACGGCGCATTCGGCCCGCCTGAAAACAATTCGACAACACCAAGGACAAGACCATGACAACGGACTGGAGCGCATCCGGACGGCAGCACAAGCGTGTCGATCTGGCTCTCGAAGATGTGAGCGGCGACGGCAGGTTCTCGGGCTATGCCAGCCTGTTCGGCGCGGTGGATCTCGGCCGCGACGTCATCGAACCCGGCGCATTCGCCGCGTCCCTGAAGCGGCGGGGAGCGGGCGACGTGCGCATGCTCTACCAGCATGATCCCGAGCAGCCGATCGGCCGCTGGCTGTCGATCCGCGAGGATTCTCGCGGGCTGCATGTCGAGGGCAAGCTGTCGCTCGGCGTGGCCCGCGCCCGCGAAGTACACGAATTGATGAAATCCGGCGCGCTCGACGGTCTGTCGATCGGCTTCCAGACGCTGCGCGCCCGCACCGAGGCCAAGGGCGGCGTGCGCCGGATTTTAAGCGCCGATCTGTGGGAGATCTCGGTGGTGACCTTTCCGATGCAGCCGGGCGCGCGGGTGACCGCGGTCAAGGCTGCAGCCGGTCACGCGCCGGCGCTCACGCTGCGCGAACTCGAACGAAGGCTCACGCGGGATGCGGGGCTGACGCGGCGCCAGGCGCGCGGGCTGATCGCCCGTGGCCACGGCGCGCTTTCGGACAGGCAGGACGCTGGCCCGGAGGATCTCAAACGCCTGGAACTCAAACTGCGCGCCCTGACGGTGGCGCTGTCGGGTTCCGCAACATCCACCGATTTCAAGACATTGAAAGGACGAACAATGAACACCAGGACCCCCATGGCGAGAGACGGACGCGCGCCCGAAACCAAGAGCGTCGACGCCGATGTCAGCGCCGCCTTCGAGGACTTCATGTCCGCCTTCGAGCATTACAAGCAATCCAACGACGATCGCCTGAGCGAGATCGAGCGCCGCGGCGGCGCCGATGTGCTGACCATTGAAAAGATGGCGCGCATCGACACGGCGCTGGATGAGCAGAAGCGCGCGCTCGACGCGCTGATCGTCAAGCGCGCCCGTCCGGATCTCGGACGTGGGCCCGGCGCGCCAAGCGCCGTGCGTCAGGCCTTTGACGCCTATGTGCGCCGCGGCGACGAGGCGGGCCTGCGCAGCGCCGAATTCAAGGCGATGTCGGCGGGCAGCGATCCCGACGGCGGCTATCTGGTGCCCGACGAACTCGACAGCGAGATCGGACGGCGGCTCGCTGAACTCTCGCCGGTGCGCTCGATCGCCACGGTGCGGCAGGTCTCCGGCGCGGTGCTGAAGAAGCCGTTCGCCTTGAATGGCATGGCCACCGGCTGGGTCGGCGAGACCGATGCGCGGCCGCAGACGGCGGCGCCGCAGTTGACCGAACTGCAGTTTCCGACCATGGAGCTCTACGCCATGCCGGCCGCCACCGCCTCGCTGATCGAGGACGGGGCGCTCGACATCGAGGGCTGGATCGCCAGTGAAGTGGAGGCGGCCTTCGCCGAACAGGAGGGCGCGGCCTTCGTTTCGGGCGACGGCGCCAACAAGCCGCGCGGCTTTCTCGATTACCCCAGCGTTGAGGAGTCCACCTGGAGCTGGGGCAATCTCGGCCATATCGCCACCGGCGCCGCCGGCGCGTTCGGCGCCAATCCGTCGGACCGGCTGATCGAGCTGATCTATGCGCTGAAAGCCGGGCACCGGCAGAACGGGCGCTTCGTGATGAACCGCAAGACGCAAGCCCAGATCCGCAAGTTCAAGGACGCCGACGGCAACTATCTGTGGACGCCGCCGGCGGGCGCGGGCCAGGCGGCGGCGCTGATGGGCTTTCCGGTGGTCGAGGCCGAGGACATGCCCGACATCGCCGCGGATTCGGTCTCCATCGCCTTTGGCGACTTCCGCCGCGGTTATCTGGTGGTTGACCGGACGGGCGTGCGCATCCTGCGCGATCCCTATTCGGCCAAGCCCTATGTGCTGTTCTACACCACCAAGCGCGTCGGCGGCGGGGTGCAGAATTTCGAGGCGATCAAGCTGCTGAAATTCGCCGCCTGACGGCTAGTCCGTCCCGCTCCGACAGACCCTCTCCCGGATGAACGGGGGAGGGTTCTCATCCCAAATACGCCCATCCCGGAGATCGCCATGACCCTGATTGAGACTGACCCGCCGCTGGCGGAGCCGGTGACGCTTGCCGAGCTGAAGGCGCATCTGCGCATTGACGCGAGCGACGAGGACGAGTTGCTGGAAGGCCTGATCCGCGTCGCGCGGCGGCATCTGGAGACAGTGACCGGCGTGGCGCTGATGACCCAGGGCTTTCGGTTGGCTCTCGACGACTGGCCACGCGGTGGTGTGATTCAGTTGTTGAAAACGCCGGTTCAAAGCATTGATGCGATTCTGGTTTACGACGCCGAAGGCGCGCCCGAAAGCCTCGATCTGGCGGGCACGCTGCTGGACGGCGGCGCGCGGCCGGCGCGGCTGGCGATCGCCGAGCGGCCAAGGCCGGCTCGGCCGATCAACGGCATCGAGATCGAGTTCACCGCCGGGTTCGGATCCGCGCTGGAAGTTCCGCCCGAACTCAAGCGGGCGATCCTGATCCACGCCGCCCATCTTTACGAGTTTCGCGGCGCGGTGACGCCGGAGATGCAGCCGGCGGCGATTCCCATGGGCTATGACCGGCTGATTTCGCCCTGGCAAAGGCGGGCGCTGTGATGGGCGGTTTGACGCTTGATCCCGGCCGGCTGAACGCCCGGCTGGCGCTTGAGGCGCCCTCGGATCTGTCCGACGGGCAGGGCGGCGTCGGCGACGGCTGGACGGAGGTGGCGAGCCTGTGGGGGCGGATTGAGCCGTTGCGCGCGATCCCCACTGAGCAGGCGGGGGCGGCGTTCGCGCCGGTCAGCCACCGCGTCACCATCCGCTATCGCGCCGATGTGGCCCACGCCATGCGCTTCGTCCGCCGGGGCCGCAGCCTGGTGATCCGCGGCGTCCGCGATCCCGACGAGACCCGCCGTTACCTGATCTGCGATTGCGAGGAGACAACGCCATGAGCGGCAATGCATTGCAGAAGGCGGTGGTCGAGCGCCTTTCCGGCGATCCGGATGTGACTGCGATCATCGGGGCGGGCCGGATTTTCGACCGGCTGATCAGCCGCGCCGAGCCGCCGTATCTAGTGCTGGGCGAGACCGTCACCACGGACTTTTCGACGGGCGACGGGGATGGCGCCGAGCACCGTTTCGAGATCGAGGCCTGGACCAAGCAGAACGGCCGCAAGCAGGCGATCGAGCTGGCGGACGCGGTGCGCGCCGCGCTGCACGACGCGGACCTGACGCTGGCCGGCGCGGTGCTGATCAATCTCAGGCACGAACGCACGGTGAGCCGTCGCGCGCCGAAGACCGGATTGCACGTGGCGCGGCTCAGGTTTCGCGCGGTGACCGAACCGTGAGCGCGATGCTCCCCATTCTCCCACTTCAAGCGCATGAAAGGACACTCCCATGACGGCCCAGAAAGGCAAGGACCTGCTCATCAAGATCGAGGATGGTGGGGCATATGTGACCATCGCCGGTTTGCGCGCCCGCAGGCTGGCGTTCAACGCGCAGGCTGTCGACATCACCGACGCCGAATCCGCCGGGCGCTGGCGCGAGCTGTTGGGCGGCGCCGGCGTGCAGCGGGCCGCACTCTCGGGTGGCGGGCTGTTCAAGGACCAGGCCAGCGACGCGCTGACGCGAACGGTGTTTTTCGCCAGCGAAATCCGTTCCTGGCAGGTGGCGATCCCGGATTTCGGCACGGTGACCGGGCCGTTCCAGATCACGGCGCTCGAATATGCCGGCCGCCATGACGGCGAGATGACCTTCGAGATCGCGCTTGAATCGGCCGGCGCGCTCGCCTTCGCCGCTCTGTGAGGCGGCGATGACTCTCCACCCCAACCGCCGTCGTGGCGAGATCGCGGCGGATTTCGATGGCGAGCCCCGGCTCCTGTGCCTGACGCTCGGCGCGCTGGCCGAGCTCGAAAGCGGTTTTGGCGTCGCCAATCTCACCGAGCTTGCCGGACGCTTCGAGGCAGGGCTCTCGGCTGGTGACATCATCCGCATCGTCGGCGCGGGCCTGCGCGGCGCCGGCAACCGGCTGAGCGACGACGATGTTTCCGTCATGTCGGTCGAAGGCGGGGCAGCGGGTTTCGCCCGGATCGCCACCGAGCTGCTCTGGCTGAGTTTTGGCGCCGCCGGGCCCGGCGAAGGGATTTCAACTGAAGTATCAGATCGGGAGGGGCGGCGTCCGGACAGACGCCAAAACCCTCCCGTGCCGCAGGCGGCAACGAGGTGACGGAGCCGGACCGGACGTTTTTCCCCTGGGCGTCCGTGCTCCGCTTCGGCCTCGGCCGCCTGCGGCTGCCCCCCGAAACCTTCTGGCGGCTGAGCCTGATCGAACTGACCGCGCTGATTGGCGCGAGTGAAGCGCCGATGCCCGCAACCCGGCAGGGATTGGAAGCGCTGATGGCGCTGTTTCCCGACACCGGCAGACCCCCCGAAACCGGCAGAACCAAGGACCGTGCCGATGACCGATGAGCCGAACGTGAACGTGACTGTCGAGATGGATCTGAACGGCGCCGACCGGGCGCTGGATGAACTCCGGGAGAAGGCCGACGCCTTTGGCGGGGCGCTGTCCGGGGCGTTGAAATCGGCGACCGTCGAGGGCCGTAATCTCGACGATGTGCTGCGCACTTTGGCCACGCGGATGGTGGGCATCGCGCTCGATGCGGGATTGAAGCCGCTCGACCAGCTGATCAGCAGTTCGATCGCCGGGCTGACCGGCAATCTGGGACGGCTGTTGCCCTTTGCCAATGGCGGCGTGCCGGGGCGGGTGAGCGCTTTCGCCGATGGCGGCGTGGTCGGCGGTCCGTCCTATTTCCCGATGCCCGATGGCGATGTCGGCCTGATGGGGGAGGCGGGCGCCGAGGCCATCCTGCCGCTCGCCCGCGGGCCTGACGGCAGGCTCGGCGTCGCCTCGGGCGGCGGCATGCCGCCGGTTCAGGTGACCTTCAACGTGACGACGCCGGATGCCGGCAGTTTTGCCAAATCCGAGGCCCAGCTCACCGCCATGCTGGCCCGCGCCGTCGGCCGTGGCCGCCGCGGCCTGTAAGCAAGGGAAGATGAGATGAGCAACGGTTTTCACGAAGTGCGATTTCCGCTCAGGCTGTCGCTCGGCGCCAGCGGCGGGCCGGGACGGCGTACCGACATCGTGGCGCTGTCGAATGGCGGCGAGACCCGCAATGCGCGCTGGGCCGATGCGCGGCGGCGCTATGACGCCGGCACCGGCCTGCGCGGGCTGGAGGATCTCTATCAGCTCACGGCATTCTTCGAGGCGCGGCGCGGCCAGCTCCATGGCTTCCGCTTCCGCGATCCGGTCGATCACGCGTCCGCGCCGCCGGGACAGGCAGTGACCGCCCTCGACCAGCCGATCGGCACCGGCGACGGGGTCACCATCTTGTTCGAGCTGAAGAAGACCTATGCCGACGCGGGCGGCGCCACCGTGCGGCGAATCGAGAAGCCGACCGAGGGAAGCGTGCTGCTTGCCGTTGACGGCGCGGCGCTGGATCCGGGCGACTATGCCGTCGATCACGCCACCGGCCGGGTGACGATCGCGCCCGCGGCAACGCCCGCGCCGGGAGCGCAAGTGACGGCGGGCTATGAATTCGACATTCCGGTGCGCTTTGACACCGACCGCATCGAGATCAGCCTGGCGGCGTTCAAGGCGGGCTCGGCGCCAAGCGTGCCGCTGGTGGAGATCAAGCCATGAGAGATATCCCGGCGGCACTGGTCACCCATCTCGCTCGGACATCGACGACCACCTGCCATGCCTGGCGGTTGACCCGGACCGATGGGCTGGTGCTCGGATTTACAGAGCATGACCATGAACTTGAATTCGCGGGCACGGTGTTTTCCGCCGCCACCGGATTTCGCGCCAGCGAGGTGGAGACCGGGCTGGGCCTGGAGGCCGATGCAGCCAGCGTGGCGGGCGCATTCTCGGCGGCCGCGATCAGCGCCGACGATCTGGCGCTGGGGCGCTATGACGGCGCGCGGGTAGAGACCTATCTCGTCAACTGGCAGAGCCCGGACGACCATGTGCTGCTGTCGACAAGGGAACTGGGCGAAGTGCGCAGCGCCGGAGAGGCCTTCACCGTGGAGCTGCGCAGCCTCGCGGCAAAGCTCGACCAGCCGCAGGGGCGGCTCTATGGACGCCGCTGCGACGCCGATCTCGGCGACGGGCGCTGCAGCAAGGGCATCTCGGCGCCGCCGTTCACGCTGAGCGCGACCATTGTCGAGGCGACCGACGAGATGACGCTGGTGGTCAGCGGTCTGGACGGCCGGCCCGCCGGCTGGTTCGGCAATGGCCGGGTCCGGTTTCTGACCGGGCTGCTGGCGGGACTTGACGCCGACATCGCCAGCCATGCGGTGGAAGCGGGTGCGGCGCGGCTGGCGCTGTGGACGCCGCTCATGCGGCTGCCGCTGCCCGGAGATCAGGTGGAGGTCGCGGCGGGTTGCGACAAGGCGTTTGAAACCTGTACAGCCAAGTTCGCCAACAGTCTGAATTTCCAGGGGTTTCCCTATCTACCCGGGGCCGATTTCGCCTATGGCTACGCCGATGCCGACACGGTGCATGACGGCCGGCCGATCGTGCCATGAGCGCCGGTCTTCACGGCCAGCGGGTCGTCATGGTGGCGCGGGGCTGGATCGGCACGCCCTACCGCCATCAGGGATCGCGCAAGGGGGTGGGCTGCGATTGCCTGGGCCTGGTGCGCGGCGTCTGGGTCGAAATCACGGGTGAGGCCACACAGGATCCCGGAGCCTATGCGCCGGACTGGGCCGAGCGCTCGGGCGTCGACAGGCTGATGATTGCCGCCAGACGCCATTGCGGCGCGGCCATTCCGCTGCCGGAAGCGATGGAAGGCGACATCCTCCTGTTCCGCTGGCGCGACGGCGTCGCCGCCAAGCACGCGGGTATTCTCTCCGGGCCGGATCACTTCATCCATGCCTATGAACCGGTGGGCGTCATCGAAAGCGTGCTGGTTCCCTCCTGGCGGCGGCGCATCGCGGCGCTGCACCGAATTCCCCTGACAGACTGAAAAGCGAGACACCGACATGGCGACACTCCTGCTGCAGGTGGCGGGCGCTGCTTTGGGCGGCGTCTTCGGGCCGGTGGGCACCGCGATCGGATCGGCCATCGGCGCCACGATTGGCGGCATGCTCGACACCAGCCTGATCAACTCCACCCGCACCATCGCCGGGCGCGGCCTGAGCGGCGCCCGCATCCCTTCGGCCGACGAAGGCTCTCCGATTCTGCGCGTGCACGGCTCGATGCGGATCGCCGGCGCGCTGATATGGGCGACGCGGTTTGAGGAAACAGTGACGCGGGAGCGCGAGGGCGGCAAGGGAAGGGGACCGAAGGTCGAGCGTTATCATTACCACGCCAATTTCGCGCTTGGCCTGTGCGAAGGCCCGATTGCCACGATCCGACGGGTCTGGGCCGACGGACGCGAGCTCGATCTCGAAACGCTCGAGATGCGGATCTACCGGGGAACGGCGACGCAATTGCCCGATCCGCTGATCGAGGCCAAGCAGGGTGTTGGCAAGGCGCCGGCCTGGCGCGGGCTTGCCTATGTGGTGTTCGAACGCTTGCCGCTCGATGATTTCGGCAACCGCATCCCGGCGCTGCAATTTGAAGTGGTGCGCCCGGTGGGGGCGCTGGAGCCGGCGATCGAGGCGGTGGCGCTGATTCCCGGATCGACCGAGCATGGCTATGCGACGACGCCGGTGCAGGAAACTCTGGGCGTGGGCGCCGCGCGCGTGCTCAACCGCAACATGCGCCAGGCCTCGACCGATTGGGCCCAGTCGATCGACGAGCTGCAGGCGCTGTGTCCCAATCTCAAATCGGTGGCGCTGGTGTCGGCCTGGTTTGGCGACGATCTGCGCGCCGGCCAGTGCCGCTTTCGCCCCGGCGTCGAGGTGGCCGCCCGCAGCAACGAAACCCGGCCGTGGAAGGTCGGCGGGCTGGAGCGAGCAAGCGCCCATCTGATCAGCAGCAAGGATGGCGGCCCGGCCTATGGCGGTACGCCGGATGACCGGGCGGTGATCGAGGCCATCATCGACCTCAAGGCGCGTGGGCTCGACGTGGTGCTCTATCCGTTTGTGCTGATGGATGTGCCCGATGATAATGGCCTGCCCGATCCTCAAGGCGCCGCCGCACAGCCGGCCTATCCCTGGCGCGGCCGCATCACCGCCAACCCGGCGCCGGGACTTGCCGGAACGCCCGACGGCACGGCGGCGATGCGCGCCGACATTGCGGCCATGTGTGGGGCGACGGCGGTCGGTGATCTCGCCGTCAATGGCGGCAGCGTGAGCTGGTCCGGCGGCGACGAGGGCTACCGCCGCTTCGTTCTGCATCACGCGGCACTGGCCCAGGCCGCCGGCGGCGTCGACGGCTTCATCATCGGCTCGGAAATGATCGGCCTGACCCGGTTGCGCGACGACACCGGCGCGTTTCCCTTTGTCGAGGTTTTGATGGATCTGGCGGCCGACGCCAAGGCGATGCTGGGCGCTGGGACCATTGTGACCTATGCCGCCGACTGGACTGAATATTGGGGCTTCCGGCCCGATGACGGCTCGGGCGATGTCCATTTCAATCTCGACCCGCTGTGGGCCCATCCGGCTATCGGCGCGGTCGCCATCGACAATTACATGCCGCTCAGCGACTGGCGCGACAGCGATCTTTTGAGCGGCAATCCGGACGGCGCCCGCAGCAGCAACGATTTCAAGGCCATGCGGGGAGCTGTTGCCGGCGGTGAGGGCTTTGACTGGTATTATGCCGATGAGTCCGGCCGAAACGCCCGGGATCGGCTGCCGATCAGCGACGGGCTGGCTGGCAAGGACTGGATCTACCGGGTCAAGGATCTGCGCGGCTGGTGGCAGAACCCGCATTTTGACCGGGTCGGCGGCAGCGAGGCTGCAATTGCCAGCGCCTGGGTTCCCGGCTCCAAACCGATCTGGTTCACCGAGCTTGGCTGCCCGGCGGTCGACAAGGGCGCGGGCCAGCCCAATCTGTTTCCCGACCCGAAATCGTCCGAGAGCGCGCTTCCATGGTTCTCGTCAGGCGCGCGGGACGATCTGAGCCAGCGGGCCTTTCTGCAGGCGCATCTGGCCCATTGGTCGGGGCCGGAGAATGTTGATGGCATGGTGGCCACCGACCGCATCCATCTGTGGACCTGGGATGCGCGGCCTTTTCCGGCGTTTCCGCTCTCGCCTTCGATCTGGTCGGATGGCGGCAACTGGCGCACCGGCCATTGGCTCAACGGCAGGCTGGGCACGGTGGCGCTGAAGGATCTGATCGCCGCCGTGTTGAGCGAGGCCGGGATGACGGAGTTTGATGTCGACCGTGTCGACGGCATGGTGGCGGGTCATGTGATATCGGCCCCGGCCTCGGCGCGCGCGGTGCTGGCGCCGCTGGTCGACGCCTTCTGCATTGATGTGCGCGAAGGCCCGGACGGGCTCGAATTCGTCTCGCGGCTGGCGCTAGGGGCAAGCAGCCGTGAGATTGACGCGGTGGCGGAGCCGGGCGAGGGCGCCCTGTTTGAGGAAACCCGCGGCGAACTGAGCGAATTCGCCAATGAAGCGGTGGTGCTCAGCGCCGATCCGCTCACGGATTACGCCGCCGCCTCGGCGCGCTCGCGCCGGCTCGAGGGAGAGCCAATGCGCCAGCGCGATCTGCCGCTGAGCCTGGCGATCGAGCCGGGACTGGCGCGGGTGACGGCCGACCGCTGGCTGCAGGATCATCGGCTGCAACGCCGCCGGCTGCGCTTTGCCATGCCGCCGCAGGCCGCAGACTTGCAGCCGGGCGACAGCATCCGGTTCCAACTGGAAAACGCGCCGCGCGGCCGCTACCGCATTGCCCGCATTGAAGACGGCGAGATGCGCCGCGTCGAGGCCGTGGCGCATGCGCCCGCATCCGCTTCCGGGGCGGCCGAACCCCTGACCAGCCGCGCGCCCGATGACGCCAACGCCGTGTTTGCGCCTGACATCGTGTTTGCCGATTTGCCGGCCCTGTCGGGCACGGAAGAAACCCTGTGGGCCCGCGCCGGCGCGGTCGGCACGCCGTGGCGAACGATCACGCTGTCGAGTTCGGTGGAACAGGAAGGCTATGCCGTCCGCACGGTGCTCGACGCGCCGGCCAGGATCGGCGTGCTGGCTGAGGCCCTGCCGCCCGGAGACAGCGAGGGCCGGTTTGACGGCGCCGCTGCGCTGATGGTCGATCTCGCTTTCGGCGGGCTTTCGAGCGCCAGCCGCCTGTCCGTTCTCAACGGCGCCAATGCGGCGGCGATCAGATCCGAGGCCGGCGTCTGGGAAATCGTCCAGTTCGAGACCGCCGAGGAAATCTCCGCCGGGCGCTGGCGGCTCACAAGCCTGCTGCGCGGCCAGGCGGGAACCGACGACACCATGCGGGCCGGCGCCGGCGCGGGTACGACTTTCATGCTTCTCGACAGCGCCGTGGTCCCGCTGAACCTGACGCTGGAGGAGGCCGGGCGCGAGCTCAACTGGATCGCCGAGGTCTCGGGTGGCGCTGCCGGCGGGCTGCCGGCGGTTGGTTTTGCCGGCGGTGAACGGGCCTTGACGCCGCTGTCACCGGTGCATCTGCGCGCCCTGCGGCAGGAGGGCGGGGTCGCGTTGTCCTGGATCCGGCGCGGGCGGCTCTCGGCGGACAGCTGGACCGCCGCCGAAATTGCCAATGATGAAGGTTTTGAGCGCTACCGGGTCGAGATCCTCAGCGCTGGTTCGGTAATCCGGACGGCCGAGACGGTCAGCCCGGACTGGCTCTATCCGGCGGCCGGTGAGATCGACGATTTCGGCGCGCCGCAAGGGTCGCTGACAGTCCGCGTTTGCCAGGCCGGAAAGCGTGTGCCCTGGGGCGTGGCGCGAACCGCCACGCTCGAACTCTGATTACTTCAACCTTGAAAAGGACACCGTCATGACCGACATCAAACCCTGGTGGCAATCCAAGACCCTGTGGGGCGCCATCGTCACCCTGGCCTCGGCGGCGCTCGGCCTGGCCGGGCTTGACCTCGGCGATGCCGATAGGCAAGCTTTGACCGAGCTCCTGACCTCGCTTGGCGCGGCGCTTGGCGGCGTGATCGCGATTTTCGGACGGATCAAGGCGAAGGACCGGATCGGGTGAGGTGGCGCGAGGAGGCCAGCGCCAACCCGGTTTTCATTCATTCGCGGTTCAGGCAAGATCCTGTATCACTGACTTCAAGATGCACTACAAACCGTGTCAGGGCTTACCATGACCATAAATTTACTCAGTATTGGCTTGATCGCGGCACAGGCGGCGATGATGTCGCCGGTGGCGGCGATGCCGGCGGGGCTGCGCGCGCCAGACGGCACGGCGATCGTCCGGGTCGCGGCGGACTGTTCCGCCGCCCAGGCCCAGGTCGTCGGTCAAACCGGCGGTCAATTCCTGTCCGCGTCGGTGAAAACACAAAATGGCCGGACGGTCTGCGTGATCACCGTCCTGGTGCAGGGCAGCGGCGCCGAGAGGCCGAAAAAAGTCACCAAGGAAATTCCGCAATGAGACCGGTGCAAGCGCATGCGGGCGGGAGCCTTTCATGTTTTGCAGGGCAGATCTAGGCGCGCCGCGCGAACCGGTGCATGGTGTGCCCGCGGGCGCAAGCTGACCATGGCCGGGCCCGCCCAATACATCCAAGGCAGGGGCAAGTGACGTGCGCATTCTGATTGTTGAAGACGACAAGGATCTCAATCGCCAACTGGCTGACGCGCTGTTGGAGCAGGGTTATGTGGTCGACCGCGCCTATGACGGCGAGGAAGGCCATTTTCTCGGCGACACCGAACCCTATGACGCGGTGATTCTCGATATCGGCCTGCCGGAAATGGATGGCGTCACGGTTCTGGAGAAATGGCGCGCCAATCAGCGGACCATGCCGGTGCTGATCCTGACCGCCCGCGACCGCTGGAGCGACAAGGTTTCCGGCATAGACGCCGGCGCCGATGATTATGTCACCAAGCCGTTTCATGTCGAGGAAGTGCTGGCGCGCATCCGCGCGCTGATCCGCCGCGCCTCCGGCCATGCGTCGTCCGAAATAGCCTGCGGCCCGGTGCGGCTTGACACCAAGGCGTCCAAGGCCAGCGTTAACGGAACCACACTGAAACTGACCAGCCATGAATACCGGCTGTTGTCCTACCTGATGCACCACATGGGCGAAGTGGTGTCGCGCACCGAACTGGTCGAACATATGTATGATCAGGATTTCGACAGGGATTCCAACACGATCGAGGTCTTCGTTGGCAGGCTGCGCAAGAAAATCGGCGTCGAGCTGATCGAAACCGTCCGGGGTCTCGGATACCGGATGGTTCCGCCCGAGGCCGAAAACGCGGGCAAGGCGGGATGAAACGCTGGTCGCTCACAGCGCGCGTCCTGCTGTTTGCGTCGGTGTGGGCGGTGATTGCGCTCGTCGTCATCGCCATCGTGATTTCCCAGCTCTATCGCGCCGGCAGCGAGCGCGCCTTTGGCGACCTGCTGCGCGCCCATCTCAACAGTGTCATCAATGCCGTCTCCATTGACGCCAATGGCCATTTGACCGGCAATCTGCAACTGGGCGATCTGGTGTTTGAGCAGCCCGGCAGCGGCTGGATCTGGCTGGTGGAGCCATTGGGCGACCTTGAAGGACCACGGCTGGCCTCGGTCTCGCTTGGCGAGGCGACGATTGCCGTCCCGCCGGTGGCGGAGTTGCCGTTCAATCAGCGCTATCAGCGCAGCTATCCCGCCCGCGATGGCCAGAACAATCCGCTCGAAGTGGTTGAAACCGAAGTCGAGCTTGACAGCCAAGGACGCGCCGCGCGGTTCCGCGTGGCCGGCAACCGGCAGGTGCTGGAAGCGGAAATCGCCGCCTTCTCCGGCAATCTCTATCTGGCGCTGGCGCTGTTCGGCATCGGCAGTCTGGTGGTCAATGCCATCGCCATTCTGGTTGGCTTGCGGCCGCTCGATCATGCCCGCAAGGCGCTGGGCAGGATCCGCGCCGGCGAGGCACGTCAGCTTGATGGCGTGTTTCCGCGCGAAATTGCGCCGCTGGCCGGCGAGATCAACGAATTGATCGACGCCAATCACCGTGTGGTCGAACGGGCGCGCATGCAGGTCGGCAATCTGGCGCATTCGCTGAAGACACCGATCGCCGTCCTCATCAACGAATCGCGCGATATGACGCCGGCGCATGCGAGCCTGGTCCGCGCCCAGGCCGAAACCATGCAGGCGCAGGTCCAGACCTATCTGGACCGGGCCCGCATCGCCGCGCAGCGCGGCAGCGTGCTGGCCCGGACGGAGGCAGCACCCGTGATCGAGCGGCTGGTCAGGGTGATGGCCAAACTGAATCCGGATCTGGCTTTTTCCACTGACATCGAGCCGCGCGACGCGGTCCTGGCGATGGAAACCCAGGATCTCGAGGAAGCGCTGGGCAATCTGGTCGAGAACGCGGCCAAATTCGCGCGCAAGCAGGTTTTGGTCAGCCTGCGGCCGACGACCTGGCTCGAGAGCAAGCGGCCGATGTTCCGGATCGATATCGATGATGACGGGCCGGGCCTGGACGAGGCCGGCATGCGCGAGGCGATGAAGCGGGGGCGCAGGCTCGACGAATCCAAGCCGGGGACCGGCCTTGGTCTCTCCATCGTCGGCGAGATTGCCTCTGAATACAAAGGCGGATTTGCGCTGGCGCGGGCGGCATCGGGCGGCCTGTCGGCGCGGCTGACCCTGCCGGCGCTGATCACGCAGGCTTGACCACGGTTGAGGCAACTGAATGGCTGCGGGCGGGACATAAGCAGGCAAAGCAGTTATGGTTGTCGGCAGGCGTGGTTACGCGTCACAATGCCGCCACACGATCGCGGCACAAAGATGATGCGCGCAAACCCCAAGTGATCCGCGCATTCAGTCAAGGACGGTAGCAGGATGGCAGTTACATTTTCGGGTATCGCGAAGCTCGCCTTCGTTTTGGGCCTTTCCGCGGTTGTTGCTGGCTGCACCGGCACGGGCGGAGTCCGGCCGTTGGCTTTCGGGCCGATGTCCGCGGCGTCAAACGCCGGGAGCAATGACATCCTTGCCGCGCTGAACGGCGGCATCCTGCCGCAAAGCGCCTCAAGCAGCCTGACCAGGCCCGACAGGCTCCGGTCGCTCGAAGCTGAATATCAGGCGCTGGAGAAAACGCCGCTTGGCCAGAAAGTAGCCTGGACCGGTGAGACAGGCGCCGCGGGCGAGGTTTCGGCCGGCACGCCCTATCAGGTCGGACAGCAAAACTGCCGCCAGTACACGCACACGGCCACGATCAAGGGCGCCCCCGTGACCGGACAGGGCGCGGCCTGCCGCAACCCGGACGGCAGTTGGTCGGTACTGGGCTGATCTGGCGGCGGCCGATTGATGTCGATCATGGATCTGGCCGACGGAATACTGCATCTGGCGTTCAATCCAGGTCCATCGCCGCGTTCTGGACGCGACCAAACGCCCCAATCTCGTTCCTGATGCTAATTGCTGTTGGAAAACAAACCATGCTCGGATATTGAAGCCCCATGTTGTTCTGGGTAATCGCAGCCATCATGACAGCCGTTGCCACGCTGGCCCTGCTCGGGCCGGTGGCGCGTAGCCGTTCGTCCCGTCCCGATGTGCCTGAATTGCATGATGTCGAGGTCTACCGCGATCAGTTGACCGAAGTCGATCGCGACCTCGCCGACGGTCTTGTCGATCCGGTGCAGGCCGAAGTGGCGCGCACCGAAATATCGCGGCGGTTGCTGGCTGCAGCCCGCAAGGGCGAGGCGGCAGGCGCAGCGGACAGCCAGGCCGGCGGACGCGGACTGCGTCGCGCGGTGGTGACGGCCATCGCCATCTTCATGCCGCTGGCGGCGGTGACTTCCTATCTCGAACTGGGGCGGCCCGACCTGCCGCAATTGCCATTGGCGGCGAGGCTTCAGGCTCAGCCCGAGAACAATGACATTGCCATGCTGGTGGCAAAGGCGGAACGGCATCTGGCTGAAAATCCTCAGGATGGCCGCGGATGGGACGTGCTTGGCCCGATTTACCTCAGGACCGGACGTTATGAGGACTCCGCCACGGCGTTTCAAAAGGCAATATCCATTCTGGGGCCGTCGCCCTCGCGTCTTGCCAGTCTTGGCGAGGCGTTGTTTTCCGCCGCTGGCGGTGTCGTGACCGAGCAAGCCAACCTGGCGTTCCAGACCGCCCGCGAACTCGATTCGACCGATCCGAGGCCACAATTTTTCCTGGCGGTCGGAATGGCGCAGGCAGGCAAGACAGCCGAAGCGCGCGCGGCGTTCAACGGCATGATCGCCAGCGCCCCCGCCGACGCGCCCTGGATACCGGCGGTGGAAAGCCAGCTGGCGGCGCTTGACGCCGGCACGGGACCGGCATTGCTGCCGGGCGCCGGGTCGGGTGCGCCGCGCGATCCGACCGCAGCCGAAATCGCCGCCGCCCAGAACATGAGCCCGGACGAACGCCAGGCCATGATCGGATCGATGATCGACAATCTGGAAGCCAAGCTTGCCGAAGAGCCCGACAATATTGCGGGATGGCTGCGGCTTGTGCAGTCCCATGTCGTCACCGGCAACCGCGACAGGGCCCAGGCCGCGCTCGACCGAGCCCTGGCCGTATTCGCCCCCTCGGGCAAGGAAGGCGGGGCCTTGATCGAAATGGCGAGAGAATTGGGCCTGGTCGCCGGATCAACGCTTGGCGGCGTCCCGATGTCGCCCGGCACCGGGACGCAGGACAACCTGGCGAACCAGCGTCCGGCGACCGCGGAAACCCCTTTCATTCTGCCCGGCGCGGGGGTCAATTCAGACGCCGGACCAGAGGCTGCCGATGCGGAGCCGAACGCAGAGGTAGCCGCCCCGGGCGGACCAACGCAGGCCGACGTGGCGGCCGCGGCAGAGATGACGGGCGAGGACCGGACCGCGATGATCCGCAACATGGTCGCATCGCTGGACGCCAAGCTTGCCGACAATCCGGACAATATCGAGGGATGGTTGCGGCTGGTGCGCTCCTATGCGGTGCTGGGCGACGGTCTTGCCGCCGAACAGGCGATGAGCCGCGCCAGAGCCGCCTTCCCGACAGGCAGCGAGGGCGGTCGCGCCCTGGCGGAGCTGGCGATCCAACTCGGACTTGAACCAGTGGCGGAGGGCCAATGAACCGCAAGCAAAAACGATTGTCGATCATTGCCGCCGGTGCAGTCTTCCTCGCAGGCGCGGCAGCGCTGATCACCTCGGCGCTGCGCGAGCAGATCGTGTTTTTCAACTCTCCCACCGACGTGCTGGCCCAGCCGCTGGCGCCTGGCACAAGGGTGCGCCTTGGCGGTCTGGTCGAAAAGGGCTCGGTCGAGCGCGGCGAGAACTCGGCGGTGACGTTTCTGGTCACTGACACCAATGCAACGGTCAAGGTGCGCTATGTCGGAATCCTGCCGGATCTGTTCCGGGAAGGGCAGGGCGTGGTGACCGAAGGTACGTTCTCGCCGGAAGAGGGCACCTTTCTGGCCGATTCGGTTCTGGCCAAGCATGATGAGAATTACATGCCCAAGGAAGTCGCCGATTCGCTGAAGGCGCAGGGCGTCTGGCAGGATGGCGATCCGACACCGGGTGTCGAGACGCAATAGTTAAGAGATCGCCGGCGCGGCCTTGACCGTGTCAGCCATGCAGGAGTGGACGCCATGATCACAGAAATCGGCCATTTCGCCCTTGTCCTTGCCCTGGCGGTAGCAGTCGTGCAGTCGGTCGCGCCGCTGATTGGCGCGCGACGACGCGACGCCGGCCTGATGGCGATCGGTCCGATGGCGGCGCTGACCTGCCTGATGCTGGTGACGATCGCTTTTGTCGCGCTGACCAACGCCTATGTCACCTCGGATTTCTCGGTCCGCAACGTGGTCGAGAATTCGCATTCGCTCAAGCCGCTGATCTACAAAATCAGCGGCGTCTGGGGCAATCACGAAGGCTCGATGCTGCTGTGGGTGCTGATTCTGACGCTGTTTTCAGGGCTTGTGGCGCTGTTCGGGCGCAATCTGCCCGACACGCTGAAAGCCAATGTGCTCTCGGTTCAAGCCTGGATCACCGTTGCATTCCTGCTGTTCATTCTGCTGACCTCCAACCCGTTCTTGCGGCTCGACCCCGCGCCCGTGGAAGGTAATGATCTCAATCCGATCCTGCAGGACATCGGGCTGGCGATCCATCCGCCGCTGCTCTATCTCGGCTATGTCGGGTTCTCGATCTCGTTTGCTTTCGCCGTCGCCGCGCTGATCGAGGGCCGCATTGACGCGGCCTGGGCCCGCTGGGTGCGACCATGGACGCTGACGGCGTGGATTTTCCTCACCGCCGGCATCTCGATGGGCAGCTACTGGGCCTATTACGAGCTCGGCTGGGGCGGCTGGTGGTTCTGGGACCCGGTCGAAAACGCCTCGTTCATGCCCTGGCTGGTGGGCACCGCGCTCTTGCATTCGGCGCTGGTGATGGAAAAGCGCGAGGCGCTGAAAATCTGGACGGTGCTGCTCGCCATCCTGACATTTTCCTTCTCGCTGCTGGGCACCTTCCTGGTCCGCTCGGGCGTTCTGACTTCGGTGCACGCATTCGCCACCGACCCGGCGCGCGGCGTGTTCATTCTCGGCATTCTGGTGATCTTCATCGGCGGCGCGCTGGCGCTGTTCGGCCTGCGCGCGGGAACCCTGAAAGCCGGCGGCATGTTCGCGCCGATCTCGCGCGAAGGGGCGCTGGTGCTCAACAATCTGTTCCTGACCACGGCCGCCGCCACCGTGCTGATCGGCACGCTCTATCCGCTGCTGCTGGAAGCCACCACCGGCACCAAGATTTCGGTCGGCGCGCCGTTCTTCAACCTGACCTTCGGACCCTTGATGGTGCCCTTGCTGCTGGCGGTGCCGTTCGGGCCGCTGCTGGCCTGGAAGCGCGGCGATCTGGCGGGTGCGGCGCACCGGCTCTATTTCGCCATCGGCATTGCGATGCTGGTTGGCCTCGGCGTTGCCTTTCTCAAAACCGGCGCGCCGGTGCTGGCCGGCCTCGGCATCGCGCTGGGTGTGTTCCTGATCCTGGGCGGGCTCACCGATCTGGCGCTGCGCGCCGGCATCGGCCGGGTCGGCGCGGGCGTCGCCTGGAGCCGTTTCGCCGGTTTGCCGCGCTCGGCCTTCGGCTCGGCGCTTGGTCACATGGGCTTGGGCGTCACGGTGATCGGCATTGTTGCCGCGAGCGTGTTTTCAACCGAAAGCGTCATCAGCATGAAGCCGGGCGACACCGCCAATGCGGGCGGCTATGAGCTGCGCTTTGATGGCCTTGAGGATGTGACGGGTCCCAATTATACCGCCCAGTCCGGTGAGTTCACCGTGTCGCGCGGCGGCGTCGAAGTGGCCAAGGTCGCCTCGGCCAAACGCTTCTATCAGGCCCGCCAGATGCCCACGACAGAGGCCGGGATCCTGACCTTTGGCGCCAGCCAGCTCTACATCGCGCTCGGCGATACCGAGGCCAATGGCGGTCTGGTGGTGCGGATCTGGTGGAAATCCTGGGTCACCTTCATCTGGTATGGAACGGTGTTGATGGTGATCGGCGGCATACTCTCGCTGTCCGACCGTCGTTTGCGCATCGGCGCCCCCAACCGGGCCAAGGCGCGAAAAGCCGCGAAGAGCGCCGCGGGGGCGCCCGCGTGACCCTGCTTCGTCAAGTGCTGGGCGCCATCATGCTGACGCTGGCGCTGATCGGACCCGCGGCCGCCGTCAATCCCGACGAGGTGCTGGCAGATCCGGCGCTGGAGGCGCGGGCACGATCCTTGTCTCTCGAATTCCGCTGCCTGGTTTGCCAGAACCAGTCGATCGACGATTCCAACGCCGAACTCGCCCGTGATCTGCGGCTGTTGGTGCGCGAACGGCTGGTGGCGGGCGACAGCGATCAGGACGTGATCGACTATGTCGTTTCGCGCTATGGCGAATTCGTGCTGCTCAAGCCGCGGTTTTCCATGCAGACCGTGCTGTTGTGGGGCGCGCCGGTGCTGATCTTCCTGATCGGCGCAACGGTGATGCTGGTCAACAGCCGCGGCCGCGAAAAAACGACTGCGAAAGCTGGCGGCGAGGGGCTCACCGACGCCGAGCAGGCCGAACTCGCGAAACTGTTGAAAGACCGTGATCAGCAAGCCTGATAGGATGGCCCCGACAGCATCATCAAGGGGCATGACATGACGGCGCATACGATCAAGGCGGAATTTGACGGCCATTCCGGCGCGAAACTGGCGGCAAGGCTGGACCTGCCGGCGGGCGCGATCCGCGCCTGGGCGCTGTTTGCCCATTGTTTCACATGTTCCAAGGACACGCTCGCGGCGCGGCGGATTTCGGGCGAACTGGCGCGCGCCGGCATTGCCGTTATGCGGTTTGATTTTACCGGTCTGGGTTCGAGCGGCGGCGAATTCGCCTCGACCAATTTCTCCTCCAATATCGAGGATCTGCGCGCCGCCGCCGACTGGCTGGCCACCCATTACGACGCGCCGGAGATCCTGGTCGGCCATTCGCTTGGCGGCGCGGCGGTGCTGGCGATCGCGGGTGATCTCAAATCGGTGAAAGCCGTCGCCACCATCGGCGCGCCGGCTGAAGCCAGCCATGTCATCCAGAATTTTGGCGGCCATCTTGATGAAATTCACGCCGAGGGCGAGGCGGAAGTCAGCCTGGGCGGCCGCCCTTTCACCATCCAGCGCCAATTTGTCGAAGATCTCAACGCCACCAGCCTGGACGGGCGGATCGGACGCATGAAAAAGGCGCTGCTGGTGCTGCATGCGCCGCGCGACGAGGTGGTGGGCATCGACAATGCCTCCGCGATCTTCACCGCCGCCAAACACCCCAAGAGTTTTGTGTCGCTTGATGGCGCTGATCATTTGCTGTCCGATCCGGCTGACGCCAACTATGCCGCCGGCATCATCGCGACCTGGGCGGCGCGCTATCTGGAGACCGAAGAGCCGCGCAGCGACCGCGAACCGGTCGAGGACGTGGTGGTGGGCGAGACCGGGCAGGGCAGGTTCCAGGTCTCCATCCAGGCCGGGCCGCACCGGTTGCTGGCCGATGAGCCCGCCGATGTCGGCGGTTCCGACACCGGGCCATCGCCCTATGATCTGATGTCGGCCGGGCTTGGCGCCTGTACCGCCATGACCTTGCGGATGTATGCGCGACTGAAGAAGATCGAGCTTGGCCTCGTCACCGTGACGGTCAGCCACAACAAGGTGCATGCGAAGGATTGCCTCGAATGCACCGAGGATGAGCGCTCCAAGGGCGGCAAGATCGACCGGTTCGAACGGTTGATCTCGATCGACGGCCGCGCGCCGGAAGCGCTTGCCGGCAAGATTGCCGAGATCGCCGACAAATGCCCGGTGCACCGGACGCTCGCCCATGGCGCCAAGGTGGTGACCACGGTGGAGTGAACCGGTCTGGCTCCCACCATGTGAACGCATCGGGCCGGCGCTGCTCTCCCGCAATGTGTCGAAGACATGGCGGCAATCATTACAAAGGTTTAATGATCCGGAAAGCTTGTCGTAACCGGGATCGCCCTATCTGTAGTCACCAAGAGCCGGATCAACGGCTTGCTGACAAAGATGAGGTTGATACATGTCGAAAACACCACGCAGATTTTCCAAGGGTTTCCTGAGCACGACCGCGATCGCCGGCGTTGCCGCCGCCCTGCTTGTCACCGGCGTTCCCGCGCCGATCACCGGCGCCTTTGCCGATGCCGTGCGCGTGGAAGCGCCGCAGGCTCCGAGTTTTGCCGATGTGGTTGAAGCCGTGTCGCCGGCCGTTGTGTCGGTCCGGGTCCAGTCCGAGGTCAAGCCTGTCTCCGACGACAGCCCGTTCAGCTTCGATTTCAATGGCAAGGGCTTCGACGACCTTCCTGACGACCATCCGATGAAGAAGTTCTTCGATGAGTTCCGCCGCGGCTTTGGCGATCAGCCTGGCCAGGATGACCGTCGCGCCGAACGCGACCAGCGCGGTCCCGACATGCGCAAACAGCGCCCGGGCCGGGTTCGTCCTGTCAGCCAGGGATCGGGCTTCTTCATCTCCGAGGATGGCATGCTGGTCACCAACAACCATGTTGTTGGCGACGGCACCGCATTCACCGTCATCATGGATGACGGCACCGAGCTTGACGCCAAGCTGGTCGGCCGCGACAAGCGCACCGATCTGGCCGTGCTCAAGGTCGAGGACGCGCGCAAGTTCACCTATGTCGATTTCGCCGATGATACCAAGATCCGCGTCGGCGACTGGGTGGTGGCCGTTGGCAATCCGTTCGGTCTCGGCGGCAGCGTGACCGCGGGCATCGTCTCGGCCCGTGGCCGTGACATCGGCGCCGGCCCCTACGACGACTTCATCCAGGTCGACGCCGCCGTCAACCGCGGCAATTCCGGTGGCCCGACCTTCAACCTCAACGGTGAAGTGATTGGAATCAACACCGCCATCTTCTCGCCCTCGGGCGGCAATGTCGGCATCGCCTTTGCCATTCCGGCCTCGACCGCCCGCGCGGTCATCAATGAACTGATCAAGGACGGTTCGGTCGAGCGTGGCTGGCTTGGCGTCCAGATCCAGCCGGTCACCGCTGATATTGCCGAATCGCTCGGTCTTGCTGGTGCGGAAGGCGCGCTGGTCGCCGAGCCGCAGAAGGACACACCGGCTGAAAAGGCCGGCATCAAGGCCGGTGACGTGGTCACGGCCGTCGATGGCGACGCGGTCAAGGGTCCGCGTGAACTGGCCAAGATGATTGCCGCGATGGATCCGGGTCAGACCGTCGAAATCACGGTATGGCGCAACGGCAAGAGCGAGACCGTGAAGGTCGAACTGGGCTCGCTTCCGACAGACATGGCGGCTGCGTCGCCCGATGAGGACGCCGCGCCTTCGGCTCCCCAGGCTGAAGCCACGCTCGATGATTTCGGGCTGACGGTGGTTCCCGCCGAAACCGGCACCGGTCTCGTCATCACCTCCGTGGCGCCTGACAGCGTCGCCGAGGAACGCGGCCTGCGCGCCGGCGACGTCATTCTTGCCGTCAACAACAAGGACGTGGCCAAGGCCGCCGACGTGGTGAGCATCATTGACGCCGCCGCCAAGGATGGCCGCAAGGCCGCCCTGTTCCAGGTGGAAAACGAGAACCGCTCGCGGTTCGTCGCTCTGCCCATCGACCAGGGCTGATCCCGGTTCCCCCCGCAGCCGGCGGCGCGTTGATAGCGCGCGCCCCGGATGCACCAACGCGGCGGGCTGCCCCCTCATGCCCGCCGCGTTTTCTTGTCCGGATGTCAGTCGGGTTCACCTGGACAGGAAGCGTTCTTTGTTTTTGCATGTCGTGGCCGCAATACCGATGCCGACTTTCGGGCGACATGTATTAGGATCATGCCCATGAAGATTCTCATCATCGAAGACGATCTGGAAACCGCCGCCTATCTGTCGAAGGCGTTCAAGGAGGCCGGAATCACCGTCGATCATGCCAGCGATGGCGATTCGGGCTATTTTCTCGCTTCCGAAAACAGCTATGACGCGCTGGTGGTCGACCGGATGCTGCCCAAGCGCGACGGTCTGTCGATCATCAGCGAGTTGCGCGGCAAGGGCGACGACACCCCGGCGCTGATCCTCTCTGCGCTGGGTCAGGTGGACGACCGGGTGACCGGCCTGCGCGCCGGCGGCGACGACTATCTGACCAAGCCCTATGCGTTTTCCGAGTTGCTGGCGCGGATCGAGGTTCTCGGCCGCCGCAAAGGTGGGCGCGACCAGGAGACCACCTATCGTGTCGGCGATCTCGAACTCGACCGGCTGAGCCACGAGGTCCGCCGCGCCGGCCAGCAGATCCCGCTGCAGCCGCGCGAATACCGGCTGCTTGAATATCTGATGAAGAACGCCGGCCAGGTGGTCACCCGCACCATGCTGCTCGAGCATGTCTGGGATTATCATTTCGATCCGCAGACCAACGTCATCGACGTTCATATCTCGCGGCTTCGGTCGAAGATCGAAAAGGATTTCGGCGAACCGCTGCTCAGGACCGTGCGCGGCGCCGGTTACATGATGAAAGCCGGAGGCTGACCCTTGATCTCCCGGCTGCGCGCCATGTTGTCGACGACCGCGGTGCGGCTGTCGGCGTTGTATCTCGGCCTGTTCGCGCTCTGCGCCATCGTGCTGGTGTTTTATGTCACCGCCATTTCCGAAGGCATGCAGCGCGACCGGACCCAGGAGGCCATCGCCAATGAACTGCGCATCGTCGCCGGCGCCTATCGCGGTGGCGGCGTGGCCGGGCTTGTCCGCGTCATTGAACGCCGCTCGCGCCAGCCCGGCGCCAATCTCTATGCGATCGCCACGCCCACTGGAGAGCTGATTGCCGGCAACATTGCGGCGCTGCAGCCCGGCGTGCTCGATGCCGAAGGCTGGAGCACGCTGCCGTTCCGCTACCAGCGCATCGGCGAAACCGCCGATGAGAATCACCGGGCGCTGGCGCAGGTGGTGTTCCTGACCAATGGCATGCGGCTGATGGTCGGCCGCGATATCGGCGAGCGCGAGCAGGTGCGCGGCCTGGTCCGCCAGGCGCTGGTGATGGCGCTGGCGATCATGTTTGCCGGCGCGCTGGCGATCTGGTTCTTTGTCGGCCGCCGGGCGCTCAAGCGCATTGACCACATGTCCAACGCCAGCAAGAAGATCCTCGCCGGTGACCTGTCGCAGCGTCTGCCGGTAAATGGCTCCGGCGACGAGTTCGACCGGTTGAGCCTGTCGCTCAACACCATGCTGGGCCGGATCGAGCGGCTCAACGAAGGCTTGAGGCAGGTCTCCGACAACATCGCCCATGATCTGAAGACGCCCTTGACCCGTCTGCGCAACCGCGCCGAAGCGGCATTGGCGGAAAATGGCGGACCGGAGGTCCAGCAAGAAGCGCTCGAGCAGATGATTGCCGACAGCGACCAGCTGATCCGGACCTTCAATGCGCTTTTGATGATCAGCCGCGTCGAAGCCGGGTCGTCGACGGCGCAAATGGGTCCGGTGGATCTGTCGGGGCTGGCGCAGGATGCGGCCGAACTTTACGAACCTGTTGCCGAGGAGCAGGGGATCAGGCTGACAGCGCAGATCGCGCCGGGCCTGACTGTCCACGGCAACCGCGAACTGCTGGCCCAGGCGTTGTCCAACCTGATCGACAATGCGCTCAAATATGTCGATGATGCGCCCACGCCCGAGATTGCCGTCACGTTGTCCCGTTCAGGCGGGGAGATGCGGTTGTGCGTGCGTGACAACGGCCCCGGCGTTCCCGCCGACCGGCGCGAGGATGTGGTCAAGCGGTTCGTCCGGCTTGACGAAAGCCGTTCAAAACCCGGCACAGGACTTGGATTGAGCCTTGTCCAGGCGGTGGTGGCGCTGCATGGTGGACGGCTGGTGCTCGATGACGCCAGGCCAGAGGTCAAGGGCTATCCTGGCCTCGCCGTGATGATGGCACTGCCGGGGGGGAAATGACGGACATACCAACAAGCGGACTGCTTTCAGACCTGGCAGAAAGTCCGATCCGCGCGCCGTCGGCCAACGCCGTCAAATCAGTCCTGGCTGATCTCAAGCCGCTTGCCGCCGACCACCCCGCGATTGCATCGGTGCTGTCCGGCGACTGCGCGGCGCGCGATTTCCTGCTGGCGGCGCTGGCACTGTCGCCTTTTCTGCGCGAGACCGCGTTGACCGATCCGGACTCGCTGGCGCTGGCGCTGTCGATGCCCGCCGCTTACGTGCTGGCAAAGACCCTGAACGAGGCCCGCGCCTGCTGGCGCAATGCCGATGGGACGCTGGCAAGCGAAGCCGACGTGATGCGCGATTTGCGCCGGGCCAAGCGGCGGGTATCACTGATCCTGGCGCTGCATGATCTTGCCCGGTTGACGGATGCCCGCCACACCACCGCGGTGCTGAGCGATCTGGCCGACGCGGCGCTCGGCGCGGCGTTTGATCATCTGCTGCGCGCGGGCCACGAGGCCGGCAAGCTGATCCTGCCCGACCCGGACAATCCATGTGAGAATTCCGGCCTCATCGTGCTCGGCATGGGCAAGCATGGCGCCCACGAGCTCAATTACTCCTCCGACATCGATATCGTGGTGTTTTTCGATCCGGCCGCGGGCGTGGTCAGGGATCGCGACGAGGTCACCGACGTGTTTGCCCGCATGGTGCGGCGGCTGGTGCGGATCATGCAGGAGCGCACCGGTGACGGCTACGTGTTTCGAACCGACCTGCGGCTGAGACCCGACCCAGGCTCGACGCCGTTGGCGTTCCCGGTTGACGCGGCCATGCACTATTACGAAAGCCGCGGCCAGAACTGGGAGCGGGCCGCCTTCATCAAGGCGCGTCCGGTGGCGGGCGATCTCGGCGCCGGCGAGAACTTTCTCAAGGAACTGATTCCCTTCGTCTTCCGCAAATATCTCGATTTCGCCGCCATATCGGACATCCATTCGATCAAGCGGCAGATCCACGCCCATCGCGGTTTCGGCGACATCGCGGTCAAGGGCCACAATGTCAAGCTCGGCCGCGGCGGCATTCGCGAGATCGAGTTCTTCGTCCAAACCCAGCAATTGATCGCCGGTGGACGCATGCCGCGGCTCAGATTGCGCCGCACCGACGAGATGCTGGTGGCCCTGGCGCGGGCGCGGTGGATCGATCCCGCCACCGCCAGGACGCTTGCCGAAAGCTACTGGTATCTGCGCGACGTCGAGCACCGCATCCAGATGGTGCGCGACGAGCAGAGCCACACCCTGCCTGAAAGCGAGGCCGAACTCGCCCGCATCGCGCTGATGATGGGGGATGCCGATACGGCAAGCTTCGGCAGGAAATATGTCGCCGTTCTAGCCCGCGTCGAACAGTGCTATGCAGAACTGTTCGAGAAGGAGCAGGGGCTTTCGGGCGCCGTCGGCAATCTGGTCTTCACCGGCGAGGATGACGATCCCGGCACGCTCAAGACGCTGGCCGAATTGGGCTTCGAGCGCCCGTCCGACATATCGCGCACCATCCGCACCTGGCATTATGGCCGCTACCGCGCCACCCAGTCGGTGGAGGCGCGCGAACGGTTGACGGAGCTGACGCCGGAATTGCTCAAGGTGTTCGGCGCCACCAAGCGCGCCGACGAGGCGCTGCTGAGATTCGACGCTTTCATCTCCGGCCTGCCTGCGGGCATCCAGCTGTTCTCGCTGATTGGCAGCAATCCGGGCCTGCTGTCGCTGATGGTGACGATCATGGCCGCCGCCCCCCGGCTGGCCGAGATCATCGCCCGCAAGCCGCATGTGTTTGACGGCATGCTCGATCCGGGGCTGATGGCGGAACTGCCCACGCGTGACTATCTCTCCGAGCGGCTCAAGGCCTTTCTCGAGGGCGCCAACGATTATGAGGAGATCCTCGACCGGCTGCGCATCGTCGCCCTGGAACAAAAATTCCTCATCGGCGTGCGGCTATTGACCGGCGCAATCTCGCCCGAGCGCGCCGCGCGCAGCTTCTCCCATCTGGCTGATCTGATCATCGGGGCGGCGCTTGAGGCGGTGCGTAAAGGCATGGAGGAGGCCCATGGCAAGGTGCCCGGCGGCCGCGCCTGCGTCATCGGCATGGGCAAGCTCGGCAGCTATGAACTGACCGCAGGCTCGGACATCGACATCATCCTGCTCTATGATCATGACCCGGACGGCGACGATTCCGACGGGCCCAAGCCGCTCGATCCAGTGCGCTACTACACCCGCATGACCCAGCGGCTGGTGGCGGCACTCTCGGCGCCCACCGCTGAAGGTATTCTCTACGAGGTCGATCTCAGGCTCAGGCCCTCGGGCAACAAGGGCCCGGTGGCGACCTCGATCCGGGCCTTCGCCAAATACCAGGCCGAGGAGGCCTGGACCTGGGAGCACATGGCGCTGACCCGCGCCCGCACCGTGGCGGGCGACGACAGCCTGCGCGATGAGGCGCGCGCGTTGATCGACGAGGTGCTGGCGAGACCGCGCGATGAAGCCGGGCTTCTGGCCGACCTCAGCGAAATGCGCGACCTGATCGAACAGGAAAAGCCGCCGCGCGACATCTGGGACGTCAAGCTGATCCCCGGCGGCCTGATCGACATCGAATTCATCGCGCAATATCTGTCGCTGAAGGCCCGGTCTTCCGGCTGGTTGCCCGCGCCCGAGGATGACGGCGCAGCCGGCCTGCTGACATTTGTCGAGCCTGGTCCGGAAGCGCAGGACCTCGATCGCAGCGAATGCACCAGCACCGATGCGACACTCCGGACGCTCGGCCCCGACGCGCTCGGCGAAGAGGCGACCGAAGAGTTGCGCCAGGCCCTGGCCTTGTGGAGTGGGCACGCCCAGATCGTGCGGCTGTGCGCCGAAGGCCGGTTCTCGCCCAAGGAGGCGCCCGCCGGCTTGATCGACCTGGTGACCCGCACCGGCCAGGCGCCAAGCCTGGCGAGTCTTGAAGCTGATTTCAAGGCAACGTCAAAGCGGATCCGGCAGCGTTTTCGCGCGATCATCGCCGTCTGAGAGATTGGCGGTTCCGCCAGTATCCGAAGCAGTGCAACCGGTGGAGCATGGCGTCGAGCGCACGGTTTTCCTGAAGCCACCGCGGAACAATTGCCGACTCCCAGCGTTGGCACGCGTTATTTCCAACCTGTGCACGGATTTGCGCGGCAGGCGTGAAGGCCGGCAAATCCGGTTGCGCGGTGGCTGAAAGCGTTTCACACAGGCTGACGCCGATACCATTGCCAATGACAGCCCCGTCAACCAGCCACCGGATTGCCCCCATGCGCCGCTATGCCTGCCCAAACTGCTCCAATGAAGTGCATTTTCGCAACAGCCGCTGCGTCAATTGCGATTCGAGACTGGGTTATGTGCCGGCGCGCGACCAGATCTTCTACACCAGCGCCGAGGGCGAAAAATGGCACGATGGCGCGACGGCCTACACCGCTTGCGCCAACCGGGATCTGATCGGCTGCAACTGGCTGGTCGAGGAAGGGCCCGAGGAAGAGCATTGCCTGAGTTGCCGTCACACCCTGACCATCCCCGATCTGTCGTTGCCGGAAAACCGCAATCACTGGGCAGCGCTTGAGGAAGCCAAGCGGCGGCTGTTCTATTCGATCGAAAAATTCCGGCTCGGCGTCGGCGATCTGGACACCGCGCCCGAGACGGCGCTGCGTTTCGAGTTCAAGGCCGATGTGTTGCAGCCCGATGGCAAGACCGCGCGCGTGCTGACCGGCCATGAGCACGGCCTCATCACCATCAATGTCGCCGAAGCCGACGATCCGATCCGCGAGAAGCGCCGCAAGGCGATGGGCGAGCCCTACCGCACCCTGATCGGTCATTTCCGCCATGAGATCGGCCATTACTTTTGGGACCGCCTCGTCGGCAACAGTCCCAAACTGGAAGCCTATCGCGCCATCTTCGGCGACGAGCGCGAGGACTATGCCGCAGCGCTCGAGCGCCACTACGACAATGGCGCGCCGGCGGGCTGGGAAGCGACCCATGTCAGTTCCTATGCCTGCGCCCATTCCTGGGAGGATTTCGCCGAGACCTGGGCTCATTATTTCCATATCGTCGACGGCCTGGAGACGGCAGGATGGTATGGCCTTGACGGCCATACGCCCGATGCCGGCCTCAACCGCACGCCCGGCGGCTGGTCGGATGCGGGCCCCTATGGCGCGGTCGAGTTCCAACCGTTGATGCAGGCCTGGGTGCCGCTGACGGTGGCGATGAACGCCATGAACCGGTCAATCGGGCTGAAGGACTTCTATCCCTTCGTGCTGTCGGAGACTATTTTCACCAAGCTCGAGTTCATCCACGGGTTGATCCACGACCGTGGCTGAAACACGCACTTTCATAAGAAACTGAAAATGGTCCGTTAGCTCTCCATGATGGAATGACTGACATCCATCAAGTGATCACGCCGGTCCGGAGCGCGAGCTTTGCGCGGTCGGATGCACGCGGCACGCTGCAGCAGGGTCCCTGAAACTGCGGGGTGAGGCCGGCTTGCTGCTGCTGTTGTGGCAGGGGACTGTCGGACCTCTTTGGCGCCTTCGCCACCTCTGTGTCCTTGCAATCCACAGGCACCCGGACGCTGACGATGGTGCCCACGCCCTCGCTGGAGCGGACCTTCATCGCTCCGCCATGGAGTTCGGCTAGGCTGCGCGAAATGGCGAGCCCAAGGCCTGATCCGCCGGTGGATTTGGAGAACTGGTTCTGCACCTGCTCGAATGGCTGGCCGATGCGTCCCAGCACGGCCTTGGGGATGCCGATGCCGGTGTCTTCGATGGTGAGCGTGACCGCGCAGGAGGTCTTGCGCGCCCGCACCAGGATGCGCCCGCCGGGTTCGGTGAACTTGACCGCGTTGGACAACAGGTTGAGCAGGATCTGCTTCATCGCGCGGCGATCGGCGACCAGCGACATCCGCGCGGAAATCCGCTGCTGCACCTCGATGCCCTTTTTCTCCGCCTGGATCGCCACCAGACGCAGGGTTTCCTCAAGCAGCGGCGCCAGGTCGACTTCCTCGCGTTCGATCTGCATCTGTCCGGCCTCGATCTTGGCCATGTCCAGAATGTCGTTGATGACGGTCAGCAGGTGGATGCCGGAATTGTGAATGTCGTCGGCGTATTCGTCATATTTGTCTGATCCCAGCGGCCCGAACATGCGCGCTTGCAACACTTCCGAGAAGCCGATGATGGCGTTGAGCGGCGTTCTGAGCTCATGGCTCATGTTTGCCAGGAATTCCGACTTGGCCCGGCTGGCGGCTTCGGCCCGCTCGGTCTCGATCTGGTAGTCGCAGTTGAGCGCGGAAAGTTCGGCTGCCTTGCGCTTGAGCGCGGACTGGGAGGTGGTGAGGTCGCCGATGGTGGCCATCAGCCGCTTTTCGCTGTCGCGCAGACGCTCCTGGTTGCGTTTGAGCGGGGTGATGTCGGTTCCCACCGAAACCTGGCCGCCATCCCGTGTCCGGCGTTCATTGATCTGCAGCCAGCGCCCGTCACCCAGTTGCACTTCATAGGTCTGCGCCAGCCCTTCGGCGCAGGGCACGGCCAGACGCCGCTCGACCACCGGTCGGGTCGCCGCCGCCTCGACCAATGTCCGCGTCATGCCGGGCGCCAGGGCGCTGGCGGGCAGGCCGTGGATTTCCTGATAATGCTTGTTCCACAGCACCAGCCGGTCGTCGCGATCCCACAGCACGAAGGCTTCCGAGGTGCTTTCGATGGCGTCAAACAGGCGCTGGTCGGCTTCAACGGTGCGTTGCTGCAGCCGGTATTGCTCGGTGACATCCATGGCGATGCCGATCAGGTGGGTTTCCGACGAGGACGGATCGACGACCTGGGCCCGCGCCCGCATCCAGACATAATGTCCGTCGGCATGGCGCATGCGGAACAGATGGTCGACCTGCTTGATGTCGCCGCTGGCGACTTTCTGGGCGATTTCATAAAGATCGCCGTCGTCGGGGTGAATCAGCTGCGAGGCTTCGCCAAAGGAGATGACACTGTCGCGCGGTTCAAGCCCGAGGATTTCATACATCGAGCGTGACCAGTAAAGCCGGCCGCGCGGCATGTCCCAATCCCACAAGCCGCAGCGTCCGCGCGACAACGCCATGTCGACGCGGCGGTGGCTCTCCAGATAGATGCCGTCGGCTTCATGGGCGCGGCCGGCCTGGCTGAAATAGGCGTAGAGAATGACCAGCAGAATGGAAGAGGTGGCAATGAACAGCGTGACATTGACCGACACTGACTTGCGCCAGGCCTCGTTTATGCCGGAGATCGGGTTGAGCGCCAGAATGGCGCCCGCGTCGTCAGGCAACCGCGACATCGCCGCCAGATACTGTTCGCCGCCGAGCGACAGGGTCTGCACGCCGGCGCGCTCGCCAAACAGCCAGAGCGGCGAGGATTCCGAAACCAGGCGCGCGGCCGGCAAGCCGACAATATGCTGTCCGCCCGCCGTGGCGGCGAACACCTTGTTCTGATTGTCCAGAACCAGCAGAAGCCGGCCCGCGGTATCGGGCATCGGCGAGAGAACCCGGTTGAGCCGCGCCTCGGTTTCCCAGCGCAAGCCCTTTTTCACCGATGTGGCGTCAGCCGAGAGCGTGGCTTTTCCCGCCACCAGCGACAGCGCAGTCATCTGCTCCGCGGCAACCAGGGATAGATCGCGACCTTCGCTGATGTTCATGTAGCGGGCGGTTGCCACGACCACCAGAAAGGCGACAATGAGCACTGGGATAAGGCGTTTGAGAAACGATTCGGCGCCGATCAGGCGCTCGTAGGCTGGCTGCGCGAACAGTTTCGCGTGACCGGAAAGTCCTCTGTCCGTCGCCTGCCGCGCCTCGGATTTGCGAGCGTGAATCGACCCTTCGGCCGCAGGAATATGCTGCGCGTCCGCCATAATTCATAAAACCCCGTTGGAATTCGGACTACCGCATCTCCGAATCTAACCTAATGAATCAAAGGTGATTCGCCTTGTCCAGTGTTAAAAAAAAGGATTTGTTAACCATATGTATTTGTTGAAATTTATTCGGATTTGATTCTCGCGGTTGCGACCGAACGACGCGCAGATGCGCGGGCGCGGGGCAAATCAGTTCGGCGCGCGCGGAGAATGCCCGCGCCGGTAATGGCGCAGGAAGCCGGCATTTGCGGCAATGCGGCAAAAGCGCGTTAGCGCGTCAACCCGCCAGCATCCGGTCCACGATGTCGCTTACATCCGGCGACAGGCTGCCGGTTCCGCGGATCGACACCAGGGCAAGCCGGGCCTGCTCCTGCCGGCCCGCTTCCAGCGACCGCCATGACCGCATTGCGGTCAACAGCCGCGCCGCCAACTGCGGATTGCGCCTGTCGATGTCAATCACCTCCCGCGCCAGCAAGCGGTATCCGGCGCCGCTGGCCACATTGAAGCCAGTCGGGTTGCCCGCCGAGAAACTGCCGATCAAGGCGCGCACGCGATTGGGGTTGCTACGGTCGAATTCGGCGCTGTCGAGCAGCGCCTCGACCCGTTCCCAGGTGGCGTCCCCCGGAATCATGGCCTGAATTGCGTACCATTTGTCGAGCGCCAGCGGATCGCCCGAGAACCGGGTCATGAACGCGGCCAGCGCGTCGGCGGTTTCCTCTGCGTCGGGGAAGTTCTGGGTCAGCACCTGCAACGCCTGCGACAGCATGGTCATGTTGTCGGCCGCGTCAAAGGCGGATTTGGCGCGGGTGGGTACGCCGTCGGCGATTGCGGCATAGGTCATGGCGGCGCCCGCCAGCGCCCGTTTTCCGGCGTCCTCGGCATTCGGGCTGTAGTCGCCCTTTGGCGCGCCGTCAGCGAGTTTCTTGAAAACCTCCGTGCCGAAACGGGCCACCTCGGCCAGAACCGCTTCGCGGGCGGCGTGGATCGAGTCCGGATCGATATTGGATCCGATCTCGCGGGCAATGTCGCTTTCGGCCGGCAGCGCCAGCGCCTGGGCGCGGAAGGCGGGCTCCAGGCTGTCGTCGGCCGCGGTGGCGACCAGGATGTCGGCCAGCTCTCGCGCGGATGGCAGATCACGCCCGTCGCGGGCAAGTTTGGAGGCCGTCACCAGATGCCGCGTCGCCTGTTCGTTGAGCGCCTGCCAGCGCGCCACGCCATCGCTGTCATGCCGGGCGATATGCGCCAGATCCGCCGCACTCTGTTCCATGGCGACAGTGACCGGCGCCGAGAAGCCGCGGTTGATCGACAGCACCGGGCGTCCCGGCACATCGGAGAAGGTGAAGCTCTGCTTGCGCCGGGTCAGGTGAAACACGCCGTTTTCGGCATCGTTTCCGGAAGGCTGGCCGTCAAATTCCTCGCCACCCGGAAGGATCAGGCCATAGGCCAGCGGAATGTGCATCAGCGCCTTGCGCGATTGCCCCGGCGTCGGCGCCAGCGACTGTTCCAGCGTCACCTTGAAACTCTTCTTGGCTTCATTCCAATCGGTCGACACCGAGACCGAAGGGGTGCCGGCCTGGCTGTACCACAGTGCGAATTGCTTGAGATCGCGGCCACTGGCTTCCGCGAAACAGGCGAGGAAATCCTCGATTGTCGCGGCGTCGCCGTCATGCCGCTCGAAATAGAGATCCATGCCTTTGCGGAAGTCGTGCGGGCCGAGGATGGTGCGGATCATGCGCACCACCTCGGAGCCTTTTTCATAGACCGTGGCGGTGTAGAAATTGTTGATTTCACGATAGGTTTCGGGACGCACCGGATGCGCCAGCGGGCCTGAATCCTCGGGAAACTGATGCGCCTTCAGCAGCCGGATCTCGGCAATGCGCTTGACCGCGGCGGAGCGCTGGTCGGCCGAAAACGCGTGGTCGCGATAGACTGTCAGCCCTTCCTTGAGGCAGAGCTGGAACCAGTCGCGGCAGGTGATGCGGTTGCCGGTCCAGTTGTGAAAATACTCATGCGCGATGATGGCTTCGATATGGGCGTAATCCTGATCGGTCGCCGTCTCCGGATCGGCCAGCACATATTTGTCGTTGAAGACATTGAGGCCCTTGTTTTCCATGGCGCCCATGTTGAAATCCGACACGGCGACGATCTGGAAAATGTCGAGGTCGTATTCCAGGCCGTAAACCTCCTCGTCCCATTTCATCGAGCGTTTGAGCGCATCCATGGCGTAGCTGGCTCGATTTTCCTTGCCATGTTCGACATAGATCCTGAGCGCCACCTTGCGGCCGCTCATGGTGATGAAACGGTCTTCGATCATGCCGAGGTCGCCGCCCACCAGCGCGAAAAGATAGGACGGCTTGGGATGCGGGTCGAACCAGATGGCAAAATGCCGGCCTTCATCATGCTTGCCGCCTTCGACAAAATTGCCGTTCGACAACAGGCATTTTGTGTCGTCCTCGCGGCCGATGATGGTCACCGTGTAGACCGCCAGCACGTCGGGCCGGTCATAGAAATAGGTGATGCGGCGAAAGCCCTGCGCCTCGCATTGGGTGCAGTAGACGCCATTGGTGCGGTAGAGCCCCATCAGCTGGGTGTTGGTCTGAGGCGCGATCGTGGTGATGACGGTGAGCTCGAACGGACCGCTTGCGGGCAGGCCGCGGATGATGAGCCGGTCGGGCGAGGCGTCGTAAAGCGACGGTTCGATGTCCTTGCCATCGAGCTTGAGGGCGTCAAGCGAGAGTTCATCGCCATCAAACACCAGCTCCGCGTCCGCGGCCACGCCGTCGCGGCGGCGCATGCTGACCCGGGAGACCACTTTGGTCTGCATCGGATCAAGCTCGAAGGTGAGATCGATACGCTCGACCACGAAATCCGTGGGCTTGTAATCCTTGAGCTTGAAAACCTGTCCCGTTTCAGTCCGCATCTGTTCTGTGTCCTGCCAATGCCAATATCGGACGGCATGCTATCACGCCTGTTCCTGACATGGCGTTAAGATGACGGCCCGCAACACGGCAATTCTCCGTCCGGGAGGGTTCTTCCGGATGCCGCTCCGGTGGCCTCATTCAGGCGACGGTCTTCCGCAAACAGGCAGCGCTTGAGGCATTATTCGGCCGATGGGTACACGCCCGGTCTCGACAAATGCCGTCATGGCGATAACTATAATCCCCAGGAGTCGCGCTCGCGGCCATGAAACCAATCCGTCACCCGGGAATTGCCATGAACATCGCGACACCGAAATTTGGCGTGGGCGCATCCGCGTTGCGCAAGGAAGATCCCAAGCTGATCCGTGGCGAGGGCGCCTTTACCGACGACATCAAGGCCGAGGGCGAACTGCGCGGATTCGTGCTGCGCTCGCCTTATGCGGCGGCGCGGTTTTCTTTTGGCGAGCTTGAGGCCGCGCGCGCCAGCGAAGGCGTGCATCTGGTGTTGACGGCGCGGGACGTCGCCCATCTCGGCCCGGTGGTCTGCCAGACCCAGATCAAGCAGCCCGACGGCAGCCAGCATGCGCTCAAGCACACGCCGCTGCTATGCGACGGCGAGGTCCGCCATGTCGGCGACGCCGTGGCCTTCATTGTCGCCGATACGCTGGAGCAGGCCCGCGACGCCTCGGAACTGATCGAGATCGAGTGGGACACCGGCGAGGCCCATGCCGAACTTGCCACCGCCTTGGAGGAGGGCCGGCCCCTGGTCTGGCCCGATCTGGGCAGCAACCAGGCCTATCTGTACCGGATCGGCAATATCGAGGCGACGGATGAGGCCTTTGCCGGCGCCCACCATGTCACAAGCATCACATTCATCAACAACCGGCTGGTATCCAACTACATGGAAACCCGCGCCTGTCTGGCCGAATGGAATGCCGAGGAAGGCAAGTTCACGCTGACGCTCGGCTCCCAGGGCGTCCACTCGATCCGCAAGACGCTGGCCAGGGATGTCTTCCGCATGGATCTTGACGCGTTCCGGGTCGTCACCCGCGATGTCGGCGGCGGATTTGGCACCAAATCCTTCAACTACCGCGAATACCCGCTGTCGCTGGAAGCGGCGCGCCAGCTTGGCCGACCGGTTAAATGGGTGGCTGACCGCACCGATCATTTCCTGGCTGACGCGCATGGCCGCGACCATCAGGTGACGGCGTCGCTCGCCATGGACGAGGATGGCCACATCGCCGGACTGAAAATCGACATTCTCGCCAATATGGGCGCCTATCTGAGCCAGTTCGGCCCCTATGTGCCGACCTTCGGCGGCTCGATGGCCACCGGCGTCTATGACATCGCCAATCTCGATTTCAAATTGCGCGGGGTCTACACCCACACCACGCCGGTCGACGCCTATCGCGGCGCCGGCCGGCCGGAAGCCGCCTTCCTGATCGAGCGCCTGATCGATGCGGCGGCGCGGGAAACCGGAATTCCGGTGGACGAACTCAGGCGGCGCAATTTCATTCGCCCGGAGCAGTTTCCCTACCGGACGCAAGGCGGCCGCCTCTATGATGTCGGCGAATTTGACGGGCACATGACCCGCGCGCTGGAAAAGGCAGACGCGGAAGGGTTTGCCGCCCGGGCCAGCGAAGCCGAGGCGCGCGGCAAGCTTCGCGGCTTTGGCGCCGCGGTCTATATCGAGGCCTGCGCCTTTGCCGGCTCGGAGCCGGCCAAGCTGACGCTCGACGCCGACGGCGGCATCACGCTCTACATTGGAACCCAGACCAACGGGCAGGGCCATGCCACCGCCTACAGCCAGTTCGTCGCCGACCAGATCGGCATCGATTTCGAAAAGATCACCGTGCGCCAGGGCGACACCGACGAACTCGCCAAGGGCGGCGGCACCGGCGGGTCACGCTCGATTCCGCTCGGCGGCGTCTCGGTGTCGGCCGCGTCCGAAATCCTCGCTGACAAGATGAAGAAGCTGGCGGCCGATGAGCTGGAAGCCTCGCCCGCGGACATCGAGCTGGTGGATGGCGCTGCGCGCATTGTCGGCACCGACCGGGTGATGAGCTACGCCGACATCGCCCGCGCCGCCCGGTCCGACGAGGACCGCACCGGTCTCGCCGATGTGGTGCAGGACGAGGCCACCTATCCCAACGGCACCCATGTCTGCGAAATCGAGATCGATCCCGACACCGGCCATGTCGAGATCGTGCGCTACACCATCGTTGATGATTTCGGCATGACGGTCAATCCGGTGCTGTTGCTCGGCCAGATCCATGGCGGCGTGGTGCAGGGGATCGGTCAATGCCTGAGCGAAGGCGTCGTCTATTCAGAAGACGGGCAATTGCTGACAGCGAGTTTCATGGACTACGCCGTGCCGCGCGCCGGCGACCTGCCGTTCTTCGATTTCGAAACCCGCAACGTGCCGTCCACCACCAATGCGATGGGGATCAAGGGTGCGGGCGAGGCGGGTACGATCGGCGCCTGCCCGGCGGTGATGAACGCGCTGGTGGATGCGCTCGACCGCGCCCGCGGCGTGCGCTACATCGAAATGCCGGCGACGCCGCAGCGGGTGTGGGAAGCCTTGAACCTGTAGTCGCAAGCCGATGATCCATCAGCCCGACCCGGGTGGATCATCAGGTTTATTGATCAGACGACGGCCCGGGATCGGGCTATGGTTTACATCGCAGGCCGCCGAGGCAGGCAAACACGATCCGCTGGCCTTGCCGGTTTTGCGGGCCGGATCACGAAAGAGGTCATGTGACTGACAACACGCACGCTGCCGCCACGCCACCCGCACCGCAGCCGCCCAATTCTCCTTACTCTGGATCGCCGATGATCGGGATAGCGCTCAAGGTCGCTTCGGTCACCGTGTTTGTCTCCATGTCGACCCTGATCAAGGCCTCGGGCGAAGGCATGCCCGCCGGACAGATCGTGTTTTTCCGCTCGGCATTCGCCATTTTCCCGATCCTGATCTTCCTGGCGCTGCGCGGACAGCTCGACACTGCCTGGCGGACGAACAGCCCAATGTCCCATGTCCGGCGCGGATTGGTGGGCGTGACCGCCATGGCGCTCGGATTTTACGGCATCATGCGCTTGCCCTTGCCCGACGCGATCGCCATCGGCTACGCCATGCCGTTGTTGACGGTGGTGTTCGCGGCGCTGTTTCTGGGCGAGACCGTCAGGATCTTCCGCTGGTCGGCCGTGGCTGTCGGCCTCGGCGGCGTGCTGATCATTACCTGGCCGCGGCTGAGCCTGTTTGGTGACAATTTCGGCTCCAGCGAAGCGCAGGGCGCGCTCGCCGTGCTCGCCTCGGCGGCGTTGGGCGCAACCGCGATGATCCTGGTGCGCAAGCTGGTGCTGACGGAAAAGACGCCGACCATCGTGCTCTATTTCTCGCTGACGGCGACTGTGCTGTCGCTGGTCTCGCTGCCGTTCGGCTGGATCGTGCCGGATTGGCGGACGCTGGGTCTGATGGCGATGGCCGGGTTTTGCGGCGGGTTGGGGCAGATCCTGCTGACCCAGAGCTACCGCCATGCCGATGTCTCGACCATCGCGCCGTTCGAATACACCTCGATCGTGCTCGGCATTCTGATCGGTTATTTCATTTTCGGCGACGTGCCGACCTGGACCATGCTGACCGGCACGGCGATCGTGGTCGGGGCCGGAATCTTCGTCATCCTGCGCGAGCACGCGCTCGGCCTCGAGCGCAAGGCCCAGCGCAAGCTGGTGACGCCGCAGGGGTGAGCTGAACACGCCGGGCCTGTCATGCCCGGCATCCTGAAGCCGCGAAAGCGCGCTGGTGTTTCAGCTCAAATGTTATGGCGCCACCGGCGTTTCGCCATCATCCGTGTCCCCACCGTAAGCCGGATCCGAACGCGGGTCGAGTTCGGCGCGTTGCGGAGTCAGGTCGGGCATCGCCGCCATGGGCAGGAAGTCCGAGCGCATGTGTTCGGAGGGCTGCTCGCGGCGGCTGATGCGCCAGGCGGCGTGGGCGGAGTAGGCGGCAAAACAGATGGCGATTGCCGCAAACAGGGCGTGCGGGCCAAACTGCTCCATTGCCGCGCCGGTGATCAAAGGCCCGACCATTGTGGCGCAGCCATAGATCAGCATCAGTCCGCTCGAGACTTCCACGAACTCGTCGGGCTTGGCGTGGTCATTGGCGTGCGCGACATTGAGCGAGTAGATCGGAAACAGCACGGTTCCGAGACACAGCATTCCCGCAAAGAACACGATCCTGTTCTCGACGCCGAACGCCACCGTGACCGAGCAGGCGATGATGCCGATGAAACCCGCGAAGATCATCACCTTGCGGCGATCCATCCGGTCCGAAGCGCGTCCCAGCGGGTACTGGAAGATGGCGCCGCCAACCATGGCGATGGCCAGCATGGTCGCGCCTTCCGCGGTGGAGAGGCCCAGTCGTGTCGCGTAGACCGGTCCGAGCCCGCCCCAGGCGCTGGCGATCAGACCGGCCAGCAGAGTTCCGACAACAGCCGCCGGCGAGCGCCGGTACAGCCCCGGAACATCGAATTTCACCTGGGTCAGCGGTTGCGGAGACTGGGCGCTCGAAAGTGCTGTCGGCATGACCGCCAGCGAACAGATCAGCGCGCAGATCATGAACAGGGTCGGGCCGAGCGGATCGCCGAAGGGCACGATATATTGCCCAACCATGACGGCGAACATGCTGACCACCATGTAGACCGAAAACAGCGCCCCGCGGTTTTCGTTGCTGACCTTTTCGTTGAGCCAGCTTTCGATGATCATGTAGCCGCCGGCGATGGAAAACCCGGCCAGCGCGCGGGTCAGCACCCAGATGACGGGATGCACGATCAGCGAATGCAACAGGAATGACATCGCCATGATTGTGGTCAACGCCCCGAACACGCGCACATGCCCGACCCGCAACACCAGCCGCGGGGTGATGATGCAACTGGCGGTGAATGCGATGGCGTAGCCGGTGGCAATCAGCGAAATGGTGAAGGTCGACCAGCCTTCGGCCACGGCCCTGACCGGGATCAGATATCCCGACAGCCCCATCGCGGTGAGCAAAAAAAATGTTGAAAGCAGCAACGACGCCACCGATCGAACGGACTGGATCATGGTGGCTTCCCTGCCAAAGGCGCGGCCTTGCGAACTCCGGAATGCTCTTCCGAAGTCCGCAAGGCCGATTGCAACAGCGTTTTCTGACAGGACAGTGCCATGTCGAATCGCGACACAAAGGTCAGATTGCGACGCGGTGAAAAAATAACCCGCCGAAAGGTCTATCTCTCCGTGAGCCCCTCGATCCGGTCGCGCAGCGACAACAAGTCCATCCAGGCCAGCTGCTTTTGCGCCGGATTTCGCAAGAGATAGGCCGGATGCAGGGTCGGCAATGCCGGGATGCGGCCGTCTCCCGCCTGGTAGTCCATCCAGGTGCCGCGCAGCGCCAGGATGCCCTTGTCGGTGTCGAGCAGCGCCTTGCTCGAGACATTGCCGAGCATCACCACGATCCTCGGCGCGGCCAGCGCGATGTGGCGCTCGATGAAGGGACGGCACAGTTCGATCTCGTGCGGGGCCGGCGTGCGGTTGCCCGGCGGACGCCAGGGAATCATGGTGGTGATGTACACGCCCTGACGGTCGAGCCCGATCGCCGCCAGCATGCGGTCGAGCAATTGCCCGGCGCGGCCGACAAAGGGCGCGCCCTGGATGTCTTCATCGCGGTCCGGCGCCTCGCCGATGAACATGACGTCCGCATCCGGATTGCCGTCGGCGAACACCAGCGACTTGGCGCTGTGACGTAAGTTGCAGCCGGTAAAGCCGTCAAGCGCTTCGCGCAGTTCGGCAATCGAATTGGCGCTTTCGGCGAGCGCGCGGGCGTCCTCGAACGCGGCCTTGCCCGGGATGGTCAGCTGCGAGGCCTGCAGCGCCGGCGTCACCGGTTGCGCCGCCATGGCTTTCGGCAGGTCCTCGCGGCTCTGTTGAGGCGGGGCCGGGTTGGAGGGCCGGGATTGCTGGCTGCCGGCGCCGGGTCGAGCATCCGCGCGCTGCGCACCGGACGGGGCCCGCGACTGTGCCAGTTCGGCCGATTGGGCAAACCGGTCGACAGAAGCCTCCTCGCACAGGTCTCCGACGCCGCTGTCGGCGTAAAAGCTCAAAAGCGCGGCCAGTTCCGCCTTGCTCATTTCCGGTGCCGTGACTGCCATGACAGGGTTCTATCCGATGGCGCCGGGAGTGGGAAGTGCAGGAATTGATCCGGCCAAAGCGCTGGCGTCGACGTGACTGTTGGCTCTTGTATATTCTGTCATTCTGTGGAATATGAGAATGATGGAAATGAAATCTGCCGTCAAGGTATTGTCAGTTCTGGCGCACGAGGGGCGCGTGTCACTCCTGCAAACGCTCGTGCAGGCTGGCGAGAAAGGAGCATCGGTCAGCGATCTGGCCGATGCCATTGGACAAAACGTCAAGACAGTATCAGCGCAGTTGCAGTTGATTGCCGATGCGGAACTGGTCGGCGTGCGGCGGGAAGGCAAGCAGATGATCTACACCGCCGAATACGCGACGCTTGCGAACTTGTTTGCCTTCATCATGCACGATTGTTGCGGCGGTCATGAGCAATTGCGCCTCACGGTGCGGCGGGCCTGCGGATGCTAACCCCAATGAGCGACCGGACAGGCTGCAGCGCCAGCCCAGTTGATGTGATCAACAGTTCCTGTTTTTGCTTGCCGCTGGTCGCGGCGGAACGTCAGGCCTGCATCGCGGCCGGAAGCCGCGACAGCCGGCTTCCGGGCCTTCTGTCCGACCGGACCGGGCTCTTTGCCGGCACCGCCGTGTTCCTGTCGTCTCAGCATTACCAGCAAATGACAAGACTGGTGGAAGCGGTGGCAGTGAGCACACAAACGAGTTCCTACCAGGCGGCAATAGGCCAGCGTGATCCGGACGTGGACCTCACGCGCCAGCGCGACAGCCGCAGCTTGTTGATGGGGTTCGATTTCCACATCTCGGCCGACGGGCCCCGGCTGATTGAAATCAACACCAATGCCGGGGCGGCCTTTCTCACCAAGCAATTTGCCGGGCAGGGATCGACTTGCCTGCCGGCCGGAACCATCCGGCCTGATTTCGGCGAAGCCCGGCTGGATGCGCTTCTGGTGTCGATGTTTGTCGAAGAATGGAACAGCGTCAGACCGGGCAGGCCGCTTCGTTCCGTTGCCATTGTCGATGAGCATCCCGAAGCCCAGTATCTCTATCCCGATATGCTGATAGCGGCGGAACTGCTTGAGGCGCACGGGATCCGCGCGGTGGTTGTCGATGCTTCGGCGCTCGACTATCGCGACGGCGTGCTGATGCACGAGGGCGAAATCATCGACATGGTCTACAATCGCCTGACTGATTTCAGGCTCGAAGCGGAGGCCAACCGGGCTTTGCGGCAGGCTTATCTGGAAGACGGCGTGGTGCTTTCGCCATCGCCCCGGCATCATGCGCTCTATGCCGACAAGCGCAATCTTGTGCTGCTGGGGGGAGGCGACGGCCAGCCCGGCGCTCTGGGACCCGACATCCGGACGATGATTCCTCAGACGCAGGCAATCGGCGAGATCGATCCGGTAGCGGCCTGGCGTGATCGCAGGACGATGTTTTTCAAGCCATCCGGCGGCTATGGCAGCAAGGCTGCCTATCGCGGCGACAAATTGACCAAACAGGTCTGGGAAAGGCTTCAGGCGGGCGATTATGTCGCCCAGCAATTTGTCCCGCCCGGCAACCGCGGCCTGATGGTGGACGGCGCGCCGGTGGATCTCAAATATGACATCCGGCTCTTTGCCTATGCCGGCAAGCCGCTGTTTGCAGTGGCGCGGATGTATCGCGGCCAGACCACCAATTTCCGCACGCCCGGCGGTGGACTGGCGCCGGTCATCCTGGTTTAATTCAGTTTTACGGACTGCAAATGAAAATGCCCGGGACCAGGTCCCGGGCATTTGGCATGGCGTCAATGCGGCCAATCCCCGAAGGGATACGCATCAAGGGCAGGGTCAGGCGTTGTAGTCGCCTTCGCCGCCTTCGGCGTCTTCGTCGTCATTGTAGTCCGGATCGGTGGCGGCGGCTTCGGCGGCTTCCGCGGCGGCTTCCTCGTCGATGCCGTAGATGGCGTCGGCAGACGACAGGTCTTCGCCCTTGAGCTGGCGTTCGGCTTCATCGGCGGAACGGGCGACGTTGAAGGTGACCGTCACGTTGACGTCGGCGTGCAGCACCAGCGGCACCGTGTGCAGGCCGATGGTCTTGACCGGGTTGTTCATGTCAACCTGGTTGCGGCCGATGGTGAAGCCGTTGTCGGCGAGAACGGCGATCACGTCGCGGGCCGCGACCGAGCCGTAAAGCTGTCCGGTTTCACCGGCCGAGCGAACCACGACAAAGGTCTTGCCGTTGAGCTTTTCGGCGATCTGCTCGGCTTCCGACTTGCGTTCGAGGTTGCGGGCTTCCAGCACCACGCGCTGGGCTTCGAAGCGGGTCTTGTTGGCGGCGTTGGCGCGCAGCGCCTTGCCCTGCGGCAGCAGGAAGTTGCGGGCGTAGCCGTCGCGAACCTTGACGGTTTCGCCCATCTGGCCGAGCTTTGCGATGCGTTCAAGAAGAATGACGTCCATGGTGATGTTCCTTTTGAGTGGTGTTGGTCGAGACGTGGTTTCAGGGTTTGGATTTGGGACCGGAGCCGGTCACCGTCAGTGTGCGGGCGGTGTCGAACAGCCCGAGAAACAGAAAAAAGCCGATCGGAATGGTGAAAATGACGGTCGACAGATAGGCCGTCCACAACAACAGCCCGCGCGCCGGCTTGCCGCGGGTGCGATGATGCACGATGGCGAACCCGGCCACGACGAAGCCGATGCCGAATGCGCCGATAAGGGTCCAGCCGATCAGTCCGATGCCGCCTCCGAAAAAGCTCATCACCACCCCGGCTGTCAGCGCGATCGCTCCGAGGCGCGGCATCCGGAGCTGTGACGGAACGTCATCCTTGGGGCGCTTCGAGCGGCCCGACAGCCGCACGATCGCGGAGGCGACATACCAGCCGGCGAACAGGATCAGCACCCACATCGCGGCCTGGATCGCCGGCAGCGCGAACAGGAAGAAGGTCTTCATCTCTTCCATGCCTTCGGCTGTTGGCTGGTAGTCGGCATTGCTGTCCTTGATGGTCGCGACAAAGACGTCGACCAGCTCGCCGACAAAATCCGGGCCATAGCCGGTGGCAAGCCCGACGGCCACGAGGCCGACACAGACACAGGCCGAAATGTTCATGAAAATGTCTGAAACCGGATACCAGGCGACAGCGCCTTCGGGGCCGCCGACTTCCTCGGCCGGTCGGGCGAGATTGGAAAGATGGGCGATCCAGGCGGCCGGCGCCAGCGTGGTGACGGCCGAGACAAGCGCCGACTGCGGCGTCGTGGCGACGCCGATGATTGTCATCGCGCAGCCGACGGCCACAATGGAGGCAAGATTCGACCAGCCCAACCCGGCAATCAGCACAGGCAGCGCGGCGGCGGCGAAAAGAAAGAACGACAGGCTTGAGGGGGAACCGGCGCTGACAAGCAGAAACGCGGCGGAAACGCCGGCGAGCAGGCCCACGAGGAGCGATGTGCTTTGCTGTGTCATGTTTCGCTGTCCTGCCTGAAGCAGTTAGAGGCGATCATTCGCCCCAACCCGGGATTTGGCGGCCCAGACCCCGCGCCCGTCGCGGGAAGGGAGTGGGATCCGGCGAAGAACGCCGAATCCCGGTTTGATACTTAACGCAGCACGTAAGGCAGCAGGCCGAGGAAACGGGCGCGCTTGATCGCCTTGGCGAGTTCGCGCTGCTTCTTCTGGCTCACGGCGGTGATGCGGGAAGGAACGATCTTGCCGCGCTCGGAAATGTAGCGCTGCAGCAGACGGACGTCCTTGTAATCGATCTTCGGCGCATTCGCTCCCGAGAACGGGCAGGTCTTGCGACGGCGATGGAACGGACGGCGTGTCGGGATCTGGTTGATGTCGACCATTGTCTGTTCTCCTATTCGCGGTCTTCGCGCGGACGGCGCGGGCCACGGTCGCCACGATCACCGCGATCGCCACGGTCACCGCGATCACGATCGCCACGCGGACGGTCGTCACGGTCGCCGCGCGGGCGGTCGTCACGGTCACGCTTCTGAAGCATGGCCGACGGGCCTTCTTCATGGGCGTCGACGGAAACGGTCATGAAACGAAGAATGTCTTCGTTGAAGCGCATCTGGCGCTCCATTTCCTTGACGGCGTCCGACGGTGCGTCGATGTCCATCAGCGCGTAATGCGCCTTGCGGTTCTTGTTGATGCGGTAGGTAAGGGACTTCAGTCCCCAATGTTCAATGCGCCCGACTTTGCCGCCATTAGCTTCGATCACGCCCTTGTATTGTTCCACAATGGCTTCGACCTGCTGGCTGGAGACGTCCTGCCGGGCAAGGAATACATGTTCATAGAGAGCCATGAATGACTTGCCTTTCTTGCTTTATACATCACCCGGATCCGGCGCTAAGCCCCAACGACTTGTCCTGTCGGCGTTTGGCCGGGCAAGAAAGACGTGGTATCGAGACGGTCGTGAGCGGAGACACGGGAGGCCGGAGCGCTTTTGCCCCTAGGATCCTTTTCAGGATCGCACCCTCCGTTCAGCCACCAGCCAGATGACCGGGTGTTCGAACAGTCGCGCTTATACGCGGTTTTTGGCTTATTGCAAGTGCGAAGCAGCTCGGCAGCGGCGGGCGAGGGCGCAAACCGGCCTTCACCGGCGTCTGACCGCCGGAGTGCCCCGTTTCGGTCGTACCGGTAAGTTCTGAATCAACTGCTTAACTCCGGTTTCATCGCTGCATGAGCACAATGATCCCGGAATTCCGTGATCTTGGAAGTTTGCGCCGGAAACTCGGTCCAGCGGCCATGCCGGCCTGATCTTTGTAACGAAGGAAACGCCCATGACCTCACTCCTGAAGGCTCTGTTTGTCGGGGCGGCGCTGGCGCTCGGCGGCGTTTCCGCCCAGGCTGCCGGCTCCGACAATGTGGTGCTGACCATCTCCGGCAAGGTGGCTAACGGCGAAGCAGTCGATTTCACCCTTACGGAACTTGAGGCGCTTGGCACAAGTACCATCACCACCAGTTCGCCCTGGGAGGACGAGGCCATCACCTATGAAGGCGTGCCGATGGCCGTCTTGATGCAGGCGGTCGGCGCGACGGGCGGCACGGTAACCATCACCGCGCTCAACAAATACCGTACCGAAATTCCTGTCGCGGATTTCGCCGATCATGGCGTCATCCTGGCCAGCCGCAACAATGGCGAGCCCATGCCGATCGCCAACAAGGGCCCGTTGTTCGTGATCTATCCCTTCGATGACAAGCCGGAGCTGGATACGGAGGTCTATCACGCGCGGTCGGCGTGGCAGGTTCGCAGCATGGTCATCAGCGAATAGGTCGCGGCTTGAGCGTCGGAACCATTCATGCGGCTCCCCACAACCACATTCAATCTGATCGTCATTGCCAGCTTTGTCGCGCTGGGCGCGGTTGGCTGGATGCACACCCGTCTGGCGACCGCGACGGATGCGTCCGTGGCCCGTTCCGCCCGCTATGACGTGACATGGACCGGGTCGGCGGGCCGGATGGAAATGCTCGAGCTGCGAAAGCTGATGTCCGATTTTCTTGCCAGCGGCAGTCCGGAGGATGCGGCACAAGTCAATTTATACGCCCAGATCGTCGAGGGCCGGTTGGCCAACTGGGATTCCGGCCTTTTCAGGGAATATATCGATTACGCGCCTGAGCGCCGGATCGAGTTCGATCAGGCGCGGGCGGAATTTGGCGACGCCGTCACCGAGTTCGCCAATCTCCAGGACCCTGCGGTCCAGGCTAAAATCCTCAAGAAACTCGATCTGGTCGCCCCGGTCATGGACCTTATTGGCGCCGATGCCCAATCTCACACCGTGATGGTCAATTCCGGCATCCGCGACCAGTTGGTCCACGAGCAGCGTTTGCAGAAATACCTGTCCTTCGGGTTGATTGGCGTGGGAACGGTGCTGTTGTTGGTGATGATGCACCAGAACAGGTCGCTCGAACGCGCCCGCCGCGCTGCCCGCGAGGCCGCGATGGGGTTTTCCGATCTTGCCCACCATGACGGCTTGACGGGACTTCCCAACCGGCTTGCCTTTACAACCGCATTCGACGCGGCGATGGACACCGAGGACGGTGGACCCACCATGCTGGCGGTGTTCGCGATCGATCTCGACGGCTTCAAGGCGGTCAATGATCTGCTCGGCCACGCCGCCGGCGACGATTTGCTGGTGGCCGTCGCCGACCGGCTCAGGCGCATGGTTTCCAAATCGGGCCTGCACAACATCGTGTCGCGTTTCGGCGGAGACGAGTTTGTCGTGCTCTTGCAGGGCGAAGCCGCTGTTGCCCGCCACGAGGCCATTGCCGGGGAAATCCTGGAGGAACTGGGCCGGCCCTATGTCATCCAGCGCAGCACCGTGGCCATCGGCGCCACCATCGGCGTATCGGTGCTTGATCGCGCCAGGGACATCGCCTCCAACCCGTTGCTCGATGCCGATCTGGCGCTCAACAACGCCAAGGCGCTGGGGAAGGGCATTGTGGTCACGTTCGAGCCTTCGATGCGCCGGGATTTCGAGCGGCGTGGCCGTCTTGAATCCGATCTCAAAAGCGCCCTTGGCAATGGCGACATCTTTCCGTTCTATCAGCCGCAAGTGGACATCGAAACCGGCCAGCTGGTCGGTTTCGAGGCCTTAGCGCGCTGGAATCATCCGGAACTGGGCTGGATTGCGCCGAACGAGTTCATCCCGATCGCTGAGACCTCTTCGCAAATCGTCGAACTGGGTCGCTGCATTCTGACCACCGCCTGTTCCCAGGCGATGGTGTTTCCGGGCACTCTGAGGGTCTCTGTCAATCTTTCCGTTGGGCAGATGCTGCGCGATGACGTCATCGGCATGGTGACCGATGTACTCGCGAGCACAGGCTTCCCGGCCGGCCGGCTGACGCTGGAAGTGACCGAATCGTTGATGATGTCCGAACCGGAACTGACGGCGCGCATCCTGAAAAGCCTCAAGGGTCTCGGCATTTCGATTGCGCTCGACGATTTCGGCACCGGCTATTCGGCGCTGTCCTATCTGCGTCAGTTTGATTGGGACGAGTTGAAGATCGACAAGCTGTTCGTTGACGATCTTGGCAATGAACCGCGGTCGCTGTCGATTATCGAGGCTGTGGTCGATCTGGCCAGCCAGCTCGGCATGCGGGTTGTCGCCGAGGGCGTCGAGACCACCGAGCAGCACGCGATCCTGCGCAAGAGCGGCTGCCACATTGCCCAGGGCTATCTGTTCGGCCGCCCGCAGCCGATTGACGAGGTTCATTTGACGCTGCTGAGGTCGCTTGCCGCGGGCGAACCCGACCCGGACCGGACCGTCAGCATCTGAAACCGGCATCTTGCCAGAATCACGTTTCGCGCAGACTGTGCCGCAGTTAGTCGTCTCCAGTTGCCTCTTTTATCGCGTTAGCCAGCCCATTGGTCCAGAATCGCCTTCCGCTCGTCGAGTTTCCGCCGGCCAGACCCGGGGTGAACTCATTCGCAATTCTGGCCGCCTGCGAGGCTTCGGCCCGGGCGACATTGATTTCGGTCTATCCGGTGTTGATGTACCGGGCGCTGGGCAGCGCCGCCACGGTGTCGGAGGTCTATGTCCTGATCGGCCTGACCGGGCTCTTGTGCGCCTTGAGCGTGCCCTTGCTGGCCCGCTACGTGCCGCGGCGCTGGCTCTACACGCTGGGGGCGCTGATCATGATCGCCGGAAGCGTGCTGGGTGGCTTCTTCGATGCCCGGTTCGTGCCTTATGCGGTTGCGGCCAATTCGGTCGGGCTGGTCATCCTGGCGGTGTGTTTCAACGCCTATGTGATGGATTATGTCGAACGCTCCTCCATGGGCAGGAACGAAAGCCGGCGGTTGCTGTTCAGCGGCATTTCCTGGAGCGTCGGACCCTTCCTCGGCGTGGTGCTGATGGACTGGCACCCGCAGGTTCCGTTCCTGATCTCGATCGCCGCCTGTCTGGTGATGCTCGGCTTCTTCTGGCATTTGCGGCTTGGCGACGGAAAAGTCATCACCAAGGCGCGCAGACCGCCGGTCAATCCGCTGCGCTACATCCCGCGGTTTTTCCGTCAGCCCACCCTGGTCGCGGGCTGGTTTTACGCCACGATGCGCTCCGTCGGCTGGTCGATCTACATCATCTACGTGCCGATCTTCGCGGTGAAATCCGGGCTCTCCGACCAGATCGGCGGGCTGGCGCTGTCGATTTCCAACGGGTTTCTGTTTCTCACGCCGGTGATGCTCGGCTACCTGCAGAAAACCAGCGTCCGCAGCGCCCTCGTCACCGGATTTGCCGGCAGCGGCCTCCTGTTCGTTGGCGCCACGCTGATCTCGGTCTTTCCCTATCCGGCGATCGCCCTGCTGGTGTCGGCGACGCTGTTTCTGATCCTGCTCGATATCTGCGGCGGCCTGCCATTCCTGCTCACGGTCAAACCGTCGGAACGCACCGAGATGGCGGCGGTCTATTCCACCTTCCGCGATGTCGCCGCAGTCGGCTCCCCCGCATTCGCGCGGCTGGTGCTGGTGTTCGTGCCGGTGCAAGGCGTGTTTGCCGGTATCGGCCTGGTGCTGATCGGCTGCGCCCTGATCGCCCGCCGGACCCATCCGGGCCTGGGCCGGCGCCGTCATTGAGACGAGATCAAGGGGCCGCGGCCATCGTGAGGGCTGCTTTTCCCGGCAAACGTTTTTGGCTGCTCAGATCGGCAGCGGATGCGCTCGCCGCGCCGTTGCGATGTCCTCGAGCACGGCCTCGGACAGCTTGACGTCCTTGGCGCCGATGGCGGTCTTGAGCTGGTCGATCGTCGTCGCGCCGATGATCGCCGCGGTCATGAACGGCCGGGTCAGGCAGAAGGCGATGGCCATCTGCGCCGGGTCCAGTCCGTGCTTGGCGGCGACCTCGAGATAGGCGGCGGTCGCGGCTTCCGTTTCCGGTCTCCAGCGTCCGTTGAGGTTTTCCACCCGCGCCCGGCGCGAGCCCTCCGGAATGGCTCCGCCCTGGTATTTGCCGGTCAGGATACCCCCCGCCAGCGGCGAGAACGCCAGCAGGCCCATATCCTCATGATGCGCCACTTCGGCCAGATCGGTGTCGAACATGCGGCAGATCAGGCTGTATTCGTTCTGGATCGAGGCGACGCGCGGCAATCCGTGTTCCTCGGCAAGCCGGACGAACTGCATGGCGCCCCAGGCGCTTTCGTTGGAAAGGCCGATGGCGCGGATCTTGCCGGCCTTGACCGCGTCGCCGAGCCCTTCCAGCGTCTCCCGGATATCCGGAACCGTGCCCGCCTTGTCCTGGGTGCTGGCGTCAAAGGCCCAGTGCTTGCGAAAATGATAGGATCCGCGATTGGGCCAGTGCAGCTGGTAGAGATCGATATGGCCGACGCCGAGCCGCTTCAGGCTGCCGTCGACCGCCTCCATCACCGAAGCCCGGGTAAAGCCCTGGCCGCCGCGAATCCATTTGATCCCGTCGCCGCCCATCTTGGTGGCGAGAATGACGTCATTGCGCTTGCCCGAGGCGCGGAACCAGCTGCCGATATAGTCCTCGGTGCGGCCTTGGGTTTCGGCCCGTGTCGGCTGGGTCGGATACATTTCCGCCGTATCGAAGAAATTGACGCCCTCGGTCAGCGCGTAATCCATCTGCGCATGGGCTTCGGCTTCGGTGTTCTGTTCGCCCCAGGTCATGGTGCCCAGGCAGATCTCGCTCACCATCATGCCGGTGCGTCCGAGCGGATTCATTTTCATTCGGGCCATCCTCTTGCTTCCGGCCCTGTTGTTTGCGGGCGCCTGTCAAAGTTTGGCGCACAATAGCCACCGCGCCGCCCGGTGCAACCCATTCATGGTGGAAACGATCAGGCCATGGTGGAAACAACCAGGCCATGCCGCGATCCGCCACGGCTGGCTCAAAACAGCCAGATCACATAGCCCGCATAGACGCCAAGCATGACTAGCCCGGCCAGCCGGTTGATGCGTCCTGCAAGCAGGATCAGGCCGATCAGCATGAGCGAAACCACAACCATGAAAGGAATGTCGAATCGCGCCATCGAAGCTTCGATCGGCAACGGCGTGACCAGGCCGGTGATGCCCAGAATGCCGAGAACGTTGAAAATGTTGGAGCCGACGACATTGCCCAGCGCCACTTCGGCATGGCGGCGGAAGGCCGCGACAACGGAGGTCGCCAGTTCCGGTAGGCTGGTGCCGACGGCAACGATGGTGAGCCCGATGACGGCCTCGGAGATGCCGAATTCGCGCGCGATCGAGGTTGCGGCGTCAATCAGCAGGCTGGCGCCGACAAACAGCGCGCCAAGGCCGCCCAGGATGAACAAGGCCTCCTTCCAGCCCTCCATCTTGACCACCAGTTCGGCTTCCTCCGCCGTCATGCGCCGGCGGTCGGTGTGGGTGACCCAGGCGAGATAGAGGGCGAGCGAGACAAACATCGCCAGTCCGAGCCAGAAATTGATGACGCCCCAGAACCCCAGACCCAGCATGACGAGCGCCGCAAGCAGCATCATCACCAGATCCCGGTTGAGATTGGCAATGCGCGCGGCAATCGGCGAGATTGTCGCGGCAACGCCGAGAATGAGCAGGATATTGGCCGTGTTGGAGCCGACCACATTGCCGATGGCGATGGCTGGCGACCCGGTTAGCGCTGCCTTCAGCGACACCAGCAGCTCCGGCATCGAGGTTCCGAAACCGACAACGGTCAGCCCGATCAACAGCGGCGGCATGCCGAGCCTGTTGGCCAGCGATATGGCGCCACGCACCAGATAGTCCGCGCCAAAGGTCAGCAACGCAAGCCCGGCCAGCAGTGTAACGATGTTGAAAACCATGATGGTGTCCTCAGGGCACATGCACAACCGCGCGAAGACATCGCAGCGGCTGGGCGTGCCGGCGTCGGAAAATTGGGGTGAGCGCCGGCGGCGGCGCTCGCGAGATGCGTTCAGTCGGCGTTTTCGGGGTTCATCTCCGCCGCGATCGCCAGCTTGGCCGTCATCCATGTCGCCCAGAGCGCCACCGGGGCGATCAGCGCGATCATGATCAGATCGCCGATGGTGGCGAGATCAAGGAAACCGTCGATGGCCCATACAGCGGCAATGGCCACCAGCCAGATTTCCGAACCGATCAGCACGATGGCGCCGACTGCGGTCAGAAAGGCGACGAACCTGGATTTGGGCAAAGGCATGGCGGGGGTGTCGGCTGAAGTGGCCGGGGCGGGGCGTGACGCAGGGTGCGGCATCTGTGTATATCCGGAAGGCGCTGCTGGGTCCGAGCGCAACGGGCAAGATGTGACGGCGAGAGGCGGCAAATACAAGACGCAAGCAGGCCGCGCCGCGAAATTATTTTCGAAACCCATTTTTCCAAACCCGTTTTTCCGAATACCCCGTTTTTCCGAATACAACGGGCTCGCCAGGGCCAGATCCCCGCCGGATCCTGCTTGTCCCTCGTGCCTTGCGCTTGCGCGCAAGCTTGACACCGGCTCCGCGAATGTGAATTGAAGCGGCAACGGGACACATCATGATGGGAGCCGCGACATGGCCATGGCATTCACTTTTCCGGGGCAGGGCAGCCAGGCGGTCGGCATGGGCAAGGATCTTGCCGCCGCCTATCCGGAGGCAAGGGCGGTGTTCGACGAGGTCGATGCGGCGCTCGGTGAACATCTGTCGGCGGTGATCTTTGACGGGCCCGAGGAGACGCTGACGCTGACCGCCAACGCCCAGCCGGCGCTGATGGCGGTGTCGATGGCTTTGATCCGCGTGCTCGAGGCCCACGGGCTCAACCTCGCAAACGCCGCCAGCCATGTCGCCGGCCATTCGCTTGGCGAGTATTCGGCCCTGTGCGCCGCCGGCATGTTCTCGATTTCCGACACGGCGCGGCTGCTGCGCATTCGCGGTAACGCCATGCAGGCCGCGGTTCCCGCCGGCGAGGGCGCGATGGCGGCCATCATCGGGCTCGATCATGAGGCTGTTGAAGCGGCTTGCGCGGAAGCGCGGTCGCTCGGCGCGGTACAGATCGCCAACGACAATGGCGGCGGCCAGCTGGTGATCTCGGGCCTCAAGCCCGCGGTCGAATCGGCCGCCGCAATCGCCACCGCCAAGGGCGCCAAGCGCGCGGTCATGCTTCCGGTGTCCGCACCGTTCCATTCAAGCCTGATGCAGCCCGCAGCCGACGCCATGCGCGAGGCGCTGGCCGGGGTCGCAAAATCAGCGCCCGTCGTTCCGGTCATTTCCAATGTCCGCGCAGCGCCGGTCTCCGATCCCGACGAGATTGCGCGATTGCTGGTCGAGCAGGTTACCGGCCAGGTGCGCTGGCGCGAGACGGTGGAATGGTTTGCCGCCAACGGCGTCGATACGCTGGTTGAAATCGGCGCCGGCAAGGTGCTGACCGGCCTGGCTCGCCGCATCGATCGCTCGATCACCGGATTGAATGTTTCCGGCCCGGACGATATCGACCCGTTTCTGGCCGCAATCGACGGGCAAAAAGCCTGAATTCAGGTTTTCCTGAACCCAGGATCAAATTGCAGTAGTATCCCGAAAGGACCATCCATGTTCGATCTGACCGGCCGCAAGGCCCTGGTGACCGGCGCAACCGGCGGAATTGGTGAAGCCATTGCCCGCCAGCTTCATGGCCGCGGCGCCACCGTCGGCCTTCACGGAACCCGCGTCGAACGGCTTGAAGCGCTTGCCGCCGATCTCGGCGAGCGGGTGATGATGTTTCCGGCCGACCTGTCGGACCGGGACGCCGTTTCGGCCCTCGGCAAGGCCGCCGAGGCGCAGCTCGAAGGCGTCGACATTCTGGTCAACAACGCCGGCATCACCAAGGACGGGTTGTTCGTGCGGATGACCGACGAGGCCTGGGATCAGGTTCTGGAGGTCGATCTGACCGCGGCCTTCCGTCTCACCCGTGAACTGACCCATCCGATGATGAAGCGCCGCCATGGCCGCATCATCAACATCACCTCGGTTGTTGGCGTTGCCGGCAATCCCGGCCAGGCGAATTATTGCGCCGCCAAGGCGGGCATGATCGGCTTTTCCAAAAGCCTCGCCCAGGAGATCGCGCCGCGCAACATCACGGTCAATTGTGTCGCCCCGGGCTTTATCGAAAGCGCCATGACCGACAAGCTCAATGACAAGCAGCGCGAAACGATTTTGGGCAGCATCCCCTTGCGCCGCATGGGGTCGGGCGCCGAAATCGCCTCCGCCGTCACCTGGCTTGCCTCCGACGAGGCCGCTTACGTCACCGGCCAGACCATCCACGTCAACGGCGGCATGCTGATGGTCTGACCGCCCGGCCGGCCAACCGGACCGGTCAGGGACGTCACCCGGCGGCGGGAATCACGGCTTGCGAGAATTTTCCGGCTTTGCCCGCATGCCAAACCATGGTACTTCGCCCACGCCGTAAGTGTTGACGAGCGCCGGTTTCGGGCCGAAAAGTGCCGAAATCCACAGCTCCGGCTTTGACGGAACCAAGTCTGGCGCATAAAGATGTGCAACAAGCTTGATTACCCATGCTTGCGCAGGTAACGAGGCGCAAGAACAATGTGAAACAGGTCGAGGAATCCGACATGAGCGACATCGCAGACCGCGTAAAGAAAATTGTCATCGAACATCTGGGCGTTGACGCTGAAAAGGTGAACGAAGGCGCAAGCTTCATTGATGATCTCGGTGCGGATTCGCTCGATACGGTCGAATTGGTGATGGCATTCGAAGAAGAATTCGGTGTGGAAATCCCCGATGACGCCGCCGACACCATCCTGACCGTCGGTGACGCGGTCAAATTCATCTCCAAGGCCCAGGCCTGAACGGACATGAACAGGCGGGCGCCTCAACTGCCCGCCTTCAAGACCGGCGCAACACCTGCGCCGGTTTGTTTTCCTTTAGTGCATGTCGCATTCGGGTGGGTTCATTTGAATGACGGTTACATGCATCATTTCAAAGCGTTACAGCGTACTTTGCACATCCCGTTGGATGCGCGCCGCTGTAGTGGCATGACTGGGACTTGAGACGATGCGAAGAGTCGTCATCACCGGCACTGGTGTAGTTTCTCCGCTTGGCTGCGGCACGGAGATCACATGGTCTCGCCTGATCGATAGCCAGAATGGCGCGTCGCGGGTCACCGCATTCGATGTCAGCGACATCGCCGCCCAGATCGCCTGCTCCGTACCGACCGATACCTCGGTCGAGGGCCACTTCAATCCGGATGACTGGATGGAGCCCAAGGAACAGCGCAAGATCGACAAATTCATCCTGTTCGGGGTCGCCGCCGCCGAAATGGCGCTCAACGACGCCGACTGGCATCCCAAGAGCTGCGAAGACCAGATCGCCACCGGCGTGATGATCGGCTCCGGCATCGGCGGGCTGGAAGGCATCGTCGAGGCGGGCTACACGCTGCGCGACAAGGGTCCCCGGCGGATTTCCCCCTTCTTCATTCCCGGACGGCTGATCAACCTGGTCTCCGGCCAGGTCTCCATCCGCCACGGGCTGCGCGGCCCCAACCATGCGGTGGTGACGGCTTGCTCGACCGGAGCGCACGCCATCGGCGACGCCGCCCGGCTGATTGCGCTCGGCGACGCCGATGTGATGGTCGCCGGCGGCGCCGAAGCCGCCATCTGCCGCATCGGTCTGGCCGGGTTCGCCGCCTGCAAGGCGCTGTCGACCTCCTACAATGACACGCCGGAAAAAGCCTCGCGTCCATATGACCGCGACCGCGACGGCTTCGTCATGGGCGAGGGGGCCGCCACGGTGGTTCTCGAAGAGTTGGACCATGCGCTGGCGCGCGGCGCCAACATCATCGCCGAAGTGGTCGGCTACGGGCTGTCGGGCGACGCCTTCCACATCACGGCCCCGGCCGAGGATGGCGATGGCGCCTTCCGCTGCATGCAGATGGCGCTCAAACGCGCCGGTCTCACCGCGGCCGATGTCGACTACATCAACGCCCACGGTACCTCGACCATGGCCGACACGATCGAACTTGCCGCGGTCGAGCGGCTGGTTGGCGATGCGGCTGAAGGGATTTCGATGTCGTCGACCAAATCCGCCATTGGCCATTTGCTCGGCGCGGCGGGTGCGATGGAAGCTGTCTTCTCGGCCCTTGCCATCCGCGACAATGTCGCTCCGCCGACGCTCAATCTCGACAACCCGGAAACCGAGACGAAGATCGACCTGGTTCCCAAGGTTGCACGCAAACGCCGTATCGATGTGGCGCTGTCCAATTCCTTCGGTTTTGGCGGCACCAATGCATCGCTCGTTTTGAGACGCTTTCAGGGTTGATGGTGGAAGTCGCCTCTGGCGGCTGCCGCTCTGACCGGTATTTCGCCACATTGAGCGGCAAGATCGCAGCATGGGATTTTGGCCCCTATCCAACTCCGGCGGAGATTGACACGTGAACGACCGCAACGACCACAACAAGGGTATTTTTGGCCGTGCCGGCGGCGCCAACGGCAATTCCGGTCCGATCGTGCCCGTCTCGCCATCCCAGGCCCTGAAGCCGGAAAAGGCGCCGCAGCCGCCCAAGCGCTCGCGCCGGGCCCGCAACCAGGTTGTCGTCTTCGCCAATTTCGTTCTGTCGCTGGTGATCTTCATCACCATCGTCGGCGTGGGCTTGTTCTGGTACGGCAAGACCGAGTTTGAGGGGCCGGGACCGCTCGACCGGACCACCGACTACATGGTGCGCGAGGGCGCCGGCCTCAACGAGATCGCGGCGGGCCTGGAGCGGCAGGGCATCATCGCCAATCAGCGGATTTTCTCGCTGGGCGCCAAGGGCAAGCTGGGTGACGACACGCTGAAAGCCGGCGAGTATGAAATCAAGGCCCACGCATCCATGCGTGACATCGTCGAACTGATGCAGTCGGGCAAATCCATCCTTCATTCCTTCACCGTGCCGGAGGGCCAGACTGTCCAGCAGGTGTTTGACCGGTTGCGAAACGCCGAGATGCTCACGGGCGATCTGCCTGCGGAAATGCCGGCCGAAGGCGCGCTGCTGCCGGAGACCTACAAATACTCCCGCGGCACCACACGCGCCGAAATTGTCGAGCAGATGGTCAAGGCCCAGACCAGGGCGCTCGAGCAGGTATGGGAGCTCCGCGCGCCGGACCTGCCGCTTGCAAGCCCCGAGGAGCTGGTGATCCTGGCCTCGATCGTCGAGAAGGAAACCGCCAAGGCGGACGAGCGTCCGCGCGTCGCCGGCGTGTTCATCAACCGTCTCAACCAGGGCATCCGCCTGCAGTCGGATCCCACCATCATCTACGGCCTGTTCGGCGGCGCCGGAAAACCAGCCGACCGGCCGATCTACAAGTCCGACATTGATAAGCCGACCCCCTACAACACCTATGTCATCGACGGGTTGCCGCCGACGCCGATCGCCAATCCCGGCCGGGAGGCGATGGAAGCCGTGGCCAACCCGTCGCGCACCAAGGATCTCTACTTCGTCGCCGACGGCACCGGCGGCCACGCCTTCGCCGAAACGCTGGACGAACACAACACCAATGTGGCGCGGTGGCGCAGGTTGCAGACCGAACAGGAAAAGGCGCTGGCCGATGAAAAGGCGGCCGCCGCTGAAGCTGCGGCGGCTCAGGCCACAGAGGGTGAAGCCCAAACCGAAGCCGCGCCCGAAGGCAATTGATCCGGCAGCGCCGGGCATGCGATGATTGAAATGCAGATTTGAAAAAGGGGCGGGCGAGATGGCCATCCAGTCGATGACAGGCTTCGCGCGCCACGAGGGCGAAGCCCCGGGATGCCGCTTCGTCTGGGAACTGCGCTCGGTCAACGGCAAGGGCCTGGATCTGCGGCTCAGGCTGCCACAGGGCTATGAGGCGCTCGAACAACCGGTGCGCAAGGCCGCCGCCTTGGCCCTCACACGCGGCAATCTGCAGGTCAGCCTTTCGGTCAGCGCCACCGGCGCCGCGGTCGAGGCCGTGGTCAATGAAGCAGCGCTTGAAGCGGTGATAGACCTCGTCAACAGATTGGGCGACCGCATTGACGCCCGCAAGCCGGCGCTCGACGGCATCCTCGCCATCAAGGGCGTGCTTGAGTTCCGCGATCCCGAACTGTCCGACGAGACCCGCGCGGCGCGCGACCAGGCGATCCTGGCGGGCTTCCAGACCGCGCTTGAGGCGCTCAAGGCGATGCGGCAGTCCGAAGGCGCCGCGCTCGCCACGGTGCTGGGCGAACAGGTTGACCAGATCGAGGCGCTGACGCTTGCCGTCGAAGCCGATCCATCGCGCTCGCCCGAGGCCATCCGCGCCCGGCTCGCCGAGCAACTGGCGAGCCTGATGGACGCCGGCGCCGGACTCGACCGCGACCGGCTGCACATGGAGGCGGCGCTGCTCGCCACCAAGGCGGATCTGCGCGAGGAGATTGACCGGCTCAAGGCTCATGTCGCCGCGACCCGCGCGCTGCTTTCGGGTGACGGCGGCGCCGGCCGGCGGCTCGATTTTCTCGCCCAGGAATTCAATCGCGAAACCAACACGATCTGCTCGAAGTCGAATGCGGCGCCGGTCACCGCCATCGGACTTGATTTGAAGGTGCTGATAGACCAGTTTCGCGAGCAAGTTCAGAATCTGGAGTAGCGATGAGCCAACCGCCCGCCAATCTTCCGTCGGCCCGCATCAAGCGGCGCGGCCTCATGCTGGTGATGTCCTCGCCATCGGGCGCTGGTAAATCTACTATTGCAAGAGATCTGCTTGGGCATGTGATTGCCGCAGAGCAGGCATTAAATCTATCGGTAAGTGTAACCACGCGACCGCGTCGCGCCAGCGAAATAGAAGGTGTTCATTACCATTTTATTTCGCATCGCGAGTTTGAACGTATGCGAGATTCCGAGGCGCTGCTGGAATGGGCCGAAGTGCATGGCAATTTCTATGGCACACCGCGTGAAGCGGTTGAAAATGCGATGGCGGAAGGCCGCGACATGCTGTTCGACATCGATTGGCAAGGTGCGCAGCAATTGCAGGAAAAGATGAGCGCCGATGTGGTCTCCATCTTCATCCTGCCACCATCGATGGAGGAGCTTCGCGCCCGGCTGCATCGCCGCGCCGAAGACACAGACGATGTGATCGAGCAGCGGCTGGCCAATGCGCGCTCGGAAATCGAGCACTGGCGCGAATATGATTATGTCGTCGTCAATGACGATCTCGACCGGGCCTATTCCGCCGTGCGCGCCATCGTCCAGGCCGAACGCCTGCGCCGCGACCGCCGCCCCGGCCTGTTCGATTTCGTCAAGGGGCTGCTGGAAGGTTAGGGACGTCCGGGACGGTATCTTGGCTCTGGTTCACCGCGCCATCAGCCGCGGCATGCCCCGGTGTCCGTCCGTCAACCCGATCGCCGCCTGCACGATGGATTCCGCATCAATGCCGAAATGGCGGTAGAGATCGCCGATGGTGCCGGTCTGGCCGAAATGCTCGACGCCGAGCGGAATGGTCTGGTGACCCTGCACCGAGCCGATCCAGCCGAGCGTGGCCGGATGGCCGTCGATGACGGTCACCAGCTTGCAGTGCCGGGGCAGGGCGGCGGTCAGCGTCTCGATATGGCTTTCGGCCGATGCATTGCCACGGGCGCGGGCGCGCTGCGCCGCGGTCCAGCCGGCATTGAGCCGGTCGGCGGAGGTCACCGCCAGCACGCCGACGTCGCGGCGGGTCTCGGCGATGCGGCCCGCAGCCCGGATAGCCTCGGGCGCCACTGCGCCTTGATAGGCGATCACCACCTCGCAGTTGGGACCCGGCTTGCGCAGCCAGTAGGCCCCGTCGATGGCGCCCTGGCGGAAATCCTCGTCGGCGCGGGTGCCCGGCTGTTCGATCGGGTTGGTGGTGAGCCTGAGATAGACCGAGCCGCCGGTCTCGTCCCTGAGCCATGTGCGCTCGTCCGGATCGCCCTCGCCATCCTTCTGCATGTAGTCGAAGGCCCATTTCATGATCAAAGCCAGCTCGTCGGCAAAGGCCGGTTCGAACGCCGCCAGCCCGTCCTGGCTCATGCCGATCAGCGGCGAGCCGATCGACTGGTGCGCGCCGCCCTCGGGCGCGAGCGTCACGCCTGACGGCGTGCCCACGATCATGAAGCGCGAATCCTGGTAGCAGGCGTAGTTGAGGGCATCCAGCCCGCGAGCGACGAAGGGATCGTAGACCGTGCCGATCGGGATCAGCCGCTTGCCGAACAGCGAGTGCGACAGTCCGGCCGCGCCCAAGAGCAGGAACAGGTTCATCTCGGCGATGCCGAGCTCGATATGCTGGCCTTCTGGCGCGAATTCCCATTTCGCGGTCGAGGGGATGTTGTGGGTCTTGAAGGTGTCGGCGCGCGCCTCGCGGGCAAACAGCTTGCGCCGGTTCACCCACGGCCCGAGATTGGTGGTGCCGGTGACATCGGGCGAGGTGGTGACGATCCGCGCCGCAAGCTCGCTGCCGGTCTTGGACAGATCGTCGAGGATCTTGCCAAACGCCATCTGCGTCGAGATCTCGCGGTCGGACGCGATCTCGATCTCGGGCGTGGCGATCACGTGGTCGGAATAGCGCCGCAGGCCCTTGGCAAAGAACGGCGTCCGGTCGAGATAGGCCTGCAGCGCCTCGGGATCGGCGACGGTGGCGAACTTCTCCCATTCCTGGCCCTCGGGCACACCCATATGGCGCTGCCACTCGGCCATCTGGGTCTTGTTCATCAGCCCGCCATGATTGTCCTTGTGCCCGGCGATCGGGGTTCCCCAGCCCTTGATCGTGTAGGCGAGAAAGCAGACCGGCCGGTCGTGGTCGATCGCGGCAAAGGCATCGGCCATGGTCGAGACGCAGTTGCCGCCGAGATTTTCCATCAGTTCCGCCAGTTCGAGGTCGGAGCGCGCCTCGATCAGAGCGGTGACGTCGCCCTGGTCGCCAAGATCGTCCATCAGGTGCTTGCGCCACACCGCCCCGCCCATGAAAGTCAGCGCCGCATAGAGCTGGTTGGGGCAGCTGTCGATCCAGTCCTTGAGCTTGTCGCCGCCGTTTTCGGCAAAGGCCGCGCGCTGCAGATGGCCGTATTTAACCCGCACCACATCCCAGCCGAAGGCCTCGAAGATCTTCTCGACACGGCGGAACAGGCCCTCATGCACGATGCCGTCGAGCGACTGGCGATTGTAGTCGATGATCCACCAGGTGTTGCGCAGGTCGTTCTTCCAGCCCTCCTGCAGGGTTTCGTAGATGTTGCCCTCGTCGAGTTCGGCGTCGCCGACCAGCGCCACCATGCGCCCGGGCTTGAGGTCATGGCCCCAGTCCTTGGCAGCGATGTAGTCCTGCACGATCGAGGCGAACGAGGTGATCGCCACGCCCAGCCCCACCGAGCCGGTGGAGAAATCGACGTCGTCGATGTCCTTGGTCCGCGACGGGTAGGACTGCACGCCGCCTAGCCCACGGAAATTCTCCATCTTCTCGCGCGTCTGGTTGCCCATCAAATACTGGATCGCGTGGAAGATCGGCGAGGCGTGCGGCTTGACCGCCACCCGGTCCTCGGGCCTGAGCGCCGAGAAATACAGCGCCGTCATAATCGACACCATCGAGGCGGAGGACGCCTGGTGCCCGCCCACCTTGATGCCGTCCGCCTTGGGGCGGATGTGGTTGGCGTTGTGGATCATCCAGTGCGACAGCCACAACAGCCGCTGTTCGATGGTCTTGAGTTGGGCGCGCGCGTCGGGCGTCATGGGTCTTGCCTTTACTATGCAGCAGCGCGGACCGGATTTTCAGTCAGCGCCTGGGCCAGATCGTCGATGATGTCGCCGACATCTTCAAGCCCCACTGACAACCGGATCAACCCATCGGAGATGCCGTGCTCGGCCCGTTCTTCGGCGGTGTAGGTCGAATGCGTCATGCTGGCCGGGTGCTGGATCAGCGATTCGGCGTCGCCGAGCGAAACCGCGCGGCCGATCATGGTCAGCCGGTTCATCAGCCGCCGTCCGGCCTCGATGCCGCCATCGAGCTCGAACGCGATCATCGCGCCGAATCCCGGCATCTGCTTGAGGGCGAGCTCATGCTGCTCAAAACTCACAAGTCCCGGGTAATAAACCTTCGCCACGCCGGCACTGCTTTCCAGCATGGCGGCCACCTGTTGCGCGTTGGCGCAATGCCGCTCCATCCTCAGCGCCAGCGTCTTCAGGCCGCGCAGGATCAGCATGGCGTTGAACGGCGCCATCACCGCGCCGGTCATGTCCTTCATGCCGAACATGCGGATCTGCGAGACCTGCTCGGCGCTGCCGACCAGCAGGCCGGCGACGACATCGCCATGGCCGCCGAGATATTTGGTGGCCGAATGGACGACGATGTCGGCGCCAAGCTCGATCGGCCGGGTCAGATAGGGGGTGGCGTAGGTGTTGTCGACGACCACCGTGGCGCCGCCGGCATGGGCGATATTGGAGATGGCTTCGATGTCGACCAGCCGCATGTTCGGATTGGCCGGTGTTTCGAAATAGACCACCCGTGTCCGGTCCGACATCGCCGCCGCCAGATTGTCCGGATCGGTCATGTCGACATGGGTGACGGTGATGCCGAACTTGGTGAGCCCGTGGCGCATGAAGGCGAAGGTGCAGCCGTAGAGTGTCTTGTCGACGATCACTTCATCGCCCGGCGCCAGAAGTGTCCACAGGGCGGCGGTGATGGCGCCCATGCCGGAAGACAGCGCCAGTCCGGCTTCGGCGCCTTCCAGAACCGCGATGCGCCGTTCAAGAAGATCAAGCGTCGGATTTGAGATGCGCGAATAGATATGGCCCTGCCGTTCTCCGGCAAACATCTCGCCGCCGGCTTCCGCGCTTTCGAACGCAAAGGTCGAGGTCAGGTGCAATGGCGGCGTCAAGGCGCCCTCATTGTCCATCGGATTATAGCCGTGGTGGATGGCGCGGGTGGAAAAACTCTTGCTGCGGGTATTCATGACCGGATCCTTTCGCATGCATCAGCTGCAAAATCGGAGCGTCCCGCCGGATTGGACGGGATGCGCCGCGCTGATGAACGAGAGCAATATTGGCCTATCCTCAGAGGCATTAGATTGCTATTTATGTCTCTCGAGTGCATGATATTGGCATAATCTGCCAAGGAGCGAGACCATGGACAGCAAGGATCGCCAGATCATCAGGGCGCTGCAAAACAATGCCCGCATGACCAATCAGGACCTCGCGGCCGCGGTCAACCTGTCGCCGTCGCCCTGCCTGCGCCGTCTGCGCAATCTCGAAGACAGTGGCGTGATCAAGGGTTACAGCGTCGATGTCGACGCCAAGGCCTATGGTCTTCCGATGATGGTGTTCATCCGCATCCGGCTGGAACGGCACACCGGCGCGCATATCCTGGAGTTCGAGGCGCGGATCAGGGCGATAGACGAAGTGCTCGAGTGCCATCTGATGACCGGACCGGCCGACTACCTGTTGCGGGTGGTCGTCGCCGGTCTCGACCATTATGAGGATTTCATCCGCAACCGCATACACGCCATCGGCGGCATCGCCTCGATCGACACAAGCATTGTCTACGGAACCATCAAGAAGACGGGTGTCTTTCCAGCCATCCCATAGGCGGCATTGGTTTCAGGTGAGGCTGCGGTCCTTGCCAGCGGCGGCTATTTCCCGAGGCTTCTACAGCGCCCGCGCCAGCGCGCAGAACTCTTCGACGCTGAGCGTCTCGGCGCGCCGGGCGGGATCGATGCCCACCTTGCCCAACAGCGTCTCGCCGCCGAGCGGTTTCAGGCTTTGCCTGAGCATCTTGCGGCGCTGGCCAAAGGCCGCCTGGGTGACGCGTTCGAGCTTGCCAAGCTCGCAGGGCAGCCGCTCGGTCAACGGCTCAAGCTGGACCACGCTCGAGGTCACCTTTGGCGGCGGCGTGAACGCCTGCGGCGGCACGTCGAACAGGATCTCGCTGTGCGCCAGCCAGCCCGCCAGAATGCCAAGCCGGCCATAATGGTTCGATCCTGGTTTGGCCACGATCCGCTGTCCGACTTCCTTCTGGAACATCAGCGTCATCGAACTCCAGAACGGCGCGTCCGGATCGGCGGTCAGCCAGTTGATCAGCAATTGGGTGCCGACATTGTAGGGCAGGTTGGCGACGATCTTGGCCGGAGCGCCATCGGCAATGGCCCCCAGGTCGATCTTCAAGGCGTCGCCTTCCACCACCTCGAGCCGGCCGGGGTAGCGCTGTGCTATTTCGGCGAGAATCGGCAGGCAGCGCGGGTCGCGCTCGATCGCCACCACGCGGGTTGCGCCCTGGGCCAGCAGCGCCCGGGTCAACCCGCCGGGTCCCGGACCGATTTCGAACACGGTAAATCCCTCAAGCGGGCCGGCCGAACGGGCGATTTTCGCCGTCAGGTTCAAATCGAACAGGAAATTCTGGCCCAGCGCCTTTTTCGGAGCCAGCCCGTGGGCCGCCACCACGTCGCGCAGGGGCGGCAGGCCGTCAGGAGAGAAGGCCATTACGCTGTGCTTTCTGCGGCACGGGCCTCGGCATCTGCCATCGTGGCCGCCAGCCTGAGAGCGGCGACAAGACTGTCGGCGCGCGCCACGCCCTTGCCGGCCAGCGAAAACGCCGTCCCATGGTCGGGCGACGTGCGGATGAAGGGCAGCCCCAATGTGACGTTGACGGAATCATGGAACCCGAGCGTCTTGGCCGGGATCAGCGCCTGGTCATGATACATGCACAGCGCCGCGTCATAGTTTGCCCTGGCTTCAGTGTGAAACATGGTGTCGGCCGGCAGCGGTCCGAACGCATTGATGCCCTTGGCGCGCAACTGCGCAATCGCCGGCGCAACGATCTCGGCGTCCTCGGCGCCGAGCGCGCCGTCCTCGCCCGCGTGCGGGTTGAGGCCGGACACGGCAATGCGGGGGGCGGCGATGCCGAAGCGGCTGGTCAGATCCCGCGCGACAATCTCGCCGGTCTCGACAATGGCTTGGGTGGTCAGCATCTCCGACACTTGCCGGAGCGGAATATGGATGGTCACCGGCGCCACCCGCAAATGCGGCCCGGCCAGCAGCATGACCGGTCGGAGCAGCCGTTGCCGCAGCAGTCCGGGCGCCTGGTTTGCCAGATGGGCTAGATATTCGGTGTGTCCGGGGAATTCGAAGCCCGATGCATAAAGCACCGATTTGGCGATCGGATTGGTCACCACCGCGCGGGCCCGGCCCTGCATGGTGAGTTCGACCGCAAGCCTTATGGCCTCGATCACCGCCGCTGCATTGGCCGGATCGGGCGCGCCGGCAATGGCCGGTGTTGCCAGCCGGACCGGCAGCACGGGGAGGGCGGTGGCGAAACCGGCGGCCGCGTCTTCCGGCGAGGTTTCACGCATCGGGATGTCGATGCCGAGCAGCTTTGCCCGCGCCGACAACAGGTCCGGGTCGCCAATCAGGAAAAACGCCGGCAAGTCCAGGGCGGCCCGGTTTTGCCAGGCCGACAGCGCCAGATCGGGTCCGATGCCTGCAGGATCGCCCATGGTCAAGGCCAGGGCGCGGCGGTTCCCGGTCATGTCGATTGAAATCCCTATTTGTTGGCGATGACTGCGCGCTTGCGAAGCTCTTTGAGATATTTCTTCGCATCCGCCGAATCGCCGGCACCGTCGTTCTCGGCTCGGAACACCAGTTCCGCCGCCTTGTCGTCGGACACGGTCGTGGCCGAACAGATGACGATGAATTCAATCCCGCGCTCCGTCACGCGCGTCGGCGTCGCCGCACCGGTCTTGGTCTTCTCGATCAGCGGCTTCCAATCCGGCGGCAATTCCGGCTGCATGATCCGGCCAAGCTGTCGCAAGGTGACATCGCGCAGTCCGGTGATGATCGAGGCGGCGTTGTCGCAGCCCTGATAGCGGCCGCGCAACTGATCGGCCTCGCGCTTGCGGGCATTGAGCGTGGACTGGGACCGCTTGCTGGCGGGAACCACGAAAATGACCTGCTGGAGGATATATTCGGTGGTTGACGGTTTGTCGTTGCCCCGTTCAAGCATTTTTGAAACCAGGTCCTGGGTCGACATCGTGCCGCCGCCGCCACTGACGCCAACCGCCTGCAAGACCCGCGGCCAGCTCATCTGGATCTGGATGAAGCTCTTGAAATGCTTTGGAGTGACGCCTGCCTGGTTGAGGATCTGGGTCAGCTGTTTTGTCGAGAGTTTGTTGGAGGCCGCAAACCGCTCGAATGAAGCATCCACCTGACCGTCGCTGACGAGCGCGCGGACCCGGATCGCTTCCTGCAGCTTCAGGGCTTCATCGACGAGTTGCTCGCGCGCCTTGGCGCCGAGATTGCCGCTGGTCCGCTGCAATTTGAGAAATGCCACCCGGCGCGCGATGTCGACACTGGTGATCGCCTGGTTGTTGACCACGATCTTGATTTCACTGGCGGCAAACACGGAGAGCGTCGACACCGGTGCGAACGAAAACGCGGCAGTTGCTGCGAGCAACAACACGGCAAAGCGGAAGTTCGCGGAAAATCGCATACGGTCTCGTCCTCTATTCCAGTCACACAGACAATGTCAGTGTTGCAAATCCAAAGTCGCTCGTAAATGCCTGTGCGATGCGGCCAAAACGAGGCACAGGGCCGCAATGGTCCGATCATTCCTGGCCGTTGGCGTCAGAAGCTCGGTTTCAGCAGGCTGACATCATCACCCCCGCCAATATCGCCAAGGGTGCGGAAACTCAACCGCGCCCCGATCTTCCAGTCGCGGGCCTTCGTGTTGCCATCGTCGCGCGTGTGCGTATAGCCCAGCGAAAAGGCGAAACACTCGTCCTCGTAAAGAAGCCCGAATGCCCGCCTGTTGAACTTTTCGTCGACCAGGTCATAGCTGGCGGAAGCCGCGACGCGCCAGAAATCATGGATCTTGAGCGACGCCGCTGCGGTGACTTCGCGGCGATCATCCTCGGTGAATGTGTTTGGCCTGGGCGCTTTGATCTCACTGTAGGTCAGCGAGGTCGACATCCGCCCCCGGCTCAGACCGGCGCGGATGTCGGTGCGTTCAGGACGGAAGTCGTCCTTGTCGAAACGGGCGGACGCGGCGAGCGAATAACCTCTGTAAGACGCGCCGGCCAGGCCGACAAAATCCGACACATCCTCTTCAAGTCCGGAATTTCGCGTCGCCTGCGACAGGTCCGGCGTGGCAAACGAGTTGAGCCCGGCAAGATGATAGGACTGGCCGAAGATCGCCTGGGTGCCAATGCCATTGTCAAACCGGCCGGTATAGCGCAGGCCGACATTGGCGCGGACGCCGCCTTCGGCTCTGTCGAAGCCGGAAAACTTGTCACGCTCAAACAGCGAGGTCGCATCGAAAACGAAGCTCTGCGCGTCTTCGTTGGGGATCCCGCCTGCGAGCTGCTCGTCTGGCCGGACAAACACTTGCGCGATCGGTTCGATCACATGAGTTGAACCGGCGGTGGTCATCAGCACCGGGTAGCTGGCCTCCAGTCCCGCGGTCACCATGCCCCTTGCATGCGTTCCGTTGCCGGCGGCGAAAACACCGTCATAATCGGTGGGCGCGGTGTCGACATCGACCGAGTTCAAATCGCCGCGCGCGGCCAGGATCGGGGTCAGGCGCAGGCCGTTGCCGACCGTCACGGTCTTCTTCCATTCCAGTTCCGCGCTCAGGCGGGAATTTTCGCCGGCAAAGCCCCGGTAACGATCAGGGTAGAGAAGGTCGTCGGCTCCAATTTTCCGTTTTCCAATATCGTCAACCTTGCGGGACAGCGAATAGCCGTTGACGTTCACGGCCAGTTCGCCGCCGGCGACCGGATCGGAGAAAGTGCGCTTGTAATCGAGCGACGGGTGGACAAAGGCCTGCTGGCGTTCGGCTTTGTTGAACTCGTCGGCGTTCTGAATGTCAAACCGGTAAGCCCGCAGATCAAAATGGCTGCGGTTTGACAATCCCTTCAGGTAGACTTCCGACTTCACCGTGCTGCTGCCGTAATCGGTAATTCCATAGGATCGCGAGAAATTGTTATCGGTCTGGAACATGGCATCCCAGCCGAATATCCAGCGCGGATTGATCCGGAACTTGCCCTTTGTCGCGATCATGCCGCGCGTTGTTTCCAGCGCGTCGGCGGTGTTGGCGGTAAACGCTTCCGGTTCGCGCTGGGAAATGCCGGCCATGCGCAGCGTGACTTCGCCATTGGCGAAATTCCGCCGGAACTCCGCTTCGCCGAGAAACCCCTGCCTGGAGTAGGCCCGGCTCGTGAAAGTCGCGTCCATATAGGGCGAAATCACCAGATAATAAGGCACGGTGACCGAATAACCGAGATTTTCAGTGCTGCTGTAGCTGGGCGACAGAAAGCCGGACTTTCGTTTGGCGGAGCTGTCGGGAACCTCGAGATAGGGCAGGTACGCGATTGGCATGCCGAACAGCTCGAATGTTGCGTGCTGCAGCCGGATGGTTTTTGTTTCACCATTCTGGATGATGCGCTGGGCCTTGACCTGCCAGAACGGCGCCCGGTCGGGCTTTTCCTTGCAGGGCTCGCACGCGGTGTAGACGCCATTGTTGAAGGTGGTCTGGGTGCCGCCGCTGCGTTCGGCGCTTTCGGCGGCGATGCGCGTGTTGTCGGTCGTTTCGATTCGCAGCGCGTTGAGAAATCCGTCGGCGAAATCGTCGGTCACGTCAAGATTGTCGGCATAGATGCGGTTGCCGCTCGGCTCCACCATCTCGACCGAGCCTATTGCCTGCATGCGGCCGGTGTTTTGGTCATACTCGACCCGGTCGGCAACCAGTTTGTAATTGCCATAGTCGATCTGCACGCCGCCGGTCGCCACCACCACGCCGGTGTCTTTGTTGTAGGTCAGCTCATCTGCCGCCAGCAGCATCTTGGCGTCTTCCGGCACACTGACACTGCCGGGAACCGCGAGTTGGGCGGCAGCCTGGGGTGTTGCGAATGCAAAAATCGCGCAAAGGGCCGCACCAGCGTACAAGACGCCAGCCAACGCATGAACTCTCGACCGGCGCACACCCGTCACTATCCGTCCTCCTTGTGGAGAAGCACTGTCGTCCCCAACGCCGAAGCGACCAGAACCGGAATCCAGGCCGCCACTACAGGCGGAATGGTCCCGGCATTTGCAAACGCCTGGATCAACTCGGAAACGACATAAAGCACGAAGCCCGCGAGGATTCCACCCAGAAGCACCGTTAAAGACTGGCCAAAGCGTACAAATTTCAGCGACACCATGGCGGCGATCAGCGTCATCGCCGCCAAAAGTGCGGGAAGAGCCACCAAACGGTGAAATTGCATCTCATAACTGGTGGCTGGAAGCCCGAATGACTTGGCCGTGGCAATTTTCCCACTCAGCTCAAAAAACGGCACCGTGTCGGGCGAAGTCAGTGATTCGCCAACGAATTCAGCCTTGAGACTGGTCGGCACGGTTGTGGATTGCAGCCGTTCCACCGGCTCGGATCCGCGAATCCTTTTCACATCGGTCAACACCCAAGCACCATCTCCCAGTTCGGCGTGATCGGCCTCCAGGCGCTCCTTGATGCGTTGATCCTCGTCAAACAGGAAGAACGTGGCGCCCGACAGCTTAGTGCCGCCCGCCGATGTCGCCCGGGCTCCCAGCACGGTGTCGCCTTGCTCTGTTCGCTGTCTCAGCCATGGCGCGTTGTCGGTCGGGCTTCGCGAGCCCAGATTGCGTTCAACGACGATGGTCTCGGCCAATTGCAGGGCCTTGGCCGCCAATGTGTTCAAGGCGGTGATCGACAGGGCGCCGATCAGCAGGTTGGCCAGGATCAGCGGCCCGAGGAACTGCCACGCCGAAACGCCGGCCGCGCGGGCAACCACGAGCTCGTATTTGCGGTTGAGCTGCAAAAGCGTGGCGATTGAGGCGATCAGGACAACGAAGGGAATAACGGCCTGCAGCACTGTCGGCACCCGCAGGGCCGAAATCAGCAGGCCGGTGGCAATGGTGTAGTCGGCCGCGCCCGAAAGGCGGCGGCCCGATTCGTTGAAATCCACCAGCAGGATCACGAACAGAATCGCCAGGCAGTAGGTCATGAAGGTGACCATGTAACGCCGGAAGAAATAGCGCGACAATGTCGAAAACAGCAGGGTCATGCCGGGCCGCTTTCGCCGGTCGCGCGGCGCCCGCGCTGCCAGCGGTCATAGCGGACGCGGGCAAATTCGATAAGGCGATCATTCTGGCGGGCCCAGGCCCTGGGAATGGTCAGCGTCGTGCCGGTCAGCGCCAGAAACCCGAAGACCAGGATAAGCCCTGCGGGAACCGCATAGGTGAGAACCTCCATGACGACGCTGAAGCCGGCCTCGTCGCTGCTGTAGAAGCCGAATCCGCGGGCGCCCAGCGTGATCCCCGCCACGATGGCGCCGTTTTGAAACTGCTCATGCCGGTTCGAGCGGGCCTTGCCCAGGAACGTGAATGCGACCAGGCCAAAGGCCAGCGGATACATCCAGGTCGAAAAGCGCTGCACCAGTTCCTGCTTGATGACGAAGTTCGCCTTCTCGGCATAATAGTCGTCAGCCGGCGGGTTGAGCAGATAGGCCGTGGGCTGCTCCTTCGGCCTGCGGGCGGAGGACTGACCGGCCGGAACAAAGGCCGCCATGTCGAGCGCGTAGGATGTAAACGTGACGATGGAAATCTGGTTGTTGGTCAGGTTGCGTTGCTGCAATTCGCCATCGACCAGATAGAGAATATGGGTGTCGCCCAGGGTTTTGACGACGCCGTTGCGGGCGTAATAGATGGTCTCATTGCCCTCGGTCCGGGAGTCGGCAAGGAAAATGCCGCCCAACTCGCCTCCGGGCAGCTTTTCGTTGACCTGCACATAGAGACCTTCCTCCAGCCGCATGAAGGTGCCGGACCGCACCGCAACCGAGAAAAGGTCCGATTGCGCCTGGGCCAGCACGTCGTAGAGTTTGCGGTTTGACCACGGCTCGACAAAATTGCTCACCAGAATCACCATGATCGAAACCACCGCGGACAGAACCAGAACCGGCTTGAGCACGGTCGCCGGCGGAACCCCGGCCGCCTCGATCACCACCATCTCGCTGTCGGAGTTCATCACCGACAGCACCTGGCCCACCCCGATCAGCAAGGCGAACGGCGCCACGATCGACAGCACCGAGGGCACAAGCGTCGCCGCCAGCAGAAGGAATGCGCTTATCGCCTGTCCGGTGGTGGTCAGCACGTCGACGCGAATGAGCACCTGCGTGGTCATCACCAACAGCGTCACCGCCGTCAGCGACCAAAAGGTCAGCGAACTCATTCGACGCAATATATAACGTTCGATTTGCTTCATTGCGCCTTTCCGGAGCACGCGGCGGGCTGCGCCTTGATTCGCGTGGCGCTTTTATCTGCAGGTTGGATCATCCCCACCATGCACCAGCCTTATCAAACCCCATATTGGATAATGTGTGGCAAACAAACACGGTTAACGGTTTCTTGCAGCGCTGTGCCGCAAATGCAATATCATGTGCAGGCCTTGATCTGGCCGCGGCTCTTGCCATCTGGCGCGAAACCGGGATGATCGCGGCCTACGCAAATCACCCAATTTTAGTGGAGCCGTCATGTCGATGAGCATTGAGATCAGTTTTTCCAAAACAGCGAAAATTTCGGGAGGACTGGTTGTCGCCGTTGGTTCGTTGGCGTCGCCCGTCGCCGATGCAGCGCGCTCGGCCGATCCCTCGGGCCAGCTCGACAAGGCCGTCAAGGTGGCGGACTTCACCGGCAAATCATTCTCGACCGCCGATGTCATTGCCCCGGTGGATTCACCCGCCGACCGCATTGCCCTGGTCGGGGCAGGGGATCCGGCCAAGCTTTCCGCCCATGACTGGATGCGCCTTGGCGGCAAGATCTTCACGCTGATCCACAAGGCCCGCAAAGTGACGGTGCTTCTGGGCGAAGGCGGAACGCCCTCCGCCGAAGCCGCCGCCGACATGGCGTTGGGACTTCTGATGCGGTCCTACAAGTTCGATATCTACAAGACCACGAAGAACGAGGATGACGACAACGGCTCGCAAAAGGTCAGTGTGGTTTTCCAGCACGCCGATGCGGCTGACTGCAAGAAGCTGTTTGCCATTCGCCAGGCTGTCGCCGATGGCGTGACGCTGGCGCGCAACCTGGTCAATGAGCCCGCCAACGTGCTGGGTCCGGTGGAGTTCGCCGCCCGTGCCAAGGAACTCGAGGCGCTCGGCGTCGACGTCGAGATCCTGACCGAGAAGGACATGAAGAAACTCAAGATGGAGGCCCTGCTCGGGGTCTCGCTCGGCTCCGCCCGTCCGCCCCGCATGGCGATCATGAGCTGGATGGGCGGCAAGACCAAGGACAAGCCGGTGGCCTTTGTCGGCAAGGGCGTGGTGTTCGACACCGGCGGCATTTCGATCAAGCCCGCCGCCAGCATGGAGGACATGAAGGGCGACATGGGCGGTGCCGCCGCCGTCACCGGGCTGATGCACACGCTTGCCGCGCGCAAGGCCAAGGTCAACGCCATCGGCATCATTGGCCTGGTCGAGAACATGCCCGACGGCGCCGCCCAGCGTCCGGGCGACATCGTCCGCTCGATGTCGGGCCAGACCATTGAAATCATCAACACCGACGCCGAAGGCCGTCTGGTGCTGTGCGACGCGCTGACCTACTGCCAGGAGCGGTTCAAGCCGGCCATCATGATCAATCTGGCCACGCTCACCGGCGCCGTGATCGTGGCGCTGGGCCATCATCACGCCGGCCTGTTCTCCAACAATGACGATCTGTCCCAGGCGCTGAGCAAGGCCGGCGAGGTGACCGAGGAACGGGTCTGGCGGCTGCCGTTGGGGAAGAGCTACGACAAGATGATCGATTCCAAATTCGCCGACATGAAGAACACCGGCGGCCGCCACGCCGGCTCGATCACCGCCGCCCAGTTCCTGGCGCGCTTCGTCAAGGATACGCCCTGGGCCCATCTCGACATCGCCGGCACCGCCATGGGGTCGCCGGCCACCGACGTCAATCAGTCCTGGGCGTCGGGCTTTGGCGTGCGGCTTCTCGATGAATTGGTGCGCGCCAATTACGAAGGCTAGGAACCCGCTCCATGGCAGAGGTCCTGTTTTACCATCTGACCGAATCCCGGCTTGAGGATGCGCTGCCCCCGCTTCTTGAAAAGAGCCTGGATCGGGGTTGGCTTGTCTCGGTGCATCTTTGCAGCGAGGAGCGCCGCACCGCGCTCGACGCGCATTTGTGGACCTTTCGCGAGGACAGTTTCCTGCCCCATGGCGGCGAGGAGGGGCCACACGCCGCGCGCCAGCCGGTGCTGTTGACGCTTGGCGCCGAGGCGGTGAATGGAGCCACCGTGCGGTTTGTCGCCGACGGCGCCGACATCCCCGCGCTCGACGGGGTCGACCGCCTGGTGATGATGTTTGACGGCCACGACCAGGCCCAGCTGGAAACCGCGCGGGCGCAATGGAAAAGCCTCAAGACGGAAGGGCATGCGCTGACCTATTGGCAGCAGACGGCGGACCGGCGCTGGGAAAAGAAAGCCTGACGCCGGTCAATCGGTTCGCGCTACGCCAGTTCAGCGGCGCGTGCGGCAAGGCCGGCGATCATCTCCCGGTAGGGCGCCGGGCCGGCTGAAATGCGCGCCACGCCGAGCTTGCCAAGTTCGCCACGGCTCGGCGCGGCGCCCAGCCGCATGACGTTGACCGGCAGCGCCACTTCCTTGCAGATGCGCGCGATCAGATCGGGATCGGCAAGGCCCGGAACGAAGAAGCCGCTGGCGCCGGCGGCGGCATAGCGGTTGCCGCGCTCGATGGCCTGATCGACCAGTCGCGCATGCAGGGATGCATCCTTCTCCTTGAGGAACAGATCGGTGCGGGCGTTGATGAACAACTCGACCTCTACATCCTGGGCGGTCTGCCGGATCGCGGCGATCCTCTCCGCCTGCGCGTCAATCCCGTGCAACCCCTCGCCACCGACGATCTGATCCTCGAAATTGATGCCGACGGCGCCAGTGTCCAGCAGCCGCCGGACCGTCTCGCGCAACGCCCCGGGCGTGGTGGCATAGCCGCCTTCGAAGTCGATGGAGACCGGCAACTCGGTCACCGCGACGATGCGGGCGGCGATCTGCAGCAACAGATCGAGCGGCAGTTGTTCCCCGTCCGGGTAGCCTTGCGCCGCGGCAACCGACCAACTGCCGGTGGCGATCGCCTGAGCGCCCGCGCCGGCAACCGCCAGGGCGCTGCCCGCGTCCCAGATATTGGTGAGAACGAGGGGATCGCCCGGGATATGCAGTGCCGCGAAACGGCCGGCTTTGGCGGATTGGCTCATGCGCTTAGCTCCTTGAGTGCCGGGGATTGCCGGGCATATTGCCGTTCGATTTCGATGAGTTTCTGCTTGCGCCACAAGCCGCCGCCATAGCCGGTCAGCGCGCCGTCGGCGCCGAGCACGCGGTGGCAGGGCACCAGCAGCGCAATCTGGTTGGCGCCATTGGCCCGCGCCACCGCCCTGACCGCCGAAGGGCGGCCGATCGCGGCGGCAATCCCGCTGTAGCTGCGTGTCTCTCCGGCCGGAATTTCCCGCAGCGCGCGCCAGACCGTCTTGGTGAATTCACTGCCGTGAAATGCCATCGGCACGCTGAATTCCGCGCCGCGCCCGGAGAAATAGCCGTCGAGCTCGGCCTCGAGCAGATCCATCGGACCCAGCCTGCCAAAGCCGATCCGGCCCTTGACCAGCAGGTTCAGCCGGCGCAGTTCGGCAGGCAACGCCTTGCGGTCGGCGAATTCCAGCAGATGCAGATGGGTCTGGTCGCACAGGGCGATCATCGCGCCGAGCGGCGTGTCGATGTAATCCGCCTTGATCAGCGCATCCGTGGAAAAGCTATTCGGCGGCTGGCCCATCAGCCGGGCGAAGGCCGCGCGAAAGGCGCTTGGCGATCCGAAGCCCGCATCCATCTGCGCCTCGATCACCTTGCCGCCCTCACCGAGCGTGCCGGCGCCTTGCCTGAGCCGCTCAAGCCGCGCCATCTCCAGAAATGTCATGCCGAAATGCCGGTTGAAGGCGCGCCGCACGGTGGAGGGATCAAGCCCCATCCGGGCAATGTCTGGTTCGCTCCAGCGGTGACCCTTGCGCTCGGCCAGCGCCGTAAGCAGCACCCTGATCGAGGGCTCGGCTTCGGCGGCGGGCGCCATCGGATGGCATCGTTTGCAGGCGCGGAAGCCGGCCTCGATGCAGGCGCCGACCGTGGTGTAGAAGCTGCAGTTCTCGGGCTTGGGTTTGCGCGCCGGGCAGGTCAGGCGGCAGAAGATGCCGGTCGACGCGACGCCGACAAAGACGCGGCCATCGTAACCCGGGTCGCGATTGAGCAACGCATCATAAAGGGTTGCGGGGTCTGGAAGGTCAAACAACATGGGCGCCAGATTAGCGCTGGCGCTCGCCGCCGTCAGCCTGAAATCGGGCGTCTATTGCAAAAATTGCCGGAGTCCCTGTCGAAGGTTCCGCATCAACTGGCCGACTCGATTTGGCAAGACTTGCGGCCAGGCAGCCGGGATCATTGGCCTTTTACTGGTGCCGCAGCGCCTCGATCGGATCCATCCGCGCGGCGCGGCGGGCGGGGAAGTAGCCAAACACGATCCCCACCAGGGCCGAGAAGACAAAGGCCGCCAGCACGATGGATGGCGAGGGCGAAAACGGAATCGACAACATCCGCGAGCCCAGCAGGCCAAACGCTAGTCCAAGCACGATGCCGATCAATCCGCCGATCAGCGACAGCACGATGGCTTCGACCAGAAACTGCAGCAGCACCTGACCCTCGGTTGCCCCCACCGCCAGCCTTATGCCGATTTCGCGGGTGCGTTCGGTCACCGAGACCAGCATGATGTTCATGATGCCGATGCCGCCGACCAGCAGGCTGACGGCGGCGACCGCGGACAACAGGCCGGTCAGCACGCTGGTGATCCCGGTCAGCATTGAACTGATCTGCTTCATGTCGAAGACATTGAAATCATCCTCCTCGGAGACTCCGATGCGCCGGCGTTCGCGCATCAGGCGCTCGATGTCGGCCTTCGCCTTGTCGGTGGAGACGCCGTTCCGGATCGAGGCATAGATCATCGAGACATCCTGATTGCCGGCAATGCGCCGCTGGAAGGCCCGGATCGGGATCAGGACGATGTCATCCTGATCGGTTCCGAAACTGGACGCGCCCTTGACCTCCAGCGTGCCGATGACCCGGCAGGAGATCTGCTTCAGCCTTATGCTGGCGTCGAGCGGGTCGCCGTTTCCGAACAGTTTCTGCCGCACCGTTTCGCCAAGGATGCAGGCCGAGGAACCGGTTCTGAGCTCGCTGTCGTAAAAGGACCGGCCGCTTTCGAGCGCCCAGTTGCGGGCGGTGAGAAAGCGGTCGTCTGTGCCGGTGACCGTGGTTGTGTAGTTCACATTGCCATAGATGGCGGTCATCGAGCGCGAATTGCTCGGGGCGGCGACCGCGACGCTGGCGATCTGCTGCTCGATGGCGTCGACATCCTTCAGTGTCAGGCTTGCGGCGGTGCCACCCACCCCCGAGCCCGGGCCTTGCGACGGCTGTCCGGGCCGGATCATCAACAAATTGGTGCCAAGCGTGGACACATCGGCTTCCACCTGATCGGTGGAGCCCTGTCCGACCGTGACCATGGCAATCACCGCGGCGACGCCGATGACAATGCCCAGAACCGTCAGGAACGACCGGAACGCGTTGCGCAGGATGGCCTGCAAGGCAAGTCGCACTGCTTCATACAGCATCGGCGGCTTCCTTCATGGTGTTGCGCGCGTCGGATTCAATGCGTCCATCAAGGAACTGGATCATCCGGTCGGCATACTCAGCCATATCCGGTTCATGGGTGACCATCAGGATGGTGATGCCGTCCTTGCGGTTGAGATCGGTCAGCAGATCCATGATTTCATGGCTCCGGGCGGTGTCGAGGTTTCCCGTGGGTTCATCAGCCAGGATCACGTCGGGATTGGTGACGATGGCGCGGGCGATCGCCACGCGTTGCTGCTGGCCGCCCGACAGCTGCGAGGGATTATGGTCTTCGCGGCCTTTCAAGCCCACCTTGGCAAGCGCTTCGCGCGCCAGCAGGCGCCGCTTGGCTCCGGCCATGCCCTGATAGATCAGCGGCAGTTCGACATTTTCCAGCGCCGAGGTGCGGGCAAGCAGATTGTAGCCCTGGAAGACAAAGCCGAGAAAATTCCGCCTGAGCAGCGCCAGTTGGTTGCGCCCGAGATCGTCCACCTCGGCGCCGCCGAAACGATAGCTGCCGCCCGTCGGCTTGTCGAGAAAGCCCAGGATGTTCATGGCGGTCGACTTGCCAGAGCCGCTGGGTCCCATGATGGCGACGAATTCGCCGCCATGGATCTCCATGTCGATGCCCTGCAGCGCCCGGACTTCCGCGTCGCCGGTTCCATAAACCTTGGTGATCCCCTCAAGCTGGATCAGTGGCCGGACCGCCGGCGCCGGGGAATCCTGGCCGGCCGTCATTCCGACGTCAGATCGGTAATCACCAGATCGCCCTCGGCCACGTCACCCTCACGGATTTCTGTTTTCGTTCCATCGGTTTCACCCGGCAGGAATTCGACGGCTTCGGCCTGTCCATTGCGCAGAATCCAGATGGAGCGGCGCCCGTCGGCGCCGGCTGTTGCCGCCGGGGAGGCAGTGCGGTCCGGCGTGTTCTTGAACAGCATCCCGAGCAGACCGGTTCCGCCGCTGTTCTCCGTCTCCACCGGCGGTGAATATCTGAGCGCGGCGTTGCTGACGGCCAGCGTGTCCTTGATCTCGGCGACCTTGATATCGGCGGTCGCCGTCATGCCGGGACGCAGCAGCAGGTCGGTATTGTCGATCGACAGGATCGCTTCATAGGTCACCACGCCATCGACGGTCTTTGGCGCGTACCGCAATTGGGAAATCACGGCGGGAAAGATGCGGCCCTGATAGGCCTCGACGGTGAAGGTGGCCTCGTGGCCAACCTTCACCTTGCCGATGTCGGCTTCGTCGATATCGACCCGCAGTTCCATTTTGGTGAGGTCGGCGGCCAGTGTGAACAGCACCGGCGCCTGCAACGACGAGGCGACGATCTGTCCGACCTCGACATTGCGGTCAAGCACGACGCCGTCAATCGAGGAGCAGATGCAGGCCTTGGCCAGATTGGCTTCATTGATCTTGAGGTTGGCCTCGGAGACACGGATGTCGGCTTCGGCGCTCTTCAGCGCGGCTTCCGCGCGATCATAGGCAGCTTTCGTCTTCAGAAGTCCCTCGAGCGTGGTGACCTTCTTTTGCTCAAGCATCACCGCGCGATCATAATTGTCCTTCGTTTCGTTCAGTGTCGCGGTCGCCTCGGCCACGCGGGCCTCGGAGGCGGACAGCGAGGCCCGGCTCAATTCGACATTGGCCTCAAGCTTGTCGGTATCGAGTCGCGCCAGAATCTGGCCCTTGGTGACCAGGTCATTGAAATCGGCTTCCACCGACCGCACGGTCCCGGACAATTCGCTCGATATCTCGACCTGGTTGGTCGGCTCGACCGTTCCGGTCGCTGTCACCTGCACGACAATGTCCGCGCGCCCGATTGTCTCGGTGACATAGACCGGCACGTTTTGCCGTGCGCTGGCGCTCCACCAGTACCAGATGCCGGCGCCGGCGACAGCCAGCAGCACAATCCAGACAAGCCAGCGCCTGACCGGCGATCCGGTCTTGGCGGATTTGACGATCGTTTCGATATCGGTTTTTGAAGGCGCCATTTCGAGATCCCGTTGGTTGGATCCCTTTAGCATGAAGACGAAAGACGGCCTTTGATGTGTGTCAATCCAGACAGCCACCAGTCCGGCCCGCTGGTCACCGGGGCCGTTTCGAAAGCGGCTTATTCGGCGGCTTCCTCGACGTCGTCGACCTCGGTGGTCAAGCCGACCCATTCTTCTTCCGCCGCCGCCAGTTCCGCCGCCCGCTCGGCCCGCTGCTTGGATTTCTGGGCGATCTTGTAGGGCGCGTCGGCAAATTGCGCTGGGTCCGCAAGTTCCGCGTCAAGCGACTGAATCTGTTTGGTCAGCCGCGCCACCAAGGCCTCGAGATCGCTGATCCTTTTCTTCATCGGCGCAAGGTTGGCGCGCTCCTGGGCGGCCTGCTTGCGCCGCTCCGCCTTGGAGCCGCCTTCGTTGTCGGAGGTCTTCTTGCCCTTGCCTGACGAACCCACCACTTCCTGGCGATAATCCTCGAGGTCGCCGTCAAACACGCTCACCGTGCCGTCGCGCACGATCCACAGCCGGTCGACCGTGGCCTCGATCAGGTGCCGGTCATGGGAAATCAGGATCACGGCGCCGGGAAAATCATTGAGCGCGCGGATCAGCGCCGCGCGGCTGTCGATGTCGAGGTGGTTGGTCGGCTCGTCGAGGATCATCAAATTGGGCGCGTGAAAGGCCGACAGGCCCATCAACAGGCGCGCTTTCTCGCCACCGGACAGATCCTTGGCCGGCGTGTTCATCTTTTCAGCCGTCAGCCCCATCTGCGCCACCCGCGCCCGGACACGGGCCTCCTGGGCGTCCGGCATCAGCGCGCGCACATGGGCGACGGCGGATTCGGTCGGGATCAGGTCATCCATCTGGTGCTGGGCGAAAAAGCCGGTCTTGAGCGCCGGCGCGGTGCGGATCAATCCGCCCTCGGCCTGCAGCCGCCCGGCGATGAACTTGGCGAAGGTCGATTTGCCGTTGCCGTTCGAGCCCAGCAGCGCGATGCGGTCGTCGGCGTCAATCCGGAGGTCGAGCCGGGTCAGGATCGGCGAACCCGGCGTGTAGCCGACGGAGCCGCCCTCGATCGCGATGATCGGCGAGGCGACGCCGCGGTCGGGCCGCGGGAACGAGAAGCCGCGGACATTGTTTTCAATCACCGCGTCGACGGTGCCCATGCGCTCGAGCGCCTTGAGCCGCGACTGCGCCTGGCGCGCTTTCGACGCCTTGGCGCGGAAGCGTTCGACAAAGGCTTCCATGTGCTTGCGCGCGGCCATGCTCTTCTCGCGCGCCTTGGTCTGGTGCTCGTCGCGCTCGGCCTTCTGCCGCTCGAACTGGTCGAAGCCGCCGCGGTAGAAGGTCAGCTTTTTCTGGTCGAGATGGACAATGGCGTTGACCGCGGTGTTGAGCAGGTCGCGGTCATGGCTGATGATCAGCACCGTGTGCGGATAGCGGCGGATATAGTCCTCCAGCCACAAGGTGCCTTCAAGGTCGAGATAGTTGGTCGGCTCGTCGAGCAGCAACAGGTCCGGCTCGGCGAACAGAACCGAGGCCAGCGCCACGCGCATGCGCCAGCCGCCCGAGAAGCTCGAGGCGGGGCGCTGCTGGGCGTCATGGTCAAAGCCGAGGCCGGCCAGGATCGAGGCGGCGCGGGCTTCGGCCGAATGGGCGTCGATGTCGACAAGCCGCATCTGGATTTCGGCGATGCGGGTCGGATCGGTCGCGGTTTCCGCTTCCTTCATCAGCTTGGTGCGTTCGAGGTCGGCGCGCAGCACGATCTCGATCAGCGACGTGTCTTCCGAAGGCGCTTCCTGCGCCACCTGGCCGATGCGGGTGTTCTTCGGAATCGAGGTGTGGCCGGTCTCGGTCGCCATCTCGCCGGTGATGATGCGGAACAGCGTCGACTTGCCGGCGCCATTCGGCCCCACAAGCCCGGCCTTGATGCCCGTGGGCAGCGCCAGCGAGGCATTGTCGATGAGAAGCCGCCCGGCAATACGGGCTGATAGGTCGGTAATTGTCAGCATGCCCGCGCTTCTGACCGGATTTGCGCCAAATGGCAAGGGAAAACCATTTGCGCAGCCATATTTGAATGTGCATGTTTCAGTTGAAACTGCACAATGAGGCGGCCGATGCGCACCAATATAGAGATCGACGACGAAATGGTCGCTGAACTGATCAAGCTGTCCGGGCGCAGGACCAAGCGCCAGGTGGTTGATGACGCTTTGCGTGATCAGCTCAGCCGCAAGCGCGCCGCGCAAGCCATCCTCGACTTGCAGGGAACCGTAAAATGGCAAGGTGACCCGGAAACCTTGCGGGCTGGCCGGTGATCCTCGCTGACACTTTGGGGCGCAAATTTTTTCACCGGGCAGAAAATCTGGCCGTCAAATCCGCCTGCCGACACAACCCATCAATCGAAAGACCACCCCATGACCATCATCCTTCACGACCTTGTCGGCGCCGATCCGGCGCGTCCGTTCAGCCCGCATTGCTGGAAGGCGGCGATGGCGCTGGCGCACAAGGGCCTGGCCTTCGAGCGCAGCAATGTCTGTTTCACCAAGGTGCCCGAGGTCGAAGGCGGCGTGTCCAGGACCGTACCGGTCATCCGCGACGGCAGCCAGGTGATTTCCGACAGTTTCCTGATCGCCGCCTATCTGGAGGAAACCTATCCCGACCGGCCGTCTCTTTTCAGTGGCGAGGGCGGACAGGCCATGGCCCGCTTTGTCGAGGCATGGTCGCAATCGACCCTGCACCCCGCCCTGAGCATGATCGCACTCAAGGAAATCCACGATAGCCTCGATCCGGAGGATCAGGCCTATTTCCTTCCGAGCCGCGAGGTGCGTCTGGGCAAGACCCTCGAAGAAATCACTGAACGCCGCGAGGCCGAGATCGCCGGTTTTTCCGCCAGGCTGACGCCGTTACGGGTGATGCTGAAGTCGCAGCCCTGGATCGGCGGATCCTCGCCGCTGTTTGCCGATTACATCGTCTTCGGCGCCCTGCAATGGGTCCGCGTCATCTCCAGCGCCAGATTGCTGGAAGAGGGCGATGCGGTGACGGACTGGTTCGAGCGCTGCCTGGACCTGCATGACGGGCTGGGGCGCTCGGTTGCCGCTGCCGGGTGAGTGGCGTCAACCTGCCGGGACCAGCGACGCGATGGCCGCCATGAACATCAGTATGCCAAAACCCCAGTCGAGATGACGCCGGTGCCAGCCGGAGGTGAGATACTGGCAGCCCGACCAGCCGGCCATGGCCCAGAGGCTGAGCCCGAACGCGGTCAGCAGCGTCAATCCGGCAAAGGCCGCGGCCAGCGTCAGCGAACCGCTGAGCGCCGATCCGGCCAGGAACACCGCCACGGCCCAGCTTTCCGGGCTCCGCAGATGCTGCAGCGATGAACCGCCTGCGCTGGGCGCCGGGTCTGCCGATCTGGCCGGTTGGGCGAGGTAACGGCTCAGTCCCGCCAAGGCCAGCACCAGCGATGCCAGCACCATGCTGACGCCGGCCACCCATGGCGGCGAGAAATGCAGCGCCACCAGGGCCAGCCCAAACAGCGCCACCCAGCCGCACAGGCTGGCGATCATGCCGTCGAGCACCGGTCTGAACGTTCGCGCCGCACCGGCCGCCAGCATCGCGCTGTTTTGGGGCGCAAACCCGAAAACAGCGGATGCGACAAGTCCCGAGGCGATCACCGCGTTCGACATGACGGCAATCTACAATCAAATGGCGCTTGGGCCAAGATCGATCAGGCGCCGGACGCGTCACGGCAGACGCCCCTTGCGGATCACCGGTCATGCCGCTATTTAGGCCGCAACCCGGGACCGAAACCCATTCGGCCCGGCTTTTTGCACCCCATTTGGCCCGCATCAACGCGGGCAGACCGCTAAAGGAACGAGACCATGGCGACTGAACGCACATTTTCGATGATCAAGCCCGACGCCACCAAGCGCAACCTCACCGGCGCCATCACCAAGGTCTTCGAGGACAATGGCCTGCGCGTCATCGCCTCCAAGCGGGTCTGGATGAGCACCCGCGAAGCCGAAGGCTTTTACGCCGTGCACAAGGAACGCCCTTTCTTCGGCGAACTGGTTGAAGGCATGACCTCGGGCCCGACCGTCGTCCAGGTTCTCGAAGGCGAGAACGCCATCCTCAAGAACCGCGAACTGATGGGCGCCACCAATCCGGCCAACGCCGACGAAGGCACCATCCGCAAGACCTTCGCGCTGTCGATCGGCGAGAACTCGGTGCACGGCTCGGACGCGCCGGAAACCGCCGCCGAGGAAATCGCCTACTGGTTCTCCGGCACCGAAATCGTCGGCTGAACCAAAAGCCAGCGCCGCCGGTTTGCCGGCGCGCTTGATTGACATGCAAAAGGCGGCCTGCTTCGGGCCGCCTTTTTCGTGTCCGTTCCGTCCGCGGCCGGTCAGCGCATGGAAAACAGTTCCTGGTGGAACTTGGCATTGACGTCCATGCCATGGGCGGCGAAGTCGGCCCTGAGCGCATCGCCAAAACCGACCGGACCGCAGAACCAGAAGCTGGCGTCGCGCCAGTCCGGCACCTCGGCGCGGATGCGGTCGCCGCTGAGCTTTCCGTGCTTGGCGTCGATCAGGACATGCAGGCGCACATCGGCGTCGACGGCGTCGGCGGCCAGCCGCGCCAGCGCATCCTCATCAAGATCGGCCGTGGTGTGGAACAGGTCGATGACCTGCGGGGCTGCGCCCGGCGCGTGTTTCCTCGCATGGGCGAGATGTTTCATGCGCGCGATAAAGGGCGTGATGCCGATGCCGCCGCCGATCCAGACCTGGCGCGTGGCGCCGTCATCGAAGGTGAAGCAGCCATAAGGCCCTTCGATCTTGATCTCCTGGCCGATGCGCAGCGTCTCGGCGAGGCTGCTGGTGTGGTCGCCCAGCGCCTTGATGATGAAGGTGATCGCCGGATTCGCCGGATCCCATGCCGAGGCGATGGTGTAGGGGTGGGCGCCTTCCTGGCGGTCGGACGTGGCAAAGGCAAACTGGCCGGGCTGGTGACCGGGCCAGCCGGGCTGCAAGTCGATCCGGCCTTCAAGCACCCGCACGCCCGGATAGGTTCGAAGCGCGGCAATCGTGCCCGTCACCTGCCGTCCCGCAGCCACGCGCCTGAACAACACCACCACGGCCGCGAAACTGCCGGCGGCCAGCAGCAGCGCGAGACCGATTCCCAGCGGCGAGGTCCAGTAGCTGAACTTTGTCAGCACGACGCTGTGGAAGACCAGAACCAGATAGAACACGGCCAGATACCGGTGCGTCTTGAAGAACAGCCGGTAGGGAATGAGCGGGATCAGCGCCACGGCGATCAGCAGCACCGTTGCATAGAAAGCCCATTCACCCAGCCCTTCGGCGGGGTCGCGCAGTCCGACGAGGAATTGTTCGATCGTGTTGGTCAGCTCCGGACGTTCGCCGCGCTCGGGGCGGGCAAGCAGCCCCAGGCCGATGGCCCATTTCGGCGCCTCCGACCACAACCAATGGACCACGGCAAGGATCAGAGCGAAAATGCCCAGCCATTTATGCAGGCGGTACATCTTGTCGAGCCCGTCCAGCCGGCGTTCCGGCCAGCGCGGCCTCAGCGCCAGAACCATGGCGATGCTCATGGCGCTTATCGCCAGCACGCCGCTGTACTGCATCATGAATTCGCGCAGGGCGAACACGCTGCGGGCCTCAAACACCGCCGGATCGGCGACAAGCCAAAGGAGGGTGATGAGGGCCGGCACGGCCCAGAAGACAAGCTTGATATTTCTCACTGCAAAGGTCCTTTCACAAATCCCGCATTAAAACCGCCGAGATCGCGAGTCTGGCCCCTACACTCACAACCGAAATAATTATAAGACGATTGGGGCCGGTATGACTTGTCTCAGATCAAGTCCCGGTCTTTCTCGGCGCCCGGTGAATTGGCACGGGGAGGGACGTGGACCGCTCCGGCTCACGCCGGACAGCGAGTCGCAACAGCCGGGGGTTTCATGCCGGCGGCGATCAGTCAGGAAATGCCTGCTTCACGGCGCCTCCGGCAGCCGCCAGTCAATCGGCTCCATGCCGTTCTTCTCGAGAAACGCATTTGCCTTTGAGAAATGACGGCAGCCGAAAAAGCCGTTATGGGCGGACAGCGGCGAGGGGTGGGGCGCCTTGAGCACCAGATGGCGGGTTGTGTCGACGAACCCGGCCTTCTTCTGGGCGTAAGAGCCCCAGAGCAGAAACACCACCGGATGGGGCAGCGCATTGACTTCGGCGATCACCGCGTCGGTGAACCGTTCCCAGCCGCGATCCCGGTGCGAGGCGGCCAGCCCGCGCTCGACGGTCAGCACACTGTTGAGCAACAGCACGCCCTGCCTGGCCCAGCTTTCGAGATAGCCGTGGCGCGCCTGCGGGATTCCCAGATCGGTTTCGAGTTCCTTGTAGACGTTCTTCAGCGAGGGCGGGATGCGCACGCCCGGCCGCACCGAGAAACACAGACCATGCGCCTGTCCGTCGCCATGATAGGGATCCTGGCCTAAAATGACGACCTTGACGCGGTCGAGCGGCGTCAGGTCGAGGGCGGCGAAATATTCCGGCCCTCTCGGAAAGACGTATTTGCCGGCGCCGATTTCAGCTTTGAGGAATGTCCTGAGCCCGGCCATGTAGGGGCTTGAGAATTCACCCGCCAAAGCGGCTTTCCAGCTCTCCTCAAGCCTGACCGTGCCGCTCATCACTCGCTCCGCGAGCGCGCCTTGGCCCACCGCGCCTTGGCCTTGTCGTCGGCATCCTTGGCCGAAACCCATTCGCCCGCGCCGCCGTCCTTGAGGTGTTCCTTCTTCCAGAACGGCGCATCGGTCTTGAGGAAATCCATCAGGAACGCCGCGCCATCGAAGGCCGCCTGGCGGTGCGGCGCGGCGGCCACCACCAGCACGATATTGCCGCCCGGAGCAATCGCGCCGTGGCGATGGATCGCGGTGATGCCGTTGAGAGAAAACCGCTCGACGGCTTGCTCCGCGATGGCGCGGATGGCGCGTTCGGCCATGCCGGGATAATGCTCGAGCTCAAGTGTGGCCAGGCGTCCGCCTTCGTCGCGGCACAGGCCGGAAAAACTCACCACCGCGCCGATGTCGGTGCGGCCACCGGTCAGCGCCGCGATCTCGTCTGCAAGGCTGAAATCACCGGCCTGAATGCGCACGGTGACCGGCGCGGCCTGACCTGCAGTGGCGCGCGCTGCCATCTTAGCCTCCCGTCATCGGCGGAAACAGCGCGATTTCGCGAGCGCCGCCGATGGGTTCGTCATGACCGGCGTGTTCTTCGTCGATGGCCGCGCGGATCACGCCGGGAACCGACAAGGCCTCGGCATATTCCTCGCCCAGTGTGCCCAGATGGGCGATCAGGTCGCCCACCGTCTTTACACCTGCCGGAAGCTCAAGCTCTTCAGATCCTTTGCCGATGCGCTCGCGCACCCAGGCGAAATAGACAATCCGCACGCTCATTCGTCCACCATATGCCTGAGCCCGGCCTTGAAATAGTCGTAGCCGGTGTAAATTGTGATCAGCGCCGCGATCCACAGCATGCCGATGCCGATTTCCGTCGTGTAAGGCAGCACCTTGTCGCCGGCCGGACCCGCCAACAGGAAGCCGAGCGCAATCATCTGCAACGTCGTTTTCCATTTGGCGATCCAGGTGACCGGCACCGAGACCTTGAGAGCGGCCAGATATTCGCGCAATCCGGAGACCAGGATTTCGCGGCACAGGATGATGATCGCCGCCCAGATCGACCAGCCGGCAATGGTGCCGTCGGCGGCGATCAGCAACAGGATCGATGACACCAGCAGCTTGTCGGCGATCGGATCGAGCATGCGGCCGATGTTCGACGTCTGGTCCCAGATCCGGGCCAGGTAGCCGTCAAAGAAATCGGTCACCGATGCGACGATGAAAATCGCCAAGGCGCTCCAGCGCGCGAAATCGGACCCATGCAGCCGTCCTTCGATGAAAAAGCACAACACAATCAACGGAACCGCGAGAATCCGCCCGTAAGTCAGCAAGTTCGGTATGTTAAGCGCGCGTGACGCCATGGGGCACCCCGTTTGAGAATTTCGAGCAAGATGCGCGCCAGCGACCGATAAGGTCAACCGTTGCTCCGCCCCTTCGTGCGCAAATGTCGCAAATAAGCTGACAATCCGGCATTTGCGTTAGCGGTTTTCCTCATGAAAATGATTGTAGATCAGTTCGGCCACGGCCTCGGAGATGCCTTCGACCGTGATCAGGTCGTCGACGCCCGCGCGCGACACCGCCTTCGCGGTGCCGAAATGGTGCAGCAGCGCCCGCTTGCGGGAGGGTCCGATGCCGGCGATTTCATCGAGCGGATTGCTGACCAGGTCCTTCTTGCGCCGCGCCCGGTGGGTGCCGATGGCGAACCTGTGCGCCTCGTCGCGCAGCCGCTGGACAAAATAGAGCACCGGATCGCGCGGCGGCAGGGTGAAATCCGGTTTGCCCTGGACAAAGAACCGTTCGCGCCCGGCCTCGCGGTCCATGCCCTTGGCGACGCCGATGGCGGTGACCTTGTCGGCGATGCCGAGGTCCTCGAGAATCGCGCGCACCGCGCTCATCTGGCCCTTGCCGCCATCGATCAGCACCAGATCCGGCCAGGCCGGCATGCCGGAGGGGGCGACCGCATCCGGATCGGCGTCGTCAGCGATGTCCGGCTGGCTTGGTCCGGCATCGCCATGCTCCTTGATCAGCCGCGAAAACCGCCTTTGCATGACTTCCCGCATCATGCCGAAATCATCGCCGGGGGTGATCTCGGTCGATTTGATGTTGAACTTGCGGTACTGGTTTTTAACGAAGCCTTCCGGCCCGGCGACGATCATGCCGCCCACCGCGTTGGTGCCCATGATGTGCGAGTTGTCGTAAACCTCGATGCGGCGCGGCGGATGCGGCAGGTTGAAGGTCTTGGCCAGTCCCTCCAGCAGCCGCGTCTGCGAGGCGGTCTCGGCCAGGTTGCGGCCATGGGCCTCGCGGGCATTGGTCAGCACCTGGTCGACCAGTTCGCGTTTTTCGCCCCGTTGCGGCACGGTGATGGTGGTCTTGCGATCCATGCGCACGCTCAAGGCCTCGGCGAGAAGCGCCCGGTCCTCGAAATCATCCGAGACCAGGATCATCCGCGGCGTCGGCTTGTCATCATAGAACTGGCCGATGAAGGCACCGAGGATCTCGCCCGGCGCCAGCGACGGGTCGGCCTTGGGGAAATAGGCGCGGTTGCCCCAGTTCTGCCCGGTGCGGAAGAAGAACACCTGGATGCAAGCCATGCCGGCGTCGTGGTGGATGGCGAAAACGTCGGCTTCCTCCACGGTCTGCGGGTTGATGCCCTGATGGCTCTGCACATGGCTGAGCGCCGAGAGCCGGTCGCGATAGACCGCCGCGCGCTCGAAATCGAGATCCTCGGACGCGGCCTGCATGGCTGTTGAGAGCTGCGCTTTGACCGCCTGGCTGCGTCCGGAGAGGAAATCCTTGGCCTCGCTCACCAGCCGGGCGTAGCCCTCCATGTCGATCTCGCCGGTGCAAGGCCCGGAACAGCGCTTGATCTGGTAGAGCAGGCACGGCCGGGTCCGGCTTTCGTAAACACTGTCGGTGCAGGTCCTGAGCAGGAACGCCCGCTGCAGCGCGTTGATGGTGCGACCCACCGCGCCGGCCGAGGCAAACGGCCCATAGAAGGAGCCCTTGCGCGAGCGCGAACCGCGATGCTTGAAGATCGCCGGCGCCTCATGATCACCGGTAATCAGAATGTAGGGGAAGGATTTGTCGTCGCGCATCAGCACGTTGAAGCGCGGTTTCAGCCGCTTGATCAGATTGGCTTCAAGCAGCAGCGCCTCGGTTTCGGTGCGCGTGGTGACGAATTCCATGTTCGTCGTCTGCGCGATCATCCTTGTGATCCGGTTGGTGTGGCCGCGGCCCTGGGCGTAGTTGGTCACCCGCTTCTTCAGGCTGCGCGCCTTGCCGACATAAAGCACATCGCCGGCCTCGTTCATCATCCGGTAGACGCCGGGCTGATTGGGCAGATGCCTGACGAAAGCCTGGATCACCTCGGCGCCCTTCAGCCCGGGGGTGACGCCGGGGCTTTCGTTCCACTCGATGCCCGCGACATTGGCGACATCGGCGGGCAGGGGAGCCTCAAGCTCGGCCTGCTCGTCCTCCTCGGCATCGGTTTCCCCATAGATCACGCCGCCATCGGCCTGGCTTCCGGCTTTGGCTGGTTTGGGAGATGTCGGATCTGGTTCGCGAGTCATTGCGGGATCTTATCAACTTCCGGCCCGGTGCGGGCAAGAGAGTGGTTTGGCAGGTTGATGTCATCTGGCGTCAGCAGCGCCGGTAATCAAGCGCGATGTCCGGTGTTCGCGGCCGTTGCAAGGGCCTTACTCGCCGACTCCGCTGACATCCGGCGTCTTCCAGGCCAGATGCTGGCCGCCATCGAGCGCGATCATCTGTCCGGTGACCGATCGCGCCGCATGCAGATAGCGAATGGTCGCGCCGAATTCGGCGAGGTCAGGGCCGTGGCCGAGCGGCACGGAAGCCGCCTGCCGGGCGAAATCGGATGCGCTCTGACGTTCATTGGCAAGCGTCGGGCCGGGGCCGATGGCGTTGACCCGGATCCGTGGCGCCAAGGCCTGGGCCATGGTCCGCGTCGCCGTCCACAGCGCGGATTTCGACAGCGTGTAGGAGAAGTATCTTGGCGTCAGCCGCCACACCCGCTGGTCGATGATGTTGACGATCAGGCCGGAGCAGTCGTCCGCCAGACCTGCCGCCATGGCGTCTGCCAGGATCACCGGCGCTTTGACGTGAATGGCGAAGTGCCGGTCAAACAGCGCCTCGTCAAAGCCGCTCATTTCATCATTTTCAAACACCGAAGCATTGTTGACGATGATATCGGGCGCCCCCAGACGGGCAGACACCTGGTCATGAAGCCTGCGCACCGCATCGCCTACGGAAAGGTCGGCGAGAAACACCTCCGCCATGCCGCCCGAATCCCGGATCGACCCGGCCATGGCCTCGGCTTCGGCGCCGCTGCGGTTGGCGTGGATGGCGACAGCATATCCGTTGGCGGCCAGATCCAGTGCGATTGCCTTTCCAATGCGGCGTGCGGCGCCGGTCACAAGAACAGTTCCCTTGGAAGATGTCATGCCGTTTCCCGGTTCGTGTCGCCGTCTCAGGACGGCAATTGATCAGTTTCAGAACACCGAGATGATATAGACCGTGAAAGCCGCAAGCATAGCCAGCCCGCCAAGCTTTTTGACCGGAATGTTCCAATGCGCCAGACCAACCACCAGCAGGGCGGCGGCGAGCATCACCCACATGTCGATCGAGACGATGCGCGGATCCACATCCAGCGGCAGGATCACCGAGGTGCCGCCGAGAATCAGGGCGATGTTGAAAATGTTGGAGCCGACCACATTGCCGATCATCACCGCGCCGGATTTGCGCCAGGCGGCCATCATGGAGGTCACCAGTTCCGGCAGCGAGGTGCCGACCGCGACAATGGTCAGGCCGATGACTGTTTCGCTGGCTCCGAACATGCGCGCGAGGCTTGACGCGCTTTCGACGGTCAGCCACGCCCCGATGGGAAGGCCGATCAACCCGCCGACGATGAAGACCGTGGTCTTCCAGTTTTCATGCGGAACATTCGCAACTTCATCATGATAGTCCGGCACGCTCTTGAGTTGGTGTTTCCGCGCCGCCCGGACCTGCCAGGCGAGATAGCCGGCGATCATCACCAGCATGATGGCGCCGTCGAGCCGGCTCAGCGGGGTAAACCACATCATCACCATCAGCATCAGCGTCAGGACGACCATCACCACCAGCGACACGCCAAGGCCGTCCTCGCGGCAACTGATGCTCATCAACAGCGCCGGCGCACCGAGCACCAGCAACACATTGGTGATGTTGGAGCCGATGATATTGCCGACCGCGATGCCGGACACGCCGTCGAAGGCTGCCTGCAGCGAGACGAACAATTCCGGCGCCGAGGTGCCGAACGCCACGATGGTCAGGCCGATGATCAGCGGATCGATCGAGAGTTTTTCCGCAAGCCCCACGGCGCCACGCACCAGATAGTCGCCCGCGAAGACAAGGACGACCAGGCCCGCGATCAGGGTCAAAATGCTCAACATGCCGTGGAATCAACGCTCGCGATTTCAAGTTGGGTAGAATTACACATATAGGCGGCGCATCCATTTGCGCAATGGACGGAGCGGGTAAGGCCGGTTTGGCGAACCCGTCACGCCGGCCGCGGCGGCGAATTTGTTGCTATCGCGCAACAGTTAACGGTGCCTTTGTTCTGCCGCTGTGTTTCCACATTTCGGCTTCGTGCGCGCCGCATTCGGCCTCCATCTTGGGACAAGTCAGAGGCGGCCTTCCCAACTGCCTCGGCGCTTCAGGCCCACTGTTCTGTGTCGGGCCGGAACAACAAGGAGAATGAAAATGCGTATTCGTAAACTGGCACTGCTGGCCGCAGCTCTTTCCATGCCGCTCGCCGGCTCCGTGCTGGCCGCGGACGCGATCCTCGAACAGCCTCCTCAGCCGCCAATCGCTGAAGTGATGCCGACGACCTATTTGTGGGCGGGCGGCTATCTCGGTGGTTACGGTGAATACAAATGGGGCGATTTCGATGGTGTTGCAGGCGGAGACGCTGACGGCTTCGGCGGCGGCGTCTATGGCGGCTACAACTGGCAGTCTGACAACATCGTCTATGGTGTGGAATCCGATATCGGTTATTCCGGCGCGGATTTCACCGCGGGCGGCCTGACCGGCGAACAGGGCTTCAACGGCTCGCTCCGGGCGCGTATTGGTTATGACATCAATCCGTTCCTGATCTACGCCACCGGCGGTGTCGCGGCCACAAATGCCGAGCTCAGCAATGCCGTAGGTTCGGACAGCAACACCCATTTCGGCTGGACCGCTGGTGCGGGCGCGGAAGCATTCGTGACCGACACCATCACCACCCGTATCGAGTATCGCTATTCCGATTATCAGTCGAAGGACTACAACCTCGGCGGCACCACGGTGTCGTCAGGCTTTGACGATCATTCGGTTCGCGTCGGTATCGGCATGAAGTTCTGATCAATCAGAACCTATGACTGCATGGAAGCCCGGGCGGAGATCGTCCGGGCTTCTGTCATTTCAGCTCCGGGCGGACGGTCTCGTCAGTTGATGCGTGAACCAATTCACGCCAGGCTTCTTGCGTTATTCCCGGGTCAGCTGCGCGGACCGGTGATCTGGTTGACGATGCTGGTGTAGTTCTCGATCCCTTGCGCCCCGGTGACCAGATGTTTGCGGTCAAACACCACCGCCGGCACGCCGCGTATGCCTTGCTCCACCCAGAAACTTTCCGTCTGTCGCACTTCGTCGGCAAAGCGCTGGTCTTCCAGCACCATTTTTGCCTCGAGTGGATCCAGACCGATGCCGTGCGCCACATCGACCAGCACGGAGATGTCGGACAGATCCCGCCGATCGGTGAAATGGGCGGAGAACAGCGCCTGGGTCAACGCATGGCCCAGACCCTGGCCATCGGCCCATTGGATCAGCTGGTGCGCGTTGAAGGTGTTGTGCATGCGCATGTCATCAGTGAAGTTGAACTCAAAACCCAGGGTGGCGCCGAGATCGGTCAGCCTGGCGCGGCTTTCGAGCGATTGCGCGCGCGTGCTGCCGTATTTCTCGGCTATGTGCTCGCCAAGGTTCTGGCCCTCGGCCTTCATGTCCGGGTTCAACTCGAACGGATGCCAGTGGATTTCGTGGGCGGCGCCGGTGTCTTGAAGCGCTTGCGCCAGCTGGCGGTAGCCGACGATGCACCAGGGGCAGACGACGTCCGAAACAATGTCGATCCGCAGCGGTTGTTCAGGCATGATGGCTCCGATGTTGTGACGGTTTGCGTTGGGCTTACTGCACAGATAATGCGGAATTTGAAAATTTCACCCGCTGCAGGGCCGATTTCAACCGTCGCGCCCCGCCCGCGCACATAGCCATCCGTGTCAGGGCCATCCGTGTCAGGGCCATCCGTGTCAGGCCAGCGGTGGCGCCCAATGCGTCCACAGCACAAAGACCGCCCAGACCGCATTGGCGAGCAACAGGCAGAACACCGCGAAAGAACCCAGATCCTTGGCGTGTTCGGCCATTTTCGAATAGCCCGGCGACGCGTGGTCGGCGAGTTCTTCCACGGCCGTGTTCAACGCCTCGATCGAGGCGGTGAGCAGATACAACAGGATTGCCCCGACAAAGCCCCACAGCGGCGCTCCGGCAAATCCGAACACCGCGATGATGAGCACAAAGGCCAGGGTCTCGTGCTGAAACGCGGTCTCACGCCACAGCCGCCTGACGCCGCCCATCGAGTAGCGGGCGGCGGCGAAGACATGGGCTATGCCAACGTGTTTTGGTGTCCGGCCGTTCACGGCTTGGGTCGCATCGCTTCCAGCTCCGGAAAATTCGAAGCAAATTTGGCGCTCCAGCGCTTGAGCTTCGGGCGGCCGCGCTCCCACTGGCCGGCAAACCGCAAACCCAGATAGCCCAGCATCGCGGCAAGGGCCAAATGCCCGCCAGTGAGCGATTTTGTCGTGCGCGGCAGGTTGGCTTCGAGATAGTCCAGCCCGCGGGTTGCCTTGGTCCATTGCTTGTCGATCCATTCCTGATGGACTTTTTCAGCGGGACGGAACCGGCGCTCGTACATGATCGCCAGAAGGCAGTCGCAGATGCCGTCGCACAGCGCTTCAAGCACTTCGATCTCCGTGCGCTTGGCGGCATTGCGCGGATAAAGCCGCTTGCCGCCCGCACGGTCGAGAAACTGCATGATCGCCCGGCTGTCATAGATGGCCTGACCCTCGTCGGTGATCAGGGTCGGGATCTTGCCGAGCGGATTGTTGTCGATCAGGTCCGAGCTTGCCGCATTGGTGTCGGTGAGAACGCTCTCGGCGTCGATGCCGGAGAATTTCGCCGCCATGCGGACTTTTGCGGAATAGGGCGAGGCGGGCGAATAGAGAATTTTCATGGATCGTGTCTTTCGTGGTGCAAACATGCCGAATCGGTCAGCCCGGCTCGGGAACTTCGAGATTGTCGATTCTACAGCCGCCCCGGTCGACTTCACCGCAGGTGCGGAATTCGAGCGAGGGCGTCATGCAGATGCGCACTTCGCGCAACATCCCACGCCCGCAGGCAATTGCAATCCCGTCGCCGGTCAAACCGGGATTTGTGGCGATAAAGGCGGCTTCGGCGTCGAGCGCGTCGATTTGTGCCGGAAGATTGGCCGAAGCGAAGTCAGCAGGAACCGTCACCCGCTCCCTGGCCGCGCGCAACACCTTGAAATAGTCCCGCTGCGATAGGCCCGAACAGGAGCCGTGCTTGCGCCACTGATGCCCGATCAGCCCCAACGAGGGGACAATGTCGCTGTAATTCCGGCCCAGATCGGAGGGAACCCGATCAGGGTCGCGCGCCGGGCAGAATTCGGGATATCCGGCTTCAAATTGCGGCCACAGCCCGTGCACGATGAAACCGAAATCGCGCCCTTCGGCGCATTGCTGCCGGTTGGCCTCCGCGCCTTCGATCCGGCAATAGGCTGGTGACCATGACAGCGCCAGAACGTAGAAATCAAACCCGGTCCCCAGCGGCAGATCCGCCGCAACCGGAACGGTTGCCTTGGCGCCGGCCTGCGCTTCTGGCGCGGCCTCGCCGGAGCAGGCGGCCACAAGCGCCAGCATCGGCAGAACCGACAGCAGTCTGATCGCCTTGGCCTTCATCATCTGGTCCTGATCAGCGCACCGAGCGGCACCAGGCGCCATACACCTTGAACGGATCAAGCCCGGAAATGCAGAACTCGAGATTGTCGCGCAGGCCGGCAAAGCCCATGCCGCCTTCGATCAGCCACCAGATCGGGCGCTTGCTGCCGTCATTCATGCGCGCGGTGCCACCGCAATAGATCCGGGGAATGGACCAGTATTGATCGCCCATCCGGCTGCGGCTGTAATGCGGCCGCTCGATGCCTTCGATGGCGAGACCGCGTTTGATCACGTGCCGCTCGGTCCACTCAAAGCGTTTCTGGATGTAACTAAGCACCTCAGGCGCGTCGCATGACGGGAAATTGCCGCCGCTGAAGGCCGCGGCGGGGCTCGCAAGGCTCGAAAGCGCCACGCCGAAACCCAGGGTGAATGCAAGGATCAAGCTCTTGATGGTCATTAGCGGTTCTCCAATCGCGATGCGAGTCTTGGTATAAGGCGTGGCCATGGCTTTGGGCAAGCAACAACCGTGTCAAAGCTCTGCGACAAGCATCCGCAGCTCTGAGCGGGCGCCCGGACCCTGGGCCAGCAGGCGGGCGAGTTCCGGCAGGACTTGATTCAGATCGGCTTCCAGCGTGAAGGGCGGATTGACGATGACAAGCCCGGATCCGTTCAGTCCCGGCGCGGTTTTGTTGTCGCGCGTCAAAAGCCGCACCGAGAGCGTGCGCGGCCGGTTCAGCGCGATCAGTTTCTTGTCGAACGCGGCGAGCGGGCTGTCGGCCTTGATCGGATGCCACAGCATATAGGTGCCGCCCGCAAACCGCCGTGTTGCGCGCGCCAGCCCGTCGATCATGCGGTCATACTCGCCGTCCGCCTCGAACGGCGGATCAACCAGCACCAGGCCGCGTTTTTCCTTGGGCGGCAGGTGCCCGCCCAGCGCCAGCCAGCCGTCAAGTTCGATCACCCGGACCTGGTGGTCGCCTGCAAAAGCGCTTCTGAGCTGATTGGCGTCGGTGGGGTGAAGCTCGATCGCGGTGAGCCGGTCCTGCTTGCGCATCAGCATGCGCGCCAGTTTGGGCGATCCGGGATAGTGGCGAACGCCGCCGTCGGGATTGAGGGTCGCAACCGCGTCCAGCCATGGCGCCAGAAACGCGGCAAGCTCGGGCGACAGCTTCGCCTTGGTCAGGCGGCCGACGCCCTCACGCCATTCGCCGGTCTTCTGCGCCTCGTCAGAGGTCAGATCATAGCTGCCGATGCCGGCATGGGTATCGATGACCCTGAACGCCTGATCCTTGCGCTTGAGATAGGTGATGATCTGCGCCAGCACCGCGTGCTTGAGCACATCGGCGAAATTGCCCGCATGATAGAGGTGACGGTAATTCATCGTCCTGTGTGATGCGTCCCTGAATTGATCTGATGCGGTGATGGCGTGCATGGCGCGGCGGTGCGAATTCTCTTATAGAGAAAGCATGAACGACGCGACCCCCCTTGATACAGGCCCGGTCATGGCCATCGGCCATTCCGCCTGTCCCCACGATTGCCCGTCGACCTGCGCGCTGGAGGTCGATCTGCTTTCGGGCAACCGCATCGGCCGGGTGCGCGGCGATCCGGCCAACAGCTACACCGCCGGCGTCATCTGCGCCAAGGTGGCGCGCTATTCAGAGCGGATCCATCATCCCGACCGGCTGCTCAAGCCGCTGATCCGCGCCGGCGGCAAGGGCGAGGGGCAGTGGAAACAGGCAAGCCTTGCCGCCGCCCTCGACCTGATCGCCGAAAAATTCGACCGGGCCGAAGCCCAATTCGGCTCCGAAACCGTCTGGCTCAATTACTATGCCGGCACGATGGGGCTGGCGCAGCGCGACGGTGTCCACCGGCTGCGCCATGCCAAGCGCTATTCCAACCAGTTCGACAGTTTCTGCACCAATCTGGCCTGGACCGGCTTCACCATGGGCGCCGGCGCCTTGCGCGGGCCCGATCCGCGCGAGATGGCCAAGTCCGATTGCGTGGTGATCTGGGGCACCAATGCGGTGTCCACCCAGGTCAATGTCATGACCCATGCCATCCGCGCCCGCAAGGAACGCGGCGCCAGGATCGCGGTCATCGACATCTACGACAACCCGACGATGAAACAGGCCGACATCAAGATCCTGCTCAGACCCGGCACCGATGGCGCATTCGCCTGCGCGGTGATGCATGTGCTGTTTCGCGAGGGCCTGGCCGATCGCGATTATCTCAACAAATTCAGCGACGACCCGGCGGGACTTGAATCGCATCTGCAGGAGCGGACGCCTCAATGGGCGGAAGCGATTTGTGGCGTGCCGGTGGCCGATATCGAAGCCTTCGCGCGGCTGGTGGGGACTACGAAGAAGACTTTCTTCCGCCTCGGCTATGGTTTCACCCGCCAGCGCAATGGCGCGGTCAACATGCATGCGGCGCTGTCGCTGGCGGTGGTGACCGGCTGCTACCAATATGAAGGCGGCGGCGCGTTTCACTCCAATTCGGATATTTTCCGGCTCGACAAATCCCTGCTGGAGGGCCGCAAGAACTTTGATCCGGGCTTGCGCTGGCTCGACCAGTCCAAGATCGGCCGGGTGCTCACCGGCGACACCGAAGCGCTGAATGGCGGCCCGCCGGTCACCGCCATGCTGATCCAGAACACCAACCCGGCCAATGTGACGCCCGAGCAGCGCAAGGTGATCGAGGGGTTGCGCCGGGAGGATCTGTTCGTCGCCGTGCATGAGCAATTCATGACCGACACCGCACAACTCGCCGATGTGGTGCTGCCAGCCACGATGTTCCTCGAGCATGACGACATCTATCGCGGCGGCGGCCATCAGCACATTGTTTTGGGTCCCAAACTGGTCGACCCGCCGGAAGGCCCGGTCACCAACCACTACATCTATGAGGAACTGGGCAGGCGCCTGGGTGTGGGCGACAGCGAAGGCTTTGGCCTGACCGAACGCCAGCACATCGACCACATGCTCGGCAAGCGCGGCCTGGGCGATTTCATGAGCTTCAGGGACGGCAAATGGGCCGACATGCAGCCCGATTTCGACACCGCGCATTTTCTCACTGGTTTTGCCCACAAGGACGGCAAATTCCGCTTCCGGCCCGACTGGACCGGCACGCCTGCCGCCAACAGGCCGCCCAAGCGGATGGGGCCGCAGGGTCCGGTCGATCGACTGCCGGAATTTCCCGATCATGTCGATCTGATCGAAAGCGCCGATGCCGCCCATCCGTTCCGGCTGGCGACATCGCCGTCGCGCTCATTCCTCAATTCCACTTTCGCCGAAACCCCGTCATCCAGGGTCAAGGAAATCCGTCCGGACCTGCTGATCCATCCCGACGACGCCCATGTGCTGGGTATCACCGATGGCGACCGGGTGCAACTCGGCAACACCCGCGGCGAAGTCTCGATGCACGCCAAACTCGATCCGGGCCAGCGCCGCGGCGTCGTCATCCATGAGGGCCTGTGGCCCAATTCCGCCTTCGAGGCGGGCGAGGGGATCAACACGCTCACGGGTGCGGATTCTTGCGCGCCCTATGGCGGCGCGGCGTTTCACGACACCAGGGTGTGGGTGCGGAAGGTCTGATCCTGGCGCAAGCAGGCCCGCCGGCCTGGCGCCGGCAGGCCCAAGCGTCAGGTCTTGTTGATCGAATTGCCGCCGTCGGCCATCAGCGCGCTGCCGGTCACGAACGATGAGTCATCGCAGACAAGGAACAGCGCGGCGCGGGCGATTTCCTCGGGTTCCGCCATGCGCTTGAGCGCATGCAGCCCCTTCACCCAGTCGTGAAACGACGCATCGTCGCCCGCCATCGCCGTCTTGGTGCCGCCGGGCAACAGCGCGTTGGCCCGGATTCCCTCCGCTCCATGTTCGGCAGCCAGAACCTGGACAAGGCCGATCAGTCCGGCCTTGGAGGCGGCGTAGGCGCCCATGCCTGGCAGGCCGATGGTGTGGCCGACAAACGACGACGTGAACACGATCGAACCGCCCCCGCGCGCCTTCATCGCCGGTATCTGGTGACGCGCCGCATGAAAGCCGCCGGTCAGGTTGGTGGCGATCACCCTTTCCCAGGTCTCCGTCGTCATGTCCGGGATCGGTCCCATATTTCCGGTCGTTCCGGCATTGTTGAAGGCGCCGTCGAGGCCTCCGAAGGCGGAGGTCGCCAGATCGACCAGCGCCTTGTGGTAGCCGGCTTCGGCTATGTCGCCTGCCAGCCATTTCGCCTTGCGGCCGGTCTCGCCGATCTTGCCGGCGAGGTTTGCCTGTTCCACCTCCCGGCGCGCGCCCAGCACCAGATTGGCGCCTTCGGCGGCAAAGAGTTCCGCCGCCGCCGCGCCGATTCCGCTGCTGGCGCCGGTGATGATGATGGTTTTTCCGTCAAGTCGCATGGTGCTCTCCTGTGGTGCGAGACCCCATGCTTAGGCTGGGTGGAACCGGCCAGCCACCCGATACGGGCACCCGAAACCAGCCGGTATCGGAGCCGGTCGGAAGGGAAGGCGGCGGTGGGGCGAGATTCAGCTTTCGGGCTGGTCTTGCCGCTTCAGCAGCGCCGCGCGCACCGTGCCGAGCGTGTGATGCAACTTGATCAGCTCCTCAAGCGGCAGGCCGAAGGCGGCCATGATGCAGTCGGGAATGTGCCGCGCCGCCTGCCGCATCGCCGCGCCCGCTTCGGTCAGCGTCACCCGCACCTTGCGTTCGTCCACAGCGTCGCGCGCCCGCTTCACAAGTTCCTGCGCCTCCAGCCGCTTGATCAGCGGCGTCAGCGTCGAGGATTCCAGATGCAGCCGCTCGCTGATGGCGCCGACGGTCAGATTGTCGTTTGCCCACAGGATCGTCAGCACCAGATATTGCGGGTAGGTGATCCCCAGTGGCGCCAGCAGCGGCTTGTAGACTTGGCCGACGGCGTGATGGGTGGAATAGAGGTCGAAGCAAAGCATTGATTCGACTTCAATGATGCGGCAGCCGGCCTGGCTCGGTTCATTCATTCCAGCAACTCCATTGCGGGGCCGACTTTATGTCGCGCGCCAGACAATCGCAAGCGGTTGACATTCGCATGGCCCCAGCATAAATATCGCACACGATTTAATCGTAAACAACTTAAGGAGATTCCGATGCCGACCAAGATCGTCTATTCCACCAACGCCACGGCCACCGGCGGCGGCCGCGATGGCCAGTCCCGCACCCATGATGGCGCCGTTGACGTCAAGCTGGTGGTGCCCAGGGAAATGGGTGGCCCGGGTGGCGACGGCGTCAATCCCGAGCAGCTGTTCGCCACCGGCTACGCCGCCTGCTATCTCGGCGCGCTGCGTTTTTATGCCGGCCAGAAGAAGGTCAAGGTTCCCGACGACGCAACCGTCAATGTCACTGTCGGCATCGGTCCGCGCGAGGATCTGGGTTTTGGCCTCGACGTCAAGATCAAGGTCTCGCTGCCGGGTATCGACAAGGACGTCGCCGAGGATCTGATCGCCGGCGCGCACAAGGTCTGCCCCTATTCGCATGCCACCTCAGGCACGCTCGACATCACGCCCGAACTTGCCTGATTCTGCTTGGCCTGATCCCGCTTGGCCTGATCCCGCTTGACGGACTAAGACTTGGGCCCGGACCGGTCGTGGTCCGGGCTTGTTGACAGCTTACTCGGCAAGCGCCTGATGCGCGCTTGCGGTCACGCGTTCGAGAAAGCCGGTCTCGCGCCCGGCGATCCGGGCTTCTTCTGCTTCGATGTAGGTGCGGGTGATCGGCACCGCGTCGCGCTCGCGCCCGAGCTGCAGCTGGAACACATTGCTCGAGCCTTGCAGGAACACCCGTTCCGAGGTCGACAAATAGAGTTCCCACATCCGGCAGAACCGCTCGTCCATGGCCGCCACCGCCGCCTCGCGATTGGCCAGGAACCGCTCGCGCCAGTGCTGCAGCGTGTAGCCGTAATGGCAGCGCCAGATCTCGCAGTCGAGCAGCCACAAACCGGTCGGTTCGATCGACGCCACCGTTTCCGACAGCGACGGCGCATAACCGCCGGGGAAGATGTATTTGCGGATGAACGGTCCGGTGAAGCCGGGCGGTGACTTGGTCGAAATCGAGTGAATCAGCGCCACGCCGTCATCGGTCAGCCGGTCGCGCACGGTGAGGAAATAGGGCTTGAGATAGGGCACCCCGACATGCTCGAGCATGCCCACCGAGACGATGCGGTTGAACTTGCCCTCGACTTCCCGGTAATCGACGAGGTCGAACCGCACCCGGTCGCTGACGCCGAGGATTTCGGCGCGCCGGCGGGCCACAGCCAGTTGCCGTTCCGACAGCGTCACGCCGACCACCTCGACATCGGCGACATGGGCCAGATAAAGCGCCATTCCGCCCCAGCCGCAGCCGATGTCGAGAACCCGCTGGCCGTCCTTGAGCATCAGCTTGGCCGCGATATGACGCTTCTTCAGCGTTTGCGCCTGGTCAAGCGTCTCCGAGCCGTCGGGGAAATAGGCGCAGGAATATTGCATGTCACGGTCAAGGAACAGCTTGTAGATGTCCTCGCCGATATCATAATGCGCCTTGGCGTTCTCGCGCGCCCGGCTCAGCGCATTGTTCTGGTGAAACCGGCGGATCTTGCGCAGGACGCCATCCCAGAAAATCTGGCTGGGGGAGCGGTCGAAATGGCGCTTGTTGGCATAATACAATACGACCAGATCATGAATGCTGCCGTTATCCACCACCAGTTCGCCGTCCATATAGGCTTCCGGCATGTTGAGTTCGGGATTGATGAAGATCTTCCATTCCACCTTCTTGCTGGTGAAGCGGATGGCGGCGTCGGGGCCGGGTTGCTTGCCGCCGAATTCATGCACGACGCCCTTGGCGTCGGTGATCGTCAAGCGGCCCTTTTGGATTGCCTTGTCGAGAACACCGTAAAGCGAAAGCATGTCGTCTCCGTTCTGGCATATTGCGCTGAAACCGGCAGGCAGCCGCCTCGCGACGGAAGCTGGCCGGTTTCCCGCCGGTACTTGATTCAATCAGCGGGCATATGAGAATAAAGCATTGGACCGCATAATAAAACCCGGACAGGAATACGCTGGCGGCGCGGCGCGGCCAACCGGATTCTTGCCGGTCAATCGCCGTCCGCATGGATCGCGCGGCCGCCGCCGCTCATGCGGACCTCGCCGCGCGCCAGCATCGCCAGCGCCCCGGGATAGATCCGGTGCTCGGCCTCAAGCACGCGCTGGGCCAATGTCTCGGGCGTGTCGTCCTGTTCCACCCGCACCGCTTCCTGCTCGATGATCGGGCCTTCATCCATGGCTTCGGTGACGAAATGCACGGTGCAGCCATGCACCCGGCAGCCGGCGGCGAGCGCCCGCTCATGGGTGGCGAGCCCCGGAAAGGCCGGCAGCAGCGACGGATGGATGTTGATCATCCGGCCGGCATAGCGTTGGACGAAGTCGCCCGACAGCAGCCGCATATAGCCGGCCAGCGCGACAATCTGCGCGCCCGACGCCGCGATCGCGGCGCTCACGGCTGCTTCATGCGCTTCTTTTCCATCATAATCGGCGCGCGGGATCGCGTGCGCCTCGATTCCGAATTCGCGGGCGTGCTCGAGTCCCTTGGCGTCCGCCTTGTCGGAGATCACGGTCACGATCTTCGCCGGATAGCCATTGTCCAGCGATGCGGCGATCAGCGCGCCCATGTTCGAACCGCGTCCGGAAATCAGGATCGCAACCGGGACTTTCGGCTTGGCGTTCACAGCGCCAGGCTTCCCGTGTAGGACACGCCCGGCGCGCCGGCCGCGCGGGCGGTCAGCCGGCCAAGCCGGATCACGCTTTCGCCCTCGGCTTCAAGCGCCGCCGTCACCATGTCCGCGTCCGCGGCCCGGACCACCGCGATCATGCCGACGCCGCAATTGAAGGTGCGCAGCATTTCCTCGGGCGCGACGCCGCCAGTCCTGGCGATCCATGCAAACACCTTGGGCGGCGCGATGGCGTCAAGGTCGATCTCGGCGGCAAGCCCGTCGGGCAGCACCCGCGGCAGGTTTTCCGGAAATCCGCCGCCGGTAATATGCGCCAGAGCCTGGATCGCGCCGGTCCGGCGGATCACGGCGAGCAGCGATTTGACATAGATCCGGGTCGGCGCGAGCAGCGCAGCGCCAAGGCTGGTCGACGGATCGAACGGGGCGGGCGCATCATAGCCGAGCCCGCTCAACTCGACGATGCGGCGCACCAGCGAATAGCCGTTGGAGTGCACGCCGGAGGAGGCGAGACCCAGCACAATATCGCCTTCGGACATCGAGCCGGAGGGGAGAAGCTGGCCGCGTTCCGCGGCGCCCACGGCAAAGCCCGCCAGATCATAATCGCCATCGCGGTACATGCCGGGCATCTCGGCGGTTTCGCCGCCAATCAGCGCGCAGCCGGCCAGCAGGCAGCCATGGGCGATGCCGCCGACGATCGCCGCGCCCTGGTCAGGGTCGAGCTTGCCGGTGGCGAAATAATCGAGAAAGAACAGCGGCTCGGCGCCCTGGACCACCAGGTCGTTGACGCACATGGCGACCAGATCGATGCCCACGGTGTCGTGCAGCCCGGCTTCGATCGCCACTTTCAGCTTGGTGCCGACGCCGTCATTGGCGGCCACAAGCACCGGATCGGAAAATCCCGCGGCCTTGAGGTCAAACAGACCTCCGAAGCCGCCGATTTCGCCATCGGCGCCCGGCCGCCTTGTGGCGCGCACCAGCGGCTTGATGCGGTTGACCATCTCGTTGCCGGCATCGATGTCGACGCCCGCCTGGGCATAGGTGAGGCCGTTTTTCGGATCCGCCATCTCGGCTTCGCCTCCTTGGGTGTCAAAGCAGTTTCCTATGCGCGGGGGATGGCATTTTGTGGGCCATTCCGCAAGCCGGAGCGTGCGGCGCCAAGCCACAAATCCGGGATAAACCGGCGCAATCATGCCGGTGGGAGCCCGGTTCACTGGAAAAGCGCGGTTCTATCGCCATATCCGGGACAGTTAGGATAATGTGCCTTTCATGACCTTGCCCAATTACATCACCATTGCCCGCTTCATCATGGTTCCCCTGATCGTTCTCGCGATGATCAATGGCGATATGCTGGCGGCCTTCGTGATGTTCATGCTGGCCGGGGTTTCGGATGGCGTCGATGGCTTCATTGCCCGCCAGTTCAACCAGAAATCCGAACTTGGCGCCTGGCTTGACCCGGTCGCCGACAAGTTCCTGCTGGTCAGCGTCTTTGTCGTGCTGGGCTGGCTTGAGGTGCTGCCGGTCTGGCTGGTCATTCTCGCCGTGTCCCGCGATGGCCTGATCGTTGGCGCGGTGGTGCTGTCGAGCCTGATGGATAATCCGGTTGAGATGCGGCCACTCTTGATTTCCAAGGCCAACACCATGTTCCAGATCATCCTGCTCATCCTTGTGCTGGCCGATCTTGCGGGTCTGGCCCGGCTTGACGCCGTTATCGGATGGATGATCTATGCCGTCGCGGGCTTGACCATCGGTTCAGCCGCCGCCTATCTCGTCTCCTGGCTCCGGCACATGGCGGGCGAGGCAGAAACCGATTAGGATGCGGCGGAACCCAACCGGTTGAACCATCGGCAAGCGAGGTGATCATGATAGTTGCGATCAATCGGTCGGCGCTTCGGCGCCAGGTCTTTTTCTGGTTGCTGGCATTGGCGTTGTTTGTCGGTTTCCTGATGGTGTTCAGCTCGATCCTGCTGCCCTTCATCGCCGGCATGGCGCTCGCCTATTTCCTTGATCCCGTGGCCGACTGGTTTGAACGCCGCGGCCTGTCGCGGCTGATGGCCACGCTGGTCATCCTGACCATCTTTGTCGCGATTTTTGCGATCTCGCTGATTGTCCTGATCCCCGTTCTGATCACCCAGGCGGCCGATCTGGGCGGGCGGATTCCGGGCTACATCACCGAGCTGCAGACCCTGCTGACCTCGGAATCGACCGTGCTGCCCGGCTGGATGAGCGGACAGCTTGCTGAGATCAAGGAGAGTTTCGCGGCTCTGCTGAAGGAGGGCGCGGGCTTTGTCGGCACCATATTCCAGAAGATCTGGAATTCCGGCATGGCGCTGCTCGACATAGCCGCCCTGTTCGTGGTGACCCCGGTGGTGGCGTTCTATCTGCTGCTTGACTGGGATCACATGATCGAGAAGGTCGACAGCTGGGTGCCGCGCGATCATGTCGAAACCGTCCGGGCTCTCGCCAACGAGATCAACCGGTCCGTTGCCGGCTTTGTCCGCGGGCAGGGCAGCGTCTGTCTGATCCTCGGCCTGATCTACGCCATAGGCCTGTCGATCATCGGGCTCAACTTCGGCCTGCTGATCGGATTGTTCGCCGGCATCATCAGTTTCATTCCCTATGTCGGCTCGCTGGTCGGTCTGGTGCTGGCGCTGATTGTCGCCGTCGTTCAGTTCTGGCCGGATTTCGTCATGATCGGCGCCGTCATCGCCGTGTTTGCCGTCGGGCAGTTTTTCGAGGGCAACATCCTGCAGCCGCGGCTGGTCGGTTCCTCCGTCGGTCTGCATCCGGTCTGGCTGATGTTCGCCCTGTTCGCGTTCGGCGCGCTGTTCGGCTTTGTCGGCATGATGATCGCCGTGCCGGCGGCGGCCTCGGTCGGCGTGCTGGTCCGCTTTGCCATTTCCCGCTATCTCGACAGCGATCTCTATCATGGCAGCCAGCGCCCGGAAGAGCCCGTTGCCGTCATTGAGGCCCCGTCCGACTGATGGCCAAACCGCCCGTGACGCGGCAATTGCCGCTGGAATTCAATCACGATCCGGCATCGAGCCGCGACGCCCTGATCGTCTCCGACCGCCTCAACGCGGCGGTGGCGATCGTCGATCGCTGGCCCGACTGGCCGTCGCCGGTGGTGATCCTGGCCGGACCGACCGGATCGGGAAAATCGCACCTCGCCACCATCTGGGCCACCCGCGTCGGCGCCAGGTCGGTCAACATCGAAAAGCCGGACCCGCTGGTGCTTGAAATCGCCGCCCAGGGACCTGTCCTCATAGAAGACATCGACCGCCGGGGTTTTGATGAAACCGCTCTGTTCCATCTCATCAACGCGGTCCGTGAGCATGGCAGCGCGGCGCTGATCACCACAAGGCTCTGGCCGGCGGGCTGGAATGTGACATTGCCTGATCTTGCCTCCCGGTTGAAGGCCGCGACCGTGGTCGAAATCGCCGAGCCGGACGAGGATTTATTGGCCCAGGTGCTGGTCAAATTGTTTGCCGACCGCCAGGTCATTGTCGATGACCGGATCATCCGTTGGCTGGTGGCCCGAATGGAGCGCTCCCTGTCCGCAGCGCTCGCCATCGTCACCCGGCTTGACCAGCTCTCGCTGGCCCGCGGATCGAAGATCACCCGCGCCATGGCCGCCGAAGTCATGGCCGAAATGGACGCAGGCGGTGATGACATCGAACTGTCATAGTTCCTTCGTTGTTGTGCTATAGACGGTGACAACTTGAAGCGGGGCGTTGGAGTTTATGATGGAAGAGTTCGAGGGCGTGGAAATGGACGGGGTGGGGATCGATCCGGTCAACGGAGCAGCGCCGGAAATCGATCTGCTCGACAGCCCGGAACGCTTCATCAACCGTGAATTCTCCTGGCTGCAGTTCAACCGCCGCGTTCTTGATGAAACCCTCAATGTCAGCCATCCGCTGCTCGAGCGGGTGCGGTTCCTGTCGATCTCGGCCGCCAATCTCGACGAGTTCTTCATGGTCCGCGTCGCAGGCCTTGAGGGGCAGGTGCGCGAAGGCATCACCAACCGCTCGCCCGACGGCCTGTCGCCGAACGAGCAGCTCGACCAGATTCTTGAGGAAATCGACGGGCTTCAGCTTGAGCAGCAGGCGTCGCTGGCGATCCTGCAGCAGAACCTGGCCAAGGAGAGCATCTACATCGTTCGCCCTTCGGCGCTGGTCGACCCCGACATGGCCTGGCTCGAGGAAGAGTTCCTGCAATCGATCTTCCCGGTGCTGACGCCGCTGTCGATCGATCCGGCCCATCCGTTCCCGTTCATCCCCAATCTGGGGTTTTCGATCTGCCTGCAACTGGCCTCCAAGGCCGCCAACGAGCCGATGACCGCGCTGATCCGTCTGCCGGTGGCGCTCAACCGCTTTGTCCGTCTGCCTGATCTTGATGGCGCCATCCGCTACATCACGCTTGAAGACGTGGTGAGCCTGTTCATCAGTTCGCTCTATCCCGGCTACGAAGTCCGCGGAACCGGCACGTTCCGGGTCATTCGCGATTCCGATATCGAGGTGGAGGAAGAGGCCGAGGATCTGGTCCGGCTGTTTGAAAGCGCGCTCAAGCGCCGCCGCCGCGGCTCGGTGATCCGCATCGAGTTCGATTCCGAACTGCCGCAGAGCCTGCGCGAATTCGTCGTTCACGAAACCAATGTGCAGGAAAACCGTGTCGCCGTTCTGCCCGGCCTGCTGGCGCTCGACACGCTCTCGGAAATCGCCAAGGCGCCGCGCGACGATCTCCGCTTCGCACCCTACAATGCCCGATTTCCCGAACGCATCCGCGAGCATGCCGGCGACACCTTTGCGGCGATACGCGAAAAGGATCTGGTCGTTCATCACCCGTATGAATCGTTTGATGCGGTAGTGCAGTTCCTGTTCCAGGCGGCGCGCGACCCCGATGTGCTGGCGATCAAGCAGACACTCTACCGCACCTCCAATGACAGCCCGATCGTCCGCGCCCTGGTCGATGCGGCCGAGGCCGGCAAATCGGTGACGGCCCTGGTCGAACTCAAGGCCCGGTTCGACGAGGAGGCCAACATCCGCTGGGCCCGCGACCTTGAGCGCGCCGGCGTGCAGGTGGTCTTCGGTTTTCTCGAACTCAAGACCCACGCCAAGATGTCGTTGATCGTCCGCCGCGAGGAGGGCAAGCTGGTCTCTTATTGTCATCTGGGAACCGGCAATTATCACCCGGTCACCGCCAAGATCTACACCGACCTGTCCTACTTCACCTGCGATCCGGTGATCGCCCGCGACATGGCCCATGTGTTCAATTTCATCACCGGCTACGGCGAACCGGAAGGGCTGTTGAAGCTCGCGGTTTCGCCGCTCAACCTGCGCACCCGCATTCTTGAAAACATCGAGGCGGAAATCGTCCACGCCGAAGCCCATAGGCCCGCGGCGGTGTGGATGAAAATGAATTCGCTGGTGGATCCCGAGGTCATCGACGCGCTCTACCGCGCCAGCCGGGCCGGCGTCGAGATCGACCTGGTGGTGCGCGGCATCTGTTGCCTCAGGCCGCAGGTTCCCGGCCTGTCGGAGCACATTCATGTCAAGTCGATCGTCGGCCGCTTTCTTGAGCACAGCCGGATCTACTGTTTCGGCAACGGCCATGGCTTGCCGTCCTCGCAGGCGCTTGTCTATATCGGTTCGGCCGACCTGATGCCGCGCAATCTCGACCGGCGGGTCGAGACCCTGGTGCCGATCGTCAACAAGACCGTGCATGAGCAGGTGCTGTCGCAGATCATGCTCGGCAACATGATCGACAACCAGCAGAGCTACGAGATCCTGCCGGACGGAACCTCGCGCAAGGTCGAACCCGGCGAGGGGGAGGAGCCGTTCAATGCGCAGGTCTATTTCATGACCAATCCGAGCCTGTCGGGCCGCGGCGAGGCGCTCAAATCGAACGCCCCCAAGCTGATCGCCGACCGTCTGGCCCGGGCCTCCCGCAGCAGGCGCTGAACGGGCTGATCCGGTTTACGGGACGGGGCATCCGCGAACCGGGACGCGCGGGCCGGAACAGTGTCCGCCACCGCCGGTTCACCTGCGCATGGGAGTCGCGGCCTGTGGACAGTGCCGTCAAGTCCACGGTTTAGCGGGTTCCGAAAAGGCGGCTTCCCATATATAAGCACACGAAACTGATGTCCCTGAACCCGTTTGGCTCCCGCTCAACGGATTGTCCAAACCGCGAAGTGCACAGAGCAATGGTGGAATCGGAAGCCCAGGGTCGTTTGCCAGGTATTCATCCTGTATCCGTGATCGATATTGGCTCCAACTCGGTGCGTCTTGTCATCTATGAGGGGCTCAACCGGGCGCCGTCCGTGCTGTTCAACGAAAAGGTGTTGTGCGGCTTGGGCAAGGGCCTTGTGGCAACCGGCCGCATGGATGAAGCCGGCATTGCCCGTGCGCTTGCCGCGCTCAAGCGGTTCCGGGCGCTGTCCGAGCAGGCCCGCGCCTCCGAAATGCATGTCCTGGCCACCGCCGCCGCCCGCGAGGCCGAAAACGGGGCGGCGTTCATCGCCGCGGCTGAGGCGATTCTGGGCTGCCGCATCCGGCTTTTGACCGGCGAAGAGGAAGCCCGGTTTTCGGCTCTTGGGGTGATTTCGGGCTATTTCCGGCCCGATGGCGTCGCCGGCGATCTGGGCGGCGGCTCGCTCGAGCTTGTCGATGTCAGCAACACCGTCCATTCCGGCGGGCAAACCCTGCCGCTGGGCGGCCTGAGGCTGGCCGAAATGTCCGGCAATTCGATTTCGAGGGCGCGCGCCATCGCCCGGCGGGCGCTCGGCAAATCCCCGGTGCTGCAGGGCGGGGCAGGGCGGACCTTCTATGCGGTGGGTGGCACCTGGCGCAACATCGCCAAGCTGCACATGGACATAGCCGGCTACCCGTTGCACATGATGCAGGCCTACGAGATCGACGCAGAGCCGGCGATCGCCTTCCTCGGCGAAGTCGCGGCGATGAAGCAATCGCGGATCAGCGCCATCAAGGTGATCTCCCGCAACCGCCGCGGCCTGCTGCCCTATGGCGCCGTGGCGCTGCAGGAAACGCTGATCGCCATGAAGGCGGCGCGGGTCAGTTTTTCGGCGCTCGGCGTGCGCGAGGGTTATCTCTATTCCCTGCTGGGCGCGGACGAGGCAGCGCTTGACCCGCTGCTGACCGCGGCAGGCGAACTTGCGATCCTGCGCGCCCGCTCGCCCGAGCATGCGCGCGAACTGGCGGCCTGGACCGGCCGCATGTTTCCGGTGTTCGGCGTCGAGGAGTCCGAGGAAGACGCCCGCTACCGTCAGGCCGCCTGTCTGCTGGCCGACATTTCCTGGCGCGCCCATCCCGATTACCGCGGCCTGCAGGCGCTCAACATCATCGCCCATGGCACCTTCACCGGCATCACCCATGGCGGCCGCGCCTTCATCGCGCTGGCCAATTACTTCCGCTTCGAAGGCCTCAACGAGGACGGCGCATCGTCCGGACTGGCGGCGATCGCCGGTCCGAAATATCTCGAATACGCCAAGCTTCTCGGCGGCATGTTGCGCGTGGTCTATCTGTTCTCGGCCTCGATGCCGGGACTGGTGCCGCAACTGGAGTTCGTGCCGGCCGAACCCAAGGATGGCGATGTCGATATCGTGCTGCTGGTGCCGCGCTCCTGCGAGGCCTTTCTCGGCGAGCGGCTGGACGGCCGCCTGCAACAGCTCGCCAAGCTGACCGGCAAGCGCCTCGGCTTCAGGCTCGCTTGAGGTCTGATCCGGCTACGCATCCTGATCGGGCGTGAAATCCGAACTCACCGTGATCGCTCCGGGGCCGGTGGCAAACGAGATGTCGTTGGGCGTGTCGGTTTTCGACGCCCAGCTGTCCTTGCCGTAGTCATAGGCCGCCTTGAGATAGACCGTATCGTCGACGCCGAACTGGATGACGGCATCGCCGCTCAGCATCAGCGTGAAGGTCTTGCGCACATTGCCGATGGTGAAGGTCTGGTTGATCACGCCATCGCAATAGATGTTCCATTCCTGATCCTGGTTTGAGGTGTTGTAGACAAACAGCGTGTATTTGCGCGCCATGGGATGATGCTCCGGGTTGTGCCGGCCCGAACCCCCGGGCCGGTCTGGCCGGGCAGGGCCCGGTCTGGCTGGTTCGCAGGGCTCAGCACCCGCCGAATGATTTGGTGACGATGACCTTGCCGGCGACGCTGACGGTGACCTTGACCCCGGTCGGGAATCCCAACGTGGTGCAAATGCTCAGGCAGGCTTCAGCCGCCGTGCCGTTCGGAATGAAGGGCGGAATCGGAAGGCAGACTTTTCCGATTCCGAGCGGCAGGTTCAAACAGATCTTGCCGTTGTCAACGGTCACGGAAATGCAAGCCGCGGCAAGCATGCTGACGTGACCATCGTCAGTGAGGGTTCCCTTGCCCCCTTTTTCCAGCAAGCCGAGTTCGGCGTAGTGCGCGCGGGCCGCTTCAAGTGTGGCGTCGATCGCCTTGGCGTCAAATTCATGAAATGTGGCCATTTTCTTCTCCCTGATGGTTGTGAGTGAAAATCCCGGCCGCCGCTGAGTTGAAGCGCTGCCCGGGCATTTGCCTAACGCCTGCAATTCATGACAGCGGAACGCCGAAAATGCAACCAAAAAGAGATTTAATGATATGAATGCCGTATAAGTTGTATTTATGGAGCCGGTCCGCTGCATCCGCCTTGGCGATCCCCGTCATCTGCGCCCGGCCGCGGCGGCTATGTCTTCATGCACAATGGCGACAACATGACCCGCTATCCCGATCATGGCCCCAACAAGCAGGCGCTGATCGCCAACATTGCCGTGGCGCTTCAGAGGCTGTCGATGGGAGAACTGTTGATCTGATGTAAGGTGGCTGGTCCAGACCGGCCAGCCGTCCGCCGGTCCGGTCTCAGGCCTCGACGATGACCTCGAAGCCGCCCCAGATCATCCGCTTGCCGTCGAACGGCATGTTTTCCGGAGCGTAATCCATGCGCGGATCCTTCATCGAATTCTCCATGCCGGCGGTCTGGGCTGCCTTGTCCGGCCAGGTGATCCAGGAGAACACCACGGTTTCGTCCTCTTTCAGCTGCACCGCCATCGGCATCGAGGTCAGCTTGCCGTCGGGCACGTCATCGCCCCAGGCTTCCACCACCTGGATGGCGCCATGGTCCTTGAAGACCTCGGCCGCCTGCTTTGCCACATTGAGATAGTCCTGCTTTTTCGCGGTCGGCACCGCCACCAGGAATCCGTTCACATAGGCCATTGAAGTCTCCTCTCTAAATTATCCGTTTGCTGCTGCTGTGAGCGCGGAAATATCGGGTTTGCCCATGGCCGGCCGCTTTTTCACAAGCCTGTCGGCCGGTCGAATTCCAATCGCCTTCATCTCCAGTCTCCTGATACGGTTTGGAGGGCGGCCGCGGGCAATTCAGGCTTTCGCCATCAGCGATCTTGCGGTTTCCTCCAGCTGATCGGTCGCCTTGTTCCAGCCGTCGTGAAAGCCCATGTCCTCGTGGCGCTGGCGGTCCTCGACGGTCCAGTGGCGGACGACGGCGCGGTAGCGCGTGCCCTTGCCCTCATCGGAAAACGTCAGGATCCCGGTCATGAACGGTTTCTCGCTCGGCGCCCAGGCCTCGGTATAGGCATCGGTGAACACCAGTTTTTCGCCCGGGATCACTTCGAGATAGATGCCGGGATTGGGAAATTCCTCGCCCTCGGGGCTTTCCATCACCACAACACAGCTGCCGCCGGCGCGGAGATCGTTGCTGGCGCTCTTGGTCTTCCAGGGCGCCGGCGTGAACCATTTGACGATCTGTTCCGGATCGGTCCAGCAGCGCCACACCAGCGCGCGCGGCGCATCGATATAGCGGTCGATCACCAGTTCCCGCTCGTCGGTAAAGTCTGAATTGCTCATGGTCGCTCCTCACGCGCTAAGTTGTTTTTCGAGTGCCGGTTCGTTGAAGGCCCATTCCAGACCGAAGGGATCGCGGACCCGGCCCCAGCGATCGCCCCAGAATTCGAGCTTGAACGGCGACAGCACCTCGCAGCCGGCCTTGACCGCGCGGTCCCACCACAGATCGCCGTCGGCGATCACCAGTTGCAGCAGGAAATTGCTGCCTGCTGACGGCTGCGAGCCGTGTTCGGGGAACGGGTCCATCAGCATCACCATACCGCCATTGATCTCGATGCTGGCGTTGAGCACGCGGCCATCCTCGCTGCGCACCGGCTCGCCATGGGCCACGGCGCCAAAGGCGCGCGTGTAGAACTCGATCGCCTTGTCGACGCCGTCGACGGTTGCGTAGGGGATCACGCCGCGCATCAGGCGCTTGTAATCGGAAGGACTGCTCATGCGGCTTTCTCCTCTGCTTGGGAAAACAACAGCGTCACATACCGCTTGAGATGGTCGACGCTGTCGATGGCGACCGAGACGGAATCCTCCGCCTTGGCCAGAATGAAGGCGCCCTGCAGCACGGCCTGGGTGTGCAGCGCCAGGCTCTCGGCGGTAAAGCCGGCGTCTGTCATGCCGCGCGCGTCCATCGCCGCCTGGATGTCGGGCGCGAGCGTGCGGGCATGGCCTGCAATCGAGGCGTGGCAGGCGTCGCGGATCGCCGGCGCGGTGAGATAGGTCTCCTGCACCATGGTGCCGACCAGGCAGGTGTAGTCCGGCAATTCGCCGGCCAGCAGCAGGCGGCGGAAATCGAGATAGCCCAGCACCCGGTCGAGCGGATCGGCGTGATCGTGATAGGGGGCCGCGGCAAACAGCGCGCCGGTGAACTCCGACCAGTAATTGGCGGCGGCGACGCCGAGCGCCTCCTTGCTCTTGAAGTGATGGAAGAAGGCGCCCTTGGTGACGCCCGCGGCGGCGCAGAGCTCGTCGACGCTGGTGCCGGAATAGCCCTTGGAACGGATCACCGCGAACCCCGCCGCCAAAAGCTTGTCGCGGGCGCTCGGATGGGTCGGGGCGGTTTGGGATGTCGGATTGTTCATAATGTCTCCTGTGCGATATTGATACCAACCAGTCGGTATGTTGGCAAGACCGAATCCGCCCGCGACCCCGCTTTTCTCGCCGCCAGGGCGGATCCGGCCGTGAATCAGGATGTGAACGTTGTCATGCAGGTGCTTGATAAAGCAGCGAAACCGGCAATAGGCCGGTGCTTGTCCAGCCTGCGTGTCTGCGTCAAGCGCTTTATCATCGCCAGGCCGAGGACGTCCGGATTGGGGCCGGGAGCGGAATGTCAGCAATACGTCCTTGAGAGTGATATACTGCCTAAATAGAAGCGTTCGTGGAAGAGTCTACGATTTCAACGAGAGTAAAAAGATGACAAAGATCAAAGGCAAGAACGATGGTCCCGGTGGTCGAAACGAGCACTACGATATAGGCAACCGGAAGAACGTACCTCGAAGAAACGTGGTAGCCGAGGTGAAGCGCGGCGAGCATCCCGGCGCGCATGTGGTGAAAATAAATGACCGCGAATATGTGCGAGACAATCCTGATCACTCCACAAAGGATAATGTTAACCGGGGGAAGTGACGCTGCTTGGCGTTCGGCGGTTCTGGGGCCGGGAGCGGCCAGGTGGCTTCGTGCGTTGAATAGGCAACAGCGGACCTTTCGGTGAGTGTGCGCGATGGTCGTCAATGACCTCCACCGTTCGCGCTACGAGGGAACGAATACGGCGCATTGCTCAGCGGCAACTGTCCTAATGGCCAGACAGGGCTGACGTACTCGAGACGCCAAGGTTATCCCATCGCTCGAAACCAATCGCGAATTGAGAGATGCAAACGAACTACTTCATCTTCAGCTAGCGGTTTGCAATGGGCAATAGGTCCGCGAAGCACATTCAATGTTGCGGTCACTCTTTCGAGGGCTTTAACATCCTGAAAAATATCAATAAAATCGCTCCAATTGGACTTAATAATCTCAGATAGTTCGCCAAACGTTGTATAATCGATAGCCTCCTGCGATCGAACAGAAACACCAAATTCCTTTTCCTTCTTCCGCGTCGAAGCGACGTGATTTTTCACGTTTTCGGAGACCTTGGTATCCCACCATTGTTCGCCATGCTTTTCGAAAAGAACGTCGATAACGAGAGATCGAATCGAGTTTTCCAAACAGTAGAAAACGCGATAGTGCGCACTCATATCGGCGGCTTCACGACGAATCTTTTCTTCGAATTGCGGATAGTATGTCTCGTCGATCTTTTCTTCGATCGGCGGCATATGTCCCAGATCTAGCTCATAATCGCGCTCTATGCGTTGAATTGCAGCCTCAATGGCTAAGTTATTCAAGGCAAAGAGGCGAACACGGTCGGATGGGTTATTCATCGGTCAAAAGGTTCGTTCGGATCGCCGAAAAGATGGCATTATAGACGTTTACGTCGGTGGTCTCGGGCAGGTTAACGTTGATTGTATAGGCAAGACGCAGATCAGTCGATGATCTCGATTTAGCTTCATGCTTCACCAGCGACATGGAGGGGCCCAAGGGCTCAACTTTTTCTTTCAATGCTGTATCCGCAGCATCGAAATCAGCAAGCTGTTTGCACGCTTTGAAGCTTCCCACGATTGCGCTAACCGTTCCGTCCCCCGGTTCTTTACCAGTGACTTCGACAACGAGGTTTTTTAATTTGTCGTCCGTAAGCGCGTGCGCGAACTCGTTTTTCTGAAATATACCGGAAAACCCTTGTCGCATAGCGTCGGCCATCGCGGCACCACTGCTATCAGCGTTCCGAAAACGAGTGTAAAGTTCAGTCGGTGTCCCATCGCTTTGTATGAAGCCTAGTCGCTTCAAGAACGGGATGAATGGCTTCGCGCTGCCAGAGCCATAGCCTAGAACTGTCGCTTGAAAATCTTGTGTGTAACGGGGCGGTACCTTCGCCTGCTGTATCTTCTCGAAAATCTTTGCGATTAGACCGGTCGAATTCATGAACGGTGGTAGTGCCATACGTCGTCCCCCTTGTCCCATGCTGGTTTAGGTTAGAGCGAAGGAAGCATAGTCGTCCAATAAAAAGCACAGTAGATTTAACAAACGCCGTACCCAATCCGATGTCCGCCAATCACAATGTGAGCCACCATCTCGATACATTTGCGGCGCAAGTTAGGATCAATCGGGTTTCTACGATCGCTTTTGGCAAGGGGGTGACGCCCGTAAACGACCGACATGGCGGCGCATCCCAGCCCAAACCACCGCCCCGAGCAGCAGAATCTTCCGACAGCCACCGCTGTTTCCAGCTTGTGCGGCGTCAACGTCGTTTGCGGCCCGCGCTCCGGGATCGGCGCTCCGCCCTGCCATGCGCCCCATCGCCGGGCCTTGATCAGCCCTGCCGGTGCGCCGGATTGAAGCATGCATCAGCAGAATTCAATGGACGGTGGCGCATGGCCGGTGGCAGGTTCGCGCCATACGCCCCATATCCGTGCCGACGCCCCGCCACCCTCCCGCACCGAAAGCCCGTTCATGACCCAGTTGTTCACCCCGTTCAAACTTCGCGATCTCACCGTGCCCAACCGCCTGGTGGTCTCGCCGATGTGCCAGTATTCCGCCGTCGACGGGCTGGCCAACGAGCACCATTATGTCCATCTCGGCCGATTTGCGCTCGGCGGCTACGGGCTGGTGATGGTCGAGGCCACCGCCGTGCTGCCGGAGGGCCGCATCACCCATGGCTGCCTCGGCCTGTGGAACGAGGCGCAAGTTGCGCCGCTTGCCCGCATCGTCGATTTCCTTCACGCCAATGGCGCCAGGGCCGGCATCCAGATCGGCCATGCCGGGCGCAAGGGATCGTCGCGGCTGCCGTGGCGCGGCGTCGGCACGGTGACGCCCGAGGATATGGCCGATCTCGGCGTTGCGCCCTGGACCACGCACGCCCCCTCGGCGATCGCCGAATCGGACGCCTATGCCGAGCCCGCCGCCATGACGCTGGCCCAAATCGAGGCTCTGCCCGATGCCTTCGCCGCCGCTGCCGGGCGGGCGCTTGAGGCCGGCTTCGACCTCCTCGAGCTTCACGCCGCCCATGGCTATCTGCTCAACGAGTTCTTGAGCCCGATCGCCAACAAGCGCGACGACGCCTATGGCGGCAGCCGCGAAAACCGCATGCGGCTGGCGCTCGCCATCGTCGAGCGCGTGCGCGAGGTCTGGCCGGAAGACAAGCCGCTGTCGGTGCGGATCTCCTCGGTCGACGGTCACGACCATGGCTGGAAGATCGAGGACAGCGTCGTGCTTGCCGGCGAACTGAAATCCCGCGGCGTCGACCTGATCGATTGCTCGGCCAGCGGCTTCGCCGGTTCGCCGCTCAAGCCGGCGCCGTCCTATCTTGTGCCGCTGGCAAGCCGGATCCGTGAGGAAGCCGGCATCGCCACCATGGCCGTCGGCCTCATCACCACGCCGCAGGCCGCGGCCGACGCCATCGATGGCGGCCACGCCGACCTGGTGGCCATGGCCCGCGCCGCGCTCGACGATCCCAATTTCCCGCTCCATGCCCGCGCGGCACTCGGCGACGCGGAGGCCTGGACCCATTGGCCGGTGCAGGCCGGCTACGCGGTCAAGCGGCTGCAGGATGCTCTGAAGGGATAGACCGGTCCTCAAGGCCGGGATCGTCCCAAATTGATGGTGTACCTGGGCCGCCAGATCGTTAAGCTTCACCCATGAGCCGGGATTGGGCCGGCTCGCAGGGGGATCGACCATTGAGTGCGAACAGCCGGCTGAAAAGTTTCCGCAAGCTTCTGGCCCATGCGCGGGAGATTCTCGAACTGGACATTGGTTTCCGGCTCTGGGATGGCTCGAGCGTGCCCGACAATCTGGCCGCCGGCGCCTTCGCCATCCATCTGGCTGACGAGGGCCTGGTCGCGGCCTTGCTGCGCTCTCCCAATCCGGAAACCCTGCTCAATCTCTGGGTGTCCAAACGCATCGATCTGATCAATGGCGACATGTTCGATCTGCTGGCGCGGCGGCCGAAGGTCCGCACCCGCGAGATCCGCAAGAAACTCGGCAAGTTCCTGGTTTTCAACAGCCTGCGCAAGTTCCTGTTCACAGACAGGGGCGGGCCCTGGCCGCTGGAAACCCAGCCCGACGACAAGCCGTCCGATGGCAGCCAGGGCGAAAACGAGAAGAATGTTCAGTACCACTACGACGTTTCCAACGCGTTCTACGCGCTCTGGCTCGACCCGCAAATGGTCTACACCTGCGGATACTGCACCATCTGGGACAACGACCTCGACCAGATGCAGCGCGACAAGCTGGACATGATCTGCCGCAAGCTGCGGCTTGAACCGGGCCAGACCATGCTCGATATCGGCTCCGGCTGGGGCGCGCTCGCCCTGCATGCCGCAGCCAATTATGGCGTCCAGGTCACCGGCGTCACGCTTGCCGTCGAGCAGGCCGACTATGCGCGGGCCAGGGCCGAGGCGCTCGGCCTGTCGGACCGTGTCCGCTTCGAACTCATCGACTACGCCAAGGTGGATGGCCAGTTCGACAAGATCAGCTCGGTCGGCATGCATGAACATATCGGCATCGACAATTACCCGGCCTATTATTCGACCATCGCCCGCCTGCTCAAGCCCGATGGGCTCTACCTTCACCACGCCATCACCAGGCCCGCCAAGAAGGACGCCAAAACCTTCCGCCGCAAGAACCGGGACTACGCGCTGTTGACCAAATACATCTTTCCCGGCGGCGAACTCGATCATATCGGCAACACGCTGATGATGCTGGAGCAGCACGGTTTCGAGGTTCACGATGTCGAGGACTGGCGCGAACATTATCAGCGCACCTGCAGGCTTTGGCATGATCGCCTGCTGGCCAATTACGACGCGGCGGTGGCCGAGGTCGGGGAGGTCAAGACACGGCTCTGGCTGGTCTATCTCGGCGGCTGTTCCGTGGTGTTCGAGCGCAACAGCGCCCGCATCTATCAGACCCTGGTCTCGAAATCCCGCCGCGGCCCGTCCGGCCTGCCGCCTACCCGCGCGCATCTCTACCGCTGAGCCGGGATTGCAGGCTCAGCCCAATTCCACCGCTTCCACCTTCTTGTCGATGAAGCGGAGCACCAGTTCGCCGCGAATGAGTTTCAGCGCCCGGTCGCCGAACAATTCGCGGCGCCAGCCCTTCAGCGCCGGCACATCCGCCGCTTCGCCGTCTATGGCGATGGCTTCGAGATCATCGGAGGTGGCGATGATCTTGGCCGCGACGTTTTCCTTCTCCACCGTCAGCTTGAGCAGCACGCGCAACAGCTCGATCGCCGCCTGCGCGCCCTCGGGCGCCTGTTTCTGGCGCGGCAGCCGCGGCATCGCCTCCTTTGGCGTTTCGAGCGCCTCGTTGACGATTTCAACCACCGTGGCGCCCTGCTGCGAGCGCTCCCAGCCGCGCGGAATGGTTCTGAGCCGCGACAGCGCCTCGCTGTCGACCGGCTGCTGCTGCGCGATCTCGTAGATCGCGTCGTCCTTGATCACCCGTCCGCGCGGCACGTTGCGCGCCCGCGCCTCGCGTTCGCGCCAGGCCGCCACATGTTGCAGCACGCAGAGCTCGACGGGCTTCTTCACCCGCATCTTCAGCCGTTTCCAGGCGTCGGCGGGGTCCATTTCATAGGTCTCGCGCGATTCCAGCACGGCCATTTCGTCCAGCAGCCAATGGGCGCGGTTTTCCGCCTTCAGCCGCGAATCCAGCTCAAGATAGACATCGCGCAGATGGGTGACGTCGGCCAGCGCGTAATCGAGCTGCTTGTCGGAGAGCGGCCTCCGGCTCCAGTCGGTAAAGCGCGAGGATTTGTCGATCGGCGCGCCGGTGATCCGCGACACCAGCTGATCGTAGGAAATCGATTCGCCAAAACCCAGGACCATGGCCGCGACCTGGGTGTCGAAGATCGGGTGCGGCACCAGATCGCCGCGATTGACCACGATTTCGATGTCCTGGCGGGCGGCGTGAAACACCTTGATCACCGAGGCGTCCGCCATCAGTTCGTAGAACGGTTTGAGATCAAGCCCTTGCGCCAGCGGATCGACGATGCCTTCGTCCTCCGGCCCGGCCATCTGGATCAGGCAAAGCTCCGGCCAATAGGTGGTCTCGCGCAAGAACTCCGTGTCGACGGTGACGAAATCGTGCTTGGCGAGGTTGGCGCAAAAGGCGGCGAGCGCCTCAGTCGTTGTAATCATGTCCATGATTGGCCTTTAACGGGATTTTTCCGGTTTGTCTTGCCCTTCAATTCCATTTGGATCATCCGGGCCGGGCTTTCTGTTCACCGACTGCGCCGCCATGCCGGCGAAGATCGGCGAGGTGCGCAACAATCCCGCGAAACGGCCGCGGTCGGCGTCATCCGGCCCGCCGCGGACGATCCGCACGATGGTGTAGATCACGAAGGCGCCATGCATCGAGCAGATGAAGGCAAAAAACGCGCTGGCGCCGAACCAGTCCACCAGCACCGCCGACAGAAGCGGCCCGATCGACGCGCCGATGGCCCAGAAAAACAACAGGCCCGAGGCGATCTGCACATATTCGCCGGCCTTGGCCTGGTCGTTGGCATGCGCCGCCGACAGCGAATAGAGCGGCAGCGTGAACGCCCCCCACAGGAAGATGCCGATCAGGTTGAGCGCCACATTGGAGCCCGCGAACCAGACCATAAACAGCCCGGTGAGCGTCGAGCCGCTGGTCGCCATCAAGAGCACCGAGCGGCGGCTGATGATGTCGGAGAGATAGCCCAGCGGATATTGCAGCACGATCCCGCCGACAATGCCAGCGCTCATGAACGAGGCGATGTCGGCGACCTGCATGCCGAGATCCTCGGCGTAAAGCGGCCCGACCGCCCGGAACGAGGCGGTGGTCAGCCCGACGGTGATCGCGCCGGCCGAGGCCAGCGGCGAGACCTGCCAGATCCGTTTGGGGCTGAAGGTGAACGGGGCAGGCGGCGCCGGGTTCGAGCGGTCGGCCAGCGACACCGGAACCACCGAGAGGATCATCAGCATCGTCATCACCGCGAAAATCTCGAATCCGTCGATGCCGAACACCGGCAGCAGATATTGCGACGCGGTGACCGCGCCGAGATCGACAAAGCGGTAGATCGCAAGTGTCCTGGCCCGGTTGGTGTTGGTCACCTGCGCGTTGATCCAGCTCTCGACATTGGCAAACAGCGAGGCAAAGCAGATCCCGGTGACCAGCCGCATCAGGAACCAGAACAGCGGATCGATGACCAGCACCATGGCCAGCGACGCGCAAGCCGCGATCGCGGCAAGCGCCGCAAAGGCGCGGATGTGGCCGGCGGTCCTGAGCAGCCACGGCGTCATCCAGCAGCCGATGATGAAGCCCAGATAATAGCCGGCGCCGGCAAGGCCGATCACGGTCGGCGAAAACCCTTCCGCCGAGCCGCGCAGGCTGATCAGCGTTCCCTGCAGCCCGTTGCCTGCGAGCAGCACGCCAGCGGTTGTCAAAAGCGGAATGAGCGGGCGGAGCGAATGCATGAGATGCCGGATGCGGGAAACACTGTTGCAACTCCTACACCGGAAATGTCCGCCCGTCCCGGCGAAATCCCGCCAATGCACAGCGCATTCGCGCCCTTTCACCTTGACAAAGCGGGTGGGTCATGCGCTTTTCCGCGCGATTTTTACCGTGCGCCGAAGCGGCGGTGCCAGCGTCAATCCGCCCACCGCCGATCCACCGATTCCAGCCATTGGTTCACGCCACCGAGGATATGCCATGCATCGCTACCGTTCCCACACCTGCGCCGCGCTCCGCAAGGATGACGCCGGCGCCACCGTCCGGATTTCCGGCTGGGTGCACCGCGTGCGCGACCATGGCGGCCTGCTGTTCATCGACCTGCGCGACCATTACGGCCTCACCCAGGTGGTGGCCGATCCGGATTCGCCCGCCTTCAAGACTGCCGAAAAGGTGCGCGGCGAATGGGTGATCCGCATCGATGGCGTGGTCAAGGAGCGCATGGCCGACACCATCAACGCCAATCTTTCCACCGGCGAGATCGAAGTCTTCGCCCAGGAGATCGAAATCCTCTCGGCGGCGAAGGAACTGCCGCTGCCGGTGTTCGGCGAGCCGGATTATCCCGAGGACGTGCGGCTCAAATACCGCTTCCTCGACCTGCGCCGCGAGACGCTGCACAAGAACATCGTCACCCGCACCAAGGTGATCGCCGACATGCGCCGCCGCATGACCGAGATCGGTTTCGCCGAATATGCCACGCCGATCCTGACGGCGTCGTCGCCCGAAGGCGCGCGCGACTTCCTGGTGCCCTCCCGCATCCATCCCGGCCAGTTCTACGCCCTGCCGCAGGCGCCGCAGCAATACAAGCAGCTGTTGATGGTCGCCGGCTTCGACCGCTATTTCCAGATCGCGCCGTGTTTCCGCGACGAGGACCCGCGCGCCGACCGTCTGCCGGGCGAATTCTACCAGCTCGACCTCGAAATGAGCTTCGTCACCCAGGAAGACGTCTGGGACACGATGGAGCCGGTGATGCGCGGCGTCTTCGAGGAATTCGCCGAAGGCAAGCCGGTGACGCAACAGTTCCGCCGCATCCCGCATGCCGAGGCCATCCGCACCTATGGCACCGACAAGCCGGACTTGCGCAACCCGATCGAGATGCAGGAAGTCACCGAACATTTCGCCGGCTCCGGCTTCAAGGTGTTCGCCGGCATGATCGCCAATGACCCCAAGGTCGAGGTCTGGGCCATTCCCGCCAAGACCGGCGGCTCCCGCGCCTTCTGCGACCGGATGAATTCCTGGGCGCAAGGGCAGGGACAGCCGGGCCTGGGCTACATCTTCTGGCGCAAGGAAGGCGACAATCTCGAAGGCGCCGGCCCCATCGCCAAGAACATCGGCCCCGAGCGCACCGAAGCCATCCGCATCCAGCTGGGGCTTGAGGATGGCGACGCCTGCTTCTTCGCCGCCGGCGATCCGGCCAAATTCTCCCGCTTTGCCGGTGACGCCCGCACCCGCGCCGGCGAGGAATTGAACCTCGTCGACCGCGACCGGTTCGAGCTGTGCTGGATCGTCGACTTTCCGTTCTACGAATGGGACGAGGACGCCAAGAAGGTGGAATTCGCCCACAACCCGTTCTCGATGCCGCAGGGCGGCATGGAGGCGCTCGAGACCCAGGACCCGCTCAGCCTCAAGGCCTATCAGTACGATCTGGTCTGCAACGGCTTCGAGATTGCCTCCGGCTCGATCCGGAACCAGTCGCCCGAATTGATGGTCAAGGCGTTCGAGAAAGTCGGCCTGAGCCAGGCCGATGTCGAGGAGCGTTTTGGCGGCCTCTACCGCGCCTTCCAGTACGGCGCGCCGCCGCATGGCGGCATGGCGGCGGGCGTCGACCGGGTGATCATGCTGATCGTCGGCGCCAAGAACCTGCGCGAAGTGGCGCTGTTCCCGATGAACCAGCAGGCCCAGGACCTGTTGATGGGCGCCCCCAGCCCGGCGTCGCCGGCGCAGATGCGCGAGCTGTCGCTCCGCGCCATCCCAGCCAAGGCGGAATAGGGCAGGCTGAAAAGCCCGACTCAGATCATCAAAAGGCCCGGACAACCATTTGGTTTCCGGGCCTTTTCTTGTTCTTGAGATCTGTGCTGTCCGTTCCGCTCAGTCCTTGTCGTCGGCATCGTCCGGCGTCAGGTCGAGCAGGTCTTTCTTCGGCGCCGGCGCGGCCTTGGCCTTGGCCGGAGCCTTGGCGGGTTTGGCGGCGGGCTTGGCGGCCGGCTTGTCGTCCGGCATGGCTTTGTAGCGAATCATGGTGCAATCCAGTGCGGGTGGTAAGGGCGGCGATCAGCGCGGCCTGTCGGGGACGCGCAAATCGCAAGAGACTCTTGAATTCACCCTGCGCCTGCATCGCCAAACAAGCAACACAGGCCGGGCGGAATACGCCTGTTGAACCGGTGGCGAAGCGCCGCAGCCTTCATTCCTTGCAGCACAGCAGGGTCGGTTCGTTGGCGCTGACCTCGATATTGAGCAGGTCGACCAGCGATCTCGGGTCGCCCATGCCCGCGCCCATGATCACCGGCACGGCCACCGGACTGGCTGGATTTGCCGTGATGGTGAAGCTGCCGGGATTGTCGAGATAGACGCTTGCCGCGGCCGAGATCTGCTGTTGCAGCGCGGGTATGCCAAGTTGGCCAAGCATCAGCGGCAACAGGAACTTCACCGACTGGCGCATCTGGTCAGCGGTGACGCCTTGCTGCTTGCCGACATAGGTGAGCGCCTTGTCGGTCACCGAATCGTCCTCGAACTGGATCGAGGCCGAATTGAAGCTCAGCTGCTGCAGCATGCCCATCATCGCAAATCCCATCGCTTGCTGGGCCGCTTGCGGGTCGGGATTGGCCAAGGCCGCCGCTTGCGCCTGTTGCATCGCCTTGATGAATTCAAGCGTGTAGCCTGAAACTTCCAGCGACATCGCCAGCCGTCCGACATCGTCAAGGGTGAGCGAATATTCGCTCATGTTGAAAATGCCGGTGTCCACCTCCCACTGGCCGTCAAGCTTGAGGTCGCCGGTCAGATTGGTGTAGCCGAGTTCGCTCAGGGCCCGCTTGGCTTTCGGGTCGTTGATCTGGCTGAGATCGATGGCGATGTCGGAACCGTCCATCTGCATGCCGATGCTGGAATCATCATCGGCGCGGTCCACCTCCAGGCTCAACCCGGCCATGGAGAAAACCTCCTTGTCGCCGTTTTGAACCGTGATCCTGCCTGTCGAGAACCCGTCGTAAAAGACGACATTGTCGATCGTCTCATAGGTCGGTTGCGCCGGAATCACCAGTCCGGACAGTTCCATGTCGACGATCGTGACCCTGACGCCGTCTTTTTCGACATCGATATCCTCAAACCAGGCCTGGTCGACGTGATAGCTGCCGCCATCCTCTTCCGCGACACCTTCGAATGTGATGTCGCCGACTTCGACCGGCTCCTCGCCGGGGGTGGCGAAGCGCGCGGATTTCAACACGATCGTGTCGCCATCGGGCTCCACCGCTGCGAAAGTCATTCGCGCGCCGCCCTGGCCCGCCACCGCGGCGACCTTGGTGGCGAAATCATCGGCGTCGAGCGCCAGTGCCGGCACTGCAAGGCCCGATACTGTCGCCACAATCAGGGACGCGGACAGCAGACGCTTGGGAGAGTATTGGATCGTCATCGGAAATTCCTTCTGCAGGCGATGCGGTGCTGACCGTCATCCTGATCGCGAACATGCCTGGTCGATATTACAGGTCGAAACTGAACCTGTCATCGTCCACAGCTTTATGGTGCATCTATGGCGGCTGGCGCCGGCTCGGGCGCCGTCCTCCACAACCCCCTCAGCGGCCCTTCCTTCTCCCGGCGGGAGAAGGGAATGCCCCGGTGCGATGCGTCCCGACGCAGGGCGCGTCAACCGGGGAGGCGATGGCCAACGCGGTTCCGCTGGCGGGCGGCTCCCTTGAGGGGCCGTGCAAAGCCAGCCACCGGGCCGTTTTCCGTTCCGCGCCCGCCATCTGGCGGGCAGGGGCGGGGAGACCGGTCCGGGCCTGTGGCGGACATGCTGCACAGCGCAGCAGGGTCCGTGCCGGAATCCGCACCCAAAGCATCTCCCGCGGTCTGTCCGGATCGCGGCCGGGGCAACCCGGGCGGAGGGCCCTGAAGAGGGGCAGGTGGATAAGCCAACTCCCGCGTGTTTGCGAGGCCGCCGCCTGTCGGATGGGGACGCCATCCGGCGAGTTCCGGGCCGCGCGCGCGTTGCGCCACCCATATTCCACTTGTTCAGAAGGCACAGCCCGCGCGCGGCCCTCCGGACTTCAATTTTCCCATCCCGGCGGCTCCTGCCGCGCGGCATCGCGGACGGCTGTCCGGATTTTCGTCCTTCTCGGGACAAGCCCGAGGACGATGGCGGAGAGGGGGCGACGATGACGCCGCCGGTGGGGCGATCGGCCCCGGAAAGCAAACGGTCCCCGGCATTTCCGGCCCCTTGCTCCCGTTGTGGCCGATCCCCCCAGCCCCTTGCCCCGAATCACCGCTTCCGTTAACCCGTCGCCATGGGAAAAAGCCTGCTTCCGCCCGGTGGTGGCGACCACATTCAAGCCGTTGACCTGAAGAAGGCGCTCGAGGAGCGCTATCTGGCCTATGCGCTGTCGACCATCATGCACCGGGCGCTGCCCGATGTCCGCGACGGCATGAAGCCGGTGCACCGCCGCATCGTCTACGCCATGAGCGAGATGGGCTTGCGGTCCAACGGCTCGTTCAAGAAATGCGCCAAGGTGGTGGGCGAGGTGATGGGTAATTTCCATCCCCATGGCGACCAGTCGATTTATGACGCGCTGGTGCGGCTGGCCCAGAGTTTCGCCGTGCGCTATCCGCTGGTCAACGGCCAGGGCAATTTCGGCAATATCGACGGCGATAACGCCGCCGCCATGCGCTACACCGAATCCAAGATGACGGCGGTGGCCGAGTTACTGATCGAGGGCATCAACGAAGACGCCGTCGATTTCCGCACCACTTACGACGAGGAAAACAGCGAGCCGGTGGTGCTGCCGGGCGCGTTCCCGAACCTGCTCGCCAATGGCGCCACCGGCATTGCCGTCGGCATGGCCACCTCGATTCCGCCGCACAACGCCGCCGAACTTTGCGACGCGGCGCTGGCCCTGATCCGCAAGCCCGACGCCAGCGTCGAGGATCTGCTGCAATATGTCGAAGGCCCGGATTTTCCCACCGGCGGCGTCGTCATCGACAGCCGCGAATCCATTCTCGAAGCCTATCGCACCGGCCGCGGCGGCTTCAGGGTGCGGGCCAAATGGCAGACCGAGGACACCGGGCGCGGCGGCTACCAGATCGTCATCACCGAAATGCCTTATCAGGTGCAGAAGTCGCGGCTGATCGAGAAGATCGCCGAACTGCTGATCGCCCGCCGCCTGCCGCTGCTGGAAGACGTCCGCGACGAATCCGCCGAAGACGTCCGTCTGGTGCTGATCCCGAAAAGCCGCACCGTCGATCCGACGCTGTTGATGGAATCGCTGTTTAGGCTCTCCGAGCTCGAAAACCGCATTCCGCTCAACCTCAATGTGCTGTCGATGGGCAAGGTGCCCAGGGTGATGAACCTCGCCGAGGTGCTCAGCGAATGGCTGGCGCACCGCCGCGAGGTGCTGCAGCGCCGCTCGCGCCACCGGCTGGCGGCGATTGACCGGCGGCTGGAGCTGTTGTCGGGCTTTCTGATCGCCTATCTCAATCTCGACGAGGTGATCCGCATCATCCGCGAGGAGGACGAGCCGAAACTCGAACTGATGAAGACCTTCGAGCTCACCGACATCCAGGCCGAAGCCATCCTCAACATGCGGCTGCGCTCGTTGCGCAAGCTCGAGGAAATGGAAATCCGCAAGGAATTCGAAGGCCTCACCGGCGAGAAGGCCGACATCGAGGCGTTGCTCGCTTCCGACGCCAAGCAGTGGCAGACGGTGGCCTGGGAAGTCGGCAAGGTCCGCGAGACCTTTTCCAAGGAAACCGAACTCGGCGCCCGCCGCACCAAATTCGCCGCAGCCCCCGTCGCCGATCTCGCGGCCATCGAGCAGTCGATGATCGAGAAGGAACCGATCACCGTGGTGATCTCGGAAAAGGGCTGGATCCGCGGCATGAAGGGACATCTGGCCGATCATGCCGGGCTGCAGTTCAAGGATGGCGATGCGCTCAAGCTCGCCTTCCCGGCCTACACCACCGACAAGGTCGTCATCGTCACCACCGGCGGCAAGGCCTATACGCTCGGCGCCGACAAGCTGCCCGGCGGCCGCGGCCATGGCGAACCGCTCAGGATCATTGTCGACATGGACAATGACCAGGCGGTGCTGACCGCCTTCGTGCATGATCCGTCGCGCAAGCTGTTGATCGCGTCCACTGTCGGCAATGGCTTCATCGTCGCCGAAAGCGATCTGGTCGCCAACACCCGCAAGGGCAAGCAGATCATGAATGTGAGCCTGCCCGACGAGACGCGGCTCTGCGTGCCGGTCAGCGGCGATCATGTCGCCATCATCGGCGACAATCGCAAGATGCTGATATTCCCGCTCAAGCAGCTGCCGGAAATGAGCCGCGGCAAGGGCGTCCGCCTGCAGCGCTACAAGGATGGCGGCGTCGCCGACATACGATGCTTTGCGATGGAAGACGGCCTGACCTGGGAAGACAGCGCCGGCCGCCTGCACAACCGCAAGAAGGACGAGCTCGCCGAATGGATCGCCGACCGCGCCCAGGCCGGCCGTCTGGTGCCAAAAGGTTTTCCCCGCTCGGGCAAGTTCAGTTAAACTGGCTCATTGCCCCCCGCGCGCGGGCCACCGGCGGTCGTTCTTCAATATCTGACAGGATACCCATAATGATTGAAATCAGGCCTGCGGAGCCCAAAGACCGCGCGGCAATCGTCGAGATCCTGCATCATGGCTGGCACGATGGCCACGCCCATCTGGTCTCGCCGGAGGTCCTGCCGCTGCGCACACCCGAATGCATCGACGATATTTATGGCGCGTCGAAGGACACATTCTATGTCGCCGGGGATGACGCCAGGATCCTGGGTTTTGTCGCCATCAATGGCGACGAACTGACCAAGCTGTTCATCGCCCGCGACGCCCGCGGCAGCGGGGTCGCTGAAAAGCTGTTGGCCTTCGGCGAGCGCAAGATCGCCGAGAACGGGTTTGCGGTGGCGCGGCTGCTCTGCCAGGTCGGCAACGTACCGGCGGAAAAATTCTACGCAAAAACCGGCTGGGTCGAGGATCACCGGCGGCACTATCCGCTCTGGATGCCGAAGGGGGCGACGGGCCATTTCACCGCCGAGACCATGTGCATGCTGAAGAATGTCAGCCCGGACCAGTCGCCGCACCGTCCCTAAACGGGATGCCGCGGCGCCAGGCTTCGCACCGCCCGCCGGTGCGCCGCCAATTGCCACACCGAATGCGCCACAAGTGCCGTGACAATGATGGCGCCGCCGATCAGGCCCGTCACGGTCGGCGCCTCGGCGAATATCATCCAGATCCACACCGGCGCGAGGATGGTTTCGAGCAGATAGAACATCGCCACCTCGGGCCCGGAAATATAACGCGGTCCGGTGGCCAGGCACCAGAACGCGATCGGGATGATGATCAGCCCGTTGAGCACCAGCCAGCCCGGCTCCGCCAGCACCAGCCCTGACGGGCCGCCCGCCATGGCCAGTCCGATCAGCGCCGGCACGATCGCCGCGAACAGCGGCGTGAAACCCATGTCGGTGCGGGCCTTGCGGCTGGCGGTGATGGCGGCGGCCAGGATCAGGCTCGAGGCCAGCGCGAACAGGTCGCCGGTCAGATTGCCGGCCTTCATGCCGTCGGCGACGATGAGGCCCACGCCAACAATCATCACGATCATGGCGGCGAATGTCTGCGGCTTGGGTTTTTCGCCGGCCAGCCACCAGGCCAGCAGCGCCGAGAACATCGGGTTGAATGCGAGGATGAAAACCAGATTGGCGGTGGTCGTGTTGTAGACCGCCAGCATGAAGGTGATGCTGGCAATCCCGTACAGCGTCACCACCAGCAGGCCTGCCTTGCCCGGGATCAGCGGAACATGCAGCTTGAAGATCACCCGGAGGACGCTCCAGGCAATCAGCGCGGCCAGCACGGTGAAGCCGCCGCGAATGGCGAGCACCGACCAGGCATCGCTCTCAGACAACCGGATCAACGGGATGTCGGCGGTCAGCATCAGCCCGCCAAAGGCGGTGATCAGCAGGCCCTTGCGATGATCGGCCGCCTGTTGAACTGGGTCGTGCATGGGAGAGCCTTGCGAAAGAAGCGGTGCGGATATCGGAAGAGTGGGAAAGGATCATCGGCCCGCTGTCACGGGGGCCGCGGCGGGGCAGGCGCTACGGCTCAAACCGCCGCCAGCCCTGGGCCATCAGGTGTTCCTGTGGCTGGAACCGGGTCTTGTATTCCATCTTGCGCGATCCCTTGACCCAATAGCCAAGATAGACATGCGGCAGCCCCAGCGCCTGCGTCCGCTCGATGTGATCGAGGATCATGTAGGTCCCCAGCGACCGGCCGGTTTCCTCCGGCTTGTAGAAGGAATAGACCATCGACAGGCCGTCGCACATATAATCCGTCAACGCCACGCCGATCAGTTCTCCGGTCGGGTTCTCAAGCAGGCCGTCGCCCTCGGCCTTGATCCGGTATTCGATGATTCGGGTGTCGACATGGGTATCCTCGACCATCATGGCGTAGTCGCCGATGCTCATGTCGGCCATGCCGCCGCGCTGGTGGCGGTCGTCGAGATAGCGGCGGAAAAGCTTGAACTGCTCGCTCGACGGTTCGGCGCGATACTCGGTGGCGACCAGGTCGGTATTGTCGGCGCGGTTGCGCCGCATCGAGCGTGTCGGCTGGAATTCCGACGCCAGAATCCGCACGGATACGCAGGCGCGGCAGGTTTCGCAGGCCGGGCGGTAGGCGATGTTCTGCGAGCGGCGGAACCCGCCCTGGGTCAGCAAGTCGTTCAGATCCGGCGCCTTGTCGCCGACCAGATGGGTAAACACCTTCCGCTCGCTCTCGCCCTCAAGATAGGGGCAGGGCGAGGGCGCGGTCAGAAAAAACTGCGGTGAGTTGACGTTCTGGTTCATCATGCCTTGCTGTCGAAGCGGGTCAAAGTCCGTAGTACCATGGCGCAAGTAATGAAAAGGTCAACCAGATGATGAGGACAAGCGGCGTGCCGGCGCGCAAAAAGTCGCTGAAACGGTAATGGCCGGGGCCCATCACCAGCAAATTGGTCTGATAACCGATCGGCGTGGCGAAGGACGAGTTGGCGGCGAAGATCACCGCCGCGATGAACGGTTCGGGCGATACGCCCATGCCCTTGGCGATGCCGAGCGCGATCGGTGTGAACAGCACCGCGGTGGCATTGTTGGACAGCACGTTGGTCAGCACCGCCATCACCAGGAACAGGCCGGACAGCACCACCCCCGCCGAAGCGCCCTCCAGCAATGCCAGCGTCGTCGACGCGATCAGCGCCGCGCCGCCGGTCTGCTCCAGCGCGGTCGCCAGCGCCACCGAGGAGCCGACCAGCAGGAAGATCTGCCGGTCGAAGGCGCGCGCCGCCTGCAGGATCGACAGACATCCGGTGAGCAGCATCAGCACCGCGCCGCAGATCGCCGCCACCACGATCGGCAGCAGCGAAAACGCCGAGACCAGCACGATAGAAGCAAAGATCGCCACCGCGATCCGGGCCTTGCGCGATTGCGGCACGGCTTCGGCGGAATGCTCAAGCAGCAGCAGGTCGTGGTTGCCCCTGAGCAGCTGGATCGCGTCCACCGGCCCGCCGATCAGCAGCGTGTCGCCCGGCTCCAGCCTTATGTCGGACAGCGCCGAGCGCGCCATCCGGCTCTTGCGCTGCACCCCGAGCACCGAAATGCCGAATTGCGGCTGCAATCCGGACAACTGGATGGTCCGGCCGGCATAGCGCGATCCGGGTGCGATCACCGCCTCGGCCAAATGATAATCAGGACCGGGCGGGTGGTCCTGCCCGGCGCTCTCGGCCTGTCCGTCGCCCGCCTCCAGCCCGGCGCCGCCGCGCGCAAGCGCCTTGGAAAAGGCTTTCCTTGTGCCGGTCACCACCAGCCTGTCGCCGAGCGACAGGGTCATATCCTCGAACGGCGGCAGCACCGGCACGTCGCGGCGCTGCAGCATCCTCAAGGTCAGATCGCCAAGGCCCGGAAACATGCCGGCCTTGGCCGATATGCCGACAAACGGGTGATCGCGGGTCAGCGTGATCTCGCCAATGAACTGCGCGCCGGATTTTGCCCCGGCCGATAGCTCCGCCTCGCGTTCGGGCAGCAGCTTCGGCAACACGCCGAGCACATAGGCGCCGCCGACCAGCGCCAGGATCACGCCCATGCCGGTGATGTCGAAAAACCCGATCTCGTAGCCGTAATCGCGCACGACGCCCGCCACCAACAGGTTGGTCGACGAGCCGATCAGCGTGGTCATGCCGCCCAGAATGGTGATGAAGGAGAGCGGAATGAACACCCGGCTTGGCGAAATCGATCGCTGCGCCGCGATCACCACCAGGATCGGGATGAAGATCACCACCACCGGCGTGTTGTTCAAAAATGCCGAGATCACCGCGGCGCCGATGAGAATGAACAGGATCGGCCGGAACGCGCTGGCGCCGCCCATGCGGCCGAGCTTGCGCGCCGGCGCTTCCATCGCGTCGGTGGCGAACAGGCCCTGGCCGACGATCAACAGCGCGATGACCGTGGCCAGCGCCGGATTGGAGAAACCCGCCAGCAGCCGCTCGGGCTCCAGCACGGCGCCATCGACGCCGGAATAGGGCACGATGGCGAAGACGAGCAGGATCGCGGCAAGAGAAACCAGCGAAACCCCCTCCATCGCCCAGCGTTCCGACGCATAGGCCAGGATCGTTGCGGCGATGATGACAAATGTCGCGATGAGATGGAAATCGGGCATGAATGCGGGGTGACCTGTTGGCGCGGACGTCGTGCCACTTTACCGCGTTGCCGGTTCGCCCGCATAGGCAATTTTTTCATGCCAGGGCGGCTGCGGCGAAACGCCCGGCGCAAGGACGGGCAGCAAAGGGAAACGAAAAACCTTCGCCCGCGCTGTTTCCGGTGACGCGAACCTGACAGGTGCATCCCATCTGTCAGGGCAAATCGCCCCACCAGATCAATGGTTTGTGATTCGAAACGGATGACGCCCATCGGTTTCGCTCAGACCACTAGCCAAGGCGTAACAGCAACGCCTCGACTTCGGCCCTGGTCTTTGCGACAGCCTCGTCCTTGACCGGACCATAGCCGCGGATCGCCATCGGGGCGGCGAGGATTTGCACCCAGACGCCGGCGCTTTCGGGCGTCACCTCGTGGGCGCAGCGGGCCATCAGCGCCTCGAACCAGCCGATCAGATCCCGTTCCATTTTCCGCTCCGCCGTATGGCCAAACGGATCGAACACCGTTCCGCGCAAGCCTTTGAGCCGGGCAAGAACCGTGAGCCACGGCCGGATGCCGGGACCGAAGGCGCGCTTGAGCGGCCGGCCTCGGGCATCCTTGCCGCTGCTCATCAGCGGCGGGGCAAAGTGATGCACGATCCTGAAATCGCCCTCGAAGCGGTCGGTCAGGCTCTTTAGGAAGGCCGGATCGTCCTGCAGCCGCGCCACTTCATATTCATCCTTGTAGGACATTAGCTTGAACAGCGATTTCGACGCAGCAACCGCAAGCTGATCCCTGTGTTCAGGCGGCATCTGGGCTGTGAATTCAGTGAGCCGCGTGCGGTAACGTTCGGCCCATCGCGCATTCTGATAGCCTTCCAGAAACGCCGCGCGGCGGGCGATGATCTCCTCAAGCGAGGTGGCGATGTCTGTTACCGGGTTGAGATGCGACGTCAGCGCCGCCGGATCCGCCGCCATCAGCCGGCCGCAGGCGAATGCCAGCTTGTTGGTGCCGATGGCGACATTGTTGAGCTCAACGGCACGCATCAGCGGCTCGAGCGACACCGGCACCAGCCCGCGCTGCCAGGCAAAGCCGAGCATCATCACATTGGCGAATACCGCGTCCCCGAACAGCGATTCCGACGCCGCATTGGCGTCGAAGGCGGCCACGTTTTCCGCCCCGACGGCGGCCTCGATCGCGGCCTGGCGGCCATCGATATTGAGATCGGCGTCGCGCTTGAGCACCAGATCGCCGGTCGGCATCGACGCCAAATTGAGCGCGACCCCGGTGCCGAACCTGTAAGTGCCCGAGGCTTTCGGCGACGAGGAAACGACAATGTCGCAGCCGATCACCGCATCAGCGGAGCCGGTGTCGATGCGGACCTGGTTGATCTGATCGGGACCGGCGCCGATCCGCACGAAGCTCAGCACCGCGCCGAATTTCTGCGCGAAACCGGTGAAATCGAGAATGCTGGCGCCCTTGCCCTCCAGATGCGCCGCCATCGAGACAAGCGCGCCGACGGTGACCACGCCGGTGCCGCCAACGCCGGTGACCAGCAGATTGAACGACCGGTCGAGGGCGGGCAGATCGGGCAGGGGGACGGATTTCATCAGTGTGTCAAAGTCGAGATCGGCGGGCTTGGGCTTGCGCCGCTCCGCGCCCTCGATCGTCACGAAGCTCGGGCAGAAGCCACCCAGGCAAGAGAAATCCTTGTTGCAGTTGGACTGGTTGATCTGCCGCTTGCGGCCGAATTCGGTTTCCTTCGGCTCGACGCTCAGGCAGTTGGACGCGGTCGAGCAATCGCCGCAACCCTCGCAGACCAGATCGTTGATGACGGCGAATGTCTTCGGATCCGGCAACTCGCCGCGCTTGCGCCGGCGGCGTTTCTCGGTGGCGCAGGTCTGCTCGTAGATCAGCACCGAGACGCCCGGGATCTCGCGCAGTTCGCGCTGCACCCTGTCCATCTCGCCGCGGGCATCAATGGTCGTCCCGGACGGGAAATCGGCGCTCGAGAATTTTTCCGGATCGTCAGACACCAGCGCGATGCGCGTCACACCTTCGGCGCGGCAGATCTGGGCAATCGCCTCAACCGACACCGGCCCGTCGACCGGCTGGCCGCCGGTCATGGCGACAGCGTCGTTGTAGAGGATCTTGTAGGTGATGGTGGCGTTTGCGGCGATCGCCTGGCGGATCGCCATCGAGCCTGAATGATACCAGGTGCCTTCGCCGAGATTCTGGAAGATGTGGCCCTTGCCGGTAAACCGCGACGAGGCCGCCCAGTTGACGCCTTCGCCTCCCATCTGGATCAGCGACGAGGTTTCGCGGTCCATCCAGCTCGCCATGAAATGGCAACCGATGCCTGCCAGCGCCTTCGAGCCCTCCGGCACCCTGGTCGAGGTGTTGTGCGGGCAGCCCGAGCAGAAATAAGGCGTCCGCGTCGCGCCGGGATCGGACAGGCTGATCAGGGGTTCGCTGACGATCTCCGCCGCGCGTGCGCCAAACCCTTCGCCGGGAAACACGCCGTCGAGCCGCCTGGCGATCAGCGGCGCCAATTGCCTGGGCGAGAGTTCCCCGGTCCATGGGATCAGCCGCCGTCCGGTCTCGTCGTTCTTGCCGACCATGCGCTGCGGCTTGTGCCCGGGCCAGTCGTAGAAATATTCCTTGAACTGGCTTTCGATGATGCCGCGCTTTTCCTCGATCACCATCACCTCGCGCTTTTCCCGGACGAAATCGAGCGCGTCGCGCCGCGCCAGGGGCCAGACCATGCCGACCTTGTAGATGTCGATGCCGAGCGCCCGGCAGCGGGCCTCGTCAAGGCCCAGCAGCCTCAATGCTTCCATCAGGTCGAGATGCGCCTTGCCGGTGCTGACGAAGCCGAAGCGTGCGTCGTCAATGCCATAGAGCGCCCGGTCGATCGGATTGGCCTCGGCAAAGGCGAACACCGCATGTTTCTTGGCCTCCATCCGCTCCTCGATCTGCGGTCCGGGCAGGTCGGGCCAGCGGTAGTGCAGGCCGGTGGCGGGGATTTCGAAATCCGGCCTTGCAAACACCCGGTCCGGCTTGAGCAGGAAGGAACTGGCCGCCTCGACAGTTTCGGAAATCGCCTTGAAGCCGACCCACATGCCGGAATAGCGCGACAGCGCGTAGCCATATTCGGCGAATTCGAGATATTCGGCGACGCTCGCCGGATTGAGCGTCGGCATGAACCAGGCCATGAACGCCACGTCCGACTGGTGCGGCATCGACGAGGAGACGCAGCCATGGTCGTCGCCCGCCACCACCAGCACGCCGCCATGGGGCGAGGAGCCATAGGCGTTGCCGTGCTTGAGTGCGTCGCCGGCGCGGTCGACGCCCGGACCCTTGCCGTACCAGAGGCTGAACACGCCATCGACGGTGCGCTGCGGGTTGGTTTCCACCTGCTGCGCGCCGAGCACCGCGGTGGCCGCCAGATCCTCGTTGACCGCCGGCAGGAACTCGATCCTGCCTTCCGCCAGCCGCGCCTTCTGCCGCCACAATTCCATGTCGAGGCCGCCGAGCGGCGAGCCGCGATAACCCGAGACGAAGCCGCCGGTGTTGAGTCCCGCCGCGCGGTCGCGCCGGGCCTGGTCGAACAGCACCCGCACCAGCGCCTGCGTGCCGGTCATGAACACCCGGCCGGATTGAAGCGCGTAGCGGTCGGACAATGTGTAACGGGAATTGGGTGAGGTGTGGAATGTCATGGGCGAAATCCTCCGCCCGCGATCATAGCACCGCTCCGCTGACAGGACTTGCCAGATTGGCCACGTTTCGGCACAAGAGTGATTGTTTCCTCCGCAATGGAAGGACATTCAGAAAGGATCATCCGAAATGGCGGAGAAAACTGAAATGCAGCCGGGCGACAGGCAGATCCTCATGGCGCTGCAGCAGGATGGCCGCATCTCCAACCAGGACCTGGCCGAACGCGCGGCGATGTCGGCGTCGGCCTGCTGGCGGCGGGTGCGGGCGCTGGAAGAGGCAGGAATCATCACCCGCTACACCGCGCTGGTCGATCCCGAGAAAATCGGGCTGTCGTTTCACGCCATGGTGCATGTGGTGCTCTCGCGCCATCAGGCCGGCCATGTCGCCAGTTTCATCGAGGCGGCGCTGGCGCGGCCCGAAGTGCTCGACTGCTTCGCCACCACCGGCGACGCCGACTATCACCTGCGCATCCGCTGCCAGGATCTTTCCGCCTACAACGCGTTTCTCGAGGATTTCCTGTTCGCGCTCGAGGGCGTCTCGACGGTCAAGACCAATCTGATCCTGCGGCAGTTGAAGCACGAGACGCGGCTGGTGGTGTGAGGGTTTTTCACCCGCGCCCGCCATCCTCGTCCCTGTGGCGAGGATCTGCTGGCCTGTGATGGAACGAGGGACTTGCCGAAAAGCGGGACCACCAGATCCTCGGGACAAGCCCGAGGACGACGTGGCGGAGAGAGCGGTGCTCCCGCAGGAAGCGTGTCAGGACGGCAAGGCCGTCGCGGGATGTCGCCGGGTGCGAAAACCTACCCCCGCACCACCACTGTCCCCAACAGCCAGTCATGCACCGTCTGCTTGCGGTCGAGCACCAAGGTGGCGAGCAGGATCAGCGGGGTCAGCACCGCGTTCAAGGCCCAGAACAGCACGCCATGGACAATGGCCAGCATGAAATCGACCGGGCGGCCGTCGAGGCGGGCGAGGCGGATGCCCATCATTCGCATGCCGGGGGTGGCCTGGTTGGGTCCGCCCATCGACAGGCCGATATAGGGCAGGGCAACCAGCAGGAACAGGATCGGATAGAGGAAGAAGCCGAGGCCGAGGGTGAAAACGCCGATGAAAAACACCAGGATAGCCATCGGCACGCACAGCGCCAGCACGATGGCGTAATCGATGAAGAAAGCCATGACACGCTTCGTGCGCACGCCGTCATAGAGCGCGATGTCGTCATAGGCGCCGATTGTGCGGTCGCTGGCGCTGTCCGGGATCTGTCGGCTCATCGGGTCTCTCCTGTCATCGGGGCGGGCAATTTGGCCGCTTCACATTGGATGTAGGAAGCCGGATGCCAGGCTTAAAGGGGTTTGGCTTGGCTTTGGCTGTGTTTGCGCTGGATTCTGGCGTCAGCGACGTGCCGCCGCGTCCAAGATCTCTCGGGGCCCAAAGATGGCGTACCCCGCCCGCCCCCTCACCAACAAAATCTGCGATTTAGCTGCGCTAAGACCGCGATTGCCGTCGCGCGACGACGCGCTCAGGCCTTCGTTCACTGAAATCGATCCACTGGATCGATTTCCGGCCGCGGGCTGCGCGTGTCCAGCCGTTTCCTCCTCTCCCCAAGGGGGGGAGAGGAAGCAAATTTCACGGTCTTAGGTAGCAAACGCACCAAGCGTTTTTCCTAAGCTGGTCCTAAAGAAAGGACCGCGCTATGCGCGCATTGAAATGGGCGACGCTATTCGGCCTCTTACTCTGGATCGGTCTTGGGGATGCCGTGGCGGGTGTCGTCCATCCGAAGGTCGAGCCTCCCCTTAGGCGCGCGCTTTCGTCGAGGGTTATATGGGCTGGCATCAATGCCTGCGCTTAGGAAAACATCGATTTCGTGGTGCGACCCAAAAACATCCGACCACCTTATCTTGACGTCGATCATGATCTCGTTGCCACCGCGAAACATCGTTCTTCTAAACTCTTCGTCACGGAATTCATCAATAACGAAGTCGTCCTCGAAGAAATGAAACTCCTCAAGATTCGAGCCATTCGCAATCACCGGCTGCGCATGTCTGGTATCAGTGTTGGCTGTCAACCATCCGTGGACGCGCGGGTGAGTGGGGAGGCCACCGACTTCGTTGATAGTAAAATCGCAGGTAACCCTCACATCGCTCGCCGGGGATTGTCCTGCGTTGGCAATTTCAACGATGATCGTAATTCGATCACGTCTGAGTACGTATCTTGCCGACCTGCAGTAGAGGTAAGCCCTTATCTGGGCTTCTCCAAGCTGGCGGGTTACCTCGACGGCGGCGTCAGCGGAAATGACAGCCGCGCGAGTGGCCTCCAGCGTTCTTCGCAAGAGCCAAACCGCCCACGCACTGAGCAGCAGAGCCACGACTCCGGACGCGGCCATAACCCATTGCGCCCAACCTTCGCCGAAAACCAGATAGTTATTCTCGCTCGCATCTTCGGCGCGATCTTTGGCGGCACTATCATAATGTTCTGTGCCGGTTGGTTCAGTTGGCGCGACTTCGGGGATAACCGGCGGCGCTTCTACGGCGGGCTGCTCGGGGGGCTGGCCCTGAGTGGAGTTTGGATTTACTGGCTCTTCGGGCGGCTTCTCTTGGGCTAGAACTCCAATCGTAAACGCTAATCCAAGCGCAATTCCCGCGATCCAATAGACTCTAAACATTGCAACAAGAACGCAGCACTGAATCCCCCCGGCTGATTTTGTTGTTCAGATTACGCTCGGTCTCATGAATGTCCATAGCTGCCAGCTTTTCGGCTAGCTGGGCATAGGTCACACCCATCCGCACCCCATCGCCCCCCTCAGCCCAGTCCCTTGGCGATCAGCCTTGCTGCTTCGGGGGCGAAATAGGTGAGGATGCCGTCGCAGCCGGCGCGCTTGAAGGCGAGCAGCGTCTCCATCATGATGCGTTCGCCGTCGATGTAGCCCGCCGCGGCTCCTGCCTTGATCATCGAATATTCGCCCGACACCTGGTAGGCGAAGGTGGGCAGGCCGTAAGCGTCCTTCAGCGCCCGGCAGATGTCGAGATAGGGCAGGCCGGGCTTGACCATCAGCATGTCGGCGCCTTCCTCGACATCGAGGCCGGCGTCGCGGATCGCTTCCATGGCGTTGGAGGGATCGAGGTAATAGGTGCGCTTGTCGCCCTTGAGCAGTCCCGACGTGCCGATCGCCTCGCGATAGGGGCCGTAGCAGGCCGACGCGAACTTGGTGGCGTAGGACATGATGCTGACATTGTGATGGCCGGCCGCATCGAGCGCCCGGCGGATGGCGCCGATACGGCCGTCCATCATGTCGGACGGCGAGATGATGTCGGCGCCGGCGTCGGCCTGGTGCACGGCGGCGGCGGCGATTGCGCGCACCGTCTCGTCATTGACGATCTCGCCGTCGCGCAGGATGCCGTCATGGCCATGGCTGGTGAAGGGATCGAGCGCCACATCGGTGATGATGCCGATATTGGGAACGGCCTTTTTGATGGCGCGCGTCGCCTGGTTGATCAGATTCTCCGGGTCGAGCACATGCGAACCGGCCTCGTCGCGCTTGTCCATCTCGACATTGGGGAAGGTGGCGAGCGCCGGAATGCCGAGATCGGCGGCCATCCGCGCCGCCTCCACGGCGTGATCGACGCTCATCCGGTTGACGCCGGGCATGGCGTCGATCGGTTCGGTGATGCTCGTGCCCGGCACGATGAAGACCGGCCAGATCAGGTCGTCCACCGTCAGCCGCGTCTCGCGGGTGAGCCGCCGCGACCAGTCGGCGACGCGGGTGCGGCGCATGCGCCGGTGGCCGGTGATCTCGTCGACATCGCTTGCCGCCGCCGCCGCAAGTCCCGCCGCAGTGTTCTTGCCCGCCGCCGTGTTCCTGAGAGTGTCGCCCATGTCGTCCGTCCTTGTGTTCCGGTCAAGCGCGTCAGCGGCGCTCATCTGTTCACGCTTAGACCGTAACCAGGGCAGGGCGGTCAAGACGGGAAGGGTACCGCCGGGCTTGCGTCGCCAACGCCTCAGTGGGTATGAGTGCGCATGAACAAGGCGGATGCGCGGCGCATGCGGCTGAACCGAAAGGGCCAATGATGGCCATATTGCAGATTGGCACGGCGCCCGAAACCGGCGCCGGCGCGCTGGAAGCGAGCTTCCGGCTGTTCCTACGGCTGGTGGCGCTGAGCTGCCTGTTCGCCGGACTGCACTATTGGAGCCGGTTGATCGGCCTTTCGGATGGCGGCGTGTCCCGTTTTGACCTGATCCCGGCCTATTGGCAATTCGCGGCGGCGTCGCTTGCCGTGTTGCTTCCGGTGGCGGCCGTTGGGCTTTGGATGCTGGTGCCCTGGGGTCCGGTGATCTGGGTGGTCGCGGCGGGCGCGGAAGTGGTGATGCACAAGGGTTTGCCGCTCTGGTTCGGCGAGCGTCCGCTTCTGGTGATCGCCCACGCGGTGGTGGCGTCGGTCTATATCGGATTCCGCGTCGCGCTCTTCGTCAAACGGCGCCAGGAGGCAAGCCAGGTAAGACCTGATTCACTTTAATGAACGGTGGCTCAAAGGTAACCTGCTGTTAAGCCTACAGTTTAAGTAGAATTTTATGGGTATTCGATAGGGTCTGTCTCAAGGCGGGAACAATAGCCGCCACCACAAACAGTGAGGCTGTCATCATGTCATATACCAATTCCGCGCTCGCCGCAGCGCCAAAATCCGGTGCGGCAAACGACGAGTCCGAGGGCCTGCGCGATCTTTACCTGGAATCGCTTCAATTGGTCGAGCGGCTTCACCGCCGCCTGCTCGATGTCATCAAGGATGAGTTCGATCGCGCCAACCGCACCGACATCAACGCCATCCAGGCGCTGCTGCTGTTCAACATCGGCAATTCGGAGCTGACCGCCGGCGAATTGCGCAGCCGCGGCTACTATCTGGGCTCGAACGTGTCCTACAATCTCAAGAAACTGGTTGATCTGGGCTATATCAACCATCAGCGCTCGCGGGTCGACCGCCGCGCGGTGCGGATCAGCCTGACCGAGCACGGTACCGAGATCGCCGAAATCGTTGCAGCCCTTTATGACCGCCACATCAATTCGATCGCCAAGGTCGGCGGCATTGGCGCCAGCGAATTCGAGGAACTCAACCGCTTGATGCAGCGGCTTGACCGGTTCTGGAACGACCAGATCCTCTATCGCCTCTGATCCCAGATCGATATCCATCCAAAAATGCGGCGGGCCTGGCTCCGCCGCTTTTTTTATGCCCGGTTTGCGGGTCTGGTTCCGGCCTTGGTTATCCTTGGTTATGTTGACCAAAATACAACATACGCCGATGAATCATGAATTGGCCATATTGCCGTGAAAGCTGCTGGCTTGGCATCCAAATTGGCTGCAGGGAACGGCTCCATGAGGTGGCCGTCTTGTCTGGCGCTCACGCAAATGTGTCGCGCCCGGTCTTGGCGGATCACTTTTGGTTCTGAATTTTTGGCGTTAATATGGTATTTAAACTTACCAATCTTAATGTCAGCCTCGATTGCATGGTGGATTACGCATGACAAAACCAGCCGGACTCGACAAGGTCTCCCGCCGCCGCTTCATCGGCCGTGCGGCGTGTCTGGCCGCCGCGGCTTTTGCAGCGGGCCCGGCCTTCGCCCAATCGGCCATTGAAGACATCATCAAGTCCCCGCGGCGCGGAAGTTGGGACGATCAGTTCGACGCGCAAAGTTCCCGCTCGGTGGCCCAGACGGCAACCCGTCATCCCATCGCCAGCGCCGATACGATCGCCTTTGTGGAGCGGGCGATATTCGCCCATCAGGATCTGATCGCGCGTGGCGGCTGGCCGATGGTGCCGGCGACCAAGAAGCTGCGCATGGGCGTGTCCGATCCCGACGTGCGCATGCTGCGTCAGCGGCTGATCGCGTCCGGCGATCTGGACCCAAGCGCCGGCCTCTCCAACGAATTTGATTCCTATGTCGATGGCGCGGTGAAGAAATTCCAGGCGCGGCACGGCCTGCCGCCGGATGGCGTGTTGGGCAGCTATTCCTACCAGGCGCTCAATGTGTCCGCCGAGGTCCGGCTTGGACAACTCGAGACCAATCTGGTGCGCCTGCGTTCGATGTCGGGCTTCCTTGGCGATCGCTACGTGATGGTCAATATCCCGGCGGCACAGATCGAGGCGGTGGAAAATGGCAGCGTGGTGCTGCGTCACACCGCAATCGTCGGCAAGATTGACCGTCAGACGCCGATCCTGAATTCCCAGATCCATGAGATCATTCTCAATCCCTACTGGACCTCGCCGCGCTCGATCATCGAAAAGGATATCGTGCCGTTGATGCGCAAGGATCCGACCTATCTGGCGCGCAACAATATTCGCCTGTTCGACGGCCAGGGCAATGAGATCCAGCCTGAAATGGTGGACTGGAACGCCGAAAAGGCGCCCGACCTGATGTTCCGTCAGGATCCGGGCAAGGGCAACGCCATGTCCTCGACCAAGATCAATTTCAACAACCCGCATGCGGTCTACATGCACGACACGCCGCAACAGGGCGTGTTCAACCAGCTGATGCGGTTTGAATCCTCGGGCTGCGTCCGCGTTCAGAACGTGCGCGATCTCAACACCTGGCTTCTCAGGGACACGCCCGGCTGGGACCGCCAGTCCATGGAGGCGACCATCGCCTCGCGCGAGAACACGGTGATCGAACTGACCACCCCGGTGCCGGTCTATTTCACCTATTTCACCGCCTGGGCCTCGCAGGACGGCGTTGTTCAGTTCCGCGACGATGTCTATCAGCGCGACGGCGTCGACGAACTGGCGCTGCGCTAAGCGCGCCAACCGGAATCCAAGCCTGTCAAAGCCGCCCTGCCACGGGCGGCTTTTTTGCGGGATGCGCGTGTATGAAGCCGGCAATGCCGCAATTGAGCCCGCGGATATTGCCCTTGTGATGCGACAGGGGTAAACAGCCGCATCCGGTTCGACACGCCTCGTGCCGGAGTCGAGCCATTTTCCGGAGCGCCGCCGAAACCGGACAGGCGCTCAGCCAGACCCGAGCCATACAAGGAACCTGGAACATGTCCAACGCGACGTCTGCCGCCCGCTTCGCGGATGCTTTTTTCAACCGGCCCCTGGCTGACGCCGATCCGGAAATCTTTGGCTCGATCCAGAGTGAACTGGGTCGCCAGCGGCATGAGATCGAGTTGATCGCATCGGAAAACATCGTCTCCCGCGCCGTGCTCGAAGCCCAGGGCTCGATCATGACCAACAAATATGCCGAAGGCTATCCGGGCAAGCGCTATTATGGCGGCTGCGAATTCGTCGACATCGCCGAAACCCTTGCCATCGAGCGGGCCAAGAAGCTGTTCGACTGCCAGTTCGCCAATGTGCAGCCGAACTCCGGCAGCCAGATGAACCAGGCGGTGTTTCTGGCGCTGCTGCAGCCAGGCGACACCTTCATGGGGCTTGATCTGAATTCGGGCGGTCACCTCACCCACGGCTCGCCGGTCAACATGAGCGGCAAATGGTTCAACGTCGTGTCCTACGGCGTGCGCGAGGACGACCACCTGCTGGACATGGACGCCATCGAAAAGCAGGCGCACGAGACAAAGCCGAAGCTCATTCTGGCCGGCGGCACTGCCTATTCGCGCATCTGGGACTGGCAGCGCTTCCGCGAGATCGCCGACAGCGTCGGCGCCTGGCTGATGGTCGACATGGCCCATATCGCTGGCCTGGTCGCCGCCGGCGTGCATCCTTCGCCGTTGCCGCATGCCCATGTGGTGACCACCACCACGCACAAATCCCTGCGCGGCCCGCGCGGCGGCATGATCCTGACCAACGACGAAGCCATGGCCAAGAAGATCAATTCCGCCGTCTTCCCCGGTCTTCAGGGCGGTCCGCTGATGCATGTCATCGCCGCCAAGGCGGTGGCCTTCGGCGAGGCGCTGACGCCCGAGTTCAGGGCCTATGCCCAGGCCGTGGCCGACAACGCCAAGACCCTTGCCGCCAGCCTCAAGTCGACCGGCCTCGACATCGTCTCCGGCGGCACCGACAACCATCTTATGCTGGTTGACCTGCGCCCGAAGAACGCCACCGGCAAGAAGGCCGAGGCGGCGCTTGGCCGGGCCAACATCACCTGCAATAAGAACGGCATCCCGTTTGACCCGGAAAAGCCGTTCGTCACCTCGGGCATCCGGCTGGGAACGCCCGCCGGCACCACGCGCGGCTTCGGCGCCAGCGAATTCACCGAGATCGGCAATCTCATCGCCGAAGTGCTCGACGGCCTCAAGGTCGCCAATTCGGAAGAGGGCAACGCCAAAGTCGAAGCCGCGGTGAAGGCCAAGGTGATCGCTCTCACCGACCGTTTCCCGCTCTACCCGTATCTGGGATAGGGCTGATGCGCTGTCCCTATTGCGGTTCCGAAGATAGCCAGGTCAAGGATTCGCGGCCGGCCGAAGACGGCGCCGCGATCCGCAGGCGGCGTGTGTGCCCCGATTGCGGCGGCCGCTTCACCACCTTCGAGCGGGTGCAGCTGCGCGATTTGCAGGTGCTCAAGAAGACCGGCAGGCGGGTGCCGTTCGATCGGGACAAGCTGGTCAAATCCTTCCAGATCGCGTTGCGCAAACGGCCGGTCGACCCCGAGCGCATCGACCGCGCGGTGTCGGGCATTGTCCGCCGGCTGGAAAGTTCCGGCGAAACCGAGATCGCCACCGACGGCATCGGCCTGTTGGTGCTGGAAGCGCTCAAGGCTCTCGATGATGTCGGCTTTGTCCGCTATGCCTCGGTCTACCGGGATTTCACCGGGCCCGAGGATTTCGAGCGGACCATCGCCGAACTGACCGCCCGGATTGCCGGCGACACCACGGTCGGGGATATCTAGAACCATGGCCGTGAGCGCGCTTGACCGTCGGTTCATGGCGGCGGCGATCCGTCTGGCCCGACGGCATGAAGGCCGCACCGGCTCCAACCCGTCCGTCGCCACCTTGATCGTCCGAGACATTGACGGCGCGCCGGTGATTGTCGGCCGCGGCGTCACCGCCATTGGCGGCCGCCCGCATGCAGAGCCGCAGGCGCTGGCTGAAGCCGGTGAACTGGCCCGCGGCGCCACCGCCTATGTCACGCTTGAACCCTGCGCCCATCATGGCCGCACGCCGCCTTGCGCCGAAGCCCTGGTCGCGGCGGGCGTTGCCCGCGTCGTCGCCGCCGCCACCGATCCGGATGACCGGGTGTCGGGCCGCGGCTACGCTATACTGCGTCAGGCCGGGATCGAGGTGGAGGAGGGGGTGCTCGCCACCGAGGCCGAGCGGGATCTGGCGGGCTACCTGACACGACGCACGAAAAACCGGGCGCATGTGACTCTGAAACTTGCTGTTTCCGCCAATGGCAAGATCGGCCGCCGCGACGGCGAACAGGTTATGATCACCGGGGAGATCGCCCGCCGCCAGGTCCATGCCCTGCGCGCCCGCTCTGACGTGATCCTGATCGGTGTCGGCACCGTCATCAATGACGACCCTGATCTGACCTGCCGCCTTCCCGGCCTTGAGGACCGGTCCCCAATCCGGCTCGTGCTCGACACACATCTGAGGCTGCCGCTCGACTCGCGATTGGCAAAGACCGCCCGCGAGGTTCCCGTGTGGATCGCCACCGCCGCGGCGCAGGACGATCCATGCCGTACAGCACTGGCACAATGCGGCGTGGAATTCATCGCGTCGGATGCGCATGATGGCAGGCTGGCGCTGCCGGAATTGCTGGAGGATCTGGCGGCGCGGGGCCTGTCGACTGTAATGGTGGAAGGCGGCGCCAAAGTGGCGCAGTCCTTTCTAGACGAGGGACTTGTCGATCGCCTCATTCTGCTGACAGGTGAGAGCGTGATTGAGGGCGACGCGGTGGACGCTCCGGTCAGCCGCCAGACCATCCCGCCGGCTTTCCGGCCGGTCGCATCCACGACCTATGGCGCCGACCGCATGGACGAATACGAAAGGGCCTGAGACATGTTTACCGGCATCATCACCGATATCGGCCGGGTGGCCGCCGTCACGGCGCGCGATCAGGGCGTCAGCCTGCGCATCGAGACCGCCTGGGATCCGGCCGGCATCGACATCGGCGCATCGATTGCCTGCGGCGGGGTCTGCCTGACCGTCACCGCGCTTCCGCAACAGGGCGACAATTCCCGCTGGTTCGAGGTTGAAGCCTGGGAGGAAGCGTTGCGGCTGACCACCATCGCCACATGGTCGGACGGCGCGCGCATCAACCTCGAGCGCTCGCTGAAGATCGGCGATGAACTCGGTGGCCACATGGTCTCCGGACATGTCGACGGACAGGCCGAAATCATCGCGATCAAGGATGAGGGCGAAGCCCGCCGGTTCGCCTTGCGCGCGCCGGTCGCACTGTCCCGCTTCATTGCGCCGAAGGGGTCTGTGGCGCTGGATGGCACATCGCTGACCGTCAATGCGGTTGATGGCGCCGATTTCGACGTGCTTCTGATCCGCCATTCGCTGTCGGTCACCACCTGGGGCGAGCGCGCGGTGGGCGACCACGTCAATCTGGAGGTCGACCAGATGGCCCGCTATGCCGCGCGTCTGGCCGAAGCCTCCGCCCTGCCGGCGACCTGAGGCGCATCGCATCCAGCTCCTTGCATGTCGCGCGAGCCGCGGCGCACTTTGCGCAACAACACTCTGGAAACCTGTCTGTCATAACATGGGAGATGCACTCCGGTTGCCGGACCGGTGGCGGACAGGACACACGATGACCAGCAGTCAGCCCAAGTCGATGAACTATGCGCTTGAAAGCATGCGTGGACTTTGCGCGCTGTTCATTGTGCTGTTGCACGACAGGGCCGGCAATTTCCTCAGCGACAATGCCTTCATCAACAATTCCCATGTGGCCGTGGATTTCTTTTTTGTGCTGAGCGGCTATGTGATTTCGCTCAATTATGCCCACAGGATCAAGGACTGGATCGCCCTGCGCGGTTTCTTGTTCCGCAGGCTGACGCGGATCTACCCGCTGCATCTCTTCGTCTTGCTGGTGTTTGTCGGCATCGAGTGTCTCAAATACCTGGCCGAAATCCGGTATGGCATTGTCGCCAACATACCCGCCTTCACCGCCTCGAACCTTGAGAATTTCGTCCTCAACCTGTTCTTGCTGCACGGAGTTTTCGCCGACACCCAGGCTTTCAATCCGCCGAGCTGGTCGATTTCGGTGGAGTTCATCACCTATGCCGGTTTCGCGCTGGCGGTTCTGACCCGGCGAACCGGCCTGATCATCCTTGTTGCCCTGCTGGCAAGCATGGCCTTCATCCTGCGGTTTCACAACGGATTGCTTGAAGACGGGTCATCCTACCAGTTGATCCGCTGCATCTGGTCGTTCGCGATCGGATATTTCGTGTTCCGGTTCCAGTCTGTCTCCCGGCATTTGGGGTCGCTGTCGCAACTGGCCATTTTCGCGGTTTGCGTTCTGGGAGTGATCTACCTGTCGGGAAGGAACTATGAAATGTTCCTCTCGCTCCTCTTCGGATTGATGGTTCTCAGCCTGATCAATCGGGATCTGGTGGTTTCCAGAATGCTGCAGCTGCGGCTCTTCACCTATCTGGGCGCCATCAGCTATTCGGTCTACATGCTCCATTCGATGGTCTACTGGTTCACAACCCAGGTGTTCCGCTTCGTGGTGCCACAATTTGCGCCAGAAGGCTGGCAGCCGATGGAGTCGATCGTCTTTACGGTCTTGTCCGTTTCACTCACCGTTCTGGCCGCCCATGTCACATATCATGCCATCGAGATGCGGTTTTACACGCGCCGCGCCGCCAAGCCGCAGCGTCTGGAGCTGGACCGGTTGGCTTCAGCGCCCGGCGAGTGAACTGCCCATGCTGAACCGCGCCAGCACATGCAGCCCGAAGACGGCGAAGGCGTGCATCAGCCAGAGCGAATTGCTGCGGGCGAGGAAAAACGTTTCGAGAAAAGACAGCAGGCTCATGAAAACAATGATCATGAAGAACATGTCGGCGAGCTTGGCGTTGCCGGGGATGCGGCGCGCCTTGACGTAATTGAAGACCGGACCGACAAACAGCACCCAGAACACCACCGAACCGCCCAACACTCCAAGACTGAGCACCATATCGATGTAATTGTTGTGGCCATGGACGATGGTGCGAAAGTCCCATGGCGATTCAAAAGGCCGATCAAGGTTGACGACAAGATCGCTGCCCCAGAAATTGTAGAGCCCGTAGCCCAACCATGGGTGTTCCGGGATCCTTGACAGGCCGAACTCCCACAATGTGGTGCGACCGGTATAGGTTGCGTCGCCCAGGAGATCGCCGACGAGCTGCGAGAGGGACGGGCTGTACAGCGATCCGAGTGTAAAGACCCCGGCGGTGATCCAAGCCAGTATAAAGGCAAGGACCGCGACGGCGCTGTTGCGGAAGATCCCTGCCAGAAGAACGATCATGATCGAAACCGGGAAAAAGCCGTTGGTGGTTTTTGATCCGGTTTTGAGGACGAACAGGGTGCTTGCCGCAAAGATGATCAACCCGGCAAATCGGTGTCCGCTGCGGATCAGATAGACGCCGAAGATCGCAATCGCGCACATGACCGGTCCGGCCACGTTTTTGTGGCTGAAATGGCCGCGCCAGAGCCCGACATGTTGCAGCTCAGCCGAATCATAGCCATGCGTCGCCAGGTGCGGCACAAGCAGAAGTCCGCCATAGGACATCGCCAGGGTCGCGGCGGTGGCCGCTATCAGGGCTATCTGAAAGTCTTTCTCGCCGCGTGGCAGCACAATGACCGAAAACGCGATGAACATGCCGATCACCGTCAGCACCACCGCGCGGAGCTCGGCCTCCGGTTGGGGGGACAAGGCCACATTGTAGGCGAGCACGATCCCGAACATCAAAAGGCCCGGTGTCAGCAGGCTGGCAAGCACCTTGCGGCTCGTCAGGCACAGCAAGGCGAGGGCAAACACCAATCCGGCAGCCAGAAACCCGAACTGATTGATCGCGCTGCCTTGTTTGGCTCCAGATGCGCTGACCAGGCTTTCTCCCTCGAAAGGCTGCAGGGAAATCAGCATCAGAGCCAGGCCCAGCGCTGACAGGATGATGGCCGAGCTGCGGAGCAGGCCGGAGGGCAAGACGCCTGGCCGAGCCAGGTCCAGGTCGCCTTGCAAGGGCGACCAAGCCGGGCGGGCGGGCTGTCCGGGCAATCCGAGTGATGGGTGGCGCATTCCATTGCCTGGGCCAGAGGTGTGAGCCTGCAAGCATCCGTATTTATGGTTAATCACTGGTTAAATTCGCGCGACGATACCAAACTCATCCAGCTTGGCCGTGGGTCCGGGTGCGAAACTGGCATCTCAGCTGGCGCCGCCGGTTGACCCGGGCGCGCAGGAGCCTGCATCAGGATCGCCAAGCAGGCCCAGCGCCTCGGATCCTTTCAGGCAGAGCGCGTAGATGCCCGTATCAACCCGTTCAAACCAGCCATAGTGATTGGCGGCCATCAGCGCGCGCGCCTTCTCCACGCCGGATGCTTTCGCCACCTGCGCCGCCTTGGTCGGGCCGAGGGCTGACAGCACGCGGGCGCAGCGCAGGGCATCCTGCCTGTAGGCCGTCATCAGGCCCTGCCGTGTCGCCCCGCCCGCATTGGGGTCGCCGGTCCGTTTCGCGAATTCCCTGAGAAGCCGGGTCTTCTTGACCAGGGATTTCCGTGGCCTGTAGGGCGCGGGGTCGGCGTGAACCTCAACCAGCCCGTCCTTCAACCGCACCGTCATCAGGCCCAGACCAAGGCGCCGGCACAGCGAAGTGTTGGCGGCGAGCGCTTTGTGGAACGCCCGTCCGGTCCCGCGCGGCACGGCGATGTAGACGACGTCGGTGATGGCTTGCCGCTCGATGCCCTGATGGAACAGCGACAGCGAGAATCCGGTCTTGAGCTCGACCACCAACGGGTCGCAGTCTTCCCGCACCGCCACGATGTCGGCCGCGCCGATTTCGCCCTTGACCGCATAGCCCTGGCTTTCGAGCAGCGCCTTGACCGGCGGATAGAGATCGGTTTCCCTGGGTTTGGCTGTGCGCATGAGTGTCTGCATAACGGAGTCGCACTGCCAGGCAAAGACCAGGCGTTCGCCTGCCGTGGCGGGCGCTCGGCCGGGCCTTCGCGCCATCACAGGCAAATCCCGGCCGGTCAATCGGGCGGACAAAAGGCCGCTGTGCCGCCGCAGAGGTCGTTTTCCGCTTGCCAAGCGGCGGACAAAGTGTTTTGACCGCGCTCTGATCCGACCCATTTTTCCGGTTCCGCCTTGGAACCCCGTGACGCGTGGCAAGACCGCACGCAAGAAGGAAATCCGTCATGGCCAAGCCCAAGACACCGCATCTGCTGATCGTTGAAGCGCGGTTTTATGACGACATGTCGGACGCGCTGCTGGACGGCGCCAAATCCGCGCTCGACGCCGGCGGCGCCACCTATGACGTTGTCACGGTGCCCGGCGCGCTGGAGATTCCCCCCGCGATTGCATTTGCGCTCGACGCCATGGACGAGGGCGGAACCGAATATGACGGATTTGTCGCGCTCGGCGTCGTCATTCGCGGCGAAACCCATCATTTCGACATCGTCGCCAATGAATCCGCGCGCGGTCTGATGACGCTGGCCGTGTCCGAATCGCTGGCGCTCGGCAATGGCATCATGACCACCGAGAATGACGAGCAAGCCTGGGAACGGGTCAAGAAGGACCGGCTCGACAAGGGCGGTTTCGCCGCTCGCGCGGCGCTGACGATGATCGCGCTGAAAAGCCAGCTGGCAGGTTGATCATGGCGACCGATCCCTCCGCTCCCTCGACCTCGCCATCGGAAGTCAAGGCCGCCAACCAGCGCGGCGCCGCGCGGCTGGCCGCGGTTCAGGCGCTTTATCAGATGGATATCGGCGGCGCCGGCGTTCTGGAAATCGTCGCCGAATACGAAGCCCATCGCCTCGGCAACGAGATTGATGGCGAGCAATACCGGCCCGCCGATGCGGCGTGGTTCCGCGCTGTTGTTTCAGGCGTCGTCGAAAACCAGCGTGCTCTTGACCCGGAAATCCGCGCCAGCCTGACCGAGGACTGGCCGTTGTCACGGCTCGACGCCACCTTGCGCGCGATATTGCGGGCAGGGGCCTGGGAACTCACCGCCAAGAAGGATGTGCCGGTCGCCGTCATCGTCAATGAATATGTCGATGTGGCGCGCGCCTTTTTCGCGGACGATGAGCCCAAGATCGTCAATGCCGTGCTTGACCGCCTGGCGCGCAAGTATCGCGGCGAGCCGAAACCCAAGGACTGATCGGCATGGCATTTCTCGACAGGGTTGGATTGGCCGGGACGAATGACGCCGAGAATCTGGCGCGCCGCAATGCGCTGCTGTTGTCGGCGTCGCAGGCCTTTGGCGGCGCCGCGGCGCCAATCGCCATTTCGATGGGGGGGCTGGCCGGCTTCTATCTGCTGGGCGCCGACAAATCGCTGGCAACGGCGCCGGTCACCGGTTTCAACCTCGGCGTCGCCGTCGGCGCGCTTCCTGCCGCCTGGCTGATGCGCCAGATCGGACGCCGCCATGGCTTCCTGTCCGGCATGGTGATGACCGCCATTGGCGGCGTGATCGCGGCCATTGCCCTGTTCCGGCACGAATTCTGGCTGTTTGCCTTCGGAATGGCCTTTATCGGCCTGGGCGGGGCTTTTGTGCAGCAGTACCGGTTTGCCGCGGCTGACGGGTCTCCAACCAATTTCAAGGCGCAGGCCATTTCCTGGGTGCTGGCCGGCGGCGTTTTCGCGGCCATTATCGGTCCGCAGACGGTGATCTTCACTCGCGAGCTGTTTACGCCAGTGATGTTCGCGGGCTCTTTCGTGGCGCTGGTGCCGCTGGCGCTGATCACCATGTCGATCCTTTGGTTCCTGCGCATCCCCAATGACACAAGGCCCGGCGAGGCCGGCCATGATGAAACGCCGGCGCGTCCCTTGTTCGAGATCATCAGCCAGCCGCGCTTTGTCACCGCCATGATCTGCGGCGTCGGCTCCTACGCGCTGATGACCTTCATGATGACCGGCGCGCCGCTGGCCATGGTCGGCTGCGGATTTTCGCCCGAACTCGCCACGCTGGGCATTCAGTGGCATGTGATGGCGATGTTCGCGCCGAGCTTTTTCACCGGCAGGCTGATCGCCCGTTTCGGCCGCGACACCATCACGGCGACGGGCCTTGTCATCCTGCTCGGCTGCGCCATCGTCGCCCATATGGGAATTGAGCTGTGGAACTTCTGGCTGGCGCTGGTGCTTCTGGGCATCGGCTGGAATTTCGGTTTCATCGGCGCCACCACCATGGTGACCATGACCTACCGGCAGTCGGAAAAGAACAAGGTGCAGGGCTTTCACGATGTCACCCTGTTCGGCATTGTCGCGTTTTCCTCGCTGATGTCGGGCAAGGTTCTCAATGCCTGGGGCTGGGATGCGCTCAACAGCCTGTTCTGGCCGGTTGCGCTGTTTTGCCTGCTGGCGCTCGGCGCGCAGAACCTGTGGGAGCGCCGCCGGTCGTTCTGATAGTCTTTAGGCTATGAACGGCGCCAATCCGTTCCAAATCGGCTCATTTCGCAAGGTTTCCCAGTGCTTATTGCTTATGCCCACGCAATAAGGCCACCTGCGCTCTTGACGACGCCCCACCGGTACCGCAAACATCCGCCGCGATGCGGCTGGGGGTTTGAGCGTGTGGTTCGGGCTCCTTTCGCCGCGGCATTTTGTGGCCGGGGGACGTCGTCTGATGCCGGCCAAATTGGAGGGAAATCAGCATGACAATTCTTTTTGCTGTGATCGCCTGTGGATTGCTTTCCGTTGTTTACGCCATATGGGCGACCAAGTCGGTGATGGCCGCCGACCAGGGCAACGCACGCATGCAGGAAATCGCGGGCTACATTCGTGAAGGCGCTCAGGCCTACCTGAACCGTCAGTACACGGCCATCGCCATCGTTGGCGCGGTCGTCGTCGTCATAACCTATCTGCTGCTTGGCGCCACCGCCGCGATCGGCTTCGTCATCGGCGCGGTTCTGTCGGGTGCGGCTGGTTATATCGGCATGCACGTTTCGGTGCGCGCCAATGTGCGCACGGCGCAGGCTTCCTCCGTCAATCTTGCCAGCGGTCTCGACATCGCCTTCAAGGCGGGCGCCATCACCGGCATGCTGGTGGCTGGTCTCGCGCTTCTCGGCGTCGCGGTCTATTACTACATCCTCACCGGTCCGATGGGGCTTGCGTCTGACAGCCGTCAGGTCATCGACGCGCTGGTGGCGCTCGGTTTCGGCGCATCGCTGATCTCGATCTTCGCCCGGCTGGGCGGCGGCATCTTCACCAAGGGCGCCGACGTTGGCGGCGATCTCGTCGGCAAGGTTGAAGCCGGCATCCCGGAAGACGATCCGCGCAACCCGGCCACCATCGCCGACAATGTCGGCGACAATGTCGGTGACTGCGCCGGCATGGCAGCCGACCTGTTTGAAACCTACGCGGTGACCGTGGTCGCCACCATGGTTCTGGCGGCGATCTTCTTTGGCGGCACCGATGTGCTGGGTTCGGCCATGCTCTATCCGCTGGCCATCTGCGGCGCTTCGATCATTACCTCGATCGTCGGCACCTTCTTCGTCAAGCTCGGCCAGAACGGCTCGATCATGGGCGCTCTCTACAAGGGCCTGATCGTCACCGGCCTGTTGTCGATCGTCGGCCTTGGCGGCGCAACCTCGTTGACCATCGGCTGGGGCGAATTCGCCGTGATCGACGGCAAGTCCATCACCGGTTCGGCATTGTTTGCCTGCGGCGTGGTCGGCCTCATCGTCACCGCGCTGATCGTTGTCATCACCGAGTACTACACCGGCACCAACAAGCGTCCAGTCAACTCGATCGCCCAGGCCTCGGTCACCGGCCACGGCACCAACGTGATCCAGGGTCTGGCGATTTCGCTTGAATCGACCGCACTGCCGGCAATCGTCATCGTTGGCGGCATCATCTCGACCTATCAGTTGGGCGGCCTGTTCGGCACCGGCATCGCGGTCACCGCCATGCTCGGCATCGCCGGCATGATTGTCGCGCTCGACGCTTTCGGTCCGGTCACCGACAATGCCGGCGGCATTGCCGAGATGTCGGGTCTTCCGCCGGAAGTGCGTCATGCAACCGACGCGCTCGACGCGGTCGGCAACACCACCAAGGCCGTCACCAAGGGCTACGCCATCGGCTCCGCCGGTCTCGGCGCGCTGGTGCTGTTTGCGGCCTACTCGAACGACCTGAAGTTCTTTGCCGCCAAGGCAAACGCCGAAGGCTCGACGCTCTATCCTTACTTCAAGGACATGGGCGAGATTTCGTTCGATCTGTCCAACCCCTACGTGGTCGCCGGCCTGATCTTCGGCGGCCTGATCCCCTACCTGTTCGGCGGCATCGCCATGACGGCTGTCGGCCGCGCTGCCGGTTCGATCGTGGAAGAAGTGCGCATGCAGTTCCGCAACAAGCCGGGCATCATGCTAGGCACCGAAAAGCCTGACTATGGCCGTGCGGTGGACATCCTGACCAAGGCGGCGATCCGCGAAATGATCGTGCCGTCGCTGCTGCCGGTGCTGGCGCCGCTGTTCGTCTATTTCGGCGTGCTGCTGATCTCCGGCTCCAAGGCTTCCGCCTTCGCGGCGCTGGGCGCTTCGCTTCTGGGTGTGATCGTCAATGGCCTGTTCGTGGCCATCTCGATGACCTCGGGTGGCGGTGCATGGGACAACGCCAAGAAGTCCTTTGAAGACGGCTTCGTCGACAAGGACGGCGTCAAGCATGAAAAGGGCTCCGACGCCCACAAGGCGTCCGTCACCGGCGATACCGTCGGCGATCCTTACAAAGACACCGCTGGTCCGGCCGTCAACCCGGCCATCAAGATCACCAACATCGTGGCGCTTCTGCTGCTGGCAGTGCTGGCGCACTGATCCAGGCAGACTGACCGCTGCAAACTGAAAACCCCGCGGAGAGCAATCTCCGCGGGGTTCTTGTATCTGGTGTTGGAAGAGGCTGAGCGTCACCTCATGTCAAGCCGCGGAAACCCTTACAGCGCCGCGTATCCAATTGGATGCGCAAAGGTCGCTGTAACACTTTGAATCAATGCATGTACGTTATCGTTCAAACGAATCCGTTTGAACGCGACATGCATTGGGCTTTCGCAGCTTGAATGGCGGCGCGGATCAGTTGCCGCCGCCCATGAGCGTGCGGGCGACCGCATTGCGGGTCGCATCCGGCCCGCTCGAGCCAGACAGGATCTGCGCCAGGAACGACTTGTCGACGCCGCCGGTGGGCGTCGTGCGCGAGATCATGTCAAACACCCGACCGTCCTGCAGTGTGTAATTGGCGATGTTCTTGACCGTGCCGTCTTCGTCAAAATAGACCGCCAGCACCGATTGACCAACCAGCTGCGGCTTCAGGAAACTTGCCGCTCGGGTGCGCTTTTGCGAAACATAATAGAACACCTCATTGTCGAAGGTCGCCGTGGTTGACGGCGTTCCCAGCGACAGCAACACCTGCTCGCGGCTTGAGCCCACCGGTGTCAGATCCAGGGAGGTCTGGTCAACGATATAGCCCTGATTGAACACTTCACCGGTTGAACAGCCAGTCAGCGCGAGCGTGGAAACGACCGCAATTGCGGCGCCGAGACGTAAACTCCGTCCGGTTGCCTTGAAAACTCTCATCGTCAGCGACATCTCCCTTTGGCATGCGAGCCTTGCTTCTGCAGCCATTGCGTTTTGCGTTCCATTCGGTAAACCAGCTTCCACACGGATGCAACACGCCAGTCTATCGCAATTGCGATGATATCCATCCGCCATTGAAGGCATTTTCATGATCTGGAACCTGTTCAAGCGAAATAAAGCCAATCAGGCTCTGGTCGAGAGCCAATATGCCCGGATCACCGAATCCGCGCGATCTCCGGTTTTTTACGCGGAAATGGGCGCGCCCGACACGGTGATGGGCCGATTCGAGATGATTACGATCCATCTGGTGTTGTATTTGAGGCGCACCGGCACGGCCGGCGCTGCCCCGCAAGGCATCGCCCAGGAAATCGTCGACGCCTTTTTTGAGGATATCGATCATTCCATCCGGGAGCTTGGAGTGGGTGACGCCGGCGTGCCCAAGCGGATGAAGAAATTTGCCCGCATGTTCTATGGCAGGGCCAAATCCTATGGCCAGGCAATTGGCGCCGGCGACGGCGCAGCCCTGGTCGAGGCGCTGAGGCGCAATCTTTATCCCGACCACCCTGACACGGCGCCGCCGATGGCGGCGCTTTCGGAGTGGATGATGAACACCGCGCAAAAGCTTGAGGATGTATCGGAAGAAACGCTGGCCGCGGGGCAATTGGCTTTCCCCGGGGCAAATCTGGAGATGATCCGATGACACAGTCAGACAATGATCCGTTTTCCTTTCCGGTGAAGGTGAGCAACATTTCGGCCAACCCGGTGACCGTTCGCATTTCCGCTGACGCAGGCGATCTCAAGCGGCTTGAAAGCCAATGGGGTGTGTCCGAGGTCACGGGCTTTGAGGCGAAAGTGGAGCTGGGCCGGTGGAAACGCGACGGGGTGCGGGTCAAGGGGCACGTCAGTTCCTCGATCGTCCAGCCCTGCGTGGCGACCCTGGAACCGGTGAGCCAGCAGATTGACGAGGACTTCGAAGCCATCTTCCTGCCGGAAAATTCCCGACTCGCAATCCGGACACTCGATGGCAATGGCGAGATGTTTCTCGACCCGGAAGGCCCGGACCTGCCGGAGACCTTCAGCGGCGATTCGCTTGACGTCGGCGCCATCGTCGCCGAGTTTGCCGCCTTGGCAATTGATTCCTATCCGCGTAAGCCGGGGCTGGATTTCAGCGACCGAATCGAGAGTGATCCGGCATCGGACAAAAATCCGTCACCATTTTCGGTTTTGCAGGGTTTGAAGCCAGAAGATTCCACCAGTTAGCTGCATCCGCAGTGACAAAGCAGTTGTGCGCCGTGCGAAAACGGGTATTTTCTGCCCACAAATCCGGCCCGCAGAGCCGGGGATAAAGGATGGGGTGTGATCAGAATCGCGGTGGATTTAATGGGGGGCGATCATGGTCCCAAGGTGATCGTGCCCGGCGTTGCCAAGGCGTTGGAGCGTCATCCGGAGATCCGCTTCACCCTGTTCGGCCTTGAGGCCGAATGTCTTTCGGTGCTTCGTAAATTTCCGGCGCTTCTCCAGGCCTCGACCTTCGTGGCCTGCGAAGTCGCGGTTAGCATGGATGACAAGCCGAGCCAGGCGCTGCGTCACGGCCGTTACCGGTCGTCGATGTGGCGCGCCATCGAGGCCGTCAAGACCGGCAACGCCGATGTCTGCGTCTCGGCCGGCAACACCGGCGCGCTGATGGCCATGTCGAAATTCTGCCTTCGCACCATGGCGAACATCGATCGGCCGGCCATCGCCGCAATATGGCCCACATTGCGTGGCGAAAGCATCGTGCTGGACGTCGGCGCCACGATCGGCGCCGATGCGCAGCAGCTTATCGACTTCACCATGATGGGCGCGGCAATGGCGCGGGCTTTGTTCGAGATCGACAAACCCACGGTCGGGCTTCTCAATATAGGGGTCGAGGAAATCAAGGGTCTGGAGGAAGTCAAGGAAGCCGGGCGCCTGATCCGCGAGGCGGCGATGCCCAGTTTTGACTATTACGGCTTCGTCGAGGGCGATGATCTCGGCAAGGGAACGGTTGACGTGGTGGTTACCGAAGGCTTTGTCGGCAATGTCGCGCTGAAGACCGCCGAAGGCACGGCCCGCCAGATCGCCGGATATCTTCGCGCCGCGATGTCGCGAACCCTGATGGCCCGCATCGGCTATTTCTTCGCCAAGGGCGCCTTTGATCTGCTACGCGAGAAAATGGATCCGGGCAAGGTCAATGGCGGCGTGTTTCTCGGGCTCAACGGTATCGTCATCAAGAGCCATGGCGGCGCTGACGTCGACGGCTTCGCCGCAGCGGTCGATGTCGGCTACGACATGGTCCGCAATGGCTTGAAAGCCAAAATCGAGCATGATCTCAACCTCTACCACACACGCCGCTCAGCGCTTGCAGTGACGGCGGTGGACAGCATTTCCAGCTAGGATGCCAGCATAATGATCCGTTCAGTCGTACGTGGTTTCGGGGCGCATCTGCCTGAGCAAATCATGAAAAACAGTGATTTCGAAGGCGTGGTGGACACGAGCGACGAATGGATCGTCCAGCGCACCGGCATTCGTCAGCGCCATATTGCCGGGGAGGGTGAAACAACCGCTTCGCTCGGCGAAATGGCCGCCCGCCAGGCCCTTGATCGCGCCAATATGACGCCGGCCGATATCGACCTGATCATCTGCGCCACCTCGACACCCGACAACACATTCCCCGCCACCGCGGTCAACATCCAGAACCGGCTGGGCATGCATCACGGCGTCGCCTTTGACTTGCAGGCGGTTTGCTCGGGGTTTATTTTCGCCGTGGCGACTGCCGACAGCTACATAAAGTCGGGCCTGGCCAAGCGCGTGCTGGTCATCGGCGCTGAGACATTTTCCCGGATTCTGGACTGGAACGACCGGACCACCTGCGTGCTGTTTGGCGACGGCGCCGGAGCGATCGTGCTGGAAGCGGCCGAGGGCGACGGCAGCAACGCCGACCGGGGCGTGCTGACCGCGCATTTGCGTTCAGACGGCGCCCATCGGGAAAAGCTCTATGTCGATGGCGGTCCGTCGACCACCGGCACGGTGGGCCATTTGCGCATGCAGGGACGCGAAGTCTTCAAGCACGCGGTGGGGATGATCACCGATGTGATCGAGGCGGCCTATGCGGCCACCGGCCTGGGATCGGATGACATCGACTGGTTTGTTCCCCATCAGGCAAACCGGAGAATTATCGACGCATCGGCGCGCAAGCTTGGCATCGATGACGCCAAAGTGGTTGTCACCGTTGACCATCATGGCAACACGTCCGCCGCCTCAATTCCGCTCGCGCTCGCTGAAGCTGCGGCTGACGGAAGGATCAAACAGGGTGATCTTGTCTTGCTTGAGGCTATGGGCGGAGGTTTCACATGGGGTTCGGTGCTCCTGCGCTGGTAGCCGAACGGGCCGAGAAATAAGGATTTAGTCACCACGTCGCATCAAATTGCGGATTGTTGGCCCCAGTTTGGTTGCATTCGCCGGAGTTACTTGACCTTGAGCGGCATGAACCATAATGTTACCGAACTGCATTTATGGGCGGCGGGGATGCTGGCCGGTCTGGTTGGAAAATATGAGTGGGAAAACTATCACCAGAGCTGACCTCGCAGAAGCGGTATTCCGCAAGGTGGGGCTTTCTAGAACTGAATCTGCAGAGCTTGTTGAAATGGTGATAGACGAAGTTTGCGGCGCGATCGTCCGGGGCGACAGCGTCAAGCTTTCCTCATTCGCGACATTTCAGGTGCGTGACAAAAAGGAACGCATCGGCCGCAATCCCAAGACCGGAGAAGAAGTGCCCATCAGCCCGCGCCGGGTGATGACATTCAAAGCCTCCAACGTGCTCAAGAGCCGGGTTCTCAAGGGCCATATGACACGCAAGGTGAAGGGCAAGGACAAGCCGTAAGGCGCCCTTGTGCAACGCTTCACCGGTGGTGGGCGCGGGTGGACTCCCGTTAATGGTGGGCATCGGTTGAGCCGCACTTGATATTTTGCTTACAAACCTTTGAAATAGCGTTGGCTTCACGGTCCTTGACCGCGATTCGCCGCTGCATTGGCTGTCAGAGGCCGCCCGATTTTCGAAAGTCTTGATGCAGCCAATCAAAGTGTTGGAACGAGCTGTGCGCGGGCAGGTGAACGCGCGATGCTCGCCCGAAAAATCGGAGTGGCACTATGGACAAGAGCCCTGACGCGTTCCGGACAATCTCCGAAGTGGCGGAAGACCTGGATCTTCCGCAGCATGTGCTGCGGTTCTGGGAAACGAGGTTCACCCAGATCAAACCGATGAAGCGCGGTGGCGGCCGGCGCTATTATCGTCCGGACGACGTCGATCTTCTCAAGGGCATCCGCACACTTCTTTATGATCAGGGCTACACGATCAAGGGCGTGCAGAAGCTGTTGAAAGTGAACGGCAACAAGTTCGTCATCGCCATTGGCGCCGGCGACATGGCGGCCGTCGAGGCATTGTCGGCAAGCATGGCGCAGGACGCAGCGCCCCCGCGGCCGCCAGTCCCGGCCGCTGAAGAAGACCAATTGGTGGGCAAGGCGCGGCTGCCATCAACCCGCCGGTTCTTTGGACTTGGCGGCGAGACCGGCAAGTCCGGGCAGGAGGGGGCTGAAGCGGCCGACGGACCCGGCGCGGGCAGGCTTATGCGCGATGACCGGGCCCTGTTGCAGGAGGCACTCTACGATCTGCTGGAATGCAAGAGGTTGCTCGACCAGGTGCGTTGACCAAAACTGCTAGTCTAATTGATCAGCGCCTTGTGAACCCGCCGCGCTTCCTCCAGCGCCGCTTCAAGATGGGCTTCGACTTCGACAAGTCCCTTTTCGCGGGCCAGCGCAAGCGCCATGTCGAGCTGCATCATGACCATGGCCAGACGTTCGCTTTCGTCCTGCGTGGCCAGGGTGACGATGTCCAGAGAGGAACGGCGGCGCGTAGTCATGAGCGTGCTGTGAACCCTTCAAAGTAAGATCTGAGATCTTCCCGCGAGAAACGATTTTCAATTTCGGCGGGCGTCATCGTGTCAGGCCCGAACCACGGGTATTTCCGGTCGTCGAAGCTGTCGGTCAACAGGTCGATAAAAGCCCTGTGCCGCGAGCTTTTGGCAACTTCCGGATGGGTGGCAAGCCAGATCTCGACCCGGAAATCGAACCCGAGATCGATGTGTTCGACATCGCCGCCGATTGCTCTTGCATAATTCGGCATCAATCCGATGCCGGCGCCCTTTGCGACGGCCCAATAATGGGCGGAGGAAAAATTTGTTTTCAGCCGCACCATGCGGTCGGCGATCTTGGGACCGAAGATCTTGTCGAGCTCATAGCCCCGCAATTGGTCGGTCTGCTGTTCGACGACGCGATGATTGACCATGTCGGCCACATTTTTCGGGCGGCCGAATTGCTCGAGATAACTCGCACTGGCAAAAGGAACGAGATGCAGATAGCCCAGCCGCTTGACCTTGAGTTCCGGCCGGTTGGGCATTTCCAGCTGCACCGAGATGTCGGCTTCCATGCGCAGGACGTCGACCGACCTCATGGCGCATTGCAACTCGATGCGGTTCTGGGCGCCGGTCAGGTTCATGTAATCGACGATTCGCGGCGTCAGCCAGAAACTGCCCAGGCCTTCCGTGATGGCAAGCCGGATCGGGCCACTGGCCTCGCGCTCCGCCATCGAAGCCACCCGCCACATGTCAGACACCGAACTTTCGACGTCACGCGCGGCGAGAACCACCCGCCGGCCTTCGTCGGTCAACCGGACGCCTTCGGATTCGCGAAACAACAAGGGGTATCCAAGCAAATCTTCCAGCCGGGTAATCGTACGCCGCACCGTATTGATGGACATGCCGAGCTCCTCCGCCGCCTTGCGAAAGCTCGATAGAGCCGCCACGGCAAGAAAAACCCGGATGCTGTTCCAATCAGCGTTCCGCCATTGGTGTTCCATAGGGGGAACTCTCTGTAGCATTATTTGCCAAAGTCAAACGCGAGCGGCTTGGTTACTTTCCTCTCAATTCAGAGGGGATTGCAGCCATGTCCGTCACACCACAAAATAGTTTTTTACCGGCAAATGCAAGCGGGTTGACCGCGGAAGCGGCTCTGGAAGCAGAGCGGATGCATCGCGCCGCGGCGATGGTCACCGTCACCAACAAGCTGGAACGGGCCGATGTGCCCCGGCTTCTCGAGGCGGCCGGCAAGGTCATTGGCCGTTTGGCCGAGCCTGAAACGGTCATTCGCGTGGCCGAGAAAAATCCGGATGCGATCTGGCTGTTCGCCCGTCGCGGCCGGTCCCGGGCGGAGGGCTTCATGTCAGCGCTTTTGCTCAATGAAGCAGGACGTTCGGCGCTTTTCGACGGCACTCTCAATCTGCTTGATCCGCAAGACCAATATCTTGTGTGCCAGCATGAACGGCCGGCTGCGATCTATGTCTGGGCAAGCTTCACGCCGGGCATTCTGGCCGCCGGGATCAATCGTGTCATGGATCGGTTTGATTCGCCCCATTACGCTGAAGCCGATGTGGTCTCGACGTCGTTCACCCTTCGCGGTCATCGCGCCATGGTCCGGCGCGGATTTGAACATGGCGTATGGCACGACGGCCGCCTGCTTGAGGATTTCTACATGATCCCGCGCCGGCCGAAAACGCTTGCCGAACGCCTGCCGCGCTATGCCACGCATGATCCGGTCTTGCGTCCGACCGGCATCCGGGTGGTTACCGGGTTTGACGACATGATGCGCGTCGCCGCGGTCCGCTCGGCGGTGTTCATCGGCGAGCAGGCTTGCCCCTTCGATGAGGAATTCGACGGCAATGACCTGGCGGCAACCCACCTGCTTGCCTTGGCCGACAATGAACCGGCAGGCTGCATGCGGGTGAGATTTTTCGGGGACTTCGCCAAAATGGAGCGGCTTGCCGTGCGCAGGGAGTTCCGCACATCGCGCACCGCCTTCGATCTGGTGCGCGCCAGTGTCGCGCTGTGCAAGGAGAAGGGCTACCGTCGCCTCTATGGTCACGCCCGCGAGGACTATTTGCCCTTCTGGCAGCATTTCGGGTTCAAGCTCAAGGAAAATGGCGCTCCCTTTGCCTTCTCCGATCATGTCTTTGTGGAAATGGTCGACGACATCGAACCTTCGCCGACCGCGATCTCGCTCAAGGACGGGCCCTATCGCCTGATCCGTCCGGAAGGCGCCTGGCATGTCCAGGGCCCCCTCGAACTGTCGGCGGCGCGTCATGAGCAGCTTCAAAGTGCGCAGATGTGAGAGGCAGCTGTCATGTTTTCAACTCAAGCCACGTCCTATGCCTGGATTATCCGCACGCTTGTGACCTGCCGCGAGGAGGCAGATCGGCTCAAACTGGGTGATTTGAGCCATCTGATCAACATGGCGGTGCTGCAGACCGCGCTGGATTGGGAAGGCCATGAGCCTTCCAAGGGGAAGGAAACCAGCCTGGACGCGCTGCTGCGTCTCAAAATGAAACTCGCGTTTTCAGAACGGAGCGACAATATCGTCCTTCTGAACTCCAAAACCGCCGGGGAAGCCTAACGACCTGCGGTTTGCCGGACGGGCGCAAGGGTTGACGCCACCGTTCGCGGCGCGCCCGTCCGGTTTTATTCCAAGCGGCCATCGGGCCGATCACCCTGACCAAAACAGAAGACCGGGACAGCAAGGCGCGGTCCCGGTCTTTTTCGTTCATGCATGTCGCGCGAAATCGTGCGGCGGATTATGAGGTGAGCCGCAACTTCACCACGCCCTTCTTGATGGCGTCAAATATCGGCGCAAGCTGCTGTCGCGACGGCGCGTCAAAGAAATGGGCCTTTGTCGACGCGCACTGCTCAAGCAGGGCGCCGGTGGCGACATCGGGTTCCTCAAGTCGGATCGTATAAATCTCGATACCGTCTTTCTTGGCGTTGGTGCAGGCGGACAGGGTCTTGTTGTCCAGCGCATCGGTGGTCTGGCCGGTCGAGGCGGCGGTCAGATTGTCCAGGCGTCCGTCAACCAGATATCCCATGCTGGTGTAACCGGAACCGAGATCATTGTTGAGATTGCCGAATGAATTTTGCCCATCGGTCAGGAAGATCATGATCTTCTCGACCGAACTGTCGCTTTCATCGGCGCCACTGGTAAAGGGCTCGCGGCTGGAAAGCACCCGCCATCCCCACATCACGCCTTCGACCATGTTGGTTGAGCCATTGGCCTTAAGTTTCTTCACGGTCTGGGTGATGTCGTTGTAGGCCGAGGTCAGCGGCACCAGCGGTTCGACTTCACAGCCGAATCCGGGGCCTTTCGGGTCAGTCTTGTTGGAATAGAATTTCGACGGCGAGTTGTCGATTTTCGGCTTTTTCCATTTCAGGGTCTGGAGGAAGGCGTCAGCGGCATTGGCGGGCTTTTGGTATGTGCCGGTCTGGCCGTAGCGGGAAAGCTGATTTTCCTTGTCGGCCTCCGTGGCGCCCTTGCCCTTGATCGGTGTGCCGCCATCCGGCAGATAGGAATTGGGGTAGCTCCAGGCCTTATCGGGTTCATCGGCGGCGAAAAACGGGGTGAACAACGAGTTTGGATCATTCGAATCGGGCACGATGTCATCGATGTCATACCGCGCCTTGCCGACCGGGAACCGTGTTTCCACACAGCCGGGCCACCTCGCATTCAAATGCTTGAACAGGGCAAAGCGGCTGAACTGAGAGGGCAGGTCCGACTGCGGCACCTGCGCCTTGGCATCCTGGTCCAGCCACTTGGCGCCCGCTTTGGTGATTGCGCCAGTGCCGCTGATGATGGGGCCATGATCCGGGCCGACATTGACAAATCCGGCATAGGGAACCAGCGCGAACTTGATCTGGTCTTCCGGCAGTCCGAGGTCGGCCATGCCTTCAACTAGGCCAACCACCGCGTTCTGCAGGGAGACCAGCTTGCCGCCTGCCATTGACCCGGTGGTATCGAGCACCAGCGCGATTTCATAATTGGTGAAGGCAAAAGTCGCTTCCGAAACGACACGCACAGGCATCGATTTCTTGCCCATGAACCCGCCAAACACGATTGGCTTGTCAGTGCTGACGTCAACGGTCGCGACCCCGTCTTTCAGGACGACTGATACCTTGGCGTTGCCGAACCCATGGTTGGCGGCGATCATCCGGCGTGCGATCTCCAGGGCTTGCTTGTCGGAGATGTTGCCCTCGCGGGCAACAGCCAGAGCAGCCGCATCCGACGCGTTCTGCAACTTGCTCTTTTCAACGCTCATTCCGACATAGTCGACCGCGAGCCCGCCGGCCAGCATCAGCGGTACGGCCAGAATGGCGAACGCAATCCCGAAATTTCCGGAAGTATCTTTAAGAACGGAGAATGTGCTGCCCATCACGTTATTCCTGATTTCGCGACATTTCGTGGTCTTGGTTGTCATTCCAAACCTTATTCTACCGCTCAAGCCTGAAGGAACGATTGCCAAAACGCCAACATATCTAATTATTGCATTCCGTTGATTGCGGGGACGAAGAGAGGGCAGGGCCCGGATTGGATCTGGTCGGGTGCACATTCCGGCCGGCGCAGAAGGCATCGCTGCAGGGATTTTGCAGCAAAAGCCAAAACCGGCCTTGCGCCGAAAACTTCGATGATCTATGGCCTTTGACCAGTCGGAGCGTAGCGCAGCCCGGTAGCGCACTTGTCTGGGGGACAAGGGGTCGTGGGTTCGAATCCCGCCGCTCCGACCATTTTCTGAAAAATCGAATTTTCGGGCTGTATCAGCCAGCGTGAGCAATGCCGGCCCGTCCCCGGGTTCCGGCCTGGGACACGGCGGCTGCACTGGCCTGGCGCCGCAGGTTGGACTGCCAGCGCATTTCGAGCGCGATGCAGCCCCAGACGATGCCCATCAGCAGATAGAAGTGCCGCCAATGGTCGGTATCGATCACATTGCCGATCATGGCGTGGCCGGCCAGAACGATGTAGGCGAGCATCAGATAGGGTTGCCAGGGCCGGTCGCGCAACAGAAAGCGGAAGCCCAGCACCAGCGTCCAGATCACCAGCGCGAGATAGCTGACAAAGCCGAGCCAGCCGTAGTCCATCAATGCCTTGAGCCAGATATTGTGGGTATCCTCACCCCACATCAACCCGAATTCCAGCGGGCCGATGCCCAGCGGATGCTCCATCGCCATCAGAAAGCCGATCGCATGCCGCTCGAAGCGGCCGAGCCGGGCGCCGTCATAGGACTGGACCAGCTTGGCGCGGTCGGAAAACAACTCGGCGATCTGATCGACTTGCAGAGCGATGATGATTGCGCCGACCAGCAGCAGGAACCCGATCAGCGTCATGATCAGGATCTTCAGCCGGAATGCGCCTGTCCGCTCCTTGATCAGCATGGTCAGGACCAGAAGCATCATTGCGATCGCCATGAGCCCCCAGGCCGCGCGCGAGAACGAGAAAAACACGCCGAGAACGAGAATCGTCAGGCCAACAGCGCGCAAGGGAGCGGCCCTCAACGTGCCGGTCAGAAGCCCGTGCATGAGGTAAAGCGCCGGTAACACCAGATAGGGCCCGAACACGTTGGGATCCTGGAAGGCGCCCATGGCGCGGCCGTACCGGGTGAACATCTCGCCGCCCGGCAACACGCCCAGATAGCCCAGGATCCCCAAAAGCGCGGTGATGATGGCGGCCGCCAGATAGGCGCGAAAGATCAGCCGCAGGCGCCGGTGATCGGCTTCTATGATGGCGGCGAAGAACATCGCGGTGAAAGCCAGAAACAGCGATACCGCCATGTACATCGGCGTGTCCTTGACCTCATCCATGGTCAGGATCGAGAGCATGCCGCCAATGTTGAAGACGATGTACAAGGCAATCAGCGGTGCGATGTGCCGAGAGATTTTCAGCCCGAAGATGGCCCAGATGCCGATCAGGACAGCCAGGTACACCTCATAGGGGGCCGGCTCCTGAATGACGAATCCGGACAGGAACACGCCGAAGGCCACGCACAGAGAGGCAAGCATCGAGATCGCCGCGCGGTGCGGCTGAAAGGCGGCCTGTGCGGGGAAGGCGGCGCTGGTCAATAGGCGTGTTCCGTGTTGAACAGCCGGATCGGCGTGAGGAACAGGATCTTGAGATCAAACAGCAGCGACCAGTTCTCGATGTAGTAGAGATCGCAAGCGGTGCGCTGCTTGATTTTCTCGTCATTGTCGATTTCACCGCGCCAGCCGTTGATCTGGGCCCAGCCGGTGACCCCCGGCTTGACCCTGTGACGTGCAAAGTAACCGTCCACCACCTCAGCGAAGAGCCGGTCATGGGTGGCCGCGACAACCGCATGCGGGCGCGGCCCAACGAGCGAAAGATTGCCGCGCAGCACATTGAAAAACTGCGGCAATTCGTCGATCGACGTCTTTCGGATGAAGCGGCCGACCCTGGTCACCCGCGGATCTCCCTTGGAGACAGCGGCGCGCGCGGTGGGATCGCACTGATCGGTGAACATCGATCGGAACTTGTAGACTTCGACGACCTCATTGTTGAAGCCGTGACGTTTTTGCTTGAACAGGACCGGTCCCTTGGAATCGAGCTTGATGGCGATGGCCGCGCCCACCATCACCGGCCACAGCAGCGCAATCGCCAGGAGCGAAAAGAAAATATCGAAGATCCGCTTGGCCACCGAATCCCAATCGGTGATCGGACGGTCGAAAATGTCGAGCATTGGCACCGCGCCGACATAGGAATAGGCGCGCGGCCGGAACCGGAGCTTGTTGGCGTGCGCTGCAAGCCGGATGTCGAGCGGCAGGATCCAGAGCTTCTTCAGAAGCTCCAGGACCCGGGATTCGGCATTGAGCGGCAGCGCGATGATCAGCATGTCAATCCGGGCCATGCGGGCAAATGTCATCAGGGAATCTATATTGCCGAGTTTCGGATAGCCGGCCACCATGGGCGGCGAGCGCCGTTCATCACGATCGTCAAAGAAGCCGCAGATACGAATGTCGTTGTCGGGATCCTGTTCGATGGCCCGGATCAGCGCCTTTGCGATTTCACCGCCCCCGACGATCACGGCGCGGCGTTCCATCACCCCGTTGCGGGCCCAGCGGCGGATGCCATAGGCGACAATGTTGCGGCAGATCAGCAGAGAGACAGCGCCGGTGATGAACCAGGCGGCAAACCATACCCGCGAAAATGCCAGGCTGTACTGCAGGAAAAATGCCGCCAATGCGATCAACGCGAAAGCTACGGCCCATGCCGTCAGCACCTTTGGCAAGGTTTTCAAGGCGGTTCGCAGCGCGGGCACCTGATAGCCGTCGGCAATCTGGATCAGCAGAACCGCCAAAGACGAGCCTGTGAGAATGGCCGGACCGTAATAGAGCAGGGTGACGTCACGGCTCATCCCGACATAAAGCGCGTAAACGGCAAACCCGGTTATGGCGAGCAGGGCGAATTCCACCAGCCGCAGCGTGCCGACGATCATCCTCGGGGAGTAGTTCTCCTGCGACAGCCGGCTGGCGGTTTGAATGGCCAGGCGGCTCATCTCAATGCCGGTTTCGCCATCCTTGTTCTTCGGACCCGGCTTGGTTTCAAGTTCGGCCATCGCCTTGCGAATGGCGGCCGTACTGAATGCATTGTGATGGTCCATCTTGTTCACGACAGAACTCTCCCGGGTAACTCTTGTCACCGGAATAGCATGTTCACCCTAAGAAAGGCTTGACACCGTTCGCTGTTTGCTCTGATGGGACGCTTCAAACTGACATTCGTGATAAGCCGCGGCCATCCGCTTCGCCATTGTTTTCGCGGAGAAATGATCGCGAAAGCGGTCCATGTCGGGCATCGCCGCGGCCAGCCATTCCGGTTGGGAAACGGCATGGGCCATCGCGGCGGCGAGCGCTTCGGCATCCGAAGGCGGCACAAAGCCCGCGAAATCCGGTCCGAGAATTTCGGGAATTCCGCCGACCCGTGTCGAAATCAGCGGTTTGCCCGCCGCCACCGCTTCCAGAACGATGTAGGGCATCGATTCAGCCCGCGACGGAACGACAACCGTATGGGCAAGCGCAAAGGCGTCACGCGCGGGCATGGCATCGCGCATGGTCACGCGATCCCCCATTCCGAGCGCGTCTAGCCTGGCCTGGTAGCGTGGCTTTTCCTCGCCATCGCCAACCATGACGCCGTGCAAAGGCTTTCCCGCCAGTTGTTCGGCCCGCCGCATGGCTTCAATGAACACATCCGGTCCCTTGAGATCGCGCATCATGCCGATATAGAGGAACTCCACCGCGCCGGGGATGCTTCCGACCGGTTCGAATTCATGCGCGCGCAGCCCGTTGTGGATCAGCCGCCATTGGGCGCGCGGCTTTCCGACTTTTTCCTCATAAGCCCGGCGTTCGTAGTCTGAGACGAAGATCAGCCTGTCCGTCCAGCGTTCCAGCAGCCGTTCGATGGCGAAATAGGCCTGGCCGCGCAGGGTTTTCGCGTCGAAATGCAGGCTGCCGCCGTGCGGTGAATAAAAACGGGCAACGCGAGACTGGGATACCCGTAACCGTGAGCCGACAAGCCGCACGTAGGCGCCGCCCTTGGCGCCATGTCCGTGCAACACATCCGGCCGCAAACTCTTGACTTCACGAAAGGTTCTGACTGCTGTCGCGATGTCGGAAATACCCAGCGACCGGCGCATGGGCAAGCGTGTGAGCCCCAGCGCCAAGTGTGGCATGATGCTTTCAAACAGGGCGTCCTCATAGGCGCCGCCGGTGTTGGAATCGCACAGGATACCGACCAGATGGCCTGCCTTGGCGTGCTCTTCCGCCAGATCCCGGACGTGGCGGAAAATCCCCCCCACGGGCGACCTGAAGCAATGAAGGATCCGCAAGGATTTTTGTGCCGCCATGAGGTTAGAACAGCCGCTCGCGGACATAAATGGTGTCACCCGCAAGGATGGGATCGGTAATCCGGACCCGGCCGGTGAGGATTTCCCCGTTGATGTTACGGGTTATGTCGACATTGCGTTGATTGGCTCTCGCCGAGTAACCGCCGGCGATGGCGATGGCGTTTTGCACGGTCATTCCGGCGACATAGGAATACTGTCCGGCCTGACCAACTTCACCCAGCACGAAGAACGAGCGGTACCGGTCTATTTCGATGGAGACGTCCGGATCGCGCAAATAACCCTGCCTGAGACTTGCGGCGATCATGCCCTCGAGTTCCTGCAATGTCCGTCCGCGCGCCGGCACGGAGCCGATCAGCGGAAAGGCAATGTAGCCCGCCTGATCGATGGTATAGTTTCCGGTCAATCCTGTCTGCTCGAACACGGTGATGCGCAGCCTGTCGCCGGCGTCGACCCGGTAAGGCAGCATCACCGCTTCATGGAATGCCTTGGGCGCCGGATGATAGCCGGAACATCCCGCCAGCATGACTGAGGTCATGGCGGCCGCCAGCAGGGTTGTCGCTTTGGACATGGCGGGGGACTTGGCGGGTTTCATGCTTTACGTGCTCCACGCGAAACGTGCGAATTTCGAACACCGTTATCGAACCATTAGGGTTAACGGGCGGTAAAACCCGATCGATAATTTTTCGTGGCCTGTAAAATTGTCCGGGACCTGTTGGGGCTGGGGCAAAGGTAAACGAACCATCACCGACCCCTTAACCGTTGCGTTACCATGTTCGTTTACGCTTCCCCCATGTGTAAGTATGGAGTAGCCCGCGCATGTCAGTTTCAACAGTGACGCAACCGGATGTGGATATTGATCTTGGCCGGCTATCCAAGGCCGTCTGGGAGAGGAAGACTTTCATAGCGGGACTTACCGCCGCGGCCGCGGCGGTTGCCTTTGTTGTGACCGGAATGATCAATCCGCTCTACAAGTCGGAAGCCCGGCTGTTGATCGAAACCCGGCAGCCGGTCTATTCGGACGACCAGTCCCAGCAAACCGCCGATGTGGCGCTGGATGAGCGGGCGGTGACCAGCCAGGTCGAGATCCTCCAGTCCACTGATCTTGTCAAACAGGTGGCGCGCGAACTCAATCTGTCGTCTCGCGAAGAGTTTGATCCGGCGGCCAATCCATCGGCAATCAGCGAGTTTCTGGTGCTGATCGGGCTCAAGAAGAATCCACTTGATGTGCCCGCCGAAGAGCGCATCCTGAAGGAATTCTACAAGAAGCTTGATGTCTATGCCGTACCCGGATCGCGGGTCATCGGCATCGAGTTCACGTCAGAGGACGCGGCCCTTGCCGCCCAGGTGCCGAATGCGCTCGTCGGCGCCTATCTTGCCTTCCAGTCTGGTGCAAAACTCGATAGCAACATCGACGCCAGCGCCTGGTTGGAGCCGGAAATCGCCAAACTGCGTGAAAAAGTCCGCGAATCCGAAGAAAAGGTAGCCGCATACCGCTCTGAAACGGGACTGCTGCTGGTCAACCAGCAGGATACGATCGCGGCCAAGCAATTGTCCGACATTTCAACGGAACTGAGCCGGGTGCGCGCCGAACGGGCCGATTCCGAAGCCCGGGCGCAATCGGTTCGCAACGCGCTCAAGAATGGCCAGGCGGTCGACGCGGTGTCCGATGTCCTGGGTTCGCCGGTGGTTCAGCGGCTGCGCGAAAGCGAAGGCAATATCCGATCCCAGATCGCCGATCTGTCGACCACACTGCTTGAGGCGCATCCGCGCATGAAAGGCCTGCGCGCCCAACTGGCCGACGTCGAGCGGCAAATTATCGGCGAAATCCGCAAGGTTCTTTCAAGCCTGGAAAGCAACGCCCGGGTGGCGAAGCTCCGCGAAGAGGAATTAACCGCCCAGCTCAACGCGCTCAAGGCCGGTTCGGCGCGCGAAGGCGAGGAATCCGTTGAGTTGCGCTCGCTCGAGCGCGAGGCCGCGGCCCAGCGCGATCTGCTGGAGACCTATCTGGGGCGCTACCGCGAGGCTGCCTCGCGCACCGAACCTAAGTCCCTGCCTGCCGATGCGCGGGTCATTTCGCGCGCGGTGCCCGCGTCCGAATCGCACTATCCGAAAATGCTGCCGATTGTTGGCGTTGCGGCGTTTGCGGCCTTCCTGTTGTCCTCCATCGCGGTGATGCTCGGGGAACTGTTCTCCGGTCGCGCGCTCAGGCCATCCGCAGGAATGATCCGTGAGCCGGGTCTTGAGCATGCCCGGTTTGAGGCCGTGGCTGCCGGGACCGAGCCTGCCGACGAGCCCGAACTGGCGATCGAGGCGCTGCCGGCCATCTCCAACGATGCCGATGATTTCAGCGTTGAAGCGGTCGCCGAACAGCTGGTCACGGACGGCACGCCGGTGGCGATCTGTGTCTCGCCCGAGGGCGACGAGGGATCGGCGGCCGCGGTCATGCTGGCGCGAACCGTTGCCGGCGACGGCCTCCAGACCCTGCTGATTGATCTCACCGGCTCGGCCTGTCCGACCGAGCTGATGGCCGAATCCAGGCGTTTGCCGGGTCTGACGGATCTGATGTGCGGCGATATCGCCATTGCCGATTCAATCCATCCCGACCGGCTGTCCTCCGCCCACATCATTCCGCACGGCAATGCCAATGCGCGCCGCGCCATGCGCGCCATCGACCGGTTGCCGATGGTCATTGAGGCGCTGACGGAAGCCTATGATCTGGTCATCGTCGAATGCGGCGCCGCCGACGCGGCCGCGGTTGCCCGCATCGCGCGGTCGGAACACGGTGAAATCGTGCTGTCGGTCCTGCGTTCGGATGCGGACGAAGTGGCGCGCCTGCTGGCGGAATTCAACGAACAGGGGATTGAAGGGGTGTTGCTGATGACGCCTGGTTCGCCGACCGGACCCCAGGATCAGCGCAGCTCGGTGGCCTGATGGCCGTTATCGATGCCGCAGTCATTCACGTGGGGGCGGCGCCGGTCACTCGGTTTCAGTTGTTGCCGGCTGTCTGCGCACCAGAAGCCCGCGAACCCAGCCAGCGCAACGATTGAGCCTGGGCGAGGTCTTGATCGCACGTTTCAACCGGATCATGCCGGCGATCAGCGGAGCGGCGAGGCGTCCCTTCAGATTGAGCGGCGCATAACAATCCACCAGTTCGGTGCGCTGCGGGCACCATGAGCGCTTGTAGAGCTGGTCTCCGACACCGAAATCGAAAACCGCTTCGCCCGCCAGTGCGGCGCGTTCGATCATCAGGTAGAACAGCAGTTCGCCAGCGCTGACGTCGGCGGCGATCGCTTCATTGATGGAGCCGAACTGGCAGGTGACGTGCCGGTGCTTGCTGGTCAGCCCGGCAACCGCGATGATCTCACCTTGATGTTCTCCGCCGGTCAGTTCAATTCCGTGCAGCTCGAGCGCCGCGCGGCCTTCCGCGTCGCGGTCGGTGGAAAGGTGACGCAGAAACCTGCGAATGCCCGGATCGGCGAAGACATTCGGCAGGCCTTGGGTGGCGAACCGCACCGGCTTCTGCGCGAGGAATGTGTCGAGCAACCGCAGCGCCTGAGCATCGTCATCGCCAATGACATGGCGGTATCCGCCCATGGCTTCCAGGCGGCGCTCGGATCCCCTGAACTTCTTGCGCCGGCGTTTGCCGTTGATTTGCGCCAGCACCGCGCTGAAATCGGCAAACAGCGGCAACTGAAAGCTCGGATTCTGGTGGAACACACGCGGCAGCGCTGAATAGGGCGCGCGAGCGGCGGTCGCCGGCGTCAATTTGTCGAAAAGAACGATATCGGCGCCGAGCCCCGCCTGCGACAGGGCGGCGGCGAGATCGGCTGGCGCGATCGGGTCGATGCCGGCCAGCTTGGCGATATCGAGCAGCCCGGTGTTTTCGTTGGAGTAGGCGGTTCCGGCAAAGCGTGTGATCTTCAAACCGAAGGTCAGGTGGATTTCGAGCGGCAGAATGGCGACGGGGTCACCGTCCAGTTCCAGCGTCACGAAGCAGAGCGGCGCGCCGGTTCCCGCCGCCCAGGCATCAACCCAGGCGCGGCTTTGATGAAATGTCACTGCCGGATCGTTTTCGAGCCGTTGCCACAAGGCCATGATTGTATCCGGTGCCGGCGTCAGCCGCGCGCTGAGCCGGCTCGCTGGCGGGCTTGATAGTCTGGCTGCGGGCCGGGCGATCGGCGCGGTCATGTCATGTGTGTTCGCCATTGTCTCGATGCTCGCGCAAGTTTCATGCTTCTGGCGCGGAGCATGCGGGAGATCTCGCTCAAGTCCGGTAAACATCGCCGGCTATGAGATGAAAAAGCCGTTCCGAAGGCTAATGCCGCGTTAACGGCCGGCCGGAGTGGACCCGCTATTCGCTCAAGACGGCTTGTTTTTGCGCGGTCCTTCCATCCAGCGGATGATGAACATCGCCGGCACCACCCAGAGCACGCCGGTGAACAGAAAATAGAGCATGTGCACATACCAGGCGGATTCAGCCAGGCGGTAAGTTGCCACCGTCGTGGCGACGAGCGCGTAGACCACCACGAGCGCCAGGATCAGCACGGTTCCGATGAACTTTCTAAGTCGGATGGGCATGGGCGGGCCTTCTTTTCATCTGCGGTCTTGGACATAACGGCTCTGGCGCTGAACGCAAGGGCAACTGCTCCCGCGTCCGTCAAGGCCGCGACCGCATGCCGCAAAGCCGCCGCCCTTGCCTTGCCAGGAGCTCTGGTGCACATGTTCGCCAATGTCAGAAGAAAGAAATCGTTGATGACCGTCCATTCCGCCACCCCGCCCGAAGCCAATCCGCCTGCCGGAAGCATGGACAGCCATTCAGCTGATGCTGGCTCCTTGATTGCGGCGGAGCGGCGGGTTCACCGCAACCGTTCGGCGCAACGGATCTGGCTCGGGCTGGTGCTGGCCGCGATCTTCGCGCTGATTGTCGTTGGCGGCGTCACCCGGCTCACGGATTCAGGCCTGTCGATTACCGAGTGGAAGCCGATCCATGGCGTCATTCCACCGATGAGCGAGGCGGAATGGCAGGAGGAACTGGAGCTCTACCGGCAGATCCCGGAATACCAGCTGATCAACAAGGGCATGAGCCTGGATGAATTCAAGACCATCTACTGGTGGGAATGGGCGCACCGGTTTCTGGCCCGTGGCGTCGGCGTGCTGTTCGGGGTTCCGCTGGCATTCTTCCTTGTCACCGGCCGCGTCGAAAAACGGCTGCGCTGGCCACTTTTCGGGCTTCTGGTGCTGGGCGGGCTGCAGGGCGCGGTGGGCTGGTGGATGGTGGCCTCGGGTCTGATTGATCGCGTCGATGTCAGCCAGTACCGGCTGGCGACGCATCTGACGCTGGCCTGCCTGATTTTCGCGGCGATTGTCTGGGTGATGCGCGGTCTGGCGCCGCATTCGGCCGATCCCGTCCCAAGCGTCGGACTGCGGCGCGGGGCGGGGGCGTTGACCGGCCTGGTGCTGGTGCAGATCTATCTGGGCGGCCTGGTGGCGGGGCTTGATGCCGGGCTGGCGTCGAGCACATGGCCGTTGATGAACGGTGTATGGGTGCCCGAAGGCCTGCTTGAACTCACGCCGGCCTGGCGCAATTTCTTTGAAAACGAACTGACCGTGCAATTCGTCCATCGTCTCGGCGGCTATCTGCTGTTCGCGCTGGCGCTGTGGCACATGGCGGCATCAATCATGCATGGCCGAGGCAGCACCCATTGCCGCCGCGCCGTGCTGTTGTTCGGGCTCGTCACCATTCAGGCGCTGATCGGCATCGTGACGATCCTGACCCAGGTGCCGCTCGGCTGGGCGTTGGCGCACCAGGGCTGGGCGATCGTCGTGCTCGGCTTCACGGTGGCCCATTGGCGCGGCTTTTACGGCGCCTATCCGCTGCAAACCGCGGTGGAAGTCAGAATCTGACTGCGGTCAGCCCGCGATCATCAGATCCAGGTTCTGCACCGCGGCGCCGGATGCGCCCTTGCCGAGATTGTCGAGCGACGCCACCAGATTGACCTGACCCGCACCCTCTGTCCCGCAGACGTAGATCTTCATCCGGTCGGTTCCCTTGAGTTCCTCCGGATCAAGCCGGGCAAGTCCGGCGCTTTCGGCCAGCGGAACGACGTCGACCGCGCCGCCGGATGCGTAATGCGCGTCAAACGCGGCATGGACGTCCGCCATCGACGGGTTGCCGGTCATCAGGTCAAGATGCAGCGGGACATTGACCAGCATGCCTTGCGCGAAGCGTCCGACGGCGGGGGTGAACACCGGCCGCCTTGCGAGACCGGAGCGGGCGACAATCTCCGGCACATGCTTGTGCGCCAGCGTCAGCGCATAGGCGAAATAGGGCGCGGTGATGGCGTCGTCGCGTGACGCATCCTCCATCTGCGCGATCAACTGTTTTCCGCCGCCGGTGTAGCCGGAGACACCGTTGATGGTCAGCGGATAGTCAGCAGGCAAAACGCCTGCGGCCACCAGCGGCGCGATCAGGGCAAGGGCGCCGGTCGAATAACAGCCCGGATTGGAGACAAACTGCGCCGCCGCGATGCGCGCGGCCTGACCCTCCGAGAGCTCGGCAAAGCCGAAGGCCCAGTCCGGATGGGTCCGGTGCGCGGTCGAGGCGTCGATGAAGCGGGTGCCGGCGTCCGCCGCCAGCGCAACCGATTCCCGCGCGGCATCATCGGGCAGGCACAAAATGGCGATATCGGCCTCGCGCAGGAATTTGGTCCGCACGCCCTGATCCCGCCGCTGCTCCGCGGGCATCGACATCAGGTCGATGTCTGTCCGGTTCTGCAACCGTGAAACGATTTGCAGGCCGGTGGTGCCATGTTCGCCGTCAATGAAAATCTTGGGAGCCATCGGGCTTCTCCGTTCATGCTTGAATATCAGGGACTTGTGCAGGGTTTCGGACGCATTGTCCGAAGCCATAGATCGGGCTCGCGCGTTTTATCGTCGCGCGCGGCGTTCTGCGAGAAGTCCCAAATAATGCATGGCCACAGAGGCTCCGGCTATCGCGGTAATGTCCGCGTGATCATAGGCTGGAGCGACTTCTACAATATCTGCACCCTTGATATCAAGCCCCCCGAGCTTCTGAAGCACCGACAGCATCTTGGCGCTTGAGGGACCGCCGGCCACCGGGGTTCCGGTTCCGGGCGCGAATGCCGGGTCGAGGCAATCGATGTCGAAGGTGACATAGCACTGGGTATCGCCGACATGCTCGAGGATGGTGGCGGCAATCTGCGTGGCGGACAGGTCCTCGACTTCGTGGCCATAGAGGATGCGAATGCCGCAATCCTCGGGCGCATGGGTGCGGATCCCGACCTGGATCGACCGGGTGGGGTCGATCACGCCGTCACGCACGGCGCGGCCGACAAAGGAGCCGTGATCGATCCGCTTGCCGTCGTCAAACCAGGTGTCCTGATGCGCGTCGAACTGTACCAGCGCCAGCGGTCCGTGTTTGGCCGCATGCGCCTTGAGCAAGGGCCAGGTGACGAAATGATCGCCGCCCATGCTCATCAGGAACGCGCCGGAGGCGAGGATTTTCGCGGCCTCGCGCTCGATCGTCGCCGGCGTCTTCTGGTGATTGCCGTAGTCGAGCAGGCAATCACCATAGTCGATCACCGACATGGCCGCGAACAGGTCACGGTCAAACGGGTATTGCGGATCATTGTCGAAGATCGCCGAGGCCCGCCTTATCGCCTGCGGCCCGAACCGCGCGCCGGGCCGGTTCGACACCGCCGCGTCGAACGGAATGCCCCAGACCACGGCGTCGGCGCCCTTGAGCGATTTGGTGTATTTGCGCCGCATGAACGACAACGCCCCGGCATAGGTGGGATCGCTTGCCGCCGATGTCAGCGATTTGGCGGTGAAGGCGTGGTCGATGGATTTGTTGGCCATGGGTCTCTATCCGGACGCGAAGTTGCGGGCGGACCTGTCTAACGCATTCAGCCGTCATGATAAAGCCGTGCCGGAGCGGCCCGGCAAGGCATAAAAAAGACGGGGCCGAAGCCCCGTCCACAATGATCTGACCAGACTGAACTGGAATGTAGCCCAGGCGACTTAACGCTTGGAGAACTGGAACGACCGGCGGGCCTTGGCCTTGCCGTATTTCTTACGTTCGACAACGCGGCTGTCGCGGGTCAGGAAGCCGCCCTTTTTCAGAACAGGGCGCAGGCCCGGCTCGTAATAGGTCAGCGCCTTGGAGATGCCGTGACGCACTGCGCCGGCCTGGCCGGAAAGACCGCCGCCGGCAACCGTGCAGACAACGTCGAACTGGCCCTGACGGGCGGCGGCGACGACAGGCTGCTGGACAACCATCTGCAGCACGGGACGGGCGAAATAGGTGACAAAATCGCGGCCGTTGACCGTGATCTTGCCGCTGCCTGGCTTGATCCAGACGCGGGCGATCGCGTTCTTGCGCTTGCCGGTTGCGTAGGACCGACCGAGGTCGTCGACCTTGCGGACGTGAACCGGTGCGGCCGGCGCTGCTGCTGCTTCGGTCGCCTTGACCGATGCGCCGAGTTCCTCAAGCGAATTGAGTTCAGCCATGATCAGGCGCTCCTTTTGTTCTTGGAATTCAGCGCCGCGACGTCGAGGACGGTCGGCTGCTGAGCTTCATGCGGATGATTGGGACCTGCATAGACGCGCAGGTTCTTCATCTGGCGACGGCCCAGGGGCCCACGCGGAACCATGCGCTCGACGGCCTTTTCGACGATCCGCTCGGGAAAGCGGCCTTCGAAAATCTGGCGCGCGGTGCGCTCCTTGATGCCGCCGGGATAGCCGGTGTGCCAGTAATATTTCTTGTCGGCGAACTTGTTGCCGGTCAGAACCGCCTTTTCAGCGTTGATGACCACGACATTGTCGCCATCGTCAACGTGAGGGGTGTAGGTGACTTTGTGCTTGCCGCGCAGGATATTGGCGATAACGGTGGCGAGACGGCCGACGACGAGATCTGTCGCGTCGATAATCACCCACTTCTTATCCACCTCTGCAGGCTTCTGCGAGAAGGTTTTCATGGAGTTCTCTCTTCATTCAGGATCCGGATTGGCGCAAACCAGCCGGACGTTTCTTGTTGCTTGGGTTGTCCCGGGATTCCACTGAAGGTGAGCTTCCCGAACCAACATGCGCGCCGGACCCCAATGGCCCCGGACGCTGCGTGCGTTATAGGCGGGACGGAAAAAACCGTCAAGCATCGAAAATGAGTGCATTGCAAAATTAAATCAATAAAAACAATAAGGTAGTTATGTGGTATTTAGATACCGCATGAATCTCGCGTCAAACCTCATCCCTCGCGCGGCGGTATTGAGTAAGTTGCGGTGGCCTGAGCCACCAGATCGCCGCGCAAATCGCGAATCCCGATGTCGGTGACCACCAGCCGTTTGCCCAGTTTGAGGATCGTCGCGGTGGCGTCGAGCGGGCCGGGTTCGGGCTTCATCAGGAAGTTGATGTTGAGATTGGTGGTCACCGCCAGCGCCACCCGGCCGATATGGGCCAGGATCACCGCGTAAGCGGCAAGATCGGCCAGCATGAACAGGGTCGGCCCGCTGACCGTGCCGCCGGGGCGGACATGCCGCTCGTCGGCATCGAGCCGGACCAGCGCGGTTCCGTGAGACACATCCATCACCGAGATGCTGTCCCCATTCGCCTTGATCTGCGGGAAGACTTCGTCGAGATAGGCCGAGACCTCCGGGGCGGACATGACAGGCGCGGCTGGTGTGGGCATTCCATGATTCCTGTGCGGAGGCGGGAGGCTGGGCGAGGCGCAAGCAGCGTTGACGAAGGAGGTTCGCCGTCAGTGCCGCGCTCAGGCCAGATTCGATTTTGCCAGGCAACCTTGCGGAAAATCAGGGCCCGGTCAACGCCGGAACGGGGTTCCCGCCGCCTGCCTGCCGCGCTAGACTGTCGGCAATTCAAGGAAAGGGTTAGCAGGCATGAACGGGGTTGAGTTGAGACAGCAATCGCCAGCCGGTCTGGTCAAGTCCGAAATCCGCAACGGCGTGATGCGGCTGGAGATGAACAACCCGCCGGCCAACGCCCTGTCGATCGCCCTGATGCAGGCGCTCAAGGATGCGCTGGACGCGACCCGCGGCGACAAGTCCATCCGCGTGGTGATCATCGCCTCGGCGACGCCGGGCAAATTGTTTTCAGCCGGTCATGACCTCAAGGAACTCACGCTGCATCGCGCCGACGCGGACCGGGGCAGGGCTTTCTTCGCCCGCTCGATGAAACTCTGCGCCGAGCTGATGCAGACGATCGTGCATCTTCCGGTGCCGGTGATCGCCGAGGTCGACGGCCTTGCCACCGCCGCCGGCGCCCAGCTGGTGGCCTCGTGCGACCTGGCGATGTGCACCGACACCTCGAGCTTCTGCACCCCGGGGGTCAATATCGGGCTGTTCTGCTCGACGCCGATGGTCGCGCTCAGCCGCAATGTGCACCGCAAGCAGGCCATGGAGATGCTGCTGACAGGCGAGACCATCGACGCCTCGACGGCGCGCGAATTCGGCCTGATCAACCGGATCATGCCGCGCGAATATCTGGGTCAGATCGTCATGAAATACGCCGAGGTCATTGCGTCGAAATCGCCTTTGACGGTGAAGATCGGCAAGGAGGCGTTTTACCGCCAGGCCGAAATGTCGCTTGAAGACGCCTATGACTACACCGCCCAGGTGATGGTCGAAAACATGCTGGCCCGTGACGCCGAGGAAGGCATGGGCGCCTTCATCGCCAAGCGCAAGCCGGAATGGACCGGGGAGTAACATCGACATGGCCGTCATTCGATCGTTTAAACTAGGAAAAAGAGATAGAATTGCGCTGCATCCGACAGAGGTGGAGGCTACTGTGTATTATCAGGAGTATGATGGCCGTAAGATTCTACAAATTGATACCCACGGATCAGATCATCGGGAAATTCCCGATAAAGTTAGCCAAACTATTCAACTCAATGAATCTTCTGCCCAGGAGCTATATGACATGCTGAAAAAGGACTTCGGTTTTCGATGACCCTTGTCCCGCGCATCACCATGATTACGCTGGGCGTGGCGGACGTCGCCGCCTCGACCGCGTTTTACCAAAGCCTCGGCTTCAAGCGGTCCTCGGCCTCCAATGACGATGTCACATTTTTTCACATGGCCGGCACGATGCTGGGGCTGTTCGGGCGCGATGCGCTCGCCGCCGACGCCGGTCTTGGGCCGACCCGGCCGCAAGCCTTCGAAGGCATGAGCCTGGCGCACAATCTTGGCTCCCGGGAAGAGGTCGACGCCGCCTGGGCCTTCGCGGTGGAATGCGGAGCCGCGCCGGTAAAGAAGCCGCACGAGGTGTTTTGGGGCGGTTACTCAGGCTATTTCGCCGATCCGGACGGGCATATGTGGGAACTGGCGCACAATCCGCTGATGCCGCTTGGCGATGACGGCCACATGATCCTGCCGGACTAGGATCCAAGTCAGACTGTGAATAAGGGAGCGGAGATGGATCTGGATTTACTCTGGCGCGCGGAAATGGCCTGTCGCGCTGGCTGGCCGGCGGAGCAGGAGTCAGACATCTGCGGCTGGATCGCGCGCCGCAGCGGCGGGTCGATCCGGCGTGTCAATTCACTCAGTCAACGGCCCGGCTCGCAGGCCATCGACGATCGGCTGATTGATCAGGCGGAGGCGTATTATGCGCGCTTCGAGCAGCCCGCCATGGTGCGCGTCCTGTCGTTTACGGGCGCTTCCGCCACGGCGCTGTCGAGACGCGGTTACCGGCAAGAAGGCGCCACCACAACGCTTTTCGCCGAAATCGACAAAACCAGATGCGCGCCCGGACAAGGCGCGATCGTCTGGCCAGACCCAAACGAAGACTGGCTCGCCGCCCGGAACCGGATTGCCGTATCCGACCCAACCATATTTCGCTCAATGCTCGAACTGATCGAAGGCCCGAAACTGTTTTCCGGCGTGAAGGTTGACGGAACAATCCAGTCGGTCGCCTATGGAGTTATCGTGGATGGGCTTCTGGTCATCGAAGCCGTTGCCACTGACGAGGCCCACAGGGGCAGGGGCCTTGCCCGCAATGCCGTGCAATCCCTACTCAATTGGGCGGCGTCGCAAGGTGTCAACGCGGTGGTTCTGCAGGTTGTCACCGACAACGAGCCGGCGCGCGCGCTCTATCGCTCGCTCGGCTTCACGAGGGAATTGTTTGACTATTTTTATATGCGCCAACCGCAGCCTTGATTGGAAAACAGGGCCGCGAATTCTCGGCTATTGCGTGATCCTGAGCAGCGGGCGGAACCGGATCATGTCATCATCGTCGCTGGCGTTGGCGTCGCAGGCGATCACGCGGCAGGAATTGGTGTCGCGCGCGGGCACGCTGGCCCAGACGCCGACTGAATTGCCCGGGCACAGCAGCGAGGAGCTGACATAGCGGTCATAGATCGGCAGGCCTCTCTTGGAGGTGTGGCGCAGGATTGCAGCACCCTCGCGCACCAGCACGGCGCGGATGGCGTGGCAATCGGTCTTGGTGGTCTCGATGCGGCTGATGGCGCCGGCGGGGCCGGTCACGGCGATGAGGGCCGAAAGCATCGCTGCGGCAGGGATCAGTCTGCGGATGATCAGGCGCGTGCTCATGAGGATCGTCTCCTATTGGGGCTCACTCGGCAGATTACACAGGCATTATGTCGCGGATTTGTTCCCGGACAAGGGCACAGCCTTGACCCGCTCGCAGGCTGTTGCGACAACCGGAGCTGATTTCGCGGGATTTCGCAAGGCGCGCCACTGATGAACCATGATCATTACGACAATTCCTACATCGCGGGCATTTTGCAGTCGGTCAGGACCGTTGCCATGGTCGGCGCCTCGGCCAATGAGGTCCGCCCCAGTTTTTTCGTGATGAAATACCTGCTGGCCAAGGGCTATGACGTCATCCCGGTCAATCCGGGACAGGCCGGCAAACCGATCCTGGGCCAGATGACCTATGCGCGGCTTTCCGACATTCCCGTCGCCATCGACATGATCGACATTTTCCGGGCGTCCGACGCGGTGCCGGGCATTGTCGACGAGGTGCTGGCGCTCGATCCCCTGCCGAAGGTGATCTGGATGCAATTGACCGTGCGCCATGACGAGGCGGCGCTCCGCGCCGAAGCGGCCGGCCTCAAGGTGGTGATGAACCGCTGCCCGAAGATCGAATATGCAAGGCTGTCGGGTGAAATCGGCTGGAACGGCGTCAACTCGGGCGTCATTTCCTCGCGCAAGCCGGTGATGCGGGCGGGCTTTCAGAGTTACGGCCTGCGCGGCAAGCCGGAGGAATAGCGAACGCCGCACTCCTCGAAAGCGTGTCACAGTTCTGATTCATTGTGATGAGACAGGAAGCTGCAGCAAGTCCATCTGGTCCATAGCTCAGGAGCCGCGCAATGAAGCCATATCGGTGGTCGCCGTGAGACGGATGTTTTCCTTTCTGCGCACCGCGGGGTTTCTCGCCATGCTGTGCGTGACGCTGGCGACAGCGACGATCAGCATGGGGATCTGGGCGATTTCGCTGACCGCCCAGGTGACGACCATGACGGCGGGCGCGGCCGCCGCGGCCATCGCCCATCGCAAGGCCATCGCGGCCGCCATTGTGCGCACCAAGGCCAAGGCAAGGCTGCGCCGCGCGCTGGTGGTGCTGCCCATTGCCGGCATCGCCGCGGCCGTGGCTTTCGAACGCCAGGACTATCTGGAATGGAAACAGGAAAACCCCGACGGCGATGTCGAGGACTATGGCTGCGAGGTCAGCGCCGTCTCGGCCGAGGTGATCGACGAGGTTCTGCAGGATCTGCCCGGCCAGGTCAGACCGTCGCGCGACTGGCTGTTGTCGCGCATGCCCGACTGCGAGTCCGGCATGCCTGGTCCGGAAGCGGCGGATACTTTGGCATTGGACACCAAGGATTGGCAAAGCCGGCCCTGAGGTGCTGACTGCCGCCGGTTTTTACGCGAGCGCCGGACATTCAACGGATTTGCGCGCTGGCGGGCATTGCCGGTTGCGGCTTGCTTTCAGCCCGCACAAAACGCGCCGCCGAGTTCTCGCGGGGAGAGGTTCGCGCAAAAATCTTCTTTGACCCCGGCGCGCGCATGCGGGATAACCCCCGCAGTTCAATTGTCGGGCATAAGGGGAGAAAACCATGTCGACCAATCAGCCGGGTTTCAACACACTGGCCATCCACGCGGGAGCCCAGCCGGATCCGGCCACGGGCGCGAGGACCACGCCGATCTACCAGACCACCAGCTTTGTCTTTGACGACGCCGATCACGCCGCCTCGCTGTTCGGGCTGAAGGCCTTCGGCAACATCTACACCCGCATCATGAACCCGACCCAGGCCGTGCTCGAGGAGCGGATCGCGGCGCTGGAAGGCGGCACCGCGGCGCTGGCCGTCGCCTCCGGCCATGCGGCGCAGTTGATCGTGTTCCACACCATCATGAGCCCGGGCGACAATTTCATCGCCGCCAACCGGCTCTATGGCGGCTCGATCAACCAGTTCGGCAAATCCTTCCAGTCGTTTGACTGGCATGTGCGCTGGGCCGATCCGGCCGACATGGACAGCATCGAAAGCCAGATCGACGAGCGCACCAAGGCGATCTTCATTGAAAGCCTGGCCAATCCGGGCGGCACCTTTGTCGATATCAACGCCATTGCCGAACTCGCCCGCAAGCATGAATTGCCGCTGATCGTCGACAACACCATGGCCTCGCCCTATCTGATCCGGCCGATCGACCATGGCGCCGACATCGTCGTCCATTCGCTGACCAAATTCATCGGCGGCCACGGCAATTCCATGGGCGGCGTCATCGTCGACGGCGGTTCCTTCGACTGGTCCAAGTCCGGCAAATATCCATCCCTGTCGGAGCCGCGCTCGGAATATGGCGGCATCGTGCTGCACGAGACCTTCGGCAATTTCGCCTTTGCGATTGCCTGCCGCGTGCTCGGCCTGCGTGACCTTGGACCGGCGATTTCGCCGTTCAATGCCTTCATGATCCTGACCGGCATCGAGACCCTGCCGCTCAGGATGCAGCGCCATTCCGACAACGCGCTTGAGGTCGCCAACTGGCTCGCCAATCACCCCAAGGTCAGCTGGGTCTCCTATGCCGGACGGCCCGAGCATGAAAACCATGCGCTGCAGCAGCGCTACGCCCCCAAGGGCGGCGGCGCCGTGTTCACCTTCGGACTGAAGGGCGGCTACGATTCGGGCGTCAAATTCGTCGAGGGGCTGGAGATGTTCTCGCATCTGGCCAATATCGGCGACACCCGCTCGCTGGTCATCCACCCGGCCTCGACCACCCACCGGCAACTCTCCCCCGAGCAGCAGGTCGCGGCCGGCGCCGGTCCCGACGTGGTGCGGCTGTCGGTCGGCATCGAGGACGTCAAGGACATCATCGCCGACCTCGAACAGGCGCTCGCCAAGGCGTGAGCCCAACGCGTTTGACACCAAGGCCCGGCACGCGATGCCGGGCCGATTGATCTGCGACAAGTCCAACGACCGCAAGACGCGCTAGGCTTTCGACGAACCCAATCAATGGAGGCCCCGATGCCGCGAACCAATCTTCAGACTCTCCTCATCGCATCCGCCATGATCCTGGCGCTGGCGCCCTTTGCCCAGGCGCAATCGGCCAATCCGGCCTGGCTCGACAATCTGTCGGAGCAACTGTCGGTCGAGAAGGATTGCGCGGTTGAGTATTATGTCAACATCACGGAGGGCGATCTGGCCGGGCGGCGGACATTCGAAGCGCGCGCCCAGTGCGCCGATGGCCGCCAGTTCGACGGATCGCTGATCGAGCCTGCGGAAGAGTTCACCATCTCCGAATGCGGGGTTCAGGTCTGCTGATTGCTGTCATCGCGACGCTTCTGCTTGCTTTGTCGATCAGGCTCAGGGCAATCTGGACAGCAATCCCTGCAAGCGCGAGTGACCATGGCCAACGAACATCTCATCCCCGTCACACAATCCGTTGAACCGGAGGTCTCCAGGCCCGACGCCGGAAAAGTGATCTCCGGCGATCCGGTCCACACCACATGGAATCTCGAGGAGCGCGACGGGCTCTATTGCGGCATCTGGCAGTCGACGCCGGGCAAATGGCGGATATCCTATGATGAATGGGAATATTGCCGCATTCTCGAAGGCGTGTCGGTGATTTCCGAGGACGGCGGCGCGGCGGTCACGGTCCAGGCCGGCGACAGCTTCATCCTGAGACCGGGCTTCAAGGGAAGCTGGGAAGTGCTTGAAACGACTCGCAAGGACTATGTGATCCGGCTTTAACGCCGCCCGGGGATCAACCGACGATCAGGCTTTCGAGTCCATGAAAATGGTAGCTGTCGCGGTAGCGCGGCGGCTGTCTGAGCGTGAGGTCGGGGAGGCGGGAAAACAGCACCGCCAGCGATTGCTGCAATTCAAGCCGCGCCAATGGCGCGCCGATGCAGAAATGCAGGCCCGCGCCAAAACTCACATTCTTCTGGTCAGTCCTGCCGGGACGGAAGTCCTGCGGCGCCTCATAGGCTGACGGGTCGCGATTGGCGGCGCCCAGCAGCAGCGCCACCTGTTCGCCCGGTTTCAAGGTCACCGGACCGAGGTCCACGGCCTCATAGGCATAACGGGTGAACATGTGCAGCGGCGCGTCGAACCTCAGCGCCTCCTCGACGCTTGCGGCGGCAAGCTCGGGCGTTGCAAAGAACCGGCGCGGATCGCCGCCTTGCTCCAGGATCGTCTTCACCGCATTGCCGGTCTGGTGCACGGTGGCTTCGTGCCCGGCGTTGAGCAGCAGCACGCAGGTCGAGATCAACTCCGCGTCGGAGAGTTTTTCGCCGGTGTCGCGCACGCCGATCAGCGCCGAGAGCAGATCATCTGAAGTGTTGTGCCGGTGATCATCGATGTGGGCGGTCAGGAACGCTCCAAACTCTGCCGAGGCGCGGTTGGCGCGGTCCTCGGTCTCGCGCGACCGGTGCGGCACATACATCTCGCATATGGCGTGTGACCAGGAAAGCAGATCATCGGCCCGCTCGACAGGGACGCCGAGCAATTCGCAGATCACCGTCAGCGGGATCGGCGTGGCGAATGACGGCAGCAGATCGAAGGGCTGGCCAGCGGGCAGGGCGTCAACCAGCGAATGGGCGAGCGCATGGACGCGCGGCCTCAGCCGCTCCACCGAGCGCGAGACAAAGGCGCGGTTGACCAGCGTTCTGAGCCGCGTATGCGCCGGCGGTTCGCGCTCGAGCAGCGAGCCGCTTTCGATCCGGTCGAACTCCGTCAGATGTTCGCGGCCCGCAACCGGGTTCAGCGGCGCGCCCCAACGGTTCTCGCGGCCCAGCCGCCGGTCACGCAGCAGGCTATTGACCTGATCATAGCCCGCCACACACCACATGCCATACTCCCGCCAGAAGAAAACCGGTGAGGCGTGGTGCATTTCGGCGTAAAATTTGTACGGGTCCTGGACGAAGCCGGGATCGCGGGGATCCTGCGAAACGGAGAGTTGCTTGAGTGTCATGGCTGAGCTGTATCGTGGATTGTGACTCGATAAAATCCTTTATCCTTATGAAGATAGGGTTTTTCCGGAATAAATATCCCGATTGTTCACCTACGCACGCGCCCCCGGTGCACCAAGGAAAACATGCATGTCTCTAAATGAAATCCACAGTCTCGATCATACTGTCATTCTCTGCCGCAAATTGCAGGAAACGCGGGCATTCTATCGCGATGTCATGAAGTTTCCGTTGGAAGTCGATCGAGAAAACTGGGTCAGCTTCCGTGTGGGCGCCACCCTTTTGACACTGCGGCCGCGCGGCAAATGGTCCGTTTGCGATGATGGCGACGCGGCGCCGGGAGCGGCTGCGGTCCAATTGGCTTTCAGGGTGCCGCCACAAGCTGTCGATGTGTGCCATTCGGAGCTTGTGCAGAAGGGCGTCGAAATCCTGCGCGCGCCGACCGATCTGCCGGACTGGCGCCACCGGACGCTGTTTTTTCGGGATCCCGAGGGCAACATCCTCGAGATCTACGCGGAGTACTGATTTCGCCGGGTATAATCGGAACAACCACCGGCAGTGACGCGACGGCGCGGTGGACTGCAACAAAACGGATTTGATCATGAACCTGCCTGATTACATTGACCTGTATTGTGAGCGCACGGCGCCGGGGTTCTGGAACGAGCCGATCAACGCGCTCAGCAATGCCGCGTTTCTGGTCGCCGCCTGGTTTGCCTGGCGCGTCTACGCCCAGAGGGGCAGGCACGATGCGCTGGATCTGATCCTGATCATTCTTGCCGCCGCCATCGGCATCGGATCGTTCCTGTTCCATACTTTCGCAAACGGCTGGTCGGAACTGGCGGACGTGATCCCGATCTGGACTTTCGTCGCGATTTTTGTGCTGGTGACGATCTATCGCCTGACGGGCGAAAGGCTTTGGGCGACCGCCCGTATCGCGTTGATCGTGGTCGGTAGCATTGGCGTCGTTTTCTGGATCACATCGGGCGATGTGACAACCGATGACGCATCAGGACCGGGATATCTGAACGGGTCCCTGCAATACCTGCCAGCCCTGTTGGCCTTGGCGGGTTTTGCCGCGGTGACGTTGGTTCGTCGCCATCCGGCGCGCTATTATGTGACCGGCGCGGCGATCACCTTCCTGCTGTCGCTGTGTTTTCGAACCATCGACCTGACGGCCTGCGCGGCAACCGGATTTGGCACGCATTTCATCTGGCATATCCTCAATGGCGTCATGATCGGATTGCTGCTGCAAAGCCTGCTGCGGCATCTCCCCGCACAGCGCGCCAGCTAGAGCCGGCCTTCAATAGCAGCGGCGTTTGCCCGAAACCTGCACCCAGCCGGTCGTGGCGGGACGGATTTCCACCGAGCGGGCCACTGTCCTGACCACGGCGGGCACATGGCGCGCGATGGTGCGCGCCGGCTCGATCAGCACGGTGCGACTGCGGTGCGCGTACCGCGCGGGGATCCGCTCATGCGCGGTGTGGGCGGGCTGCACCATCACGGTGCGGGCCTGGGTGGCGTATTGCGCCGGATGCACCACCTTGCACAGGGTTTTGACGCCGTGGACATGGCGCCATTCCCAGCCGATCGACTGGGGCCGTACCATCACGGTCTGGTGCACGGTGCCGTACACCGCCGGAACATGCCGGGCAAAGATCTGTTCCGGCTCGATCAACACGCGTTCGGTGACCTGGCCATAGCGCGCCGGTAGGGTCTCGTGCACCACACCGCCTGGCCGGACCACGATTTGCTGATGAATTGTCTTATATAGGGCGGGCTGATGCACCTGCTGATAACAGGCCAGGGCGTTGCCGCCAGCAAGCGCCGGCGAGGCGGCCGATGTGGCCAGAACAGTTGCAAGGATCAGGTGGCGAATGGACGAACTCTCGGACATGATACACTCCCTGACAGCGGCAGCGGGCTTTAAAACTCCGTCTCCGTTTTTATCCAGAAGAGTTTGCCGCAATCCAGGCTCTGAAGAAAGGAAAACATTAATCCGTCGTTAGAGTATCGTGCGATTAATAGGTTGTATTCTACTGGCTCAAAACTGATACTCTACAAGAAGTACGGCGCAGAGCGACGCGGATCCCTCTCTCCAGCCGTCAAAAATTCTTGCAAGACTTGCAGTCTCCCGACCAGCCGGCGCCGTGCCGCGGTCTTCCGTGGCGGTCCCGGAGAATGAAGAAAACCTGCGCAAATTCAGGCGGGATCGGTTTCACAAGCCGGAAAGCGCGGGACCGTAACCTGTCCTTAACGTCACTCGTGAACAACACCACCAAGCCGTTTCGCCGCCTTGCGTCTTGAAGCGACGGGGGGGCACACTCTATGTAGTGGGTTCAAACAGACTGATTCCCTGCGGGCCGTGGCGTCTGCCGGGCCGTAAAAGGGAAGCGCAATGAAGAATACAGTTGAAAACGCCATGGCCCTGGTGCCCATGGTCGTTGAACAGACAAATCGCGGCGAACGGTCTTACGACATTTATTCGCGGCTCCTCAAGGAGCGCATCATTTTCATCACCGGTCCGGTCGAGGACCACATGGCGACGCTGGTCTGCGCCCAGCTTCTGTTTCTCGAGGCCGAGAATCCGAAGAAGGAAATCGCGCTTTACATCAATTCGCCCGGTGGCGTGGTCACCGCCGGGATGGCGATCTATGACACCATGCAGTTCATCCGCCCGGCGGTTTCGACGCTGTGCGTCGGCCAGGCCGCCTCGATGGGGTCGCTTCTGCTTTGCGCCGGCGAAAAGGGCATGCGCTTTGCCACGCCCAATGCCCGCGTCATGGTTCACCAGCCCTCGGGCGGCTTCCAGGGACAGGCCTCCGACATCGAGCGCCATGCCCAGGACATCATCAAGATGAAGCGCCGGCTCAATGAAATCTACGTCAAGCACACCGGCCAGGATTACGAGACAGTCGAGAAAACTCTCGACCGGGACCATTTTCTGACGGCGGACGAAGCGCTTGCGTTTGGTTTGATTGACCGCGTGATCGACAAGCGCGAATACATCGAAACCCCGACATAGGCAGCGGAACGGGGTCTTTGATTGGCCAAAACGGCGGTTTCACAGCGACTGCGCCACACCTGCAACACGTTTTCGTGTGACTGGGGTGGCGCACCCTGTGCAGCGCGCTAGTATTGATGTTAAGTCTATGTTCAAATTCTGTGGCATAGCATCGTCAGATTGACGGGGATTCGTTGCCTCCGGCTTTGGGACTGTTTACCTGAAGACCGGGATTGTACCCCGAATTGCCTGACTGTTCAGACGCTCCGGCGAACGGGCAGCCAGGTGCCAGACATCCCGGTTTGATGCCGGGATTGCGGGAAGGAAAGTGAAATGAGCAAGGTCAGCGGCAGCAACGGCGGCGATTCCAAAAATACCCTATATTGCTCTTTCTGCGGCAAGAGCCAGCATGAAGTGCGCAAACTCATTGCCGGTCCCACGGTGTTCATCTGTGATGAATGCGTGGAATTGTGCATGGACATCATCCGCGAGGAAAACAAATCCTCGATGGTGAAATCGCGCGATGGCGTGCCCACCCCGCAGGAAATCATCGCCACGCTCGATGAATATGTGATCGGCCAGCGTCAGGCCAAGAAGATCCTCTCGGTGGCGGTTCACAACCATTACAAGCGCCTCAACCATTCGTCCAAGTCAGGCGAAGTGGAACTGGCCAAATCCAACATCCTGCTGGTCGGCCCCACCGGTTGCGGCAAGACCTATCTGGCCCAGACGCTGGCGCGCATCATTGATGTGCCCTTCACCATGGCCGACGCCACGACGCTGACGGAAGCCGGTTATGTCGGCGAGGATGTCGAAAACATCATTCTCAAGCTGCTGCAATCGGCCGACTACAATGTCGAACGCGCCCAGCGCGGTATTGTCTATATCGACGAAGTCGACAAGATTTCCCGCAAGTCGGACAATCCCTCGATCACCCGCGACGTCTCGGGCGAGGGCGTTCAGCAGGCGCTCTTGAAGATCATGGAAGGCACGGTTGCCTCGGTGCCGCCGCAGGGTGGCCGCAAGCATCCGCAGCAGGAATTCCTGCAGGTCGACACCACCAACATCCTGTTTGTCTGCGGCGGCGCCTTTGCCGGTCTCGACAAGATCATCTCGGCGCGAGGTGAAAAGACCTCGATCGGCTTTGGCGCCAACGTCCGCTCCCAGGACGAACGCCGCGTCGGCGAAGTGTTGCGCGAACTCGAGCCCGAGGATCTGGTCAAGTTCGGCCTGATCCCGGAATTCATCGGCCGTCTGCCGGTGCTTGCGACGCTGGAGGATCTTGACGAATCCGCGCTGATCCAGATCCTGACCGAGCCGAAGAACGCGCTGGTCAAGCAGTATCAACGCCTGTTCGAAATGGAAGACGTGGTGCTGACGTTCCATGAAAGCGCGCTGGTCGAGATCGCCAAGCGCGGCATCATCCGCAAGACCGGCGCGCGCGGACTGCGCTCGATCATGGAGAAGATCCTGCTCGACACCATGTTCGAACTGCCGGAACTGGAAGGCGTGCGCGAAGTGGTCATCTCCGACGACGTGGTCATCGGCAACGCCCGGCCACTCTACATCTACGCCGAACGCGACGGCGAGACCAAGGGGTCGGTTTCAGCCTGATCCTGGCGCTCTCTGTCTCGGCCAAAAGACAAGACCCGCGGAGATGGCTCTCCGCGGGTTTTTTATTGGTCCGTTTACGCCGCGCAGATTTGGCGGTGTCCGACTGAACATGGATCGCGCAAACCTGTGGTCATGACCTCAGCGAGGGAACTGAACCGGGCAGACATTTGCCCTGGCCTTTCGCGCGGCTCCAGCTTCCGGCCACTTTCATTCTCTACTATCGTCACGAATCGATATTGGAGCATTATCCGGCGTGGCCCTGACTTGAAAACGGACCCCCGGTTCTCCAAGTAGAATACAAAGGGATTTGCCCTTTGTAAGAACGCAAATTGCGGTTGCTGGATGATCCGGGGCCGCCTCCCGCGTTGCCAATCGGCCCGACGGGCCACGAAAGGAAATGAAATGCCGGATAAAAAAGTGAGTTCAACTCATTCGCCCGCAGAGGCAGGTATCTATCCCGTTCTTCCGCTGCGCGACATCGTTGTCTTTCCGCACATGATCGTGCCGCTGTTCGTCGGACGCGAAAAGTCGATCCGCGCGCTTGAGGAAGTCATGGGTTCGGACAAGCAGATCATGCTTGCCACCCAGATCAACGCCAGCGACGACGATCCGGAGCCGGCGGGCATCTATGACATCGGCTCGATCGCCAATGTTCTGCAATTGTTGAAATTGCCCGACGGCACCGTCAAGGTGCTGGTCGAAGGCCGTGCGCGCGCCGAAATCGTCGGCTACACCGACCGCGAAGACTATTACGAAGCCCGCGCCATCGAACTCGCCGAACCTGAAGAGGATGCGGTCGAGGTCGAGGCGTTGTCGCGTTCGGTGGTCTCCGAGTTCGAAAACTACGTCAAGCTCAACAAGAAGATCTCGCCCGAAGTGGTCGGCGCGGCGAGCCAGATCGACGATTATTCCAAGCTCGCCGACACCGTGGCGTCGCATCTGTCGATCAAGATTCCCGAAAAGCAGGACATGCTGTCGACCATTTCCGTGAAAGGCCGCCTCGAAAAGGCGCTCGGCTTCATGGAAGGCGAGATTTCGGTGCTGCAGGTCGAAAAGCGCATCCGCTCCCGCGTCAAGCGGCAGATGGAGAAGACCCAGCGCGAATATTACCTCAACGAGCAGATGAAAGCGATCCAGAAGGAGCTCGGCGACGGCGAGGATGGCCGCGACGAGATGGCGGAAATCGAAAGCCGCATCGCCAAGACCAAGCTTTCCAAGGAAGCCCGCGAAAAGGCTGACGGCGAATTCAAGAAGCTCAAGCAGATGAGCCCGATGTCGGCGGAAGCCACCGTCGTGCGCAACTATCTCGATTGGCTGCTGGGTCTGCCCTGGGGTAAGAAATCGCGCATCAAGATCGATCTCAATGCCGCCGAACAGGTGCTCGAGACCGATCACTTCGGCCTGGAAAAGGTCAAGGAACGGATCATCGAGTATCTGGCCGTGCAGGCGCGGTCATCGAAGATCAAGGGCCCGATCCTCTGCCTCGTCGGACCTCCCGGCGTCGGCAAGACCTCGCTCGCCAAATCGATCGCCAAGGCGACCGGCCGCGAGTATGTCCGCATGGCCTTGGGTGGCGTGCGTGATGAGGCCGAAATCCGCGGTCACCGCCGCACCTATATCGGCTCCATGCCCGGCAAGGTCGTGCAGTCGATGAAGAAGGCCAAGAAGGTCAACCCGCTGTTCCTGCTCGACGAGATCGACAAGATGGGCCAGGATTTCCGCGGCGATCCGTCGTCGGCGCTGCTTGAGGTGCTTGATCCGGAACAGAATTCAACCTTCATGGATCATTACCTCGAGGTTGAGTATGATTTGTCCAACGTGATGTTCATCACCACGGCCAACACGCTCAACATTCCCGCGCCGCTGATGGACCGGATGGAGATCATCCGCATCGCCGGCTATACCGAGGATGAGAAGCTGGAAATCGCCCGCAGGCACCTTCTGCCCAAGGCCGTGCGTGACCACGCGCTGCGTCCGGAGGAATTCCAGATCACCGACGAGGCGCTTTTGCAGGTGGTGCGGACCTATACACGGGAAGCCGGCGTCAGAAACTTCGAGCGCGAACTGATGAAGCTGTCGCGCAAGGCGGTGACCGAGATCCTCAAGACCGGGGTGAAATCGGTCCGCGTCGATGCCGACAATCTCGCCGACTACCTCGGCGTGCCGCGTTTCCGCTATGGCGAAGCCGAGTTCCATGACCAGGTTGGCGTGGTCACCGGTTTGGCCTGGACCGAGGTTGGCGGCGAACTCTTGACCATCGAAGGCGTGATGATGCCGGGCAAGGGCAAGATGACCGTGACCGGCAATCTGCGGGACGTGATGAAGGAATCGATTTCGGCGGCGGCGTCCTATGTCCGTTCGCGCGCGGTTGATTTCGGCATCGAACCGCCGTTGTTCGACAAGCGCGACATCCATGTCCACGTGCCGGAAGGGGCCACCCCGAAGGACGGCCCGTCGGCCGGTGTCGCGATGGCGACGGCGATTGTGTCGACCATGACCGGCATTCCGGTGCGCCGCGATGTCGCCATGACCGGCGAGATCACCTTGCGCGGACGGGTACTGCCGATCGGCGGCCTCAAGGAGAAGCTGCTGGCGGCACTGCGTGGCGGCATCAAGACGGTGATGATCCCGGAAGACAACGCCAAGGATCTCCCCGAGATCCCGGATAATGTCAAAAACGGCCTGGAGATCATTCCGGTGGCGAAGATGAGCGACGTGCTTCGTCACGCGCTGGTCCGGATGCCCGAAGCGATCACCTGGGATCCCGACGCCAAGCCGGAAGTCCCGATCGCAGCGGATGCGGGCGACGAGGGCGGAGCTGCCATCGCTCACTGAGACCTTTCCTCAGTTGGGATCAACTGAGCGGCAATGTCTCGGTTTAAAGCATTACCGGGCCCGCGCGTTTTTCCGACGCGCGGGCCCGATTGCGTCGAGCAGCAGCATCCTTGTTTTTAAACGATGCTTGAGTGACGGGACGGCCGGGAAACGCCCGGCTGGGCCGGCAGCGACCGCTTTGGCTTTCAGATCACCTGTCCCGATTTCGGCCGCGTTCGTAACTTTTTGTTAACATCATAGGTCCTTTGCCCGGCCAAGCGGCCGGTCTGCACCGAATTGTCTGTGAAAAGACCATATAAAGCGTGGGTTTCCGGGGAGTTTGGTTGCGCGGACCGGCGAGATGCGTAGGATCACCGCATCGAACAAACTGAGTCGACGAAACGCCAGGAAAGGGACGGAAATGAACAAAAATGAACTCGTGGCTGCTGTAGCCGAGAAATCGGGCATGAGCAAAGGAGACGCGACATCGGCTGTTGAGGCGGTTTTTGAAACCATCACAGGCGAACTCAAGAACGGCGGCGACGTGCGCCTGATCGGTTTTGGCAATTTCACGGTGTCGCGCCGCGAGGCCTCGAAGGGCCGCAACCCGCAGACCGGCAATGAAGTCGATATTCCGGCCCGCAACGTGCCGAAATTCTCGGCCGGCAAGGGCCTCAAGGATGCGTGCAACTAATGCATGTCGCGCTCAAATGGATTCATTTGAGCGATAACGTACATGCATTATGTCAAAGGTCTGCAGCGACCTTTGCGCATCCGATTGGATGCGCGGCGCTGTAAGCCGCAATCCTGAACCGAATGATACGGAGCCCGGGCGTCAGCGCCTGGGCTTTTTTATTGCTGTTCGATGGCCCTGTCCGCAGCCGTGTTGCAACGCGTGGTCGAGCTCGGTCTCTTGTCCGCAACGATCTTTGCAATGACGCAGGTGCGTTACCGATCCAATCAATCCCTCAAGCGCGACATGCATGAGATGCTTCCGTACCACTTGATGCGAAAGCGGTTCAAATGCGCTTGACAAAAGAACAGAAAAAGAACATACAGAAAACGCACAGGGAATATAGGAGTTGATCATGACTGCATTTGCCCGCGATCTTGCCGCTTTCGTTTCCATGTCACTGTTTGTGGCGAGCTTTGCCGTTCTCGCCATGGCGTTCTAGGATCTGTAAATCCCGCCGCCGATTGCGCCACGCTTCGCAGCCCAGCCAAGCTACCGTGCGCGCATGGCCGCATGAATGTGTTTGACCGCGCCATTTTACTTCCGGCGCTCTGGACTTTATGGTCCGGGTCCTCACAATTGTCGACTGAGTCTTGGGTGGCGTCGATTGACGCCTGACCACGGGCCAATCGGCAGAGGATTTTCATGGCGCGGGAAAGCAAGTCAGCCAAGGTGCTGGCCAATCTGGCTGCGGGCACGCAGCAGGCGCGTGAGCGGGGCAAGCACGCCGACGGCCGTGGCGCCGAAAGCTGGCCGGGTTTTGTGCATTTGCGGGTTCATTCGGCCTATTCGCTGCTTGAGGGCGCGCTGCCGATCAAGACCCTGATCAAGCGGGCGGTGGCCGATGATCAGCCGGCGCTTGCCATCAGCGACACCAACAATCTGTTTGGCGCACTGGAATTTTCGGTCAAGGCCATGGAAGCGGGAATTCAGCCGCTGATCGGCTGCCAACTCGATATCGACATGGAAGACGTTCAGGACGGAGAACGCCGGTCCCACCGCGATCATTTGCAGAAGCCGCCGCATATCGTCCTGTTCGCCGCCACCGCCGCCGGCTACGACCGGCTGGTGGCGCTGGTCAGCAAGGCTTATCTCGACGGCGACAGCAGCGACCGGCCGCATATCGCGCTGTCTTGGCTTGAACAGGGCGCGGAGGGACTGATTGCCCTGACAGGTGCGGCCGGCGGGCCGGTTGATCAAGCCATGCGCGAGGGGCATCCGGAGCGGGCAAGAAGCCGGCTTGACGGCCTCAAGGCGGTGTTTGGCGACCGGCTCTATGTCGAATTGCAGCGCCAGCGTGGATTTGACCGTGCGTATGAAACCAGGATGATTGCGCTTGCCTATGAGTGCGAGGTGCCGCTGGTTGCCACCAACGAGGCGTTCTTTCCCACCCCTGATGATTTCGAGGCCCATGACGCGCTGATGGCGGTGGCCCACAACGCGGTCATGTCGGATGACCGGCGGCCGCGGCTGAGCGTCGACAATTGCCTCAAATCCCGCGCCGAAATGACCGGGCTTTTCGCCGACATTCCCGAAGCCCTGGCAAATTCCGTGGAAATCGCCCGCCGCTGCAGCGCTATTGTCGAGAGCCGCGCGCCGATCCTGCCCCGCTTCACCGGCGGCGGCGAGGATGACCCGGAGGCAGCCCTTGCCGCCGAAGCCGCGGAATTGCGGCGGCAGTCGCTTGAGGGCCTGGAGCGGCGGCTGGCCCGGATCGGCATGGCCGCCGGATTTACCGAAACCGATTATCGCGAGCGGCTGCAGATCGAACTCGACATCATCGAATCGATGAAGTTTCCCGGCTACTTCCTGATCGTGGCCGACTTCATTCAATGGGCCAAGGGGCAGGGCATCCCGGTTGGTCCTGGCCGCGGTTCCGGCGCCGGGTCGCTGGTGGCCTACGCGCTGACCATCACCGACGTCGATCCGTTGCGCTTCTCGCTGCTGTTCGAACGGTTTCTCAATCCGGCCCGTGTCTCGATGCCGGATTTCGACATTGATTTCTGCCAGGACCGGCGGGACGAGGTCATCCGCTATGTGGTCGGCAAATATGGCCGCGAGCAGGTGGCCCAGATCATCACTTTCGGCAGCCTGCAGGCCCGCGCCGCCCTGCGCGATGTCGGCCGCGTGCTGGAGATGCCCTACGGCCTGGTCGACCGCATCTGCAAGCTGGTGCCCAACAACCCGGCCAACCCGACGCCCTTGAACAAGGCGATCGAGGAAGAGCCGCGTTTCGCCGAGGAGGTGGACAAGGAGCCCGCGGTCGGCCGCCTGCTCGACATCGCGCAAAAGCTCGAGGGCTTGTACCGGCACGCCTCGACCCATGCCGCGGGCATCGTCATCGGCGACCGGCCGTTGTCGCAACTGGTGCCGATGTACCGCGATCCGCGCTCGGACATGCCGGTCACCCAGTTCAACATGAAATGGGTGGAACAGGCAGGCCTGGTCAAGTTCGACTTTCTCGGTCTCAAGACCCTGACGGTGCTCAAGACCGCGGTGGGGTTCATCGCCAAACGCGACATTGCCATCGATCTTGAAGCGCTGCCGCTTGATGACAAGCCGACCTACGAGATGCTGTCGCGCGGCGAGACTGTCGGCGTGTTCCAGGTGGAATCCCAAGGCATGCGCAAGGCGCTCATCGGCATGCGCCCGGACCGGATCGAGGACATCATCGCGCTGGTGGCGCTCTACCGCCCGGGTCCGATGGAGAACATCCCGGTCTACAATGCGCGCAAGCATGGCGAGGAGGAGCTGGCCTCCATCCATCCCAAGATCGATGATCTCCTCGCCGAAACCCAGGGCGTCATCGTCTACCAGGAACAGGTGATGCAGATCGCCCAGGTTTTGGCCGGCTATTCGCTCGGCGAAGCCGACCTGCTGCGCCGCGCCATGGGCAAGAAGATCCAGTCGGAAATGGATCAGCAGCGCGCCCGCTTCGTCGATGGCGCGGTGGAACGCGGCGTCTCCAAGCCGCAGGCCAATCTTATCTTCGATCTTCTCGCCAAATTCGCCAATTACGGCTTCAACAAGTCGCATGCCGCGGCCTATGGCATCGTCTCCTACCAGACCGCCTATCTCAAGGCGCATTATCCGGTCGAGTTCCTCGCCGCATCGATGACGCTCGACATGTCCAACACCGACAAGCTCAATGATTTCCGTCAGGACGCCAAACGGCTCGGGATCGAGGTCGCGCCGCCCTCGGTCCAGACCAGCTTCCGACATTTCGAAACCGGCGAGAACCGGATCTATTACGCGCTGGCCGCCATCAAGGGCGTCGGCGACGCCGCGGTCGAGCACATTGTCGAAGTCCGCGGCGACACGCCCTTTGCCTCGCTGGAGGATTTCTGCGTGCGCATCGATCCCCGCCAGGTCAACCGGCGGGTGCTCGAAAGCCTGATCGCCGCTGGCGCCTTCGATTGCTTTGGCCAGGACCGGGCGGCCTTGAGCGGCGGGCTTGATCGGATTCTCGGCTTTGCCCAGCGCGCCCAGGAAAACCGCATCAGCGGCCAGAGCGACATGTTCGGCATCGGGGCCTCAACCGGCCCTGAAACCATTCAACTGCCTGCCGCGACGCCCTGGCTGCCGGCCGACAAACTGCACCGCGAATACCAGGCGCTGGGCTTTTACCTGTCCGCGCATCCGCTTGATTCCTATGCGGATTTGCTGACCCGCATGCGGGTGCAGACCTGGGCTGATTTCTCGCTCGCGGTCAAGGCCGGCGCCACCGCCGGGCGGTTGGCGGGAACCGTGACCAGCAAGCAGGAGCGCAAGACCCGCACCGGCAACAAGATGGGAATTGTGGCGTTTTCCGACAGTTCCGGCCAGTACGAGGCGGTGCTGTTCTCCGAAGGTCTGGCGCTTTACCGGGAACTGCTCGAGCCGGGAAAGTCGATCGTCATCACGGTGACCGCCGAGGAGCGGCCGGAAGGCATCGGGCTGAGGATCCAGACCGCGGATTCGCTGGAGGACCGCGCCGCCCGCGGCCAGTCGGCGCTGAGGGTCTACATGCGCGACGCCAGGCCGCTCAACTCGGTGTCGACGCATCTCAAGGCCCGCGGCGAAGGGCAAGTATCCTTTGTCATGATCAAGGATGACGGCCGCCGCGAAATCGAGGTGACGCTGTCGGACCGTTACAAGATCTCGCCGCAGATCGCCGCGGCGCTGAAGGCCGCGCCCGGCGTGCTCGACGTCGAACTGGTGTAGCCGGCTGTCAACGGACAATCGCCATGGTGGCGAGCGTCACCGCATTCAGTCCCATCCCCCACAAGACGGCAACGGGAAACAGCGGCGTCGTGTGGCGCTGGATCGCATAGGCCAGCATCACCAGCGCCGCAGGCAGCCAGTCGAGCATGTAGCGCTGGACATTGTACTGGGTGTAGCCGTTGGAATGGTAAAACAGCATGACCGTGACCAGTCCCGCCACCAGCAGCCCGCAAAACACCGTGCGGCGGTTGACCGGGGTGAAAAACAGCATGGCCAGCCAGGGGCTCGCCACCAGGAACGCGGTGCCGAACCTGTCTATTCCGACCAGGTCCATCCGTCCCACCCCTTCGAAGCGGGCATGAAATCCCTGCACCAGCGCGTGGTAGAGATTGAACAAGACATATTTCCAGCTCCACAGGCCATAAGCGTCGAGCCGTTCCTTCAGGATGCCGGGTCCATAGTCGATATGGATGTAGCCGTTCTCCAGCGGCGATCCGAACCGGGCCTGATTGTAGGCAAGATAAAGGCCGACCGCCACCAGCACGGGAAGCCCCAGCTTCAGGGACCGGATGATCTTGTCTCCCATCATTGACCACAGCGGCGCATCCGTGCGCAGTGAAAAGACCAAAAGCAGCGGCAGGTAGAAAATGCTCATCTGGCGGCTGAGAAAGGCGCAGCCAAGGGCCACGCCGGAACTCACCAGACGGCCGGCCAACGCCTCGTGAACGGCAAGGCTGGTCATCAGGAATGCCAGCGCCTGGGCGAAAAACCAGATGCCGTCTCCGCGGATGGTGACAAAGAACAAGGGGCTCGCAAATCCGATTGCCAACAGCAGCCAGCGGGCCTCCGCGACGCCTGTTCCCAACCCCGCCAAGATCCGTCTCCAGAGCAGCATGGACAACGCAAAACACAGTGTTGTCAGGAGGATGAAGCCAGTTGCTGATGCGCCGCCAATGGCCGCCAGCGGCAGCGCCGCGATGCCCGGAAACGGCGGAAACACCACATAGGTCCGGCCACTAAAACTGGCGCAATCGAGATCGAAGCAGGATTCAACCCATAGCCTGCCATTGATAAAGGCATCGGCCATCAGGGCCGCGGAATTGTGTTCGCCCTGTTCAGTGAACGCCGCATAGGCAAGTGCCGCCACCAGCAGGCAGGCGATCAGCACTCCGGTTGGAAACAGCAGCCGCTCCCGCAAGGAGGATGGTGACATGGTATGGAAAACTCCCCGGCATCGCCGATCCCCCCGGATCGGCGTATCCTCTCTGTGCTGATATCCTGAATTCAATCCAAGGCTGGACCCAGGTCAGTCCTCATCCGCCTGCCGAATCTTTCGCGACGTTCCGAAAGTATACCCAGTCTCGACGATGTCGCGACCGAATTTCTGTCGCACCTTGTCGATGGCGCCTTCGGCGATGGCCCTGCGCGCGGCGGCCGGGTCAACCAGATCAGGCGGATCGGCGTGGCCCCCGTCGGTGAGGTCGGTGACGCCGATGCCGATCAGCCGGAAGCGCTCCTGTCCGAGTTCACGCTCCAGCAGGTGCAGGCCGGTGCGGAATATCCGGTCGGCCAGCATGGTCGGGTCCTCAAGCTTGAAATTGCGGGTCCGGCTCTTGAAATCGGCGGTCTTGAGCTTGAGCACCACGGTCTGCCCGGCGATGCCGGATGCCTTCAGCCGGGCCGACACCTTCTCCGACAGCCGCCTGAGCACAGGCACCAGATCCTTGGCCTGCGACAGGTCCGAATTGAAGGTGGTTTCGGCGGACACACTCTTGGCCCCCTCATTGGGGTGAACGGTGCGCTCGTCCTCGCCGCGGGAGAGATGATAGAGCCGCTTGCCCATCACCCCGTAGCTGCGCATCAGCGCGGTTTCCTCCATCGCCTGCAATTGCCCGATGGTGCGGATGCCGTCCCGCTCGAGCGTTGCCGCGAAGGCCTTGCCGACGCCCCAGATCAGCGTCACCGGGCGAGGCTTGAGGAAATCCAGCGCTTCGGCCTTGCCGATCACCGAGAAGCCGCGCGGCTTGTCGAGATCGGAGGCGACCTTGGCTAAGAACTTGCAGTAGGACAGCCCGACCGACAGCGTGATGCCGATTTCGGCCTCGACGCGGGCGGCAAACTTCGCCAGCGTCCGGGCAGGGGTGTCCTTGTGCAATCTCTCGGTTCCCGCCAGATCGAGAAACGCCTCGTCGATCGAGATCGGCTGCACCAGCGGCGTGAGCTCCTCCATCATCCGCCGCACCTCGCGGCCGACGCGGACATATTTCTCCATGTCCGGCTTGATCACCACCGCCTCGGGGCAGGCGTCCAGCGCCTTGAACATCGGCATCGCCGAGCGCACCCCATGGATGCGGGCGATGTAGCAGCAGGTGGAGACCACGCCGCGCTTGCCTCCGCCGATGATCACCGGTCTGTCGGCCAGTTCCGGATTGTCGCGCTTTTCCACGGTTGCGTAAAACGCGTCGCAATCCACATGCGCCAGCGTCAGCGTGTCGATCTCGGCATGGCGGATCAGCCGCGGGCTGCCGCAGGCATGGCAGCGCCGAGTCTCCGCGCGGGCGGCGGCCAGGCAGTCACGGCAAAAGCCGGGAAGGGAAGAGGCTGCGGACATGACGAGAACAAATATTGAACATCGTCAGGTTACGCAAGTAGGCCTGCTCACGCAAGCCGCCGGACAATGCCACGGCGGGGCCACAACGGGATTGACGGCTAATCGATGTTGCACAGTTCCGAGCGGGTGATGAAGCGCTTGCCGCGGCCATTGTCGAGCGAGAACATGCCGCCGCGGCCCTCGACGACGTCGATGATCAGCCGTGTATGCTTCCACGCCTCATATTGCAGGCCGCCGATGTAGAACGGCGCGCCGCCGATCTCGCCGAGCCTGACGTCGCTGGCCGATATCATGAGGTCGCCCTCCGGGTAGCACATCGGCGCCGACCCGTCGCAACAGCCGCCGGACTGGTGAAAGATCACCGGGCCGTGGTCCTTGCGGATTTCGTCAATCAGCTTCAGCGCGGCTTGCGTCGCCTCGACCTGGTCCAGCATGACAGCCTCCCATTATGTGCAATCTGCGGGCAGATCCGGGCGGCGCAAGGCCGCCCGGGATTTGGGAGCGGATCAGAAGAAGCCGAGCTTCTTCGGGCTGTAGCTGACCAGCAGGTTCTTGGTCTGCTGATAATGGTGCAGCATCATCAGGTGGTTTTCGCGGCCGATGCCGGACTGCTTGTAACCGCCAAAGGCCGCGTGGGCGGGATAGGCGTGGTAGCAATTGGTCCAGACCCGGCCCGCCTTGATCGCCCGGCCGAAGCGGTAGCAGGTGTTGGCGTCGCGGCTCCAGACGCCGGCGCCGAGGCCGTAGAGCGTGTCATTGGCGATTTCCAACGCCTCCTCGTCGGTCTTGAAGGTGCAGACGGAGACGACCGGGCCAAAAATCTCTTCCTGGAACACCCGCATCTTGTTGTGGCCCTTGAACACGGTCGGCTTGATGTAATAGCCGCCTTCGGTGGCGCCGCTGGTCGGCATGGCTTCGCCGCCGATGAGGATTTCGGCGCCTTCCTTGCGGCCGATATCGAAGTAGGACAGGATCTTCTCGAACTGCTCGCTGGAAGCCTGCGCGCCGACCATGGTCTTGAACTTGAGCGGATCGCCCTGGACAATGGCCGCGACGCGGCTGAGCGCGCGTTCCATGAATTCCTCGTAGATGTCTTCATGAATCAGGGCGCGGCTCGGGCAGGTGCAGACCTCGCCCTGGTTGAAGGCGAACAGCACGAAACCCTCGATCGCCTTGTCGAAGAAATCGTCGTCATGGTCGGCGACATCCTTGAAGAAGATGTTGGGCGACTTGCCGCCGAGTTCCAGCGTGCAGGGAATGATGTTCTGGCTGGCATATTGCATGATCAGCCGGCCGGTGGTGGTTTCGCCGGTAAAGGCGATCTTGGCGATGCGGGTCGACGAGGCGAGCGGCTTGCCGGCTTCGAGGCCAAACCCGTTGACCACGTTGATCACGCCGGCGGGCAGGATGTCGGCGATCAACTCCATCAGCACCATGATCGAGGCCGGCGTCTGCTCCGCAGGCTTGAGAACCACGCAGTTGCCTGCGGCGAGCGCCGGCGCCAGTTTCCAGATCGCCATCAGCAGCGGAAAGTTCCAGGGGATGATCTGGCCGACGACGCCGAGCGGCTCGTGGAAGTGATAGGCGACGGTGTCGGCGTCGAGTTCGCTCAGCGAGCCTTCCTGGGCACGGATGACGCCGGCGAAATAGCGGAAATGATCGATGCCGAGCGGCACGTCGGCGGCGGTGGTTTCGCGGATCGGCTTGCCATTGTCCCAGGTCTCGGCCTCGGCGAGCGTCGCGAGATTGTCTTCCATCACCTGGGCGATCTTGTTGAGCAGCACGCTGCGCTCGGCCACGCTGGTGGCGCCCCAGGCGCCCTTGGCGGCATGCGCTGCATCAAGCGCCAGTTCGATGTCCTTGGCGTTCGAGCGGGCAACCTGGCACAGCAGCGAGCCATTGACCGGCGTGGTGTTGTCGAAATATTGCCCGTCGACCGGCTCGACAAATTTGCCGCCGATGAAGTTTCCGTATTTTTCCTTGAACTTGAAAGCCATGCTGTATTCCTCCCAGATCATTGCACAGTGCAATGGGAGGACGTTGTCTTGGCGGCCGCTGATTGTCACCGGCGCGGCAAGCGAGGCCGGGGCGCAAGTGTCGCAGAATTGCGACAGTTCCGGCTTACAAGCGTATGGGCCTGGTTCAGCGTTTCAGATCAAGCTGTTTGATCTTGCGGTGCAGCGTGGCGCGGCTGATCCCCATGGCGGACGCCGCCGCCGAAACATTGCCGCCGCTGCGCGCCAGGGCCTGCAGGATGATGCGCCGCTCGGCGGTCTGGTAATCCTCTTCGGCGTTGACCACCTGACCCCTGAGCCGGGACAGCGGCATCGGGCGGGCGAAGTCTTCCGCGCTCAGGCCGAACGCGCGCCGCGCCTGCCGGGTTGCGCCAACCACGAACTCGTCCTGATCCACCGCGATCAGCGTCGCCAGCTGGTCAGCGGTGGAACTTGAGCAGGCGACGGGGTCCGGCCCGGTGAGAATGATCCGGCAATCAGGAAACATGGCGCCGAAATACATCGTCTCGATCCGGCGGGCGGCGTCCATGACCGCGCACCCAATCAGTCGCGAGAATCCCGCGGTCAGGTCGGCCCGGCAGGAGGACACGTCGATCACCGCCATCAGGTCGCCCTGGTGATCGAAGATCGGGGCAGCGGTGCAGGACAGATCGGCATTCTTGGCTTGAAAATGCTGGTCCTTGTGGATGGTCAGCGGCCGTTTTTCGACCAGGCAGGTGCCGATGCCATTGGTGCCTTCGCGCTGTTCGCTCCAGACGGCGCCGGTCCACAACCCCCATTCATCAAAAGTCTGATCGTCCTGGACCGCTCCGCGCCGGGCGATGACCACGCCGTCGGCGTCGGCCAGCAACACCGAACAGCCGACATCGCCGACGGCGCGATAGAGGCTGTCGAGGCTCGGATTGGATGCATGCAGCAGCAGACCAGCGCGCTCGTGCACCTCGCGGAGTTGCTGCGACGTCAGCCTTTCCGGGGGCCTATCCTGGCCCGGATCGATCCGGTGCAGCATTTTCGAGCGCTGCCAGGACGCAACCACCGGGAACTGGGCTGCTTTGCCTGAAAACAGCGCAGCTTCGACCCGCGATGCATGATCGGCCGTTGACGCCATGGTGAATTTCCTCCCGAAACCCGATCACGAGCTTACCCCGTTGGTCCCGCAATTCCCAGCCGGGCGCGGTGGGCCATTGGTAGCAAGTCCGGTCTCCAGCCCGGAAACGCCTTATCTTCGGTGCCGGGGGCATTTGCGCCCGGAACAAAAGTTGAACATCGGGGAAATTCGAACTATCCTTTCGACTCAGTGCCCATTCACGGAGACCCAGCGCGCATGAGCCTGACTATTCGCCCCGTCACGACCGATCTCTGGCCGAAACTGGAGACCCTGTTCGGGCCGCAGGGCGCCTGCTACGGTTGCTGGTGCACCCATTTCAGGCTGGCGCCGAAACAGCGCCATGCCCTGAGCAAGGATGAGAAGAAACAGGTCCTCAAGCAGGCGACTGGCGGATCATTGCCGCCGGGCCTGATCGCGCTCGAAGCTGAGGCGCCGGTTGGCTGGGTGCAGGTGACGCCGCGCGCCCACGTGCCGCGCTGGAACACGGACCGCACCGTGTCGCGGCCGCTCGATGGCGATGATCCGTCCGATCCGGGGCTTTGGGCGATATCGTGCTTCTTCATTCAATCGCGGCAGCGCGGGCAGGGGCTGAGCCACGCCCTCGTCGAGGCGGCGGTGGCGCATGCGCGGAACAATGGGGCGAGGCTGGTCGAAGCCTGTCCGATGCAAAGGGCCAAGCAATCAAAGTCGATCGGTCTGTTCGTCGGATCGGTGTCGGTGTTTTCCAAGGCCGGCTTCGCAATTGTCGCCGAACGCAAGGATGGCCGCCCGCTGATGCGCAAGGTGCTGGCGTGACCGGCCCGGCGCGCCTGGCTCTCTGGTGGCTGGCCCGAAGCGGGTCAGTCTCCAGCCGGACCGATATGGGCCTTGATCAGCGCTTCGGCGTGCGGCCAGTCGGCGGCGATGCCGACGCCGTCGCCGGGATGCGGCGCGAGTTTGCGGAACGCCTCGTTGGCCATCAGATTGATGAGCAGGCTTTCGGGCACATGTTTGCGCACCGAATGGAGATTGGTGAAAATATCGTCGACAAACACCACCGGCTGAGCCCGCGAGCCGTGCAGGGCGAGCACCGCGGGTCCTTTCGCGGCTTCCGTGGCGATCATCGGATAGTCGAACCCGTGGCGCGACAAAAGCCGCCGGCGCACGGCGCGGTGGCGCGGCGGCATCGCGGTGAGGAATACGATATCGGCCTGATCGGCCAGCCGCGCCAGGCTGTCGGCCGCCGCGTTCACCGGCGTTTGCCACGCATCCTGGCTTGCGAAAAACGCTTCCAGCAGCATGGCCACCTGGTCGTCCCTTGTTTCCGCGCCATCGGCAAGGCTGAAGACATTGCCGTTCAGGCGAAACGAAGTCGGCCGCAGTTCATGGCCGTTGTCGATCAGAAAGGCCTGGAACGGAGCGATGAATTCAAGCACCACCTCGTCGATGTCGCATACTATCAGGGGCCGGTCGCTCAGCACCAGATCATCATGTTCGGCGTCCGGGATAAGCCTCATTGCGCCTCGCTTGCGCCGCTGAGCGCATGGAAGGCGCGGGTCACGGTTTCGGGCCTGGTGCCGCTGGCGGCGCAGAAATCCATCAATGTCGGTTCATGGTTCATCAGGAAGCCGAGCACGCCGGCGAGAAAGCCGGGCTCCTTAGCCGCATCGCGCATGTTGGAGGCCTCAATTCCGCTCAGCGCCAGGAAGCGGCTCAACAGTTCAGGCTCGCCCGCAAGCCAAACCAGAACGGCAATCGCTGTGTCTTCCGCATCCGCCATAGTCTTCGCGCCTCTTCAACTGGACATGCACCACATTCGAAACGTCCGATTACCACTTTTTCAACCTAATGGAACTATGGTGACTGTGTTGACTGGCTTGGCGGGCAGAATAGTCCGCAAACCGGATCGGTGGAAAACCGGTGAAATTGGCCGCTGGCCGCCGGCAACAACAGGATCAGGCGGGCATTTGTTCCGGCCGGATCGGAGATGGGAACGGGTATGACAAAGCAGGTGATGATTGTTGAGGACAACGAACTCAACATGAAACTCTTCCGGGACCTGATCGAAGCGTCAGGTTACAAGACGATCCAGACCCGCAATGGCATGGAGGCGATGGATCTTGCCCGCCTGCACCGTCCGGATCTTATCCTGATGGACATCCAGTTGCCGGAGGTGTCCGGTCTCGAAGTCACCAAATGGCTCAAGCAGGACGATGATCTGCACATGATTCCGGTGATCGCGGTTACGGCGTTCGCCATGAAGGGCGATGAGGAACGCATCCGTCAGGGCGGCTGCGAAGCCTATATCTCCAAACCGATTTCGGTTCCCAAATTTATAGAAACCATCAAGACCTATCTTGGCGATGCTTGAGGGCGGAGGAAGACCATGACCGCACGCATCCTGGTGGTTGATGACATCCCGGCAAACGTGAAGCTGCTCGAGGCTCGCCTCATCGCTGAATATTTCGAGGTTCTGACCGCCGCAGATGGAATGACCGCTCTGTCGATCTGCGACCAGACGCCGGTCGATCTCGTCCTGCTCGACATCATGATGCCCGGTATTGACGGATTTGAAGTCTGTCAGCGGCTCAAGACCAATCCACGCACCGCCCATATCCCGGTTGTCATGGTGACCGCGCTTGACCAGCCGGCGGACCGGGTGCGCGGTCTCCAGGTCGGCGCCGATGATTTTCTGACCAAGCCCGTCAATGATCTGCAGCTCATGACCAGGGTGAAAAGCCTCATTCGTTTCAAGGCCCTGAGCGACGAACTTCGCCTTCGCGCCGAGACCGCGCACAGCATGGGCCTGGAAGCGCTGCTGGCCCCGCATCAGGGCGAGTTGGAAGAGCCGGGCATGGTGTTGCTGGTTGAAGGGCGAGCCAACGCACAGGACCGCATGAAGCGGGCGCTCAGCGGCGTTGCCGAGTGTGTCGCCATCGGAGATCCGCAGGCGGCCTTGTTCGAGGCGGCTGAAAAGCCTTATGAACTGGTCATCGTTTCCTCGGCGCTGGAAAACTATGATCCCTTGCGGCTGTGTTCCCAGATGCGCTCGCTCGAACGCACGCGGTTCATTCCGATGCTCGTGGTCGCCGAGCATGGCGAGGAGGAATTGGTGATCCGGGCGCTTGAGCTTGGCGTCAACGACTATCTCCTCAGGCCGCTCGATCCCAACGAACTGGTGGCGCGCAGCATCACTCAGATCCGCCGCAAGCGCTATTCGGACCGGCTGCGCGCCAGTCTGTCGCAATCGGTCGAGTTTGCCGTCACAGACGCGCTCACCGGCTTGAACAACCGCCGCTATCTCGACACCCATCTGGCGACGCTGGTCGAGCGCTCCTGGCGGCGCGACAGGCCGCTGTCCGTGCTGATCACCGATATTGACCATTTCAAAGCCTTCAACGACACCCATGGTCACGAGGGCGGCGATGATGTCTTGCGCGAATTCGCCCGCCGTGTCCGCGGCGCCGTGCGCGGAGCGGACCTTGCCTGCCGCTATGGCGGAGAAGAATTCGTGGTGGTGATGCCCGATACGACGTTCGAGATCGCCGCTCAGGTGGCGGAACGGCTGCGCGCCGCCGTCGCCGCCGCTCCGTTCAAGATCTCGGCCTCTGGCGGCGCCGCGACGGTGACCACCTCGGTCGGGATTGCGACGCTGGAAAAAGCCGGCGAGGGCGCTGATGCGCTGCTGCGCCGCGCCGACAAGGCGCTCTATCAGGCCAAGCACGATGGCCGCAACCGGGTTGTCGGCCAGGCCGCCTGAGGCCTGCCACGGACATATTTCCAACTGAATGCGTATCGCGTCATCCCGCGCAGCGTCCCGCGGGGGCGCCGCCTGTGTGACGTGGCCTCATGCAAACCCTGGCTCCGCCCGGGTCCAACGGCTTGGGTGGCCGGATGCCGGATCGGACCGGCAGCCAGGCAAGCAAGACATAGCCAGGCCTGAGTAGAGATTTGAATGGCGGGCGCGGTGCGGCCGGTTTTTGACGCTGATGAAACTATTAAAATGATCATCAATATTAACCACGCCCTTCGACAAATTCGACGAAAGGTTAAGAAACTATTGATTTCCGACCTGATTGGTACAATGGTTCAACCTGACTGCAGCGTTTTGGGACTGTCACACAGACAGGCTATATTCAACAAAGATTTCGAAAACCCCATGATGTTCAGGTCCGCCGCATCTCCTGGGTCGTGGGGTGGCCGGTCAAGATCAAGTGCACAGTGGTATCCTCGTTCCACGCCTTTGTCTTGATCGGCCTTTAATACGAAAAACCCGCTTCCGGAAGGAGGCGGGTTTTTTGCAGTCACAATCTATCCCCGCTACAAGGCGGGAGAAAGCGCCAGATTACTTGATCTTGGCTTCCTTGAATTCGACGTGCTTCTTGGCGACGGGATCGTACTTGGTTTTCACCATCTTGTCGGTGAACGTACGGCTGTTCTTCTTGGTTACATAGAAAAAGCCGGTGTCGGCGGTCGACAGGAGCTTGATCTTGATAGTGGTCGCCTTGGCCATGATGTCTTGCCTTCTTCAAAAATGAAGCCGCGGACAGCCCACATGGCTCCACGGCGAAACTTGCGCGGAACCTACAAAAGCCGCGCCGAAAGTCAAGTGCGTTTTGGCTCAAGCACCATACGAAACACCGTCAATGCCACATAAAGTGCGAAAAAGAACGCCAAGGCCCAGGCAAATCCGTGATGACCGGTCACATCCATCGCCACGCCGATGGTCTGGGGGCCGATCAACATGCCGAGCGCGTAACAAAACACAAAGGCCGCATTTGCCGATGCGAGATCGGAACCGTGCAATTTGTCGCCCAGATGAGCCAGCCCGACCGTGTAGAGCCCCGCGACGCTGCCGCCCCAGAACAACAGGATCACCGCGGTCAAGAGCCAGTCGTGGATGAGATAGGGCAGGGCAATCGAACCGATGAGACCGATAATGGCAAACAGCGACAGGAGCCTGCGGCGGTCATTTATCCGGTCGGCAATCAGGCCGATCGGAATCTGGAACAGAACATTTCCCAAACCCATCATCATCAGCAACAGCGCGCCCTGCGATTCGGTGAAGCCGGTGCGGTTGGCATAGATCGGAAACAGCGCCAGGCCGCCTGATTCCACCGCGCCAAAGATGAACACCGCCGCCGTCGCCGTCGGCACCAGAAAGATGTAGCGCATGAACGAACGGCTGGGCGCCTCGTCGATAGGAGGGTTCTCCTTGCGCGCCATCAGGATCGGGACCGCCGCCAGCAGGATGACCCCGGCGCCGATCAGAAACGGCAGGATTCCCTCTGATCCGATGATCGAGAAAATCAGCGGCCCGGCGGCGAAACCGAGCGAAAGCACCGTGGCGTAGATGCCGAGAACCAGCCCGCGCCGGGCTGGCGGCGCCGCGGTATTGATCCAGAACTCCGACAGCACGAACAGGATGGTGATGGCGCCGTGGAACAGCACCCGCAACGGAAACCACATCCACAGCGCCTCGGCATAATAGAAGCCCAGGGCGCTGGCTGCCGCCACCACAATCGCCAGCACCATGGTGGTCACGACGGTCAATCGACGCGCGATCATGGTGGAAATCGGCGCCGCCACCATGGCCGCGACACCGGCCATCGCCGAATTCAGCCCGATCATCGACGGGGAGACGCCACGCTTTTCAAGAATAATCGACAGCAGCGGCAATCCGAGGCCGATGGCAATGCCAACGGCGGTGATCGCGGAAATGGCCGCCAGCAATGCCGGCCAGTGGATCTCCTCGCGGATCGCCACGGTGCGTGCGGTTAAGTGATCCATTTCGAACTGCCTTAAATCACTTCACGAACGAATTGTCCGTTGCGGAAATAGTAAAACGGCACAGCCCTGCCAAACCGCAGCGACGGTTCTTCCGCAAGCGCCTGGACAAGATCCGAAAGCACCACCCTGGTGATCCGGGGCAGCGGGTGGCTGTCATGCGCATTGATGGGAAGCCATGTCAGGTCATGCAATTCGTCGCTATCGTGAACCTGGGCCGGATCGAGCCCGAGTTCGTCGCAAAAACAGGCAAAGAAACGCGTGTCGAATCGCCGTGATTGCCCCGGAGGGGTGATCGCGCGGGCCAGGAAGCGGAAATTCGACACATCGGGACGCAGGGCGCCGGCATATTCCGGCGGCGTCAGGGAGAGATGGGCTTCCTCGAGCATTTCACGGGCCGCGGCGACGGCCAGGCCGCGCGCGCAGTAGCTGCCAAACCGGGCGTTTGTCCGCAGCATAAGTTTTTCCGCGACCTCATCGCGCAACGGCTGTGCCAGCGGCGTCTTGTTGTCACCGCGGTCGCGCCGGCCACCGGGAAAAACATAAAGATCGGGCATGAACGCGTGGCCTTTGCCGCGCTTGCCCAACAAGGCGCGCGGCACCTTGCCGCTCCGGTCCAGCAGAATGAGTGAAGCCGCGTCGCGCGGCGTTCGCGTCGGGTGCCGCTTTTCGCTTGTCCTGGCCAGATTTTCCTCGGTCAGGAGACTGATTTTGGCGGCATCGCAATCGTTCATCGCGCATCCTCATGAGCAGGCTCGGCGAGGAGCGATTCATCGCTTTCGCCTCCAAACCCATGCATACGCAAGGCCCATTGCAATCCGATGACCCCACCCTTGAGCGGCGGCAGCAGCGCCAGCGACAGGATGATCGTAATCGGGATCCAGATCATCAGATGCTGCCAGCTTTCAAGCACCAGCCAAGTATCGGTGGCCATGAAGCCGGCCACAACAATATGGCCGACAATGAAGATGGCGAGATAGGGCGGGAAATCATCGGCGCGGTGGTGAAACATTTCCTCGCCGCAGACGGCGCAGGCATCCACCGGCTTGAGATAGGCCCGGAACAATTTGCCTTCGCCGCAATTCGGGCAGCGGCCGAGCAGGCCGCGCTTGACCGCGCGCGCGGTGTCGCGGGGCTGATCGGGTGCCTGGTTCGGGCTGGTGGTGCCGCCATATTCGAGCATTGCTCATCTCCTGGTCTCAAAAAAGGGCGTGATCACGCCCAGGTAGTCGCGTAGTCCCGTTTCAGCGCCGTCCGCGCGGCGGCCGGGTGCCGGGCTTCTTGGGCCCGCCACTGCGCGCGCGGCCGGACTTGTGGAACGAGCGGGTGCCCGCTGGCATCTTGTGGCCTTCGCTGAGCATCTCAAATCGCATCGAACCCGCCAGCGGGATCACTTCGACGATCTTGATCTCCACCGCATCGCCAAGCCGGTATCCGAGCCCGGTCTTCTCGCCGGTCAGCGCCTGATGGGCTTCATCGTAGATATAGTAGTCCAGTCCAAGGGTTGAAACCGGAATAAAGCCATCTGCGCCAAATTGTGGCAGGCTGATGAACAGCCCGGACTTTGTCACGCCGGAAATCCGCCCGTCGAAGGCCTCGCCGATGCGGCTGGCCAGATGGTGAGCCACCAGCCGGTCCACGGTATCCCGTTCGGCGGCCATGGCGCGGCGCTCGGTGGTGGAAATCTCCGCGGCGATGTTGTCGAGCTCCGCCTCTTCCGAAGGCGTGATGGCGCCTTCGCCAAGGCCGAGCGCTCCGACCAGCGCGCGATGCACGATCAGATCGGCATAGCGCCGGATCGGCGAGGTGAAATGCGCGTATCTCATCAAATTGAGGCCAAAATGTCCCAGATTCTCCGGCGAATAGATCGCCTGGCTCTGGCTGCGCAGCACCATCTCGTTGACCATGCCCTGATAAGGCTGGCCCGACGACCGGGCAAGAATACCGTTGAAGGCGCTGGCCCGCACCGCCGCCCCGCGCGCGAGCGACAGGCCGAGCGTGCCGAGAAACTCGCGCAGCACTTCCTGCTTGGCCAGCGATGGCTGGTCATGAACGCGGAAGATCAGCGCCTGCCTGCGCTTTTCCAGCGTTTCCGCCGCGGCCACATTGGCCTGGATCATGAATTCCTCGATCAGCCGGTGCGCGTCGAGCCGTTCGGGCACGATCACCTTGTCGACCTTGCCCTCGGGCGTCAGCAGGATCTTGCGCTCCGGCATGTCGAGATCGAGCGGCTGGCGGCGGTCGCGCTCGCGCTTGAGCACCGCATAGGCGTTCCACAGCGGCTTCAGCACGGTCTCGACCAGCGGCCCTGACTTGTCATCCGGATTGCCGTCAATCGCCGCTTGCGCCTGCTGATAGGACAGTTTTGCCGCACTTCTGATCATCACCCGGTGAAAGTGATGGCCGATCTTGCGGCCTTCGCTTGAAAACACCATGCGCAGCGCAAGCGCCGGGCGATCCTCGCCCTCGCGCAGCGAGCACAAATCGTTGGAGATCCGTTCGGGCAGCATCGGCACCACACGATCGGGGAAATAGGCCGAATTGCCGCGCTTGCGGGCTTCCCGGTCGAGCGCCGATCCGGTGCGCACATACCAAGACACATCGGCAATCGCCACGGTGGCGATGACGCCGCCGGGATTGTCAGGGGAAGGGTCTTCCTCGGCGAACACCGCGTCGTCATGATCCTTGGCGTCATACGGGTCGATGGTGATGAGCGGGATCCGCCGCCAGTCCTCACGCCCGCCGGCAAGCGGCGCCGGCTTGGCGTTCTCGGCGGCTTCAATGACTTCGGCCGGAAACACATGGGGGATGCCGTGGGAGTGGATGGCGATCATCGAGATCGCCTTTTCGCCTTCGACCGAGCCCAGAACCGCATGCACCTTGGCTCGCGGCAGTCCGACGCGGCCGAGCTTGACGGTTTCGACTTCGACCAGGTCGCCGTCTTTGGCGTCTCCGGCGGCGTCGGCCTCAATGGCGAATTCCTCGCCGCGCCGCTCGATCGGCATCAGCCGGCCGCCGCCGCCCGGTGCGGCCCGGAAAACACCCAGGATCAAGCCTTCGCGCCGGTCCAGCACCTTCATGATGCGCGCGGTGTAGGTGGTTTTCAGGCCATGCGTCGTGGCAAAGATCCGCGCCAGCACCCTGTCGCCGATGCCTGCCGCCGTGGACGGCGCCCGGGTCTTGCCGCGGTCGCGGGCCGCATGCGAGTGGCGCACGGTGACAATCGGCGCCGCGCCATGATCCTCGAGCCATTCCGCCGGCTGGGCGATCAGGTCGCCGTCCGGGCTGCGCCCGGTGATCTCGAGCACCGTGACCGCCGGCAAGGTGCCGGGCCGTCTCAGCATCTTGCGATCCCGTTCAACCAGACCCTCATCCTCGAGTTCGCGCAGCAGATCCTTGAGTTCCGCCCTGGTGTCGCCTTTGAGGCCAAAAGCCTTGGCTATATCGCGCTTGGAGGCGCGGTCCGGGTTCTCGCCGAGAAACCGCAGGATCGTTTCCCGGTCGGGCAGATCGCCGCGGCGAAAGGCCGGGCGTGCGTCCCCGGTTCCGATGTCCGGCTTGCCGGTCTTCGGTCTGGCAGTCCCTGTCTTGCGGGGAGGATTTCCCAATGTCAGTCCTTCTTCGCCTTGGCGGCCGCGGGTTTCTTGGCTTTCGGTTTGGTTGCCTTCTTGGCGGCGGCGGCCTTTTTGGCCGGGGCTTTCTTGGCGGGCGCCTTGGCTTTCTTGCCCGAAGCGCCGGCTTTGGCGACGATCATCTCAAGCGCCTGCTCAAGTGTCACCTCGGTGGGCGCCTTGTCCTTGGGCAGGGTCGCGTTGACCTTGCCCCAATTGACGTAAGGCCCGTATTTTCCGTCCCGCACGGTGACCGGCCCGCCATCGGGATGCTCTCCCAACTCCTTGAGCGCGGCCGGCGTGCCGCGTCCGCGGCCGGGTCCCTTGGCCTGCTTTTCGGCAATGACGGTGACCGCGCGGTTGAGGCCGATGGAAAACACGTCCTCGACGCTTTCGAGGTTGGCGTAGGAGCCCTCATGCAGCACAAACGGGCCATAGCGGCCAATCCCGGTGGAGATCATCTTGCCCGATTCAGGATGCTGGCCGATGTCGCGCGGCAGGCTGAGCAGCGCCAGCGCCTTCTCGTGATCGATCGAATCGGCCGCCCATCCCTTGGGCAGGCTGGCGCGTTTGGCTTCCTTGCCGTCGCCGCGTTGCACATAGGGACCAAAACGTCCGGTGCGCAGCGTCATCGGTTCTTCGGTGTGCGGGTCCTTGCCGAGATCCTTGGGTTCATTCGACAGCGCCGCATCGCCTTCGGCGTTCTGGTCGTTGGAAAGCTGCCGGGTGAAGCTGCAGTCCGGATAGTTCGAACAGCCGACAAAGGCGCCGTATTTGCCGAGTTTGAGCGACAGGTTTCCGGTGCCGCAGGTCGGGCAGATGCGCGGATTGGAGCCGTCTTCCCGCACCGGGAACACCAGCGGCGCAAGCGCCTCGTTGAGCGCATCCAGCACCTGGGTGACGCGAAGATCCTTGGTTTCGTCGATATGGGCATGGAATTCGGTCCAGAATTCCCTCAGCACATCCTTCCAGGCCAGTTCGCCCGCGGAGATCCGGTCGAGCTTTTCCTCGAGATCGGCGGTAAAGCCGAATTCGACATAGCGTTCGAAGAAATTTTCCAGGAATGCGATGACCAGGCGGCCCTTGGGTTCAGGCGTCAGCCTGCGCTTGTCGATGGTCACATATTCGCGGTCGCGCAGCGTCGCCAGCGTCGAGGCATAGGTCGAAGGCCGGCCGATGCCCAACTCTTCCATCTTCTTGATCAGCGAGGCTTCGGAATAGCGCGGCGGCGGTTCGGTGAAATGCTGGGTGGCGTTGATCTTGTCCTTGGCCAGCGCTTCCTTGGCATTGATCTCGGGCAGGCGGGTGTTCTCGTCATCGTCGCCGTCGGACTGTTCGCCGTCTTCCTTGGCGTCGGTGTAGGCGGCGATGAAGCCGTCGAAGCGGATCACCGATCCGGTGGCGCGCAGACCGGCGGTCTTGCCGTCCTTGGTGGCGGTGATCTCCACCGTGGTGCGTTCAATTTCGGCCGACGCCATCTGGCTGGCGATGGCGCGCTTCCAGATCAGGTCATAAAGCTTGAGCTGGTCGGCATCGAGATAGCGTTTGACATCGTCGGGCGCCCGCTCGAATCCGGTCGGCCGTATGGCTTCGTGGGCTTCCTGGGCGTTCTTGGCCTTGGTCGTGTAGATGCGCGGCTTCTCCGGCCGGTAGCGCTCGCCAAACCGGGCGGCAATCGCGGCGCGCGATTCCTCGATCGCCTCGGGCGCCATTTGCACCCCGTCGGTTCGCATATAGGTGATCAGACCGACGGTCTCGCCGCCAATGTCGATGCCTTCATAGAGCTTCTGCGCCACCTGCATGGTGCGCGAGGCATTGAAGCCGAGCTTGGAGGAGGCGGCCTGCTGCAGCGTCGAGGTGGTGAACGGCGGCGAAGGGTTGCGCCGGGTCGGCTTGGCCTCCACGCTGTCTGTGACAAAGGACGCGCCTTCAAGCATGTCCTTGATGCGTCCGGCAAGATCGCCATTGGTGACGGACATCTTGTTGATCTTCTCGCCGTCATGGGCGGTCAGCCTGGCGGTGAAGCCGTCGCCGCGCGGCGTCTTCAGATCGGCCGAGATCTGCCAATATTCTTCCGAGATGAAGCGTTCGATCTCGCTTTCGCGGTCGCAGACCAGCCGGAGCGCAACCGACTGGACCCGGCCCGCCGAGCGCGCGCCCGGCAGTTTGCGCCACAACACCGGCGACAGGTTGAAGCCAACCAGATAATCGAGCGCCCGGCGCGCCAGATAGGCGTCGACCAGCGGCATGTCGATCTCGCGCGGATTGTTCATCGCGTCGAGAACGGATTTCTTGGTGATCGCGTTGAACACGACGCGCGAGACCTTCTTGTCCTTCAGCGCCTTCTTCTTGGTCAGAACCTCCAGCACATGCCAGGAGATGGCTTCGCCCTCGCGATCCGGGTCAGTTGCCAGAATAAGCGAATCCGCGCCCTTGAGTGCTTCCGAAATATCCTTGAGCCGCTTGTTGGAAGCGGTGTCGACCTCCCAGGACATGGCGAAGTCCTCATCGGGAAGCACAGATCCATCCTTGGCCGGCAAGTCGCGGACGTGGCCGAACGAGGCCAGCACCTTGTAACCGCTTCCGAGGTATTTATTGATCGTTTTTGCCTTTGCAGGCGATTCGACTACCACTACATTCATAAGGTTGCTCGCATTCGGGCCTTGGGAGTCGGCATGCCGCGCGAATTCGCGCCGTACCGATTTGGCCCACGAAATGTACAGGGAAAACGGCGCGGTCAAGTCCAAGTTCCCAATTCCTGCGATTTCTCACCGGAATACAACTATCGCGAGTCCACAACTGTATTGCAATTATAGATATTTTGACTATCGTATTTGCAGGGTCTGTAGGGTCGCTCGCGGTGAGCGGTTGCGTGATCCGACATAGGGGGATCAACGATGTCGTCCCGGCTCAATCAAGGATCACCGGCGAAGGAGCAAACATCGCAAAACATAGCCTATATCAGGCAGATGCTGGCCGAATTGCGCGGTGTAGCCGAGAGCGAGAATGCCGATATGCTGTGCTATCTGATCGAGATGGCCTATCTCGAGGCCGGCGACGTTCTGGCCGGGCAGCGGCCTCTCAACATCGTCAAAAGATCGAATTAGAGACTCGTACGAGGCTTACTCCTCGTCAAACGCCAATGACACCATTCCGCCGGGATGCCGGTGCAACCGTCCGGCCAGATCCAGTTCGAGCAACACCAGATAGACCGTTGCCGCGGCGACACCGGTGTGCCGGATGATGTCATCAATGTCAGCGGGCGACGGACCCAGCGATTCAATGATGCGGGCGCGGTCATCATCACCGGGTTCGGCAAAGGGCGCGCCATCCTCGGTTCCGGGCTCCTCCATCACCGGCTCGTCATCGGGAAACAGCCGGCTGGACGGAGCCAGCGCGTCGATCACGTCGCGGCTTTCGGTGGTCACGATGGCGCCTTCCTTGAGCAGGCCATTGGTGCCCGCGGCCCTGGGGTCGAGCGGTGAGCCGGGAATGGCGAACACCAACCGGCCGAAATCGGCCGCGCGCCGCGCCGTGATCAGCGATCCGGACCTGTGCGCCGCCTCGATCACCACCAGGCCCAGGCCGACGCCGGCGATCAGCCGGTTGCGCCGGGGGAAATCCCTGGCGCGCGGCTCCCATCCCATCGGCATTTCGCTGATCGCCAGACCCTGGCCAGAACAGATCTCGCGATAGAGCTCGAGATTTTCCGGCGGGTAGGGCTGGTCGAGACCTCCCGCCAGCGCGGCGATGGTTCCGCTGTCGAGGCTTGCGCGGTGCGCCGCCGCGTCAATGCCGCGGGCCAGGCCGGACACGATGGCGTAGCCGGCGGCGCCAAGCTCGCGGGCCATCCTTGCCGCCATTTTCGCCCCGGACACCGAGGCATTGCGGGCGCCGACGATCCCGACCGCCGCGCGCGTCGCCAGCGTGAGATCGCCGATGGCCGAAAGCAAGGGCGGCGCGCCGTCAATCCGTCTGAGCGCGGGCGGGTAGTCCGGTTCGCCAATGCCGATGAAGACGGCGCCAAATTTCTGCGCCGTTTCCAGTTCGCGCTCAGCCTCCTCGGCGCTCGCCACCCGGATCGTGCGGGTCGATCCGCCGCGCCGGGACAGTTCCGGCAATTGTTCAATCGCCGTCTCGGCTGAGCCGAAATGGTTGATCAGGTCGCGAAAGGTCGCCGGGCCGACATTGTCGGAGCGGATCAGCCGCAACCAGGAAAGCCGTTGGCGATCGGAAAGGGCGACGCCGCGCCTTCCTTCATCGCCCGGCGGCATCAGCCCTTGTCCCCGATTCGACTCTCTGTTCCTGCCAGCAACCGGCGGATATTCTCATGGTGCTTGAGAATGGTGATCACCGACATCACCACGAACAGCACCGCCACTTCAGGCTGGCCATATAGATAAAGTGCGACAGGCACCGCCACCGCCGCGATCAGCGCGGCGAGCGAGGAATAGCGAGACAATTTGGCCATGCCGAGCCAGACAGCCGCGAACACCAGCACGATGACCGGCGCGAGCCCCAAGAGCACGCCCAGATAGGTCGCCACACCCTTGCCGCCCTTGAATTTCAGCCAGACCGGATAGAGATGGCCGAGAAAGGCGGCCAATCCGGCAATCAGCGCGGCTTCCATGCCGGCGACTTCCCTGGCGACGACAACCGCCACGGTTCCTTTCAGCGCATCAGCGAGCAAGGTCAGGGCGGCGAGCTTCTTGTTGCCGGTGCGCAGCACGTTGGTGGCGCCGATATTGCCCGACCCGATCGTGCGCAGATCGCCGAGCCCGGCCATGCGGGTCAGGATCACGCCGAAAGGGATGGAGCCGCACAGATAGCCGAACAGCAACGTCCCGAGCATCACCGGTGTGGAAAGCGACCAATGGATCATATCCGGCACGACGATTCTTCCCCCAACAATACGTCTTGACGCACCGGAAACGGCGGTCAGGCGCGATGAACAGTGACACCCGCAACCAGCGTTTGCAACACCTTGCCGGTAAACCTTGCATCCTCGAAGGCGCTGTTCTTGGACTTCGACACAATATCGTCTTTTGACAACACCCAGGGGTATTCCGGATCAATCAGCGCGATGTCGGCGCGCGCGCCGGGCGCCAGCGTTCCCGCGTCAAGTCCAAGAATGCGCGCCGGCCGGGTCGACAGCGCATCGACCAGCCGCATCAGCGGCACATCGCCGGAGTGGTAGAGCCTGAGCGCCGCCGCCAGCAGCGTTTCCAATCCGATTGCGCCGTTCTCGGCGTCGGCGAAAGGCAGGCGCTTGGTGTCGACGTCCTGCGGGTCATGCGCCGAGACAATGATGTCGATGGCGCCATCGGCCAGCGCCGCAACCATGGCGCGGCGGTCATCCTCGGTCCTGAGCGGCGGCGACAGCCGGAAGAAGGTGCGGTATTCGCCGATATCGGTTTCATTGAGCGTGAGATGATTGATGCAGATCCCGGCGGTCACCTGAAGGCCGCGGGACTTGGCGGAACGGATCGCATCGGCGGATTCGGGCACCGAAATGCTCATCGCGTGATAGCGGACGCCGGTCAGCGCGGCCAGCCGCAGGTCGCGTTCGAGCGGAATGATTTCGGCCTCGCGCGGCACGCCGGGAAGGCCCAGCCAGCTGGCGAAAAGTCCCTCGTTCATCACTCCGGTGGCGCCCAGTCGCCGGTCCTGCGTCGCCACCGCGATCACGGTTTTGAAATCGCGCGCATAGGTCATGGCGCGCCGCATCACCGCTGGGTTGTCGACCGTGTGCCGCCCGTTGCTGAGCCACACCGCGCCGGCTTCGAGCAGCAGGCCGAACTCGGTCATCTCTTCGCCCATGAGGCCCTTGGTCAGCGCCGCCGCCGGGAAGACGTTGACGATCGCCTCGTCGCGCGCCAGCCGCTGGACGAAATCGACCAGCGCCACATCGTCAATCACCGGATCGGTGTCGGGCATCATGACGATGGAGGTGACACCGCCCTTGGCCGCGGCGCGGCTGGCTGAGGCGATGGTTTCCCGGTGCTCGGCGCCCGGCTCTCCGATATGAACGCAGGCGTCAACCAGCCCGGGAATGGCGATCAGTCCGGTGCAATCCTCGATCTCGGCGCCGATTGGAACGGTGCTCTCAAACGCTTTTGCGCCACAGCCCGCGATCTTGCCATCGACAATGACAATGTCGCCGATCTCGTCCATCCCCGTCGATGGATCGACGATCCGCACATTGGTGAAAACCCGCGGCTTCATGGCTGGTTTCCTTGCGACAGCATCAGTGTCTCCATCACCGCCATGCGGACGGCGACCCCCATCTCGACCTGCATTTCGATGACGCTTTGCGGACCGTCGGCAATATCGGAGGCGATTTCGACGCCGCGGTTCATCGGGCCCGGATGCATCACCAGCGCATCCGGCTTGGCGAATTTGAGCTTGTCGGCGTCAAGCCCGTAATAGCGGAAATACTCCCGCACCGACGGCACGAAGGAGCCGGCCATGCGCTCGCGTTGCAGCCTGAGCATCATCACCACATCGGCGTCCTTGAGCCCGTCCTCCATGCGCTGGAACACTTCGACGCCCATATCCGCGATCCCGCAGGGCAGAAGCGTCGACGGCGCGACAACCCGGACCCGCGCGCCAAGCGCGTTGAGCAGCAGGATGTTCGACCGCGCCACGCGTGAATGCAGCACGTCGCCGCAAATGGTGACGATCAGCCGCCCGACCTTGCCCTTGGTGCGGCGGATTGTCAGCGCATCCAAGAGCGCCTGGGTGGGATGTTCGTGCGCGCCGTCGCCGGCATTGATCACCGGGCAGCCGACTTTCTGCGACAGCAGCGCCACGGCGCCGGCGGAGGAATGGCGCACAATCAGCACGTCCGGCCGCATGGCGTTGAGCGTCATCGCCGTGTCGACCAGCGTCTCGCCTTTCTTGACGCTGGAATTGGCCACCGACATGTTCATCACATCGGCGCCAAGACGTTTGCCCGCCAGTTCAAAGGAGGCTTGCGTCCGGGTCGAGGCCTCGAAAAACAGATTGATCTGGGTGAGCCCGCGCAGCGTCGAGGTCTTTTTTTCGCGTTGGCGGGAAATTTTCACCGCCTCGTCGGCCCGGTCGAGCAGATAAAGGATGTCTTGCTCCGAAAGCCCCTTGATTCCGAGCAGGTGGCGGTGCGGAAATGACATCATGGGTCCCATGGGGTTGAGGTCGTGACCGGTCTATAGAAAGGTTCCGGGGCAGGGGCAAGCGCGCCAGTGCCTGAAATACGCAATGTCCCCATGCAAAACGGCGCGAATCCCTGTAAGCGAGGTTGCATGAGCCCAATTCAAGCCTTCGGCCAGCAGGCCGACAATCAAAGCCCGCCATTTTCCGGGCACAATGCCTATCGCTCCGATCCGCTGTTGAAGGACATCGCGGCCGACATGCCGCGCGGGCTTCGCGATGATTTTGAAACTGTCGGAAAATTCGTGGCGTCGGCGGACGCGCAGGACCTTGCCCGCATCGCCAACCGCGCCATCCCCGAGCTCAAGACCCATGACGGATTTGGCAACCGCATCGACCAGGTCGATTTCCATCCGAGCTGGCACGCCCTGATGCGCCGCGGCGTGGCGAGCGGGCTGCAGGGCTCGGTCTGGGAAGGCCGCCGCGAGGAAGCGGGCTTCGCCCATCAGGCCCGCGCGATCCGGTTTTTCCTCACCGCCGGCCTTGAATGCGGTCATTTGTGCCCGCTGACCATGACCAATGCGTCGATTGCCGCCATCATGGCCTCGCCGCGCATCGAAAAGGCTTGGGCGCCGCAGGTAGTGTCGCGCCGCTATGATTCGAGCCATCGCCCGGCCATGCAGAAATCCGGCGTCATCATCGGCATGGGCATGACGGAGAAGCAGGGCGGCACCGATGTCCGCGCCAATCAGAGCCAGGCGACACGCGCCGGCGAGGGCGTCTACCGGCTCTCGGGGCACAAATGGTTCCTGTCCGCGCCGATGGCCGACGCCTTTGTCATGCTGGCCCAGAGCGGCAGGGAAACGGGCGACGAGCTGAGCTGTTTTCTGGTGCCCCGCATCCTTGAGGACGGCAGCCTCAACGGCCTGCGGCTGCAGCGGTTGAAGGACAAGATCGGCAACCGCTCCAACGCGTCTTCCGAGGTTGAGTTCAGCGATACATTCGGCTTCCTGCTCGGCGGCGAAGGCCAGGGCGTGCGCACCATTCTCGACATGGTGACGCTGACCCGGCTCGACTGCGCGCTGGCGTCGGCCGGCATGATGCGCGCGAGTCTGGCCGAGGCCGTGCATCACTGCCGTCACCGCCGCGTCTTTGGCCAGTTGCTGATCGACCAGCCGTTGATGATCCGCGTTCTTGCCGATCTGGCGCTCGACACCGCGGCGGCCACCGCGCTGTCGATGCGGCTGGCGCGCGCCTTCGACAACGCCCGCGACAATCCCGCCGAGGCGGCAATTGCCCGGCTGCTGACGCCGGTGGTCAAATACTGGGTCTGCAAGATCGCGCCATCGGTGATCTATGAAGTGATGGAGTGCATGGGCGGCAATGGCTATGTCGAGGAGCGCGCGGTGGCGCGGCATTATCGCGAGGCCCCGGTCAACGCGATCTGGGAAGGCTCGGGCAATGTCATGGCGCTCGATGTGCTCAGGGTGCTGACCCGCGGCCGCGATCTGTGTGAAGTGGCGCTCGACAGCATCAATGCGGATCTTGGCGCAGCCGGGCCGCGCACCATTGATGTGCTCAGGGCCTGTATGGCGGTGGCCGAAAGCGACGAGGGTGGCGCGCGGCTGATGACCGAACAGTTCGCGCTGGCCGCCGCTGCGGCGGAACTCACCCGGCTTGGCGCCGGCCATGTCGCCGAGGCCTTTGTCGAAACCCGGCTTGGCGGCGCCTGGCGCTCGACCTATGGCATGCTCGACGCCCGCTTTGACGCGCGCCAGATCGTCGATCTGCTTTATCCGCCGGCGAGCTGACCGCCCGCAACCAGCCCGGCGGCCCACATCACCGCCGGAATGGTGAGGAAGGACGCGACCGTCTGCACCGTGGTGACGGCGGCGTAAAGCGGCGCATCGCCACCCATCTGGCGGGCCAGGAGATAACCGTTCATCGCCGTCGGCACCGAAGCACACAGCGCCAGGATCAGCAGCGGTTCGCCGGTCAGGCCGAAGCTGAGCGCCAATCCTATCATGATCAACGGAAACACGACGAGCTTGAGCGCGGCGGGCGCCAGCACGGCGGGTCCGGGGCGGATGGCGTCACCCAGCTTGAGGCCGGCGCCGACCATCAGCAGTCCCAGCCCCAGTGACGAGCGCGCGATCAGATCAATCGCCTGTTCCACCGGCTGGTAGATGCCGAAGGGGAGGGCGTTGACAATTATGCCCGCCACACAGCCGAGAATCAGCGGATTGCCGGCGATCCGCTTGAACAATGTGGCCATGCTGCGCGCGCCGGTCCCATACCAGACCATCATGATCACATTGATGAAGTTGAGCGGGATGATGATCACCGCCATCACCAGGGCGACCAGGGCCAGCCCGCTCGGGCCGGACAGTTTCTCCGCGATGGCGAGCGCGATGAACGCGTTCCACCGCGACGATGTCTGAAACAGCGTTGTATAGCTCGCATCCGACATGCCCCGGGCGCGGGCCAGCGGATGGATGGCAATCAGCAGCACGGACATCACCGCGACCGCGATCAGCGCCACGAGCGCCACCGTTCCGAGCTCGATGCCGGAAAAATCAGCCTTTGCCAGGGTCAGGAACAACAAGGCCGGGAATAAAAGATAATAGCCGAGCGTTTCCAGCCCGGGCCAGACGCTCTGGACTATGAATGGCGCGCGCCGCAACGCCGCGCCCAGGAGCACGATGAGAAAAATCGGCAGGATGCTTTCGAAAATCAGGATCATGAGAGTCGCCGGATGATGGGAGCCATCTCATAGGCGGCCCGCAAACGCAGGGCAATGCCATCCGTTAACCTTAACAAATGGTTTACGTTGCATGGGCACGTTTACACGTTCATTCTGACCCGGCTACATGAGACCCCTTGAGAAGGCCGACAGATTCGCCATGATGACAAGCCGCCTGTTTCACGCTTCCATGATGCTGTTCTGGATCAGCTTCCTGTCGCTGTTGGCGCTGGTGGTCACCTATGCGCCGCAGGGCGGGGTGGAATTGGCTGGTTTACGGCTGTTCGCCGACCCTTCGCTGGTTGAGGCCGCCATGACAGCGATGGATGGCATTGGCCTCTCGCTGATGACTCAAGGCGTCGTTTTCGGACTTCTTGGCGGTTTCAACCTTGCCGCGGCCGGACTGGTTGTGTTCGCCATGATGTTTTGCGTGCTTGGCGAAGAACGCGAGCAGCGCGAGGCGCGGCCCCTGGCGGAAGCGGCAGCGGCCTGCGCGGCGGCCGCCGCGGCGCTCACGGTCGCGGTGTCCTTCGCCGGCGGCCGGGCTGGCGCCCTGATGGTGCTGGAACTGGTAGCGCTTGGAGGCCTTGTGCTCACAGTGATGACCCTTGCCCAATCGAAAATCGTGCCTGCGGACGCCAAGGCCGGCAAGATCCCCGAACTTGACGATGTTATCGCTGACCACGCCGCCGGCCATGCCGCCTTCAGCGCTCGGCTTGCCTCGATGTCCCGGCGTGAGTCGATATCATGAAAATGTTTCTCATCCTCTGGATCATCCCCCTTTTCCTGCTCGGCGGCTGGTACGGCCTGTCTTACTACGACATCAGTTTCGGCTACCGGATTCTGTCGCGCGAGTTGCACGATCTGGTTTTCATTATCTATGGCAATCTGCTGGGCATCGCCCCCGAATCGATTCCGCCGCTGGTGCTCAAGGCGGTGATCTTCGACACATTTATGGTCGTGGGATTCATCGTGATCAAGCGGCGTCGCAGGCAGATCTGGGCGGCCATCAGCGGACTTTTCGGCTGGAACCGGGAGCGTGAAGACGCCACGGAAGCCGCTGCCTCTTCAGACTCCGAGTTTTCGCGGGTCTCCTGAACCGCGGCTATTCCAGCAAAAACCTACCGCTGGCCGTCAGACGCCGCGCGCAAACCGGCAAGCCGGTCGAGAGCGCCCTGCAGGATGAAGCTGGCGGCGGCGGAATCGATCCGGCCTTTGCGTTTCTTGCGTGACACGTCCATCTCGATCAGCGCCCGCTCCGCCGCCACCGTCGACAATCGCTCGTCCCAGAACACAAACGGCAGGTCGGATTTTTCCGCCATGCTGCGCACGAAGGCGCGCGTGGCCTGGCAACGCGGGCCTTCGCTGCCATCCATGTTGACCGGCAGGCCGATCACTATGGCGCCGACATTGTCGCGCGCGAGCGAAGCAAGCAGCGCCACGGCGTCGAGGGTGAACTTCTTGCGCTCGATCATCGGCCGCGGCGAGGCGAGCCGCAGCGACAGGTCCGATACCGCCAGGCCGATTGTCTTGGTGCCCAGATCAATGCCGGCAATGGTCTGCCCCGGCGCCAGAAGCCCAACCAGCTCTTCGATGGCTATCGCCGCCATTTTTCACACTCCGCCTTTGCGCCAGAACCCGTGCCGCGCTAGAGGATGGGTTTAGCGAACTAGCCTTTGAAATGCGAGAGGAGCGTATCCCATGAAAATCACCTGGCTCGGCCATTCGGCGTTCCGGCTGGAAACCGCCAAATCCGTCATCCTGATCGATCCGTTTTTCACCGGCAATCCGGGATTTGAGGGCAATGACCGCAAGGACGCGGTCAAGGGCGTCACCCATATTCTGCTCACCCATGGCCATGGCGACCATGTCGGCGACACCGCCGAGATCGCCAGGCAAACCGGCGCGGTGGTGCTGGCCAATTACGATCTTGCGGTGTGGCTCGGCCATCACCACGGCCTCGACAGGCTGGAAATGGGCAACACCGGCGGCACCGTGTCGCTCGATGGCTTTTCGGCCACCTTCGTCAATGCGCTGCATTCCTCAGCCCACATCACGTCTGATGGCGTGTCGCACTCGCTCGGCCACGCCAATGGCCTGATGCTGCATTTCGGGGATGAGCCGGGGCTGCTGCACATGGGCGACACCGATATTTTCTCCGACATGGCGCTGATCAACGAGTTGCATCGCCCGGAGATCGGCATCGTGCCGATCGGCGACCGCTTCACCATGGGCGGCGCGGTGGCGGCGCTCGCCTGCCGCAGGTTCTTTTCCTTCGCAAAAGTGTTTCCCTGCCACTACGGCTCGTTCCCGATCATCGACCAGACCGCGGAAGCGTTCCTCGAAGGGATGGAAGATGACGCCAAGAATGTCGCCGTGCCGAAATCCGGTGAGAGCGTTGTGGTTTGAAACACTGACTGGATCAGGCCGGACAAGATGACCCAGGATGACAGGACGCTCGGATTCTATGAGCAGGAGGCTTCCGCCTATGCCTCGAGGGGCAAAAGTCCGAACTCGCGGCATCTCGAGGCGTTTCTATCGCTGCTGCCGGCCGGGGCTGTCGTTCTTGAATTGGGATGCGGCGCGGGGCGGGACAGTGAATTCATGATCGCCCGGGGCTTCAGCGTGCGGCCGACCGACGGCACGCCGGAGATGGCGCGGGCGGCCGAACAACGCCTCGGCATACCGGTTGCCACGCTGTTGTTCGCGGACCTGGACGAGGAAAGCACATGTGACGGAATATGGGCGAATGCCTGCCTTCTGCATATTCCCAGGGAAAATCTGCCGGGGATTCTTACGAAAATTCATGCGGCATTGAAAAAAGGTGGAGCCTTTTACGCGAGCTTCAAAGCCGGGGAGACAGAAGGCCGCGACCAGTTTGACCGGTACTACAACTACCCGTCAGAGCGCTTGCTCCGACAATGGTACGCGGCTTCGGACTGGGCGGATGTGGCAATTGCAACCGAAATGGGCGGTGGCTATGACCGCAAGCCAACCGAATGGCTCCATGTCACGGCCATCAAGTGAAATCGGCTTTCGCGAGGCCGGCATGGTGTTGGCGATGACAAATCCATGGCCCGCTGTTGCGCGCTTGCCCGCCCGCCGCTATAGCGGGGCAACCTGTTCACACCACCTGATGAGGACCCTATGTCCGTAGATCTTGCCACCGTCAAACGCGTTGCGCATCTGGCCCGTATTGCCGTCACCGACGCGGAAGCGGCGCGCATGGAAAGTGAACTCAACGTCATTCTGGGCTTTGTCGAGCACCTGTCCGAAGTCAATGTCGACGGCGTCGAGCCGATGACCTCGGTCACGCCGATGGCAATGAAGAAGCGCGAAGACTTTGTCACCGACGGCTCCAAGGCGGAAGATATCGTCGCCAACGCGCCGGAAACGGCCGATAATTTCTTCCTGGTGCCCAAGGTGGTCGAATAGGCGATGGCTGTCTCGGTCGCAATCGAATCGCCATTCCAGGACGAGGTGAAGCGGCTGGTCGAAGCGCTTGACGCGCATCTTGTCCCGCTGGCGCCGGCCGAATTTCATTTCGGCCTGAACATTGAGGAAATGGCGAGCGACGACACCACGGTGTTTGTCGCGCGCAATGACGCCGGCGAGGCGGTTGGCATTGGCGCGCTCAAGGATGCCGGAACCGATGCCGGAGTGCCAACCGGCGAGGTCAAGCGCATGTACACGGCGCCCGCCTTCCGCGGCCAGCGCATCGGCTCGGTGCTGCTTGATGCAATCAGCGCCCGCGCCCGGGCGCTGGGCATCAAACGGCTTGTGCTTGAGACCGGAGTGGGCGAGGGCCTTGCCGCCGCCGTAAGGCTCTACCAAAATCATGGCTTCACCGAATGTGGCGCCGTGCTCGATTATCCTGATTCCGGCTATTCCCGGTTCTTTGAAAAGAAGTTGTCCGCATGACCGACCTGACCCGTCTGACCATCGCCGAAGCACGTGACCAAATGAGCAAGGGGAAATTCTCCAGCCTTGAACTCACGGATGCCTATCTTGCCGCCATCGACGCCGCCAATCCGGCGATCAACGCCTATGTCAAGGTGACGGAAGACAAGGCGCGCGACATGGCCAAGGCCTCTGATGCCCGCCGCGCAAGTGGCACGGTTGGCGCGCTGGAAGGCATTCCGCTCGGCATCAAGGATCTCTACGCCACCGAGGGCGTGCACACCCAGGCCTGTTCCCATGTGCTCGATGGATTCGAGCCGCGCTACGAATCCACCGTCACCGCCAATCTCTGGGCCGATGGCGCGGTCATGCTGGGCAAACTGAACATGGATGAGTTCGCCATGGGCTCGTCCAACGAAAGCTCCTATTACGGCCCGGTGATCAACCCCTGGCGCGCTGAAGGCTCCAACGCCAATCTGGTGCCCGGCGGCTCGTCGGGCGGCTCGGCGGCGGCGGTGGCGGCGCTGCTGTGCGCCGGCGCCACGGCCACCGACACCGGCGGCTCGATCCGCCAGCCGGCGGCCTTTACCGGCACCGTCGGCATCAAGCCGACCTATGGCCGCTGCTCGCGCTGGGGCATCGCAGCCTTCGCTTCCTCGCTCGATCAGGCAGGCCCGATCGCCCGCGACGTGCGCGATGCGGCGATCCTGCTCAAATCGATGGCCTCGGTCGACGCCAAGGACACCACTTCGGTCGATCGCCCGGTTCCCGATTACGAAGCGGCCGTCGGCGGCTCGGTCAAGGGCCTGAAGATCGGCATCCCGCGCGAATACCGCGTCGACGGCATGCCCGAGGAGATCGACGCGCTGTGGCAGCAGGGCATTGCCTGGCTCAAGGATGCCGGCGCCGAGATCGTCGACATCGAACTGCCGCACACAAAATACGCGCTGCCCGCCTATTACATCGTGGCGCCCGCCGAAGCCTCGTCCAACCTCGCCCGCTATGACGGCGTCCGCTACGGGCTGCGCGTGCCCGGCAAGGACATTGCCGACATGTACGAGAAGACCCGCGCCGAAGGATTTGGCCAGGAGGTCAAGCGCCGCATCATGATCGGCACCTATGTGCTTTCGGCCGGCTATTACGACGCCTATTACCTGCGCGCCCAGAAGGTCCGCACCCTGATCAAGCGCGATTTCGAACTGGCCTTCGAGGCCGGCGTCGACGCCATCCTGACGCCCGCCACCCCGTCGGCGGCCTTCGTCATTGGCGACGAGAATCTGGCGAGCGACCCGGTGAAAATGTATCTCAACGACATCTTCACCGTCACCGTCAACATGGCGGGCCTTCCCGGCATCGCCGTGCCCGCCGGTCTCAACCCGCAAGGCCTGCCGCTCGGCCTGCAGCTGATCGGCCGTCCCTTCGAGGAAGAGACCCTGTTCAAGACCGCCCATGTGATCGAGCAGGCCGCCGGCAGGTTCGAACCCAAGCGCTGGTGGTAGACCGCTGTTTATCGGTCACTCCGAAGACCGAAAGCCACGCAGGCGCGACCCAGTCGCCCTCTTGTGAATCCTGAAAACGCATTCTATGTTGCTTTAGGCAACATAGAATTGTTGGATGAAGGACATGACGGATTTCGAACCTGGACTGCTGCACCGTGTCGAGGCGATACGGCGGTTCAACCGGTTTCACACCAAGCTGGTCGGCGCGCTCAACGAGGACCTGCTGGCTTCGCATCTGCCGCTGGTGCAGGTCCGGCTGCTCTATGACCTTGCCCATTCGGAAAACATGTCTGCGGCCGATCTGTCGGCGTCGCTGTCGCTCAATCCCGGCTATCTCAGCCGCATGCTGGCTCAGCTCGAAACTCTCGACCTGATCCGCCGGTCACCCGATCCCGCCCACGCCAAGCGCCAGCGGATCGAGTTGACGGCCAAGGGCCATGAATTCATCGGTGAGCTTGAGGACAAGTCTCGCTCTGAAGTTGCTAGCCTGATCGGCGGCCTCACTGAAGCCGAGCAGCAAGACCTGGTCGAGGCCATGGCCCGGATTGAAGCGCTGCTCGGGCAGGCGGCGCAACCGGCACAGATCGTCCTGCGCGATCCACTGCCGGGGGATCTCGGAACCGTGGTGGCGCGGCAGGCCGAGCTCTACGCCCGCGAATATGGCTGGGACCGCAGCTTCGAGGGGCTGGTGGCGGGAATCGTCGCCGATTTCATCCGCGACTTTGATCCTCAGATGGAAAAAGCCGTCATCGCCGCGCGCGATGGCGAAATTGTCGGCTCCGTCTTTGTCGTCAAGGCCGAGCCGGGCACGGCGAAATTGCGCCTGCTTTATGTCGATGCCCGCGTTCGCGGTCAGGGACTGGGCAAACGCCTGGTCAACGAAGCCATCGAGTTTGCCAGATCGAAGGGCTACCGCGAACTGGTGCTGTGGACCAATGCCGGTCTCGATGCGGCGCGGGGAATCTATGAGTCCGCCGGCTTCAAGCTCACATCCGAGGAACCGCACCACAGCTTCGGTCACGATCTTGTCGGCCAGTACTGGAGCCTGAAACTGTGAACACCGGCATTCTCGCAGCACTGTTCACTGGCGTTCAGGTCGGCGGCGCCATTTACGCCAGCAGCCTCGTCGTGGGTGACACCGGCATCGCCGCTCTGGGATTCCTCAGATATGGCTGCGCGGCGATCATGCTGCTGCCGTTTTTCATCTCGGCGCCGGTCAAGCTGCCGCGGCGGGGCGACATGCTGCCGATCGCCCTGCTCGGACTGGGCCAGATCGTGGTGATGATCTGTCTTATCAATCTTGCGCTGCTGCTCACATCGGGCGCGCGCGTGGCGCTGGTGTTTGCCAGCCTGCCGGTGGTCACGCTGATCGCCAACCGGATTGTCGGCGGGCGGGCGCATCACCGGCTGGAAATTGTTGGCGGCATCGTCACCATTGCCGCGGTCGCCTGGCTGGTTGCCGCCGACATTCTCGCCAGCCGCGCCAGTCTTGACGATTTCGCCGGCATGGCGGCCACCCTTGGCGCTGCCGTGTCGATCGCATTTTGCTCGGTGCTGTACCGGCCCCATGTCGCCCGTTACGGCTCCATCGCCGTCAGCATATGGGCGTTCTCGGTGTCGCTGCCGGTGCTGGCGCTGTTGTGGATGCTGGTGCCGCCATCGCAACCGGTGTCCGCCTGGCCCACTTCCACCTGGGCGCTTGTCGCCGCCGTGGGAGTGTCTTCGGGGCTCGGATATCTGGCCTGGTTTCACGCCATCGAGCGCCTCAATCCGGCAAGCGTCACCGGATTTCTCTCGCTCAGCCCGGTCACGGCGGCGGTGCTGACGCTGGTGTTCTCGACCGCCGATGTGGATTTGTGGGCCTTGGGCGGCGCAGTCGTTCTGGTGGTGATCGGCACGGTGATCATCAGTTTCGGCAATCGCGCAATCCCCGCGCCGCCAGGCTGACGAGCCGCAATCCTGTGCGGGTCTTCACGGACAATGAAGATCTGAGGATTAACGAGGGGCTTGAAGCCGGCGCGAAAAATGGCGACAGTCCGCCTGTCTGGCGCGCGGTCGAGTTGCTGCTGCAGCCACTCACGGAACCATCGTCGTGCCGTCCGGCTTGAAATTTCGCCGAAGCCGATGGTGTTGATGGATTGGAGTTGCCGCTTTGCTGATCCTGCGTCCTGCCACCGAGAACGACATTCCGGCCATCACGGCCATTTCGCAAAACGCCTTTTGGTCGAATTTTTCCGCGCTTGAACCTGGAGCCGGGGAGCATCCGGGCTATCGCGAACTGGTCCGCGAGAGGCATCAGGCCGAAGCGCGCGATCTCTGGCCCGGCATCGTGATCGCCGAGTTCGATGGCCTGCAGGGCGGATGGGGCGCCCGGCTTGCCGGCGGGAATGAAATCACCGAAATGTGGGTGCACGGCGGTTTTCAGGGCAAAGGAGCCGGGACGGCGCTGATCAGCCAGTTTCTGGGTGACATCGCCCGGGAAGGCCATCGCGAGGCCTGGATCGAGACCCATCTGCGCAATGCCGGCGCCATCAGGCTCTACCAGCGCATGGGCTTTGTCCCTGACCATGAGAGATCCCACCCTTCCAGGGGATTGGGGCGTGACATTCCCCTGATCCGGTTGTGCCGGATGTGGGGGTGAGTATTTCGGGCGAACGGCCATTCTTTCCCGCCGCGCCAGATCAGGTACACTCGCCGTGCCTGGAAGATGAAAGGATGAGTTTCATGTTCGCAAGATCCGCTTTTATGCTGGCATTCCAGTTCGCCATGGCAGCGGCAGCCGTGTCAGTTGCCCCGGCCGTCTCCCAAGCCAACGACAGGGCCATCATCGTGCTCGATGCATCGGGTTCGATGTGGGGCCAGATCGAAGGCAGGACCAAGATCGAGATTGCCCGCGACACGCTGTCCGATGTGCTGACCACTCTGCCCGATACGCTTGACCTGGGCCTGATCGCCTACGGCCACCGCGAGAAGGGATCCTGCACCGACATCGAGGAGATCGTCGCGCCGGGAGCGGGCACACGGGCCGATATTGCCGCGGCAGTCAAATCGCTCAACCCGAAGGGCAAGACCCCGATCGCCGATTCGGTAAAAATCGCCGCCGAAAGCCTGCGCTACACCGAAGAGAAAGCCACGGTCATTGTGGTGACCGACGGCATTGAAACCTGCAACGCCGACCCTTGCGCGCTGGCGAGCGAACTTGAGAAGCTCGGCGTCGAATTTACCGCCCATGTCATCGGTTTCGGTCTGACGGAGGACGAAGGCAAGCAGGTGGCCTGCCTGGCCGAGAACACCGGCGGGCGCTATCTGCAGGCTTCAAATGCCGAGGAGCTGGCCGGCGCGTTGACCCAGACCGTGGTGGCCGAACCAGCTCCGCAACCCGAACCCGCGCCAGCCCCGGCGCCGGTTGCGCTTGAGAAAAACCTGGCCTTCACGGCGGTACTCGGTGAGGGCGGGCCGGCCTTGGACGGCGACGGCAAATGGGAGATCTTCCCGGTCACAGGCGATACTCCAAGCACCGATGCGCTGGATCATGGCTATGACACCGCCTGGCGTACCAAGGTTCCGGCCGGCCGTTATCTGGTGCGGGTGAGCAAGGACATGGCGATGGCGGAAACAATGGTCGAAGCCAGGCAGGATGAACTGGTCGAGCGCGAACTGGTGCTTGACGCCGGCTGGCTCACGGTAGCCGTCGTCCCCGATGAAGCTGCGGAAATCGACGACAGCGCCCGCTTCGACATCGAGGCGTCCGGCAAGCAGGATGGCGGCTACGGTCAGGGCCGGTTCCTGGTTCCCGCCGGCGACGTCACCGTCAAGGCCCGGCTGGGTCAGGCGAAGGCGGAGGAGAGCTTTGCCATTGCCGCCGGAGAGAGCCTCGACAAGCGCATTGTCGCGGGCATCGGCGTGCTTGCCGTCGAGGCGGTCTATTCGGAAAACGGGCCGGCCGTTGAAGACAGCGGCTACCGGGTCGACGTGCTGTCGGGGAAGATGTCGCTCGATGGCAAGCGCGAGGGGATCGATGGCGGCTATGGCCCGGGCAACCAGTTCAAGCTTTCGCCGGGAGACTACATCGTGCGCCTCCGCCTCGGCGGCGCTTCGGTCGAACAGCCGGTCAGCGTCAAGCAGGGTGAAATGTCCGCGGTCACGGTCAATCTCAACGCAGGCGTCCTCAATGTGAAGGCTCCCGGCGCCTACCGGATCGAGATCCTGCCGGCCAAGGCTGATCTTCAAGGCCGCCGCAAAGCCATCGAAGGCGCCTATGCCGAAGAGCTGCAGATAACCCTGCCGCCGGGCGACTATTTGGCCGTCGCCATCATGAGCGGCGATTCCGATGCAGAGAAAAAGCAAGCTCAGGCCAGTGTGACGGCGGCCGAAAGAGCGGAGATAGTCATTCAGTAGTAGCTTGATTGTAGGCGATTTGCTGAAACGGCCTGTGCCGGAGTATCGTGCGTCATATTTGTCGCACGATTTTCCAGGAAGCGTGACCCCGCTTTCCCGCAACGGAGCCGACGTCATGCTTGCCATCCGGCCCGCCAGTTCCGCCGAAGCCGAGGATCTCGCCAGGATCGGGCTTGCCGCATGGGAGAAGGCGATCCGGGTCTGGGGCGAGGACGCCGACCGGTTGCGTGACAATGCCCGGCAGGCCTTTTATGATTTCTGCACGCGCCACTGGCCCGACATTCTGGTTGGCGAGTGGGATGGCGATCTGGCCGGCTGGGGCTCTTGCGAAAAAGCCGATGACTTCATCACCGATCTCTGGGTTCAACCCGAATTTCAGGGCAGGGGCATCGGCACGGCCCTGCTTGAGGCGATCGAGGAAGGCATCAAGGCTCGCGGCTACAAGGCCGCCCGGCTCGACACCCACGCCCGCAACGCCGCGGCGATCAGGCTTTACAAGCGGCTCGGCTACCGTGTGAAGGCCTATTTCGTCACCTATTCCGAACCGCTTGACGAAGACATCGACAAGGTCGAGATGATCAGGGAGTTCGATCCCGGCGCCGAACCGGAGCCCGACGAGGATGGTCTGTACAGCCTCTGACCATGTGGCAAATCCGGACGAAAAAAAGACCCGGAGGCGGATACCCGCTCCGGGTTCGTCAGGTGGGCAAAGGTTGCTCTGCCTAGAGGGAGCTGCAATTCAGATGGCGTGTCAGGCGGCGGGTAGTGCTTGTTTTTCCTTGTTGTCGAGTACCCGCTCAAAAAGGTCGTGGTTGCGGCAAAAACCCGGTGCTTCGTCCGGATCGCTTTCATGCGCCAGCCAGTGCTCGCATGTATCCGGCCGGTCGCAGGTCAGGCACCGGTTGGCTGCCCGGCGCAGTACACCCGCATGATCGGGCAATTTCAAAATCTCATCAGCGACGCCAAGTTTCTTCATCATGGCGTCCATCAGGTCGGCCTGCCGGGTCAGCCGGCTGAAAATATCGAGTACGCTCATAATCCGCTCCTCCTTGATGTTGGAGAAAGATTCTCACCTGACCGGCATGGCCGCATTGATTTCGATCAACCATTTTGCAGGTTGATCTGTCGGCCTCCCACCTCCATAGGCCCGGAAAGCCTTGCAGTCGGGCCGGCTTTGTTCTACCCGAACTGATCCTTCAAAGATAATGAGCCTGCCATGACCCTCGTCGACACCCGCACCCCAGATCCGAAACGACTGATCCCCGGCGCCACCGGCGATTGGGAGATTGTCATTGGCCTGGAAGTCCACGCCCAGGTGACGAGCCAATCCAAGCTGTTCTCGGGCGCCTCGACCCATTTCGGCAAGGCCGCCAATTCCAATGTCAGCCTGGTTGACGCCGCCATGCCCGGCATGCTGCCGGTGATCAACGAGGAATGCGTGCGCCAGGCCGTGCGCACCGGGCTGGGCCTGAAGGCGCAGATCAACAACCGCTCCGTGTTCGATCGCAAGAACTATTTCTATCCCGACCTGCCGCAGGGCTATCAGATCTCCCAGTTCAAGGATCCGATCGTCGGCGAGGGCGAGATCATCATCTCGGTCGGGCCTGACCGTCAGGGCCAGTTCGAGGACATCGAAATCGGCATCGAACGGCTGCATCTGGAGCAGGATGCCGGCAAGTCGATGCATGACCAGCACCCGACCATGTCCTATGTCGACCTCAACCGCTCCGGCGTCGCGCTAATGGAGATCGTGTCGAAGCCCGACATGCGCTCGGCTGACGAGGCCAAGGCCTATGTCACCAAGCTGCGCTCGATCCTGCGCTATCTCGGCACCTGCGACGGCAACATGGATGAAGGCTCGATGCGCGCCGACGTCAATGTCTCGGTCAGAAAACCCGGGGGCGAGTTCGGCACCCGCTGCGAGATCAAGAACGTCAACTCGATCCGCTTCATCGGCCAGGCCATCGACTATGAGGCGCGCCGCCAGATCGCCATCATCGAGGATGGCGGCAGCATCGACCAGGAGACCCGCCTTTTCGATCCGGGCAAGGGCGAGACCCGCTCGATGCGCTCCAAGGAAGATGCGCATGACTATCGCTATTTCCCCGATCCGGATCTGCTGCCGCTGGAATTCGACGACGCTTTCGTTGCGGCGCTGAAGGCGGATCTGCCGGAACTGCCGGACGACAAGAAGGCGCGGCTGGTGGCCGATATGGGCTTGAGCGTCTACGACGCCTCGATCCTGGTCTCGGAAAAGGCGATTGCCGATTATTACGAGCAACTGGCCGCCGGCCGCGACGGCAAGACGGCGGCCAACTGGGTCATCAACGACCTCCTGGGCGCCTTGAACAAGGACGGCAAAACCATTGAAGAGACTCCGGTTTCTCCCGATCAGCTCGGCGGCATTCTCGATCTGATCAAGGACGGCACCATTTCCGGCAAGATCGCCAAGGACCTGTTCGAGATCGTCTTTTCCGAGGGCGGCGACCCGGCCGAAATCGTCGAAAGCCGCGGCATGAAACAGGTCACCGACACCGGCGCCATCGAGAAGGCGGTTGATGAGGTGATCGCCGCCAATCCCGATCAGGTGGCCAAGGCCCAGGCAAAACCGGCGCTGGCCGGCTGGTTCGTCGGCCAGGTTATGAAGGCCACCGGCGGCAAGGCCAATCCGCAAGCCGTGCAGGACCTGGTCAAGGCCAAGCTCGGCATTGTGGAATAGGATTGATGTTCTTCGTCCGCTCCGCCTCGGCCCGTGACATTCCCGCCATCCGCGATGTGCTGGTCGACACCTGGCGGGCGACCTATGCGCCATTTTACGGCGCCGCCAAGGTCGAGGAGATCATCGCGGACTGGCATTCCGTCGCCGCGATCACCGCCAATCTCAATCGGCCGGGCGGCGAGTTTCTGGTGGCCGACGATGGCAAGCTGATCGGCGGCGTGGCCTTTGCCAGTTTCGCACCCGGGACCAAGACGGTATTGTTGCATCAGTTGTATGTGCGCCCCGAATGCCAGGGCCTGGGCATCGGCCGCGATCTGTTCGCCGAGATCGAGACCTGCTTTCCCGGCGCGCAGGAACTCAGCGTCGAAGTTGATCCCGGCAATGAACCGGCGATCGGATTTTACACTGCGCATGGCATGGTCGAGACCGGCCGCACCGAAAATTGCGGCAAAGGCCAGTCCGGCATTCCGGCGCTGATCATGTCCAAGCAGGTTTCCGGATAGTTCAGTTCATTTCGAGCGCCCGCCATACCGGCTTCAGGATGAATTTGCCCCGAGCATCGCGCCGCGCCACTGGACAATGCAGCCCCAGCGGGCCATAAGGCGGGATAGGACGCGGCCGGGAAAAACGGTCGCCAGGCCACGGCACAAGAGGCATTCATGAAGACGCTCCTGCTTCAGATATTCACCTGGTGGAACGGGCAGACGCTCGGAACCCGGTTCCATACATGGCGGCATGGAAAGCGTGTGGGTGAAGATGAGTCCGGCAATTTCTATTATGAAGGCGGAGTGGACTCCGAAGGCCGCACCCGGCGCTGGGTGATCTACAACGGCCCGTCTGACGCTTCCTTGATCCCGCCGGGCTGGCATGGCTGGATGCATCATCGCAGCGATGTCTCGCCTGCGTCCGAGACCTATACGGCGAAAACCTGGGAACGGGCGCACCAACCCAACCAGACCGGCACCGGCCACGCTTACCGTCCCAAGGGATCAATCCTCAATCAGGGCGCCCGCCCGCATGTGACGGGCGATTATGACGCCTGGACGCCGAAATCATAGCAAACCGCCATGGCTTTGGCGCGACAGCGCCACATTTCATGGGTAACGCTTCCTTGACGGCCATCGGCGAGAGTTGGGGCCCGAAACATGCCGGGAACGGCCCGGTCCGGGCCTTGCGATGAGTGATGCAGATGACGAACCAAGCCAACAGAATTGCAGTAAGCGCGAGCGCGCTCGTTGTCGCCGTTTCCGCCTTTTTGGGCGGCGGTGCGCCGGCTCTTAGCGCAACTATCGAAAACCCGGTGGCGGTGTTTTCCGGGATCGACAAGATCACCGGCCGCATCACCACATTCGACGTTTACGTCAACGAGACCGTGCAATTCGGCGCGCTTCAGGTGACCCCGAGGGTGTGCAACAGCCGCGACGAAACCGAGGCCCCAAAGACCACCACTTTTGTCGAGGTCGACGAGATCACGCTTGATCGCAAGATCAGGCGGCTGTTCACCGGATGGATGTTTGCCGATTCGCCCGGCCTCAACGCGGTCGATCACGCCGTCTATGATGTCTGGCTGAAGGAATGCAAGCAGGCCTCCGACGTTCCGGCTCCCAACGCTGAAGGCGCTGCGGCCACCAATTGAGGTGAGCCGGTGTGAACCCGCACGGCGCCTGCGCCTGCGCGGACAATTTTTGCCATAATGTGTTTAGTGCGGCGCGTCGGATACGGCGGCTCGCGCTGCCTTTCGTCGGGTACACCGTTTGGGACGGCGCGGAACGAAACCCAGACCGTGGCGCATTCGCGGGGAATTGCGGTATCTGTCTTTCCAAAACAGTTCAGCCCCGCGCATCAAAACGATGCGCGGGGCTTTGGCTTCAATTGATCACTGCCCGCCTTAGCGGGAAGCGACAGGCGTGACCAATGCCGTGATCCGGCGGATGGTGACCCTGCGGTTGAGTCGCTCTGGCGCTTCCGTCCGCACCTTGAGGTAGCGTTCGCCATAACCCTGGGTGACCAGATTTTCCGGCGGGATTCCGAAAACGTCGCTCAGCGCCACCGCAATCGTCTCGGCGCGCCGGTCAGACAGCAGGAGGTTTGCCTCGTCACGGCCCACCGCATCGGTGTGGCCTTCGATCAGGAAGGTCTCGGCCGGATTGGTCTCGAGGATTTTGCTCATGGCGCCGGCGACATCGGAGAGCCGCTGGATCTGGTCCTCGGCGATGGTCGCCTTGCCGAATTCGAAGGTCAGCGAATCAAGGTCGATCCGGCGTACCTTGTCACGCACGCGGGCCGACCGGCGGACCTCCTCCACGGTATAGAGGCGCTCGACCTGCTCCACCGGAGGCTCCATCAGGAAGTCCAGATAGGCGGACGGCTCCGCCTCGGTAGAATCCAGGATGTACTCGTCGACCGAAATCGAAAGCCGAAGCGGCGGCAACCCGCGGCCGGGATCGACAAAGGCCTGGCGCGAACCGTCGCTGTTGGCGTTTGCGTAAAACAGCACGTATTCACGTCCGTCCGGCATCACCCGGCTGCGCTGCACCACATCGCCCCAGCGGTTGGTAATGGTGACGAGCTGAACGCCGTTGGGTCGGACGATGACTTCACGCACCCGTCCGTCGCGCAACTGTTCGTAATAGACTTCTTCGCTGCCGGCGCGCAGCCGGTCGCTTTCGTCATGCTCGATGATGGTGCGGTTGTCGACGTTGATGATGGTCCGGTTGTCGTACTGGTTGATGATGGTCACATCGGTCTGCGCCTCACGCTGCGGCCGTGCGTCCATGCGCACGCCGACCTCCGACATTGCTTCCGGCGCCGGCGCGCTTCTTGCTTCCGGAGCCTGGGCTTCCTCATCGGATGCCGGTGGCGGGGCGGCGGGCTCGCTTGTTGCCGGAGCGGCGGCTGGCTCTTCTCCCGGCACTGGCGCTTCCTTGGCGCTGTCGAGCACCGGCGCGCCGTCCTCCACCGGCAAGATCAGAACCTCTTCGGCCGGGGCTACTGCGCCGTCTTTCAGTTGGGCTTCGCCACCGGTGCCGATCACCGGTTCGTCCGTTGCTCCTTTGACCGCGGGGTCCAAGGGTGCTGCTTCGGCCGCTGGGTCAGCGGTGGGCGCTGGTTGCTCGGTGGCCGGCGCCGCATCCGGTGCTACGGTTGTTTCTGGCGCAGCAGGCTTTGGCTCCGGTGTGGGAACAGCGCCATCGGCTGGCACGGTTTCGGTCTCGGCCGGGGCTTCAGCAGCCGGCTCCGTGGCAGGTTCAACTGCCGCATCAGGTGCTGGAGCCGCTTCCGGCTCGGCTGCCGGGGCGACCTCTTCCGCCGGCGCTGCTTCGGGAGCCACGGCTTCAGGCGTGGCCTCTTCCGGGGCAGCGGCTTCGGGTTCGGCGGCGGGTTCCTCTGCCTCAGGCACGGGGACTTCTTCTGCGGCAGGCTCGGGAGCTGCTTCGGGCTCAGGAGCTGGCTCAGGCTCGGCTGTTGGGGCTGTTTCTTCCGCCGGGGCTTCGGGAACCACGGGCTCAACGGTTTCCGGCACGGGTTCAACTGCGGGGGGTGCAATCTCTTCCGCGACAGGCGCTTCGGGTTCTTCAGCGACGGGCGCTTCGGGTTCCGGGGCTGGCGCTTCCGGCTCGGGGACTGGTTCCGCGGCTGGCTCGACCGCCGCCTGCGCGGCTGCAAGCGCGGCTTGCGCAGCATCGACATCGGCCTGCGCGGCGGCAACATCGCCACCCGAGGCCACGACTTCGGCCTGGCGCGCCAGGGCGGCTGCGAGCGCGGCTTCAGCATCGTCAACGCTCATCTGGATCTTGGTGAATGACCGGGTCAGCGCGGATTGCGGCGCGTCCAGCAGTCTGGTCTGGCTGTAGGGTGCGGCATGGGAAAAGCCAAGCCCGCCAAGGCTGATGGCGGTGGAGGCAAGCAAAAGACGTGTCAAAGTCACGGGTGAATCTCCTGTAGGATAAATGTTCCTTCGTGCCCCAACGCGCATGGCCCCGCAAAGGTTCCGGTCACGGCGCCTGGCCGGCGGCAGCCGCTGCAAAAATTGGCATGTCTGAAAGCATACAAGCCGCAGCCAGAGCGGCGATCAAGGTTCTGCCATTGGGCACCGCGTTGAAAGTGGTCGGATCGTCCTTTTCAGGCCACGTCGGAAAACGGCAGATCCGGCCCGTCAAGCGCGTCAGCCAGAATGCCGGCATAATCCTCGCGCGGGATGTCGATGGCGCCAAAGCGCTCAAGATGCTTGGTGGTGAACTGGGTGTCGAGCAGCACGAATCCCTGCTTGCACAAACGCGCAACCAGATGGACCAGGCAGATTTTCGAGGCGTCGGTGGCGCGGCTGAACATGCTTTCACCGAAAAAGGCCCGCCTCAGCGAAACGCCATAGAGCCCGCCGACCAGTTCGCCGTCGCGCCAGGCTTCAACCGAATGGGCGTGGCCCAGCCGGTGCAGGCTCTTGTAGAGGTCCACAATCGTTGCATTGATCCAGGTCGACGGCCGCGTCTCGACACTTTCCGCGCAGGCGGCGACCACCTGGTCAAAGGCCGTGTTGATGCGGATCTCGTAGGGCTGCTGCCGCACGGTCCGGGCCAGCCGTTTGGGAATGTGAAAGCCGTCGAGCGGCAACACGCCGCGCATTTCCGGCTCGACCCAGTAGATCTCCGGATCATCAGCTGAATCGGCCATCGGAAACAGGCCCGAGGCATAGGCGCGCAGCAACAACTCAGGCGTGATCCGAAGATGCGCGCCGCCCCGCAAGGCTCAGCGTCCCCGCGCCGTGAGCAACCTATTTGTCTGCCTTGGCCGCAAGAAACTTTTCCAGCCAGTGGATGTCGTAATCGCCATTCGCAATGTCCGGGTTGGCGAGAAGATCGCGGAACAACGGGATAGTCGTCTTGATGCCGTCCACCACGAACTCGTCGAGCGCCCGCCTCAGCCGCATCATGCATTCCACGCGGGTCCGCCCGTGCACGATCAGCTTGCCGATCAGGCTGTCGTAATAGGGCGGGATCTTGTAGCCCTGATAAACGCCAGAATCGACGCGCACGCCGAGACCGCCGGGGGGGTGGTAATGGGTGATGGTGCCGGGCGAGGGGACGAAGGTGTCCGGATCTTCCGCATTGATGCGGCATTCAATGGCGTGGCCGTGAAAGCGGATGTCGTCCTGAGTGACCGAAAGCCCAGCGCCCGAGGCGATGCGGATCTGCTCATTGACCAGATCGATGCCGGTTATGGCTTCGGTGATGGTATGCTCGACCTGCAGGCGGGTGTTCATTTCGATGAAGTAGAACTCGCCGTTCTCATAGAGAAATTCGATGGTGCCCGCGCCGCGGTATTTCAGCTTGCGCATGGCCACGGCGCAGATTTCGCCGATTTCCATCCGCTGATCGGTGTTCAGCGATGGCGAATTGGCCTCTTCCCAGACCTTCTGGTGCCGCCGCTGCAGCGAACAGTCGCGTTCGCCAAGGTGAACCGCGTTGCCTTCGCCGTCGCCAAGCACCTGAATTTCGATGTGCCTTGGATGGCCGAGGTATTTCTCCATATAGACGGCGTCATTACCGAAATTCGCCAGCGCTTCCGATCGCGCCGTCGACAGCGCTTCCGACAGCTCTTCTTCGTTGCGGGCCACTTTCATGCCCCGGCCGCCGCCGCCGGCCGTCGCCTTGATCAGCACCGGGTAACCGGTTTCCTCGGCGACCTTGATCGCCTGCTCGACGTCGAACACCTCGCCATCGGAGCCCGGCACGCAGGGAATGCCAAGCGCCACAGCGGTTTTCTTGGCGGTGATCTTGTCGCCCATCAGGCGGATGTGATCCGCCGTCGGTCCTATGAAGGTGATGCCATGGGCATCCAGAATATCAGCGAATTTGGCGTTCTCGGACAGGAATCCATAGCCCGGATGCACCGCATCCGCCCCGGTGATCTCACATGCCGCGACAATCTGGTGAATGTTGAGATAGCTGTCGCGCGAAGGCGGCGGTCCGATACAGACGCTCTCGTCGGCCAGGCGCACATGCATGGCGTCCTGGTCGGCGGTCGAGTGCACCGCGACGGTCTGGATGCCAAGCTCCTTGCAGGCCCTGAGCACCCTGAGCGCGATCTCGCCACGATTTGCGATAAGGACCTTGGAGAACATAGCCCCGCTCACTTACTCGATCACGATCATCGGTTCGGCGAATTCCACCGGATCTCCGTCGGCGACCATGATGGCGACCACCTTGCCGGAACGCGGTGAGGGGATCTGGTTCATCGTCTTCATGGCTTCAATGATCAGGATGGTCTGGCCTTCCTTGACGGTCTGGCCGACCTCGACGAACGGCTTGGCGCCCGGAGCCGGCGACATGTAGACGGTGCCGACCATCGGCGCGGTGACGGTGTTGGCGGATTTCGCGGCGGCCGCGGCAACGCTCTCCGCCGACGGCGCTGCCGGGGCCTGCGCCACGGAAGCCGGCATCTGCTGGTGGGCGACCGGCGCATGGATCATCTGAGGCGTTCCGGCGCGGCTGACCCTGACCCGCAGATCATCCTGTTCGATCTCGATCTCGGTAAGATCGGTCTCGTTGAGTATATTGGCGAGATCCCGGATCAGATCCTGATCGATCGACGGTTTTCGTGTTGCCATCGGACTATTGCCTCTGTTTTTGTTGTTGCGGGCGGCATTTTGCACCGTCACGCCGATTGTCCGTCCCTTTACAGCCCCGCACTGCCAGATGACAAGTCCGCAAAGAGCACCGGGCTGCGAATTGACATCTCACCCGGAAAGCGGGCCGAGGCGTTTGGCCATCAGTCATACACTGCTTGTCAACCGCCGTGGAAGGCTTTCGCCTGACTGGGCGGCTTGTCCACAACCGATTGGCGCCAATTCCGGTTCGATCTTGTCCGCCGGGCTGTCAGCAAACCGTGCTTTCGCACTGCCGCATATTGGCGATCTTTGCCAACAGCGTTTCCTCGCCAACGGCGCCAAACACGGCTTCGTCGCCGATGACAAAGGAGGGGGTTCCTGAAATGCCAAGCGCATTGGCGAGTTCATAGGTTTGCCGGATCGACTGGTCGATCGCCGGATCGTCCATCCCCGCTTTCAAAGCCGCAGCATCAACGCCGAAACTCGTGGCGACGTCGAGGGCATGGGCTTCGGTGGCGCGGACGTCGCCGCCCAGCAGCTTGACGTGGAACTCGCGATACTGCTCTGGGGCGAGCTTGCGGAACGACATGGCGACCCGGTGCGCGGCCAGTGAATCGGGACCCAGGATCGGAAATTCCTTGAGCACGAAACGGACATTCGGATCCTTCTCAAGCAGACTGATCATGTCGGTCATGGCGCGTTTGCAGAAGCCGCAATTGTAATCGTAGAATTCGACCACGGTGACGTCGCCATCCGGATTGCCCAGCACAATGTCTTCGGGCGCATTGAAAATCGCGTCCTTGTTGCTGCTGATCGCGGCCTGGGCCATCACCCGGCTCTCCGCTTCCTTCTTGATCTCCAGTGCCTGGCTCATCTCTTCGATGATTTCGGGATTTGCCAGAAGGTACTCGCGGATAAATGCGCCGAATTCCTGTTTCTGGGCGTCGTCAAGGGCGGCGGCCGGCAGTGGCAGGGCCGTCGACATGCCGATGATAAGGGCGGCCAACAGGCCTTTGCGGGTTTGAAATGTCATGTTGTATTGATCCTCTTGCCGGTCCTTGCGGCGCGGTCAGCGCTGCAGGCAGTTCTATTTGCCGATGGTTAAGATGTCGTTGGCCCGGCGCGCTCCGGGTGAGCCCTTGGGCAGTTTCTGCAAGGCGCGAGCCGCAAATACCTTTGCCTCGCGGGAGTTGCCGGCGCGGAAATTGCCCTCGGCCATGATCAGTTCGGCATTGGCGATGTCGCCGGACTGGCCATAGGCCTGGGAGAGATGCCTGTACGCTGTGAAGTTGTCAGGCTCACCCTGCACAGAAGCGCGCAATTCTTCAATGGCGCGGCCCATATTGGCCGGTTGACCCGAAGCCATCAGCGCAAAGCCCAGCCGCGCTCGGATCAGCGGGGATTTGGCGGAGTCAAGTTTGGCTGCCTTGGCGAACGCCTTGATCGCCTCGTCGCTCTTGCGCAGCTTGATCAGGACTTCGCCGCGGAACTCATGAAAATACGGATTGCCGGGTTGCTCCTTGATCAGGGCGTCCAGCTTTGTCAGCGATGCCGCCGAATTGCCGGCAAGGTCGGTGGCGATCGCATCGCCATAGCGGGCGGCCAAGGAGCTCCGGTCCGTGGAGAACAGCCGCGCCACGGCGCTGGCGCCACCGGTATAGGCGGCGATCTTGGCCCGCATCAACTGGTGCCGGTCATTCAGCCGCTCGGGGTCGTTCACATCGAAATACTTGCTCTTGCGCGCCAGTTCCTCCAGCAGGGCGATGCGTTCGCGCGGCAGCGGATGGCTGATCTGGTACTGGTCCACCTGGACCCCGGACAGCGACAGACTTTGCGAAAACCGCTCGAAGGTCGTCAGCATGCCGCGAATGGATTGCCTGGTGGCGTTGAGATAGCGCGCGGCGGCCTGGTCGGCGTTCATTTCCTCCGACCGCCGGTAGCTCAGCAAATTGCGCTGCGCCAGGCCCGGCGCCGCTGTAATGATCGCGCCGCCAGCCTGCGAGCCGCCCGAACTGCCGGCGATGCTGCCCGCGGCGATGGCGCCGACGCCGAGCAGGCTGCCGACGATTGCCAGCGTACGCGCCGTGGCGATCTGTTCGCGCAGCCTCTGTTGATGCCCGCCTTCCAGATGGCCGGCCTCATGAGCGATGACGCCGATGATTTCGTTGGGAACTGTTGCCGCCGTCAGCGCGCCGGTGTTGATGAAGATGCGCTGACCATCAACAAAGGCGTTGAAACTCGGATCATTGACCAGGACAATCTGGACCCGGCTGGCCTTCAGACCTGCGGCCTTGAACAGCGGTGTGGCGTAGTCCTTGAGCAGGGTCTCGATTTCCGCGTCGCGCACCACCGCGACATTGCTTCGCGCAGTCGCGGGCAGGGCCAGCGCGCAGCAAAGCATCGCGGTCGTCAATGCGCCAAAGCCACGGCGGAGCACCGCTGTTGTCATTGGCCGGCCTTTTGTCGCCATTTGTGCTGATGTCCTCGTCATGAGGTAAAAAATAGTGGCTTGGCGGGGAATTGCAATCGGTCAAACCGGACAAGACACCATGCTCGCGCTCTTGTGAAGGCCACGACAATCGGGCATTTGTGCGGCCATCGCCGCTGACGGCAGCCGCAGGGTTTGATTTGGGAGTTTGGATTTGACATTTCACCGCAAGCCGTCGGTTGAGCCGTTTCACGCCATGGATGTCCTGGCCGAAGCCACCCGGCTCAAGGGCGAAGGCAACGACGTTATCTCCATGGCGGTAGGCCAGCCGGCGCATCCCGCCCCGCGACTGGCGCTCGCCGCGGCCGCCCGCGCGCTGGAAACCGGGCGGTTGGGATACACCGATGCGCTGGGCGTCAAGAGCTTGCGCCAGGCGATTGCAGCCTACTACCAGCGCCACTATGGCGTCGAGCTTGATCCGCGCCGCGTCGCGGTGACCACCGGATCCTCGGCGGCGTTCAATCTGGCCTTCCTGCAGTTGTTCAATCCCGGCGATCTGGTCGTCATCACCCGCCCGGGCTATCCGGCCTACCGCAACATCCTGTCGGCGCTGGGATTGAAGGTGGTGGAAATCGCGGTGGGTGCGTCGACTGGTCACGCGCTCACCCCCGGTGCCATTGAGGCAGCCGAACGCGAAGCCGGCGCGCGCGTGGCGGGCGTGCTGATCGCCAGCCCGGCGAACCCGACCGGCGCGGTTCATTCGAGACAAGCCATTGCCGCGCTCGATGCCTGGTGCGCAAGCCGCGGCGTGGCTTTCATTTCCGACGAAATCTATCACGGTCTGACCTGGAGCGGTGAGGAGACGACTGCCCTTGCGGTGTCCGACAATGCCGTCGTGATCAATTCATTCTCGAAATATTTCTGCATGACCGGCTGGCGCATCGGCTGGATGGTGCTGCCCGAGGATCTGGTGCGGCCGGTCGAATGTCTGGCCCAAAGCCTCTACATCAGCCCTCCGGAACTGTCGCAGATCGCCGCCGAGGCGGCGCTGGATGGCATTGCCGAGATGGAGCAGGTACGCGCCGGCTATGCTCAGAACCGCGCCTTGCTGGCCCAACGCCTGCCGGCGCTCGCCTTGCCGTTTGCCGCACCTATGGATGGCGCCTTTTACGCCTGGGTCGATGTCTCGGGCCACACCAATGATTCCATGGCGTTCGCCCGTCAGATGCTCGCCGACATTCACGTGGCGGCAACGCCAGGCAGGGATTTCGATCCCGTCGACGGCGCGCGTTTCATGCGGTTTTCCTATGCCGGCAGCCACACGGACATGGCCATCGCGCTCGACCGGATCGAAGGCTGGCTCGGCAAGCGCTGAGGCGCGGCCAGACAGAGGCTTTCGAAGCAATATTCAAATGAATCAGGAACATATGGCCGTTTTCTCGAAAGAACGAGCGCCCGGAAAACCAGCTTATCGAGATTGTGCGCATAAAAAAACCGGCGGTGGTTACCCGCCGGTTTTCTCGTCATGATGCTGCAATTAAGCCTAGAAGAACCCGCGCTTCTGCCACCAGCCGCCCTTTTTCGGCTTTTCGCTTTCGTCGGGCGTCTTGGAAGATGTGACCACCGGAGCCGTTGCGGTGGCTGCCAGACTGATATCCGCATCGGTTGCCGCTTCAGTCTCGCCGGACTGGTTGGCCTCCTCGGGCTCAGCAACGGTTTGCGCATCCTCGACCGGGGAGTTGTCGTCTTCAGCACTTGCCTCAGGCTCGGCGGGAGCGGCGGCAGCCTCGGCCTCGGCGGCCTTTTCCGCCGCAATCTGCGCCTTGGTGCGGCGCGGACGGCGGGCAGGCTTGGCAGGTATTGCGGCTTCAGCCTCAGGCTCGGTCACAGCCATCGGGGCTTCCTCGACCGCACTTACGGCTTCAGGCTGGTCAGAAATCACGGCATCGCCGGATCCCGACGCATCAGATGCGATTTCAGCCTCGCCGGACTGAGCGGCTTGCTCAGCGTTTTCCGATGTACCGCTTGCATCGTCTTCACGATTGCGGCGTCCACCGCGCTTGCCGCGCCGGCGGCGCTTGCCACGGTGCTGGTCGTCGCCATCAGCGTCAGCGGACGTCGTATCCTCGTCGGAGGATGCGTCGTCGGTCTCGTCATCGCCGCCGTCAGAGCCCTGATCGGATGATGCGGACTGCTCGTCGCCATTGGCGGTCTCGCCATCAGGCTTGCGGCCGCCGCGTCTGCGCCGTCTGCGGCGTTTCTTGCCCTGGCCGTCCTCGCGCTCGGGGCTGGCTTCAACCACCTGGGGTTCCGACGCTTCCTCGGTCTCCACACTGTCTTCAGGCGTTTCCTCGACAATTTCGACATCGTCGTCATCATCGGCATAGGCGGGTGCATTGACCATGATGTGATCAATGTTGACCGGCGTTTCCACCGCCGCGCCGCGATCGATGGCGAAATGGTTGACGCCGACGCTTTCGTCAGCCGAGAAGCTGATCGTCACGCCGAAGCGGTTTTCCAGATCGACAACGGTGTCACGCTTGTGATTGAGCATGTAGAGCGCGGTGTCGGCCGTGGTCCGCACGATGATGTCATGCGTGGTGTTCTTGAGCAGATGTTCCTCAACCCCGCGCAGCACATGCAGCGCCACCGAGGACTGCGACCTTATATGTCCGTTGCCGCCGCATGTCGGGCAGATCTGCATCGTGCTTTCAAGCACGGATGCCCTGATCCGCTGGCGCGACATCTCCAGAAGGCCGAAATGCGAGATCCGCCCCACTTGGATGCGGGCGCGGTCATCTTTCAGGCAATCCTTCATCCGCTTTTCGACCGCGCGATTGTTGCGGTTTTCTTCCATGTCGATGAAGTCGACGACGATAAGACCGGCCAGGTCGCGCAACCGGAGCTGCCGGGCCACTTCCTCGGCTGCTTCCAGATTGGTCTGCAGCGCCGTGTCTTCGATCGAGTGCTCGCGGGTGGAGCGGCCGGAGTTGACGTCGATGGCCACCAGGGCTTCGGTCTGGTTGATGATGATGTACCCGCCGGACTTGAGCGTCACCTGCGGTTGCAGCATGCGGTCGAGCTGGGCTTCGATGCCGGAACGGGCGAAGATCGGATGCAGGTCCCGATAGGGCTGAACCACCTTGGCGTGGCTCGGCATCAGCATCTTCATGAAGTCCTTGGCTTCGCGGTAGCCCTCCTCGCCGGAGACGATGATTTCCGAGATGTCCTTGTTGTAAAGGTCCCGGATCGACCGCTTGATCAGGCTGCCTTCCTCATAGACAAGGCTCGGCGCCGTGGACTTGAGGGTCAGGTTGCGGACATTTTCCCACAGCCGCATCAGATATTCGAAATCGCGCTTGACCTCGACCTTGGTGCGGTTGGCGCCGGCGGTGCGCAGAATGACGCCCATGCCCTTGGGGACTTCGAGCTCGCGCGCGATCTCCTTGAGCCGCTTGCGGTCGGGCAAATTGGTGATCTTGCGCGAAATGCCGCCGCCACGGGCGGTGTTGGGCATCAGCACCGAATAGCGGCCTGCCAGCGACAGATAGGTGGTCAGCGCCGCGCCCTTGTTGCCGCGTTCTTCCTTGACCACCTGAACCAGCAGGATCTGGCGGCGCTTGATGACTTCCTGAATGCGGTACTGCTTGCGCGGCTTGCGCTGCGAGCGCGTCGGAACTTCTTCCATCGCGTCCTCGGAGCCGACCGATTCAACCGAATCATCTTCGGTGTCGTCATGGCCGTTGTCGCCGCCGCCGTTTCTGCGCTTGCGCCGCGAAACCGGTTCGGAGATTTCCTCGGCTTCGACATCCGCCGCCATTTCGGTCGGCTTGTCATTGCCATTGGAATCGTCGCCGCTCGACCCGGAAACGTCGGAATTATCGCCGCTTGCAGCGGTCGCTTCACCGGTCGGGGCTTCGTCGCCGGCTTTCTTGCCCCGGCGGCTGCGGCGCGGGCGCGACTTGGTTGCCTTGGCCTCGTCGCCATCACCGGCCTCGGCCGGCTTTGCCTTTGGTCTTGATTTGCCCTTGCCGGGGACGATTTCGGCTTCGTCGGCGCTTTCAAAATCCGGATCATTGGCCGCGTCTTCGGCTTCCGCCTGAAGCAGGGCCTGACGGTCGGCGAGCGGGATCTGGTAGTAGTCCGGGTGAATTTCGGAGAAAGCCAGGAAGCCGTGGCGGTTGCCGCCATAGTCGACAAAAGCCGCCTGGAGCGATGGCTCCACACGCGTCACCTTGGCCAGGTAGATATTTCCGCGAATCTGCTTCTTGTGCTCAGATTCGAAATCGAATTCTTCTATGCGACTTCCACGTACGACAACGACGCGTGTCTCCTCACGATGGGAGGCGTCGATAAGCATTTTTTCTGCCATTGAGTATGAGCTCCTCGGCGCGCCTTCGACGTAATGGTCCGCCGGCCCGAAAGTTGGGGCAGGGGGTGGTCGATTGGCAATGCGCCGGATGAAAGATATTCCGGTGCTCGGCATGGGGCGGTGCTCATCAGGGACGTCACCGCGGCGTACAACGCCAGGGGCCTGTTCACACTTGGGGAGATCCGCATTTGCACCATAAGAGCCGGCCGGAATTCATTTGCGTATAGTCCTTGCGGACCGATGAAAACCCCAGGTGGGGCGTGCGGCACGAGCGCCGCGGTGGTTGTGGCGGGAATCCTCGCCCGCCGGTTTTTCAATGTCCTGGCCTCGGTCCGGTCGAAGGCAGACGCCTTGCCGTATTTTCAGCCATATTGCCTTGCAGGAGCAAACAGATTGGGTTTCCGAGGTGGAAACTGTGAGCCGTCCGCTCCGGGGAGAGATATTTAATAGACGACGGACGATCCGCACTCCTGGCGCCGTGGGCCCGATACGGGCGGCGGCCGGAAGGGTGACAGTTCTATCCCGTCAATACACTTTCCCAACGAAAGCTTCTATGGGGAGAACAGTCATCTGGCAAGCTGAAAACACCTCCCTTACATTTGCCCAACTTGTTTGGCCGGGCGGAGGTGCCGCTGAGGAAGGTCCGGCTTTGGCCGACATGGTAAACGAAGGCTTAACCGGAATGAGCGAAGCTGGAACCGGGCTCAAAAGGGCGAATCGCGGCTTCGTTGCGCCATTGCCGCGGTTTGCGGCTGCCTTGCGGGTTGGAGTGATTGGCGGACAAATGCGGTTATTGGCAAAACAGTGGCGGAACGAAGACACCCGAATCCGCATACCGGCGGGCCGCTGGGTGGTTCTTGCCGCGTTGGCGTCACTGGCGCTCTGGCCATCGCCGCTGCGTGCCGGACCGGACCAGGCCGACTCATCCCCGCATATCGCCATCGCGGCGCGCATGGCCGGTGATGACAACCGGGTCCGCCTGGTTCTCGATTTCGAGCGGCTGCCGGATTTCGAGCTCCGCTACCTGCACAATCCCTATCGCGCCGTCATCGACCTGCCGCAAACGGTGCTGGCTTTCCCCGAGGACTCGCTAACCGCGCGCGGACTGGTTACCGCCGTCCGGTACGGCAATTCGGGCAAGGGCAGGGCGCGTCTGGTGTTTGAGTTCGCCGCACCCGCCCGGATGGACCTTGTCGAAACCACCGAGGAAATCTCCGGCGCCATCCACCGGCTGGTGTTTGACGCCGTTGCCGTCGATGACGCGGCGTTTGCCGCGGAAGTGGCGAATTCGGTCTGGACGGAGGCAGGCCAGGCCGCCGCCGACGCGCAGTCCGCCGACCCGTCAGACGGCAGCCTGAAGATTGTCATCGATGCTGGCCATGGCGGAATTGACGGCGGCGCCGAAGGTCCTGCCGGGTCATCGGAGAAAAACATCACGCTGGCCTTTGCCGAGGCCTTCAAGGAAGCGCTGGAGGACGTCGATGGCGTCGATGTGTCGATGACCAGGACCGACGACAGGTTCCTTTCGCTGTCGGCCCGGGTCAGGAAGGCGCGGGAGGAAGACGCCGATCTGCTGGTTTCACTGCATGCCGATTCGATCGCGATCAGGTCGTTGCGCGGCGCCACCGTATATACCTTGTCCGACAAGGCCTCCGATGCGCTGGCGCAATCGCTGGCCGATCAGGAAAATCGGGATGAAGTCATCGGCGGCGCAAATCTGGAGAATGCGCCCGAAGCGGTGGCGGCGATCCTGGTCGATCTGGCCCGGGCCGAAACCCGGGTTTTCTCCGCCGGTCTTGCCCGTCAGGTGATCGATTCCTTTGAGGGACAGGTCAAACTCATCAACAATCCCCTGCGTCACGCCGGGTTCAGGGTCTTGCAGGCTCCCGATGTCCCGTCGGTTCTCGTTGAACTGGGCTATTTGTCCAACAAGGAAGACGAAAAATTGTTGACCGACGAGGAGTGGCGGCGCAACACCGCGCAGCTGCTGGCGCAGTCAGTTCGAAATTACAGGAAAACGATCTTGGCGAACCGGCGATGATGGCGGATAACGGTCATATCCGCTCCGTGGTGTTGCTGCAGTGTGACAGTACGGCGGCAGCTTGCCGGTCGAGGGCTTGTGCCGGGCCAAATCCGGGACTAGGCCCTATTTTACTCACAATGTCCGGGCTAACCGGACGCATGGGTTGGTTGGCCAATATTTTGGCGCGTCCCTTCGGGTCAACAAGAAAACAAGCGGTAACGGACTGATGATACGACTGATTGGATATTTCTTCGGGATTGGAACCGTGCTGTTTCTGGTCGTTGCAGCTGGCGTCGCCTGGTACATCGGAGATGTCTCCAAGGATTTGCCGGACTATGAAGTCCTCAACAGCTACGAACCGCCGGTGACCACGCGTGTGCATGCGGCTTCGGGCGAACTGATGGCCGAATATGCGCATCAACGCCGCTTGTTCCTCCCCATCCAGGCCATTCCAGATCGGGTGAAGGCCGCCTTCCTGTCGGCCGAAGACAAGAATTTCTATTCCCATCCCGGCGTTGACCCCTTCGGTCTGGCGCGCGCGGTCATCAATAACATCCAGACCGGGGGACGTCAGGGCGCGTCGACCATCACCCAGCAGGTCGCCAAGAACTTCTTGCTCACCAATGACCAGACCTATGAGCGCAAGGTCAAGGAAGCCATTCTCTCTTTCCGCATAGAGCAGGCCTATTCCAAGGACCGTATTCTTGAGCTTTACCTCAACGAGATCTTCTTCGGGCAAAACGCCTATGGCATCGCCGGCGCCGCGCTGACCTATTACAACAAATCCGTCAACGAACTGACCATCGCCGAAACAGCCTACATGGCCGCGCTTCCCAAGGCGCCCTCCAACTACCACCCGTTCCGTCATCCCGAACGCGCGGTCGAGCGGCGCAACTGGGTGATCGACCGGATGGTCGAGAATGGCTATGTCAGCAAAGTCGATGGCGCCGAGGCCAAGCAGCAGCCGCTTGGCGTAACGCCGCGCAAGACCGGCTCCTATCTGTTCGCGTCGGAGTATTTCGCCGAGGAGGTCCGCCGCGAGCTGATCGACCGCTATGGCAATGATGCGCTGTACGAGGGCGGACTGTCGGTCCGCACAACGCTCGATCCGAGGCTTCAGGCGCTCGCCCGCAAGGCGCTGCAGAAGGGCCTGATGAGTTATGACGAGCGCCGCGGCTTCCGCGGGCCGGTCGAACGCATTGATGTCTCCGGTGACTGGGGCGCGCTGCTTGGCAAGATTGACCCTCTGCGTGATGTGCCGGAATGGCAATTGGCCGTGGTGCTGTCGGCATCCGACGACAAGGTTGAGGTAGGCCTGCGCCCGGGGCAGGAGGCTTCCGGTTCAGTCGGCGCCGAGCGTTTGACGGGCTCGATCCTTGCCGAAGACATGAAATGGGCGTTCCGCCTCAATTTCCCGAATGAGAAGAGCCGGAACGTCAAACTGGCGTCCGAGGTGCTCACTCCCGGCGATGTGGTCTATGTCGAGCCTTTCGAGCTGGAAGGCGCGCAGCGCCTGCGGCTGCGGCAGCCGCCGAAGATTCAAGGCGCGCTGGTGGCCATGGATCCCCATACCGGCCGTGTGCTGGCCATGGTCGGAGGGTTCTCCTTCGCCCAGTCCGAATTCAACCGCGCCACCCAGGCGCAACGCCAGCCGGGCTCCGCCTTCAAGCCGTTCGTCTATGCCGCGGCACTCGACAATGGCTATACGCCGGCCTCGGTGGTGCTGGATGCGCCGATCGAGATCGTCTCCGGCGGCGAGATCTGGAAACCCAAGAACTATGGCGGCGGCTCGGCCGGCCCATCGACCCTGCGGCTCGGCATCGAGCGGTCGCGCAACCTGATGACCGTGCGGCTCGCCAAGGACATGGGCATGAACCTGGTGGCTGAATATGCCGAGCGCTTTGGCGTCTATGACGACATGCTGCCGGTGCTTGCCATGTCGCTGGGCTCGGGCGAGACCACGGTGATGCGCATGGCGTCGGCCTATTCCGTGTTCGCCAATGGCGGAAAGCAGATCAAGCCGTCGCTGATCGACCGGATCCAGGACCGTTACGGCAAGACCATTTTCAGGCACGAGGAGCGCAGCTGTGACGCATGCGTGGCCACGGCGTGGCTGTCCCAGGCGGAGCCCGAGGTCATCGATGAGCGCGAACAGGTGCTCGACCCGATGACGGCTTACCAGATCACCTCCATGATGGAAGGCGTCGTCACCCGTGGCACGGCCGCCAGCAAGGTCAATCTGGGCCGCCCGACCGCGGGCAAGACCGGCACCACCAATGAGGAAAAGGACGCCTGGTTCATGGGCTATACCGCCGATCTGGTGACGGGCGTCTTCATCGGCTTCGACAACCCAACCCCGATGGGGCGCGGCTCCACCGGCGGCGCGCTGGCGGCTCCCGTGTTCAACGAATTCATGCTGGCTGCGCTCAAGGACTCCCGGCCGGTCGATTTCCGCGTGCCCGAAGGCATGAAGCTGATCGCCATCAACCGCAAGACCGGCATGCAGGCGTTCGAGGGTGAAGGCGATGTGATCATGGAGGCATTCAAGCCCGGCACCGGCCCATCCGACGTCTATTCGGTCATCGGGCTTGAGGACTACGCCACCGGCGATGCCATCACCACCATCTCGCCACAGGCAAACCAGGCCGTCGTCAACGGCTCGGGCGGGCTCTACTGACCGTTTGCACTGCAGCCTTTTGACGGCTTTACATCGCCGGGACGCGCCCTTATGGTCCGCCCGCTTTGGCAAGGTACTTGCCTGAAAACCCGAGGAAACCAGAATCCCATGCGCGCAGAAACCCAGGTCGTTGTCGACGAAATCAAGCAGGCCATAAGCCTGCTGAGGAGGCATCTTTGACTGGGAACCTGCCCAGAAGCGTCTGCAATGGCTGAACCTCAAGGCTGAAGATCCGGCGATCTGGGACGATGCCCAGGAAGCCCAGAAGCTGATGCGCGAGCGCCAGCATCTCGATGATGCGATCAATGGTCTCAAGCGTCTGGAATCCCAGCTCGCCGACAATCTCGAACTGATCGAGATGGGCGAGGAAGAGGGCGACGGCGATATCATCGGCGAGGCCGAGGCGGCATTGAAGGTACTCAGAACCGAAGTCACCCGGCAACAGATCGAATCATTGCTGTCGGGCGAAGCTGATGGCAATGACACCTATCTGGAAGTGCATTCCGGCGCCGGCGGCACCGAGAGCCAGGACTGGGCCAACATGCTCTTGCGCATGTACACCCGCTGGGCCGAACGCCACGGCATGAAGGTTGAATTGCTGGAAATCCATGACGGCGAAGAGGCCGGCATCAAGTCGGCGACGCTCCTGGTCAAGGGACAAAACGCCTATGGCTGGCTCAAGACCGAATCCGGCGTTCACCGCTTGGTGCGGATTTCGCCCTATGACAGCCAGGCCCGCCGTCACACCTCGTTTTCGAGCATTTGGACCTATCCGGTGATCGACGACACGATCGATGTCGAGATCAATGAAAGCGATTGCCGTATTGATACCTACCGCGCCTCCGGCGCCGGCGGTCAGCACATCAACACCACCGACTCCGCCGTCCGCATCACCCACATTCCGACCGGGATCGTGGTGCAGTGTCAGCAGGAGCGGTCGCAGCACAAGAACAAGGCCAAGGCCTGGGACATGCTCCGGGCGCGGATTTACGAGGCGGAACTGAAAAAGCGCGAGGAAGCGGCAAGCGAGGAAGCCGCCTCAAAGACCGAAATCGGCTGGGGCCACCAGATCCGTTCCTACGTGCTGCAGCCCTACCAGTTGGTCAAGGATTTGCGCACCGGCACCGAGAGCACCAATCCGCAGGGCGTGCTGGACGGCGATCTCGATGATTTCATGGAAGCAGCCCTTGCCCAGCGTGTTTACGGCGGGGCCAATGAAGTCGAGGACCTGCAATAATCATTGCAATGGCCCCGTCCTGCCTGTCGGGTGGTTCGCGGCGGAACCTCTGCCTGATTGCGGACTAATTGCTCGATTGTTCCACCCGGATGTCGCCGAGATCATCGATGTAGACCGCCCAGGTGTCGGGCTCGATCACCTTCGGATCGGTCTTGAGATAGATATAGGCCGCGAAGCCGGGCTGGCTGGCCGCTCCGGTTGAGTCCTCCGGGCGGATATCGGTGACGTAACCGCCGAGCTCATTGATCTCGTCGATGCCGATGGTCAGGATCGAATTCGGCCCCTCCGGCGTCAGCGCGATCTGTTGCAGATAGACCAGCGACCGGTTGTCTTCGCCGCGAATGGCGATGAGGCGATAATAGCCGCGCATCGCAACTGCCGGCGCTGCCGGCTCAGCTTCGGCCGGGGCGGCTTCCGTGTCGGTTTCGGCCGGGGTTTCGGCTGGGGCTTCCGCCGCCTCCGGTTCGTCCTGGCTCTCCCAAAATCCGCCGCTGGTGACGAACAGGATTCGGGCGGGAACGCTGTCCGCCAGCGCCGAGGCGTCCTGGGCGAAAGCGGGCGCCAGCATCGCCGGGATCAGTCCGGCCAGCACAAGCAGCATTTTGGGGGCAGGGTAGGTCATCAGCTCATGTCTCCAGCAATCTGAATTCAGGGGAGGAATTGTTCAGCCAGAATGCGGTCATTCCATGAATGACTTGAATCGGTGAGGATGCGGGTGGTGTCGTCCTTGGATTCGGCAACCCGGACCTGGGTGACCGATTTGACTTCGTTGTGATCGGCCACGGCGTTGACCGGACGCTTTTCAGACTCCAGCACATCGATCGTGACGGTCACCTTGCTGGGCAGCAGCGCGCCGCGCCAGCGCCGCGGCCTGAAGGCGCTGACCGGCGTCAGCGCCAGAAGCTGGGCGTCGAGCGGCAGGATCGGACCGTGCGCTGAAAGATTGTAGGCGGTTGATCCGGCAGGGGTGGCCACCATGACGCCGTCGCAGATCAGTTCCTCGAGCCGCACCTGGCCATCAATCGACAACCGCAATTTGGCCGCCTGGTAGCTTTGCCTGAGCAGCGAAACCTCGTTGATCGCCAGCGCCCGGTGGCTTTTGCCGGACACATCCACGGCAATCATTTCCAGCGGACGGATGATGTTTTCGACCGCGGCGTCGACCCGCCCGACCAGGTCCTCATCGGTGTAGTCATTCATCAGAAAGCCCACCGAGCCCCGGTTCATGCCGTAAACCATGCGGCCGCTGTTCATCTGGCCATGCAGGGTCTGCAGCATGAAGCCGTCGCCACCCAACGCCACGATCACATCGGCCTCGTCCTGCCTGGTGTTGCCGTAGAGCGCCGCAAGATGTGTTGCGGCCGCCTGTGCTTCCGGTGCGCTTGAGGCGATGAAACTGAATTTCCGCGTCATGTGATGAGGTTGCTCCCGGTTCGTGCGGGACAATGGCAATTGAGCGAACCTGATGCAAGGGGCGCGCAACGCCGGCGAAGACAAACCAGATTCATTTGAGTGCGGTCCATGTCAGGCCTTCAGCCGCAAGGCCCTGAGCGCATTCAGGATGACGGCGACATCGATCGCCTCTTGAAGAATGGCGCCTTGCACCGGAGTGATGTAACCGAGCGCCGCCGCGATCATCCCGGCGATCGACAGGCCGATTCCGGCAATAACGCTTTGCACCGCGATCCGGCGCGATCCGCGCGCCACCTTGAGCCCCGCCAGCAACCGGTCCAGATGATCGACCAGCAGCACCACATCGGCGGCCTCGGCGGACGCCGCGGCGCCGCGGGCGCCCATCGCCACCCCGATATCGGCCGCGGCAAGCGCCGGTGCGTCGTTGACGCCGTCGCCCACCATCATCACCGGGCCGTTCTTGCGTTCGGTGAGAACCAGCAGCACCTTCTGGTCCGGGGTGAGATCGGCCCTCACTCCATCCAGGTCCAGCCCCTCGGTCACCGCATCGGCCACGGCGCGGCGGTCGCCGGTGGCAAGCAGGATGCGGTCGACGCCTTCGCGGCGCAGATCCGAGAGAAGCTCCGCCATTCCCGTTCTGAGCGCATCGGCCATCACCAGCCGGCCCGCCGGTTTGCCGTCGACGGCAAGAGCCACGACCACGGCGCCAGGCTCAGTCAGTTCCGTGGGCGTACCGGAACCGCCGGCCCGCCCGGCAACAAAGCCGACGCCGCCGACGACGACCGGATGGCCGTCAATACTGCCGCTGAGGCCTTCACCGGGGGTTTCGACCAGATCCGCCGGGACAGGAAGCACCACGCCGCGCGCCACCGCCGCTGTGACAAGCCCCTGCGCGATGGGATGCTTCGACGCCTGATCCAGAGCGGCGGCGAAGTAGAGGACTTCATCCTCGCTGAGCGCGCCATAACTCTCGATTGCGACAAGCTGCGGGCGTCCATCTGTGAGGGTGCCGGTCTTGTCGAGGATCAGCGTGCGGACCTGCGCCATCGCCTCGAGCGGCTTGGCGCCCTTGATCAGCACGCCGAAATGGGCGGCGCGCGACAGTCCCGCAACCAGCGCGACCGGAACGGCGAGGATGAGCGGGCAGGGCGTCGCCACGACCAAAACCGCGACGGCGCGCACCGGGTCTCCGGTGAACCACCAGGCGGCAAAGGCAAGCGCTATCGTGACCGCAAGGAACACCAGCGAATAGCGGTCGGCAAGCCGCGCCATCGGCGCCTTGGATTTTTGCGCCGCCTCCACCAGCCTGACAATGCCGGCATAGGTGCTGTCCTTGGCCGGGCGGCTTGCGGTCAGATCGAAGGCTTCGCCGGCATTGGTCGATCCGCTCATCACCTCGCCGCCACGGTCGAGCCGCACCGGCATTGATTCTCCGGTCAACGCCGATTGGTCGAGCATCGCCCTGTCGCTTGCCACCGTGCCATCGACAGGCGCCACGTCGCCTTGCCGGATCAGGAGCAGGTCTCCCGGCTTGATGGCGTCGAGCGCAATCTCCTCAAGCGCTCCATTGCGGTGCAGCGTCGCTGTCCGCGGCACGCGCTCGAGAAGAGCGCTCATCTCGAGCCGGGCGCGGCCCGCGGCGTAGCTTTCCAGGAAGGTTCCGCCTGAATACATCACGGCGACCACGGCGGCCGCCAGCGACTCGCCAAAAAATAATGCCGCCGACATCGACAGCGCCGCGACAATGTCGAGCCCGACCTCGCCCCGCCACAGGCTTTTGACAATCTCGACAATCAGCGCCACCAGCACCGGCGCCACGCCGGCGCTCCAGACCACGGTCGCCGCCGCCGGCATGCCGTAGAGACTGAAGCCAAGCCCGCCAACCAGCCCGGCGATCGCAATAAATAGAAGCCCTGAATTCAGGCGGTCATGAAGGAAGAGGTTCATTGGCAAACGATCCCGGGCCGCGCGTCGCCACACAATGAGGTCACAGAAGGGCCAGACTCAGTCTAGGAGGGATTTCCCTCGCATCCAAGCTCCCTGACGCCGCGGGTTGTGTGAAACCACATTGGCTGGACATGGTCTTCCAAACCATTACTGTTCCGGCTTCGGGGTGGAGGGGGCATGTCACAGACCATCGAAGTGCCGCTCTGGGCGATCGTCATTGCATCGATCCTGGCGGCAATCGCCATTGTTGACCGGTTGTTGTCGCCTGCCGTGCGCTGGTTTTTCCGCCGCCGGGTCAATCAGGCAATCGAGGAACTCAACACCCGGCTGCAACTCAAGATCAGGTCTTTCGGCACCACCCGCAGGGAGGTGCTGATCGATCGCGTCAGCAATGATCCGCAGGTGGTGGATGCGGTTGCGGCCTATTCGCGCGAGACCGGAACGCCGATCCAGGTGGTCATCGCCAGAGCGACCCGCTATGCCCGCGAAATCGTTCCGATGTTCAATGCCTATGCCTATTTCCGCATCGGAACGCGACTGGCCCGATGGCTGGCGACCGCGCTCTACCGGGTTCGGCTGGGCTACACCAACACCGATGCGCTGGCCAAGGTCTCGCCGGACTCCTCGGTGGTGTTCGTCATGAACCACCGTTCCAACATGGATTACGTGCTGGTCACCTATCTCGCCTCGTCCTCGACGGCGCTGTCCTATGCCGTGGGGGAATGGGCGCGGCTGCCGGTGCTGCAGACCCTGATCCGCTTCATGGGCGCCTATTTCATCCGGCGCAACGCCCGCAATCCGCTCTACCGCAAGGTGCTCGCGACTTATGTGCGGATGGCCACCGAGGCGGGCGTTACCCAGGCGGTGTTTCCGGAGGGCGGCCTGTCGCGCGACGGGCTGCTGCGGCCGCCGCGCATCGGTCTGATCTCCTATATTGTATCGGCGCATGATCACGTCGCCCATGACACGGTGTTCATCCCGGTCGGGCTCAATTACGACCGCGTGCTGGAGGACCGGTCGCTGGTGTTCGAGGCCGACCGCGACGGGCCGCCGCTGTCGACCTGGCGGAAAACCGCCAAGACCTCCGCCTTTCTGGCCCGGAACCTGAAACTCAGGCTTCTGGGCAAGTGGCACCGGTTTGGCTATGCCAGCGTGTCCTTCGGCGACCCGGTCTCCGTCGACGCATTCCTCGCCGGTCATGGCATTTCCAAATGGTCGGCGCTTGATGAGACCGAACGGGACCGGTTGACCGAGAAGCTGACGCATCAATTGATGCACTCGATCGGCCGCCTGATCCCCGTTCTGCCGGTTTCGCTGGTGTCGCTTGCGCTGATGGACGCGGGTGAGACGCCGATGGATCGGCTGGATCTCAAAATGGCGGCCGGCGCATTGATCGACCGGCTGATTGGCAACGGCGTGCATGTGCATATTCCCCGGCAGGACCGGGACTATGAGATAAATGTTGGGCTGCGCATGCTGCTGTTGCGCCGGATTGTCAGCGAAGGCCCGGATGGCCAGCTTGTCATCAATGAGAATGACAGACCGCTCGTGGCCTATTACGCCAACGCCATCCGGCATCTGGTGTAATGCCTGCGGGCGGTGATAGAGAGTTTGCTTCGGCGCGATCCGATGCGAATGCGGGCGATGGCATGACGGGCCGCGGCAAGGTTTGGCGGGTTTTTTTCAATGAGTTTTGTTGTCAGGCATGTCGTGCCGTGGATCAAGGTGGCTCTGGCGCAGATCCTGGGCCTCGCCTGTCTGTTTCTTGCGCGCGACTATCTGGCGGGCAATGCGCTTGCGTCGCTTCTGCTGGTCGGTGTGGCGGCGTCGCTGGCCGGACGAATCCTCGGCCTGTCGATCTACTGGATTCCGCTCCAGTTGCTGTTGCCATTCGCGCTGGTCTATTCGGACGTTATCCCGGCCTGGGCTTATCTGACCGGCTTTGTGCTGTGCGCGCTGGTCTTCTGGAACAGCGCCACCGGGCAGGTGCCGCTCTATCTGACCAATACAAGCACTTGGGCCGCGATAAAGGCGCTTGCCAGCCAGTCCGGCGCCAGGACGTTCATCGATCTGGGCAGCGGATCGGGTGGCGGCGTGGTCTTTCTCGCCAAAGCCAATCCGGAGCTGGACGTCACCGGCGTGGAGACAGCGCCGCTGGTCTATCTGTTGTCGCGGCTCCGGGTCGCAATACTGGCGCGGAAGAATGCGAAGATCAGATACAAGAGCATCTGGCAGGAGGATCTCGGCCGCTATGACCTGGTCTACTGCTTCCTGTCCCCAGTGCCGATGTCTGAGATGTACCGCAAGGCGCGCAAGGAGATGCGGCCGGGCGCGCTGTTCGTCTCCAACAGTTTTGCCGTGCCTGAGCACGAGCCAGACCGGATTGTTGACGTGTCCGATGCCCGGAAAACCAGATTGCTGATCTGGAAAATGTAGCGCCGGAAGCGGCCGCATTGAAACGGCCGGTGGGGGCTCTGGGCGCGATTTGTTTATTTTTTAGCCGGACATTTTTGCTGCTCTGCACAAACTCTACGCAGGCTGTTCGCCTGGCGAGATTGCTGAAATATTCTTAACGGTATGAAATTGAAGGTATAATTCAATTCAGTTGAAACTGGCACGCTGTTTGCTTGGTATGAACCAGCTTCCCAAGGCTGAGATCCGGGTCCAATGACGGGCCCATACAGGCAACGCCGCCAAACCGCAGTTTCCCGCATCTTTCCGCGGGGTCTCCGGTTTGGCGGCTTTTTTTATTGCGGTCACACACCGTTCAAGGAGACAGGCAATGACCATGAAGTTTACACGGCGCACCGGGCTGGCAGTCGCCACACTGGCGCTGGCCTCGGCGACCATGCTGACCCCGGCGTTGGCCGAGATGCTGGATGTTGAAAAGGACGAGCTGAAATTCGGCTTCATCAAATTGACCGACATGGCGCCTTTGGCGATCGCCTATGAAAAGGGCTATTTCGAGGATGAGGGCCTGTTCGTCACGCTCGAGCCGCAGGCGAACTGGAAGGTGCTGCTCGACCGGGTGATCACCGGCGGGCTCGACGGCGCCCACATGCTGGCCGGACAGCCGCTGGCCGCCACCATCGGCTTCGGCACCAAGGCGCATATTGTCACCCCGTTCTCGATGGACCTCAACGGCAACGGCATCACCGTGTCCAACGAGGTCTGGGAGCTGATGAAGCCGCATCTGGAGAACGGCCCCGACGGCAAGCCGGTCCACCCGATCAAGGCCGAGGCCCTGAAAAAGGTCGTCGACAAGTTCAAGGCCGAGGGCCGGCCGTTCAACATGGGCATGGTGTTTCCCGTCTCCACCCACAATTACGAACTGCGCTACTGGCTCGCCTCCGGCGGCATTCATCCCGGCTTCTATTCCCCCTCCGATGCCTCCGGGCAGATCGGCGCCGATGCGCTTCTTTCGGTCACCCCTCCGCCGCAGATGCCGGCGACGCTCGAAGCCGGCACCATTGACGGCTATTGCGTCGGCGAACCCTGGAACCAGGCCGCCGTGTTCAAGGGCATCGGCGTGCCGGTGATCACCGATTACGAGATCTGGAAAAACAATCCGGAAAAGGTCTTCGGCCTGACCAAGGAATTCACCGAGAAATATCCCAACACCACCCTGGCGCTGACAAAGGCGCTGATCCGGGCGGCGAAATGGCTCGATGAGAACGACAACGCCAACCGCGCCGAAGCGGTCGAGATTCTGTCGCGCTCCGAATATGTCGGCGCCGACGCCGAAGTCATCGCCAATTCGATGACCGGCACATTCGAATATGAAAAGGGCGACAAGCGCGACGTGCCGGACTTCAACGTGTTCTACCGGTATTACGCCACCTATCCCTACTATTCCGACGCGGTCTGGTACCTGTCGCAGATGCGCCGCTGGGGACAGATTTCCGAAGCCAGATCCGATGAATGGTTCGATGAAACCGCCAGGTCGGTCTACCTGCCGGACATCTATCTCAAGGCGGCGAAAATGCTGGTCGAGGAAGGCAATGCCGACGAAGCGGACTTCCCCTGGGACACTGACGGATACCGCGCGCCGACCCCTGCCGCCGATATCATCGATGGCATCGCCTATGACGGCAGGAAGCCCAACGACTATCTCAACAGCCTGACCATCGGCCTCAAGGGTGATGAAGTCGCCGGCGGCTGATACCCGCCCGATCCCGCGCGGAGCGCCATAACAGGCGCTCCGCCCCAGGACAGTTTTCTTCAAAGGATGTCAACGATGGCAAACGCCACCGATACAGCACCAAACGATCTTCCGGGCCGCGAGAAGGTCTTTTCCGCCATCACCAGGGCCAGCGGCTGGCTCGATGCACTGGGCTTTTCCTGGCTGGTGCCGATCCTGCGCATGCTCGCCGGCGACAGCCCGCGCACCCAGCTGGGCGAACTCAAGCGCGTGCTTCTCATTCCGCTCTTGGGCATCCTCGTCTTTCTGCTGGCCTGGGGCGTTCTGGCGCCAAAGGTGCAAACCTCGCTCGGCGCGGTTCCGGGTCCGGTCGAAGTCTGGGAGCAGGCGGGCAATCTGTGGGATGACCATGTGGCCGAGCGCGAGAAGGCCTCGGAATTCTATCTCCGGCAGGACCAGCGCAACGAAAAGCTGGTGGCGGCAGGCAAACAGCCGAAATTCCGCACCTATACCGGCAAGCCGACCTATGTCGACCAGATCATCACCTCGCTGTTCACAGTCGGCCTCGGCTTTGGCATCGCCACGCTGATTGCGGTTCCGCTCGGAATCGGGTCGGGATTGTCGCGCACCTTCAACGGCGCCATCAATCCGCTGATCCAGATCTTCAAGCCGGTGTCGCCGCTGGCCTGGTTGCCGATCGTCACCATGATCGTTTCCGCGACCTACGCCACCCCGTTCGAATGGATGCCGAAATCGCTGTTGATTTCTGCGGTCACGGTGACGCTGTGCTCGATGTGGCCGACGCTGATCAACACCGCGCTTGGCGTGGCCTCGGTCGACAAGGACCTGATGAATGTCAGCCGCGTCCTGCAGCTGCCGACCTCCAGGACCATCACCCGCGTGGTGCTGCCATCGGCGCTGCCGCTGATCTTCACCGGCCTGCGGCTGTCGCTCGGCGTCGGCTGGATGGTGCTGATCGCCGCGGAAATGCTGGCGCAGAACCCCGGTCTCGGAAAATTCGTCTGGGACGAGTTCCAGAACGGCTCGTCGCAGTCGCTGGCCAAGATCATGGTCGCGGTGCTGACCATCGGCATCATCGGCTTCATGCTCGACCGGCTGATGTTCGCGCTGCAGCGCGCCTTCACCTTCTCGGCCAACCGCTAGGGGGATGGGATGACTATTCTCGAAATATCAGGCCTGTCGAAGTCCTATGGCGAAGGCGCTGACCGAACAGAAGTGCTCAGCAACATCAACCTCAAGGTGGCGGACGGCGAATTCATCGCCATTGTCGGCTTCTCCGGATCCGGCAAGACCACTTTGATCTCGCTGCTGGCCGGCCTGATCAAGCCGGATCTGGGCGGGGTGATCTTCAGGGGCCACGAGGTCGACAGCCCGGGGCCGGAGCGCGGAGTGGTGTTCCAGTCCTACTCGCTGATGCCGTGGATGACGGTTGCGGGCAATGTGAGTCTCGCGGTCGACAGCGTGTTCAGGAAAAAATCCCGCGCTGAGCGGGCGGCAATCGTCGACAAATACATCGACATGGTTGGACTCAGCCATGCCCGCGACCGCAAGCCGGCGGAACTGTCCGGCGGCATGCGCCAGCGGGTGGCCGTCGCCAGGGCGCTGGTCATGCAGCCAGAAGTGCTGCTGCTGGATGAACCGCTGTCGGCGCTCGACGCGCTGACCCGCGCCAAATTGCAGGACGAGCTGGCCGACATATGTCAGAAAGAGAAGAAGACCATCGTTCTGATCACCAATGATGTCGACGAGGCCATTCTTCTGGCCGACCGGATCATTCCGCTCAAGCCGGGCCCGAACGCCACGCTCGGCCCTGATTTCCGCGTCGATATCGCCCGGCCGCGCAACCGCGCCGGAATGAACTCGGACGAGGATTTCATCCGGCTTCGCGGCGAGATCACCAGCTATCTGATGGAGGTGGGCGCCGAGCGAGACTCCGAAGCCGAACGCACCATCGTGCTGCCCAACATCGTGCCGATTTCGCTCGGCAGGGACCGGCTCCCCAAGGCCTATGTCGCGGCGTCAACCGCGCTCAGGGCCGACAGTTTCCTGGAGTTCAGCCAACTCAAGAAGGTCTATCCGACGCCCAAGGGCCCGCTGACGGTGGTCGATGGCTTCGACTTGAAGATGAAGAAGGGCGAGTTCACCACGCTCATCGGTCATTCCGGCTGCGGCAAGTCCACGGTGCTGTCGATGGTCGCCGGGCTCAATCCGATCACCGAAGGCGCGATCATCCTCGATGGCCGCCATATTACCCAGGCCGGGCCTGATCGCGCCGTGGTGTTTCAGGCGCCCTCGCTGATGCCATGGCTGACGGCTTACGAGAATGTGGCGCTGGGCGTCGATCGCGTCTACCCGAACGCAACCAGGGCTGAACGCAACGATGTGGTCGAGTACTACCTGCAGCGCGTCGGCCTTCTCGACGCGATGCACCGCCCGGCGCTGGATCTGTCCAATGGCATGAAGCAGCGGGTCGGCATCGCCCGGGCGTTTGCGCTTTCGCCCAAGCTGCTGCTGCTCGACGAGCCATTCGGCATGCTCGACAGCCTGACCCGCTGGGAGTTGCAGGACGTGCTGATGGACGTCTGGAAGCGCACCCAGGTGACCGCCGTCTGCGTCACCCATGACGTCGACGAGGCGATCCTTCTGGCGGACCGGGTTGTGATGATGTCGAACGGCCCCAATGCCCGGATCGGCAACATCATGGCGGTCGACCTGCCACGCCCGCGTTCGCGCAAGGCGCTGCTCAATCACCCGGATTACTACGCCTACCGGGAGGAGCTGCTCGAATTCCTGGAAGCCTATGAGGGCGGTGCGAACCCGTCCCAGACCCAGTTGAAATCCATTTCCCAGAAACGCGCTCAAAGGCTTTCCCGCCAGAAGGCCACCTTTGAAGCGGCAGAGTAGGAAGGACTATCGCCATGACCCCAGACCAGATCCAGCTTGTTCAGTCTTCGTTTTCAAGGTCGCCCCAATCGCCGATGAGGCTGCGGCCATCTTCTATACCCGCCTGTTCGAAATCGCGCCCGAAGTGAAGCCGATGTTCAAGTCAGACATCAATCAACAGGGCCGAAAACTGATGACCACGCTCGGGGTGGTGGTGAAGGGTCTGAGCAATCTGGAGGCCATTGTTCCGGCGGCGCAGTCGCTGGCGATCAAGCATGTCGACTACGGCGTCGGGCCTGATCATTACCCGCCGGTCGGGGCAGCTCTGCTCTGGACCCTTGAAACGGGCCTCGGACCGGATTTCACCGAAGACACGAAGGCTGCCTGGGTGGAGGCCTACACGGCGCTCTCCGGCGTCATGATCGCGGCGGCCTATGACGCGGACAGCAGCGGAGCAATCTCATGATTGACAGACAAAAGCTCGTCGTCATCGGCAATGGCATGGCGCCGGGACGGATGCTTGAGCACCTGTTCGAAGCGGCGCCGGATGCCTTTGAGGTGACCATTTTCAACGCCGAACCCCGCGTCAATTATGACCGCATCATGCTGTCGCCGGTGCTGTCGGGCGAAAAGAGCTTTGAAGACATCATCATCCATGGCGATGGCTGGTACATCGAACACGGTGTGATGCTCTACAAGGGCCACAAGGTGGTCGAGATCGACCGTCAGGCAAAAACGGTCAGGTCGGAGCATGGCGAAGTGGCCAGCTACGACAAGCTGGTCATCGCCACCGGCTCGGCGCCGTTCATCATTCCGGTTCCCGGCCACAATCTGCCCGGCGTACTGACCTACCGCGATCTCGACGATGTCGATGCGATGCTGCTCGCGGCGCAATCGCGCGGCAAGGCCGTCGTCATCGGCGGCGGGCTGCTGGGTCTCGAGGCCGCCGCTGGCCTCAAGGAACGGGGCATGGATGTCACGGTGATCCATCTGATGCCGTCGCTGATGGAGCGTCAGCTCGATCCCGCCGCCGGCTACCTGCTCAAGCGCGAGCTTGAAAGCCGCGGCATCAAGGTCATCACCAAGGCCAGCACCAAGAGGATCCTTGGCGAGGCCCGTGTTGAAGGCATCGAGCTTGAGGACGGTACGATCATTCCGGCGACGCTGGTGGTGATGGCCGTCGGTATCCGGCCGAGCGCCGCGCTCGCCAAGGAGGCGGGGCTTTCCGTCAATCGCGGCATCGTCGTCACCGACAGCATGCAGACCAGCGATCCCGACATTTTCGCTGTCGGCGAATGCGTCGAGATCAATGGCAATGTCTACGGTCTGGTGGCGCCGCTCTATCAGATGGCGGAGGTCGCTGCCTCCCATCTCAGGGGCGATACCGGTAAGCGCTTCGTCGAAACCTCGACGGCGACCAAGCTCAAGGTCACCGGCATCAATCTCTATTCCGCCGGCGATTTTGCCGAGGCCGAGGATCGCCAGGAGATCGTGCTGCGCGATGCCACGGCCGGCGTCTACAAGCGGCTCGTTCTCAAGGACAACAGGATCCTCGGCGTGGTGCTCTATGGCGAAACCGCCGATGGCGCCTGGTTCTTCGATCATCTGAAAAAGCAGACCGACATCTCGGAGATGCGCGAGACCCTGATTTTTGGCCAGGCCTATCAGGGAGGGTCCCGCCTGGACCCTTTGGCGGCCGTTGCAGCCTTGCCGGATGATGCGGAAATCTGCGGCTGCAACGGCGTATGCAAGGGAAAGATTACCCAGGCCATCACCTCCAAGGGATTGAAGGGGCTCGACGATGTCCGCGCCCACACCAAGGCGTCGGCCTCCTGCGGAACCTGCACCGGCCTGGTCGAGCAATTGCTGGTCCTGACGCTTGGCGACGCCTACAACCCGGCGGCCGTGACGCCGATGTGCGGCTGCACCGGGCTGGGCCATGACGACGTGCGCCGCCTGATCAAGGCAAAGGAGCTCAAGACCATCCCGGCAGTCATGCAGGAACTGGAATGGAAGACCTCCTGCGGCTGCGCCAAATGCCGTCCGGCGCTCAACTATTATCTGGTCTGCGACTGGCCGGATGAATATGCCGACGACTACCAGTCGCGCTTCATCAACGAGCGCGTCCACGCCAACATCCAGAAGGACGGCACCTATTCGGTGGTGCCGCGGATGTGGGGCGGCATGACCTCGTCAAAAGAGTTGCGCGCCATCGCCGATGTCGTCGACAAGTTCAACATTCCGGCGGTCAAATGCACCGGCGGCCAGCGCATCGACATGCTCGGCATCAGGAAGGAGGATCTGCCCGCGGTCTGGGCCGATCTCGGCAAGGCGGGCTTCGTCTCCGGCCAGGCCTACGCCAAGGGCTTGCGGACAGTCAAAACCTGCGTTGGCACCGACTGGTGCCGCTTCGGCACGCAGGATTCGACCGGTCTCGGCATCAAGCTTGAGAAATTCATGTGGGGCTCATGGACGCCGGCGAAGCTGAAAATGGCGGTCTCCGGCTGTCCGCGCAATTGCGCGGAAGCCACCTGCAAGGACATCGGCGTGGTCTGTGTCGACAGTGGCTATGACATCCATTTCGCCGGCGCCGCTGGTCTCGACATCAAGGGCACCGAGGTGCTCGGTCATGTGAAGACCGAGGACGAGGTGATGGAACATGTCGTGGCGCTGGCGCAGATGTACCGCGAGCAGGGCCGCTATCTCGAGCGCATCTACAAATGGGCCAATCGCATCGGCCTCGACGAGATCCGTCGCCAGATCATGGACGAGCCGGACAAGCGCAAGGCCTATTACGACCGCTTCATCTTCAGCCAGAAATTTGCCCAGGTCGATCCCTGGTCAGAGCGCGTGTCGGGCAAGGACAAGCATGAGTTCAACCCGATGGCGACGCTCACCATGGAGGCGGCGGAATGAACGCGATGACGCAAACATGGGTCAAGGTCGGCAGGATCGGCGATATTCCGCGGCGCGGCGCGCGCTGCGTCAAGAACGGCGACATGAGCATCGCCATCTTCCGCACCGCCGACGACCGGGTGTTCGCGCTTGAAGACAAATGCCCGCACAGGAACGGACCCCTAAGCCAGGGCATCGTGCATGACGGCTGCGTCACCTGTCCCTTGCACAATTGGGTGATCAGTCTCGAAACCGGAGCGGCCCAGGGAGCGGACGAGGGACAGACGCTGTCGATCCCGGTCAGGCTCGAAGGCGACGAAATCATGCTTGGCATTGGCGGCCTGGCATGAGTGACAGTCCGGCCCCGACTGTCAAGACAACATGTCCCTATTGCGGGGTGGGCTGTGGCGTTCTGGCGACCCTGGAGGAGGGCGGCGCCGTGACCATCAAGGGCGACCCGGACCACCCCGCAAACTATGGCCGCCTGTGCTCCAAGGGGTCGGCGCTCGGCGAGACAACCGATCTCGACGGCCGTCTGCTGTATCCGGAAATTGTGGGCGCGCGCGCCACCTGGGATGACGCGCTGGATCTGGTGGCGTCAAAATTCGCTGAGGCGATCGCCGAACACGGACCCGACAGCGTCGCCTTCTATGTCTCGGGCCAGCTGCTGACCGAGGATTATTACGTCGCCAACAAGCTGATGAAAGGCTTCATCGGCTCGGCCAACATCGACACCAATTCGCGGCTCTGCATGGCGTCGTCGGTGGCCGGCCACCGCCGCGCTTTTGGCTCGGACACTGTGCCCGGAAACTATCAGGATCTGGAACTCGCCGATCTCATCGTGTTCACCGGCTCCAATCTCGCCTGGTGCCACCCGGTTCTCTACCAGCGCATTGCTGCGGCAAAGGCCGCGCGTCCGGAGATGCGGATCGTCCTGATCGACCCGCGCCGCACCATGACCGCCGACATTGCCGATCTGCATTTAGCGATTGCGCCCGATGGCGATGTCAGCCTGTTTCTCGGGCTGCTGGCCCATCTGGCGAACAACGGCTTTGTCGACGCGGCCTATGTCGGCGCATTCACCAGCGGGATCGATCAGGCAGTGGAAATCGCCCGCGCGCCGAGCCTGGCAGAGTTGATGGCGCAGACCGGGTTGGCCGTGGCTGAGCTAGAGGCGTTTTTCGCCCTGTGGGCGGCAAGCGAAAAAGTGGTGACGGTCTACAGCCAGGGCGTCAATCAGTCGTCGAGCGGCACCGACAAGGTCAACGCCATCATCAATTGCCATCTGGCCACCGGCCGCATCGGCAGGCCCGGCATGGGGCCGTTTTCGGTGACCGGCCAGCCCAACGCGATGGGCGGCCGCGAAGTCGGCGGCCTCGCCAACATGCTGGCGGCCCACATGGAAATTGAAAACCCGGAGCACCGTGATCGGGTGCAGCGGTTCTGGAACTCGCCGGTCATCGCAAACCGGCCCGGTCTCAAGGCGGTCGACATGTTCGAGGCGGTGGGCCAAGGCCGGATCAAGGCGCTCTGGATCATGGCCACCAATCCGGTCGATTCGATGCCCGACGCCGGCGCGGTCGAGGCGGCGCTCAAGGCCTGCCCCTTCGTCGTGGTGTCCGACATCATGGCCGAGACCGACACGATAAGGCATGCGCATGTGAAATTGCCGTCGCTCGGATGGGGCGAAAAGGATGGCACGGTGACCAATTCCGAGCGCCGCATCTCCCGGCAGCGGGCATTCCTGCCGCCGCCGGGCGAGGCACGGGCGGATTGGTGGCAGATGTCGGAAATCGGCCGCCGCATGGGCCACGCCGAGGCCTTTGAATACGAGGGTCCGGCATCGATCCTGCGCGAATATGCCGCCCAGACCGGCTTTGAAAACAACGGCGCCCGCGATCTCGATATCGGTGCCTTCGCCGATATCGATGATGCTGCCTATGATGATCTGGCCCCGTTCCAATGGCCAAAGCCCGTCAATGATATCTCGCTGTCGCCCGGCATCCGCTTCTTCGCCAATGGCGGCTTTTTCACCGGGGACGGGTTGGCGCGGTTTGTGCCGGTGGCGCCGCCCGCCCGCGTCACGGTGGACGAGCGCCGGCGCTTCACGCTCAACACCGGCCGCATCCGCGATCACTGGCACACGATGACCCGGACCGCCAAGAGCGCCCGCCTGTCCGCCCATATCGCCGAACCCTTCGCCGAAATCCACCCTGACGATGCTTCCGCCCTGGGCATTGGACCCGCGGATCTGGTGCGGGTGAGCAGCGAGGGATGCGGGATTGTCGTGCGCGCGCTGCTGACCGCGCGCCAGCAGCCGGGCAGCATCTTCGTACCGATGCACTGGACCGATCAATGGGCGTCGAGCGCCCGGGTCGACCGGCTGGTCGCTCCGGCCGTCGATCCGGTCTCCGGCCAGCCAGCGCTGAAGACGAGCCGTGTGGGGCTGACAAGATTTGAAGCCAGTCAGTACGGCTTTATCGTCAGCCGCGACAGGCCCGCGCTCGATTCCGAGGCCTATTGGGCGATGGCCAGAACCGATGGCGGCTGGCGCGCCGAATTTGCGCTGTCGGAGCCGTTTGAGGATGTCCCGGCTTTCATCTGCGCGATGCTGGCGATTGACGCGGCGACGCCGCTTCTGTCATTCGCCGATCCCACCAGCGGGGTTGTCCGCTACGCCGCCTTCGACGGCCGCCAACTGCTGGGCGCCATCTATCTTGCCAATGCGCCTGTGAGCGTGTCGCGCAGCTGGGCCGCGGATCAATTGCAGCAGGATTTCGCCAGCCTGCCGGCGCGCTGGCGCATCGTCGCCGGCCGGCCGGCCAATGACATGCCCGACAAGGGCGCCATTGTCTGCGCCTGCATGAACGTCGGCGTCAACGACATCATCGACGCCGTCCGCGCAGGTTGCCGCAGCGTCGGCGCGGTCGGCCAGGCCACCAGCGCCGGCACCAATTGCGGTTCCTGCAAATCGGAAATCAAGGTGATACTCGATGACCATCAGATCCTTGCCGCTGAATGAATCGCAGGGCGCGGGCGCGCCGCGCATGGGACCGCTGGCGACATTGCCGGTGTTCTACAGGCTTGAGGGCCGGAAGGTTCTGGTCGCCGGTGGCTCGGAGGCGGCGGCCTGGAAAGCCGAATTGCTGGCCGCGGCCGGCGCTGAAGTCCATGTCCATGCCGAAACGCTGGATCCGGTGTTTTTGAGCCTGATCGAAGCGCCCGCCGTTTCAGGGACTTATCTGTGGCGGCAACGGCCCTGGTCAGAAGAGAGCTTTACCGGCATGCAGATGGCGATCTGCGACGCGGAGACGGAGCTCGAAGCAAGAGCCTTTTATAACACCGCCCGCGCCGCCGGCGTCGCCGTCAATGTGATCGACAAGCCGAATTTTTGCGAGTTTCAGTTCGGTTCGATCGTCAACCGCTCGCCCGCCATCATCGCCATTTCCACCGACGGCGCTGCCCCCATTCTCGGCCAGGCCATCCGCCGCCGCATCGAGACCCTGATCCCGCCGTCGCTGGCCGCCTGGGCGCGTCTGGCGCAAACCATTCGCGCCAAGGTCCATCATCGGCTGTCCCCCGGACCGGCGCGCCGGGCGTTCTGGGAAGCCTTTGTCGACAAGGCCTTTGGCGGTGCACCAGAAGGCAACGCCGCGGAGGCGCTGATCAGTCATGCCGGCAGGGTCGCTGGCACACCGGCAAAGGGCAGGGTGACGCTGGTCGGCGCCGGTCCCGGAGACGCCGAACTTCTGACGCTGAAGGCGGTGCGGGCGCTGCAGGCGGCCGATGTCATCCTGTTTGATGACCTGGTGTCCAACGACGTGCTGGAACTGGCGCGCCGCGAAGCCAGGCGCATGCTGGTCGGCAAGCGCGGCGGCCGCGACAGCTGCGCCCAGGACGAAATCAACGCCACCATGGTCGCCCTTGCCAGGGCAGGCAAGAACGTGGTGCGCCTCAAGGGCGGAGATCCGATGATTTTTGGCCGCGCCGGCGAGGAAATCGCCAGGCTCGAGGATGAGGGGATTGCGGTCTCGGTCGTCCCCGGCATCACTTCGGCGCTCGCTATGGCGGCTGAACTTGGGGTATCGCTCACCCATCGCGATCATGCCCAATCGGTGCGCTTCGTCACCGGCCACAGCCGCCACGGCGAATTGCCCGCTGATCTGGATTGGGCCGGACTGGCGGACCCGAAGACCACCACCATCTTCTACATGGGCGGACGCACCGCTACCCGCATCGCCGCCCGACTGACCGGGCAGGGCATGGACAGGGCGACGCCGGTGGTGATCGCCAGATCGGTGGCGCGGCAGGGTTTTGGCCGCTGGACCGGCAGCCTCGGCGATCTGGCCACCGGCATCGACATCATCGGCTGGGATGAACCCGTGCTGATCGGCGTCGGCTCGGTATTCGCGGCGCTGGCGCAAAACCAGTCCCAGTCCGCGCCGGCCGAACAGATTGCCCCCGGTTCGTGGAACGGTCGCCGCCGTTCTTACTGACAGATCTTGGCGGCCCCAGGGTAGCCCAGCAACGACAAACGCCGCATTCTCAGGTTCGGAAAACGCAGCGTTTTCAAAGAATTAGTGGTGCCCCCGGCAGGATTCGAACCCGCGACCCCCTGATTACAAATCAGGTGCTCTACCAACTGAGCTACAAGGGCAGCGGGGATGCGCATAGCACATTCCTCGCGGCTGTAAAACAAATTCCACCTGGCCGCGGTGCGCAAGAAACATGCCGTGGCCTGGCGGCATCGCACGCACGGTTGCTCCCGGCAGGTTTGATCCACGCACACGTGATTAAAGTGTGCGTGGTTTCAGGCGGAGCCGCTCCTGGCGAGGAACTGGTGGGCTGCGTAAAGCGCGATCGCCGTGGCATTGGAGACGTTGAGCGACTTGATGGCGCCGGGCATGTCGAGCCGGACGAGCGTGTCGACGGTCTCGCGGGTCTTCTGCCGCAGGCCCTTGCCCTCGGCGCCAAGCACCAGCGCGATCCGGCCGCCGGAAAGACCCGTCTCGATCGGGACGGGGCCTTCCGAATCAAGCCCGATGGTGACAAAGCCCTGCGCCTTGATTTCCTCGATCGCGGCTGAAAGGTTGCGAACCTCGATATGGTCGATGAGTTCGAGCGCGCCGGAAGCGGCCTTGGCCAATACGCCTGATTCCTGCGGGCTGTGGCGTTGCGTGGTCACCAGCGCGCCGGCGCCGAAGGCCACCGCCGAGCGCATGATGGCGCCGACATTGTGCGGATCGGTGACCTGGTCGAGAATCACCAGGAGCCGTGTGTCGCCAAGATCAGCCAGCGGCCGCGGCTTCAGAGGCGCGGCTTCGAGCAGCGCGCCCTGGTGCACGGCGTCATCGCCGAGCAGACGGTCGATTTCCTGCGGGCTGACCATTTCCATGGGAAACGGAAATGTGGCGTCCTCGGCGATCCCCAGCCGCATCAGCGCGTTGCGGGTGGCCTTCAGGCTTGTGATCCGGCGCGCCGGATTGTCGAGCGCGGCGCGCACCGTATGCAGCCCGTAGAGATAGACCGTGTCGGGCGCCACCCGGTCGGCATAGAGCGCGCCCTTGCGCGCCGGCAGGTCGCGCTTGTCACGAGGCTGCACGGGCGGCAACCCCTGCTGATCGCGCTTGGCGTCGCGATGGGTGCGGCGCAGCTTGGCGTAATGGGTGTCGCGGTTTGAACCGGTCGCGCCGGCATCGTCATCTTTGCTCATGCCGCGCTTTATACTCTCATTGCTCCGGGGCGCAACACGGCTCGGCGTGGCGCGGGCGAGCGGCGCTCCGGCAGGCTTGGCGCGCGGAGCAAGCCGGGCCTGCGGAGCCTTCTCGGCAAGCTCGCCGGAACTGGTTGTTTTTGTGGCCAAGCTTGTTGACACGGGAACCATGCGCCGTCATAACGCCGACCGCGGAGCCGGTGATTTAACCGATCACCGGCCCGCGAAGCCCGATCGTTTCGGGTTGTCCATCTTGGATGCATGACCCTGGCGGCTGGTCTGGAGGGATGCCCGAGTGGTTAAAGGGGACGGACTGTAAATCCGTTGGCTTCGCCTACGTTGGTTCAAATCCAACTCCCTCCACCACCGCCGGCGGGTCATGAATGCGGGTATAGCTCAATGGTAGAGCAGCAGCCTTCCAAGCTGAATACGAGGGTTCGATTCCCTCTACCCGCTCCATATACGCCCGCTCCGGCGGGTATTTTTTTGCCCGCTATCCCATTGTAATCGTTAAACAATAGCAAATTCAACGCCTTGGCGGTGATTGCGCCATATTGCCCTCGTCAGAAAATTGTGTAAAAAAATGCGCAATAGGCAATTGGAGGGCAGGGCATGAAGGGCGAGGATCGGCATTTGTTGAAACGTGGCAATCGCTTCCACTATGTGCGGGGCGTGCCCACGGGCCTGCACCATCTGGACAGCCGAGCGCCCATGGTCCGATTGTCGTTGAAGACAAAATCCGTCCATACCGCCCGCCTGTTGCGCGATGTGCGCGAGCAGGCCGATGACGATTTATGGGACGCTTTGCGCGCGGGGATCGACGCGGCAACCGCGCGGGATCGATACGATGCGGCGATCCGCCTCAATTCCGCGCTTGGCTTCCGGCGCATGACGGCCGACGAAATGCGGGCCGATTTCAATGATCCAAAATATTTTGGACCCGGCGGCTCTATCGTCACCATGCCTGAGATCATGCGCCGACCGCTGGAGGCCACCCGCGCGGGGGTAAATGTTGCTGAGAGCGCGGCGGTGCAGGACGCGCTTGCGGCGGACGTTCCGCGCCCGGCGATCAAGGTCAGCGAGGCGATTGAAAACCAGATCGCCGACCTCATGGCAAATGACTGGAGGAGCAAATCGGAGGGGCAGCAAACGCGGAGCGCGAACCCTAAGCGGCTCGCCGCCGAGGTCTTCATTCGGGTTGTCGGCGATTTGGCCCTTGATGACATTGACCGCGACGACGCGCTCAAGTTCTTTGACCATTTCAAGCGCCGCATGGGGCGCGGCGAGGTAGGTCATTCAATCGCGAACCGCTGCCTCGACAATTTGCGCGGACTGTTGCGCTGGCACTTCAAGAGGGCCGGGGATTTTGACAGGCGCAATCCGTTTGACCGGCTATCGTTCAAGGGGCCGCGACATGAAAAGCGCCGCATTGGTTTCACGCCGGAGTTCGTCCGTGCCAACATGTTGCACGGCGGCAAGCTGGCGAACTTGAATGCTGAGGCGAGGCGGGCCTTGCTGATCATCATGGGAACCGGTTGCCGTCCAAGTGAGGTGTTGAACCTTACCGCCGCGAACATCAAGTTGGATGTGACCGTGCCGCATGTCCAGATCAGGGACCGGGCGGACCGAGAACTGAAAACTGCACAGTCGGAGCGAGACGTTCCGCTGACAGGCTTGGCGCTTGCCGCGATGCGCGCCCATGTTGCCGCTGGCAACGCTGAGGGCTTCCCGCGTTATCTGGATAAGGAAAGCGGCTTCTCTGCCACCGTGAACAAGTACCTCGCAGAGAACGGTTTGCGGGAGACGCCGGAGCATACCCTTTACTCGATGCGCCATATGTTTGAGGATTTGCTGAAGGACGCCGACATCGGTGATGAAATGCGCCGGGAGTTGATGGGCCACAAGATCGACCGGAGCTTGTACGGGCGCGGGTTCGCGCTGGAGGCCAAAGCGGCGGCGCTGGAGAAGGCGTTTGAAAAGCTGACGTTCGACCCGGCGGTGATTTGAAAACCAAAACCCCGGCGCTACGAGGAAACAGCGCCGGGGCGGGACTTGGAGATGGGCAATGCAGAACCCGAATCGGGTGTAGGTCAAATCGTTATTGATTGCAACTATTATCTGTTTTAAAACAATGGGTTAAGCGGTTTCACCTGATTTTCACCCCATTTTAGTGACTTCCCCGCTGGACAGTCGTGCCACGCCAATGCTAACAAATGGATATTGCAGAAATTTGCGCCCGGATTTTACCGGGCGTTTTGCGTTTCAGTCCCCCCAACATCACGAAACCTACCGCCCGGCGATCCCCGCCGTTGGCGTGCTTTGCCATGGAGAGACCAATGGACCAACTGGACAAAATGACCCCGCGCCTGATCTCGATCACGGAAGCCCTCGATCAAATGGGCATCACGATCTACACCTACAGGCTCGATCCCATGCGGTACCCGCCCGCCGCCGAGGGCACCGCTGACGGTCGCAGCCGCCGGATGATGATGAACTTGGATGTGACCACCTACGTCTTGAGCCGTGGAAAATACCGTTCGCTGTATGATTTCTCAATGGCTAGGCGCGCCGCCGCCAAGCAGGGCGTCGAATTGATCATCGGAGCGCCGGATGACATCCCGGCACCGGCCCGCGTTCTCGAAGTTGCCTGACCCGGCGCGATCCTCGCGCGCCGCCCGGCGGCGGCAAGGTGGAGAGACCTTAGCCGCCGCCACCCAATCCAGCCCGGCCAATGCGCCGGGTTTTTTATTGCCCGCTTGATGGACTGATTTGGGTAAAAAATTACCGTTATCGGTAATGAATACAGTATCACAAGATTTATCTTGCAGTAATAAAGTTGCCGGATGCAGAAAGTTGTTAAGTAACATTCCTTGTGATGCAAGGGTTTGCTGCATTTTGGCCTGTAAAAACGCCGGGTAATATTTTATTTATGGAAAAATGGTGTTTACATTGCTTCCTATCCAACGACATTCACCAGTAGTGAGTGGGAACCGATCATCCCGCCAAGGCGGCGCAAGTTGCGCAGCCCCTACAGGGCGACAGATCGGAAGGCGCGTTGACGATGGCGATAATCAGTTTGGCTGATCGACCTAGATGCTTTGCAGCCGGGTAGTCCCGGCAATGCGCGCCTTATTCGGTAGCGGGACGCAAAACCCGCCTGACGAGGCCCACGGCGATGGGCCGAAACCGAACTGGAGACTGACATGATCAAGGACATTGAGCCGCGACTGATCCCGCTGGGCGATGCACTGAAAATTCTGGACGTGCAGAAGAACACATACCTGAGCGCGCCGGGGAACTTCCCGCCGACTTGCCGCAACGGGCCGACCGGGAACATCAAGATGCTGAACCTTGATGTTCTTGCCTTCGCGCTATCGCTTGGACAGTGCAAGACGCACCGGGAGTATATGAAATGGGAACTGGCCGAAGCTGAGGCGGGCCGATGAGCTTGACAATCCCTTGGTACGATCTGGACGCAGCCCTTGCCGAGCCCGCCGATCTGGACATTGAGGCCGTCAAGGCTTTTGCCAGTGCGCTGACGGCGGACATCGCCGCCGAACTTCTCGGCGCGCCAAACCGGAAAATGAGCAACCGCCGCGAGTTGCGGTTCGGCCGACACGGGTCAATGACCATTGACATCCGCCCCGGTCGCGCCGGTCGCTGGTTTGACCACGAACAGGGCGTCGGCGGTGATTTGATCGGCCTTGTGCAACGCGAGCTTGGCGGAGATTTCCGCACCGCGCTGAATTGGTTGGCTGGCCGTGTTGGCATCGGCAACATGACGCCCGATGACATGTCGGCATTGATCGCAGACAGGGCGGCACTCAGCGCCGCTCAGGCGGTGCAGGAGGAGCGGGAGCGGGCAGAGCGCATACAGATGGCCGCTGAGGTCTGGCGCGCTTCAGTGCCGCCCGCTGGCACGCCTGTTGAAGCGTATTTGCGGAACCGGCGTTGCTGGCACCCATGGCTGGCGACCGGAGATGCAATCCGCTGGAACCCGAACACGCCGATGTCCGGCGGGCGGTTCCCCTGCATGATTGCCGCCATGTCCAGCGCGGCGACCGGCGAGTGGGCGGGCATCCACCGAACCCATGTCACGCCGGACGGGCTGAAGGGTTTGGCTGGCAAAAAAATGCTCGGCAGCGCCATGGGGTCAATCATTCGATTGCGGTGGCATCCGCTAGGCCAGATCGGGGCCATAGGCGAGGGCATCGAAAACACCCTAAGTGCCGTGGCGCTGCATGAGCGCGAATACCCTATCGTTTGCGCCGCGATGAGCGCGGGCAACCTGAAAACGCTGGAGCCGTTCGCACCCGTCAACCTTTGGAGCATCTACGCCGACCGTGACGCGGTTGGTACAGACGCAGCCATCCATTTCGCCGCGCGGTGCGAAGTAATCCGAGTTAACCGTGAAGTGTTTTTGCCGGGAGCGGGTTACGCGGACTTCAATGACCACGCAATGAACAAAAAAATCCCCGGCGCTTAAGAAGCAAACCGGGGAACTAATCCAATGCAAGGAAATAGATAGATGTCTGAAACGGAAAGGTCAAGCGGAAATATATTGCAGTTTGAAGTGGCGCTTGGTCGGATACAGGCTCAAGTTGGCGGCGTTGTTGGCGCGAGTGACATTCCGACCGTCCCAAATCGAACCGTTGCTGACCGCGCCGCCGTTCCCATCCCGGTTGGCGATCTCAGCGACACGTTTCCGGTCAATGAATTGCCGCCGATGTTCCGCGACAGCATTATTGAGCTTCATCACGCAATTCAGGCCCCGGTCGGGTTGATCGGCATGGTGGAGGTAACGGTTGCGGCATTTGTAGCTCAGCAACATATCAATGTCAGGCCGTATGACAGCCGCACCGGTTCCGATGTCGTCTCGATTTACAGCCTGACACTTGGGGAAACCGGAGAAGGCAAGACCAAGGCATTCAGCATTTTGACCCGATCAATCAAGGAGTGGGCCGGTGAAAACACCGACCAGCGTGAACGGGATCAAGTCCGGTGGACGGCACATGATGCTGCGATCTCGCGGGAAATCTCGTGCCTGCCTTTGACCATGGGCAGTGCGGAGCGGGCGGAAAAGGAACGGGAGTTGCGCGCCTCACTTGGCTTGCGGCCATGGTTAGCGGGCGGCGACCTTTCTGAAGCATCCGCCGAAGGAATGATCGACGCCCTCCGGCAGGATCGCCCGTCGATCTTGTTGATCAATGATGAGGCGGCGGGGTTTTTTGGCGGGTACGGTATGCAGGCCGAAAACCGGGAGCGGTACAAGTCGATCCTGAATAGCCTTTGGTCAGCCGATGGCGTGTCCGGGCGGACCCGGAAGCACGGGGCAATCAAACTGTCAGGCGCGCGTCTTAGCGTCATGCTTGCTGGTCAGCCGGACAAGGTGGTGCCGAACCTGCGAGATCGCGGCGACATGGCACATGGCTTCCTTGCCCGCTTCCTTTTGGCCAATCCCCGGTCGATGCAAGGTTTTCGTGAAATCCACATTGAAAGGCCAGACACGCCGACATCGGACGTGGTGGCGGCGCGATTGCTCGAAATCTACAAGCATGATCCGCAAACGAAGCCCGACAACGGCTTCATGATCGAGCCCTTCATTGTTGAATGGAGCGAAGCGGCGCGACTGGAAGCGGTGGAGCATCGCCGATGGCTTGAGGAACAGATCAAGCCGGGGGCGCTGCTGGAGCCTTACAAGCCTCTCATCGCCCGCGTGGTGCAGATTGCAGCGCGCCTTGCCGCCGTGTTCTCTTTGATGGAAACAGGTGAGCCGAACCGGATGGTTTTTCAGGGCCGAAGCGAGGCGGGGTTGCCGGGCATGACATGCGCACCGATCAGCGTTGAGAATTGGCGCGCCGGTCTTGCCGTAGTCTGGTACTCGTTCAATCAATGGCGGGCGGTGCTAGACGGATCGGTTGCCACCTCGTTGACAAAGGATGCGGCGAAGGTGGTGAACCATATGCAAGTCGTTAAGGACCGGGCGAAAGATCAAGGCCCGTCACAGAAGGCGGTTGCCGAGGGTATTTTCACTTTGGCGGCGATGCAACGTGCCGGGTTCACAAAAGGGCTCGCTGGAGCCAGCGGAGACGGCGCACTAGGCTATCTCCGTGATGAGGTTATGCCCTATCTGGTCGAGCGAGGGCAGGTCCACGAACGCACCCTAAGGCAGAAGCAATGCTGGGTTTTGAACCATGAATAGCAGTCGCGAATTAGTCGCGAATTGGTCGCGAAAGTCGCGAAACCAAAAAGCCAATTCGCGACTTTCGCGACTGTTTCGCGACTGTTTCGCGACTGTTTGGAGCGGCCTAACCCCTTGTAAACGCTGGCGTCACCACACTTTCGCGACTTTCGCGACTGTTTGCGACGTTCACGGCTAGCGGCTAACCGGGGTTTTTGTAAATCTTCTTATATTTCAATGGTATAGCGGTGTTATTGGTAAATATTTTTACCAAATGGGCCAACTTGACCGCGAAAACAAGCGCGCACCGGAAAGCAGTCGCGAAAGTCGCGAAATCGGAAAACCAACCCTGACCAACCCCGCCGGACAGCCGCCGGGTGGTCGATCAATGACAATCCAAACCCCGCCGCGCGAGGCCCGTTGCAATGCAGCGCGGCGGCAAGGCGGCGATGCGCCTTTCGATCCTTCAGTGCATCGCCGCCGACCAGTCCAAACAAGAGGAAACGCAAATGCAGGAAATGCAAACCGCCGCGCCCGAAACATGGGGAGAGGTCATGCTGGAATGGCGACCCGATGGGCAGGAGCTTCACCGAGGCTTTGACGCATGGACGCAGAACCGGGCCATCGCACTGGCGAACGCCGCCCGCCGCGACCAGTTGTTCCATGACTGGAGCATCCCGGTTTTCGAGGCCATCGCCGCCGAACTGGACGGGGAGGACAATGTTGAGTTGTTCATCGCGATTGCCGCCGACCGCCTGCCATGGGCGGTGCGCCATGACGCCATGCCGGACCCGCTGAGCCGGTGGATGTTGACGGCGTTCAAGGTCCGCGAGTGGCTCAACCGCCCGGCGGCTGGAACCTATCAATAAACCAAAATTCCGCCCGGCATCGCGCAAACCGGGGCAAGCGGATCAACGGCGCACTTGAGACGAGGAAAACGAAATGCAGATAGATGAACTTGGACTGGCGAAGGCCACGCTGAAAAATGCGGGGAGCAAGTACGTGCAGAACCTCCGGCCCGGCGAGGCCGCGATGTTGGTCGAGAGTGATCATGGGCACGACATCTTGGCGACCTTCATCGCCGGGGCGGTCAACACGCTAACGCCGACCGACGATAACTGGCATTTGCCCCGCGCCACCGGACACCGCGCGGTCAAACTGATCGGCTACGGAGAGGCGGGCGAAACCCTGACGGGGTTCGTGATGCAGTCGGCCGAGCGCGCCGGGGTGGCGGAATACTTCAGCGCCGTCGAAGTGATCGGCATTGGCTGGCCTGATAATACCGCCGCCGCCCGTGACCTGATCGTGGACCTGATCGAACCCGGTGATTTTGTCGCCATCGCCGCCGCCCATATCATTGTCGATGAGCCCGCCGACGCGGCCCGCTGGATCGCTGGAACCGCCAAGCTGAAGGGCGCAATCATCGTGGCGCAAACCAGCGCTGAGAGCATCGTGAACCGCCCTGACAATCTCAGGGTCTTCAGGATGGAGCGGGACAAGTCAATCTGGGCTTTTGACCGGCAACTGACCATCCCGCGCAGGGTGCGCAAGGCCGGGGGGACAAGGCATTGATCCGTGACCGCTCCGACCTGATCGCCGCGCTTTTCGGCGCAATGCTCGCCATCGCAACGCTTGCCTCCGTCGCGGCCTGACAGCACCCCACAACGCGCGTCAACGCATTCCCGGCACAACTGCCCCGCCGGGCGCTGACGCGCGTCCTACGCCAACCTCAAGAAAAAGAGACACACCATGAAAAAGATCAAAATCATCGCCGCCGCCTCGTTCGAAATGGACGCCAAAAACACCATCGTTCTCGACGCCGGGCAGACCGTCCGATTTCCTGACGGGCTCGCCGACTTCCTGATTTCGAAGGGCGCTGCATCCACCTGCCTCAGCGATCCGGTCAAGAGCCATTCGGTGGAGCTTGGCGACATCGACCCGGCAATCTTCTCCGAAGATGGCGACATGATCCGGGGCTATCTGACAGCCAATGCCCGCGTCCGCTGGCATACGCCGGGAAAGCCTGCCAATGCAGCCAACTATGAAGGCCGTGACCAGTGGGCCTCAGGGCTTCTCTACTGGTTTGACCGGTCAGTGTTCACGCCGCTCGAAAAGGCTGGCGTCGCACACCGCGTCCACTTCAGCGCAAAGCGTGTTGACGCGAAGATCGAACCGCGAGGAGAGGCCATCGACCTCGGCTGGCTCCCGTCGCCAGCGGACAGGCTCCGCGCCGCATAATCACGACATCAACCACAAAGGAAAAAACGAATGCTCATCAAGACACTTGCGCCGCTCGAAATCACCATCGGCGCGGCATCGATTGAAATCGCCGCCTATGCCGTCATCGACGTTCCGCCCTCCATTGCCTTCTCACTGAGGCAAGCAGGGCACGCCACGGACGAACTTGAAACCGCGCCGTTGCCGTCCGCATTGCCCGTCGCGCCGGTCACCATCACCGATCTCGACGCCGATGAGGCCAGCGAACGCGGCGGCTTCGTGAGGATCGCGGTCAATCGGTTTGTGCTGGCATCGACGCACGCCATCGGCACACCGGCTGATCTCGCAAACTTGCGCGCGGTCTACCGCATCAATGAGCTTTGCGCATGGGTTCCGGCGACCGTGGCCGAAGCCATCGTCACGGCGGGCGCGGGGCAGCGGGTTCCTTGGTTTGTGCAGACCAGCGCCGACGCGGGCATCACGTTTGACCCCACCGCCGCGCCGCTGGAGCCGTGGGCTGAGGCCGCGCCAACCGACCGCCTTCGCCAGCGCCTTGGCAACTCGCCTGACGCGACGTTGCATCCGTGGACGGCGGCATGAGCAGCATCTTCGACCGTGCTGAGTTGAAGGCCAGTCGGGCGCTTGACCGCGTGCATGGTGAGACGGTGACGATCCTTGCCATGAAGTCGGGGATCAACGTCAAAGCCGCGCCGGACACCGCCCGCCCGGACAGCACCGTGCTCGTGGTTTTCGTGGAGGAGGTTGACGGGGAACACCGCCGGGACGCCCGCCACGGTGATCGCAAGCTCGATGATGTCGGCGGATCGCATTGGCTGACCGTTGACCTTCGCAGCCTCGCAACACCGTTGCTTGTCGGAGATCATGTCTTCCGCCACAAAACAAATCACAAGTACCGGGCCAAGGCTATATCACCGGACGGTGAAGGCAGGCTGAAAGTAGCTTTGCAGTTACTATCAAGTGAAGCGTTAACAACGCTGACAAATTAATACGTTGTGTGAGGCAGTGAAAGCGCAGGGAAACTTGTGATTTGCCTCACACATGCCGCGCCGCGCCGCCGCTGCACTAGGTACCTTACGGCCAAATCTAGGGCGAGCGGGTAGGGCACTGCCCCGTAGTGTGGCTAAACGATAGAATATTGACCGGGGGTTGCCCCGTCAACTGTCCGTCAGACGGACCACCATGATCCATGAAATTCAAATGAAATCAACAGCATAGGAGGCTGACCAATGTCGCAAGTCCGACCGGATGCAGCGTCCACGATCAAGACCGAAGCCCTTGCAACCGTCCTCGGAGTGACCGCTCAGAAAATTCGGGACTACACCCGCGCCGGAGTGCTTGAGCAGACCGGAAATCAGGGCGAATACTTCCTCATCGCCGCCGTCTCGTCGGTGACCAAACACCTTCGCGAAACCGCCGCCGGGCGGACGCCGGGCGATGAGATCCTGAAGCTCAAGACGCAAAAGCTCCGGGCCGACGCCGCCAAGGCCACGCTTCAGGCGCAAGCCCTTCAAGGCTCCGTGATCCCGCGCGATGCAATCGCAAACCGCTGGACCACCACGGCCCGGATCATCCGAAGCACCTTGCTAGCGGTTCCCGCCCGTGCCGCTGCCCGGCTCAATCTCAGCGCCACGGCCCGCGAGGAACTGGAGGCTGAGATACACGCCGCGCTGGAAGACTTGGCCGAGAACGGTCTTGAGCAAGTCGAAATCCACGAATTCAGAGAGGCGCACGCCAATGGCTGACAGCGCATTGAACACCGCGACACGCGCCATGATGGCGGCGTTGCGTCCGCCGCCGAAAATCGCGGTATCAAAATGGGCACGCCAGACAATCAGGCTCTCGGAGGAACAATCCGCCACGGCGGGCCGCTTCCGCCCTTTGCCCTATCAGGAGTTCCTTTTGGACCTTCCCAAAGGCAAAGACCCGGCGGGCAACCCGGTATGGAAGATCGTGGTCAAAAAAGCAGCCCGTGTCGGCCTGACACAGGTGCAAGACATCCTGACCCTTGCCCACATCGAGAACGACCCGACCAGCGTTCTTGTGGTTGTTCCCCGGCACTCAGACGCCCGTCACGCGGCGATCAGGCTGGAGGGCATATGCGAGGCTAGCCCGAAGCTCAACGGCTTGCTCGGCTACACCCGAAACGACACGGAGAACCGTTCATCCTTGCTTGACCGGCGCGGCCCCGGTTGGACCCTCAAACTTACGGGCGCGACGCCTGAGAGTTTGCGGTCGCTGACTGTGCGGACCTTGTTCATGGATGAGATCGCCGCCATGGAAGTCGGCGACGAAGGCAGTCCGGTCGATCTGGCAATCAAGCGAACCGCCACCTACGCGAAAGCAGGGCGGCTGGTCTTCATTGGCAGCACGCCGAAAAGCTGGCCGGACTGCATTGTGAGCCGGGAATATGCGGCATCTTGGCAACACGAGTGGCAACTGAAATGCCTTCATTGCGATGAGCACTTCACGCCACGCTGGCGGCATATGCAGTGGGATAAGGACGCTGAGGGTAATCACCTACCGGATACCGCCCGCATGGCTTGCCCGGCGTGTGGCTCGCTCCACGAGGACGGCAAGGACAAGGCCGATATGGTCCACGGCGGTCGGTGGCATTGCGTGAGTGAAACCGGCCCGCCCGGCGTGATCGGTTGCCATATCAGCGCGCTCGGCTCACTCGTGCCGGACGCCGCTTGGCCGATGCTGGTTCACGAGTTCCTGCAAAAGCGCGGTGACTTTCTGGAAATGGCGGCTTTCACGAACCTTGTGCTAGGCGAAACCGTCGAGTTGCCGGAGGAAGTGGCGGGCGATCCAACCGCACTCAGCGCCCGCGCTGATCCTGACATCCATCGGGAGGCCGTGCCGGATGATGTTTGCCTGATCACTTGCGGCGTCGATGTGCAGCGTGATCGCGTCGAGGCTAGCAGCTTCGGATGGACCGCACGCGGCGAGAAAGTGGTTCTGGCCCACGATGTAGCATGGGGCGACCCGAACGGCGCTGACGGCGATGTCTGGGCCGAACTGGACGGCATCCTGAAGCAACCGTTCACCCGAACCGATGGCGTGCCGCTGAAGATCAAGGCGACCGTGGTTGACGGCGGCGACGGCGTGACACTGGACGCGGTGGTCAAGTTTTGCGGGCCGCGCCGGTTCAACAATGTGTTTGTCGGAAAGGGCGTGTCGGGCTTCTCCCGCCCGCCGCTGGAAATCCGGCGAAGCAAGACCGCCAAAAAATCCAGCACGAACGCGCTGATCGGCGTGGACGCCATCAAGGCGATCATCTTTGAAGGCGTCCAGCGTGACCCCGGCGACCCCGGAAGCTGGCGCTTTGCTGGCGATCTCGATGATGAATGGTTCCCGCAATTGCTCTCCGAAAAGCTGGAGCGCCGGAAATCGCACGGCGTCGAGTTGAAGCGGTGGGTTCCAATCGCCGGGCTCAGGCAAGAGGCGCTTGACTGTGCCGTCTATGCCATCGCCGCCCGGTCGGCACTGCCCCGGCTGGATCTGCAAGCCCTGACTGAAGAATTGGCGGCGCAAGCTGGCAAGGTCGAAAAACAAAAACCCAAACAGGGCTGGCAAGAGAAACTCGCCAGCCTGAGCAACCTGTAAACAAGGAAATCCTAATATGTTTGAGACAATCAAAGCCGTGCTCGGCTTCGCCGGGCAAGGGGCCGAAGGCGTGCCCATGCCGAAATCGTCACTGGCGATGAGCCCGGAAATCCCGGTCGGCAGCTTTGGCGGCGGCGTCGAGACGGCCCATATGCCGGGCATCTATCGCGAACTCGGCGACGCGGTGGCGGACAGCACCGCGCTGACATCGGCCCGCGCCGTTCACGCCCTGATCAACAGTGACCTCGGCGGGGCGGTTGACGCCGCCATCGGGCAGATCGTCGGGACCGGGCTTCGCCCAAACGTCCAGCCGGTCGCGGAACTGATCGGATGGACGGCGGATGAAGCTGACCAGTGGGCACGGCGCGTCGAGCGGCTGTTTGCATTGTGGGCCGAAAATCCCGACGAATGCGACAGCGCCGGGCTCCAGTCATTTGGCCAGATGCAGCGGACGGTTATGAGGGGCTATTTTGGCACCGGCGAGGCGCTGGCACTCTATCCGGTCGCGAAGCGCCGGGGTGACATGTTCCGCGCCAAGGTGCAGTTGCTCGACGCCCGCCGCCTGAGCGGATCGAACATCATCGAGCGGGATCGGCACGGCTTGCGGTTTCAAGGCGGTCGCCCGGTCGGCCTGTTGCTCAAGGATCGCGATCCGGTGAGCGGCTTGACTGATTGGGAGGATCGTTTCGTGCCCTTCCGCAGCAAGTCGGGACGCCCGCTATCCGCGCTGATCTTTGATCATCTAGCGCCGGTTCAGTGGCGCGGGATCAGTCCGCTTGTCGGGGCGCTGAAGCCGCACTTTCAGTTCGGCCGATTGGCGGACGCAACGCTCGCCGGATCGCTTCTGCAAGCCACCTTGGCGGCGGTGATCACAAGCTCGGCGACCAGCGAGGAAGTGATGCAGGTGTTTTCGAGCGCGGACAGTGATCAATCCGCGATGGACAGCTACGTTTCGGCAAAGCTGGCGTGGTATGCGGCAAATAGCCTGAAGGGGCTTCCGAACGCGATCCATCTTCTGCCCGGCGAGACGTTGGACTTCAAGTCGGTGGACACGGACAGCGCCGAAAACCTCGCCGACTTCGCCCGGCTGCTGAAGCTGGAGAGCGCCCGCGCCCTCGGCATCGGATACTCACAGGCGACCGGCGACTACAGCGGCGCGACCTACTCCAGCGTCCGCATGGAAAGCGCGACGAACTGGCCTTTGGTTCTCCAGCGCCGCAAGTCGATTGCCGGGCGGTTTTGCCAATCCTCCTTTGAAGCGTGGCTCGAAAACGCCATCCTTGACGGGATCGTTTCCGTGCCCGGCGGCTATTCAAACTTCATGGCACTCCGCAAGGCGTTTGTTCGGTGCGAGTGGCGCGGGCCTTCCATGCCACAAGCCGACGAGAACAAGAGCGCCAACGCGAGCAAAACGCGCCTCTCCACCGGCACCACAAGCCTCGCCTATGAGTGCGAGGCCATGGGGCTGGACTGGACTGACGTGCTTGCTCAGCGTGCGCGTGAAAAGCAGTTTGCGGCGCGTATCGGCTTGCCAGACCCGCACGTCGCCGACCCGGCAAGCGTTGCCCTGCCAACCGGCGAACAGGCCACCATCGAGCACACCACCATGAATGGTCACGCTGAGGCGCTGACGTTCTCTCAGGCGGCTGATCGTGTCGCCAAGCTGGAGGCTGAGGCGCGGGCGCTACCGGCTCAGTATGTGCCATCGGCGGGCGAGGTGGCGAAAACCACGAAGCTCCGGCGCGAACACCACAATGAGCAGCGGGCCTACTACCGAAACGAGATCGCCTCCCTTGAGGCTCAAATCGAACAGAAACAGGAGGCCGCATAATGGCACCCCGGAATATCCAATTCGCCGTCACGAGCGGCACTACAACAATTATGATCAACGGGCAGATCGGGGCCGACGACCTTGTGACCGGACGCATGACCTTGGTCGATGGAACGGGCAACGCCGCCCCGGTCACGGTGTCCATTGCGGGCAGCGTGAGCGGCGGGGCGATTGAGGGGCTGGTTTTCGCAAGCCTCGACACCGGCACAGTCGATCTGAGCGGAACCGGCACCATCGACGCCACCGGGGTTATGTCGATCAACATCACCGGCACAGTCGGCGGTGCAGCCTTCGCCGGGGTGGCGGTCGGCGCAGCAAACGACAGGCTGGTTCACCACGGGACCGCTCAGCATGACAGTGAGGAGAGCGGCGCGACCGTCCTCGGCATCGCCGCCGCCGACCCGTGCGCGCTGGCGACAAAGCTCCGGGCGATCCGCCTCGAACTGATCGCAGGGCAGGGCATCGCCCGAACCGAAGTCGCCGGGCGGTCGGTCTATTTCCAGAAGGGCGATCTTGCCGCGCTGGAAAGGGAAATCGCCCGCCTCGACGCCGCGTGCGCAACCGCCAACGGCACCACGATCAAGCCCTCCGAAACGCCCCGCACCCGCCGGGCGATCCGCTTCAACCCCTATCTCTGATCCAAAGGAAAACACCCATGAAAATGACCCTGAAAACCAAGCTCGCCACCCGCTTCCTTGCTGAGAACGGCGGCGCATCCGCAAATGACCAGATCACCATGCTCGCCGCCGCGCTCGATCAGGGGCGCATGAGCATCGGACAAGCCCGCATGACTGCCGGGTTGATTGACGACTGGTCAGCCGCCACGCTGAAGGAGATCGGTGATGACACGTTCGCCGCCGCCGAAGCTGAAGCCGCCGCCGCTGAAAACGTGCTGACGAACCGAATGGCAGCAAGTCACGGCGGCACGGTCGAGCCCGACGCCCACGGCACGCCCCGTTTTGTCCCGCTGGACGCGCCCGCCACCGCCGAAAGCGTGCTGGTCGATCGGATGCGCAAAGCTCACGCTTAAACTTCGCGGAGGGGGCTTACCACTCCGGTAACAAAAAGTAAATAAAATTACCAAATCCGCAAATAACAAGCTCCGAAAGTACCAATTTGGGGCTTGTTTTTGCTTCATGAGCCGGGACAATACAGGCATCAACAACCCGAGAGGAACGACGATGAACGTATCAATTATGGAAAACATCGAGGCCCGGTCGATCTTGCTTCGCGCGGCTGAGCAAATCAACAGTGACAGCGCACGCAATGCATTGACGAGCGAGATCATCGGCATCGAGAACGAACTTGCGAAGGCAAGCCCCGCCACTGATCGGGAGCGCCGGGCGCTGCTCGGCTTGGCGGTTGAGACAATGATCACGGACGGGGCCGACCCGGCGCATATCGGGCTGGTTCAAGCCGCCCTCCGCTGATCGGCACACCACCACCGCACACCACTGAGGCCCGCCATCGCGCGGGCTTTTCTTTGAAAGGAACAATCATGACGAACTTTTCGGCGAAGATCGGTATCTTCGCCAGTGACAATACCAGCCGCGCCTTCGCCAGTGTGGCAAACAACGCCAAAGGGCTTCGCGGCGCGCTCGGCAATATCTCAGCCGCCGCAGACAACGTAGCCCGGCGCTCAGCCGCCGCGAGCGCCGGGGCAATGCTCGCAATCGCCGCCGGTTCGCGCCAGTTGATTGCCAATGAGGGCGCGCTGACCGGCGTGGTCAAAACTCAGGGCTATGACGGCGCGATTGAAATCCAGAAGGAATTGCAAAAGGAGATCGGCAAAACCGGGCTTGGCCTCGAAAATCTCAACGCCATCGCCTCTCAGCTTTCCACGAGCGGCATCACGGATCGCGGTGAACTGGTCGCAATCACCGCCACGAGCGCGGCAGCGTCCAAGGCATTCGATGTTTCCGGGGAGGCCGCTGCAAGCGCGCTTTCAACATTCCGGGGCGCGTTCGGTGCGAATGCCGATGAGATCAAACGGTATGCGGACAACCTCAACTACCTCGCGGACGGATCAAATGCGCAGGCTGGCGGCATCCTTGAGGCGAACCGCAACCTCTCCCCCTTGGCGGCATCATCGGGCGTCTCGCCTGAGTTCATGACCGCTATGTCGGCCACCGCGCTCAATGCCGGTTTTGACCCGTCCGTCGCATCGACGGGCATGAAGAACACGATCATTAACCTGCAAGCCGGGACCAATGCGACCAAGGCGCAACAGGCGGCGTTCAAAGAGCTTGGCATCACGGCTGAAGATACAGCCAAGTCGATGACTATCGACGCCGACAAGACGATCATCGACGTTTTGGGCAGGATCGCCGCCGCCGACCCCGGTCGCCGTTCGGCAATCACCACCTCACTTTTCGGCAAGGAAAGCTCCAGCGTCGTCGCCCTGATCAATGACTATGACGGGCTCGTCGCAAGGCAGGCGCAACTCAACAGCGGCGCGTCGGCGGGCTCCATGGATAAGGAGCTTGCCAACCTGCTCGCGACACGCGGGATGCAAATCCTGATCGCCACGGAGAAGGTCAAAGCGGCTTCCGCCGCCCTTGCCGGGGCGCTAGCGCCGATGATCTCCATGCTTGCCGATAAGGTCACCGTGTTGGCAGAAGCCTTCGAGGGCCTTTCCAAGAAACAGAAGGAATGGGCCGCTTGGTCAGTGGTTGCGGTCGCAGCCCTCGCGCCCGTTGCCTACGGCGTGAGCATTGTAGCTGGGGCCATCCGCGCCGTGCTGCCTTTGTTCACTGGCATCGGGCGGGCGGTTATGTGGGCCGGTGGCGCAATCGGTGGTCTTGCCGGTTATGCCCGCGCTGCATGGGTCGGCTTCACCGCTCTCCGGCTGGTCATGGGCGGCACCGCCGCCGCCCTTGGCGTTATGGCAACCGGGCCGATTGGTCTAGCGGTCCTCGCACTCACGACGCTGGCAAGCGTTGCGTGGCTGGTTTACGAGAATTGGGGAACCGTCACGGAATGGTTGTCCGCCCGCTGGAAGGAGTTCGGGATAATCGGCAACAATATGGCTGAAGGACTTGTTGACGCTTGGGCAGGGCTTTCCAAAGGCGTGTCTGACGCTGCCAGCGCCATCGGTGCAGCGGTTGGCGGGCTGGCTTCCAGCTTCGCCGAAACATTCCCCGGCATCACGGCGGCGATGTCCGGTGCGTGGGATGGCCTTGCGGCAGGGGCAAGTGCAGCCTTCGACGCAACCGCCGCGCTCACGGCGCAATTTGCTGAGGTGATCAAGGGCGCGTTCACCGGCATTTCGGCGTGGGTTGGCAGCGTCTTCACCGGCATCTTCGAGGGCTTCAAGGCAGAGGTGAGTGGTCTGTTGGGCTGGCTTTCGAGCCTCAATCCGCTGAAAGGCGCATTTACCAGCGCGCCGCCGCCTACGCCTCAGGCCCAGCGCGGAGAGGCTTCCGCCATTGCCCTTGGCGGTGGACGGCAGGTCAACGCGGTGCTTGCGCAGCCGGAGGCCAAGACGGTGACCACCGGAGGCTTGAACGATCAAGCCGCCGCCGAAGCCGCCGACCGTGGGTTTGATCGCCTGATCGCCAAATTGTCCGAGAACGGCACGTTCACCGCGAATGTGAATGTGAAGGTTGCGGGCGGTCAGGTGACCGGCGTGAGCCAAACGGCAAGCGGCCTCGTGACCGCTGGCAATGTCGGCGTGCAGGAGCTTGGCGCGCAGTAAGGATCAATGCAGGGGCGGGGCTTTGGCCCCGCCTTATGATGGAGTAACAAATGATGAGAGATTGAAATTATTTGCTCAAATAAATCTAAAGATCGAAAAAATTAGATTGTCACTTGGAAAGTGCGCTTTTCAGAGAATTAAATATCGTCTGTAGTTGTCGATCAGCGCTTATTTACCGTCTTTTTGAGGCTTTTTATTCGCTGCAATCGATAATCTTCTAATGTAAAAAAATCCTGTAATTGATCCAACAACAATTGCGATGGAACCAAAAACAATAACGTCTGGATGTATGAAGCCGCTGCTTTTGTAATCTCCATTAATCTTTCCATAAAGAATTATAGCAACAAATATCAAAGCACCAATAGTTTTTTTTGTCATCATTTGATATTTCCATTCGTTGAACAATACAATCAACAAATGAGTTCCAAAAAATATGGCGATTATGTCCAATAAGAAATATTCGTTCATATTTTACCCCAACCTCATACCATTCAATTTCCGCATCGGATTCTATGTTATCAAGTTGGTCTTTCCTACTCGAATTCTAATTTTTTCGTTTGGGCAAGTTCGACCTAAGAAATTGAATATTTCGCAAAAGTGGCGTTATTTTGCGTCTATCAAAAATGTGTGAAAAAATGTCTTGGCTGTCAACGTAAAACACAAGCGCCATGGGAGTACCGGGCGGCGCAATGGACCGCCGGTCAACAGGAGGCCCCGGAGGGTTGCCCGATCAAAGGCAACATCAACCGCAAGGGGGAGCGCATCTATGACTCGCCATGGGGCAGGGACTATGCGCGGACAAAGATCAGCCCTGAGAAGGGTGAGCGCTGGTTCTGTGATGAGGCTGAGTCCGTGGCGGCGGGGTGGCGCGAGGCGTGGTGAATGGGGTCGTGGGAGTTGATGAAACTTTGAGCGCAACTTATCGACCAACACTGACTCATTTTTGCTTTCCTTTGGTCCTTTTGAATTGTGCCGCGTCAGCCGCTAACTTGTGCTCCCATGCCTGCTCGGACACCTTCTCAAGATCAGGCAGTGTTCCGGCGATCCCTTTTGCTGCCGCCTCTGCCGCCAAGCTAATGTACCTTGTGCAGAGCAACGGTTGACCGCGTTCATTTCGGAAATCAATGTTGTAACGCACAAAAAAACCGACGGTCTCATCATCAGTCAGCAAGCGCGTATCGAACTGACCATCATAGTCATCCCATAATTTATCAATGGCGATTCGCTCATCTGAAAACTCAGAGAGGTCGAAATATCCATCTGGATAATCGAAGCGTAATTCTTTAGGCGAAACGCCGAAAACAATTTTGCAGACTAAATCAGCACTATCCTCTAATTTATAGATGGTAGCTTCATCGCGTGAGTGCATGTTTAGGATGCACAAGTCCTCCAATCTATTAATTTCAGCGATATTTCTCAATATCGTTGTGTTCTTGCCTATTGGAGATGTTTTCGAAGGGTACAGGCTGAACCAAGTATCAAAGCGATCTTTATTCGACATAATTCACCTCAATTTAGTAGTTTCTCCTCCCTTAGAAAAAGCATTGATGATTTGCTGACGCCGTGCAAGCTCTGCGATCACTAAAGCTCGGTTATGCACACTGTCCACAAGTAGCCGCGCGATCATATGCGGTTAGCTACCCCCAAACCCGCGCCGTCATCCACGGCGGATCATCGCCGGTTGTCTCCCGGACGGCCCGCTGTAGAGCGGCGCTGAGTTCAATGATCGCCTGATAGTCGGGGCATTGCGGCTTGAGCCCTGCCATGAGCGGCACGAGGTCGCGGTGCAGGGCGGCGATGCTGGTGACGAGCGCGGCGGCTTGAGTATCGGTGAGGGCAGGGCGGCGTTTAGGTCTTTGCATTGTGGGGCATCCTGTTGAGGTTGTCCCGTCCCGCTTTATGGATTTCCTGATTTGCAGGTTGGATCAAGAGCTTTGCTTGGCTTAATCGCTCTATTGCCTAAGTGTTTTGGTAATTTGAGGATCGAAAACATGTCAGAAGGCAGAATCTTGGATTGCCGTCTCGCTCATTGCCAACTATTGGTTCGGTGTGCTGCGGAATAGGCTTGAAGGATTATTTTATATGGCTGAAGCCGAAAATGATGTGCCAAATGAAGATGTTTTGGAGGAAACCTCGACAGTCGCAGCCTCAGAAGATGCTTCGACAGAGGCAGCCGCCAATAAATCTGAGCAATCTCTATCCTTTAAAGAGTTTCTAGAAGGTACGCATCCGTCCGTTTTCAAGCCGGTGCATGATCTTTGGGAAAAAAAAGTCAGAGTCCATACAGAGGATGAACGAGAACTCACCTTCTCCGATATACGCCTCCACTGTCGGATCTGCGAAGGTGAGCGCACCTTTCGTGCTACCAGAGGTTCTGATGAATATCGGTGGAGCACCCGTAAGGTAAATCTCCATCCTATCTATTTATGCGGAGACTGCCAAAACGAAACAAAATACTATGCCCTTCAGGTCGCTTTTGGCGATGACGGAGGCAGTCAAGTCTACAAATTCGGAGAGATACCCGCGTTCGGCATTCCGGTTTCCAATCGTCTCCTTCGCTTGTTCGGCAATGAGGATGCGAGCCTATTCTTAAAGGGAAGGCAGTGCGAAAATTTGGGGTACGGTGTAGCTGCATTTGCGTATTACCGCCGTGTCGTTGAAAACCACAAAAATGATCTGTTCAATGAGATCATAAAGGTTTGTCGAACGGTCGGCGCTTCTGCCGAGTTGATCAATGAACTTGAGGCCGCGAAGCGAGAAATATCGTTTTCAAAGTCAATCGAAAAAATAAAAGCTGGCCTGCCAGAAGGGCTGCTTATCGATGGGCACAATCCTCTCAATGCTCTCCACAATGCTTTGAGCGTAGGGCTTCATAATGAGGCCGACGAAGACTGTTTGAGCGACGCTCAGGCTGTTAGGCTGGTGTTGGGTGAACTTGTTGACCGGATCGCGCTGCTGAAGCAAGAAAATCGAGAGCTTACCAATGCGGTTCAACGTCTTTTGGCAAAGAAGAAATGAGGCAATGACACCCCTTGCCCTTCCTGTGTGTAGCAAGGATGCCGTTCCGCAATGGGGCGGAATTGCATCCCCGATCAAGCCCGTTCCCGCTAATGGGGTTGCGTTTTTGGTCGTGCGGCGTGGTGCGGCGCATTACAATTGTACCTTTGAACTCAAGGTTGCCGAGCTTCGAGCCGCTGCATCCGAAAGGCGATCAGATGAGTGATGCAAGTTTCGAGGTTGTGAATCGCCATGGTGAGGGCTTGATTAAGTCTGTCCTTGCTATCAACGGCGCAGCGGCGACGGCGGTTCTAGGTTTCGCGCCAAGCCTCAGCGCCACCGATGAGCCTACGCTATCGCCTTGGCTGATTGGGACGGCTTTTGGGATATACATCCTTGGAATGGCTAGCGCTCTCATTAGCTATCTCTCAATGAACTTGTTCTTGATGTTTGATGGTGATCTGGTTTGGTCACGCAAACCGAATGCGGAGGCAAAAGCTGGCATTGCACGGGGTATGGCATACGCTTTTGGCATCCTTTCTGGCGTGATTTTTATCGTCTCGGGATTTTTGATTGCCCATGCGTTGCGGACCATGTGAGCGTTGATCGAAACGGAGCGGAAGGCCAAGCCCAACCATCCCCGATCAAGCCCGGTCCCGCAAACGGGGTCGGGTTTTTTGTGTGTAAAAAGATGGCTAAAAATGTTGCCAGAGAAACAGGCTAACTCGATGAAATAGTTACGTTTATGGGTAAGGTTGCATACCCTCTACCCGCTCCAAAATGCTGCTCATTTATTTGTAGGGTGTCTCACAACCGGGTCTTGCCGGTACGGCGGGACAGCACTGACATGAGCAGGAATATCGCCGCACTAGCCCCGCCCAGGGCCCAAAACGCCAGGTAGGCGACAGGCAGCGGCTTGCCGGCCGCCAGATTTGCGCTTCCGGCGAGGCAGACTCCCACCCCATAGACAAACACGCTTGCCATCACGGTCACGAGCAGCCGTGAGGAACCGCGCGCTGCCCATGATGCGGCGGCGATAGTCAGAAACATGGATGCGATCAGGCGGCTTGTCAGCGCATCGCCTGGCCAGAGCCAGAGCGATGCCACCGGGCCTGCTGGCCAGATAAAAAGCACCGTGCCCCAAAGCCCGGCAACACTCCCGAAAAGTGCTGGCATCCACTGCGCCGGCATTGGCGAAGTCAGCTCCGCGGGCGATCTGGGAAACGCGAGGATCAGCCAAGCCGCTCCGGGAAGCAACAGCATGACCGTTGCGAAGAAACTCCATGTCACCGACCGTGCCGGATCGAACCGGTCGAGGTGCAATAGAAGTATGGCGAAGGTCAAAGGGCCGAGGTAGCTGGCCAGCATCACCCCAATCAGGCGGAATTGTGCGGCGCCGGGGCGCAACAGCGCCAGCAGGCAGGCAACGGCGAAAGCCCAACTCGCCGCCGCCAGCATCCGGCCGGCAAGCGGTGGCAGCATCCATGCGAACGCGTCCGGATCGCCGCGCCACCAGAACGGCGCACCGAGAAATCCGCCTGCCATGGTCAGAAGCACAATCCGCTCAGCCATCACGTGGCGCACGGAACCCTTGCGTCGGGCCAGAAGCCATTCCCCCGCCACCACGACGCCAACCAGCAGCGCCAGCGCGAGAACCATCCAACCCAGACCCGACATGGCCAGTCCCTCTCGTCTCTCCCTACTTATCATGACTTGCCGCAACGCGTTGCGCAAACGACTTGCCAGGCGGTGAAGCCGTATTTGACTCTGGCGGTCATACAAACCGGGCGGGGCGCTTTTCAAGGCCATCCGCCCGGTTTTGCCGCGTTTCCGGTGTCAAGATTTGCACTTGCGAAACCGCAGCCAAAGCCTTATGTCGCGGTAACTTCTCGCGGGTCCGGTTTCAAACAGCTCCGGATCCACAGTCTGCCAACAGAGTTACAGGATACAGGACGATGGCAAAGGGTAAGTTCGAGCGCAATAAGCCGCATGTGAACATCGGCACGATTGGTCACGTTGACCACGGCAAGACGTCGTTGACGGCTGCGATCACCAAGTATTTCGGCGAATACAAGGCCTACGACCAGATTGATGCTGCGCCGGAAGAAAAGGCGCGCGGCATCACCATCTCGACGGCGCACGTCGAGTATGAGACCGAGGCCCGTCACTACGCCCACGTCGATTGCCCAGGCCACGCCGACTATGTCAAGAACATGATCACCGGCGCTGCGCAGATGGACGGCGCGATCCTGGTGGTGTCGGCCGCCGACGGCCCGATGCCGCAGACCCGCGAGCACATCCTGCTCGCCCGTCAGGTTGGCGTGCCTTCGCTGGTGGTGTTTTTGAACAAGATCGACCAGGTCGACGACGAAGAGCTGCTCGAGCTGGTTGAGCTCGAAGTGCGCGAACTGCTGTCGTCCTATGATTTCCCCGGCGACGACATTCCGATCGTCAAGGGTTCGGCGCTGGTTGCCCTCAATGATGGCGACAAGACCATGGGCGAGGATTCGATCCGCGCGCTGATGGCCGCCGTCGACGCCTACATCCCGACGCCAGAGCGTCCGATCGACCAGCCGTTCCTGATGCCGATCGAGGACGTGTTCTCGATTTCGGGCCGTGGCACGGTTGTCACCGGCCGCGTCGAGCGCGGTGTCGTCAAGGTTGGCGAGGAAGTCGAGATCGTCGGCATCCGTCCGACCACCAAGTCGGTCTGCACCGGCGTTGAAATGTTCCGCAAGCTCCTGGACCAGGGCCAGGCCGGCGACAACATCGGCGCGCTGCTGCGCGGCGTTGACCGTGAAGGCGTCGAGCGCGGCCAGATCCTGTGCAAGCCGGGTTCGGTCAAGCCGCACACCAAGTTCAAGGCGGAAGCCTACATTCTGACCAAGGAAGAGGGTGGCCGTCACACGCCGTTCTTCACCAACTACCGTCCGCAGTTCTATTTCCGCACGACCGACGTGACGGGCATCGTGACGCTGCCGGAAGGCACCGAAATGGTGATGCCGGGCGACAACATCTCGGCTGAAGTGGCGCTCATCGTGCCGATCGCGATGGAAGAGAAGCTCCGTTTCGCCATCCGCGAAGGCGGCCGCACCGTCGGCGCCGGGATTGTTGCATCCATCATTGAATGATGGGTGACTGAAAACCAGATCCGGTGAATATCAAAACGCGCTTCGGCGCGTTTTGTCGTTTTGGGCGAGAGCGCATCACCTGACCGCGCATTGCGGCTCGGCCCGGGCGTCGACACAAGCTTGCAAGGCCGATCGCTGATGATTAAAAAGGCGATGATGTGCCGGTGAATCATCCTGGTTCAGACACATCGCATGGAGGCGACGGTGAACAAGTCCCTGGTCTGAAAATCCGAAATCCGTACTTCAGATCGAAAGAGCAGACCCATGTCCCGTCCTATTCATGACGCAAGCTTGCGCCATCCAATCATCCTGGCTGACGGAACGCCCCATGCCGGCACCGTTCACCTCAACCAGGTGATTGACCATCCAAACATCTCCGTGGGCGACTACAGTTACTATTCAGGCTTTGACACGCCAGTCGACTACGCCGCCCAGCTTGCGCCCTATCTCTATCCTGGCGCGCCGGAACAGCTGACCATTGGCCGTTTCTGCCAGATTGCGCATGGCGCGCGCATCATCACCAGTTCGGCCAATCATGCCATGGACGGGTTCTCGACATTTCCGTTCGCGGTGTTCAATCCGGATCTGATCGGTGATTACGGGCAAGCCATCGGCAACCAGCGCGACAGCGTGATTGGCAATGATGTCTGGCTCGGATTTGAATCGGTGGTGTTGCCGGGGGTGCAAATCGGCACCGGCGTCATCGTCGCGGCGCGGACGGTGGTCACCCGCGATGTGCCCGATTATGCGATCATTGCCGGAAATCCGGCGCGAATCATCCGCATGCGGTTTCCGCCCGACACTGTGCGGCGGCTGATGGAGATTGCCTGGTGGGACTGGGATGCCAAAAAGATCGGCCGCAATGTCGACGCCATCACCGGCGCGGATCTCAACGCGCTGGAACGGGCCGTGTGAGACCAGCCGGGCCGTCGGGACCCGGGCAACAGGGCAGGGCGGGGAACGCCTCGGCAATCCCTCCGGCGGGCCGCTCTGGCCGAATTGGCGGCGGTCTGAGCTGGGCGGCCAGGGCGTCGGATCCGGTCCTGATGCAGAAAAACACGGTGGCGCCGCCATCGCCGTCACTTCTTTGTTGCATTCCCCGTGCTTTTGACGCTATCAGAGCCGCCACCGGCCTAGGGGTATAGCTCAGTTGGTAGAGCGACGGTCTCCAAAACCGTAGGTCGCAGGTTCGAGTCCTGCTGCCCCTGCCAGCCGGCGTTTCCGGCATTGGCGAAGGTTCGAACAGATCGAAACAGGTGGACTGAGAGCAATCTTCGGGCCAGTTGACCGGTGTAGTGTGAAAAAAGCACGTTTCCCTCTTGTGATTTCGGGAATCGGGCTTTATGTAGAACGTTAACAGACACGCGGTGTGTGGGGCTGGGAGACCGGCTTTACGCGCCGTATAAGCGTGGGCAGATAATGGCATCCAAATCAAATCCGTTTACATTCCTCCAGCAGGTTCGCGCCGAAGCTGCGAAAGTGAAGTGGCCATCGCGCCGCGAGACCTCGATCTCGACGGTCATGGTCCTCGTCATGGTGCTGGTGGCCTCGATTTTCTTTTTTGCGGCCGACCAGGCTTTGGGTTGGGCGATTTCGCTCATCCTGAACGTCGGCGCTTGAGGCGGGGAAGCAGATGACTGCACGTTGGTATATCGTTCACGCCTATTCGAATTTCGAGAAGAAGGTCGCCGAATCGATCGAAGAGCAGGCGCGCCAGAAGGGCCTGAGCCATCTGTTCGAAAAGATCCTGGTGCCCGTCGAGAAGGTGGTTGAAGTGCGCCGCGGCCGCAAGGTCGATGCCGAGCGCAAGTTCTTCCCCGGCTATGTGATGGTTCGCGCCGATCTGACCGATGAAGCCTTTCACCTGATCAAGAACACCCCGAAGGTGACCGGGTTTCTGGGCAGCGATTCGAAGCCGCTGCCGATTCCCGATTCCGAAGCCGACCGCATCCTCATGCAGGTTCAGGAAGGCGTCGAGCGGCCCAAGCCGTCGATCGCTTTCGAGATCGGCGAGCAGGTGAGGGTGTCCGACGGACCGTTCGCCTCGTTCAACGGCACGGTTCAGGATGTCGATGAAGAGCGGTCGCGTCTGAAAGTGGAAGTGTCCATCTTTGGCCGGGCCACCCCGGTCGAACTCGAATACAGTCAGGTCGAAAAGGTCTGACGAGAACTGGCCCGGCCCGCGCCTTCGTGAAGGGGACGCGGACGGGTTTTGCATTGCCAGTACTGCTGGCGATGTGTCCGCGTGGGAGGCGAGCAGGCTGTAGCCGGCCTGTCAAACCGCACCACGCAACCGCAGCCGCCGGATTGGTCCGGCACCAGGCGAAGCACTAGCGACGCCCCAACGAGAGGCAGAGAGACAATGGCTAAGAAAGTTTTAGGCCAGCTCAAGCTGCAGGTTCCGGCCGGTTCGGCGACTCCGTCGCCCCCGATCGGTCCGGCACTTGGCCAGCGCGGCATCAACATCATGGAATTCTGCAAGGGATTCAATGCCGCCACGCAGGAAATGGAAAAGGGCATGCCGATTCCGGTCGTCATCACCTACTACCAGGACAAATCCTTCAATTTCGCGATGAAGAAGCCCCCGGTGAGCTACTTCCTCAAGAAGGAAGCCAAGCTCAAGTCCGGCTCCAAATTGCCGGGCAAGGAGATCGCCGGTTCGGTCACGCGTGACCAGGTCCGTGCGATCGCCGAAGCGAAGATGAAGGATCTGAACGCCGCCGACATCGAAGGCGCGATGGCTATGGTTGAGGGCTCCGCCCGCTCCATGGGCCTGGAAGTGACGGGATAAGACCATGGCCAAGACTGCAAAGCGCATGCAAAAGGTCAATGAAGGCGTTGACCGCAACAAATACTACCCGCTCGGCGAAGCCGTTTCGATGATCAAGGAGCGCGCCATCGCCAAGTTCGACGAGACCATTGAAGTCTCGATGAACCTGGGCGTTGATCCGCGTCATGCTGATCAGATGGTTCGTGGCGTCGTCAATCTGCCAAACGGCACCGGACGTACCGTTCGCGTCGCCGTGTTCGCCCGTGGCGACAAGGCTGACGAAGCCCGCGCAGCCGGAGCCGACGTGGTTGGCGCCGAAGAGCTGGTGGACATCGTCCAGGGCGGCACGATCGATTTCGATCGCTGCATCGCCACGCCGGACATGATGCCGCTCGTCGGCCGTCTCGGCAAGGTGCTCGGCCCGCGCGGCATGATGCCCAACCCCAAGGTCGGCACGGTCACCACCGATGTCGCCGGCGCCGTCAAGGCGTCCAAGGGCGGCGCCGTTGAGTTCCGCGTCGAAAAGGCCGGCATCATCCACGCCGGCATCGGCAAGGCGTCCTTCGGCTCCGAGCAGATCGAAGAAAACATCCGTGCTTTCGCCGATGCGGTGATGAAAGCCAAGCCAACCGGCGCCAAGGGCAACTACCTCAAGCGCGTGGCGATTTCATCGACCATGGGCCCGGGCGTCAAGATTGATCCGTCGTCGCTCAGCGTCGCCTGATTTTCAAGTTTAGGAAAACCGGATCAAGTATCCGGTTTTCCACAGTTTTCGGCCTTCGGGCCGAAAAGGTCCGGGGCGCAATCCCCGGGCTCCCTGTCCGAGACTGCAGGCGGCGCGCCCTCATCGGTTCGCCTTAATTTCCAGCCTGCATGAGACGGGTAAGTTCCGTTGTCACAGAGTGAAAGCTCTGAACGGTTCGAACCTCGCTTGCCTTGTGCCGCTGCCTTATCGGTGTCGGCGTAAGGGGACAGGATCCTCAAGCGTCGCTTGTGGGTTCGTAGAGAATCCCTGGCGGCAAAGGCAAACCCGGCAGGTGGTGCGTGCATCATCTGCCAACTGGAGAAACGCAGTGGATAGAGCGGAAAAACGCGAATTCGTCGCGGAACTGAACGGTGTTTTCACCAACGCCGGTTCGGTTGTCGTGGCCCACTACGCCGGTCTTACGGTTGCGCAAATGAACGACCTCAGGTCGCGCATGCGCACAGCCGGAGGCACCGTCAAGGTCGCGAAGAACCGCCTTGCCAAGATCGCTCTTCAGGGCACGGAGTCAGAAGGGGTCGCAAGCCTCTTCACTGGTCAGACGCTCATCGCTTATTGCGATGATCCGGTGATCGCTCCGAAGATCGCCGTCGAGTTTTCCAAGGTCAGCGACAAGCTGATTATTCTTGGTGGCGCGATGGGGGCAACGACACTCGACGCCGATGGGATCAAGGCACTTGCCACGATGCCGTCGCTGGACGAGCTGCGCGCGAAATTGATCGGCATGATTACCACGCCGGCAACGCGCATTGCCCAGATCGTCAACGCACCCGCGGGTGCGGTTGCGCGCGTCATCGGCGCGTATGCCCGGAAGGACGAAGCCGCATAAGGCGGAACTTCGCTGTGAATTAGATCAACACCGGTTCGAACCGAATACAAGGAAGCAAGAAAATGGCTGATCTCGCCAAAATCGTGGAAGACCTTTCCAACCTGACCGTCCTGGAAGCTGCTGAGCTTTCCAAGATGCTTGAAGAAAAGTGGGGCGTCTCCGCTGCCGCTCCTGTGGCAGCTGTTGCCGCTGGCGCAGCCGCTCCGGCTGAAGCCGCTGAAGAACAGACTGAATTTGATGTGATCCTGGCCGACATCGGCGCCAACAAGATCAACGTCATCAAGGAAGTCCGTTCGATCACCGGCCTCGGCCTGAAGGAAGCCAAGGATCTGGTCGAAGCAGCTCCGAAGGCTGTCAAGGAAGCCATTTCCAAGGGCGAAGCTGAAGACATCAAGAAGAAGCTTGAAGACGCTGGCGCAAAGGTCACCGTCAAGTAAGTCGAATATTGCATCCGGGGGCGAGGCTGCCTCGCCCCCGGATGTATCTGGTTTGAGAACAGATTACCCAAAAGCCCGAAAACGGCTTTTGGGTAATGGGTTCTTCAAAAGGATAGTCTTGACCCAGACCGCCCGGCATTCCGGCCGCCGCTTTGGGAATGAGACGAGATTGAACGAATTCATTTCTATGACGGAGTCGCTTGGCCAGCGGCGGTCGTCTGTTGCAGGCCCGGATGCACATTGACAAGGAGCGACGATGGCTCAGACCCTTTCCTTCAACGGTCGCAGGCGCGTACGCAAGTTTTTCGGAAAAATTCCGGAAGTGGCGGAGATGCCGAACCTCATCGAGGTTCAAAAAGCGTCTTATGACCAGTTCCTGATGGTGGACGAACCGCTCGGCGGCCGTTCCGACGAAGGACTGCAAGCAGTATTCAAGTCGGTTTTTCCGATTTCCGATTTTTCCGGCAGCGCGATGCTGGAATTCGTGTCCTACGAGTTCGAACACCCCAAGTTCGACGTTGAGGAATGCCGTCAGCGCGATCTGACCTATGCGGCGCCTTTGAAGGTGACGCTGCGTCTGATCGTGTTCGATATCGACGAGGATACAGGCGCCAAGTCGGTCAAGGACATCAAGGAACAGAATGTCTACATGGGCGACATGCCGCTCATGACCAACAACGGCACGTTCGTCGTCAACGGCACCGAGCGCGTCATCGTTTCGCAGATGCACCGGTCGCCAGGCGTGTTCTTCGATCACGACAAGGGCAAGAGCCATTCGTCGGGCAAGCTGTTGTTTGCCGCGCGCGTCATTCCCTATCGCGGTTCCTGGCTCGACATCGAATTCGACGCCAAGGACATTGTCCACGCCCGTATCGACCGCCGCCGCAAGATTCCGGCGTCGTCGCTGCTGCTGGCGCTCGGCATGGATGCCGAGGAAATCCTGGCGACCTTCTACACCCATTCCATCTATGCCCGTGACGGCGAAGGCTGGCGGATTCCGTTCCAGCCGGACACCCTCAAGGGTCAGAAGGCCATGGCCGACATGATCGACGCCGACACCGGCGAAGTCGTGGTCGAATCCGGCAAGAAGCTGACCCCGCGCCTGCTCAAGCAGCTGACCGAAAAGGGCGTCAAGTCGATCAAGGCGACCGATGAGGACCTGATCGGCTCCTATCTGGCCGAGGATATCGTCAATCCCGAGACCGGCGAAGTCTATCTTGAAGCCGGCGACGAGCTTGAATTCACAGTCGACGCCAAGACCGGCGAGCGCAAGGGCAACCTGATCGATCTGATCGAGGCCGGCTACGACGACATCAAGGTGCTCGATATCGACCACATCAATGTCGGCGCCTATATCCGCAACACGCTGGCAGCCGACAAGAACACCAATCGCCAGGAAGCGCTGTTCGACATCTACCGCGTCATGCGTCCCGGCGAGCCGCCGACCATCGATTCGGCCGAAGCCATGTTCAACTCGCTGTTCTTCGATTCGGAGCGCTACGATCTCTCCGCCGTTGGCCGCGTCAAGATGAACATGCGCCTCGACCTCGACGCTGAAGACACCGTCCGGGTTCTGCGCAAGGATGACATTCTCGCCGTGGTCAAGACGCTTGTCGCGCTGCGCGATGGCAAGGGCGAAATCGACGACATCGACAACCTCGGCAACCGCCGGGTGCGTTCGGTCGGCGAATTGATGGAAAACCAGTACCGCCTCGGCCTGCTGCGCATGGAGCGCGCCATCAAGGAGCGCATGTCGTCGATCGAGATCGACACCGTGATGCCGCAGGACCTGATCAACGCCAAGCCGGCAGCCGCCGCGGTGCGTGAATTCTTCGGCTCTTCGCAGCTGTCGCAGTTCATGGACCAGGTCAATCCGTTGTCGGAAATCACCCACAAGCGCCGTCTGTCGGCGCTTGGACCTGGTGGTCTGACACGTGAGCGCGCCGGTTTCGAAGTCCGCGACGTGCACCCGACCCATTACGGCCGGATCTGCCCGATCGAAACGCCGGAAGGCCCGAACATCGGTCTGATCAACTCGCTCGCCACATTCGCGCGCGTCAACAAATACGGTTTCATCGAGAGCCCGTATCGCAAGATCAAGGACGGCACGGTCACCAAGGAAGTGATCTATCTGTCGGCCATGGAAGAAGCCAAGTACTTCGTCGCCCAGGCCAATGCCGAACTCAGCGAAGACGGCCATCTGGTCGACGAGTTCGTCGTTTGCCGCCATTCCGGCGACGTGATGATGACCCCGCGTGACAATATCGACCTGATGGACGTGTCGCCACGCCAGTTGGTGTCGGTCGCCGCAGCCTTGATTCCGTTCCTCGAGAACGATGACGCCAACCGTGCGTTGATGGGATCGAACATGCAGCGTCAGGCGGTTCCGCTGGTGCGCGCCGAGGCTCCGTTCGTGGGCACCGGCATGGAGCCGATCGTGGCCCGGGATTCGGGTGCCGCCATCGCGGCCCGCCGCGGAGGCGTTGTCGACCAGGTTGACGCCACGCGTATCGTCATCCGCGCCACCGAGGATATCGACGCCTCGAGTTCCGGCGTTGACATCTACCGGCTGCAGAAGTTCCAGCGTTCCAACCAGAACACCTGCATCAACCAGCGTCCGCTGGTCACCGTGGGCGACGTTCTCAACAAGGGCGACATCATCGCCGATGGTCCGTCGACGGAACTCGGCGATCTGGCGCTTGGCCGCAACGTGCTTGTCGCGTTCATGCCCTGGAACGGCTACAACTACGAGGATTCGATCCTTCTCTCCGAGCGCATCGTCTCCGACGACGTGTTCACCTCTATCCACATCGACGAGTTCGAAGTGATGGCGCGTGACACCAAGCTTGGACCGGAAGAAATCACCCGTGATATCCCCAACGTTTCGGAAGAAGCGCTGCGGAACCTCGATGAGGCCGGCATTGTCTATATCGGCGCCGAAGTGGCGCCGGGCGACATCCTGGTCGGCAAGATCACGCCGAAGGGCGAAAGCCCGATGACGCCGGAAGAGAAGCTTCTGCGCGCCATCTTCGGCGAAAAGGCGTCGGATGTCCGCGACACCTCGATGCGGATGCCGCCCGGAACCTACGGCACCATCGTCGAAGTCCGCGTTTTCAACCGCCACGGCGTTGAGAAGGACGAACGCGCCATGGCGATTGAACGCGAGGAAATCGAGCGTTTGGCCAAGGACCGTGACGACGAGCAGGCAATTCTCGACCGCAACGTCTATGGCCGCTTGTCGGACATGCTGGCGGGCAAGTCGGCGATCGCCGGACCGAAGGGCTTCAAGAAGGGCTCGGAAGTCAATGCCGAGACCATTCGCGACTATCCGCGGTCGCAGTGGTGGACATTCGCTGTCGAGGACGAAAAGCTGCAGGGCGAAATTGAAGCGCTGCGCGGCCAGTACGACGATTCCAAGAAGCGTCTTGAAAGCCGCTTCATGGACAAGGTCGAAAAGGTCCAGCGCGGCGACGAACTTCCGCCTGGCGTGATGAAAATGGTCAAGGTCTTCGTCGCCGTGAAGCGCAAGATCCAGCCGGGTGACAAGATGGCCGGCCGTCATGGCAACAAGGGTGTGGTTTCCCGCATCCTGCCCTGCGAAGACATGCCGTTCCTCGAAGACGGCACCCATGTCGACATCGTGCTCAACCCGTTGGGCGTGCCGTCGCGCATGAACGTCGGACAGATCCTCGAGACCCATCTGGGTTGGGCCTGCGCCGGAATGGGCAAGAAGATCGGCGCGATGCTCGATGCCTACACGGCGGGCGGAGAGATCCAGCCGCTGCGTGACACCATCGACAGCGTCATCGGCACCGGACCAAAGGGCGAGCCGATCAAGGACTACGATGATCCGTCGATTGTCCGTCTGGCCGAGCAGACACGCCGTGGCGTGTCGATCGCCACGCCGGTGTTTGACGGTGCGGTCGAGGCCGACATCAACATCATGCTGGCCCAGGCCGGTCTTGATGTGTCGGGTCAGTCGACGCTCTATGACGGGCGTACCGGCGACACCTTCGACCGTCCGGTGACCGTGGGCTACATCTACATGCTCAAGCTCAACCACCTGGTCGACGACAAGATCCACGCCCGCTCGATCGGACCATACTCGCTCGTGACCCAGCAGCCGCTGGGCGGCAAGGCGCAGTTCGGCGGTCAGCGTTTCGGGGAAATGGAGGTCTGGGCGCTCGAAGCCTATGGCGCCGCCTACACCCTGCAGGAAATGCTGACGGTCAAGTCCGACGACGTGGCCGGACGCACCAAGGTCTACGAGGCCATCGTGCGCGGCGACGACACCTTCGAGGCCGGCATTCCGGAGAGCTTCAACGTTCTCATCAAGGAAATGCGGTCACTGGGTCTCAATGTCGAGCTGGAATCGGCCAAGATCGACGACATCGCCGAACGCGACGAATTGCCGGACGCGGCTGAATAGAGCCTGGAAGGCGCGAGGGACCAAAATCCCCCGCGCCATCCTCCTTCCCGCGAGCCAGCGGGCGGGAGATGAGGCCGCGTTTGACGCGGTGTAACGAATTTCAGGCGATGGCCTGTTGCCGGATTGTCCGCCGGCGCCGTCGCAAGCCAAGGGCGAACAGCCCTAAAAGGAGACAGGCATGAACCATGAGGTCATGAATCTTTTCAACAACGCCGTCCCGGCGCAGACGTTCGATTCCATCCGGATTTCGATCGCCAGCCCGGAAAAGATTCTTTCCTGGTCCTTCGGCGAAATCAAAAAGCCGGAGACGATCAACTATCGTACCTTCAAGCCCGAGCGCGACGGTCTGTTCTGCGCGCGCATTTTCGGTCCGATCAAGGATTATGAGTGCCTGTGCGGCAAGTACAAGCGCATGAAGTACAAGGGCGTCATCTGCGAAAAGTGCGGCGTCGAAGTCACGCTGAGCCGCGTCCGCCGCGAGCGCATGGGTCATATCGAACTCGCCGCTCCAGTTGCCCATATCTGGTTCCTGAAGTCGCTGCCGTCGCGCATCGGCACGCTGCTCGACATGACGCTCAAGGATATCGAGCGGGTCCTGTATTTCGAGAACTACATCGTCACCGAACCGGGCCTGACGTCGCTCAAGGAGAACTCGCTGCTCTCCGAAGAGGACTACATGATCGCCGTCGACGAGTTTGGCGAGGATTCCTTCACCGCCATGATCGGCGCCGAAGCCATTTTCGAGCTGCTTGCCTCGATGGATCTCGAGCGCATTGCCGGTGAATTGCGCACCGAGCTTGCCACCACGACGTCGGAACTCAAGTCCAAGAAGCTGATGAAGCGCCTCAAGATCGTTGAGAGCTTCATTGATTCCGGCAACCGCCCGGAATGGATGATCATGAAGATCGTGCCGGTGATCCCGCCGGATCTCCGTCCGCTGGTGCCGCTCGATGGCGGCCGCTTTGCGACCTCGGATCTGAACGATCTCTACCGCCGCGTCATCAACCGCAACAACCGTCTCAAGCGGCTGATCGAACTGCGCGCTCCCGGCATCATCATCCGCAACGAGAAGCGGATGCTGCAGGAAGCCGTCGACGCCCTGTTCGACAACGGCCGCCGTGGCCGGACGATCACCGGCGCCAACAAGCGCCCGCTGAAGTCGCTCTCCGACATGCTCAAGGGCAAGCAGGGCCGTTTCCGGCAGAACCTGCTCGGCAAGCGCGTCGACTATTCCGGCCGTTCGGTCATCGTGACCGGCCCGGAACTCAAGCTGCACCAGTGCGGCCTGCCCAAGAAGATGGCGCTCGAGCTGTTCAAGCCGTTCATCTATGCCCGTCTTGACGCCAAGGGCTATTCGTCCACCGTCAAGCAGGCCAAGAAGCTGGTCGAGAAGGAAAAGCCGGAAGTCTGGGATATCCTCGACGAGGTGATCCGCGAGCATCCGGTGCTTCTGAACCGCGCGCCGACGCTTCACCGTCTGGGCATCCAGGCCTTCGAACCGATCCTGGTTGAAGGCAAGGCGATCCAGCTGCATCCGCTCGTCTGCACGGCCTTCAACGCCGACTTCGACGGCGACCAGATGGCGGTGCACGTGCCGCTTTCGCTGGAAGCCCAGCTCGAAGCCCGCGTGCTGATGATGTCGACCAACAACATCCTGCACCCTGCCAACGGCGCGCCGATCATCGTGCCGTCGCAGGACATGGTGCTGGGTCTGTATTATCTCTCGATCCAGGCTGAAAACGAGCCGGGTCAGGGCATGGCCTTCTCCGATATGGGCGAGTTGCATCACGCGCTCGAAAGCAAGGTCGTCACCCTGCACACCAAGATCAGGGGCCGGTTCAAGACCGTTGACGCCGAAGGCAACCCGGTTTCGAAGATTTTCGACACCACGCCGGGCCGGATGATCATCAGCGAGCTTCTGCCCAAGAACGTCAATGTGCCGTTCGACACCTGCAACCAGGAAATGACCAAGAAGAACATCTCCCGGATGATCGACACGGTCTACCGTCACTGCGGCCAGAAGGACACGGTCATTTTCTGCGACCGCATCATGCAACTGGGCTTCAGCCATGCCTGCCGCGCCGGCATTTCGTTCGGCAAGGACGACATGGTTATCCCGGAATCCAAGGCCCGCATTGTTGGTGAAACCGACACGCTGGTGAAGGAATACGAGCAGCAGTACAATGAAGGCCTCATCACCCAGGGCGAGAAGTACAACAAGGTTGTCGACGCCTGGGGCAAGGCCACCGAAAAGGTGGCCGACGAAATGATGGCGCGCATCAAATCTGTCGAATTCCATGAAAATGGCCGGCAGAAGCAGATGAACTCGATCTACATGATGAGCCATTCCGGCGCCCGTGGCTCACCGAGCCAGATGCGTCAGTTGGGCGGCATGCGCGGCCTTATGGCCAAGCCGTCGGGCGAAATCATCGAGACGCCGATCATCTCGAACTTCAAGGAAGGCCTGACCGTGAACGAGTACTTCAACTCGACTCACGGCGCACGTAAGGGCCTCGCCGACACCGCGCTGAAGACCGCGAACTCCGGTTACCTGACCCGTCGTCTGGTTGACGTTGCACAGGATTGCATCGTCACCCATGTCGATTGCGGCACCACAGAAGGCCTGACGATGACAGCCATCGTTGACGCCGGCCAGGTGGTGGCGTCGATCGGTCAGCGTATCCTCGGCCGCACCACGCTTGACGACATCAATCATCCGCTGACTGGTGACCTCATGGTCAAGGCCGGCTCGACGATTGATGAAGCGCAGGTGGTCGACATCGAGGCCGCGGGCATTCAGTCGATCCGCATCCGTTCGCCGCTGACCTGCGAAATCCAGACCGGAATTTGCGGAACCTGCTACGGCCGGGATCTGGCGCGCGGCACGCCCGTCAACATCGGTGAAGCTGTCGGCGTTATCGCCGCTCAGTCGATCGGTGAGCCGGGCACCCAGCTGACCATGCGTACCTTCCACCTTGGCGGCGCCGCCACCGTGGTCGACCAGTCGTTCCTGGAAGCCTCTTACGAGGGTACGGTCCGCATCAAGAACCGCAACATGCTGCGCAATTCCGATGGCAATCTGATTGCCATGGGCCGCAGCATGGCTGTCCAGATCCTCGACGAGGGCGGCACGGAGCGGTCGTCGCAGCGTGTGGCTTACGGCTCGAAGATCTATGTGGATGACGGCGATGCGGTCAAGCGCGGCCAGCGTCTGGCCGAGTGGGATCCGTACACCCGCCCGATGATGACGGAAGTCGAAGGCACCGTGGAATTCGAGGATGTCGTCGACGGCATCTCGGTTCTCGAAGCCACCGACGAAGCAACCGGCATCACCAAGCGCCAGGTCATCGACTGGCGGTCAACGCCGCGCGGCATCGATCTCAAGCCGTCGATCGTCATCAAGGGCAAGGATGGCGAGATCGCCAAACTGGCCCGTGGCGGCGAAGCCCGGTTCCAGCTCTCGGTCGACGCCATCCTGTCGGTCGAACCCGGCGCCAAGGTCAGCCAGGGCGACGTGCTTGCCCGCGTGCCGCTCGAAAGCGCCAAGACCAAGGACATCACCGGCGGTTTGCCGCGGGTGGCGGAATTGTTCGAGGCCCGCCGTCCGAAGGATCACGCCATCATCGCGGAAGTCGATGGCACGATCCGCTTTGGCCGCGACTACAAGAACAAGCGCCGGATCCTGATCGAACCGGCCGAAGATGGCATGGAACCTGTCGAGTATCTGATTCCGAAGGGGAAGCCTTTCCACCTTCAGGATGGCGATTACATCGAAAAGGGCGATTACATCCTCGACGGCAATCCTGCGCCGCATGACATCCTGGCGATCAAGGGCGTGGAGGCGCTTGCCTCCTACCTCGTCAACGAGATCCAGGAAGTCTACCGTCTGCAGGGCGTTCTGATCAACGACAAGCACATCGAGGTGATTGTCCGGCAGATGCTGCAGAAGGTCGAGATCACCGATGCGGGCGATTCCGTCTACATCGTGGGCGACAATGTCGACCAGATCGAGCTTGATAACGCCAATGACCGTCTTGTCGAGGAAGGCAAGAAGCCTGCCTATGGCGTACCGGTCCTCCTGGGCATCACCAAGGCCTCGCTGCAGACACCTTCCTTCATCTCGGCGGCGTCGTTCCAGGAGACCACCAAGGTGCTGACCGAAGCCGCTGTTGCGGGCAAGGTCGACACGCTGCAGGGCCTCAAGGAAAACGTCATCGTCGGACGTCTGGTGCCAGCTGGCACCGGCGGCACCATGACCCTGATCCGTCGTATCGCCACCGCGCGCGACGACATGATCCTGGACGAACGCCGCAAGACCTCTGGCGCGGAATCGGCGGCGCCGATGCTGACCAACATGAACAAGGAAGAGCCGACGCCGGCCGAATAGGCCCCAAGCGTTCACTCAACAAGCGTTCACTCCAATTGAAAGGCCGCCTTTCGGGGCGGCCTTTTGCGTTCTGGCGGACGTGGGGGATAAATCCGGATCGCGCTCAGGGACAATCCCGGGAGCGCGAACGCGTCACAACTGATTCAGTCAAATGCAATAACTGCGACTTCGCCCGCGATGGCGCCGTTGTAGGCCGACGCATGCGGCTCTTCGGCGGGCCTGCCAGCCATCACGCCGATCTGGTCAAGGTCGGCCTCGGCATAGCCCTTGGACGACAGCGCATCCAGGCAGAGCCGTACGGCGGTGTCCTCATCAGGGGCGGCCAGCATGACATGGACCGGCTTCATCTCGCCGCCCTTCCGCCTGCAGATCTGACCGAGGATGATGAAGATGGCGGGGGAGTCGTCATCGCTGTGGCCATTGTCATTGTCCGAGATCATCGCGCTGTCCTTTCCGCACCGGTGGGGGAGGGCCTGTCCTCCCATGTTGGCCGGGTGAAGGCAACGCACATTGTCCGCACCACTCAGGCAAGAACGGGGATCGAGAGGCCGGGCCCCGCCTGAAGGCCTGTTTGCCACACAGTGCCGCGCCATTCCAGCGTGAAGCTTGCCGCGGCCCCGGCTTCGTGGTTGTCTGCGCCCGGATGCCGGAGAGTCCTCCGCGCCATCGCCACGTGTTTGAACCCAGGGAGTATTTGCTATGGGCATTGAAGGTCTTTTGATTTTTCTCTTGATCGGCGCCATCGCCGGCTGGCTCGCCGGCGTGATCATGAAAGGGTTCGGCTTCGGATTGGTCGGCAACATCATCGTCGGCATCGTCGGCGCATTTGTCGCGGGCCTGGTATTGCCGATGGTCGGCGTCTCCATCGGTGGCGGCATCCTTGGATCGATCATTCATGCCACCATCGGCGCGGTGATTCTGCTGTTCATCATTGGACTGGTGCGCAGGGGCTGAGTCTTTCGGTCGACAGGTGAGTCGGTTACGCGACGCGGATTGTCATCATGCGTTGACCCGGAGCGCTCCCTAACTCAGCTGATTGGCGGGCAGGGGCAACTAAACACCCAAGACGGCTGGTGCGGCGCAACAATATGTCGCCCCAGCGGTTCATTGCTGACGATGATCCTGATCCGGAACGAATATTTCTCCAATGGCCTTGACTGCATGGGGGGAAATCAGTAGTTAGCGGCCACCGAGACAGATGTGAGGCGCATTTCTTCGGGACGACCCGTCCTGGAATTTGCCTCAAACAAGGTCTCTGACTGCACAGTGAACTGTCAATGCTGCACGCATGACGCAATTATTTTGTGTCCTCTGCTTTCATGGGCCTTCCGGCAAAACCGGTCCGGCCCTTGTTTTGCGCATTCGGTTTTCGTGCATGGTGCCTGAGAGGGCGAAACATGAGTTCTAAAGGGATGGTTACATGCCAACTGTAAACCAGCTGATCCGCAAGCCGCGTCAGGCGCCGGTCAAGCGCAACAAGGTTCCCGCGCTGGAGCAGAATCCGCAGAAGCGCGGCGTTTGCACTCGCGTTTACACCACGACCCCGAAAAAGCCGAACTCGGCTCTTCGTAAGGTCGCAAAGATCCGTTTGACCAACGGCTACGAAGTGATCGGTTACATCCCGGGTGAGGGACATAACCTGCAGGAACACTCCGTGGTCATGATCCGCGGCGGCCGCGTGAAGGATTTGCCCGGCGTGCGCTATCACGTCATCCGCGGCGTTCTCGACACCCAGGGCGTCAAGAACCGCAAGCAGCGCCGTTCGAAATACGGCGCCAAGCGTCCGAAGTAATAATTGTGCCGGCCGGTCGCGTCGCAGGACGCGGCGGGCCGCTTCGACCCATCAGTTGAGAGACGAAAAGCATGTCACGACGTCACAGTGCAGAGAAGCGTGAGATCAACCCGGATCCGAAATTCGGCGATCTGATCATCACCAAGTTCATGAACGCCATTATGATGCACGGCAAAAAGTCTGTTGCCGAGCAGATCGTCTACGGTGCGCTTGACCAGGTTGAGGCTCGCTCCAAGCAGGAGCCGGTGGTTCAGTTCCATCAGGCGCTCGACAATGTCGCGCCGCATGTGGAAGTGCGCTCCCGCCGTGTTGGCGGCGCCACCTACCAGGTGCCCGTCGATGTGCGTCCCGAGCGCCGTCAGGCTCTTGCCATTCGCTGGCTGATCGCCGCTGCGCGCAAGCGCAACGAAACAACCATGATCGAGCGCCTGTCGGGCGAACTCATGGATGCGGCCAACAATCGTGGCAGCGCCGTCAAGAAGCGCGAAGACACCCACAAGATGGCCGACGCCAACCGTGCATTCTCGCATTACCGCTGGTAATCAACGAACTGTTCCCGAAAGGCATTCAAGATGGCCCGCGAATACGCAATCGAAGACTACCGCAACTTCGGAATTATGGCTCATATCGACGCCGGTAAGACCACGACCACCGAACGCGTCCTTTTTTATACCGGCAAGTCGCACAAAATCGGCGAAGTGCATGACGGCGCCGCCACCATGGACTGGATGGAGCAGGAGCAGGAGCGTGGCATCACGATCACCTCGGCTGCGACCACCACCTACTGGAAGGGCCGCACCGGCAAGATGTGCCGCTTCAACATCATCGACACTCCAGGCCACGTTGACTTCACCATTGAAGTCGAACGCTCTCTGCGCGTGCTCGACGGCGCCATCGCGTTGCTCGACGCTAATGCCGGTGTTGAGCCGCAGACGGAAACTGTCTGGCGTCAGGCCGACAAGTACAACGTCCCGCGGATGATCTTCTGCAACAAGATGGACAAGACCGGCGCCGACTTCTACCGGTCGGTCTCGATGATCAAGTCACGTCTTGGCGCAACGCCCGTGGTGATGCAGCTGCCGATCGGCGCCGAGACCGAATTCAAGGGCGTCGTAGATCTCATCGAGATGAACGCGCTCGTCTGGCGTGACGAATCGCTGGGCGCCCAGTGGGACATTGTCGAGATTCCGGACGATTTGAAGGAAAAGGCGGCTCAATACCGCGAACTCCTGATTGAGACCGCTGTGGAAGCCGACGAGGCCGCCATGGAACGCTATCTGGAAGGCGTGATGCCGGAAAATGACGAGATCCGTTCGCTGGTCCGCAAGGGCACTATCGCGGTGCAGTTCTTTCCGATGTTCTGCGGTTCGGCCTTCAAGAACAAGGGCGTTCAGCCTCTGCTCGACGCCGTTGTCGAATACCTGCCAAGCCCGGCCGACGTTCCCGCCATTGAAGGCATTGACGTCAAGACCGAGCAGGAGACCACTCGTGCGGCGACGGACGAAGCTCCTTTGTCCATGCTCGCCTTCAAGGTCATGAACGACCCCTTCGTCGGCTCGCTGACTTTCGCCCGCATCTATTCCGGCAAGCTCGAAAAGGGCACGTCGGTTCAGAACACGGTCAAGGAAAAGCGCGAGCGCGTCGGCCGCATGCTGCAGATGCACTCGAATTCGCGTGAAGACATCGATGAAGCCTTTGCCGGCGACATCGTTGCGCTCGCGGGTCTCAAGGAAACGACCACCGGTGACACTTTGTGCGATCCGCTCAATCAGGTCATCCTTGAGCGTATGGAATTCCCTGAGCCGGTGATCCAGATTGCGATCGAACCGAAGACCAAGGGCGACCAGGAAAAGATGGGCCTCGCGCTCAACCGTCTGGCTGCCGAGGATCCTTCGTTCCGCGTCAAGACCGATGAAGAATCCGGCCAGACCATCATCGCCGGCATGGGCGAATTGCACCTCGACATTCTCGTCGACCGCATGCGCCGCGAATTCAAGGTCGAGGCCAATGTCGGCGCGCCGCAGGTTGCCTACCGTGAATCGATCACCAAGTCCTACGAAGCCGACTACACCCACAAGAAGCAGTCGGGTGGTTCGGGTCAGTTCGCTCGCGTCAAGATCCGGTTCGAGCCCAATGACGACAATGATGAGTTCATCTTCGAGTCCAAGGTCGTTGGCGGTTCGGTTCCCAAGGAATACATCCCTGGCGTCCAGAAGGGCATCAACAGCGTGATGAATTCCGGCCCGCTTGCCGGCTTCCCGATGCTCGGCATCAAGGCAACCCTGATCGACGGTGCCTACCACGATGTGGACTCCAGCGTTCTCGCCTTCGAAATCGCTGGTCGCGCCTGCTTTCGCGAGAATTCGAAGTTCATGGGTCCTCAGCTGCTTGAGCCGATCATGGCTGTCGAAGTTGTTACTCCTGAGGATTACGTCGGTGACGTGATCGGTGACCTGAACTCCCGTCGCGGGCAGATTCAGGGTCAGGAAATGCGCGGAATTGCCGTGGTGATCGATGCGCATGTTCCGCTGGCCAACATGTTCAAATATGTTGATACGCTGCGTTCGATGTCTCAGGGCCGGGCTCAGTACACAATGACATTTGATCATTACGCACCAGTCCCGTCGAACGTCTCCCAGGAGATCCAGGCGAAATACGCATAATTTGCCGGATTGCCGGATCAGCGTCCCACGACGCCGGTCCGGACCGGAGACCGAAACTGTAATTTGCCCGAAACGGGCTGAATGAGAATGGAGAGCCGAAGATGGCAAAGGGTAAGTTCGAGCGCAATAAGCCGCATGTGAACATCGGCACGATTGGTCACGTTGACCACGGCAAGACGTCGTTGACGGCTGCGATCACCAAGTATTTCGGCGAATACAAGGCCTACGACCAGATTGATGCTGCGCCGGAAGAAAAGGCGCGCGGCATCACCATCTCGACGGCGCACGTCGAGTATGAGACCGAGGCCCGTCACTACGCCCACGTCGATTGCCCAGGCCACGCCGACTATGTCAAGAACATGATCACCGGCGCTGCGCAGATGGACGGCGCGATCCTGGTGGTGTCGGCCGCCGACGGCCCGATGCCGCAGACCCGCGAGCACATCCTGCTCGCCCGTCAGGTTGGCGTGCCTTCGCTGGTGGTGTTTTTGAACAAGATCGACCAGGTCGACGACGAAGAGCTGCTCGAGCTGGTTGAGCTCGAAGTGCGCGAACTGCTGTCGTCCTATGATTTCCCCGGCGACGACATTCCGATCGTCAAGGGTTCGGCGCTGGTTGCCCTCAATGATGGCGACAAGACCATGGGCGAGGATTCGATCCGCGCGCTGATGGCCGCCGTCGACGCCTACATCCCGACGCCAGAGCGTCCGATCGACCAGCCGTTCCTGATGCCGATCGAGGACGTGTTCTCGATTTCGGGCCGTGGCACGGTTGTCACCGGCCGCGTCGAGCGCGGTGTCGTCAAGGTTGGCGAGGAAGTCGAGATCGTCGGCATCCGTCCGACCACCAAGTCGGTCTGCACCGGCGTTGAAATGTTCCGCAAGCTCCTGGACCAGGGCCAGGCCGGCGACAACATCGGCGCGCTGCTGCGCGGCGTTGACCGTGAAGGCGTCGAGCGCGGCCAGATCCTGTGCAAGCCGGGTTCGGTCAAGCCGCACACCAAGTTCAAGGCGGAAGCCTACATTCTGACCAAGGAAGAGGGTGGCCGTCACACGCCGTTCTTCACCAACTACCGTCCGCAGTTCTATTTCCGCACGACCGACGTGACGGGCATCGTGACGCTGCCGGAAGGCACCGAAATGGTGATGCCGGGCGACAACATCTCGGCTGAAGTGGCGCTCATCGTGCCGATCGCGATGGAAGAGAAGCTCCG